>ENA-OSJC01000012-OSJC01000012.1-marine-metagenome-genome-assembly--contig:-NODE-12-length-218897-cov-6.493150_pt1 | contig 218897 bp, 198 predicted proteins | sample MGYA00237885_ERZ534234 | MGnify/ENA primary metagenome ERZ534234 (study PRJEB26413, sample SAMN06343907) | marine metagenome | isolation source: coastal waters | place: Atlantic Ocean: West Antarctic...
GGGCGATGTTGTAAGAGGACCAATGTTGGCGCATAAAGGTTCAGAAGAGGGGGTTATGGTCGCAGAACGTATTGCAGGCCAAAAGACCCAGATCAACTACGATATAATACCTAATGTTATCTATACACACCCTGAAGTTGCTGCTGTAGGTAAGACAGAAGAGCAGCTTAAGCAAGCTGGTGAATCTTACAATTCTGGTGTTTTTCCGTTCGCTGCTAGCGGGCGAGCCATGGCTGCGAACGATACGGATGGCATGGTAAAGATAATTGCTGATGCAAAAACCGATAGAATTTTAGGTTGCCATATAGTTGGCCCAAGCGCCGCTGACCTTGTTCAGCAAATTGCTATAGCAATGGAGTTTGGATCTAGTGCTGAAGATATAGCGATGACTGTCTTTTCTCATCCAACTTTATCTGAGACCGTTCATGAGGCGGCGCTGGCTGTAAATGGGCATGCGATTCATATGCCTAATCGGAAGAAACGCAAGTAACGATTCATATGCCTAATCGCAAGAAACGCAAGTAGCGATCATGCTGCAGCAAGCTACACCGTAACTTTATTTTAGTCTTTATAATTTTTTTATTCTCAAACAGGAAAAAATATGAATCTTCACGAATATCAGGCAAAACAGCTTTTTTCTGAATATGGGCTTCCAGTTTCTAAAGGCATAGCAGCTGAAACAACTGCAGAAGCCATTGCGGCTGCAGATATAATTGGTGGTGACCGCTGGGTTGTTAAAGCTCAAGTCCATGCTGGAGGTAGGGGTAAGGCGGGAGGCGTTAAATTAGTTACATCGAAGGCTGAAATTGAAGAGTTTTCACGCAAATGGTTGGGCACTCGTCTTGTGACTTATCAGACAGATGATTCTGGTCAGCCGGTAAGTCGTATATTGGTTGAAGAATGCAGTGATATCGAGCAGGAACTATACTTAGGCGCAGTGATTGATCGCTCTTCTCGTCGAATTGTTTTTATGGCGTCAACGGAGGGCGGTGTCGAGATAGAGAAAGTCGCAGAAGAGACGCCGGAAAAAATCATAAAAGCGAGCATTGATCCAGCAGTCGGCGCTCAGCCATACCAAGCGCGGGATCTTGCATTTAAATTAGATTTAAACCCCATCCAAACTAAACAATTTACTCATCTATTTTTAGGCTTGGCTCGGTTGTTTCAAGACTATGATTTAGCCTTATTAGAAATCAATCCATTAATTATAAACTCCGAAGGCAATCTTCACTGCTTAGATGGGAAGATAAATATCGACGGTAATGCGATGTACCGCCAACCAAAACTACACGCCATGCATGATCCTTCGCAGGATGATCCTCGTGAAGCCCAAGCCGCGCAGTGGGAGCTCAATTACGTAGCTTTAGATGGAAATATTGGCTGTATGGTCAACGGTGCCGGCTTGGCAATGGCAACCATGGATATCGTCAAGCTTAACGGCGGTGAACCGGCAAATTTCTTAGATGTTGGCGGTGGTGCAACAAAAGAACGTGTCATTGAGGCTTTTAAAATAATTCTTTCTGATGAGAAAGTAAGGGCCGTTTTTATCAATATATTTGGAGGAATAGTCCGCTGTGACTTGATTGCAGAGGGTGTTATAGGTGCCGTAGAAGAAGTGGGTGTGAAAGTTCCAGTTATTGTGAGGTTGGAGGGGAATAATGCAGAGCTTGGCTCTAGGATATTGGCGGAAAGCGGGCTAAATATTATTGCCTCAACTAGCTTGACGGACGCCGCCAAAAAAGTAGTTAAAGCCGCAGAGGGAGTGTAGTTAATGTCTATCTTAATCAATAAGGATACCAAGGTTATTTGTCAGGGTTTCACTGGGGGACAAGGCACCTTCCACTCAAGCCAAGCAATTGAATATGGGACTAAAATGGTAGGGGGTGTAACGCCAGGTAAAGGTGGAGAAACTCATCTTGGATTGCCTGTTTTTAATACTGTACTTGAGGCTGTTAATGAAACTGGGGCCGAGGCTTCAGTTATTTACGTGCCGGCACCTTTCTGTAAGGACTCTATATTGGAAGCAGCAAATTCTGGGATAAGCCTTATTGTATGTATCACTGAAGGTATTCCAACGTTAGATATGCTCGCTTGCAAGGCAAGATGTGATGAGATGGGGGTTAGACTCATTGGTCCAAACTGCCCCGGCGTGATAACTCCCGGAGAATGTAAGATAGGTATCATGCCAGGAAGTATTCACCTTCCTGGAAAGGTTGGCATAGTCTCCCGTTCTGGTACCTTAACGTATGAAGCGGTCAAGCAAACCACAGATTATGGGTATGGGCAGTCTACATGTGTCGGGATTGGCGGTGATCCAATACCTGGGTCTAATTTTATCGATATACTTGCCTTATTTGAGCAAGATCCCACTACGGAAGCTATAGTCATGATCGGTGAGATTGGCGGAACGGCCGAGGAAGAAGCCGCAGCTTATATTAAGAAACATGTATCTAAGCCGGTAGTTTCTTACATTGCAGGTGTAACAGCCCCTGCAGGTAAGCGTATGGGTCATGCTGGAGCTATTATTTCAGGTGGTAAGGGTACGGCTGATGAGAAATTTGCAGCACTTGAAGATGCTGGGGTCAAAACAGTACGTAGTCTTGCTGATATTGGAAAAGGGCTTCAAGATTTGACTGGTTGGTAAATATGGTGGTAATTAAAAATCGGCTCATCTGAGTCGTTTTTTTTGTCTAATATTGGATATTTCCACCAAATTGTTAGTCTTAAGGTTGAATTTTCTTCTATTGCCCCCATTTTCTAGATATATGCAATTAGATGCATTATAAAAAATAAAAAATTACATAATAAGGGAATTTTTATAGCTATGGCCGTTGAAACTCGTGGTTTTCAAACAGAAGCAAAACAGCTTCTTCATTTAATGATCCACTCTCTTTATAGTAATAAAGAGATATTCTTGAGAGAGCTCATTTCTAACGCATCTGATGCAGTCGACAAACTTCGGTTTGAGGCTCTTTCTGATGCTTCTCTATATGAGAAATCACCGAACTTGAGAGTTCGAATTACTGCTGATTCAGATGCAGGCACTATAACTATTCAGGATAACGGAATAGGAATGTCCCGTGAGGACGTGATCGATAACCTTGGAACAATAGCAAAATCAGGAACAGCTCAGTTTTTAAATAAACTAAGCGGTGATCAGAAAAAGGATTCGCAGTTAATTGGCCAGTTTGGAGTTGGTTTTTACTCCGCATTTATTGTGGCAGAAAAAGTTGTAGTTGAGACCAGAAGGGCTGGATTATCTGCAGATAAAGCTGTTCGCTGGACATGCGAGGGTGATGCCGAGTATTCAATAGAGGATATCAAGCAAGCAGATAGGGGGACAACTGTTACCCTTTACTTAAAAGAAGAAGAAATGGAATTTTCTGCAGACTTAAGAGTACGCAGTACAATAAAAAAATATTCAGATCACATAGCAGTGCCCATTGAGCTAAAAAAACCTACACCCTCTCCGCAGGAGAAAATAGAGGAGGTCGAGGTAACTGAAAAAGAAAAATCTGACAAGAAACCCAAGAAAACCAAGAAAGCTAAAAAGAATGATAGCGAGGACTTTCAGACAATTAATGCAGCAACAGCCCTTTGGACCCGACAAAAAAATGACATAAAGGATGAAGAGTACAAAGAATTTTATAAGTACTTGTCTCATGATGTCCTTGATCCCTTGGTCTGGAGTCATAATAGAGTTGAAGGGAAGCTTGAGTACACTAGTTTGCTGTTTATCCCATCAAGCGCTCCCTTTGACCTGCATAATTATGAGGCATCCAGGGGGCTAAAGTTATATATTCAGCGCACCTTTATAATGGACGATGCCTCGCAATTCTTGCCAAGATATTTGAGGTTTGTTAAGGGTGTTCTGGATTCTAGCGACCTTCCTCTGAATATTTCCCGTGAAATACTACAAGGAAATTCAGATGTCGACAGTATGCGTGCTGCTATGACAAAAAGAGCACTAGATATGCTAGAAAAAATGTCTAAAGAGTCTCCTGATCAATATGCCAGCTTCTGGCATATTTTCGGTAGCGTCCTCAAAGAGGGGCCTGCTGAAGATTTTGCAAATCGCGAACGCATTGCAAGTCTCTTCAGATATTCCAGTACTAAAACAGATGGATCAGAGCAAACAGCAAGTTTCTCTGAGTATATAACCCGCATGAAGGAAGGGCAGGATAAAATATATTATCTTGTTGCAGATAATTTAAATGCTGCTCGTAATAGCACTTACCTTGAGGTATTTTTTCAGAAAGATATTGAGGTGTTGTTGTTGACTGACAGGCTGGACGAGTGGACTTTATCTAATCTTTTTCAGTTTGAAGGAAAAACTTTACAGGATATCTCTAAGGGGCAACTAGATGAGCCTATTTTTGATGAACCCGTAAAATCAGACACAAAAGATGAAAAAGAAACTCCAGAAATCATAGGAAAAATTAAGACTAACCTTGCAGGTAGAGTGGATAATGTGAGCGAAACCCGCCGACTTACTAGCTCACCGGCTTGTTTGGTTTATTCTGAACATTCGCTAAGTCCGCAAATGCGAAAAATGATGTCTGCAGCAGGACAAGAAGTTCCAGACGAGCTACCTAGCCTTGAAGTAAATCTCAATCATTCTCTCGTAACTCTTCTTGCTGAAACTACCAATGATGAGAAATTTAGTGAATTGACTGAATTACTATATGATCAGGCAACCCTTTCTGCTGGACAGCAACTAGATAATCCGTCTTTATTTGTAAAAAGACTCAATCAGCTACTATTTGATGGAAAATCTGATTAATAGATATAGCTTAAGGATTGGAGCTATAATTCCACAAACAATATTGGAATTAAGCCATGAGATCACTACGTAAGATAGCAGTGTTGGGTGGAGGCAGCTTCGGCACTGCTTTGGCTAACATGATCGCTGAAAATGGTTACAATGTTGTTTTGTGGATGAGAAGCCATGAGAGTGTTTTGGAGTGTTCGAGCACTCATGAGAATATCAAGTATCTTCCCGGGCTCTCTTTGGATCTCAAGCTAGCCTTCTCTTCTGATCTAGAGGCATCCTTAAAAGATGCTGATGTAGTATTTTTTTCTGTCCCCAGCAAAGCCTTCAGGTTGCTGGCTCGTGAGGCTAGAAAATATATTAGCTCAGATGCTCGAGTTATCAGCACAGCAAAAGGTATTGAAGCTGGGACGTTTAAGCTGATGAGTCAAGTTCTAGAAGAGGAGCTACCGCAAGCTCGAGTAGGGGTAATCAGCGGACCAAATCTCGCATTGGAAATTGCAGCCAAGCAAATAACAGCTACCGTTGTCGCAAGTAATGATCCTCAGGTTTCATATGATATACAGCAGTTGTTAGGTTCATATTATTTTCGTGTTTATGCCAATACGGATAGATTTGGAGTTGAGCTCGCCGGCGCGTTAAAAAATATTTATGCGATTGCAGCGGGAATTTCTTCCTCAATGAAGATGGGGCAGAATACAGTCAGCGTGCTTGTTACTAGAAGCCTTGCTGAAATGAGCCGATTTTCGGCTAGCCTAGGGGCTAACCCTATGACTTTTATGGGGTTGAGTGGTGTCGGAGACCTCTTTGTTACCTGCACTTCCCCATTAAGTAGAAATTATCAAATTGGAATAGCTTTAGGTTCAGGCCTTTCTGTTGACGAAGCAGTGAAGAAAGTCGGACATGTAGCTGAAGGTATAAATACAACTCTTATGATAAAAAAGGAGGCTGAAAAATTGCAAATTTATATGCCTCTTGTTAATGCGCTCTACGAAACAATGTTTAATGGGAGGCCTGTAGATGAGGTGCTAAAGACTATGATGCTTGCCGAACAAAATATAGACGTAGAGTTTACAGGTAAGTAATCTAGATATATTTTATTAGTTCACTGAATAGACAGCTGGAGAAGTAAATGGACAATCAAGCTAAGATAAATTTGTGTAATATTGATACCTGGATTAGGGCGCTATATATGATTTTATTTGGATTCTTGTCTATTATTTCAAGGCTTCTTATATTGGTTGTTAGTTGCTTGCAGTTTTTATCAGTGCTGTGGGCTGGAGTGTTAAATAAAAATCTGCAGTCTTTTGGGCAAGCTACTTCTAGCTGGACATACCAAGCGTTCCTTTTTTTAACTTACAATAGCGATGAGAAGCCATTTCCTTTTTCAAGCTGGCCTGATGTCACTCAGGCAGTTGGCGATTCTAAAGTAGCTGATACCGAGGTAGTTGAGGTTGACGATATACCTATTTTTGTTGAAAAAAACGATCAAAAATAAGATATACATTTGAAATTTGATAAGGTTAAGTCATTGGTCAAGGAGTGATCATATACCTGCTTCGGCACGGCGATACGCCCTATAATATTAAGGCCTGCGAGCGCTCCCTGTCTCTTCAAGGGAAAAATAGACACCCAAAATGTTATCCGTCGACACTTAAGTGAGCTTGCTAAGCTTCAGTTGATTGTCTGCAGTACAACTCTTCGCTCTAAGTAAACCCTTCAAGTGCTGTCTGACGCACTGGATTACACAGGTGAGGTTCTGCTGAGCAATGTGCCTTGCTCCAGCGGAAAGCTTGGCACAGTAGAAATTTACATTAATCAACTTATTAGTAGTCGTAACTTAAAAAGTATACTTTTACTCAGTCATCAACCTTTGATTGGTGCTATTTTGGAATATATTACAGATCAAAAAGAGCATTCATGTTCAATGAGTGCCAGTACTTTTGCGGCAATCGATGCTGCTAGCTTTTCCCGAGGATTTGGAAGCCTTAAATCGATCACGCACTCCTCATTTTCAGAGATATATAATTAAATCAACCATTAAGAAGAGAGAGGAATTCACTTCTAGTTGCTTGCTGTTTACGAAAACACCCCAGCATTGATGAAGTTTTCATAACAGAGTTTTGTTTTTCGACCCCTCTCATCATCATGCACATGTGTTTTGCCTCTATAATTACAGCTACTCCAGATGCGTTGGTAGCCTTTTCGATTGTTTGAGCTATCTGGGTCACTAGGTTCTCTTGAATTTGCAGGCGCCTTGCAAACATATCTACAATGCGAGCAATTTTTGACAAGCCTAAAACTTTGCCATTAGGAATGTATGCCACATGACATTTACCTATAAATGGCAACATGTGATGCTCGCATAGCGAATAAAGCTCAATGTCTTTAACTATAACCATTTCACGTGACTCTGAAGGAAACAAAGCATTGTTGATGATTTCATCGAGATTTTGGTGGTAACCTCTGGTGAGGAAATCAAATGATTTGGAAGCTCTTTCTGGAGTATCAAGGAGCCCTGGGCGTGAGACATCCTCGCCAGTAGATTCGATAATCTTTTTAAAGCAATCAGCAGTCATTAATGCATTCCCAATAGTGAAATTTTTATAACTTTACCATAAACTTTAAACCAAGTATCTTGCGAGTAGGTAGCTATTTGTATTAAATTACCTCACAGATATATATCTGCATAACGAAGTTCGATTAATCGTTTATAATATGAGAATAATTTTTTTGTATACACCTAACATTATGATACTGTTAGGTGAATATATACGGATGCACTTATGTCAGGAAATACCATTGGGAAACTCTTTACTGTAACCACTTTTGGCGAGAGTCATGGTCCGTCTTTAGGTTGTATTATCGATGGCTGCCCTCCTGGGTTAGAAATTTCTGAGAAAGATATACAGAGTGACCTTGATCGCCGTAAACCAGGAAAGTCTCGCTATACCACTCAGCGTATGGAAGGCGATGAGATAAAAATACTTTCAGGTATTTTTGAGGGAAAAACAACAGGAACACCGATTGGTCTAGTGATAGAGAATACTGACCAACGTTCAAAAGATTACTCTAATATAAAAGATCAATTTCGTCCTGCCCATGCTGATTATACCTATTATAAAAAATACGGCTTTCGGGATTACAGGGGCGGAGGCCGTTCCTCTGCGCGTGAAACTGCTATGCGTGTTGCAGCCGGCGCCATAGCAAAAAAATATTTGTACAAAGAAGAAGGAGTCATAGTGAAGGGCTATTTGTCTCAGCTGGGACCCATAAAAGCTGAGAAAGTTATTTTTGAAGAAATAGAAAATAATCCTTTTTTCTGTCCAGATCCTGACAAGGTGCCAGAAATGGAGGATTATATGCAGGCTCTATTGAAAAAGGGTGACTCTGTCGGCGCTAAAATAACGGTGACAGCAACCAATATGCCTATCGGTCTAGGTGAGCCAGTATTCGATCGTCTAGATGCTGACATAGCTCACGCGCTGATGAGCATTAACGCAGTAAAGGGAGTTGAAGTAGGCTCTGGTTTTGACTCAGTTAGTCAGGTGGGAAGTGAGCATCGAGATGAAATTACTCCGGATGGCTTTCTTTCTAATAATGCTGGCGGTATTTTGGGTGGGATCTCCACTGGGCAAGATATTTTGGCGAATATAGCACTTAAGCCAACAAGCAGTCTTCGTATACCAGGGCGCTCTATCGACACAAATGGCCGCCCTATAGAGGTTGTTACTAAAGGCAGGCACGACCCATGTGTCGGTATTCGGGCGACCCCAATAGCAGAAGCCATGTTGGCAATTACCCTAATGGATCACCTGCTAAGACAGAGAGCGCAAAATTTTGATGTTGTCGTCAACTCAAAAGTATAAATAAGTTTTATTAAATCGTGGAAAAAATGCCCCAGCTATTAGTCCCTTATTGGCGCTTATCATTCTTTTATTTTTGTTTTTTTGCTCTGTTGGGGGCTCTTCATCCTTATTGGTCTCTGTATTTATACTCGAAAGGGTTTACCGTTGCAGATATAGGCATTTTGTTAGCCATGCCTATGGCTACGAAAATCATTGCACCTAACATCTGGGGTTGGTTGTCGGACTATACAGGGAAAAGGTTGGCTGTAATCAGACTGGGGGCCTTTCTTTCCTGTCTCTGTTTTCTTTGTATTTTTATTGACCAAAAATTTTGGTCAATCGCACTGGTTATGATTGGATACAGTTTTTTTTGGAACGCTATTTTGCCTCAGCATGAAGTTATAACTATGAGTTATCTTGAGAAAACTCCAGAGACCTATAGTCGCATACGGCTATGGGGGTCCATAGGATTCATTATTTCTGTGCTTGGTGGTGGATTTTGGTTTGATTCTTCAGACATAGATACCCTACCTGTTATCGGAGTACTGTTGTTATTTGGGATATTTCTAGCAAGCATGTTTGTGCCAAAATCCGCCCCCAGGCCTAACCAGAGCTCTCCAGAAAGGTTTATCCTAACGGCAGTAAAACCTGCTGTGATTATATTTCTTATGGTTGGTTTGTTGATGCAGCTCTCACATGGTGTTTACTATAGTTTTTTCAGTATATATTTAGAGTCTTTTGGGTATAGTCGATCTGCTATTGGCGTCATCTGGTCAGTCGGAGTGGTAGCGGAAGTTGTTATATTTTTATTGATGAGCAAGCTTCTCTTGCGCTTTGGAGTTCGAAAGATTATTTTAATTTGCCTTGCTCTTGCTACTATGCGCTGGCTGACTATAGGTTTTCATGCAGATAATCTAACATTGCTAATATCGTCTCAAATATCCCATGCCTTCACATTTGGGGCTTTTCATGCAGCATGTATAGAGTGTGTTCGCCGTTTATTTGATGTCAACTGCCAAGGTAAAGCTCAGGCCCTTTATAGCTCATGCTGCTATGGTGTTGGAGGTGCTATTGGTTCTTGTACAGGAGGTCTTGTATGGGACATGATGCCTCTCTATGCTTTTATTTATGCTGCACTAGCAAGTTTTATTGCCTTTATGGTTGCTTTTTTTTGGTTGAAAGATACAAAATTGGAACTTGGTAAGTAGACATGAGCGCTCACAACAATAATGACTGGATACTGCAGGCTTGCTATCTAATTTTTTAAACGACAAAAAAGGAATTGGGATGAAGTACATATTTATAACTTTGGTCGCAGCAACCGTTGTTAGCTGGTACCCCACATATGATCTATTTATAAAAAAAGAATTTTTTGATGAGCATCAAACATTAGTTCAAGCTGGATTTTTAACTACTGTCGGTTGTCACGACGCTGCAAATCAGATGAAAGCAAAATATTACTTATGTGAACCAAAAGCACAATGGCGCAGGTGGATTTCCCCTGACAGCTCCATCGAAAACAAAAAAAACATAAACAATGAGTCAGATTTACCTCTATATTAAATTGAAGCCTTTATAGGACCTTGCTTAGACGCTACTTAACATCAATATTTACAATTAGCTCAAGCAATGGTTTCTCTTTCAGAAGGATTGCTAGGTGAAATTAAATGGTCAAAACTGACAGTAGTATTTACAAGCTGCGCGAAAAGAAAAAGAAGTTTCTTCTGCGAGAAAAAGAAATTAAGAACAGCGCTATTAGCTTGCTGAAGAAAAAGGGTGTAAATAACGTTACAGTCTCTTTGATTGCCAGAGATGTGGGAGTCGGTAAAGGCACTATTTACAAACACTATGCTTCTAAAGCTGAAATACTAATGAGTATTGTGCGTGATTACGAAAAAAATATTGCAGATAATATTCTTTCAAGTGCTAGGCAAGCAAACGAATGTGACCCCTTGAATGTCATTCGCTCATACACTAGGATTCGGCTGTCTGACCCGGGCCTGGATCGCCTTGTGCGGCACCTTGAAATTCAACTGATGGATGACCTGCAGGTTGCTGAAAGCATGTCGCAGCTGCTTATCTCTAAGCGCTCCAGTATTGCTTTGATCAACGCGACGTTGTCAGGGCTAACTGACAGGGGTCTCTTGCAAAACGCACCTCCGTCTTACTATTATTTATCATACATAGTCTTAATAGAGGGAGCTGTAGACATTTACCTTGGAGCAGACTGCAACTCTAGCATTAAAGACAAAGAGGGTCTTTTAAATTTTATTTCTAATATTGGAGTCACTATAGGAAAAATAGGGCATGACTAGCTTATATTAAAAGATAGCTAGTATATTTTAATATAAGAAATTATTTAATGTTAAAAATTATCACATATTTGGGTAATTCGGACCTCCGCCCCCTTCAGGGGCTGTCCAGTTTATGTTTTGAGAAGGCTCTTTGATGTCACAGGTTTTGCAGTGTATGCAGTTCTGTGAATTAATCTGAAATTTTATTGACCCATCATTGCCAGCCAGGATCTCGTAGACACCTGCTGGACAGTATCGCTGTGCCGGCTCATCAAAAACAGGATGATTGTAGGTTATTGGCAAGTCGCTATCTTTTAGCAGTAGATGGCTTGGCTGGTCCTCCTCATGGTTGGTATTGGAGAGAAAGACTGATGACAATTTGTCAAAGCTAATAATGTTGTCAGGTTTATTATAGTCGATATTCTTCGATTCACTGGCTGGCTTCAGCGAGGAGTGGTCAGACTTCGAATCTCTTAATGTCCAAGGAAGTCTGCCATTAAATATGTTTATATCTATAAATGCATAGATAGATCCAAATATATTACCCAGCATGTGTTGTGTTGGACCAAAGTTTCGCTGTAACTCTAGCTCTTTATAGGCCCAACTTTTTTTATAGGCAGCTGTGAAGTCCTTAAGGTCCTGGTGCCTCATATTATTTTTGACCGCTTTTGAGACAGTTTCAGCTGCGACCATGCCTGATTTCATTGCGCAGTGTATACCTTTTATTTTTGCATTATTTAAAGTGCCTGCATTGTCCCCTATGAGAATCCCCCCAGGAAAAGTCATTTTGGGTTGAGATTGTAAGCCACCCTTTGCTAAGGCTTTTGCGCCGTAAGATATTCTTTTTCCTCCCTTTAGATGCTTGTATATAAGGGGATGATGTTTGTAGCGCTGAAATTCTTCATGCGGATCTACGAATGGATTCGTGTAGGAGAGGTCGGTAATTAGTCCGACCACGATCTGATTGCCATCTGTATGGTATAAAAACCCCCCGCCAGTAGAGTCACTCTCACCTAACGGCCACCCTGCACTATGAATAACTAATCCGGGTTGATGGTTAGCTTGCGGTATCGACCAAAGCTCTTTGATGCCCAATCCATAGTGCTGAGGATCGCAGTTATCATCTAATGAAAATTTTTCAATGAGCTCTTTACCTAGTTGCCCCCTGCATCCTTCTGAAAATAATGTATATTTACCCCTAAGCTCGACACCAGCAGCGAAAGAAGCTTTCTTTTTACTTTTCACATCAAGCCCCATATCTCCGGTAATAATGCCGCTAACAGCACCATTGTCAGTATATAAAATACTTACTGCGGGAAACCCAGCAAAGACTTCGACGCCTAAGCTCTCAGCCTTCTTTCCTAGCCAGCGACAAAGGTTGCCTAAGCTAACGATAAAGTTTCCATTGTTGCGCATAGTATTTGGCGCAAAAACGGAAGGGATCTTTATTGCTTTATTTTTAGTAAAGAAATATAAACTATCCTCAGAGACTGCTGTATTTACTGGGGCATTCTGCTCCATCCAGTTTGGAAAAAGTTCATTTAAGGCTTTGGTTTCTAAAATAGCGCCAGAAAGTATATGTGCGCCTACCTCAGACCCTTTTTCAACAACAACAACTGAGATTTCTGCATTTAGTTGCTTTAGTCGACATGCTGCTGATAGCCCAGAGGGCCCAGCACCAACAATAACTACATCGTAGTCCATATGCTCACGATTCAATGGGCTTTCCTTTTCCTTTTCCTTTTTCTCAGTCGTTATAAGAAAAAGGCGTTTAGGTTAAAAATGGTATATTTCAGCTCACTAAGCATATTGCTTGAATGAGTAATATCTATTCTTTAAAAGAAATCACCATTCTTAAATTAATTTCATATCAGAATTTATGTGAATATTATAAGCCTGCATAATAAAAGAAGGTATAATTTATAATTTATAATTTGAACTGCCTGTAACCTAAAAAGGTTTTTTTACATGAAAATCATCGTTTCAATTAAGCGTGTTGTAGATTACAACGTTAGAGTTAGACCGAAAGCTAATGCTTCAGCTGTAGATCTCAGCAATCTGAAAATGTCAATTAATCCCTTTTGCGAAATTGCAGTAGAGGAGGCCGTTCGACTCAAGGAAAAAAATATTGCTACAGAAATCGTTGTAGTATCTATTGGTCCGCAGGAAGCACAGGAACAGATTCGAGCTGCATTAGCTATGGGTGCTGATAGAGGAATTTTAATCAAAGTTGAGGAGGAGGCTGAAATAGAGCCTCTAGCAATCGCCAAATGCTTGAAATCAATCTGTGATGCAGAAAATCCTGACCTTATTTTGATGGGAAAGCAATCTATAGATGGCGACAATAATCAGACAGGGCAAATGCTAGCTGCACTCGCAGAGTGTCCTCAAGCAACCTTTGCCTCTGAGCTATTCGTTGATGGCGGGCATGTTGTTGTAACTCGAGAAGTTGATGGAGGGTTGCAAACCGTAAGACTTATTTTGCCTGCCGTTGTAACTACAGACCTGAGACTAAACACACCAAGGTATGCTTCACTGCCAAATATAATGAAAGCTAAAAAGAAGCCTATAAAAGAAATATCACCTGATGATATGGGTATCGATATCAGCCCGCGCGTCACTATTCTTAGGGTAGACGTTCCCCCTAAGCATGCTGAAGGAGTGCAAGTTGCAGATGTCGATGAATTGTTGGATAAATTGAAAAATGAAGCGAAGGTCATATGATGTCTATTTTAGTTATTGCGGAACACGACAATCAAAATATAAAAGAAGCAACACTCCATACCGTCACTGCTGCCTTAGCTCTTGGGAATAATGTACACCTACTAGTAGCAGGATTTGGTTGTGCAGCAGTAGTAACCCAGGCTGCTTCCATCAAGGGAGTCGTTAAAGTTCTTGCTGCGGTCCACAGCGTGTATGAGCATCAGCTTCCAGAAAATATGGCTTTATTGATCAAAGAGATTACTTTTGGTTATTCCCATATATTGATGTCTGCGACAACTACAGGAAAAAATATTATTCCTCGAGTAGCAGCATTAATCGATGTGCAGCCAATTTCTGATGTAATTTCCATTGAAAGCCAAGATACCTTTAGGCGACCTATATACGCAGGAAATATTATTGCAACAGTTAGGAGTCATGATGCAGTTAAGCTGATTACAGTTCGAGCAACTGCTTTTGATGCCGCTATTATTAAAGGAAATTCTACATTAGTAGAGGTTATTGATAAGGTCTATGACTTCAAAAAATCTGAGTTTATTAGAGATGATCTAGCTGTTTCAGAAAGACCAGAATTAACATCTGCAAAAGTTGTCATTTCTGGTGGTAGAGGAATGGAGAACAGTGAAAATTTTAAGCTACTAGAAAGATTAGCTGATAAGTTAGGAGGTGCTGTGGGAGCTTCAAGAGCTGCAGTTGATGCAGGTTTGGCCCCTAATAGCATGCAAGTTGGGCAGACTGGAAAGATTGTTGCACCAGAACTCTACATAGCAGTTGGGATTTCTGGCGCTATTCAGCATTTAGCTGGAATGAAAGATAGCAAAATCATTGTTGCGATCAATAAAGACGCAGATGCTCCCATTTTTAAGACTGCAGATTATGGTTTGGTCGCAGATCTATTTGAGGCTATGCCAGAAATAAATGAAAAATTATTGAAGTATATAGACTAAGAAAGCAGTGGAGTCGTCTGGCACAAAGGTGCGCACTTAGAGTCAAGCTTCCGTCAGAAATTTTAACTAATCTAGTTTTGACGGCGGAGATAGCTCAGTTATCTAGGGTGATCCATATAGGACAATGGTCTGAAGGTTTTTCCATACCCCTAATGGCATGATCGATGCCTGTGTCTGTAGTTATTTCAATTGCTGGTTTGGATGCTAAAATTAGATCAATCCTTAAACCGCGCTTAGGATTCATTTCAAATCCACGGCTTCTGTAGTCAAACCAGCTTAGCCTGTTGGTTTCTTTTGGGTAAAAGTGCCGATAAGCGTCTGTTAGCCCCCATTTTTCGATCTTCTGTAGCCACTCTCTTTCCTCGGGCAGAAAGCAACACTTTCCTGTTCGTAGCCAGCGCTGTTTACTTTCCTTGGCTATCCCGATGTCTAAATCTGTTGGGGCTATGTTCATGTCTCCAATAACAAGCAACAAATCGTTAGGGTTGTGTTTTTGATCAAGGTGTTCTGCTAGGTCAGAGTAAAATTTTCTTTTGTATGGATATTTAAGGTCATGTGCGCGACTTTCTCCTTGTGGAAAATACCCATTTAGTACAGTTATTTTTTTATCACTAAACTGGAATCTTCCAGTTATTAAGCGTTTCTGACTTTCATCGCTATCATGCGGAAACCCTTTTTGGCTGTCGATCAACGGTAAGCGATACAGAAGTGCGACTCCATAGTGCCCTTTCTGGCCGTGAAAGATTGCATCATAACCCAGCTCTTTTATTTCTTTTATTGGAAACTGTTCGTTGCAAACTTTTATTTCTTGGATGCCGATAACATCAGGTTTATGTTTATCAATGATGGCTTTTATTTGATGTATTCTAGCTCGGAGCCCGTTTGCGTTGAAAGAAATGACTTTCATGTTAAGGAAGTTTCGCAAAATTGGTTGAATGTAAATGATTTATATAGTCTGCAAATATGTTTCCAGCCTCATAAAGTATTGGGTCTTTCTCTGGAAGAGGGCGGGTATCTTCCTTTTTGTTTTTACTTTTTACATCGTTACTTTCATTGCGCCATTCTTCAATGGATGAGTATATTTTTTGTTTTTTGGATGCACGTCGCTTATTCTGAATTGCTAAAAAATTATCATCATATTTTTTAGCAATCAATTTACGCTTTTTTATGTTCAGAGAGATTTTTTTTACTGAGGATCGTTTTTTTGCGAGATTTAACTCGTCGTTTAAATAGATCAGATCAGGGTCAATCAGAAGTCTCTTTTGATGAGCGGCCCTTAAGGCCTCTATTGGTGGTGATTTCAAGAATCTACTCCAAAAAATATTATGTTTTGCTGGAGGAATAGTGTCCCAAGGCAAGGCATTTTTTAAAGAACTCTCCCCCACTTTTTCTGGATCGTAAGGAGACGGAAGCTCAATGTCTGGAGTTACTCCAAGTAGCTGGGTACTTTCACCAGAAACACGATAAAATTTAGATTCAGTGAGCTTTAGCTGGCCTTGCTCAAGTGGCGTCTGCACCTGAACTGTACCTTTACCGTAACTCCTGGAGCCAATAACAATACCTCGACCATAATCTTGTATTGCCCCCGCAAAAATTTCAGAAGCTGATGCGCTCAGCCTGTCGATCAAAACTAATAAAGGCCCCTGGTAATAAACGTTAGATCTAGATTGATGGGCTTGAGATATAAAGTTGTTAGTGTTTTTTACCTGTACGACAGGTCCTTTTCCGATAAATAAATCAGTTAGCATCTTAGCTTCTTGGAGAAAGCCACCTCCATTATTTCTCAGGTCAAGGATGAACCCATCTACTTTTTTATTTACATGCAATTCATTAATAAGTCGAACGACATCCTTTGTAGTGCTCTTGAAGTCAGGATCATTATTATAAAGCGCCTCGACATCAAGATAAAAAGCAGGAATCTCAATAACCCCTATTTTATAGACAGCTTCATTTCCAGGTACTTCAATTATTTTTGATTTTGCGGCCTGCTCTTCAAGTTGTATTTTGTCTCTTGTAATCTCAATTTGTTGGCTGCTTCCTGCGGTATCTCCTATAGTTGGAATGATTTCTAGTCTTACAAGACTATTTTTTTTGCCTCGAATTAAATCGACTACGTCATCGAGGCGCCAGCCAACTACATCAACAAAATTTTCCTTATCTTGTGCCACACTAATGATTTTATCACCAGTTTTAAGGACACCTTGCTTATCAGCGGGCCCCCCTTTGATTATGCTTACAATTGTCGTGTGCTCTCCATCTAACTCAAGAACAGCCCCAATACCTGTAAGGGATAGTGATAAAGAAATTGTGAAATTCTCCATTAACCTTGGAGATAAATAAGATGTATGTGGGTCGAAGAGCCCAGTAAGTGCCGTCATGTAACTCTGGAATATGTCTTCGCTATCTGTTTGATTAAGACGCTTCTTAAGGTTGAGATATCGTTTTATTAGTAACTTTCTAGCATTCTCAGGCTCTTTGTCATTAAGTATTAATCGGAGATACCCTTCTTTTATTTTCTTGCGCCAATGTTCATTTGAGGACTCTAGTGATGCCTGCCAATTGTTGACTTCCATATCTAGCAATAAAAACTCATCTTTGTTGAGATCAAACAAAAATCCGTTTTCAATTAAATCAATATTTACCTGAAGACGACTGGATGCCCTTTCTTTGTAGCGCTCGTATATCTCAAACCCTGCACTCAGATTGCCAGCTTTTAGCATATCATCTAATTCAAATTTCCATTTTTCAAATTCAGATATATCTGATTGAACGAAATAACTTTTTGTAGGGTCTAGCAGGTCTAGGTAAGTTGATAGTAATTTTTCTGAAAGATCATCATTTATAGACTGCTTTCGAAAGTGTTTAGTTGTTAATTTATTTATGATTTCAGAGACTGTCTGAACTTGACCTGGCGAATAATCAGTTTTTTTCTTGCCGGGCTGAACGAGGAGGTCAGCAGTAGTTATAGACCCGAAAAATATCAACTGGACGATTAAGGTTAGTCGCATTAAAGAAAACATTTGGGTTTTATCTGCTGTTAGCTAAAAATAGTTTTATAGTGTAACAAAGTTAGTGGGCTGAAAGCCTCTAAATATTATAAATTCTTTTAAACAGTTTGGCTCTCTCAAGAAATCAAAAACATTATATGTGTAAAAAATTCACTAACTGTAATATTCTTCAAATAGGGATATGCTTGCATGCTGTAAATGCAGGAATCTCCATCTTGATTAAAAGCATTAGCAGTAAGTTTGCTTTCAATAAAAATTTTACAAATTAGGTTATGTTTAAAAAATGAATAATACAGCTCGCCCAGCAGCCCTAGTTACAGGTGGTGCCACCAGGCTAGGTCTAGCCTTTTCAAATTTTTTAGCCAAAGCAGGCTATGATATAGCATTACATTACAATGGATCTGCTGTTGCTGCTAAGCTGGCAGCAAAAAATATAGAGGAACTAGGTGTTTCATGCGCTACTTTTCAAGCGGACCTGTCTGAGTCAGATCCTGCAAAGCTCATAAGAAAAGCATCCGACAACTTTCCTAACCTAACAGTTTTGGTTAACAGTGCCTCAGTTTACGACGCAGCAACAATCGATAATACAACTATACAGTTGCTGCAAAAACAGTTTACAGTCAATCTTTTTGCACCCTTTATGCTGACTCAGGCTTTTGCAAAGATGTGCTCTAATAGGGCAGATTTGAAAGGTATTGTTATAAATATATTAGATAATAAGATTTCCTTTCAGCAGCACAGCTATGCTGCATACTTGCTTTCAAAAAAGTCTCTTGCTGATTTTACGCACCTTTCTGCCATCGAATATGCCCCAAGTATCCGAATTAACGCAATAGCCCCCGGAGTTATTTTACCGGGTGTCGAGAGAACGTCTGATTATTTAGCATGGAGAACTCAGGGTATTCCTTTGAGAAAGCAAGGAAAAGTCGAACACCTGTTGAGCGCTTTGAATTACTTGCTAACTAATGAGTTCGTGACAGGTCAGATACTTACAGTTGACGGAGGAGAGGGGATGGACCACCAGGGCTTAAATGCAGAACAATTTAATGAAAAGAAAGGCTTGTAGAAATGACTTTGCGTGAACTTAATCAGGTAGTTATTTCAGTGGGATCGAATATTAAACCTGCGCCAAATATTGAACTATCCAAAGATTATTTATCTAAAGAAACAGAATTCATATACGCTGCAACCGCTATCGAAACAGCCCCCGTTGGATATCTAGAGCAAAGTAATTTTCTGAATACAGCGTTCTTGGTTGCCACACCTCTTAGTTACGAGGAGTTCAATTTATATTTAAAATCTATAGAAGATCGGATGGGTCGAGAAAGGGGTCCGATCAAGGCTGGACCGAGAACAATTGATTTAGATATTGTTATCTGGAATGGGTGTTTATTGACAGATGATTACTACAGTTATGACTATGTATCTATTCCAGTAAATCAAGTTATTAAGACTAAAAATTTAACTACAAACATTGCAAGCAAGCCTGGATTTTTGAAAATAGATGAATAATTTTTGCGATAAACATTTCTAGCGCAGGGCTTATTTTGTAAATACATGAAAACATTATCTATTATGGAGATAGAAATAATACTTTCAAAGAAGTGAAATTTTGTACCACTCGCTTATAATGCGCTTTATTCTTATAAAAACTAATAATGGAGAAATACTGTGAAGGCACCTGTTCGTGTTGCTGTTACTGGAGCTGCTGGTCAAATTAGTTATTCCTTACTTTTCAGAATTGCCTCAGGGCAAATGTTAGGTGAAGACCAGCCTATAATTTTACAAATGTTAGAGATTACCCCAGCATTAGAGGCCCTTAAAGGGGTAGCTATGGAGCTTGATGACTGCGCATTTCCTCAATTAGCAGGGATGGTGTGTACGGATGATCCTGCCGTTGCCTTTAAGGATGCTGATTTCGCATTATTAGTAGGCGCTCGTCCTCGTGGTCCAGGTATGGAGAGAAAAGATCTGCTTGAAGCAAATGCGGCTATTTTTTCTGTACAAGGAAAAGCTATTAATGACTTTGCCTCAAAGGGTATCAGGGTGCTAGTAGTAGGCAACCCTGCAAATACTAACGCGCTAATCGCACAAAGAAATGCTCCTGATATTGATCCACGTCAGTTCACCGCCATGATGCGTTTAGATCACAATAGAGCGAAAACACAAATAGCTCAAAAAACAGAAAAAACAATTAACGATGTTACGCATATGTTAGTTTGGGGTAACCACTCCGCAACTCAGTACCCTGACTTGCATCAGACAAATATTTCCGGTAAGCCGGCTATGAATTTTATTGATCAAAGCTGGTATGAGGGAGATTTTATACCAACGGTGCAACAACGAGGAGCTGCTATAATTAAGGCAAGAGGGGCCTCATCTGCAGCATCTGCAGCCAACGCTGCAATAGACCACATGCGTGATTGGGCGCTCGGGTCACCGGCTGATGACTGGGTAAGCATGGGTGTTTTAAGTGATGGAAGCTATAATATTGCTAAAGGACTTATTTATTCTTTTCCTTGTATTTGCAAGGATGGGGACTGGAAAATTGTTCAAGGATTGTCGATAAATGATTTTTCTAGATCTAAAATGACCGCTACCGAGCAAGAGTTGATTGAGGAAAGGGATGCAGTAAAGCACCTGTTACCATAGAATTACTTTTTTCTGCATAAAAACGTCTAGAAAAGCGTTTTTATGCACTCAGTCAGAAAATAAAATTTATTTAGGGTTTGTTTTTATGTCTTTGCTAAAACCAGGCGAAATAGCACCAAGTTTTACCTTGTTGAATCAGCATGGAAAAAGTATTTCGCTTGCTGAATTTAACGGAAAAAAAAATATCGTAATATATTTTTATCCCAAAGCGATGACTCCAGGATGCACTGTTCAGGCTTGCGGCATAAGAGACAGCGCAGCCACATTCAGTGATTTTGACACTGTAGTGTTGGGAATCAGTCCGGATCCTTTTTTAAGACTTGCGCGTTTCGAAGAAAAGCAGGGGTTAAATTTTGATTTATTGTCAGATGAGGATCATGCAATCACTGAATCGTATGGTTGCTGGGATATAAAAAAATTCATGGGTCGTGAATTCATGGGGGTCCTAAGAAAAACATACATTATTGATAAAAAGGGAAAAGTAGCATTCGTGATGGATAAAGTTAACACTAAAACACACCATCAAGATGTATTATCATGGATAAGAGATAACCTGTCATAGTTGGCCTAGCGCTCAAGCTATAAAATATGATGCTTATTTAAATATAAACTACCATTCACTATTAAGGAAATTCAATGTCATTAGATCTTCTTCAAGTTGTGCTTGCTGCCCCTGCGCCAGTAACGCAAGAGCCGAACCCGCTTTATACAGTTTTGATGTTTGGTGGCTTATTTGTGTTTATGTATTTTCTTATAATTCGCCCTCAAAGAAAGCGTGCAAAGGAGCATAAAAATCTAACAGAGTCATTAACCAAGGGTGACGAGGTCGTCATGAACAGCGGCTTGCTAGGTAAAATATCCTTGCTGGACGATGCATACATTACGATTCAGGCTGCTAATAACGTTGAATTGAAATTCCAAAGGGCTTCAGTGCATGCAGTATTGCCTAAAGGAACGATAAAAAAAATCTGATTCTCGTATGTTTCTATTGGCTCTGTCTTCTTGCAAATGCTTTAGTTCAGCTTAGATATGAACGCCTGCTGTGATGAAATAGAATTTATTGTGATCAGTGAGGATTTATTAAAGTGCCAGCGAAATTTGGTGACAAGTTAGTAATAGCAATTTCTTCTCGAGCTTTGTTTAACTTGGATGAAAGCCATAAGGTCTACCAAGAGCTTGGTCTTGACGCATACTTTAAATATCAAGTTGAGCATGAAGATGAAATTCTTGAGCCCGGTGAAGCCTTTCCTCTTGTAAATAAACTCCTCCGTATAAATGAAAATTTAGGTGGAGAGCCTAGGGTAGAGGTCATACTTCTGTCCAGAAACTCTGCAGACTCAGGTTTGCGTGTATTTAATTCTATTCAGCATTACAAGCTTAATATTACACGCGCAGCATTCTGCGGGGGCGAGAGCCCTTATCGATATGTTGCAGCTTTTGGTTGTCATCTATTTTTGTCTAATAATGCAGAGGACGTTCGCAATGCACTTCATAGTGGAGTTGCTGCAGCAACACTATTACCATCTAGAGTAAAAGAGAAGACCGGAGATGAGATTCGCTTTGCATTTGATGGAGATGCTGTTTTATTTTCGGATGCTTCAGAGAGAATATATAAGCAAGACGGCCTTGATGCTTTTACAGAAAATGAAAAGCTATCTGCAAAAAAACCTATGGATGGAGGTCCTTTTAAGAATTTTCTTCACGCACTTCAAATTTTACAGGCAGAGTTTTCAGAAAAAACTTGCCCAATTAGAACCGCCTTAGTTACCGCCCGTTCTGCTCCAGCCCATGAGCGTGTAATTAGAACTCTTAGGGCTTGGGATATTCGTATTGATGAATCATTATTTCTCGGTGGCTTAGAGAAAGGTCAGTTTCTTAAGTCTTATGGGGCCGATGTTTTCTTTGATGACCAACAAAAACATTGCGACTCTGCTAAGTCCCATGTTGCCACAGGACATGTGCCTCATGGAGTTGCTAATGAGGGCAGCTGATAGTCACACTTTCTCAGATGCATCAAAATACAATGAATTTAAGCCCTATACCCAGTAAAATTGTTGCTAGGATTGGCTGTAGAATATGGCTAGGAATTCTAGCAGCTAGCTTGGTACCCAGATGAATAGCGGGAAGAGATCCAACTAACAGACTTGCCAGCAAGACTAAGTCAACGTTACCTAGCAGAAATAGGTGGCTTAGTCCGGCTATAAGAGTCAGCGGAACAGCATGAGCTATATCTGTTCCTATCACATGCAATGCCGGTAATTTCGGGTATAAAAGCATCAGTAGAGCAGCGCAAAAAGCACCGGCACCAACTGACGAAAGCGTTACAAATATTCCTAATACAATGCCGACAATAAATGTTATTTTTTTAGTGTGCCCCTGAAAGAAATCACAAATAGGACCGCTAGGCTTTTCAGATACATTTCTTAAAAAACGATTAAACAAGATCACCAAAGCAGTAACTACAAGCATTACACCAAGACTAGTAGTCAGTAGTGGCTCGTAGTCAGCTGAGTTAGTGAACACCTGACTGAGAAAAACAACAGTTATAATCGATGCTGGGATGCTTCCAGCGGCTAAACACATCACTAAATCCCACTGCACACTTTTTCGTCGAGCATGGGCTATGACTCCACTTGATTTAGTGATGGATGCGTAAAGCAAGTCTGTTCCGATAGCTACATTGTATGGTATCCCAAAAAGAATCAGAAGTGGGGTCATCAGAGACCCTCCTCCAACACCTGTCATACCTATTATTAGGCCAACAAAGGCACCCGAAGTAGCATAAAGTATAAAATCCATTAGTATCTAGATATTCCTAACTATACGAAGGCTGGCAACTCTAACAATTTATGTCTATTCTTCAAAGTAATAGTTATTTTTATTTTTAAAATTTATAAGTATATTTTGATTAATAGATTGAGTGAAATCGGCTAAAACCTCTTAATTTTTTCCTTTAAGTTTCCTGTTAGTTTTGGGGCAAATAAGTTAAAATATTTTGAAATTATTCAATTACTATTACTTGTGATTAAAGAGAAAATTTATGTCATTAGACTTAGAGAAAATCAATAAAGAATTAAGGGAAAAAACACCTGAGGAAATCGTTAAGTGGGCTTTTAGTCAAGGAAAAACTCCTATTATCACAACGAATTTTCGTCCTTATGAGGCTGCGTTAATTCATGTATGCGCAAAAGAATCGTCATCTATTCCTGTCGTTTGGTGTGACTCTGGATATAATACAGATGCTACTTATAGGCACGCTGAAACCATAATATCAGATCTCTCTTTAAATATTTTTCTCTATGTGCCAAAACAGTCTGCTGCTCATCGCAATGTAGTTATGGCAGGTATTCCGGATGTCGATAGTGATCTTCATGCAATTTTCACTAACCAAGTTAAGCTGGAACCTTTCAAGCGAGCCATGACTGACCATAAACCAGATGTATGGTTTACTAATTTAAGAAAAGGGCAAACACAGTTTAGGGATTCTTTAGATATTGTCAGTCAAAGTGGAGATGGTATCGTTAAGGTAAGCCCATTTTTTTATTGGTCTGATGTAGAGCTAGATGTTTATTTGAGAGATCACAGCTTACCCAATGAGATAGATTATTATGATCCCACAAAAGTACATGAAAACAGAGAGTGTGGCTTGCATACTCAGTAACTGTTAATCTCTTTGCTGTTTATTAGAGGAATAGCTTGTGGAAATTGCATGTTTAGATTTAGAGGGTGTCTTAATTCCAGAGATATGGATAGCGTTTGCTCAGAAAACTGGAATCGACGAATTGAAAAGAACTACGCGAGATGAGCCTGATTATGACGTCCTTATGAAATACAGGCTGGATATCCTTAAGAAACATGGACTTGGTTTGGTGGAAATAAAAGAAGTTATAGAAACGCTTTCTCCTCTTGTTGGGGCAAAAGATTTTATAGATTGGTTGCGCGAGCGTTTTCAAGTAATTATTCTATCAGACACCTTTTATGATTTTGCTCAGCCATTAATGAAGCAGCTCGGGTTTCCAGCGTTACTGTGTCATCAGTTAAAGGTGGATAAAAATAACAACGTAGTCGGATATGCGCTAAGGCAACCCAACCCTAAGCGTCAAGCTATAGTAGGATTTAAGAGCATGTATTATCGCACCATAGCTGCAGGTGACTCTTACAATGACACCACCATGCTAATTGAAGCCGATGCAGGAATTCTATTTCATGCACCTAAACAGGTAACAGATGAGTTTCCTCAATTTCCAGCTGTAAATGACTTTGAGGCACTTAAAAAAGAATTTATAAAGGCGAGCAATCGTAATATTTCCCTCTAAGTTGCTCGCTCTATTTATCTATCGGTCTGAGTGGTTGTTCCGCTTTTTTTTGCTTTGAGTTAGATGTAATCAGCGGCTCAATTTTGTCGAATATTTCTTGATACTCATCTTCTGCATTTGAGTCAGCAACTATACCTCCGCCCCCCCAGCAATGAATATTATCGCCATCAATTACCAAGGTACGTATAGCGATATTTGTATCCATTCTTCCTGCTGTACTTATGTATCCGATCGTTCCGCAATAAACAGATCGCTGGCATGGCTCAAGTTCATCGATGATCTCCATTGCTCTCTTTTTTGGCGCTCCAGTAATAGAGCCCCCTGGAAAACATCCACGTAGCAAAGAAAGGGCTGTTTGATCTTTGCGAATAGTCCCAGTCACAGTGCTCACTAGATGATGAACATTCTTAAAGCTCTGTAATTCAAATAGCTTGGGTGTTTTTATTGTCCCAGGAATACAGGATTTACCTAAATCATTTCGCAGCAAATCTACTATCATTAGATTTTCAGCCTTATTTTTTTCACTATTAATTAGGCCTTTTGCCTGAAGAATATCCGATTTATTGTCGTTACCGCGTCTTGCTGTGCCCTTAATTGGTTTAGTTTCAACCTTGTCTCCATGTAGCTTTATGAAGCGCTCTGGAGAGAAACTTAAGATTGCTTGCTTTGTATTTCCCAGTTGATAATAACAGCTGTATGGAGCCGGAAGATTCTTACGTAGCTCCTTATATAGTTTCCAGCTGTCCACTTTAAGTTTTGCGGAGAAATGTTGAGCGTAGTTAACTTGGTAGCAATCTCCGGCGAGAATATAGTCTTTAACTTTAGCGACAGAAGATAGATAATGTTTTTTTTGGGTGGTTTTAAATAGATCTATATTATAATTTTCTTCTTTTTTTACAGTATTTTGCGTTCTATTATGAATGCATTTTAATACTTCTTTTTTTAGCCCCAAAGGGCAGTCATAATTAAAGAGTATCGTAGATTTTTTTGAAAAGTGATCTAGAATTATGGCCCACTGGTAGTAACCGATCCTCATATCAGGGAGGCTGTCAAGCTTCGGTAGCGCAGAGTTGTCCTTTCTCCCAAGATCATAACCAAAATATCCTGCTATACCTCCAGCGAATGGATAATCATTATAGGTGCTGTCAGTTTTTTTTGATGAGAATAATTGTTCACATAAGCTAAAAGGCTCCTCGGTAGAGGTTTTCGTGCCTTCAAGTGAGACTGTCGTTGTTACGCATCCAATTGTTTCTAGTGTTATTGATGGATGAGCGGTAATTATATCAAATTGGCTGCTCGAAGAAGCGGGGTAGCCAGAGTCTAGCCATAGAGCATCTGGTAAATGTCGAACTGACGCAAAAAGACTTTCGGGATTTTGCTGGTAGGGTAGGTCGATAATTTCAACTTTTTGCATGGTGTAGTAGTTTACGTTACTTCGCTTTAATTTCAATCATGACGATGTTGTGGGGGTGTTTGTCTTTACAGATGCACATGAAAAGTAAAAAATGAACAATCAATCAAAACTTAATAAAACCTAAGATCGAAATATGGTTTTTTTTGTATAGAAAACAGCGATCTTCTACCTAATATGGAGTATATATGAATTATTCAACCCCAGACCTTTGTGACGAATATCCAGATCTTGTGAGTGTTGTAGAGCCAATGCTTGCTAATTACGGTGGAAAGGATTCTTTTGCTGGAGAGATCGTTACAGTAAAGTGCTATGAGGATAATTCCCTGGTCAAAGAGCATGCAGGTAAGCTAGGGACAGGTAAGGTTCTGGTTGTCGATGGGGGTGGTTCTATGCGTCGCGCACTACTGGGCGACCTAATCGCTAGCGATGCATTTGAGAATCAATGGCAGGGCATCATAATCTACGGGTGTGTTCGCGATGTAGATAGTTTAGTTTCCCTTGATTTCGGCATTCAAGCAATTGGAAGTTCTCCGTTAAAAACTCAAAAACGCGGTATTGGTGACCTGAACATCCCAATTACATTTGGTGGGGTAACGTTCAACCCAGGTGAATTTGTTTATGCTGACAATAATGGCGTTATTGTGTCAGCCGTGAAGCTTTCAGAAAAAATTTGATCTCCAAAAAATAAAAAAAAGTCTGCAGAAACAGACCTTTTTTCTTGTAAACTTAAGATTGTAGTTCTTAAAATTGATTCATTGTGTTGTCTTTACCGGAAGCTTTTAGTGCAGCCTCGCCAGCAAAGTATTCTTTGTGGTCATCACCCATATCAGAGCCAGCCATGTTCTGATGCTTAACGCAGGCAATATTTTGGCGTATTTCTTTGCGTTGCACGCCTTTTACGTAACCTAGCATCCCTTGGTCACCAAAGTACTCTTTGGCAAGATTGTCTGTAGAGAGTGCGGCAGTATGGTATGTTGGTAGGGTTATAAGATGATGAAAAATACCCGCTTCTCTGGCTGAGTCTGCTTGGAAGGTTCTGATTTTTTCGTCTGCTTCAGCCGCCAGCATGCTCTCATCGTAATCGATGCTCATAAGGCTATCACGATCATAGGCTGAAACATCTTTACCGTCTGATTGCCATGCATCAAAGATTTGCTGACGAAAGTTTAGTGTCCAGTTGAAAGAAGGGCTATTATTATATACAAGCTTGGCGTCTGGCACTTGTTCTCTAATAGCGCTGACCATTGCGCCTATTTGAGCGATGTGCGGCTTCTCTGTTTCAATCCATATAAGGTCCGCACCATTTTGTAGAGAAGTGATGCAGTCTAGAATACAGCGAGCTTCTCCAGTACCTTGCTTGAACTGAAATAGGTTTGATGGGAGACGCTTGGGTCGTACTAGTTTACCATCTCTATTAAGAACAATATCGCCATTGCTGGTTGAGTCTAAAGTTACTTCATCGCAATCGAGGAATGAATTGTACTGGTCTCCTAAATCTCCAGGCTCTTTGGTAACTGCTATTTGCTTAGTTAAGCCAGCACCTAGTGAATCGGTGCGCGCAACAATTACACCATTATCTACACCCAGCTCAAGAAATGCATATCGTACAGCGCGGATTTTAGCCAAGAAATCTTCATGAGGAACAGTTACTTTTCCATCTTGGTGACCGCATTGTTTTTCATCAGAAACCTGATTTTCAATCTGAATACAACAAGCTCCTGCTTCTATCATTTGTTTTGCCATGAGATAGGTGGCTTCAGCATTTCCAAACCCAGCATCAATATCTGCAACAATAGGAACAACATGTGTTCTATGTGTGTCAATTTGCTTTTGTAGATCTTTAACCTCACTTGAGTTACCAGCATCGCGAGCAGTATCGAGTTGACGAAAAAGCCCACCAAGTTCACGGGCATCAGCTTGACGTAAAAATGTGTAAAGCTCAGAAATTAAGCTAGCTACTGATGTTTTTTCGTGCATAGACTGATCAGGAAGAGGTCCAAACTCTGACCGGAGCGCAGCAACCATCCATCCAGATAGATAGAGATAGCGACGGTCTGTATTGCCACTAAAATGTTTTTTAATCGAAATCATTTTTTGTTGACCAATAAAACCATGCCAACAACCCAGTGACTGGGTGTATTTTGAAGAATCTGCATCGTAAGCAGCCATATCTTTACGCATTAAGTCCGCTGTATATTTTGCGATGTCCAATCCAGTTTTGAATTGGTTTTGAGTGCGCATTCTTGCTACTGATTCAGGATTGATAGACTTCCATCCAGTACCGTTATCTTTCTGTAAAGATGCAATAGCGTCGATATCTTTTGTGTAGTTTGACATTTCTGGTCCTTGGCGTTTTTAAAAAAATAAGGGTTAATTTAACCAATCAATTATAGCTATCGACCCATTATTTATATACCCTATACACTCTATTCTCAGTATTTTCGGTGTGAATATAGATGACTATGACTAGTTTGCGAAATATGGATTTAAATCTACTTGTATTTTTGGATGTATTGCTCAAAGAGAGGAATGTAACTAGAGCAGCTGAAAGTCTGGGTATTAGTCAGCCAGCTATGAGTAATGGGCTTAGAAGGCTGAGAGACCTTTTTGGAGATCCGCTGCTGGTGAGGACAAGCGATGGAATGAAACCAACAGAAAGAGCGGAGCAGCTCCAATCATTAGTGCGAAACGTACTTGCATTGATTGAAAAGGCTATAGAGCCAAGCGATCAGTTCGATGCGGGCCTTGCCGATAGAGTGTTTCGAATATCAGTTAGCGACTACACAGAATCTACTTTGCTACCACATTTAATGCGAAGACTCCGATCGGAAGCTCCAAATATAACCCTTGATGTGCTCACCCCCAGTGATATTAGTTATCAAGATGTGGAGCAGGGAACAGTAGACCTAGTTATTAATAGGTTTGATAGTTTACCTCAGTCATTTCATCAAATGACAATCTGGCGAGATACATTTTCATGTCTTTTAAGTCACCACAACCCAATAGCTAATAATTTTAATTTGGATAGTTATCTGGAGTCAGGGCATGTCTGGGTAAATAAAACAGGTATGGGTATTGGCGTAGGTATGGAGCCAGGAGCGACAAAAACACTTGGATGGGTCGATGAGGCGCTTTCTAGTATAGGAAAGCAGAGGCGGATACGAGTGTTTACGAGGCATTACCAGGCTGCAATGCGTTTGGCAGAGTTGCGTGACCTTATTGTAACTTTACCCACTAAAGCAGCTGTGTTGCTTAAAGATAACCCCGGTGTGATAATTCTTGAGCCACCATTCTCTATTCCTGAAATAGAACTAAAAATGGCTTGGAGTCCTTTGTTGCAGCATAATCCAGCGCACCAATGGATGAGAAGGTTAATTGCAGATGTTGCCAAAGATTTAGATTAACTCGCTATCTAGAAATGATGAGCTTCTGTGGTCTATTCGTACAACAAATAACGAAAATACAGCTAGTTAAATTGATTAATGCCTGTGTATTTCCATACAATTAGGTCTGTTCTCGAAATTTTAATTTATAGGGCTAATCATGATAGAGCGAGTTGAAGTATGCGGCTTAAAGGTCGCAAGTTCGATTTACAAGCTAGTTAACAGCGATGTTATTCCTGGGACATCTATTGATCAAGCTGATTTTTGGCAATCCTTTTCCGATATTATCAGTAAGTTTTCTCCATCAAATAAACTTATATTGGCTAAGCGAAATTTTTTTCAACAACAAATAGACGGCTGGCATCAGAAAAATTTTGGTCATAAATTCAACTTTTCTACCTATAAGAAGTTCCTTGAGAAGATAGATTATTTGCTTCCTGTAGGCGCAGATTTTGATATAACTACTGAGAATGTTGATAAAGAAATTACCTCTCAAGCAGGCCCACAATTAGTTGTACCTATTATGAATGCACGTTTTGCTTTAAATGCAGCTAATGCGAGATGGGGTAGCCTCTATGACTCACTCTATGGGACCGATGTAATTGCAAATAAAGGTGATACGCGCAAAACAAATAAATACAACTCTTTACGGGGTGCTGAGGTTATCAAATACGGTAAGGATTTCTTAGATAAATCAATCCCGTTAGTTGACGGCTCACATGCTAACGTTAAAAGGTATTTTATTAACAATGGAGATCTAAGGGTTGAATTAGACAAAGGGATAGCTACCAGTCTTTTGGATTCTTCGCAGTTCGCTGGTTATGGTGGAAATCTAGAAAAACCGAGTATACTTTTGTTTAAAAACAATAGTTTACATTTTGAAATTCAAGTAGATAAAGATACGGAAATAGGTAGATCAGATCTTGCTGGAGTCAAAGATATTCTTATGGAATCAGCTTTGACTACAATCATGGATTTCGAAGATTCAGTTGCTGCTGTTGATGCTGAAGACAAGACTTTGGCTTATTATAACTGGCTGGGGTTAATGAAAGGTGATCTAGAAGAATCAATAGTTAAGAATGGAAAGTCATTTGTTAGAAAAATGAACCCTGATCGGAGCTACAAAACCCCTGCAGGCGAATCTTTTAGGCTCCCTGGGCGTAGTCTGCTATTTGCGCGCAACGTTGGGCACTTAATGACTAATCCGGCTATTTTGGACTCAAAAGGCAATGAGGTGCCTGAGGGAATAATGGACGCTGTAATAACTTCCCTGATTGCTGTCCATGATACAGCGCGTAAAGGTGGTCTTTGCAATAGCAAGACTGGAAGTATTTATATTGTTAAGCCTAAAATGCATGGCCCCGAAGAAGTTAAATTCACAAATGATCTTTTTGATGCAGTTGAAGATGCTTTGTCCCTTAATCGCAATACGATCAAGGTTGGAATAATGGATGAAGAGCGACGAACTTCTGTAAACCTCAAAGAATGTATTCGCTCTGTTCGCGATCGTATTGTATTTATTAACACAGGTTTCTTGGATAGAACGGGAGACGAAATACATACAAGTATGGAGGCTGGTCCTTTTGCTCCAAAAACACAACTTAAAGCTATGCCATGGATATTGGCTTACGAGGACCAAAATGTTGATGTGGGACTAGCCTGCGGCCTTCCAGGTAAGGCTCAAATAGGAAAAGGGATGTGGGCGATTCCAGAAAATATGGCTGATATGATGCAACAGAAAATCAACCATCCAATGTCGGGGGCAAACACAGCATGGGTGCCATCTCCAACTGCGGCAGTATTACATGCTGTCCACTATCATCATGTTGATGTTTTTTCGAGACAAAAGATTCTGTCTGAGCGACCCGCGGCAAATGTTGATGATGTTTTAAAGATCCCCCTTCTTAACGAAGTATTGTCGTTAAGTGAAATTCAAAAAGAACTGGATAACAATGCACAAGGAATATTAGGTTATGTTGTTCGTTGGGTGGAGCAGGGTATTGGTTGTTCCAAGGTACCAGACATCAATGATGTTGGTTTAATGGAAGATAGAGCAACACTCCGGATATCTAGCCAACACATAGCAAATTGGATTAGACATGACATAATCACCGAAAATCAGGTTATAGAAACTATGAAGCGTATGTCGCAAGTCGTTGATAAGCAAAATATTGGTGACCCGCTTTATAAGAATATGTCACCAGATTTTGAGCGGAGTATAGCTTTTTCTGCAGCCTGTGATCTGATCTTTAAGGGAACCAAGCAGCCAAGTGGTTATACTGAGCCACTATTACATTCATATCGCCAAAAGGCTAAAAAACTATAATTTTATTTTAATATATAAAAATAAGTAACTTGTAGCATAGCTAGGCGTTTTGTTCACCGTTAACATAGCGGATACCTCCCGCTTCAGCTACACGTTTTTCATCTAAATCTTCTGATAGATCAGGATATTTTGGCTGTGTCATATAGCGAGCAAACCAGTCATTTAGTAATGCGTCATCCTTGATTAGCTCTCTTAGCACTGACTTCACTTGGTCTATAAATAACGGATCTATTGCGGTTTTTGCCATGCTTGGCGTAAGTGGCGGATCTTTGTAATAACTCGAATAGTTTCGTGATGCCAGCATGCTTGTTATGTCTCCAAGCATGTCTACTAAAGATGGCGAGCGAAATCCGATTGAGTATGTAACACAGTCAGTATGAGCTACGCCCCAGTGCGCAATTTTAGGAGGCACGTACAGCATATCTCCAGGATTTAAAATCCACTCTTTCTCTGACCTGAAGTCACTTAGTATTGTTATAGGGGTGTCTGGTAAAGTTGGGGTCATAGAGTCACAAGCCTGGCCTAGTTGCCACTTTCTTTGCCCTGAACCTTGAAGGAGAAAAACATCATAATGATCAAAATGAGGGCCAACACTTCCCCCTGCAGGTGCGTAACTTGCCATAATGTCATCTATCCTCCATGCAGGAAGAAAGGAAAAGTAATCTGCAAGCTCTTTGACTTTTGGAACCCAAAGGTCAACGGCTTGAACTAGCAACGTCCAGTGTTTTTCGGGTAAATTTTTAAAAATATATTCATCGAAAGGCCCATGTTTTATGCTCCAGGGTTTTAGTTCTCCTTTTTCAAAAATAAGTCTCGACTCAACATCCCTATCAAGCGAAAGGCCTGCTAGCTCATCTGCTGATATTGGGGATTTGAAATTTAAAATAGCATTTCGTATTAGTAGGGGTTTTTTTTGCCAGTACTCAGCCAAAAATTGATCAGCAGAAATATCGCCTAATATAGAGGGGAGGTCTTGCATTAAAGAAGATCCTTAAAAATGGACGAGTGAAAAAGATTTATAAATCAGGTGCCGGTTTATATTTTTTTGGCCTGATCAGTCGCATTACCAATATAGGTAGACGGGGTGAGTACCCGAAGATCTACTTTGGCTTTTTCAGGTATTTCCAAGGCTTCAATAAAATTTAATAGTGTATTCTGTGTGATGCCTTTCCCTCGAGTAAGAGCCTTAAGTTTTTCATATGGCTCGGGTATATTATACCGGCGCATTACTGTTTGAATTGGTTCAGCTAATACTTCCCAGTTGTCACCAAGATCATCAGTTAAACGCTGCTGGTTGACCTCTAATTTTTCAATACCTTTTAGAGCTGCCTGATAGGCTATCTGACTATAACCAAAACCAACTCCCATATTACGCAAGACTGTCGAGTCAGTTAGGTCACGCTGCCAACGAGAAACGGGAAGTTTTTGGGCTAAGTGCCCAAATAGTGCATTTGCAATACCTAGGTTTCCTTCAGAATTTTCGAAATCTATTGGATTTACCTTATGCGGCATAGTTGATGAACCTATTTCGCCATCCACCGTTTTTTGTTTAAAATAACCCAGTGAAATATAACCCCACATGTCCCTGTTAAAGTCTATTAAAATGTTATTAAACCTAGCAATTGCATCGAATAGCTCAGCAATATAATCATGAGGTTCAATTTGAGTAGTATAGGGGTTCCAGTTTAAGCCCAGGCTATGAACAAACCCCTGAGCAACGACTTCCCATTCAATGTCGGGATAGGCTATAAAATGGGCATTATAATTGCCAACAGCTCCATTAATTTTTCCCAGCACTTGAACGCTTTTTACTTGTTCCACTTGACGTTGCAATCGATAGGCTACATTGGCAAATTCTTTGCCTACGGTTGTGGGTGATGCTGTTTGGCCATGTGTGCGAGAAAGCATCGGAATATTTGCATAGTTTCGTGCCAGCTGAGAAATTTTGGATACTATCTTTTCAGCATGTGGTAGCAAGAGGTTATCCCTACCTTCTTTTAACATTAACGCATGAGAAAGATTGTTTATATCCTCAGAAGTGCAAGCAAAATGTACAAATTCAGATATTTTAGACAGCTCTTGGTTTTCTGCAATGCACTCTTTGATAAAGTATTCTACAGCTTTAACATCATGATTGGTTGTTGCTTCTATCTCTTTAATACGCAAGGCATCTTGTTCATTAAAATTCGAGGAAATGGCACCAAGAGTGCGCTTAGCTTCGTTGCTAAGCATTGGAATTTCCTCTACCTCTGGATGAGCGGCAAGGGTTTCTAGCCAGCGCAACTCTACGTAAACACGATACTTGATCAGAGCAAACTCACTAAATGCGGCGCGAAGACCTTCCGTTTTCTTGGCATAGCGACCATCAACTGGAGAAATTGCTGTTAAGCTGGAAAGTTTCATTGCTAGTTCCGGTGGGGGTTTTTAGACCCGTTTATTGCTGAGTCAATTTATAGAATTCAAATCTTACAATAATTCTCATGCTATTACAGGTGAAACTGCGCACTGATCTTAAATAAGATTTTAAAAATTATCATAATTATTTATTTTGTTTATGTCTCCTTAGCCTATTGTGTGGCAGTATTTAAAGCTTTTATTTTGCGTAGTACGTATTTTTTATTAAAGATTAAGTGACGCTTGCGCCCACCAATTTGATGAAATAGCATTGCTGAGCGAATAGCAGAAAACAATAAGCATCTGATGCGCCCAACAATATGATCTTGTTTTAAATAGTCAATGTGACCATTTACGGTTATTCTATAAAAAAAGATACCAAAACTATCTTGGTAGATTTGAGCAATATTGGCTACAACATTGGCGTGGGTAGAAGAAAAGTAATCCACTTGACCTGTCGATTGCTCTAGCCCTTCTTTGACCATAAGAGACACGGTTTTGTTTTTTCTGAGCTTTTTTGCTAGATACATTACACCTATAGCATAGCGAAGTATTTCAGATGATTCTGCATCAAAATCAGAGGTTAGTAAGCTCTCTACAGACTCAATACCAAGGGTAAGGTTGTCTAGCGAGCCAAAAACAGCAAGAGTGTTTTCTGGGTTTTTATGAAGCAGGCTTTCCATGCTAGCCTTAAAGCTATTCTCCGAGATTAAACCATGTTTAGACAGTTTTTCTACGAGGTGGCAAGATTGAAAAACTCCAAACAGGGCTAAAAGCTGGTTTTCAGTAGGTTTTTTAAAAATCATTGTCTTTTCAATTTTTGGTATCTGCTGTTCATTTTTTTAACTTTTCCAGGCTTCTTCAATAATACCACCACCAAGGCATATGTTTTTTTGATACAGAACAACTGATTGGCCGGGTGTTAGTGATCTTTGTGGTACAGGAAACCTAACTATATAGCTGGCGGCTTTTTTTGTGACCCTGCACGTTTGATCGAGTTGGCGATAGCGTGTTTTTGCTTGACAGATGAATTCAGTATCTTGATTTTCGCTTATTGCTTGAGGTAATCCATTAATCCAATGAAATTCTGATACTCTGAGATTGTCCGAAAAAAGCAAGGGGTTCTCTGCGCCTTGAGCTACAACAAGAACATTGCGAGGTAGATCTTTTTTTACTACATACCAAGGCTCGCCATCTGAATATTTTTGGCCCCCAATACCTATGCCCTGTCTTTGCCCTAACGTAAAATACATTAAACCGTGATGCCGGCCGATTACGTCTCCACTGGGGGTCTCAATATCACCAAGTTCAGCAGGAATATACTGCTGAAGAAAATCCTTAAATCTCCTTTCGCCTATAAAGCATATTCCAGTTGAATCTTTTTTCTTAGCTGTAATAAGCCCATGCCTTGCGGCGAGCTTTCGCACTTCAGTTTTTTTCATTTCTCCAATAGGAAAAAGAGTTCGTGAAAAGGCGCTTTCATCAACAGCATGTAAAAAATAACTTTGATCTTTGTTTTTATCGACACCCTTTAAAAGGTAAGTGCGACCGTTCTCTCTTTGTGTTTTTGCATAGTGCCCTGTTGCGATGTAGTTAGCACCGAGCACCTCAGCATAATCCAGAAATACCTTAAATTTAATTTCTTTATTACATAAAACATCAGGATTTGGCGTCCTTCCATTTTTAGATTCATGTAAAAAATTCTCAAATACATTATCCCAGTATTCGGACGCAAAATTTGCACTATGGAGAGGAATTCCTAATGTATTAGCTACGGATTGAGCGTCAAGCAAGTCTTGTTGGGCTGTGCAGTACTCGGTATTATCATCTTCATCCCAATTTTTCATAAATAGACCCTCTACTGCATAGCCCTGCTCTACAAGCAATAGTGCTGCAACTGATGAGTCGACGCCACCTGACATTCCTACAATCACTTTTGTCTTAGGAGTTGAGGTATTGAGGTAATTTTTCTTCTTAAGGGTAGGCATAATAGTAGTGATTCTACCGATGGGTTATCAGCAAATCCAATTAATACTCTCTGATAATTTAATTATTTATTTTTGTGGCCTTTAGGGGTTGAATTAATATGCTGTGCTTTAGGTAAGTGTATTTTTTGATGAGCATGTTCGCCTGGCATTAAGGCGTCTAATTTCCAAGCCCCAATCGCGACACGAACCAGTCTGAGTGTTGGAAACCCAACAGATGCCGTCATCCTTCTTACTTGTCGATTTCTCCCCTCTTTGATGCGGACTTCTATCCAAGTGGTTGTTAGGCTTGGCCTATGGCGAACTGCCGGCTCTCTCGGCCAAATAGATGGGCCATCTATTAACTTAACTTTTGCTGGGCGTGTTATGCCGTCGTTAAGCATGACGCCTGATATAAGGCTTTTAATTGCGAACCCTGTGATTGTTCCTTCAACCTGTACTAGGTATGTCTTTTCCATTTTATATCTTGGATCTGAAATGCGAGCTTGCAGGGATCCGTTACTGGAAAGTAGCAAAAGACCTTCGGAATCACGATCCAGTCGTCCCATTGGATAAACGTCAGGAATGTCTAGATAATTTTTAAGACCGGGATGTCCGTCATGATCAGAAAACTGACTTAAGACGCCGTATGGTTTGTTGAAAATTACAAGATCGATCATAACTGATAACCTGAGAAAATCTGATAAAACACATTTTTTCATTCATATGCGGCCCTAGTTTTTTAATTAAAAATATGTTTTTAACAAAAACAGCAGCATTTGCCTTGAAATTAGTTAATAAATGCCCAATATAAATGATAGTATTTAATCGTAAAGTTGAGAGCTTAGATTGCTTATTCTAACCCCGTATGACTAAATACAGGGCATAGGAAGTCAAAAAAAAGACTATAATTAATTACTGTAAAATGAATCAAAAGTAATATAAAATTTTTATTAAATTTATGAATACTTACTTAACGACAAGGCTTGGCCCTAACGATCCTAATCCAGAGTGGGATAATGATACCTCTGTTGTTCTCGAGACGTCCAAGGTAAAGTTAAAAAAACCACCTCTGTATAAGGTAATTATATTTAACGACGATTATACCCCAATGGAGTTCGTTGTAAGTCTCTTGGGGCAAATTTTTGGATTGGGCTATGATGCCGCTACAAGAATTATGCTTAAAGTGCATACAGAGGGTAGTGCTGTGTGCGCGGTCTATATTCGCGATATAGCTGAAACAAAAGCTCAACAGGTTAATCAGTATGCCAGAGATAATGAGCACCCTCTAAAATGCGAAATAGAGCCTGCCGATGATGAATCATAATCAAAGATTGAGGTTTTTATGCTAAGTAAAGAATTAGAGCTTACGCTCAACGAAGCTTTCAGGTGCGCGACCGACAAGCGCCATGAATTTATGACGGTTGAGCATTTGTTTTTGTCTCTCCTTGAAAATGATTCAGCAGTTAATATTTTGAAATCTTGTGGTGCTGATTTATCGGTATTAAAAAGAGACCTAAGCGAATTTATTGATTCTACCCCTCTTGTGTCTGAAGATGCGGAGGATCAATCTGTGCGTCCAACTTTAGGATTTCAGCGTGTACTACAGCGCGCTGTTTTTCATGTCCAGTCATCCGGCGGCAAGGAAGTAGAGGGCTGCAATGTTCTTGTTGCTATCTTCAATGAACAAGAAAGTCAGTCAGTTTACTTCCTGCATGCTCAAAGTATAACCAGAATCGATGTGGTTAATGTTATATCTCATGGGACATCAACTAGTGCAGATCAGTCTGAAGATTTTTTAGACGAGAATACTAGTGACAGTCCTGAGTCTGCAAGTTCAAAAAAAGAGAGCTTGTTGGAGCAGTTTACGACAAATCTAAATATTCAGGCTCAAGAAGGCAATATAGACCCTTTGATAGGTCGAAGTCATGAAATTGAACGAGTCTCACAAATATTAGCCCGTCGTCGAAAAAATAATCCATTACTTGTTGGCGAAGCAGGTGTCGGAAAAACAGCGATTGCTGAAGGTCTTGCTAAAATGATCGTAGATGGAAATGTGGCGGATATACTTAGGGGCGCAGTAGTATATTCACTTGATCTAGGAGATTTACTTGCAGGCACTAAGTATCGAGGAGATTTTGAAAAACGTTTTAAGGGTGTTCTTGCTGAGTTAAAAGAAAAAGATGGAGCAATTCTTTTTATTGATGAAATTCATACTATTATTGGAGCAGGTGCCACTTCAGGTGGTGTGATGGATGCCTCCAATCTACTTAAACCTATACTCACATCAGGAAAAATAAGATGCATAGGATCTACCACTTATCAAGAGTATAGGGGAATTTTTGAGAAGGATAGGGCGCTTTCTAGACGTTTTCAAAAAATAGATGTTCCTGAGCCGACTGTTGATGAGACCATAGAAATACTCAAGGGTTTAAAGTCAAGATTTGAGGATCACCACCAGCTACGTTTTTCTCAATCCGCGCTTAAAACCGCTGCAAGGCTCGCCTCTCGCCATATAACAGATCGATATCTACCAGACAAAGCTATCGATGTGATAGATGAAGCTGGTGCTTACCAGCAATTATTGACGCCATCAAAGCGAAAAAAAGTAGTTGGGGTTACAGATATTGAAACAATTGTTGCAAAAATAGCAAGGATACCTGCCAAAAGCATATCTTCGTCAGATAAACTGCAGCTAAAAAACCTCGAAGAGAACCTAAAGATGGTTGTCTTCGGTCAAAATGAAGCAATTTCGGCTATATCAACTTCTATTAAGCTGTCTCGAGCAGGCCTGAGGGATACAGGAAAACCTATAGGATCGTTCTTGTTTGCTGGCCCAACTGGTGTTGGTAAGACCGAGCTATCCAAGCAGTTGTCTGAAGTTATGGGTATAGAGTTACTGAGATTCGATATGTCTGAATATATGGAGCGTCATACTGTATCGAGACTTATTGGCGCACCTCCTGGCTATGTGGGGTATGACCAAGGAGGTCTTTTGACAGATGCTATAACTAAAAACCCTTATGCTGTTGTGCTGCTTGATGAGATAGAAAAAGCTCACCCCGAGGTATTTAACTTGTTGCTTCAAGTTATGGATCATGGAACTCTAACAGACAACAATGGCAGAAAAGCTGACTTTAGGAACGTGATACTTATCATGACTACTAATGCTGGTTCGCAAGAGATGAGTCGTGCATCTATGGGCTTTACGAAGCAGGATCATAAAACTGATGGTATGGAAGCTTTGAAGCATTTATTTACTCCTGAGTTTCGCAACCGTCTAGACGGAATTATTCAGTTCCGTCCATTGGAGATCGATGTAATAAACACAGTAGTAGACAAGTTTTTATGTCAATTGCAGCAGCAGTTAGATGACAAACGCGTTGTGCTAGATATAGATCAAAAGGCTAGAGAGTGGCTTGCAGTGCACGGTTATGACGAAAAAATGGGCGCACGTCCAATGCAGCGATTAATCCTTGATAAGATTAAAAAACCACTTGCTGAACAGGTTTTATTTGGAAGCCTGACTAACGGTGGGATAGTGAAGGTTTTTGTTGAAAATGATGAAATTAATATAAAAGCAGAGCTAGAAGTAGAGGAAGAGGGGGCAGATATATAAATTCTTTCCCTGCTTTTTCTTTTTAATTTCTACCTTGCTCTGTAGGTTATACGTCCTTTTGAAAGGTCATATGGGGTTAGTTCAACCTTAACTGTGTCTCCGGTAAGTATACGTATGTAGTTCTTGCGCATTTTTCCGGATATGTGAGCGAGGACTACGTGACCATTTTCCAGTTTTACTTTAAATGTTGTATTTGGAAGTGTATCAATTACCTCTCCATCCATCTCTATTTGATCTTCTTTTGGCATAATTTACACTATCTCCAGGCTCATAGAATCAACAATGATCCGCATTCTGCCTGAAAAAAACATAAAGTCAAACAAGCAGCGTCCATTGACGATCTTTAAGTATTTCTAAGGGCTTGTAATTCGACTTATATGCCATTTTAGGACTATCTTTAATCCAGTAACCTAAATAAAGATAAGATAAGTTCATTTCTTTTGCCAAGGTGGCCTGGGATAAAACGGCGAATGTTCCCAAACTTCTATACCTATGTTTTTGGTCTGTAGAGTAATATGTGTATATTGCAGAAAGTCCGTCATCAAGGATATCTACAACACCAGCAGCAATAAGCTCACCTTCGTACCTTACCTCTATAATCTTGGTATATTCACGAAAGTTGCTTATGAAATCCCTAAATTGTGTCAGATTGGGGGGGAACATGTCCCCATCAGCATGTCTTGTGTTTATATACTGCTTGTAAAGAGGGTAGTGCTCTTGTTCGTCAATTTGACTTACCAGCCAAACTGTTAAGTCCTTATTTCGCGTATTGCATCGTTGTTGTTGCCTGCTAGGCTTAAAGTCGTTCACCAGCAATCTTGCAGATATGCAAGCATTGCACGACTCACACCTCGGAGCATAAAAATATTGACCACTTCTTCGAAAGCCCATATCTGATAATTGAGAATATAGTTGTGAGTTTACCTCAATGTGTGAGTCAACACCCAGGTTGGGATCAGCAGATGCAACAAATGCTGTTGTCGCTTCCTTTCCAGGCAAGTAGCTACATGGGTGTGGGTTGGTTAAAAATAACCTTATTCTTCTTATATCAGGTGCTATATCGCGCGACATAATAAATATTTTTTATAAGTTTTTGTTTGAGGATAACTTCTTTTACGGAATTATACACTGCCAATGACTGGGCCAAAAGTCTGGCTCATCTTTTAAAGTTTTTAGTTTTGACAAAAACTCTTTTCGGGGTATATTTACGCTGCCCATAGAGATCAAATGATCGTTTTGTATTTGGCAATCGATGAATCCATTTTTTGTAAGATTTTTCATTAAAAAAGCAAGCTGCACTAATGCTATTTTTGATGCATTAGGCTTCAGGCTAAACATTGATTCGCCGCAGAATACATTTCCTACAAGTATTCCATATAGCCCGCCAACTAAGTTGTTTTCTTGCCAGACCTCAAGCGAATGAGCGAAGCCTGCTAAATGCAAATCTATGTAGGAAGACTGCATATTATTATTGATCCATGTTCCATCTGGATGGTTTCTTCGCAGCTCAGCGCAATTTCTTATAACAGATCTAAACTGAGTGTTAATTCTTATCTCCCACGGGCAGATTCTGATGGCCTTTTTTAAAGAGCGAGATATTTTTATGTCATTTGGATAAATTATTGCTCTTGGGTTAGGCGACCACCAAAGAATTGGCTGATTTTCTTCATACCAAGGAAATATTCCCTGTTGGTAGGCTGCTAATAAAGTCGCTGGCTTTAGGTTGCCCCTATAAGCCAAAAGCCCATTAGGATCTATAAGGGCAGTTTCTGGGTCAGGAAAATTAAAGCCTTTAGGGTTAAGGCATGCAATGGCTGACATTGAATTAGTTACGACAAATCATCTAGGTATTTTTCTGCATCAAGTGCAGCCATGCAGCCAGAGCCAGCAGAAGTTATTGCTTGGCGATATATGTGGTCAGCAACATCTCCCGCTGCAAAAATACCAGGGACACTAACTCCAGTGGCGTTGCCCTCTGAGCCGCCATTTATGGTGATGTACCCATCTTTCATGTCAAGTTGACCCAGAAAAATATCTGTATTTGGTTTGTGTCCAATGGCTATAAATACCCCGCTGACCTCAAGCTCTATATCGGCTTCATTCATTGTACTCTTCAATGCTAAAGAGCTTACACCAGTGTCGTCACCTTTTATTTCGTCTAGCGTGTAATTCCATAATATGTTGATATTGCCATTTTTAGATCGCTCTAAAAGTTTATCACGTAGTATTTTTTCTGATTTTAATGTATCCCTTCGATGAACTAATGTGACCTCACTGCAAATGTTTGATAAGTAAAGAGCTTCTTCAACCGCTGTATTTCCACCGCCGATAACAGCTACTTTTTTTCCTCGATAGAAAAAACCATCACAGGTGGCGCATGCACTGACACCTTTGCCCATAAAAGCCTCTTCAGACGGAAGCCCTAAATACTGAGCTGACGCTCCAGTAGATATTATTAGAGCATCGCATGTGTAGCTGCTACTCCCGTTTAACTTAAAAGGTTTTTTGCTTAAATCAAGATTCTCTATATGATCAAAGATGATTTTGGTATCGAAGCGCTCAGCGTGTTCTTGCATTCTTAGCATCAAGTCTGGCCCCTGAAGGCCGTGAGGGTCACCAGGCCAGTTATCAACATCTGTTGTCGTGGTCAATTGCCCTCCTTGCTGTATTCCTGTAATAATCACTGGATTCAGGTTAGCTCTTGCCGCATAAATGGCGGCAGTATAGCCAGCAGGGCCAGATCCAAGAATAATTAATTTATGGTGTTGGTTTTCAGACATAGAAATAGTTTCCAAAACTAGATGAATTATCGAGTATGATAAAGAATATGCGGCAATAGGCACAGTATATTTTTTATATCGAGCCTATTTATATAACATAATTTTGTGAGATTGATCTGTAGTAATTCCAACTGCTGCGTTTACAATAGCCAGAATAGATAGCTAATTAGGATGGTGCTTTGAGTAAAGAAAAACAACCTAATAGATCTTCATTAAAAAATAATGACCAATTAAGGCCATCAAGAGTCAAGTTAATCCTCAAAGAGGGTGCGCTAATTGGTTGGTTGTCTGTTTGTGTGTATTTACTAATTGCGTTATTCACTCATTCTTCTGATGACCCTGGTTGGTCTCATGCGGGAGATGCTGAAAGTATTTTAAATGCTGGTGGATCCATCGGCGCCTGGGTGTCGGATGTTTTCTTTTCGTTACTTGGCTCTATAGCTTATTTACTTCCAGTTTTGCTTGCATTGAGAGCATGGAATGTCTTTAGAACACACCGCGATAATGAGACTGGAATTGATGGCTTAGTTTTTACACTCCGCTTGTTGGGTCTTATAATGGTCCTGGTGAGTGCAACATCATTGGCCTCTCTTCATTATGGGCATATGCAAACCTCGCTGCCTTTTGGGGTTGGCGGCATTCTTGGCTCATCAGTGGAAGCTGCAGCTACAGCTGCATTTAGTAGTGTAGGTAGCACTCTTATTCTAATTGCTGTGTTCTTATTTGGATTAACAGTCTTTGCTGATATATCTTGGCTGGCGATGATTGAGAGCCTTGGCGGCGCGTTATTAAGACTTAATGAGTATATAGTTCGTCGTCTGGCCGCACGTAAAGCAAAAAAAAATGAGGCAATACAGGCTGCCTTAGCACAACAACAAAGGAAAAAGGTTCAGGCAACGCAAGCTGAGCGTGATACAACTAGACTCCCTTTAAATATAAAACTCCCATCAAAAAAACCTGTCTCTAGCGAACGCGTCGAAAAAGAAAAGCAGACATCTTTTTTTGCTAATAAAAACTTATCAACTCTTCCAGCATTAGGGTTGCTGGATGAAGCTGATGCTGATACAGGCAAGGCATTCTCAAAAGAATCGCTTAAGGCCATGTCTAAGAAGCTGGAGCTAAAGTTGCAGGACTTTGGCATTAGTGCCGAAGTGATAGAGGTATTGCCTGGACCTGTTGTTACATGCTTTGAAATACAGCCAGCTGCTGGTATTAAGGCTAGTAGAATAAGTGCTCTTTCGCGAGATCTGGCAAGGTCGTTAGCAGTTGTCAGTGTAAGAGTGGTAGAAGTGATCCCTGGGAAGTCTTTTGTGGGCATTGAAATACCCAATGAGCATCGCGAAATGGTGCGTCTTAGTGAGGTCCTTTCTTCCGAGGTTTACGAGCAGGCAAAGTCCCCGTTAACTTTGGCTCTTGGAAATGATATTTCTGGCCAACCTGTTTGCGCTGATTTGGCAAAAATGCCGCATCTTTTAGTAGCTGGGACTACTGGCTCTGGCAAATCTGTCGGTATTAACTCAATGTTATTAAGCTTGTTGTACAAGTCAACACCGGAAGATGTAAGACTTATTTTAATCGATCCAAAAATGCTGGAGCTGTCAGTCTATGATGATATACCTCATCTGCTGACCCCAGTTGTCACAGACATGAAGGATGCAGCTAGTAGTCTCAGGTGGTGTGTGGGTGAAATGGAGCGACGCTATAAGTTGATGTCGGCACTGGGTGTTAGAAATCTTGCTGGTTATAATAAAAAAATTCTGGATGGCATTGCAGCAGGCAGTCCTCTTACAGACCCGCTGTGGAAGCCCGACGAATTTTTTGATGAAGCGAGTGATTTACCACCAACCCTAAGCAAGCTTCCCTATATAGTCGTTGTAATTGATGAATTTGCTGACATGATGATGATTGTAGGGAAGAAAGTAGAGCAGTTGATTGCCCGTATTGCCCAAAAAGCTAGGGCAGCCGGCATACATTTAGTATTAGCTACACAAAGACCGTCTGTGGATGTTATTACCGGGCTAATCAAAGCAAATGTACCTAGTCGTATAGCTTTTCAGGTCTCTTCTAAGATTGATTCAAGAACTATACTTGATCAAAGTGGCGCTGAGTCACTGTTGGGCCATGGTGATTTGCTTTACCTGCCACCAGGAACCAGTGTGCCAATTCGGGTTCATGGTGCATTTGTAGATGATCATGAAGTGCATAACGTAGTCGCAGACTGGAAGAGCAGAGGTATGCCAGAATACTTAGAAGATATTACAAGCGAGATTGCTACTAGCAATATTCCTATTCCAGGATATAGTTCTGACGGCGAGAGCAGCGACAAGGAATCAGACGTTCTTTACGATGAGGCTGTTGCATTCGTGATTCAAACACGTAAGGCGTCAATTTCATCAGTTCAAAGAAAATTACGTGTTGGTTACAATAGGGCGGCTAGGCTGGTAGAGCAAATGGAAGCGTCAGGTGTTGTAAGTGAGATGGGTCTAAATGGTAACAGAGATGTCTTGTCTCCAGATAACACTAGAGATTAGCTATGATAAAGCTATCAGTTATTCTTCTTCTTGCTAGTTTTCCTGTCTTTAGTGACGATTTTAAAAAAAATGATATCAGCTTAAAGTGTGTCAACAGCCTACAAAGCCTTCTTTCCTCGATTACCACGATAAGTGGTAGTTTTAAGCAAGTAACTTATGATGAAAAAGGAGAGGCTCTTCAAGAAGCGCAAGGTCATTTAATTGCAGAAAGACCGGGAAAGATACTATGGGTTTCTGATGCGCCAATGGAGCAGCATATTATTTCGGACAGCAAAAATATTTGGATTTATGATCCAGATCTTGAGCAAGTAACTATTAGTAAATTTAGTAGTGATATTTCTAAAAATCCATCGCTTTTACTCATCGGCAATATTAATGATATTGAGTTAAGCTTTAGTACAGGTTGCAAGAGCGGAAAAGCTGTCGATTTTACACTTACTCCAATTTCTGCTGATAGTCTTTATGAAAAAATACAAGTTAGCTTTACCGGAAAGACCCCTTCTTCAATGTCGCTGCAGGATTCACTTGGGCGAAAAACTACCATTAATCTTGAAGAAGTGCAGATAAACAACGTTGTTTCACAGAAAAACTTTCAATTTATTCCACCAGATGGAGTTGATATAATTTGGTATAAATAAAAAGCTTTTATAGTAGCGTTCAGTTAGGCTATTTCTTAGAATACATAAACTTTTTACTGGAAAGAGAATATATAATGCAATGGATCGCTGTTGCTTTTGGAGGCGCTTTGGGTGCTGTGGGGCGTTTTGCTGTAAATTCAGCCCTTATGCCTATATTTGGAGCTCGCTTTCCTCTCGGCACTTTGGTTGTAAATTTAGCTGGCTCAATTCTTGTGGGGTTTTTCTATGTTTTAATAATTGAGAGAGGGGTTTTACCTGCCGAGTGGCGCAACTTTGTAATAGTTGGTTTTCTTGGTGCATTTACGACATTTTCTGCATTCTCGCTCGACACTTTGACTTTATGGCAAAATGGTCAATTTATTTTAGCGGTCGCTTATGTAGCTTTAAATATTGTGTTGTGTCTGGCAGGTACTTTAGGTGCAATTATTTTAACTCGTCTTTTTTAGGAATGACTCAAATCTTATGTTAGATATAAAGCTTGTTCGTTCTGACCCAAAAAAAGTTGCTGCAAAACTTGCAGTTCGCGGTTTTGTGCTCGATGTAGAGTATTTTAGCAGCCTAGAAACCTATAGGCGCAATCTTCAAGATAGGTCTCAAACACTGCAGTCAGAAAGAAATTCGTATGCAAAAATGATGGGAAAAGCTATTTCTCAGGCAAAACATCCAGATGATATCCCTCCGCTGAAAGCCAAAGGTGAGGAACTAAAAAAAGCCTGCATTGAAGCTGAGGTTGAGTTGAATCGAGCTAATCTACGGCTTAAAGACTACATGAGTAGCATTCCAAATATACCAGACGATCAAGTCCCAGCTGGGGGGAGCGAAAATGATAACTTAGAAATACGTCGCTGGGGTGAGCCGCGAGATTTTAGTTTTGAAGCTAAAGACCATGTTGATTTAGGTGAGCTTTCAGGAATGTTGAATTTTGAGGTTGGCTCAAAAATCACCGGCTCTAGATTTGCTGTCATGCGAGCAGGTATAGCAAATATGCATAGGGCATTAATTCAGTTTATGCTTGATACTCATCTAACAGAGCACGGATATGAAGAGGTTAATGTTCCTTACTTAGTTAACAAGGAGTCTCTTTACGGCACTGGGCAACTACCGAAATTTGAGGATGATTTGTTTAAATTACAGGATGAAAGGGAGCTTTACTTAATCCCTACAGCAGAGGTTCCGGTAACAAATATATATCGAAATGAAATTATCAATATTGATGATATGCCTGTAAAACTTACTTGTCATTCTCCATGCTTTAGGAGTGAAGCTGGAAGTTATGGGAAAGATACCCGTGGCATGATCAGGCAACATCAATTTGAAAAAGTAGAAATGGTGCAGTTCGTGAAGCCATCTGAGTCTGCTGAGGCGCTAGAGTCAATAACGGGCCACGCTGAGATGCTGCTAAAAAAGCTAGAACTGCCCTATAAAACAGTTTTACTTTGCGGCGGAGATATAGGGTTTTCTGCTGCATGTACTTACGATATAGAAGTTTGGCTGCCCTCCCAAAAGGTTTATCGTGAAATATCTTCTTGTAGTAATTTTCGAGATTTTCAGTCACGTCGCTTGAAGATTCGTTGGCGTAATCCTGAAACAGGAAAAACTGAACTGGTACATACATTAAATGGTTCTGGTTTGGCGGTTGGAAGAACGCTTCTTGCCGTGATGGAAAATTATCAACTTGAAAATGGTTCTATTAAAGTACCTAAAGTCCTTCAGGGCTATATGGGCGGAAAAACGGTCATTGGTAGTTTGAAATAAATCGAGTTAAATTGCTGTATGGAATACCTTCCTCTATTTCACAACATCAAAAATAAACGCTGCGTAGTGGTTGGCGCTGGATCAATTGCGTTAAGAAAAATACGCCCATTAATAGAGGCAGGCGCGCAAATAGATGTCATAGCTCCAGATGTTGATCACCGGATAAACGAATTAGCAAAAAAAAACTCCTTAGATGTTTATGAGAAGCTATTTGAAGACGGCGATCTAAATGGAGCAGTACTCGTCATTTCTGCAACAAATGTAAAAGCAGTCAATATGCAGGTATCTGCATGTGCTCAATCGCTAGGTATTCCGGTAAATGTGGTTGATCAACCACATTTGTGCACTGTCATTTTTCCCTCGATTGTAGATAGAAGTCCAATGTTAGTGGCTATTAGCAGCGGTGGTGCAGCTCCAGTTTTAGCGAGAATGCTAAGAACAAAATTAGAGGCCTTGATACCTTCAGGGTATGGACGTTTAGCGAGGCTAGCAGGTAAATTTCGTCCACTGGTCAAAGAAAAAATAACTGATCCAAACGGGCGTAAAGCTTTCTGGGAGGACGTTTTTACAAGTGACATAGCGGAGCTTGTATATGCAGAAAAAACTAGTACTGCCGAAATTGAGCTACAAAAAAGAATAGAGCGTAATCATGTTGGAAAATTAGGTGAGGTTTACCTTGTTGGCGGCGGGCCAGGAGACCCAGATTTACTTACTTTTCGAGCACTAAGGTTGATGCAGAAAGCAGATATAGTTCTCTATGATAGATTGGTGTCCAAAGAAGTTTTAGATTTAGTTAGAAGAGATGCGGAGCTGATATTTGTAGGAAAAACAGCAGGCGACCATCCGGTAACACAAGAAAATATTAATAAAAAATTAGTTGAGCTAGCAAAGGATGGAAACCGCGTTCTTCGACTAAAAGGTGGTGATCCATTTATTTTTGGTCGAGGAGGGGAAGAGATAGAGCACTTGAGAGACCACGGGATACCATTTCAGGTGGTACCTGGTATAACTGCTGCTTCGGGGTGCGCTAGTTACGCAGGTATCCCTTTAACGCATCGCGATCACGCACAATCCGTACGTTTTATTACTGGACACCAAAAAAATAATATTTTGGATCTTGATTGGTCTGAGCTAACAGCTCTAAACCAAACTTTAGTTTTTTATATGGGACTAAATGGCCTAGAGATAATTTGTAAGGAACTAATATCTGCAGGTATGGATCCGGCAACTCCTGCAGCATTAATAGAAAAAGGGACAACAAGTAACCAGCAGTTATACATAGCTGACCTCTTAACATTGCCTGAGAAGGTTAGAAATGGTGGAGCAAAAGCACCAACGTTGATTATTGTTGGTTCGGTAGTTTCACTACACTCGAAGTTAGCATGGTTTAAGCCTTCATCTAATAATCATTGAGATTTTCACATGAAATATGATTTTGATTTGTTTGTAATTGGTGCCGGATCTGGCGGTGTAAGAACTGCACGAATGTCAGCTAGCAGAGGGTTGAAAGTCGCAATAGCTGAATATCAGGCTCTAGGTGGGACTTGCGTGAATGTAGGGTGTGTCCCGAAAAAATTATTTGTTTATGCATCAGAATATGGTCACAGTTTTGATCAGGCTAAGGGATTTGGTTGGGATATAAAAGGACAAAATTTTAACTGGGAAACATTGCTAAAAAACAAAAATAGAGAAATTGAGCGATTAAATGCAATATATCAAAACCTATTGGAGGACTCTGGGGCGCAAATTATAAAGGGCGTAGCGTCGATTACTGGGGAAAATTCAGTAGTAATAAATAATAAAACATATACAGCAAAAAACATCCTCATAGCAACTGGTGGAAAGCCATATATACCTGATTTTCCAGGAAATAACTTTGTTGTTACCTCTAATGAAGCTTTTTATTTAAATGAGCTCCCTAAGAAAATTGTGATTGTTGGCGGTGGATATATAGCCGTTGAGTTTGCTGGGATTTTTAATGGGCTTGGTGTTGAAACTCATCTCGTTTATAGGGGTTCACTATTCCTTAAAGGGTTCGATTGTGATGTAAGAAATAAGTTGAAAGAAGAATATGAAAATCATGGAGTTAAGTTACATTTCTCTAATTTGGTTGAGTCTATTGATGTTAATCAATGCAAAGATGATGAAGAAAAATATAGTCCAGGGTTCAAGTACAAAGTAAAACTCGGGCAAGGCAAAGAAATTGAAGCTGATTTGGTTATGTATGCTACTGGGAGAACACCAAATACAAAGAGTCTTTGTCTAGACAATATAAACATTCAAACAAATAGTAATGGAACAATAGTTGTTGATAAATTTTACAAGACTAACATAGCTAGTATATACGCAATTGGTGACGTTATAGGGAAGGTGGAATTAACCCCGGTTGCTATAGCCGAGGGCATGGCGCTATCGAATTTTTTTGCTACAGGCGAGCGTACAGTCGTTGATTATACAAACATACCTACGGCTATATTTAGTCAACCAAACTCAGCATCTGTAGGTCTTACAGAGGAAGAGGCATCTAAGGAATTTGCGAATGACCTAGACGTATATCGAAGCCATTTTAAACCCATGAAACAAACATTGGGCGGTGGTGTAACCAAAGTTTTTATGAAACTTCTTGTCGCAAGGAGTACGGATAAGGTTATTGGTTGCCATATGGTTGGGGACTATGCTGGTGAAATTATTCAAGGTCTTGCTGTTGCAATCAAGTCTGGCGCAACCAAGCAAGACTTTGACAGTACTATTGGCATACATCCTACAGCAGCAGAAGAGTTTGTCACAATGAGATAGTTTTATGATATCTCCTGAGTGAATAACTCAAAAAAGCTCTTCTGTTTGCTTGAATACAATTGCGCATAATGTATATTATGTTAAATTGGTAACTATTGTCAGATAAGGGGATGCAAAAAAACCCCCTTTTGGGCTGACAATTTGGTTATAGGGTCAAGACCATTAATTTTTGGGTAATAGCCCATGAATGCATGGATTTCAGATGCCTATTCTGGCAGTATTGTTTGATAAGTTGTTTATTGCATTTCTGGAGACAAAATGTCTTTTAATAGTTTTCCCGATAAAAAAATAATTGCTAACTTAAGCGCCAAGATGCTTTTAGAAATTGGAGCTATAAATTTTAGACCAAACGATCCATATGTCCTCACATCAGGAAAAGTGAGCCCTGTGTACATAGATTGCAGAAAGATCATTTCTTTCCCCAGAGTTAGATCGGCACTCATGGATTTTGGCGCGTCTGTCATACTCCGTGATATTGGCTTTGAGTCTATAGATGCAATCGCTGGAGGGGAAACTGCTGGTATACCATTTGCAGCTTGGCTTTCAGAGAGGCTCTCCCTTCCAATGCAGTATGTCAGAAAGAAACCAAAAGGATTCGGGCGTGACGCTCAAATCGAGGGTTTTATTGCTGAAGGTTCTAAGGTGCTGCTCGTCGAGGATTTAACTACAGACGGAGCCAGCAAGATTGTTTTCTGTGATGCACTCCGAAATGCAGGGGCTCAAGTAACCGATACTTTTGTAATCTTTTTTTATGATATCTTCTCAGATACACAAAAGTCCTTAAAAAGTAATGGAATCAACTTACACTACCTCACAACCTGGTGGGATGTATTGGCTGCCTGCAAAGAGACTAATCACATTGATGTTAAGTCAATTGCTAATATCGAGAACTTTTTAAATGCTCCTGAGGCATGGTCACTAGATAACGGCGGTATTAAAAAATAGTTATTACAATAATTTTATATACTTAAACGATATTTATAATGTAATTTATGACATTAACCACTTTTTTGAAATTTTAAATCATATGACTGAACACCTTACATCAAAAGAAGTTGCTCTCATCGATAAAGAGCACGTTTGGCACCCCTATTCCTCCATTCTAAACCCTATTCCGGCTTATCATGTCGTTAGTGCTAAAGGGGTTCGTTTGACACTTGCAGACGGTACTGAGCTGATTGACGGTATGTCTTCTTGGTGGTCAGCAATCCACGGTTATAATCACCCTGTCCTTAATGAAGCTCTATCAGACCAAATGAACAAAGTTTCTCATGTTATGTTCGGTGGGATAGTTCATGAGCCAGCAGCCTTGCTCTGCAAGAAATTGACGGAAATAACTCCGAGAGGGCTAGAGAAAGTCTTTTTATCTGATTCTGGTTCGGTCAGCGTCGAGGTTGCCCTCAAGATGGCTATTCAGTTTTGGTCATCTCAAGGACGACCTGAGAAATCACAGTTCCTTAGCTTCAAAAAGGGTTACCATGGAGACACCTTTGGCGCGATGTCAGTCTGTGACCCTTACACTGGTATGCATACTCTGTTTGGAAATGCGATTACAAAGCAGCATTTTGCAGAGTCTCCTGCCTGCAAATTTGACTCCAGCTGGGAAGATCATTTTTTATCAAACGTTAAGCTTAAACTCCAGCAGCACAATCAGACAATTGCTGCTGTTATTATAGAACCTATCATGCAGGGTGCCGGTGGTTTGAATTTTTATTCTCCAACGTACCTGGCAGAACTTCGTGAGCTCTGCGATCAATTTGACGTGCTGCTTATTGCTGACGAAATAGCCACCGGCTTTGGTCGTACAGGCAAATTATTTGCGTGCGAATGGTCAAACATTACCCCTGATATTTTATGCTTAGGGAAAGCCTTAACTGGAGGCTATATGACCCTAGCTGCAACATTATGCACCACCAAAATAAGCGACTCAATTTGCTCCGCTGACCCCGGGGTTTTTATGCATGGTCCAACCTATATGGGCAATCCGCTTGCATGCGCGGTTGCAAATGCAAGTATTAAGTTACTGCTAGAAAGTAATTGGCAGGCTGATGTTTTAAGAATAGAGGCTCAGCTAACTAAAGACCTATCGCCCCTTACCAGCTGTGACTTTGTTAAGGATGTTAGGTGTTTGGGCGCTGTAGGCGTAGTTGAAATGACCAGCAAGGTTGATATCGGAAAAATCCAAAAAGATTTTGTTGCTGATGGTGTATGGATCAGACCCTTTGACACGAGAATATATGTTATGCCCCCGTACATAATTTCCACTGAAGACCTAACGCATCTTACCAGTAGAATTGTAAAGATAGTAAGCAAGGTCTTTTAGCCGAATTAATTATCCTTCTTGGCTAGAGAATACAAGCCTACAGCCTTGTTAATTTTTTCTAAAAAAGGAGTGCTGTAAGCCCGCGCCTTAGCCGCCCCCTCTCTTAGGATTGATTCTATATAGTCTGGAGACTCCATTAGCTTGGTGTACTCATATCTTGGCCCCTTAAGCTCTTGATTTACAAGATCAAACAACATTTTCTTTGCTTCACCCCATGCAATACCATTTTCAAATTCCTTGCGCATGTCTTCAGTTTGTTTTTTTGTCGCAAACGCACTCCATATTTGAAAAATTGTTGATGTTTCGGGATCTTTTGGTTCACCTGGCTCTTGGAGGTTTGTTTTGATTTTATTGAGATGTTTTTTTAGCTGATTTTCTGGCAAAAATAGAGGAATAGTATTTCCGTAGCTTTTACTCATTTTTCGACCATCTAGCCCTTGAAGCAATGGTACTTTTTGGTCAACAGCAGCCTCTGGTAGCGAAAAATGTTCTCCATATAGATAGTTGAACCTCTGGGCAATATCACGGGCCATTTCTATATGCTGTATCTGATCTTTTCCTACAGGAACTTTTGTGCCATTAAACATCAAAATATCTGCCGCCATTAGCACTGGATATGAAAATAAACCCATGCCGATACCAAAATCATTGTCTTCTTTGGAATCCTTGTTCTTTTGTACTGCGTCTTTGTAGGCGTGCGCTCTATTCATTAAACCTTTTGGAGCGATGCAGTTAAGATACCAACAAAGCTGTGTGATTTCAGGAATGTCAGATTGACGATAGAATGCGACATTTTTTATGTCTAGACCTAGCGCTAGCCATGTAGCGGCAATTTGCTGGGTAGATTCATGAACTATTTTTGGATCTTGGCATTTAATCAGAGCGTGAAAATCAGCAAGAAAGTAGTAAGCGTCTACACTGCCTTCTCTGCTTGCATCTATAGCTGGCCTTATAGCTCCGACATAGTTGCCAAGATGGGGCATTCCTGTCGTGCTGATACCTGTCAGGACTGTTTCCCGTTTTGTTTGCATTTTATTTTCCATGAAAAATTTCGCTAATGCGCCTTATTTTTTATACATATTAGATTATAGCTTCTAATAAGCTAGTGGGAATATTTTATAGATATTTATCTTGGTTAGGCCAACGGCAGCTTCTTTGTATCCAAAAAAGCGCTCAGCAATTGAAACAAGTAGTATGCATCATCTGTTCCAGCAAGCTCGCGAATAGAGTGCATTGCAAAGGTAGGAACCCCTATATCAATAGCCTTTATGCCAATATTAGCTGCTGTGATTGGCCCAATGGTGCTTCCGCATGACATATCTGACCTGCTAACAAAGCACTGAGTTGGTATATTTGCTTCTTTGCATAAGTTTTTAAAAAATGATGAAGTTGAACAATTTGTAGTGTAGCGCTGGTTTGCGTTAACTTTGATCACAAGTCCTTCATTGATAATGGGAGCATGATTTTGATCATGCTTATCAGGAAAATTAGGATGTATTCCATGCGCATTGTCAGTAGATACAAGAATTGATTGGGCTATGATGCGTGATTTTTCTTCAGGCTCGCTATAAAGTCTATCCAACAACGACTCCAGAAATGCTCCATTCGCACCAATTGCAGATACGCTACCTACCTCCTCGTGGTCATAGCATGCCAGTATGCTTGTTACCTCTTTATCGGATGCCAGCAGCGCCTGGAGCCCGGCAAAACAGCTCAAGAGGTTATCAAGTCGTGCGCTAGACAAAAAATCCTCCTTTAGGCCCATAATAGAAGGTTTCTGGGTATCGTAAAAATAAAGATCGTAGTCTAGTATTGATATCGCACCTAAATCAGGGGTTAAAGGAAGCTGTGAAGCTAGCTCTTTCGCAAGAACTGTTTTAAGTTCTTCCTTGGTATCGCCGCACTTATTAAGCACTGGTAGAATGTCAGTTTGAGCATTGATTGAGTGGCTAGTGTTGGCCTCTCTGTTTAAATGGATGGCGAGACTTGGAATTGTCCCCACGGCCCTTTTTAGGTCAATAAGACTTTCGTGCGGCCCGCCCCCAGCTCTTTTATAGACAACTTTTCCGGCAATAGACAGGTCCCTATCAAACCAAGAGCCAAGCAAGACTCCACCATAGACTTCGACCCCAAGTTGATAATAGGATTTTTTATAAACATCAGGATTAGGTTTAATTTTTAAGCAAGGGCTATCGGTGTGTCCTCCCACTAAGCGTATCCCTGTTTCCTTTGTGGGTTGCGCTCCAAAAATAAATGCAATTATAGAGGAGTCATTGCGGGTTACATAGTAACCGCTCCCAGCTTTTAACTCCCATTTATCTTTTTCTTTGAGGTGTTGAAATCCAGCTTCATCGAGAGACTGCTGCATGTTATTTACAGCATGAAATGGAGTCGGTGAATCTGCAATAAAGTCAACTAGATGTTCGTTGTATATTTTGTAGTTCATGTTGATGTTCCGATTAAAGTCCCTTGATGTTAACTGAATTTATAGAACTATTATTCTGTAATGTAATAAGCTTGCAACATTTTTCAGACGCTGAATAATATAGTTAGCAAAAAGGTACCGAGGATTAGTCTATATATTACAAATGGAATCATACCTATTCGGTTAACTAGGTTGATAAAAAAGTGTATGCAGATGTATGCAGCGATAAATGATAGCAAAAATCCTGTAGTGAGGTCTCCCCATGAAATATCAGATTGATGCCCTAATTGCTGTGCTTTATAGAGCCCACTTAAGAGGATGATTGGAATAGCCATAAAGAATGAAAACTTGACTGCAACGGTCCTTTTAAAGCCTAAAAATAATGCGGCAGTAATTGTAACTCCTGATCTAGACGCTCCTGGAATGAGAGCCATAGCCTGGGCGCAGCCAACAAATAATGCAGACTTCCAGGTAAATTTATGCATTTCTTGTGACTTAGAGCCCAGATAGTCAGACAAACCAAGCGTCAACCCAAATATAATCGTTGCTGCTGCGATCACGCCAATCGATCTCATGTGTGTTTCAATAAAATCACCAAAGACTAAGCCTGCTAAAGCTGCTGGAATTGTGGATAAAATTATACACCACGCTAAACGGCTTTCTGGGGAGCTTTCGCCCCCAGAAAGACTATAAATCCAGCTAAGTAATAATTTTTTTATCTCATTATGAAAATATATGATGGCAGCCATGAGTGAACCTAGGTGAACTGCTACATCGAAAGCAAGTCCTTGATCATCCCATCCAAGCAATGCTGAGGGTAGAATTAGATGGGCTGAGCTTGAAACAGGTAAAAACTCAGTAAATCCCTGTATCGCAGCTAATAATATCATTTGTATTGAATCCACTATTAGCTACTCCCTAAGCGGCTCTGTCTGGCGTAATTTTTTATGCTTATCCCATGTAATTTTATTGCGTAAGTACACTGGACTAACCTTGCTAATATCAACGGCCTGCCCTTTTTCAATTAATGGGCACGCTATCTTGAAGATATCTTGCGCTTCAGGTAATAAACTTACATGGGAGGGATCCGTGCTCTCTTTTGGTAATTTTTCAATATAATTTAATCCATCACCTACCATTATGCTGGGATAGCTTAATTCCTTACTTAGGGTTTCTGGGGCTGATAGGCAGTCATTGTTTATACGCATTAAACTTCCAGAATGATAGCTAAATTGAGCCCAGTAAACTTCGTTCATGCGAGCATCTAGCATCGGAGTTATAAGGGTATCAGTTTGTATTTTAATCTTACGGATAGCCGTATGAGCAAGTGTTTCAAGACTTGATACTGATACAACCGGAATATCTAAGCCGAAAGCCAGCCCTTGTACAATACCAAAGCCTATTCGTATGCCAGTAAATGAACCTGGTCCCGCAGTGAAAGCAATTACATTTATTTGGGATGGAGTTAATCCGCCTTCTCTTAATAACTCATCAATCATCGGAAGTATGAGTTTTGTATGGTTTCGCTCAGAGAGCTGAGATTGTGTAATCAGCTCATGGTTCACGAGAAGAGCAGCTGAACAAGATGCAGTAGTTGTGTCTACCGCCAGGATATTTGGCATGCTAATTAAGTCTTTTCTTAACAATATCTGCCAGAGCAGATATAAATAAAGGCGAATCGTTTACACATGCAATATAGCTATAGTCCTTCCCGCCAGCATCTAAAAATAACTCTCTATACCCAATATTTAGCTCTTCTAGAGTTTCAAGGCAATCTGCAGTAAAGGCTGGGCTGATGATATCAACAGACTTTACCCCCTCCTTTATGCAGTCAATAAGTTGGTTATCAATATATGGTTGAAGCCATTTTTTTGGTCCAAATCTAGATTGAAATCCCATAGACCAATCAGAATTAGTCAGCCCTAATTCTTCTGATAACGCATTAGCCGTGGATATACAGTGTTTTTCGTATGGGTCACCTTTGTCTGCATATTCCTGCGGTATGCCATGAAAGGACATGAGCAGCTTTTCTTTTCTGCCATATTTTTCCCAATGATTTTTGACGCTTTCAGCTAATGAATGGATGTAACCAGAGTCATTTGAGTATGACTTTATCGTAGTTATATCAGGAACATTCCTGGCTCCATGAATTATATTAGATATTTGGTCATATATGGCACCAGTTGTTGAGCCTGAGTATTGAGGATACATAGGCAACGCAATAAAGTGCTCAATGCCCTTGATTTTTAAATCATTGATAACTGACTCAATGGAAGGTTGGCCGTACGTGACGGCACTCACCACCAAAGGCGAGTCAGCATCAAGGTCTGTGTTTAATTTTTCCTGTAACGCTAAAACTTGTCGCGAGGTGATTACTCTTATTGGTGAACCTTTGCAAAGTGCTCTGCACTCTTCATCGCATTTTACATCAATTTTTTTATAGCAACCATCCCACCAAATTTCTTTATAAGCTTTCGCTACTTTTTTTGCGCGCAACGGAATCACAATACACCGTAAGATAAACCACCAAACGATCTTAGGTGCCTCCACAACTCGACAGTCAGATAAAAACAATTTCAAGAAAGTAGAAATTCCCTTGGGAGTCGGCGCTTCTGGAGTCCCAAGACTAATAAGAATAACGGCACTTTTTTTCATAACAAATATTATTTTCCTTAGAACAATAAAAATGGGCTCAGAGAGCCCATTTTGCATTGCTTATTGGGTTCATATCAAGTTAATGCTGATTCTAGTCTTTCCTGTACGTCTTTTAGTTGCCCGACACCATCAACGCAGTTATAACCTAAAGTACTCCCTTTCTTGGATGCAAGGCCTTTATAAAAGCCAACCAAAGGCTTAGTTTGGTCATGATATACATCCAGGCGATTACGTACGGTTGATTCCTTGTCATCTTCGCGCTGAACAAGTGATTCACCGGTTGCATCATCTAATCCATCTATTTTTGGTGGATTGTATTGAATATGATAAACACGACCAGAATCCTCATGAACACGACGGCCACTTAAGCGTGCGATTATTTCGGCATCTGCCACATGAATTTCTAACACCTTGTCCATCTCAATTCCAGCAGCTACAAGTGCTTCAGCTTGAGGTATTGTTCTTGGAAAACCATCGAAAAGAAAACCGTTAGCGCAGTCTTTTTCTTGTATGCGCTCTTTTACCAAAGCAATAATTAAGTCATCTGAAACTAGGCCGCCAGACGCCATAATACCTTTAGCTTTTAATCCTAACTCTGTTCCGGCCTTAACCGCCGACCGAAGCATGTCGCCTGTAGAGATCTGAGGTATGGAAAATTTCTTTGTAATATACGTTGCTTGTGTACCTTTTCCTGCACCTGGTGGCCCTAAAAGAATAATTCTCATCTAATATCTCCATTTTTAGAGTCAAAATAATAATAAATTATCTTACTGGTAATTTAAGGGACGCAAACATTACACATAAACTCCAGAGATCACAAGAAAACACCTACTTAATGCGAGCTAATTTTCTTTTTGCCTTAGCCCAAAGGTCCTCTAATATTTTCGGTGTTGTTTCTGATATTTCTTGATTGCAGTTTGCTAAATGATCTTCTACGTACTGAAATCTTTTTTCAAACTTATATGATGATTTACGTGCAGCTGTTTCTGCATCTACATCTAGGTGCCTACATAAATTTACTACCGTAAATATAATATCTCCCAGTTCTTCCTCTATTCCTCTTGAATCAGCCTTGGCGATTGCAGACTTTAGTTCTTTTATTTCTTCATTAATTTTAGCAAAAACGCCTTCTGTGGATGGCCAGTCAAACCCTTGGCTTGCTGCCCTTTTCTGGAGTTTTTGTGCACGGATCAATGAGGGAAAGTTGTTTGGTATATCAGATAAAGCGGAATGCCTACCTTTTATACTTCGCTCTTTCTTTTTTAAAAGCTCCCAATTTTTCTTTACTGACGCTTCATCAGCTGGATCGATTGACTCGCTCCGTCTACTTGAAAGGGTGCCGTCAGGAAAAACATGCGGGTGTCTGTATATTAGTTTTTGTGTTAACAAAGAGACTACTGCATCAAAATTAAATAGAGCTTCTTCATCTGCTATTTGACTATAAAATATAACTTGAAAAAGCAAATCACCTAGCTCTTCTTTTAAGTGGTGATAATCTTTTCTCTCTATCGTATCGATGACCTCATACGCCTCTTCTAGCGTGTGAGGAATAATTGTTTGAAACGTCTGTTTTTTATCCCAAGGACAGCCAGAAATTGGATCTCTTAATCTCTGCATCACCTTGAGGAGTTTATTGATATCAGGGCTCTTGTTACGCATAAATACCTGAAGACAGGTAACGGTCCCCTCTGTCGCATACAATTGCAACTATTACTGCTGACTCTACTTTAGCCGAGAGCCTAAGAGCAGCAGCAACTGAGCCACCTGAAGATACGCCGCAAAATATACCCTCATGAGTTGCCATTAGCCTCATGCAGTCTTCAGCCTCCTTTTGTCCCATATCTATGATTTGATCAACGCGAGACGAATCATAAATGCTGGGTAGATACTCTTTAGGCCAACGCCTTATGCCAGGAATACTTGCGCCCTCTTTCGGCTGTAATCCTATAATGTTGATGTCTGGATTCCTCGATTTAAGGTAACGAGAGACGCCCATTATTGTTCCAGTTGTTCCCATAGAGCTGACAAAGTGAGTTATTTTTCCATTCGTTTGCTCCCATATTTCGGGGCCTGTATTTTCAAAATGTGCTAAGGGGTTATCAGTATTGCCAAACTGATCTAATACCTTTCCTCTGCCTTTTGCCTCCATGGATTTAGCTAGATCTCTTGCACCTTCCATGCTGTCTTCTTTTGAGACCAATATTAATTCAGCTCCATATGCACGCATTGCTGCTTTACGCTCTTCAGTGTTATTCTCCGGCATAATAAGTATCATTTTGTAGCCTTTAATAGCAGCAGCCATGGCCAAAGCAATTCCCGTATTTCCTGAGGTAGCCTCAATAAGAGTATCTCCTGGGCAAATGTCTCCTCGGGCCTCAGCATGCTGAATCATACTGATAGCTGGTCTGTCTTTAACTGACCCAGCAGGATTGTTGCCCTCAAGCTTTACAAGAATAGTATTTGAGGTCACTCCAGGGATTCGTTGTAATTGAACTAAAGGTGTTTTTCCTATACAGGACTCAATAGTTGGATATAGCATTAGTTTGTAACCCCTAGCAGATAAAAGTGTTCTTTTTATAAAATCTATCTTATATCTTCAGCCTAGCTATTGTCTTGTTTTGAACAATCTAAAGTCAGAAAAATCGAACTTTGGCCGTCAACTGAAAGCACTGCTTTTAGTTCTTAGAAATTACAACGAAAGCGATAGCATGATCAATCTCATCTGATAGGCTGATAAATGCTTGGTTAGCTCCTATAGCTTCCATCTGTTTTTTTGCAGCATCTAGTAATAATAAAACTGGGGCCCCAGAGTCATCATTTTGTATTTCGAAATTTTGCCAGGATACCAAACCAATTCCTGTTCCCAGCGCTTTACTCGCAGCTTCTTTTGCTGCAAATCTTTTGGCTAGATAGCCAATTGAATATTTTTTTTCTCGAAAAACATTAAGCTCAGAGGGGCGAAGAATTTTTTCTGCAAAGCGATCACCATGACGATTATATGCCTCATTAATTCTAGATATTTTGACTATGTCCGTACCTATACCAACTATCATTTATCAACTCCGAAAGTATAATCATCTGTTGCAGCATAGTTGTCTAAAACACTTGTAGCTTTAGAATAGGCTGACTTTATTCCAAAGCAGACGGTTCATATATTTTTTGCTGGCATCATCTTACTAAATAAGTTGCGACTTAACAGGGGCTTTTCTCCAAGATGCGGCTCCAGTGCTAAACGCATTAATCGTTTAGCGGCTAAAGGAAATGCAATAAAATCTCGATTTTCAAGTGCTATTAGCTCCTCTCCCTTAAAGAGATTTATCTGTTTGCGCGTACTATTGATATGCGTTTTCAGTAAAAAACCAACATTTGGGTCGAACCAGTACTCTTGTTCAGCTGCAATACTTTTTCCATGCTCAGCCTCGGTGTTGAGAGTTAACGCATAACCAATCTGTTCAAGAAGGCTAAATTCAAACTTCCGCAAACTATATTCTATAGATGTGTTGCTAGCTAGCTCAGTCAAGACATTGATGTAGCTGTCATAAACCTCTTCGTGTGAGTCGTTCTCGCCGAGTAACCTGAGTAGTAATTCATTCAAGTAAAACCCACAAAAAAGACAATCACCTTTTAGTGCAAGAGGTGCGGGCGATTGCTCTGTATGTATCAAGGTTTTGAGTTCAGACTTCCCTGTCCATCTAATAAGAAGTTGAGTGTAAGGATTTAAACCCTTTGTCCGATTTTTTGACCCCCTATAACCTTTTGCAACGGCGCGAAATCGACCATAATTCCGAGTGAAAAAATCTACCAAGAGACTTGTTTCTCTATAAGGGCGAGTATGAAGAACGAATGCCGGTTCAGGTTGCATTATGGTTACTTGTTAGACTTAAGATTCATAGCCGAGGCTTCTTAGTGCTCTCTCATCATCTGACCACCCTCGGCGGACTTTGACCCATAAAGTGAGCATGACTTTTGTTTCTAGAAGTTTTTCCATATCAAGACGAGCTTCTTGGCCTATCTTTTTCAAGCGATCTCCTTTGTCGCCTATAATAATTATTTTTTGCCCTTCTCTTTCAACTAATATCAATGCATTGATATGGCATATTTTACTTCCATGCTTAAAGTTTTCGATCTCTATGGTTGCTTCGTAAGGAAGTTCCGCCCCAAGTTGTCGTGTTATTTTTTCTCGAATTAACTCAGCTACCAAGAATCTTTCGCTTTTGTCGGTAACTTGCTCATCAGGAAAGTAGTGTTCAGCTTCAGGAATAAATTTTTTAATCGCTGACTCGAGCTCATTAAGCTGTTGGCCGCGCAGTGCTGAAACAGGGATTATTTGCGTATCTGGATATTTTTCTGCAAGGATTTTTATATGTGGGAGTAAGTCAGTTTTTGAAGACAGCCTATCTAGCTTATTGATAGCAATAATGACAGGGATGTTAGCCCTAAATACTTCATCAGCGACTCTTTGATCTGTATCGTTCCATATGTCGCGATCAACGACAAAAACTATTATATCTACATCCTTTAGCGCGCTTTCAGCAGCTTGATTCATATAGCGATTAAGTGCTTTTTTATGATCAAAATGAATGCCAGGAGTATCAACAAAAATAATTTGAGTGCTTTCTTCCGTCTTAATTCCAAGTAGATTATGTCTTGTTGTTTGGGGTTTTCTAGAAGTAATGCTGAGCTTTTGCCCTAAAATATGATTAAGTAGTGTTGATTTACCAACATTTGGTCTTCCGACGATAGCTGCATAACCGCAGTAATAAATGGCCTTATTTTTGGTCATTTGAAAGCTCCATCATTGCTCTTGCAGCTGCCATTTTTTCTGCCTCTCTTCTAGTTTCCCCACTGCCTATTGTCGGTTTCTTTAGGCCCTCAACACTACACTCAATTGTGAACGTTTGATCATGTGCTTCACCCGATATTTTAACTACATTGTAAGTTGGCAATGAGCCACTGCGCGATTGTATCAACTCTTGAAGTTGTGTTTTTGGATCTTTTTGACCATTTTCTTTTAAATTTTTTAGCCTGGAGTCAAACCACTTTAGTACGCAAATTCTACAAGAATCCATCCCTCCATCTAGGTATATTGCACCAATAATAGCTTCAACCGAGTTTGCGAGAATAGATGACCGTGTGCGCCCGCCACTTTTAATTTCTCCATCACCAAGAAGCAGGTGATCTCCAGTTTGAAGTTCATTGGCTATCTCTGTAAGAGTAGTTCCTCTAACTAAGTCTGCTCTGTATCTGCTCAGTTCTCCTTCCTTACTCTTAGGCAGCAGCTGATAGACTGCGTGGGCAATAATAAAATTAAGTGCGGCATCGCCTAAAAATTCCAACCTTTCATTATTGGAAGAACCAATACTTCTGTGTGAAAGGGCAAGATTCAACAAAGAAAAATCGGAAAAATCATAACCGATACGGTCTATGAGCTGTGCTTTTGTAGTATTCATTTAGCGCGAATAATCATTATTGAATTTTTCCTGCAGCGGAAAAACTGGGCAAGTTACTAATCGACCCCCAGTGCATCCATGTTAAAATGGCCTTTCCTACTATGTTGGCTTCTGGTACGGGTCCCCAGACTCTACTATCGCTGCTATTGTCTCGATTGTCGCCAACCATAAAGTAATGCTCCTCTGGGACTCTAATAGAGTAGTTCTTTCCGAGTCGCCCCGCCAATTTTTTTCTTTGTATCAAATGCACCACTCCACTAAGGTTTTCATTCTCTATTGTATGGCCTGAGTTATTTGGGAGTAAGGGGTTTGGCGTGTATGTAGCTGCAGTTCCATTTACGTAAACAATATTATTTTTAATAAGTATCGTGTCTCCAGGCAAACCTATAACCCGCTTAATAAAGTAGCGCTCATCACGCGGAGGGAAAAAAACCATTACATCCCCTCTTTTTGGTGAGCCCAAGTCAAGAAATTTAAATCCAAGAACAGGAAATCTCAATCCGTAACTAAATTTGTTTACTAAAATATAGTCGCCAACTTTTAATGTTGGAATCATAGATCCAGAAGGGATTTGAAATGGTTCAAACAAAAAAGACCGAAGTATAAAAACACAAAGTAAGACAGGAAAAAAAGAGCCAACCCACCTAACTGCAGATAAGGTTGCCTTGATTTTTGATTTTTTTGATAAAAATATCTTACTTGCAAGGGCAGATGCGCCACTTATGCTGACAAGAAGAAGTAGTACTAAAGGGAAATTTATATCCATAAAATCCTCAACTATCTGTTTTCAAAACAGCCAAAAAAGCTTCTTGGGGTATTTCGACGTTACCAACACGCTTCATTCTTTTTTTGCCTTCTTTTTGTTTTTGAAGAAGTTTCTTTTTACGAGATATGTCTCCCCCGTAACATTTTGCAGTAACATTTTTACGTAGCGCCTTTACTGTTGTCCTGGCAATGACATGGCCGCCAATTGCTGCCTGAATTGCTACATCGAACATTTGCCTAGGAATTAGCTCTTTCATTTTTTCTGTTAGTTGACGCCCAGTTCTCTGAGAATTCCCACGATGAAGAATTAAGGCTAAAGCGTCAACTCTGTCCCCATTAATTAACACATCAAGCCGAACTAATGCTGCAGCCTCAAATCTTATAAAGCTATAATCAAGAGATGCAAATCCTCGACTGACAGATTTTAATCTGTCAAAAAAGTCCATGACCACCTCGCTCATTGGTATTTCGTAGGTTAGTGAGACCTGACCTCCAACAAACTGTAAATCTTTTTGAACCCCCCTTTTTTCTATACAAAGGGTGATAACGCTACCCACGTATTCTTTTGGTACTAAAATATTAGCCTCACATAATGGTTCTCTCATCTCACTCACTTGAGCGGGATCAGGAAGATCAGTGGGGTTGGATATATGGCTAATTTCTCCATTTGATTTTAAAATTTCGTAGACAACTGTAGGTGCTGTAGTGATTAAATTGAGGTTATATTCACGCTCGAGTCTTTCTTGAATGATCTCCATATGTAACAAACCTAAAAAGCCACACCGAAAACCAAAACCAAGTGCATCAGAATTTTCAGGCTCAAAGAAAAGCGATGCATCATTAAGGGTAAGTTTTGCAAGAGCTTCCCTGAAGTCTTCAAAATCATCTGAACTTACAGGAAATAGGCCGGCATAGACCTGAGGTTTTACCTTTTTAAACCCTGGTAAAGATGGGGTTTGTGGTGTGCTGAGATGCGTAAAGGTTCCGCCTACAGGCGCCCCAAGAATGTCTTTGATACCAGCAACCATAAAACCGACATTCCCTGCCCTCAGAATCCCAGTTTCTTTTCTTTTCGGTGTAAAGATACCCACAGCGTCAACTGTATGAGGCTTTCCTATTGACGTAGTAATGATTTTATCTTTAGTTTTAAGCACACCTGCGGTAACTCTTACCAGTGAAACAACGCCCAGATACGAATCAAACCATGAGTCGATAATTAAAGCTTGCAAAGGGGCGTTTATATCACCAATAGGAGGTGGCACTCTTAATATGAGTTGCTCCAGAACATCCTCTATCCCTAACCCGGTCTTGGCACTGCAATGAACCGAATCTTGGGCATCTATCCCTATAATGTTTTCAATTTCCTCAATGACTCGCTCTGGATCTGCCTGCGGTAAATCCATTTTGTTTAAAACAGGAATTACCTCAAGCCCTTGAGTAACCGCTGTATAGCAGTTGGCTACTGATTGCGCTTCAACCCCCTGCCCCGCATCAACAACTAATAGTGCACCCTCGCAAGCGGCCAGCGATCGAGAAACTTCATAGGAAAAGTCTACATGGCCAGGAGTATCAATAAAGTTTAATTGATAAAGCTTTCCATCCCTAGCTTTGTAATCCAAAGTTACACTTTGCGCTTTGATCGTAATTCCTCTTTCCCTCTCGATATCCATCGAGTCTAGAACTTGCGCAGACATTTCTCTTGATTCCAGACCCCCGCAATGCTGAATGAATCGGTCAGCAATGGTAGATTTACCATGATCAATATGGGCGATAATAGAAAAATTTCGGATATGGTTTAAATCAGACACGGGGCTCAAATTTTGTTGTGGTTAGAAGTGTTAGCTTATGAATAATTTGGATCGCAATTCTAGCCTATTTGATATTCAGACGCCACGAAATGCCTAAAATGAAGACGTTCTTTATATTATTTTACGAGAGTTAATACTTTGCAATGCAACTGAGGGACTATTACGCAAAAATTTTTTTAATTAACACGAAAAACCGCTATGCAATAGTGGGAATACGCTTCAGGAGTGTTGGATGAATTTCATAGTTATCCTGATTTAGGTGTGAATGAAACCTAACCATTAAACCCCCTACACATAAAGATGTAATTGCAGCAGCAGCTATGACCAGGTCGCTATCTGACAAATGACTGGCTAACGCTACCGTTAGCACCATCGTCATTAAAGGCAAAAAATATGCCAGTAAAGTCCCGTAGACTATTACTTTTTCTGGAACCCCTATTACCACCTTGTCATGCACTTGCATCAACCCTATGTCGAAAAGCCCGGGCAAAACTCTTATGGTGGTAGTATTTCCAGTCACCTTGGCGATTAGTCGCTGCCCGCACCCTTTTTGAGCTACGCATGCTTGGCAGGTTGACTGCTGTATGGTTTCGACCCACAGCCCACTCTCTTGAATTGCAACTATTGTGGCAGTTTCATGAATCATTGACTCAACCCCAAAAGGTTCGTAAATATAGATATATTGTACTATGGCTTTCATGCATCAAGGAAAATTTTTATAGGTAGAAAAGACACTATTAGCAGCAAAAAATCATTCTATGCTTATTGGGCAGCTAGAATTAATGACCCACTAATGCTTCTTCAGTTTGCTGGTAGTCTTCTAGCAGGCTATCTAAATATGTCTGAACCTGCTCGCGAGTTAGATCAGCAGGATTGCTGCGGTTCTGAAGAGTGGTTTTTCTAGGAAATTTTTGTGCCGACAGAGGCAGGTCGGATAAGTTCACAGTTTGAGTGGATATTTGAGGTATACCAAATTCAGCTGATGTTCGGATGTCCCAACTTGAGAGGTTAAGTTGAGAATCGTCGATAGAAGCGAAGGGTTGCAGCGAATCTGTAGGTTGGGTGAGTTGGTTCAATCCAACTAGAGCGACTGCAGTTACAGATGCAGCTATAGCGAAACGTCCTAATGGTTTAATAAAATAATCAGACAGCGCTGAGGGCCGGTAGGCCTTTTCTAGTTTTATTGCAGCACCAATTTCAGCAGAAAAATCTATAACTTGTGACGAAAATGTTTGATGTATGGCAGCAGAAGACATCTGGTGGTGGCGCCATGAATCTCTTAAGGACTTATTATTAGGGATCTCTTTAAGTATTCTGCGCATTTCCAGCGCACTTGCTTCACCATCTGCTAAAGCTGAAATAGATTCTTTGAGCTGAGTTTCGTTGATGTCCATAATATTTTGAGTACCTTGTTGTATTTCAAGAGCCACTAATTAAATAAGACTCGCATGCAACCAAAAGGTTCCAATTTTAATAAATTAATTTTCAAGCGTTTTTATTTTTTCTTCTAGCGCTTCCCTGGCTCGAAAGATTCTTGACCTTACTGTTCCCACAGGACAATCCATAATGTCTGAAATTTGCTCATAACTGAGATCCTCAAATTCACGAAGCATTAGTGCGGTGCGAAGATCTTCTGGTAGTTCACTGACGGCATCATTTATAACAGACTCAAGTTCATTCTTATATAAAATATTTTCTGGTGAGTCGTGGTCTTGAAGTTGAATGTTTTCTTCAGAATATTGAGAATTGGTTGCGTCAACATCAAATGAGGGAGGGCGTCTGTTGCGTGAAACCAGGTAATTCTTTGCAGTATTTACTGCAATGCGATATAGCCACGTGTAAAAGGCGCTTTCCCCGCGAAAGTTTTCAAGAGCACGGTAGGCTTTTATAAAAGCTTCCTGAACAACATCGTTTACCTCATCAAAATCCTTTATATATCTAGAAATAATTGCATGTACTTTGTATTGATGCTTTAACACAAGCAAATCAAAGGCCTGCTTGTCACCCTTTTGGACTCGAGCGACTAGCTGGCTATCACTGACTTTATCTTGCTTGTCTTTCATTGAAGTCATGTTTCCATAGTTAAATTGCTCTAATAGCTATCCTGCACGCCTAAGCCAGGAGATTATTTGAACTATCTCTATAAAATAGCAGAGAAATTTATGATCGACCATTATAATAGCTAGTAAATGCTAATTTAATAACATAAGTGTAAAAATGAATAGAGATTATAGTCAAGAGGTCTTAGTCATAGGGAGCGGCGCCGCAGGGATGACTGTGGCTCTTGAGCTTGCAGCTAAACATAAGGTTTCGATTCTAAGCAAAAGCGCCATTCAATCTGGTTCTACCTGGTGGGCACAGGGTGGCATTGCTAGTGTTTTTGACCAAAAGGACTCTATGGAGTCCCACTATCAAGACACCTTAAGGGCTGGTGCGGGGCTTTGCCATGAAAAAGCTGTGAGATATACAGTCGAAAACGGCCCCGATGCAATTCGTTGGCTGATTAAGCAAGGTGTAAAATTTACACAAAGCGAAAATGAACAGTATCATCTAACCAAGGAAGCCGGTCATAGTCATCGCCGTATTCTTCATGCCGCAGATGCTACAGGTAAAGAGGTTTCTGCTTCGCTAGCAGATAGAATTAAAGACCACCCTAATATCCAACTATATGAAAACCACGTAGTTGTTGACCTGATAACGCAGGCTGACAAGAGCTCTAGTCGAATTCGCTGTACTGGAGCCTATGTGCTCGATACTAAGAAAGATTCCGTAACTGTCTTTCAGGCTAAAGTTGTGGTTCTTGCAACTGGCGGCGCGAGCAAAGCATATTTGTATACAAGCAACCCTGATGGGGCAACAGGAGATGGAATAGCTCTTGCTTGGAGGTCGGGATGTAGGGTTGCAAATTTAGAATTCAACCAGTTTCATCCGACATGCCTTTATCATCCTGATGCAAAAAATTTTTTGTTGACAGAAGCCCTCCGTGGCGAGGGAGGATATTTGAGACTCCCTAATGGTGAGCGCTTCATGTCTAAGTTTCACCCGAAGGGAGAGCTAGCTCCAAGAGATGTTGTTGCTAGGGCAATTGACTATGAGATTAAAAGATTAGGATGCGAGTGCTTGTATCTAGACATTACTCACAAGCCTGCCAGCTTTATTGAACTCCATTTTCCTTCAGTTGCAAAGCATTGTCTTTCCTTTGGAATTGATATTACAAAAGATTTAATTCCGATTGTTCCAGCAGCTCATTATACGTGTGGTGGCCTTGTTGTTAACAGCTTCGGGCAGACAGATCTTTGGAACCTTTATGCTGTTGGTGAAACTGCTTTTACTGGTCTTCATGGGGCCAATCGAATGGCTAGCAACTCCCTTTTAGAGTGCGTTGTTTACGGGCGAGCAGCTGCCAAGGCTATAAGTAAAGCCATGGACGGTATCTCGAAATTTGAAACTGCTAGACCCTGGGATGAAAGCAGAGTCACCCATTCCGATGAGGATGTTATAATTTCGCACAATTGGGATGAGTTAAGGCGTTTCATGTGGGATTATGTTGGGATTGTTAGATCACAAAAAAGACTAGAGCGAGCAGAGCATCGTGTAAAGTTGTTACAAAAAGAGATTCAGGAGTATTACAGCAACTATAAGATTCGTAAAAATTTAATAGAGCTGCGTAATCTTGTTCTTGTGTCAGAACTTATCATCAGGTGTGCTAAGCAACGCAAGGAAAGCCGAGGGCTACATTATACGCTCGATCACCCAGCCTTATCTGATATTGCAAAAGACACTATAATGGTCCCCATCAACTTCGCCGCGCAGAATGTTGTAGTCAATAAAGAGTAAATTATTCTTATGTTAGTTACATTTTATCTGGGCGTGTCAGGTGTCTTGTATCTCTGATGATTTGAATAATTTTTTGCAACTCAGGGTCATCCGAAACTTTACGTTTAAGTAGCCATCCCCATAAATCCTGGTCTTCGCATTCAAGAAGCCTCCAGTATCTTCTCTGGTCTTCTTCGTCAAGTGTAGGGTAAACTTTTTCAAGAAACGGCAGCAGCATTAAATCTAATTCAAGCATACCTCGGCGGCTTGCCCAGGAAAGTCTATTTATGTCCATCTCAAAATGTCCTTTTTGTCTTGCGATAATTCAAAAAGGATTATAGTGGAACTGACCAACTTTACCCACTAAGATATACACAACTGTTTTTTGGGATTGATATGAACGATTGGCATGCTTTTTTGCAGTTACAAGGTGCATCTTTTTTGAATGATAAGGAGGTATCATTCGGAAAAAATCTTCCTGATTATTCAGATTCCGGCAAGAGCCAATGCTTTTCGCCATTGACTCATTTAGGCGTTCTTTCAGTTGAAGGTGAAGATGCTAAAAAATTTCTACAGGGGCAAATAACCTGTGATGTCAAGAACATGTCGACAAGATATGGTATTTTAGGCGCCCGATGCAACCCTAAAGGGCGAACTCTTGTGAATTTTCAGCTTCATGAGATGGAAGACGGAAAGTTGCTCTTGATTATGCATCATTCACTTGTCACCTATACGAAAGACGAGCTCTCTAAGTACGCCGCTTTTTTTAAGGTAAATCTCCTTGATGTAAGTCAAGAATATGCGCTTTTGGGTATCTGTCTCAATAACATCAAGGATGAGCTTAAGGCATCTTTTTCTGCTTCGACGTATTATTATGAGGACAGCAGGGCCTTAGTTGTTGTGCCCATTAATAAAGCAAAAGCTCAGTGGCTTGAGTTAATGGACAGTTACTTGCCTGTAGGAACAAGGGCCTGGAATCTTTTCGACATTCAGTCAGGGTTTGTGCTCTTGCAAAAAGAAACATCAGGCACTTTCATCCCGCAAATGCTTAACATGGATCATCTGAACGCTATAAGCTTCACCAAGGGCTGCTACACAGGTCAAGAAATTATTGCTAGAATGAAGTATCTTGGGACACTGAAGCGCAGAATGTATCGCGTCTCTAGGCTGAATCAAGAAATTCCTTTAATAGCTACTGCTGTTTACTTGCCTGATGTCAAGCAGGTCGTGGGTGCCGTTGTTGCCGCAGCTCAAGTTGATGACGTTTCCCAAGAGTTGCTGCTGGTATTGAATGATGAGGCTGCTAAATCTGATCGACTGGTGATAGGCAATGACGATACAGAAAAAGTTATATATTTATCTCTTTCTTACATAAGATAACCATATTAATCATAATTATATATATGTATTCTAATGTAGACTATTAATTTAATTTTTCTTGTATGTCATAAAAATTGAGGGGAGGTGTCTATGCTTAGCTGGTTTTCTGAAAATCAATCCCTGTTGGTTTGGTTGAGTAGCCTATCCATACTTACCTTTATTATTAGCTTAATTGCACTGCCCTGGATCATTCGAATGATTCCTGAGGATTATTTTTTAAGTAAAAAAAATAAATACAAACCAGTGATCCCGCTCCGTCCAATTATTGGGTTGGCGTTATCTATTGGGAAAAATCTATTCGGTTTTCTTCTCATATCTGCTGGGATACTAATGCTCTTTCTTCCAGGCCAAGGGCTCTTGACGATCCTTGCAGGTATGCTGCTGATGGATTACCCCGGGAAAAGTACACTAGAGGCTCGATTGGTAGGTCTCAAGTCTGTGCGACAGGGCATAAATTGGATTAGAGTCAAAGGTGGGCAACCGCCAATCAAGGTGGAGCCTAAAATACACCCCTAAGCTATCATGGTGATATAAGCCAATCTATTTTTCGTTTACCGTGCTCAGAAATATATTTATTTGCTAAAGAAAAATGCTTGCATCCTAGGAATCCTCTATATGAGGATAAGGGTGAGGGGTGAGAGGCTTTAAGAATACAGTGCAGATTAGTATTTATGAGAGAGCTTTTATTTTGTGCATTTTTCCCCCATAACAAGAAAACTAAATTTTTGCGCTGACTGCTAAGTTCTTTTATTACACTGTCTGTAAAAATTTCCCAGCCGATCTTTTGGTGGCTTCCAGGAATAGACTGCTCAACAGTAAGGGCGGTATTAAGAAGCAAGACACCTTGACTGGACCATGACTCTAAATTGCCATGAGTAGGCTCTGGTATCCCTATGTCATCCTGGAGCTCTTTATATATATTACGCAAGGAAGGAGGTATGGTTGCTCCAAACTTAACAGAAAAACATAAGCCATGCGCCTGCCCTTCCCCGTGATATGGATCCTGTCCCAAAATGATTACTTTTACGTCTTGAAATGAGGTTTTATTGAAAGCCTCGAACCAGCTTGATATTTCTGGGTAGATAACCTTTCCTTGTATTTGTTCATTTTTCAAGAATAACCACAGTTCATTCATGTATGGCTTTTTGAGCTCTTTTCCTAAAATTTTATGCCAAGATGGAGGTAGGAAGTCATGTATTCCAAGCATATTTTTGCTATTTGTCGTTATCATGTTCAGTCATAAAATTTTAGGGATCTAGATTAGGTATTTAAGCATGTTTTAATCTTAGGGTAAGTAAAATTATTTTATGTTCCTCTATAATTTGAGGATAATGTGGTAAAATTTCATGTAATACATATTCATCAGGCGTAATGCTATGAGGATTTTTTCTTTCTTTTTAGAGGTTTTACCTCTTGCTGGTTTTTTTGTCTATTTTCATTTTTATGGTATTTATGTAGCAGCTGTTGTTTCAGTTATCTTGGGCTTGTTTGTGCTGGGGGTATCTTGGTGTAAGGACAAAAGATTGGCGCCCTTTCCGCTCTGCTCAATCCTATTTTCAGGAGCATTTACATTTGCAGCAATTTTTTTTGAAAGCGCTATGTTTATAAAGATCCAGCCCACCATAACTAATGGGTTTTTTTCTATTGTTCTGCTAGGAGGGCTCTATCTAGGCAGGCCTACTATGAAGTTATTTTTTGACAAACAGTTTGATCTTAATCATGACACCTGGGTTAAGCTTACTTATCGTTGGGGTTATTTTTTCTTAATCTTAGCAATTGCAAATGAAGTTGTATGGAGGAATAGTACAGAGAGCGGCTGGGTTAGTTATAAAACATTTATTATAGCGCCTTTGTCTATGCTTTTTATGCTGGCTCAACTTCCACTAACATTAAGAGGCCGAGAGATATCTTCTAAAAGAAACTGATTTCTCTCTGGTATACACGCAAAAAATCTTCAAAATAAGTTATTCATTATTGCTCAACTTTATGATTAAGCTAAAATAGGATCATAAATTTACTTCTTAAACAAAACCCTATGACTGCACAACAGAAAAATGAAGCCAACAACCGTCAAATCTCTATTTGGTTACTTTTTTGTGCCGGTATGATTTTTTGTATGATTATTTTGGGAGGAATTACACGCTTAACTCACTCTGGTCTATCAATGGTCGAGTGGAAGCCTCTTGTAGGAATAATTCCTCCGTTAAACGCACAGGACTGGAAGGATAGCTTCGACAAATACAAGCTGTTCCCCGAGTATCAAAAAGTCAACAAAGGGATGAACATCAGTGAATATAAATCAATTTTTATGTATGAATACCTTCATCGTGTTTTAGGTCGGATTATAGGGGTTATTTTTTTTATCCCATTCTTATTTTTTTATTTCACAAATCGTATTAAGAAAAACCTAACACCCAAGCTAGGTGCTATATTTATTTTAGGCGGGCTTCAGGGGTTGCTGGGATGGTATATGGTTAAAAGCGGCCTAGTTAACAATCCAGCTGTAAGCCAGTACAGGCTTACAGCGCACCTTGGTAATGCAGTTATTATTTACTCGTACATCTTATGGGTAGCATTTGGGTTAATAGAGGAAATGAGGGAGCCTCTCGTCAAATTATCCATAAATATCAGTCAGGGTATAAAAATAACTGCATATACAATAACAGCATTATTGTTTTTAATGATTCTCTCCGGTGGCATGGTAGCAGGAACGCGCGCGGGTCTTGCTTATTCTACATTTCCGTTGATGGGCGAAACTTTTATCCCACCTGGATTGTATAATATGTCACCTTTTTGGCTGTCTGCATTTGAGGATATAACTACCATACAATTCAATCATCGCATGTTTGCCTATATACTGCTGGTTGTCATTTCTAGTTTTTTTCTTATCGGATTTTATAGGCTTAAATCAATAAGATTGCGTGCGGGGTTAGTTTGCTTGATTGCCCTATTAATTACTCAGGTCAGCCTGGGTATTGCCACTATAATGTTGCATGTACCTTTGCTTTATGCAGCGGCCCATCAAGGAACTGCTATAGCATTGCTTACAGTATCATTATTTTTGAGTAGCTGTTTTTATAATAGTGGAAAAAAAATCTAGAAAATATAGTCTTAAGTTAAGCTGTATTTGTTATTACTTGTAAGGATGTTAGGGAAATTTTTTTGGATGGTATATTTTATAAACTGGAGCTTTAAGATGAAAAAAATTATAGGTTTGGCGATCATTTTAGCTGTATCAGTTACAGCTGGTCAGGTTTTTGCAGCGGATGCTGCCGCCGGTAAAGAAAAAGCTATGGTGTGTGCAGGATGTCACGGAACTAATGGTATAAGCGCGAATCCTATGTGGCCTAATCTGGCAGGACAAAACGCTGGGTACTTATCTGCGCAAATAAAAAACTTTAGAGATGGAAAACGGGTAAATGCAATGATGAATAATATGGTAAAAACCCTTTCTGATGAAGATGCTGATAACTTAGCTGCCTATTATTCTGGTCTATAGCAATATAAGCTTAGGTCAATCCCCTAGCCCCCACTTTCAGTTTATGTTTGGCGGGGGTATTTCATTACTCAGGCTAGTCCGCAAAAATCCTAGCGTTGCGAAACATTCTTAGCCATGGACCATCTTCCTTCCACTCATTTGGATGCCAAGAGTTTGTGACTGTTCGAAAAACCCTTTCTGGGTGAGGCATCATTATGTTAGCCCTACCATCAGCACTAGTTACACCAGTGATACCCATAATTGATCCATTTGGGTTTAAAGGGTACCTTTCTGTTATTTGATTCATATTATCCGTAAATCGAAGCGTCACGCCTCCTGATGAGCTATATTTTTTGGCTACGTCATAATTTTTAAATTCTACCCTCCCTTCGCCATGCGCTACGGCTACTGGGATAACAGACCCAACCATGCCTGCCAGTAATATTGACGGGCTAGGCTCAACCTGGACCGTCGAGAACCTTGCCTCAAACTGCTCAGAGGTGTTTCTGATAAATTTTGGCCAACTCTCAGCACCAGGAATTAGTACTTTCAGATTTGCGAGCATTTGGCAGCCATTACATACACCTAAAGTGAAGCTGTCATTTCGATTAAAAAATTCCTGGAATTGGTCCTTTATTTTTTCATTGAATAAGATAGTTTTTGCCCAGCCCTCGCCTGCTCCCAAAACATCTCCATACGAAAAACCCCCACAAGCAACTAATCCTTTAAATTCATCAAGGTTGACTCTGCCGCTAAGGAGATCGCTCATGTGAACATCTACAGAATCAAAACCTGCTCGATTGAAGGCTGCAGCCATTTCAATTTGACCATTAACACCCTGTTCACGAAAGACTGCAATTGTTGGCTTTAGCTTGGCGTTAATATAAGGGCTAGTAATATTTTCGTTTAGATCAAATGTTAAATTAGCGTTAATACCTGGGTCATCGAGAAGCAATCCGTCAAATTCTTGTTGGGCGCACTTAGCGTTATCTCTTCTTGCTTGAATTTGAAAGCTTGTCTCACTCCAGTGTCTTTGTAGTTTAATGAGACTTTCACTGTAAAGCTCGGCGCCATTCCCGTGAATGGTAATTTTCATTGAGTCATTTAACTGGGCAATTGTATCTGAAAGAACCCCCACATCAGAAAAACTCTTCTTAACAAGATCGACGTTATCACTGGACACCTGAATAACAGCGCCGAGTTCTTCATTAAAAAGAAACTCTAGAGCTCTGTTCGATTGCTCTTTTAGGTTAATATCTATACCAACCCGTCCAGCAAAAGACATTTCAATCAAGGTTGTCAGTAAGCCCCCATCTGAGCGATCATGGTATGCAATAAGGATATCGTCTCTATTTAGCTCCTGAATAACCTCAAAGAAAGACTTAAGTATCTTGCTATCAGCATCTGGGGATATAGAGGCTAAAGAGCTGTATACTTGAGCAAGTATGGATCCGCCCATACGATTATATCCTTCACCCAAATCAACATAGAGTAATACGGTATTATCAACATCGGTCCTGAGTTGAGGGGTAAGCGTTTTCCTTACATCCTTAATTGGGCAAAATGCAGTAATTATAAGTGAAAGAGGTGAGGTTACTGACTTCGCCTCTTCCGACTCTTTCCAGGATGTACGCATAGACATCGAATCTTTACCGACTGGGATGGTGATTCCTAATTTAGGGCAAAAATCCATACCTACAGTCTCAACGGTACGATAAAGCTTTTCGTCCTCACCTGGATGCCCTGAAGCAGACATCCAGTTGGCCGATAGCTTGATATCAGACAGCGTATTGATATTGCAACCAGCAATATTGGTGAGCGCCTCCCCTATTGCCATTCTGCCTGATGCTGGGGCATCTAGTAGCGCAAGTGGAGAGCGCTCGCCCATAGCCATACCTTCACCGGTAAATGAGTTGTAGCTTGAGGTAGTTACGGCGCAATCTGAAACTGGAACCTGCCATGGTCCAACCATTTGGTCTCTTACCACCGTTCCGGTGACGCTACGATCACCTATCGTTACCAGGAAGCTTTTGCTAGCAACGGTCGGGTGACTTATTACGCGTAAAATAGCCTCATCTAGTGAGACCTCAGAGAAGTCGTATGGTTCGCTGAGTAATGGAGCAGATTTTACATCTTTGTGCATTTTTGGTGGTTTGCCGAAAAGCACTGACATTGGTAGATCGATCGGATTTACACCAAAATGAGTATCGGAAAGGATGATCTTTTTATCTTTTATTGATTCACCAACAATAGCGTATGGGCACCTTTCTCGCTGGCAGATATTCTCGAATAGAGTCATGTTGTCAGGAGATACTGCCATAACATAACGCTCTTGAGCTTCATTACACCAGATGCCAAGAGGAGACATGCCTGCTTCATCATTGGGTATCTTTCGTAATTGAAATTCTCCTCCGCATCCACCATCTTTTACTAGCTCTGGAAAAGCATTTGATAAGCCACCTGCACCAACGTCATGAATAAAAGCAATTGGATTTAAGTTGCCAAGCTGCCAGCACTGGTCAATGACCTCTTGGCATCGACGCTCCATTTCTGGATTTTGTCGTTGGACCGAAGCAAAATCCAATTCTTCTGCGCTAACGCCTGACGACATGGATGAAGCTGCCCCGCCGCCCAAGCCAATAAGCATTGCTGATCCGCCAATTACAAGGAGCTTGCAGCCAGGCTTAAACTCGAACTGCTCAATGTGTTCAGTCCTAATGTTCCCGTAGCCACCAGCAATCATTATCGGTTTATGGTATCCACGGCGTTCGCCGCAGTAATCCATTTCGAAGGTTCGAAAATAGCCGCAAAGATTGGGCCGGCCAAACTCGTTATTAAATGCGGCGGCTCCCACGGGTCCTTCAATCATGATATCTAAAGCAGAAGCAATTCGATCGGGCTTACCATAGGGGGTCTCCCAGGGCTGTGGAAATTTCGGTATATTAAGATTAGAAACAGTAAATCCAGTTAGCCCGACCTTAGGTTTGGACCCCCTTCCAACAGCCCCTTCATCGCGAATCTCACCTCCAGAGCCTGTTCCAGCTCCAGCAAATGGAGATATTGCAGTTGGATGGTTATGAGTTTCAACCTTGATTAATATATTTATTGGCTCAGCGTGTGAGCTATAAATCTTAGTGCTAGGATTTGGAAAGAATCTCCCGGCAGTATTTCCAGCTATAACTGCAGCATTGTCATCGTAAGCAGATAAAACATTTTCACCCCCTTTCTTATAGGTATTTTTAATCATTCCAAAAAGAGAGGTATTTTGATCCTTGCCATCAATGGTCCAAGATGCGTTAAAAATCTTGTGACGACAGTGCTCAGAGTTTGCTTGGGCAAACATCATCAGTTCTGCGTCAGTAGGATTTCTTTGAAGCTCAACAAAGCTCGCTATCAAGTAATCTATCTCGTCTTCAGCTAAAGCTAAACCTAAGTCTAAATTGGCTTTCTGCATAGCAGTCTTACCATCGACAAGTAACGGTATTGATTTGATTTGAGCAGGATTCTGGGCTGTAAAAAGCGATTTTGCAGAATCCATATTTAAGAGAATAGCTTCCGTCATTCGATCACAAAACAAGTGCTGTATAGCCTCTATTGAGCCATTACTTGTTATGCCTTGAAGGTGATATGCAACTGCTCTCTCAATGCGACGAACTGATACTAATCCTGCATTGTGGGCGATGTTGGTTGCTTTAGTCGACCAAGGAGAAATAGTACCTATTCGGGGTGCAACCAACATTAGCATGCCTGTTCTTTGAAGAGACTCTGCCTTGGAGCCATATGTGAGCAAAGATTCAAGCGTTGCAGTTTCCTGAGCGGTCAACTTTTCCCTCGTGTCAACAAAGTGAACATATTCGGCATGAAGAGCAACTATAGATGGCTCTATACATTGGGCAGAGGCAAGTAATTTTTGGTTGCGAAATTTAGAAAAAACAGGAAGGCCTTGAAAAACAAGCATTTTTTATTAAGCCTCAAAAGATAGTAAAGATTCTACCTATTGTACTGGAAATAATCTCTGTTAGTGAGGGTTGATCTGCTATTACTGGTTAGTTGCAGATTAAATATTAAAAGTATTTGATCATTTTTTTATTTAGTATATTGCATTTAAGCAGCTATCCCAATGACCTTTTTGCTTTAAAAAAATCCTTAATCAACTTTTTAGATTCTTCTGCCATAACTCCACCTTCAACTTGAAATTTATGATTGTAATGAGGTAGATTAGGTAAATTTATACAACTTAAAACAGCTCCTGCTCTTGGCTCAAGTGCGCCGTAGACAAGCCGAGATATACGGGCATGTATTATTGCTCCAATGCACATTGTGCAAGGCTCGATTGTTGAGTACAGCGTTGCGTTCGGCAAACGGTAATTCTTTTTGTAAAGTGCTGCACTTCTTAAAGCTGTCATTTCAGCATGGGCTGTTGGGTCACATGAGGTTATGCTTAGGTTGCGGCCTTCACCAATAATGCTGTTGTCAATAATCACAATCGCTCCGACAGGAACCTCTCCATCATCATACGACTGTTTGGCGAGAGACAAGGCTTTTTTCATCCAGTGGATATCGAATGAATTCAAATCTTTGTTTTGTATGTTTGATTCCATAATCTACCCTTCAATTTCATCAAGAAATTTATTTATAGCGTGAGCATCTTTCGTTGACCAGATATCAGTCATTAATAATGAGCGAAAATAATTTTTTAAAGCTGCCTTTAGTTGCATTTCGGTTTTGAATAAACTTAACGTGCTCTTGGTTGCCAACATGTTGATGCAGTTCTATTCCCCATAATCCTGACACTGTATTCGGTAGGATGGAATATCTAACATCAATAATAAGATTTGATTTTTCTGGTGAAATAGCTAAATAATCTTGGCTAAACCACCTGAATCTAACTATATCTCTTGATTGCTGGGAGTCATTTTTTAGCCACAAAAAATCTCTTGTGAGATCAAGTTTTTCGATACTTTCTCCTTGAAAAATTTTTCTTGTTGGTAAAATTCTTACTCCATCTGTATAAAACGTCGCTTCCGTTTCATAGATAACTTTCCATAAAAATAAATTACCAAAAGTTGGTTTTGCTGTAATGCGTGTGATTTCATGACCCCTGCTGTAGGCTATTTCTTTGCCTGCATCCAGTGCTATATCGTTTAAAAATATGCCCATTAAAAGATATAAAAGTGCCCATAAGGCAGCCCACCTCGATAAAGATATTTTTTTTAATAAAATGCTCAAAAAGACAAGCGCAACTATGGGAATAGTAAAGAGAGGGTCTATTATGGAAACATTGTTCCAGCTAACACGCTCATAGCTAAAGGGCCAAAAAAGCAATGTGCCATAGCTCGTGCATGAATCAAGAAGGCCGTGCGTACCATAGCCAATTGTCGAAAAAATCCATGTCTGCCTGAAAGAAATAGCCTTACGAACTCTAGAGAAAAGAGAAAAGAGTATTGCGCAAGCTAAGCCACCCAAAGGAATAAAAATTAGAGAATGAGTGAACTGTCTGTGAAACTCTAAAAAAAGTAGAGGGTCACTTTCAGAGCGTATAAAAATATCCAAATCGGCAGCCATACCCGATAAAAAACCTATAAGACATACAAGACCTAGTAGATTTTTATTTTTAGATACAGACTGAGAAAAACATGAGCCTACTATGCCCTGGCTGATGGGGTCCATTATTTATCTTTTTCAGAGCGACAGATAGCGACATTAGTCTGTTCGCCTGAAAGACGGGATATGATAGTTGCACACACCATGTCACCCCAGATATTAACACTAGTTCGACACATATCTAGGATTCTATCAAAGACCATCAAAACACCAATAGCCTCAACAGGAAGGCCAATACTACCAAGAATTATAGCGATTGCTACGAGTGAGGCTGAGGGAACTCCAGCAACACCAATAGAGGTTAGCAGGGCAACAACTACAATTGTAAACTGAATCCCGAGACTTAGATCTAACCCATATGCCTGGGCGATGAACATTGCAGCAGCGCATTCATACAAAGCGGTGCCATTCATATTTACTGTTGCACCAAGTGGCAAAACGAAACTTGAGATGCCGCTAGAAACTCCTACATCTCTTTCTAGGGTCCTCATGCTGACTGGTAAGGTTGCAGATGAAGACGCCGTTGAAAAGGCGGTTAGCATTGCCGCTGATGCTGCCTTTAACATGGCTGCTGGGTTTACTTTTACAAGGAACCTTAGCAGCAAGGGGAGTACTACCAGTGCATGTATTGCTAGCGCAGCAATTACAGTTAAAGAAAAAACTGCAAGTGGTTTTGCTGCAACAAAGCCTGTTTTTGCTATAACACCCGCAACTAAACCGAAAACTCCAATGGGAGAAAATTTCATAATCCATTCAGTCATACTCATCATTACTCGAAAAGTTGCATCCCAGAAATGAAAAAATGGAGTTTTTAGCTCAGGCGGTAATTTCGTGATGAAAAACCCAAAGAGAATTGCGAAAAAAATCAACCCTAACATTTGGCCGTCTGCAGCTGCTTTTATGATGTTTGGTGGAACCATGCGAATAAAAATACCCGCCACATCTCCTACACCCCTACCCTCGATATCCTGTTGTATATTTGTAGCCTCAGTGTTGTTTAGGGCAAGTAATTCTCCGGCTGGTTCTCCGTCAACATACCCCGGAGCTACTAAATTAATTAGAGTCAACCCAATCAGTATGGCAAGCAAAGTGGTTGCTGCATAGAAAGTTAAGGTGCGTACTCCAATTGATTTTAGATCAACCGAAGACCCCATTCCCGCTATCCCGACGATTATAGAGGAGACAATCAACGGCACAATAATCATCTTCAGGGCATTTAGAAAAATGCTTCCAATATATTCAAACACTGAAATGTATGCAATCCCAAAAAGATGGGAAGGATTACCGTCTGATGATGAGTATTTAACGATAGATCCCGTTATTATCGCCAAACTTATTGCAATTAATATTTGCCAGTGTAGGGATAGTTTTTTCATTTTATTCGTTTCCATCAGTAACAATTATGGAGCTAATGTGACCCTCATAAGCTTCGCTATCTACCTTATTAGGATTGCAGCAAATCTGGCAGTCAAATATCTCCACATTATGACCACTGAATGTTTGCTCAATTCCTAGGTCAACTTCAAATTCTTCAAAACAGAAGTGACAGGTTATTTTTTGTTCATTTAATATAACTATTCCCACTCAATTGTAGCCGGAGGCTTGCTCGATATATCGTAAGTTACCCTAGAAATCCCCTTGATTTCATTGATAATCCTATTAGACACTTTTTCTAATAAATCATATGGGAGACGGGCCCATCGTGCCGTCATGAAATCAACCGTCTCTACCGCTCTTAAGGCAACAACATACTCGTATCGACGAGCATCCCCTACAACACCCACAGATTTAATAGGAAGAAAAACAACAAATGCTTGGCTTGTTTTATGATACCAGCCAGAATTATGTAGCTCGTCTATAAAAATAGCATCGGCCTCTCTCAAGAGATCAGCGTATTCTTTTTTAACTTCACCTAGAATTCTCACACCTAAGCCAGGGCCAGGAAAAGGATGCCTGTACACCATATCGTGAGGCAACCCTAATTCGATACCGATTTTACGCACCTCATCCTTAAATAGCTCACGTAGAGGCTCAACTAGGGACATCTTCATAGTTTCAGGAAGACCGCCTACATTATGGTGAGACTTAATTACATGGGCCTTGCCAGTCTTGGATGCTGCTGACTCAATAACATCAGGGTAAATTGTACCCTGGGCTAACCATTTGACGTCCTTAATAGCTGTGGCTTCTTTGTCAAAAATATCTATAAAAGTTTTTCCTATGATCTTACGTTTTTTCTCGGGATCAGTCTCACCTGTAAGCCTTTCGAGAAAAAGTGCCTCGGCATTAGCTCGAATAACCTTGATGCCCATGTTTTTAGCGAACATTGCCATAACCTGTGAGCCCTCATCTTTTCGTAGCAGGCCATTATCAACAAATACGCAGGTTAACTGGCTCCCTATAGCCTTGTGGAGTAGCGCAGCCACAACAGATGAGTCAACTCCGCCAGACAATCCTAATAAAACCTTGTCAGATCCAACTTGTTCCCGGACACGAGCAATTGCATCTTGAGTAATTTTAGACGGACTCCACAATTTTTGGCATTCGCAAATATTGATAATGAATCTTTCGAGCATCTGCATGCCCTGCTTTGTATGTGTTACTTCCGGGTGAAACTGGAGGCCATAGAAATGCCTAGATTTGTCAAATATACCTGCAATTGGGCATGAGGAAGTTGAGGCTAGTAGCTTAAAATTTGGTGGGATTTTTGTAATCTTATCACCATGACTCATCCATACGTCAAGCAAGCTAGTATTTTCTTTATCTTTGCTGTCCTCTAAACCATCAAGCAGAGCGCACTGGCTGGTGACTTTTATTTGCGCAAAGCCAAACTCATTGATTCCAGAACCCTCAACTTTACCGCCAAGCTGTTCCGCCATAGTTTGCATTCCATAGCAAATACCCAATACAGGCACACCCAACTTAAATACCTGCGTGGGGGCTCTCGGTGACATACCGTCTATTACAGATTCCGGTCCACCAGCTAAAATTATTCCGCTAGGGTTGTATTTAACAACATCATCATTGGTAATATCAAATGCGCGAATTTCCGAATAGACACCAAGCTCTCTTACTCTTCTCGCAATAAGCTGTGTGTATTGAGAGCCAAAGTCAATAATTAGAATTTTTTGAGATTTAATATTAGTCATGGTTGATTATAGAGCCACCTAACTGCTTTGATTAGTAGAGAGAGAAAAAGGCTGCTATATGCAGCCTTTCTATGGACAAGCTAACGCTTTTGTAAAAAACTATCTGCGAGGATAGTTGGGAGCCTCCTTACTAACAGATACATCATGTACGTGGCTCTCACTCATTCCTGCTGAAGTAACACGGACAAAGGTAGGTTTTGTTCTCAATGTGGAAATGTCTTTACTGCCGGTATAACCCATGGCTGATCTTACCCCACCCATCATTTGATGAATTATAGAAGATATAGGCCCTTTATAAGGCACTCTCCCCTCGATGCCCTCTGGTACCAGCTTTTCTGCCCCTTTGGAGGTATCTTGAAAGTAGCGATCACTTGATCCAATTGTTTGCGACATGGCACCCATGGAGCCCATTCCGCGATATGATTTATAGGTGCGCCCTTCATAAAATTCTATCTCTCCAGGGGACTCTTCTGTCCCAGCAAACATAGAGCCCATCATCACAGAATGGGCCCCAGCAGCCAAGGCTTTAGCAATATCTCCTGAAAAACGAATACCTCCGTCTGCAATAACGGGAATATCTTTGTTCTTTAGTGCTTCGACAACGTTGGCTACAGCTGATATTTGAGGGACCCCTATACCTGTAATGATTCTGGTAGTGCATATAGAACCAGGACCAATGCCGACTTTTACCCCGTCAGCACCTGCCTCAGCTAGTGCTACGGCAGCCTCTGCAGAAGCTATGTTTCCGGCTATTACATCAACAGAAGGGTGTTGAGATTTTATTTTTCGAACACGATTTATGACATTTAAGGAGTGACCGTGGGCAGTATCTATGACCAGTACATCAACGCCAGCCTTGATGAGAGCTAACACTCTGTCATCTGTATCTGGACTTGTGCCTATCGATGCTCCAACTCTTAGGCGACCTTGGTCATCCTTACAAGCATCTGGATATTTTTCTGCTTTATCTATATCTTTTACGGTAATCAGGCCTCGTAATTCGAATGCTTTATTGACAACAAGTATTTTTTCGATGCGATGCTTGTGAAGTAAGCATTTAATCGTGTCTGAGTTTGCATCCTCAAGGACAGTAACCAGCCTTTCTTTGGGTGTCATTATTGCGGAAACTGGTAAATCAAGACTTGGCTCGAAACGAACATCACGTCGTGTAACAATTCCTACAAGTTCTCCATTTTCGAGTACAGGTACTCCAGAAATATTATACTCTGCAGTTAATTCTACCAATTCCTTTACCGATGCAGACGCTTTAATACATATAGGGTCTTTGACAACACCGCTTTCATATTTCTTAACAGCTCGCACTTGTTGAGATTGATGCTCAATGCTCATGCTTTTATGAATAATACCAATACCCCCCTCTTGAGCTAAAGCAATTGCAAGACGAGACTCAGTTACTGTATCCATCGCGGCTGAAACAAGAGGTATATTTAAATAAATAGATCGGGATAGGCGAGTTTTGAGTGAAACATCTTTTGCTGTAACCTCGGAATAACCAGGTACCAGCAAGACGTCATCAAAAGTTAGTGCTTCTTCAGATATTCTTAGCATCTATCTAGCTTACCTCATCATAACAAGTCGTTAACGCTACTACCTTTATAAAAACTAGTAGAGGAATACCAAAGTAAGCGGGGTATTATAAGCCTATGATTCGCGAAAAACACTATTTTTCCTATATTACTTGGATGTAGGCGATAGAAGTAATTTAAAGTCATGATTTATGTATTGACTCCCGGTGGCAAGAATGGAGAATAAACATATGGAAAAAAAGCATGACACATTCACAGTTTCCCAACTAAATCGAAGAGTTCGTCAATTGGTAGAAGCGCATCTTCCTTTGATCTGGGTAGAAGGAGAAATATCAAATCTTTCCAAGCCAGCTTCAGGGCACTGTTATTTTAAACTTAAAGATGAATCGGCAAGGGTTAGTTGTGTCATGTTCCGCACTCAAGCTACCAGGAGCCATGTCGCACCTGAGAACGGAGTAAAAGTCTTAACTCGATGCAGGGTGAGCATATATGAAGGAAGTGGTGACTTTCAGCTTATAATCGAACATATGGAGGAAGCTGGCCTCGGTGCCCTGCAAAGAAAATTTGATGAATTAAAGGCGCGCTTGCTTGAGCAAGGTATGTTTGATGAAAAGCATAAACGAGTCCTACCATTTTATCCAAATAGAATCGGAATCATAACCTCTCCTACAGGAGCAGCTATACAGGACATACTGTCAGTCTTAAAGAGGCGCTACCCAGTAACAAGAGTTACTATTTATCCAAGCATTGTTCAAGGAAAAACCTCTCAGGGAATTAGCGCAGCACACGAATTAACTGAAAGAATCGTGACTGCAAATAAAGAAAACAATTGCGATGTGCTAATTATTTCGCGCGGAGGAGGATCAATAGAAGACCTTTGGGCTTTTAATGAAGAAGTTCTGGCGCAGGCCATCTATGCTAGTCAAATACCCATCATCAGTGCCGTGGGTCATGAGGTTGATTTTACAATTGCCGACTTTGTTGCTGATCATAGAGCGGCTACACCATCAGCAGCGGCAGAAATAGTCAGCCCTGATTCTGATGCGCTTATTTTAGGGTTTGACAAAAAACGCCAACAGCTCGTTCAGGCGGTTAGCCGTAATCTGCAAGCATATAGTCAAAAGGTAGATAGTCTCCGCCTTAGGTTGCGGAATCCTGCTGACTCTTTAGCGTATGTTAAGCCTCAGCTAGAAAATTTAGAACTTAGGCTTAAGCAAAGCGTAGCAATTAAGCTCAATTACTATAGCTCTTCCTTGGAAAGACTGGATGAAAAAGTTACGAGATTTCATCCCAGCCATCAACTAAAAAATTTACATGACCGCACTCAGCTCTTGGGGCAACAACTCAAGGGGGCTATGCTAACAGCATCGGCCCATAAGCGTTTGAGATGGGAGAATGCAGCTAGACTGCTTCAAGCAGTAAGCCCGCTTAATACTCTACAGAGGGGCTATGCTATTGTTTTAGACCGCCAAAAAAAGGTTGTTCGGCATATCGCTGACCTGAGAGTTGGTGATCATATTGCTACGAGATTAACAGATGGCGTCATATCGAGTACTGTTCATTCAATAACACCGGAAAAAGAAAATGATTTATAAGTATAGTAGTTTTTTAATATCAGTAGTATTTTCTGTATGTTTAACCCAACCAGCATTTTCCAAAAATACCAATCTGGTGGAGGGCAATATCACACCCGTAAACACACCCCTTATCTGGAATTTAAATGATTTATATCCAGATATAAAAAGCTGGGAGCAGGCGCGTAATAATGTATCTGACCGAATTAGGAAGATTGGAGATTGTAAAGGAAGGCTTAGCGATGACATACAAGCTCTATCTTTATGTATGGATACTATCACCAATACATACAAGGACTTATTAAGGCTTTATACCTATGCTTTTTTATCAAAAGATGCCGACTTAAGTGACTCGGGTTTCCGTGAGCGGTCATCCGTTGCTCAGTCAATGTTAGCCCATTTTGGTGAAGCTGTGAGTTTTTTAAATCCTGAATTAGTGGCTATTGGGGATGTAAAAATAAAAAAATATTTAAAAGAATCTTTAATGCTAAAAAATCATAATTTTTATATATTGAATACACTTCGACAGTCAAAACATGTTCTTTCTCCTGATGAAGAATCAATAATTGCAGCCCTCCAGGATACAATGAACACAGGAGCTAGCGCATACGAAGTTTTGACCAATGCGGAAATACCTTGGCCGGAAATAACACTATCTGATGGAAGAAAGTCCACGTTAAACCCTTCTGGTTATACCTCGTCGAGGGGATCTGTTGTTCGAAAAGATCGAGAGTTAGTCTTTAATGAGTTCTGGAGGACGTTTCATGATTACAAACAAACCCTTGCTATCACTTTAGAAGGCCAAGTAAAAAATGATGTAATTATGGCAAGAGTCAGGGGCTACAAGTCTTCATTAGAACAGGCTTTATCTGAGGATAATATTCCTGTAGCTGTTTATGAATCTTTAGTTTCCACTGTAAACAAAAGCCTACCAAGCCTCCATAGGCTAATAAAGCTGCGCCAGCGGATGTTAAAGTTAGACGAAACAGAATATTTTGACACCTACCCTTCCGTTATATCGATAGATAAAAAATATAGCCTCGCTGAAACCAAGCTTTTAACGATCAAGGCGTTAAGGCCGCTAGGTGATCAATATATTGATACGTTTACGAAGGCTGTTAATGAAAATTGGATGCATGTCTATCCAAGCCAAGGAAAAAGAAGCGGCGCTTACGTTATGGGTGCTGCATACGATGTCCATCCTTATGTCTTACTTAACTTTGATGGGACCCTTGAATCCGTTAGCACTTTTGCACATGAGTGGGGACACGCGATGCACTCGCTGATGGCCAACCAGGCTCAACCATTTACTAAGGCAGACTATGCAACCTTTATTGCCGAGATTGCGTCTACAGCTAATGAAATTTTGCTATTTGACTATCTTCGCAAGAATGCAGTTACAGATCAGGAGAAATTATATTTTTTATTTAAAGAACTTTCTCAGATCAGAGGGACTTTCTTCCGGCAAACTCAATTTGCCGAGTTCGAGCTGGCTATTCACAGGCTTATCGAAAAAGGTGAGGCATTGTCTGGAGATAAGCTTAACAAGCTATATGGGGATATACTTAAACGTTACTATGGTCACAACGAGGGAGTGATGAACATAGACGACCTCTATACAGTTGAATGGGCCTACATACCTCACTTCTATCGCAATTTTTATGTCTATCAGTACGCTACATCAATTTCTGCAGCTTACTTTCTTACAGATAAAATTTTAAGTAAAGAAAATGGAGCCCAGGAAAACTTTCTGGGAATACTTCGTGCTGGCGGTTCTGACTACCCATACAGTATCCTTAAAAATGCAGGGGTTGATATGGCCACACAGGACGTTTACGAGGCGGTCATTCGCCGCATGAACGGACTTATGGATGAAGTGGAGTCAATACTTGAGAGGTAAGCTTTAGTTATTTTTAAGTAAGGGGTAAATAAAAAAATGGTGGCTACCCCTGCTAGCCATTCCTAGCACAAAACTTAACTGCTACCGTTGCTCCCTTCCAGGCCTGGCGGAGTTTGCAGCAAGTTTTTGCGAGGGACCAGCAAGGGTCGCCATAAAATATTAAGAAGTTCTACGCTTATCCAGGTAAGAATAAGGAACTCTTTTTTTATTTGTTTATTCGTAGCTGCATATAAGAATACAAGTATCGCATTATGTGCGGTTAACTAATCTATTTCAATGTAGTTTTTATTATAAAAATTTAGCTCAGGCCTTTACTCTGCTAATCCGGCCTTAACTTGAAGGAATGGGTAGCTTGAACTAATCTGTGCTCTAATCTAAACATTAGGCTCCATATGTGTGATCAAAAAAAATTTAAAATAACAACGATCAATATTTTTTTGCTGCTGATTATGCTCGGATCGTCATCAGGGTGCAGTCGAGGCGAAAGTAATGTTACCACTGGAAATAGGAACGGTATTCTTCATTTTGGCAATGGCACTGATCCTCAAGAGCTTGACCCGCATATTGTTACAGGTATACCGGAGCACCATATTTTGACGGCCCTACTAGAAGGGCTGGTTGCAAAAGACCCTAAGACATTAGAGCCAATACCTGGGGTAGCAAAAGAATGGCGCATTAGTAAAGATAAGAAGATTTATACATTCACAATAAGGGATGACGCGCTGTGGTCAAATGGAGATCCGCTAACTGCTCATGACTTTGTATGGTCCTGGTGGAGAGCCTTGCAACCGAAATTAGGCAATCAGTATGCCTACATGTTGTTTCCTATAAGGAATTCAGAAGCCTATACTAAAGGAAAAATAATAGATTTTTCCCAAGTTGGCGTAAAAGCCTTGGATGACCTCACTCTCGTTGTAACACTTGAAAATCCTACACCCTACTTTCTTCAGCTCCTTGATCACTACAGTATGTTCCCCTTGCACAGGGCAACAATTGAGAAATTCGGTAAAGCTCACGAGAGGGGAACATTATGGACCCGCCCTGGGAACTATGTGGGCAATGGCCCATTCACATTAAAAGAATGGCATTTATTTAAATCGATTGATGTTGTTAAAAATCCATACTACTGGGATGCAAAAAATGTCAGCTTAAATGGTATAAAGTTTCACCCTATAGAAAATGTAACCACAGAAGAACGGATGTTTCGCTTAGGGCAGCTGCACAAGACAGCTAGTATTCCTATTGATAAGGTGCAGGTCTATAAAACAAATAAACCACATCTTTTACATACATACCCATACCTCGGCAACTATTTTTACAGATTTAACACTAAACTCCCTCATCTTAGCGATAAGCGAGTGCGTAGAGCCCTGGCAATGAGTATAGACAGAAAGCAACTAACAACTAGTGTGACAAAAGGTGGTGAAACGCCAGCATACACCTTCACTCCCCCTAACACGCTTGGCTATAACGCAAAAGACGGATTTAGTTTTGACCCAGCCAAAGCCCGAGCTCTCATGTCTGAGGCTGGCTACCCTAAAGGGGAAGGATTTCCTGTCACTCAGCTCTTATACAATACATCAGAAGGACATAGAAAAATTGCAGTGGCTATACAGCAAATGTGGAAAATGCACTTGGGTGTAGACATCGTCTTGAGCAACCAAGACTGGAAGGTTTACCTGGACTCTGTGAATAATGGCAACTATGCAATTGCTAGGGCTGGGTGGATCGGCGATTATGTCGACCCGAATACATTTCTTGATATGTGGATATCTAAAGGAGGCAACAATAGAACTGGATGGTCCGATAGTCGATATGATGATCTAATTTCTAAACAAGCGCCTGTCGCTTTAGATAAGGTGGAACGATACAGCATCATGGCTGACGCCGAAGCAATTCTACTTGAGGATATGCCTGTGCTTCCAATATATATTTATAATAGCAAAAGCTTAGTTCATCCAAGCCTTAAGGGGCTTCAGCCCAATATCTTAGATTATGTGCTATATAAAAATCTTACACTTGATCCAGCTTTAAGTAAGGAAAAAGTAAACTAATGTTCCATTTTATTTCAAGCAGATTCTTTCAATCAATTCCCGTATTGCTAATTGTTATTACTGCGACTTTTTTTCTTGTGAGAGCAGCACCTGGGGGCCCGTTTAGTGCTGAAAAATCTGTACCCCCTGAAGTGGTTAAAGCATTAGAAGCTCAATACCGGTTAGACCAGTCTATTTGGCAGCAATATACAAGTTATTTGGTCGACTTGTCTCGCGGTGAACTCGGACCCTCCTTTCGTTACCCTGGGCGAACAGTAAATGAACTAATTGCTGCAGGATTGCCTGTAACTGCCGAGCTGGCTTTTTATGCATTGCTGGTAGCTGTTTTTTTTGGTGTTAGCGCTGGGGTATATGCTGGATTGAAACCCAATACAATACATGATTATTTACCTATGTCTGTGGCTATGATCGGTATCTGTATGCCGTCTTTTTTGATAGGCCCTCTTTTGGTTCTGTTATTTGGAATTGAGCTGGAATGGCTCCCTGTTTCTGGATGGGGGAGCACTCCAGGAGATAAAATATTGCCCACTTTGACTCTTGGGTTAGGGTATGCCGCTTTTATCGCACGCCTAAGTCGTGGGGGAATTATAGAAGTTATGACTCAAGACTATATCAGAACAGCTAAAGCTAAAGGTTTACCTTCTAGAGTAATAGTTTTGAAGCATGCTCTTCGTGGTGGCTTGATTCCGGTTGTAGCATTTCTTGGGCCAGCTTTTGCAGGGCTTCTTAGCGGGTCCTTTGTTGTAGAAACAATTTTTCAGATACCTGGTCTTGGGAGGTTTTATGTGCAGGCAGCGTTTAATCGTGACTATACGATGATTCTGGGTACAACAGTATTTTTTTCTGCTCTCATTGTTTTGTTTAATTTATTATCGGATATTATCGCTGTCTGGTTGAACCCAAAGCTTCGTCAACAGTACAGGTCAAACAAATAAATGCCAGAACCAACTCAATACAGCAAAGATTATCTGAGACATCGTTTATTAGCGACAGATAAGGGCAGCTCCCTGTGGACTGATGGCTGGGGCCGGCTAAAGAATAATACTTTGGCTATTGTCAGTTTAGGTATTCTTTGCTGCTTTTGTTTTGTGGCGCTCTTTACACCAATCATTGCTCCGTATGGGTACGAAGAGCAAAATCTAATATTAGGTGCAGTCCCGCCATCACTTGACCACTGGCTTGGGACTGATATTTTTGGTCGCGATATGCTGACAAGGATAATGTACGGAAGTCGAATTTCGCTCGCTGTTGGCTTCTTAGCAAGTGCTGTAGCAGTTTTTATTGGGGTGCTTTGGGGGAGCATTGCGGGGTACTTTGGGGGCCGCACAGATATTTTTATGATGAGGCTTGTAGATATACTCTATGCGCTACCTTTTATGATTTTTATAGTTTTATTGATGGTAGTTTTTGGCAGAAGTATGCTACTTTTGTTTTTAGCTATTGGGGCCGTAGAATGGCTAACAATGGCACGTATTGTCCGTGGGCAGGTATTAGATTTAAAGCAACAGGAGTTCATTGAGGCCGCCATATCGCTGGGTTTGTCACACTGGATAGTAATCTACCGTCACTTAATCCCAAATATTTTAACCCCTGTGATAATCTATACCACTCTCACTATACCAAGTGTAATGCTATTAGAGGCCTTTTTAAGCTTTCTTGGCCTAGGCATACAGCCACCCGAAAGTTCTTGGGGGCTGCTTATTTCCTACGGTGTTGAGACCATGGAGGAATATCCATGGCTTATTTTCTTTCCCGGCCTCTTTTTGTCTATAACACTATTTGCACTTAATTTTTTGGGTGACGGTCTCCGTGATGCGTTGGATCCCAGAGCTTCGAAAGATTAAATTACTGAATAATATTAATTAAAGTTATTTCTAGTTAATATTTTTATATGGTTGATTAAAATGAGATATATAATATATGTCGCTACTTTCTGTTGAAAATCTAACAATTCAATTTCATACAAGAAATGGCATTGTTGAAGCTGTTAAGAATGTTAGCTTTCATGTAGACGAGGGGGAAACGCTAGCAATTGTTGGTGAGTCAGGATCAGGAAAGTCTGTAGCCTGCTATAGCCTGATCAACCTTATCCCCTGTCCTCCAGGTAAAATTGAATCAGGTGCCGTTTTTTTTGATGGAGTGGACTTAATTAACGCCAGAAATCAGGATCTTCAAAAAATTCGCGGGAATGATATAGCTATAATATTTCAAGATCCAATGACAAGCCTAAACCCCTACCTAACAATTGGCGAACAGCTTATTGAGCCACTAATCTATCACAGTAGAAAAACTCGAAATCAAGCATTTATCCAAGCAATTGAGATTCTTGGTGATGTTGGAATTTCAGAACCTGAAGAAAAAGTAAATAATTACCCATATGAGTTTTCAGGGGGAATGCAGCAGCGAGTAATGATAGCTATGGCCTTGATAACTGAGCCCAGACTCCTTGTATGCGATGAACCGACAACCGCGCTAGATGTTAGCACTCAGGCTCAAATACTCGTGCTGATTAAAGAACTGCAATATAAATACAAGCTTGCTGTAATTTTTATAAGTCATGACTTGGCAGTTGTAGCCGGCATAGCTGACAGAATTGCTGTTATGAAAGAGGGGTCAATTATTGAAGAAGGAAGTGTCGAGGAGATTTTTTACTCCGCTAAAAATACTTATACAAAAAAATTATTGTCGTGTATTCCTCGCGGGTGCAAAGAAGTTATACCCATAAAAAGAAGCGAAGTTTTATTAAAGGTTAACAACTTAAAAACATTTTTTAATGGAGTCAACTGCAATTCCTATTGGTCTTTTCTTGACCTGTTTAGCAGAAACAAAAAAAGCCACAAAACTATAAAAGCTGTTGATGGAGTCTCTTTTGAAGTAATGCGTGGTGAAATTCTTGGTATAGTCGGTGAGTCTGGGTCGGGTAAGTCGACATTAGGAAGATCTATACTTCAGTTGTCACCGATAACTCATGGAGATATTTTTTTTGATGATATAAATCTTGCGCTTTTACCTTCGGGCAAAAAAACACAAATACGCAAACGCATGCAAATGATTTTTCAAGACCCTTATTCTTCCCTAAACCCACGCATGAACGTTCATGACACCTTAGCAGAACCAATGCTTTATCATGGACTAGCAACGCCCAATGAGGTCACAGGGGAAGTCCTAAAGTTAATGGATGACGTGGGATTAGCGAGATCGGCTACAAAAAAGTACCCTCATGAGTTCTCTGGCGGCCAACGACAGCGTATCGCTATAGGAAGGGCCATAGCAACTAAGCCAGAATTTATTGTTGCTGATGAGCCTGTTTCTGCGCTAGATGTAACCGTTCAAGCACAAATTCTTGAGCTTATTCTATCTTTAGTTTGCAAGCATAATCTAACCATGGTGTTCATTTCTCATGACCTTTCAGTTGTCCGCTATCTAGCCGATCGTATTGCTATTATGAATAGGGGGAAATTAATAGAATTGAATACTACTGCTCGTATTTTTGAGGATCCATCTAAGGATTATACAAAACAACTACTCACAGCTATTCCACTTGCAGACCCTATAAAGGAAAGAAAAAGACAACATGCCGCGTCAAGTAAACGCAACAATTGAAGACTTTATAATCCGCGAATTAGCCTAACTCGAAAAGAACGTCCTTTGAGCTTGCCAGTGCTTAGTTTGTGTAGTGCATTTTTATACACGTCAACAGAAACAGCGACAAAAGACCAGTTATCTTTTATATGGATTTTTCCAACTTGCGAGCTATTAATCCCGTTTTCAGCTGTTAAGGCCCCAAGGATGTCACCTGCACGTATTTTTTGTTTTTTTCCTCCATCAATTTGAAGTGTCTCCATTGATGATACAAGGGGGTCTTCATTGATACTTGTCGACAGAGGCAAAGGCTCAGGAATAATAACTAGGTCTAGGTATCTTTCCAAAAGATTGACTTTGTGGTGTTCTTTTTCATCAAAAAAAGTATATGCAATACCGGCACTTCCAGCCCTTCCTGTGCGACCTACACGATGAACGTGAACCTCAGCATCTCGAGCAATCCGAAAGTTTACCACTGCAGTTAAGGCTACAATGTCCAGGCCTCTTGCGGCAACATCCGTAGCAACAAGTATAGAGGCGCTTTCGTTAGTAAATCGAATCAAGGTTTGATCTCTATCCTTTTGCTCCATATCCCCGTGCAATGCTACAGCGCTAAAGCCGGAGCTTACGAGTTGACTAGAAACATTCTGAGTTTCTTTTTTAGTTTCACAAAAGACTATAGTAGATTTTGGGCGATATTTAGCTAAAAGTAAGCGCAAAGCTAAAAGCCTATGTGGCTCATCTTTTATTTTATAGAAATGTTGCTTAATAGTGTCTCTTTGCTCAGACGATGCAACACGAATAATTACTGGGTTAAGCATTATACGAGAGGAAATTTCTTGTATTTTATCAGGATAGGTAGCGCTAAATAGAAGAGTTTGCCGTTTTTTAGGAGCCTGAGCGACTATTGCATCAAGTGAGGGCTGAAAACCCATATCCAGCATACGATCAGCTTCATCAAGAACTAATGTTGTTAGGTTGTCTAAATTGAGTGTCTTTTTGTTTAGGTGGTCAAGTACCCTGCCTGGTGTTCCTACAACTATATGAGCTCCATGTTCCAAAGAACCAACCTGTGGACCAAAAGGGGTTCCGCCGCACAAGCTTAAAACCTTAATATTGTGAATTGTTCGGGCAAGTTTTCGTATCTCCCCCGCCACCTGAGCTGCTAACTCACGAGTTGGGCAAAGAACAAGAGATTGTATGCGGAAACTTTTCACATTTAGTTTATTTAAAAGACCTAATGAAAAGGCCGCTGTCTTTCCAGAACCAGTATTACCCTGACCAATCACATCCTGGCCTTTTAAGATGTCAGGTAAGCTTTGGGCTTGTATAGGTGTCATCTCAACATAACCCAATGAGGATATATTTTGAATTAGGTTTTCATTTAAATTTAAGGAAAGAAAGTCTGTTTTACTCAAGGTGCTACCCTCTTTATTGAATTAAATACAAGGTCGATTTATAAGCCTATTCAATTATAAGTTAAGCTTTAAGCTATAGTGTAACTTCCAAGATTACAGCAACTTAAGATATTACTAACAGATGCTGTATGAGAAAAATAAACGGAGGAAAAAAAATCCCAGCGACCAAAGCACACTGGGATTTGTTTTTAAGCTAGAAAAAAATTATTCTTCTTGAGAAAGAAGCCACATAGTATGAGCCACACTGCCTTCTTCGATTCCTTCAGGAATCTGACGTAGCTTATCGTTCTCAACAACAGACTCAAGGTCTCTGTTCATTACCACTTCGCCTTTTTCATTAACATACTCGCCTGGTTTCAAATTTTTCGAAATAGCGAATGAAGGCGCTGGAGCTGTTGATGGATCAGACGAGCTGCCGAATTTTTCTGTATTGAACTTGCTAATGTTATCATTTTCAGCTGCGGCTTCAGGAGCTGCAGTATCTTCTGATTTTTCAGCACATGCGGCTAAGCCTAAAACTAGGACAGACGCACTTAGTAATTTAATAAATTTCATTCTTCCATTCCTCTTAAAATTTAAGTTAAAGCTATAAGCCAGCAGTTAAAAAAAAAGATTAAACTGTCAATAGCACTCGCAGATGACAGTTATTGTGGTGAGATACTAATCACCTTTGCCTAATAAATCTATAGGGATATGTCACCTTTATGAAAATTTTCATAGTTATTGTATTGTTTAGCAAAAAATATTAATAATATCATGATCTTAAAAATAAAAATAGATAACAACTATTTGTATGTTTGTTGGAGAAAAGGAGCGCAAATGTTACTTTATTTAAATTATAGTAACAATACACTGATTTGCTCTGTCTTAAAATAGACTTTTAAGCCGTTTTTATTTGTCCTCACCTTATGTAACGCACACACCTGTTCCTTTTAAGCCACAATATCCATTAGGGTTCTTAGATAAGTACTGTTGATGGTAGGAGTCTGCATAATAAAATGTTTTATCTTGTGAAACTTCTGTGGTTATAAGCGGGTAGCCTGATTCGAGTAATTTTTTTTTGTAAGACTCTTTACTTTTTAGCACAAACTTTAATTGTTCTTCCGTGCAGCAATAAACTGCAGAACGATACTGGGTGCCTTGATCATTACCTTGTCTCATACCCTGAGTTGGGTTGTGACACTCCCAAAATATTTTTAGTATTTTCTCTAATGTTATTTTTATGGGATCAAATACAACCCTTACAACCTCTGCGTGTCCAGTTAAACCGGAACAAACCTCTTTGTAGCTTGGATTTTTAGTATGGCCACCCGCATAACCAACTGCAGTCGTATAGACGCCATTTAAGGGCCAGAATTTCTTTTCTGCGCCCCAAAAACAACCTAAGCCAACTATAATCTCATTTAAGGTATCGGGAAATGGTGGCGTCAAGTTGCGCTCGTGGACATGGTGCTTATTATTAACGTTTTCTTTTTTTTCACGACCTAGCAATGCGCTCTCTGCACCAACTATATTTCCCTGTGTTGGATTTCCCCGCATAGCTCCTCCTTATTTTGATTTGTAATTGCCCAGAAAAAAATTGATTCACGGTCAATCTTTATGCTAACTTATTTTGGGTTATTTATTAAGCAAGAACCTCATCTTAAAATATCAGGAGAGCCTTCATGATCGATCTTTTTACCGCTCCGACCCCCAACGGTCATAAGATTAGCATCGCGCTAGAAGAGCTTGGTCTCTCTTACACTATTAATGAGATAAGTCTTGGTGAAAATGAACAGAAATTACCTGAGTATTTGAAACTTAACCCAAATGGTAAAATTCCTACCATTGTTGATCATGATAACAATGACTTTGTTGTATTCGAGTCTGGAGCTATTTTAATTTATTTGGCCGAAAAGACTGGTCGGCTAATGTCTAGCGACCCATCAGAACGCTCACTCACTCTTCAATGGTTGATGTTTCAGATGGGCGGCCTAGGCCCAATGATGGGTCAAGCGAATGTTTTTTTTCGATATTGGGATGAAGCATATCAACCAGCCATTGATCGCTATCAAAACGAAGTTAAGCGCTTGTTTGGGGTCCTAGATACCCACCTGAAAGGAAGAGAGTACCTTGTGTCTTCATTAAGTATAGCTGATGTTGCTAGTTGGCCGTGGGTGAAAATTCACGGGTGGGCCGGAGTTGAGCTAGAGAATTTTCCCTATTTGACAGCTTGGATGAATAGGCTTGAGGGGCGTCCTGCATTTGTGAAAGGAATTAACACACCTCCATTAATTTTGGTAGATGCGAAAAAAGATGCATTTATTCAAAACGCGCAAAATATGTTAACGAAATGAATCCAGTCTCTCTAACCTGAATCTATAGCGTATCAAGGCCTCCTAATAAGTCTTTTTTGATATCAATTATGTCTTCAAGCCCAACAGCGATACGAATTAGATTTTCTGTAATCCCCGCTTCTTCTTTTTGCTCCACACTCAGTCGCCCATGTGTGGTAGTCGCTGGATGAATTATTGTTGTTTTTGTATCCCCAAGATTTGCTGTTAAGGACATTAGCTTTGTATTATCAATTAAGCGCCATGCTTCTTTTCTTCCGCCCTTAACTGTAAATGAGAGAACTCCACCAAAAGCACTCTGCTGCTTAGAGGCCAGCTCGTGTCCAGGGTGATCTTTCAGCCCAGCATAAAAAACCTTTTCTATTTTTGGCTGTTTTTGCAACCAAATGGCTAACTCTAGCGCACTATTTGAGTGCGCATGCATGCGCAATTTCAGAGTTTCTAGGCCCTTGAGGAAAATCCATGCATTAAAGGGGCTCATAGTAGGCCCCGCTGTTCGTATGAAGGTCAGCACTTGATCAATGAGCTCTTTATTGCCAGCAACAATACCTCCTAAACATCTCCCTTGGCCGTCTAAGTACTTTGTGGCCGAATGAATAATGAGGTCAGCTCCGAGTTTCAGTGGCTGCTGGAGCGCCGGTGTGCAAAAGCAGTTATCTACGACTAGTAGGGCGTTATTTTTATGAGCGATACCAGCAATTATTTCTATATCAGCAACATCACACAGTGGGTTTGACGGCGTCTCAAGGTAAAGCATTTTGGTTCGTGGTCGGATCTCTTCCTGCCAATGACTGTTGTCGGTAAGTGAAACAAAGGTTGTATCCACACCAAAACGTGACAAATACTTCTCTAGCAAAACAGTGGTTGCTCCAAATACACTGCGAGAGCAAATAATATGGTCCCCTGCCTTAAGAAAAGTCATGCAAGTGCTCAAAATTGCCGCCATTCCAGAGGATGTAGCTACTGCACTTTCCGCACATTCAAGCGCTGCTATTCTGCTTTCAAGAATTCCCACGGTTGGGTTTGTGTATCGCGAATAAACATTTCCTGTTTGCTCGCCAGAAAATCTAGCAGCCGCCTCGCATGAATCCTTGAAAACAAAACTGGAGGTTAAAAATAAAGGCTCACCATGCTCGCCTTCATGTGTTCTGACATGACCGGCTCTGACAGCTAGCGTGTCAAATTTAAACTCGGAAAGAGGATCATTAACATCATCAATGTTCATTTATTTTCATCCGCTAATTAGATAATCATTTCTTCTAATTTAAAATCAATTTTAATTAAAATTTTACTATGCATCTATATCTGAATTGTGCAAACCAACACTCTGATTAAGATTTAAGTTATCGTCAATCCTGCTGTTTTTTGTTAGATCATTCCTTTCTGTATCCAGCTTCCGAAGATAAGAATCGTCAATATCACCGGTAACATAATGTCCGTCAAATACTGCGCAATCAAACTGAGAAATATCAGGATTCCCATCTTTGACGCTATTCACTAACTCATCCAAATCTTGGTAAATTAAGAAATCGGCACCTATGATCTCCGCCACTTCCTCATCGGTTTTGTTATGAGCAATGAGCTCATCCGCAGATGGCATATCTATACCGTATACATTAGGGTAACGAACAGGCGGAGCTGAGGATGCTATGTATACCTTTTTTGCACCCGCGTCCCTCGCCATCTGTATGATTTCTTTTGCCGTGGTTCCGCGAACTATAGAGTCGTCAACTAGCAGTACACTCTTTCCTTCAAACTCATCTTTTACAGGGTTTAGTTTTTGGCGAACAGACCTCTTTCTTTCTTTCTGCCCTGGCATGATGAATGTTCGGCCAATATATCGGTTTTTCATAAAACCTTCACGAAACTTTATTCCAAGCTCTTCGGCAATCGCTTGAGCAGAAACACGGCTTGTGTCTGGAATTGGTATAATTACGTCAATATCCTTGTATATCCGCAGCTTTCTTATTTTTTTTGCTAGGCTTTTCCCCATTCTTAATCGAGCTGAATATACTGACACCTTATCAAGAATTGAATCTGGCCGAGAGAAATAGACATGCTCAAAAATGCAAGGAGTAAGTTGTGGGTTCTTGACGCACTGCTTCAAATGTAGGCTACCATTCTGATCTATATAGAGTGCCTCACCAGGATCTAAGTCCCGAACAACCGTAAAGCCCAAAACATCCATAGCTACGCTTTCGGACGCAACCATATATTCCATGCCTACACTTGTTTCACGCTGACCGTAGATAAGGGGACGTATGCCAAAAGGATCCCTAAAAGCCACCATTCCATAACTAGCAATCATCCCAACCACGGCATAGGCGCCGCGGCATCTAGCATGAACTCGTCCAACGGCATCAAAAATATCATCCGCAGAGGGCTGCACTTTAGCTTGCGACAGTAACTCATGGGCAAATACATTAAGCAAGGCCTCTGAGTCTGAGTCGGTATTGATGTGCCGGAGATCTGAGCTGAAAAGCAATGCCATAAGCTCGTCAGCATTTGTTAAATTGCCATTGTGAGCCATGCAGATTCCATAAGGAGAGTTTACATAAAAAGGCTGCGCAAGTGCCGGACTTGAACTTCCAGCCGTCGGGTAACGAACATGGCCGATACCCATGCGACCGATAAGCTGGGCCATATGACGAGAATGAAAAACATCCTTAACCAATCCAACACTTTTTCTTTGATTAAAGCGACCGTTATGGCAGGTCATTATACCTGCGGCATCTTGACCACGATGCTGAAGCATTGTTAGAGCGTCGTAAAGTTCAAGCTTAACGTCTTTTGTTCCGTAGATTCCGACAATTCCACACATACGTCTTTTGGCCTCTTTGTATAAATGTTAAAAATTATATTTGGATTTATTTAGAAAAGATTTTTAAAAAACCTTAAAGCAGCTGACCCTGTTTGTTGCGCCCAGTCTTGGTACGGAACAAAATAAGGAATAAAGGTCGATTCAATCCACCATTGCGCATGCGCCGCAGGAAAAATTTTTGGCGCTATGATTAAAAAGACCATGACAATAACTAAAGCACGTATAACACCGAAGATTATACCTAACAATCTGTCAGTGCCAGACAAACCTGAAGCCTCAATCAGTTTTCCAAGCAAGTAATTTGTTAAGCTCCCTATAATAAGACACGCTAAAAACAAAGTAATCCAAGCAACAAAGGTTCTTAGGAATAAAGCATCTATTAGATTTACCATTAGCATCGCAAGCTGATCATAGAATATAGATGCAATTACGGCCGCTAGAACCCACACAAACAGTGAAACAACCTCTTTTACAACACCTCTAATTACACCAATAATTGAAGAAACGCATATCAGTGCTAAGATCGACCAGTCAGCTGAATTCATAATTCATATACCGTAGAGCAAAACAATAAAGAGGTTTTTATTAATTTTAAATTGTAACAGAGCCAACTCATAAGTTCAGGGCTCAAAAAGCATCATATGGGAATTAAAGCCATATTCTTTGTCCAAAACTGCCTTCTTAGCAATAAGTTTTTCTTTTATAATTTTTGGCCCAATAAATACGCGACTCATTATGCCACTGCTGTCGCTTGAATCCCTTATGTAAGACTTGTGTCCATTGGATATGAGTTTTTTTGATAAACTCCTAGCAGCACTTTTCTCTCGAAAACTTCCAACATGCAGGACCCATGCTATTGGAATTCCTTCATGGGAAAGCGCGGGGATGCTTGTGTCAAATTTTTCAGCTAGTTGAAGTGTGGGGATTTCAGGCTGAAACATTTTTTTATGAGGTTTCCCAGGTATTATATTTTTAGGTTTAGTCGGCATTGCTATAAGGTACTTAATATCGGGCGATTTTGGTATCACAGAAACTGTATCTATTTTTTTATGCATATAAGCCTCGATTCCAAAGAGTGTTACTGTAATGACCAACGCAGCCAATACAAGGGTATACATAATTTTCGATCTTATAGTCATTCCCATAAATACAACTCCTTGATTAGCTTTATGAATATCCAGTCAGCTTTCTGTTTCTTAGCCAGTCAAGCACAGGGCCAACAACAACAAAAGAGCCAAAAATGACAATAGTGTCTCCAACTACTGAATCATCAATTGCTTTTTTTATCCCGTGCTCTGGAGATTTTTGCTCGAAAATTTCCTTTTGCCTTTTAATAAAAACACGATCATCATCCAACTTATACTGACTATTGTAACTTTTCTTATTTCGAGGTCCTTTTTGGTTATCTGAGCATATGGAGGCAATGTGTCTTGCCGAAGAGGCTCTGACATTATCTGGTATATCGCAGAAATACCATGCGTCTACCAACGGCATCATTGGCTTCAAAATACCATGAATGTCCTTGTCTAACATCATACCTGCTACTGCTGAAATTCTACCGCTAGAAACATTAGCCGCCAAACGCTTCGCTAATAACTGTGAGGCTTGCGGGTTGTGCGCTACATCAAGGACAAAAATCACGCCACCTAGGCTTATCTCCTGATAACGACCATCTAATTGTGCAAGTTGCAGGCCCTCCTCCAGCTCTACTGCACTTAATGTTGGGCTCAAAAGCATTGCAGCCTTCAACGCACATGTGATGCTAACAGGAGGTAATGACGACACTGCTGGGACTTGAAACTGCTCATAATGAAAATCTATTCCGTTTATTAAAAGATCTGCCCCTGCAGCTATTGTAGTTTTTATAACCCCAGAAATAGGCTCTATATCTCCGTATATTAAAGGAATTCCTTCTCTTGCTATGGCAGCTTTTTCTGCCCCAATAGCGTCTATGTCATACCCAAGCCATTCCTCATGATCAAGTGCAATAGTTGTAACAACTGATACATCAGGGTTAATGCAATTGACAGCATCAAGACGCCCGCCAAGCCCGATTTCAAGAATTGCAAAATCCAGGTTCGCATCAGCCATAATAAGAAAGGCAGCTAATGTAGAAAACTCAAAATAACTTAAACTTGTTGAATTTCTTGCAAGTTCTATTTTTTCAAATGCCAAACAGATCTCTAAGTCGTTTGCATTTTCCCCATTGATTGTTATTCGCTCGTTGTAGTCGATAAGATGCGGTGAAGTATATGTGCCTACACTATGGCCAGCCCTCCTTAATATGCTTTCAAGAACAGCGACGCATGATCCTTTTCCATTAGTGCCACCAACTACAACAATCTTTTTAGCGACAGTAATGCTTTCGGCCTCATTTTTTAAGAAATCGCTAATAGCAGCGTGATTTTTTTTTCTACTATCCAGGCCAGCTAATTTATTTATCCTAGAAGAAGAAAAGCCGAGCTCTAAAGCAACTCGGCTTACACGATCCAGTCCTAGCTCAATCTTTACTGGATGAGCGACTTCTATAAAACTCAGCCACTCAGATAGATTTTTTTTCGACATAGCTACCATCATTTTTAACTGCATATGTTAACTTAGCAAGCAATGAGGCAAGAGTGTCGCGCATCCTGTGTCTTGGCAATACCATGTCAATCGCTCCATGCTCAAGTAAAAACTCTGCACGCTGAAATCCTTTGGGTAGTTTTTGCCGAATCGTTTGCTCGATAATATTTGGTCCGGCAAAGCCTGCTCTTGCATTTGGTTCCGCAATATTGATATCGCCAAGTAAAGCAAGACTAGCTGAAACTCCTCCATATACAGGATCTGTCATGACGGAAATGTATGGAACTCCGTTAGCTTTAAGTTTCTCTATTACAGCGCTTGTTTTTGCCATTTGCATTAGGGAAATTAGTGCCTCCTGCATACGAGCCCCGCCGGATGCAGAAAAACAAACAACTGGGATCTTAAGTTCAAGTGCTAGGTGCGCAGCACGCGTAAAACGCTCTCCAACAACATATCCCATAGATCCCCCATGGAATGAAAATTCAAAAGCAGCTACGATAACAGGGATACCTTTCAGCGTTCCTTTCATGACAACTAAGGCATCGTCCTCTCCTGTAGTTTTTTGCGCTTGAGCAATTCTATCTTTGTATTTTTTAACATCCTTAAATTTCAGTCTATCAATTGGCTTAACTTCCGTTGCTAACTCTTTTCGACCTTCCTTGTCTAAAAATATGTCTAGCCTGCGTCTTGCATTTATTCTTAAGTGATGATCACACTTGGGGCAAACCTCTAGATTTTTTTCAAGCTCAGGCCTATACAAGGGCGCGCTACATTTGGGGCATTTTGTCCATATTCCTTCAGGAACATTTTGAGTGCGATCTTTTATTTTGGTAGCGGGGCCTTTAGGTCGAATTTTTTCAAGCCAACTCATAATATATCTCGTTTAATCAATATTTTATTTTTATTCATCGAGCGCGCTTCGGATGTCAGCAACGATAACCGATACTGCTTTAGCATATATAGCAGGATCAGTTTCCTTTAATTTCTCAAGCTCAGCAATCTTATTAACTATAGCGCTCCCCACCACAACCCCATCAGAAACCCTAGCAACTTCTTTCGCTGTTTTCCCATCTTTGATGCCAAATCCTACGCAAACTGGAAGTGAGGTTAGCTTTCTAATATTATCGACACGCTCATGTACCGAGGTAATATCCAAGTTAGCGGCGCCAGTAACACCATTTAGTGATACATAGTAAATAAATCCACCCGCCATACTCGTAACTTTTTCTTGCCTTGCTTGACTGCTTGTCGGAGCTATAAGAAATATATTCTCCAAATTAGAGGCCTTTAATCGCTTATTAAAGTTTTCTGCTTCTTCGGGCGGAAGGTCTACGGTAAGCACCCCATCGATACCAGAAACAACGGCGCGTTCCAAAAATTTCTCATATCCCATTCTCTCAATAGGATTGGTATATCCCATTAGCAAAACTGGAGTGCTGTCATTAACAGCGCGAAAGTTTTTTACTAAGATTAGAGCCTCGTCAAGACTGCTTCCATTTTTTAGTGCTCGTTCATGTGCTCTCTGTATTACAGGGCCCTCAGCTGTTGGGTCTGAGAATGGAATCCCAAGTTCAATGATATCGCTACCACTTTCAGCCAAGGCATGCATCAACGGAAGAGTTACATTTTTAGCTGGATCGCCTAATACAATATAAGAAATAAGAGCCTTTTTCTTTTTCTGATTAAGGTTTTCAAAGCATCTGTTAATTCTATTCACAAGCAGCATTCCCTATCTATTCTTTTGTATTTAAATCCTTATGACAAAATAAAATAACTCTTACCAGTCATCATTTTAGTGAAATGCCATCCATTTCTGCGACTGTAAGTATGTCTTTGTCGCCTCTGCCCGAGAGATTAATAATAATAGTTTGATCTTGGTTCATTGTGCTTGCTAGTTTTTCTGCATATGCAAGTGCGTGACTTGTCTCAAGGGCAGGGATAATGCCCTCGACTTGAGTTAAATTGTAAAAGGCAGCCATAGCTTCATCATCATTAATGGCTACATAATTTACACGACCAAGATCTTTGAGCCATGAGTGCTCAGGCCCAACCCCAGGGTAATCTAAACCAGCTGATATCGAATGAGTTTCAATAATCTGCCCATTTTCATCTTCCATAAGATAGGTCCGATTGCCGTGAAGCACCCCTGGAATTCCAGCATTTAATGGTGCAGCATGCTTTCCCGTATCCAACCCGAAACCTCCCGCCTCAACACCAAACATAGCAACAGATTTATCTTTAAGAAATGGATGAAACAGACCAATTGCATTAGAGCCTCCGCCCACACAGGCGACTAAGGCATCTGGTAGCTTTCCCGTTTGAACCAATGATTGCTGTCTAGCCTCACGCCCTATTACGGATTGAAAATTACGAACAATTTCTGGGTATGGGTGGGGCCCAGCACAGGTCCCTATAATATAGAAGGTGTCATCTACATTGCTAACCCAGTCCCTTAGGGCTTCGTTAAGTGCATCCTTAAGAGTCCTTGATCCAGATGTAACAGGAATAACCTTAGCTCCAAGTAATTTCATACGGTAAACATTAAGTGCTTGGCGACGAATATCCTCCTCACCCATAAAAACATCACACTCCAGCCCCAGTCTTGCTGCAACAGTTGCAGCTGCAACTCCATGCTGACCTGCACCAGTCTCTGCTATTACTCGCTTCTTTCCTGTATGCTTAGCCAACAAGGCCTGTCCGATAGTGTTATTTATTTTATGTGCGCCGGTATGATTAAGATCCTCTCGTTTTAAATAAATTTGAGCCCCACCAATTTTTTTGCTCCACCGTTCTGCAAAATAAAGAGGGGAAGGTCTCCCGACATAGTGAGCTAAATCATAATCAATCTGAGACTGGAATTCGGGATCATCCTTTAGCTTCGCATACAATAATGTAAGCTGGTCCAAAGCATACACTAGTGTCTCAGAAACAAATCTGCCACCGTAAGGACCGAAATGCCCGTCATTATCTGGCATCTGATCAAAATTTGTTGACGATTTTTTATTAGAACGATCTATCACGAACTTCTCCAAAGATATAATGTAAAAGAATAAAAACCTAAGTAGTGGAGCAGCGGTCAACAAACAGTTGCATCAGCCTGGAAGACTTAACTCCAGGCGACTCTTCAACGCCACCACTGACATCTAACGCATAAGGGTTTAATGCTGATATAGCTTTCCGTGCATTGTCTGGATTTAATCCGCCGGCTAAAATAATAGGCCTGCCTTTAAGAGAGGTGAGACGCGCCCAATCAAAAACCTTACCTGTGCCACCATATTTGTCTTTAGACCACGAATCGAATAAAAATCCACGAGCTGAAGGATATTTTGAAATTGACTCATTTATATTTAGATCGTGATGCATGCGTATTGCCTTGATGTAGGGCTTTGAAAATTGACTACAGTAGGCTTCGTCTTCATCGCCGTGAAACTGCAAAATATCTAGACCAACACTTGTGATTGCTTCATTTACCTGATGAACAGGGGCATTAACGAACAAACCCACCACAGATACGAAAGGGCCAACAGTAGCAGCTATTTCAGCCGCTAATGATAGTTTTACAAATCTTGTACTTTCTGCATAAAAAACAAGCCCAATGGCATCCACGCCTAAGTTGGCTGCACTAATAGCATCCTCTAACCGAGTTATCCCACAGATTTTTACTCTAGCTCTATTCACAATGGAAGACAGACTCACATGATTGCAATATCAAAATTTATTGTACCAAAAAGGTATTATGAAGCCTATGATTTTAGAGTACAGCTAGCTATGGAATTTTAAGTAAATCTAGCCTTCAAATGGTAAGGATTTCTGCGCCAAAATTTAACCTTGGCATACTACATTCCGGAGGGTAGCTTACTCCAGATAAGTATAATCCATTACTGGGAGCGGTAGCAGAAGCTTTTGATCGATCGTGATTTTCTAAAAGAGTGCTAAGCCAGACAGAAGAATAGTCTCCTTTGCCAATAGAAATTAAGCTACCCACTATATTTCTAACCATGTGATGAAGAAATGAATTAGCAGTAATTTCAAATATTACAAGCTTGCCTTCCCTCCGAACACTAGCAGCATGTACGTTTCTATTCGGCGACATCGACTGACACCCTGCCGCACGGAAAGAGGTGAAGTCATGCTCTCCTATTAAGCACTGGGCAGCAACATTCATTGCTTGCTCATCTAAGCTAACTCTCTCCCATGTAAGCAAATGATGGTACAAAGCTGAACGATAGAATTGATTTGAAATGACATAACGATAGGTTCTGGATATTGCACTAAAGCGAGCGTGGAATTGAGGTGGCTTATCTCCAGCCCAGTGAATGCGAATGTTTCTTGGTAGATTTGCATTTACACCTAAAATCCATTGACGTGGGAGCCTGCTAGCGGTGGTATCAAAATGTATAAATTGATTAACCCCATGCACACCAGTATCAGTTCGACCCGCACAAACTACAGAAATAGACTCATCGGCTACCACTGAAAGTGCTTTTTCAACCTCTGCCTGCACGCTTGGACTATGATTTTGTCTTTGCCAGCCACAATAACTGCTCCCATCATATTCAATTGCAGCTGCAACACGCATAACACTGTCAGGTAAATCTTTACCGTCTGGTATTTGGCAGTTTTGTGTGTATGCCCAAGGTTTATCTTTCATAAAGTTTATTCACATACACCCTATTTATTGCATAAAAATATTTATTTAAAATTAATTATTAGGTGATCTATAATAGTATTTTTAACATTCTGCGCAAAGGTTCTGCCGCCCCCCATAAAAGTTGATCTCCAACAGTAAATGCTGAGAGGTAACGAGCTCCTATGTTCATTTTCCTTAGCCTCCCTATAGGAACACTTAAATTTCCAGACACGCTAGCAGGAGTTAACTGAGATAGAGTCGCATTGCGATCATTCGGAACAACCTTAACCCAGTCGTTGGCTTCCCTTAAAATATCCTTAATTTCATCAATTGGAGCATTTTTAGTCAACTTAACTGTGAGTGCTTGACTATGGCTTCTCATTGCGCCAACTCGAACACAAATACCGTCGATTGGAATTATATTATCCTGATAATATCCGAGAAGTTTATTAGTTTCTGCACCCCCTTTCCATTCCTCTTTGCTTTGGCCTGAGTCAAGCTGATCATCAATCCATGGAAGTAGACTGCCAGCTAACGGGAAGCCAAAATTTGACGTTGAGAAGCCATCGCTTCGGATCATCTCTGAGACCTTACGATCAATATCTAAAATTTCTGATGAGGGGTTTTTAAGATCAGATTGGACCGATTGATGTATTTGCCCCATTTGGGTAATAAGCTCCCTCATATTTTTTGCGCCGGCACCTGAGGCTGCCTGATAGGTCATGGATGAAACCCACTCCACTAGTCCTGCTTTGAAGAGGCCCCCGAGTGACATCAACATTAAGCTAACTGTGCAATTTCCACCGATAAAATCCTTAGTACCAGTAGCAACAGCATTATTTATTAAATTTAAATTTACTGGATCTAAAGCGATTACAGCACTATCGGCCATACGCAAAGTGGAGGCTGCATCAATCCAGTAACCCTTCCAGCCGGATTGGCGTAATAAAGGGTGTATGGTATTGGTATAATCGCTACCCTGGCAGCTCAAGATAATATCTAACTGAGCTAAAGTCTTAATGTGATTGGCATCTTTCAGAAGCTCGTCACCTCTTCCAACACTTGGGCCAATACCTCCAAGTTGCGAGGTGGTAAAAAATACGGGTTCGATATCAAAAAAGTCGCCTTCCTGGAGCATACGTTTTACTAGCACTGACCCAACCATTCCGCGCCATCCGACAAAACCTACCTTTTTCATTTTATTTCAGCCTTTTAGAAAATTCTTTTACGCAAATAATTTAGCTTGTATACACAAAAACCTACATAGCAGAGACTACCGCATCTCCCATTTCAGATGTGCTGACCTTTGAAGTCCCTTCGCTAAATATATCAGGAGTGCGTAGACCTTTATCCAGCACCGTGCTGACTGCAACCTCAATAGCGCTTGCCGCTTTAGGCTCACAAAATGAATGGCGGAGCAACATAGCAGCGGATAGTATCGTTGCTAACGGGTTAGCAACTCCCTGTCCTGCAATATCAGGGGCTGAGCCATGACAAGGCTCGTAGAGTCCTTTGCCATTTTTGTCCAATGATGCCGAGGGCAACATACCTATGGAGCCGGTCAGCATTGCTGCAGCATCAGATAAAATATCTCCAAACATATTTCCGGTAACTATTACATCAAATTGATTTGGATTTTTTACCAGTTGCATTGCAGCGTTATCAACGTACATATGAGAAAGATCTACCTCGGGATAATCTCCCGAAAGATCTGTTATGATTTCCCGCCACAGCATTGATGCTTCGAGGACGTTTGCCTTGTCTATCGAACAGACACGCTTATCTCGAAGCATGGCAGCATCAAAAGCAAGTTTTCCGATACGAAGAATTTCAGATTCGCAATATTTATATGTATTGAAACCTTCACGCTCCCCGTTTTCTAAAACACGAATACCTCTAGGTTCCCCAAAATAAATGCCGCCAGTTAACTCCCTAACAATCAGTATATCTAGCCCAGATACTATTTCTGGCTTTAGAGAAGATGATGCTACAAGCTGTGGATATAAAATAGCAGGTCGTAAATTACCAAAAAGCTGCAAGGTTGAACGCAACTTTAGGAGTCCTGTTTCTGGTCGAAATTGACGATCAAGGGCATCCCATTTTGGCCCGCCCACAGACCCCATGAGTATAGCGTCAGACTCGAGAGCTTTTTTAATAGTTTCTTTTGGGCAAGGCTCACCAGTTGCATCAAATGCCGCCCCGCCAAGCAATGCCTCAGACACCTCAAAATCAATACAAAACAGTCCAGCAGCCTTGTCTAAAACTTTTATTGCTTCAGTTACGATTTCAGGACCTATGCAGTCACCCTTAAGAATTAATAATTTTTTCCCCATTTAAAGAACTTCCTTTATTAAATATGGCCAAAATGGCCGTAAATTAGTTCTGGCGGGCTATTTAATCGCACCAAAAATCCATGGAGCAAGCTGGATGTGTTTTAGCTCATAAGCTTTAATTGCGTCAGCCTGCTTTAGTGTAAGATCAATTTCATCCAATCCTTTCAGTAAGCAGTGCTTGCTGAATTCATCAACTTCGAATGAAAACCTCTCATCCAGCGATGTAGAAACGATCTGTTTTTTTAGATCTACAGTAAGCCTATAGCCTTCGACGCTTTCTGTTTTATCAAAAAGATAGTTTATATTTTCTTTATTTAAAACAATAGGTAATAGCCCATTCTTAAAGCAATTTGTATAAAATATATCAGCAAAACTTGGTGCGATAATAACTCTAAACCCGTAATCATCTAGGGCCCAAGGTGCATGTTCACGGCTAGACCCGCAGCCGAAGTTTTCTTGCGCAAGAAGAATGGAGGCACCGGCATAGCGAGGAAGATTTAAAGGAAAATCTTCTCTCAGAGTTCTAGACTTGCAGTCCTCGCCGGGCTCACCTTCTCCCATATAACGTAATTCATCAAAAAGGTTTTTCCCGAAACCGCTTCTCTTTATAGACTTCAAAAATTGCTTGGGGATAATCATATCAGTATCAATATTAGGGCGATTAATGCCAACGACCAAACCATTATGCAAATTAAATATCTTCATTAGACAGCCCCACAATAAGACCGGACATCAATGATATGGCCGGCTATAGCCGCAGCTGCAGCCATTGATGGGCTCAGCAAATGTGTTCTTCCACCCTTGCCTTGCCGTCCCTCAAAATTACGATTAGATGTAGATGCGCAATGCTGGCCAGATCCAAGCTTATCTGCATTCATTGCCAAACACATCGAGCAGCCTGGTTCTCGCCAATCCATACCAGCATCTATGAATATTTTATCTAGGCCCTCGGCCTCAGCTTGCGCCTTAACCATTTGTGAGCCAGGTACTACTAGTACCTGTTTTACAGTGCTAGCGACCTTTCTACCTTTGGCAACAGCTGCAGCTGCTCGCATATCTTCTATACGTGAATTTGTGCAGGAGCCAATAAATACAAGATCTACTGGGATATCTGTTATAGCTTCACCGCCTTTTAGTCCCATATAGCTGAGGGCCTGGCTTATCGCTTTCCTCTTTTGTGGATCCTTTTCATCCTCCGAACGAGGAATAGTGCCGTCAACTGGAAGTACCATTTCAGGAGAGGTGCCCCAGGTGACCTGAGGAACTATTTCATCGCCAGTTAACTCAAGCTCTGAATCGAAAAAAGCGTCCTCATCACTCTGCAGTGTTCTCCAGTATTCGACCGCCTTGATCCAGATATCGCCACTAGGAGCAAACTGCCGACCTTTAAAATAATCAATAGTTTTTTCATCAACAGCGACTATACCCACTCTAGCCCCAGCCTCTATGGCCATATTACATACTGTCATTCGCCCTTCAATAGACATCTCTGAAAAAACCTGCCCTGAAAACTCAATAGCTGAACCAGTTCCACCTGCAGTGCCAATCTTACCGATAATGGCTAACACAACATCTTTTGGTGTCACACCAAGCCCTAGCACCCCGTTAACTGTTATGCGCATATTCCTCATTTTCTTTGTTATTAGGCACTGAGTTGCCAAAACATGCTCAACTTCTGAGGTGCCTATCCCGTGCGCCAAGCACCCAAAAGCACCATGTGTAGCGGTGTGAGAGTCACCGCAAACTACAGTCATGCCTGGTAGCGAAGCCCCGAGCTCTGGACCCATTACATGGACTATCCCCTGCCCCATTTCATTCATACGAAATTCACGGATACCAAAATAATCACAGTTATCATCAAGAGTTTTTACTTGAATTCGTGATGTCTCATCCGGGATAGCTTCAACTCCCGCTGATCTTTCTTTTGAATCTGTGGAAATGTTATGGTCTGGAGTGGCAAGATTCATATCTAGACGCCAAGGCTTTCGCCCAGATAACCTCAACCCCTCAAAAGCCTGCGGTGAAGTGACTTCATGCAGTATATGTCTATCAATATAGAGTAATGCAGAACCATCATCTCTTTGTTTTACCAAATGAGATGCCCATAATTTATCGTACAGTGTCTTTCCAGTCATGTTGGTCGCCCATGCGCCTAGCTAATTATTTTTACGATGAAGATTAAAAAAATACAAGAAGACAATAAAAATTTTAAAAATCTTTCACCTCTAACGCCATTGTACTTTTTGGTCCCGCCTTAATCATCTCGAGATAAGCCATATTCCTAGGCATCAACTGGTCTGCGAAAAAATTAGCTGTGAGTATTTTATTTTTGTTAAAAATTCTATTACCTAAATTTTCATCGTTTAACTTACTTGCCACAACAGCACTCTTTATAAGCATTGCTCCAGCAACTGTTGAGCCCATCAGCATCATCGTATTGAAAGCAGAGGAGGATATCACGGTCCATTCCTCCTGCCCTTCAGTCAACAAAATTATTACTGCTTCCTTGCAGGCTGTTAATGAATCTTGCAGTTTGTCTGCGAGGGCTTCAAGCTTAGCAGCTCTGGCATCCTTAACAATAAGGGTGAGCTCGTCTATAAGCTCCATGACTGCTTTACCTTTATCTTTTGATAGCTTGCGGCCCACTAAATCAAGCGCCTGTATCCCGTTGGTCCCCTCATAAATAGGAAGTATTCTTGCATCCCTTACATGTTGCGCTGCCCCAGTTTCCTCAATGAATCCCATTCCTCCATGAATCTGCAAGCCTAGAGATGTTACTTCAAGGCTGTTTTCTGTACACCAACCCTTAACAAGCGGGGTAAGAAGATCTATACGTCTTTGATGATAAAATATGTCATTTTTGTCCTCAGATTTACACTTGTAGTCTTCATGCATAAATGCAGAATAAGTCAAAGCTCTACCTGCCTCTATCAAGGACCTCATAGTCATTAGCATGCGACGCACATCTGGGTGATGTACGATAGCGGCTTTTTTATTATTCGGCACGCTTCCCTGGATCCTCTCCTTAGCAAAATTTATTGCCTGCTGATAAGCCCTTTCGCTGATTGATATTCCTTGCAAACCAACTGCAAGGCGAGCCTCGTTCATCATTGCAAACATATAAGTTAGACCATGATTTTCATCCCCAATTAAATATCCTACAGCGCCACCCTTTTCTCCAAAAGATAAAGTACAGGTTGGGCTAGCATGTATGCCTAGCTTATGCTCAATGCCTACACAACAAACATCGTTTCTTTCTTTGAGTAAACCATTGTCATCAACTAAAAACTTAGGAACTACAAACAAAGATATACCTTTTACACCTTCCGGTGCATTCGGAGTACGAGCAAGAACCAAATGTATAATATTGTCTGTGAAATCATGCTCGCCCCAGGTAATGTATATTTTTTGACCACTGAGCAAGTAGTGATCTCCAGCTGGAATCGCTTTTGTTCTTATGGCCGAAAGATCTGATCCGGCTTGAGGCTCAGTTAAATTCATAGTGCCTGACCAGATACCTGAAATAAGCTTATCCAGATAGACTTCTTTTTGATTTTTGGTCCCATAGAGGCTTAGGGCGGTTACCACTCCCTTGGTCAACATTGGACACAAACTAAATGCCATATTAGCTGAGTGAGACATTTCATCAACAGCAACAGACAGTAGTATAGGCAGGCCTTGCCCCCCAAAATCTGTGCTTCCGGAAAGACCTGACCAGCCAGCATCGACTATTTTCTGATAGACTCCCTTTAAAGCAGGCGCAGTTATTACATTATTTCCATCCAACTTTGAACCCTGAGAATCAGCAGGCATATTAGTTGGGGCTAAAACTTCGCTATAGAATCGATCAGCTTCATTGAGGATAGCGTCAATCATGTCTGGCGTAGCATCTTCGTATCCCGGAAGTTTTGCTATACTAGGCATTTCCAGTACATCGTTAAGCAAAAATTTTATGTCAGCTAGCGGTGCTTTATAAGTAGTCATGCCAAATATTTCCAGAAAATTAACCTTAAAGGTATATGAGAGCATATTAGTTGCGTGCATGTCGCGGCTTACCTAAAAATTATTTAATTTTTTTATAACTATATTTGAATTATTAAAATCATAATGTGTAAAAATATATCAGCCTCAGTAGCAAAGATCGGCTTTATGGCTAGCTTGTTTCATAAAAAACAGTAGTATGAAAAACTCAATCTGACCCCTATTTGAATGTATTAAAAATTATTGAGTAGCTGTAACCATTTTAAAGAGCGCAAAAGCTTTAATTACGGAGATTATGATGTTAGAAGTAAAGCAATTGACAAGACTGTACGGAGATTTTAAAGCGGTCGACAACGTCAGTTTCAAAATAAATAAAGGTGAGATAGTTGGATTACTTGGCCACAACGGCGCCGGTAAAACAACAATTATGAAAATGCTTAGCGGTTTCATTGAATCAAACCATGGCAGCATTCTAATTAACAATATCGACCTTAAAGACAACCCCAAAAAAGCTCAAAAAGATCTTGGTTACTTATCGGAAAACTTACCCATCTACCCGGAAATGTTTGTTGCTGACTACCTTGACTATGCTAGTGAACTAAAAGGCATAACTGGGAATCAAAAAACATCAGAAATAAGACGAGTAATTCGAGCAACTGACATAGAGTCTAAGTTGCTTTCACCTATATCAACACTTTCTCGTGGTTTTAAGCAGCGCGTGGGGATCGCTCAAGCTATTTTAGGTAAACCTAAGCTATTGATTTTGGATGAGCCCACAAATGGACTTGATCCCAAGCAAACCAGCCTTGTTAGGTCTCTAATCCAAGAACTTTCCAAAGATGCAACGGTTATACTCTCGACACATATCATGCAAGAGGTTGACGCTCTATGCACGAGGGCTCTTATCATTAGAGATGGAGGTTTAGCTGTTGATGCAGAATTAGATGAGCTAAGAAAAAGCAACCATCTAGTTCTTTCTACTTCATCCAACAAAGCGGAGACTACCGCTATGCTTTCATCCATAAGTGATATTGTCACTATCGATCAGCTACATGAAAAAGGCGGTACCTTCTCTTACCGTATAGAGCTTAAGGATGTAATAGAAAATGACACGACTATTGGAAAAATTTCTAAATTAGCTATCTCTTCTGGTGCAGATCTTTATTCCATATACAAAGAGATAAGAGACCTTGAAACCTTATTCAGAGAGACCAATGACATTCCATCAAAAACAAATAAAATGGAGACTTAAGATGCAGGCTACATTAAGGCATATAAAATTAATTTGGCGTATTGCATCAAAAGAAACAACCTTATTTTTTGCATCTCCTATCGCTTACTTATTTTTAGCAACTTTTGCTGCAATTTCGTTATTTATATTTTTTTGGGGGGAATCATTTTTTTCAAGAAACATAGCTGATATTCGACCGTTATTTGAATGGATGCCTATCCTGCTTTTGTTCCTTACTAGCACATTGACCATGAGACTTTGGAGCGAGGAGCGCAGAACAGGGACTCTTGAATATATACTAACTCAGCCCTTACCTCTCTGGTATTTTGTAATTGGTAAGTTTGTAGGCTGCCTAGCATTACTTGCTATCGCCCTTGCTATAACAATACCATTACCGATAACAGTCTCTCAGCTTGGTGAGTTAGATTGGGGCCCAATTGGAGCTGGTTATTTAGCAGCTTTTTTTCTTGGTGCAGCTTATCTCTCTATCGGCTTGTATGTATCTGCAAAAAGCGACAACCAAATAGTTAGCCTTATTTGTGCTGTTTCATTGTCAGGATTGTTTTATCTGATAGGAACAGCAACAATTACCGATTTTTTTGGCAATCAGGCTGGAGAATGGCTTAGGCTCCTTGGAACTGGAGCTCGCTTCGACTCTATTACTCGAGGGGTAATAGACTTGAGAGATCTTTATTATTATCTAAGTATAATTTTTGTCTTTCTGTCTCTTAACGTATATACACTAGAAAAAGAGCGCTGGGCTGAAAATGTTACAACGCCACGTCATAAGATTTGGCGTCGCGTTGTCATTTTGGCGCTAATTAATATAATTGGTGTAAATTTATGGCTTGGTCAGATCTCATCACTTCGAATAGACACCACCCAGGGTCAGCAATACTCTATCTCTACTGCGACAAGAGAATATTTGAGTCAACTGGAAGAGCCGCTGCTGATACGGGGTTACTTTAGCGGAAAAACTCACCCTATGCTGTCGCCCTTAGTTCCTCAAATTAAAGATTTGATTCGTGAGTACGAAATAGCTGGGAAGGGAAAAATACGTATTGAATTTGTTGATCCTGTTTCTAAGATAGAAGTAGAAGAGGAAGCAAACCAGAAATATGGAGTTAGACCCATACCTCTTCAAGTGGCAGACCGATATCAATCAGCTATAGTTAACTCATATTTCCATATTCTTGTAGGCTATGGAGAAGAATTTGAAGTTCTCGACTTTCAAGACCTAATTGAAACAAAAGCACAAGGTGATAAAAATTTCGAAATAGTTCTTCGCAATCCTGAGTATGATTTGACTCGTAGTATTAAAAAAGTACTCAACACATATCGAGGTGGTGGAAATATATTTGATTCTGTGGATGGGGCGTTGACGTTAAATGCCTACATTTCTTCTGATGCTTTACTGCCGGATGATTTAACATCACATAGAAATGATGTGATAGAAATTGCAAAGGAGCTCAAAAGTGACTCTAAAGGCCTGTTTAACTTAAACATAATCGACCCCTACAAAAACAACAGCGTAGGGGCAAAAAAACTATCCAAGTTGTATGGGCTTCAACCATTGTCACTAAATAAGGGTTACGCAGGTGATTTTTACTATTTTCACCTAATTCTAGAAAAAGATGGCATGGCTATACAAATTCCATTAGAAGGTAAAACTAAAACTAGCCTTAAAAGAAACCTAAGAGCGGCGATTAAGCGCTTCGGGAAAGGGTTTATAAAAACTATTGGAATAATACAACCCAAAGATGATCCAAAGTTAGCGCAAATTGGCCTATCTGTCCCAAAATTTACAGAGCTGGCTGGATTTTTGGGTACCGACTTAAATATCAGGGATGAGGACATTAGTGACGGGAGTGTTTCTGGTGAAATTGATATTCTATTAATAGCGGCGCCAAATGGAATGGGACCAAAAGAGGTTTTTGCAATAGATCAATTCCTAATGAAAGGCGGCTCAATTATTGCCATGTCTTCGCCGTATACGATGACTTTAGGCCAGGGGCTAGGGCTAGCTAAGCTCGAGGGTGAATTTAAAGATTGGCTCAAACACCATGGCCTGACAATGGAAGAGACTCTGGTGCTTGATATGCAGAACAAGGCTTTTCCTTTGCCTGTTATGCGTAAAGTTGGAGGAAATCAAGTTCAGGAAGTAAGAATGATTGAATATCCATACTTTGCAGATATTCGCTCCAAGGGGTTTAATAATGAAAACCCTATTACTGCCAACTTGGAGCAAGTCACAATGGCTTGGAGCTCGCCAATTAAGGTAAATAGTGACGATGACAACTCAAGAGAAGTAGTCGAGCTGATAAGAAGCTCAGATAGATCATGGCTTTCAAACGACACCGAAATTATGCCAGAAATAAATAATGAAGGCGTGGCACCATTTAGTCGAACTGGCGACTTTGGTTCTCACTTACTTGGCGTCGCTACGAAAGGAGTGTTTACTTCTTATTTTACAGATAAAAAGTCCCCAATTGAGTCCAAAACTGTCGATGATGAACAGGCAGCTACCTCAAGAAATGTGTTGGAAAAGTCTCCAGCAGCGTCGCAAATTATACTTTTTAGCTCTAATGATTTCCTCAGGGACCAAACACTAACAATTGCAAACTCAGCTATTGGAAGTGAGTACCGAGGAAGTATGGAGCTTATTGCCAATACTGTAGACTGGGCTCTTGAGGATGCTGGGCTTTTAAGTATTCGTTCGCGCGGACATTTTAATCGTACACTGCCCTCAATCGATTACAGCACTCAGTTATTTTGGGAATATTTAAATTATGGGTTGGTCGTTACTGCGCTTCTTGTGATAGCCCTTATAAGAAGACGCCGAAAAAAGATCAAACAACTTCGCTACATAAACATACTAACCCGATAAAGGAGAGCGAAAATGAAACAGCTAAAATTCTGGCTATCAAGCCTACTAGTACTTCAACTGCTGATCGCTCTAGCTCTCCTTTGGAGCAACTATCTTGAATCTGAAGACAATAAACCCATGCCATTACTTGATATTAAATGGATGGAAATCAACAAATTTACAATAGAAGATAAAAGTGGAGGTATTACCTTCATCAAGTCAGGCGAATCATGGTCACTCTCAAACCAAGCGTTACCCGTAAGTGATGACTCTATTAATAAATTTCTTCTTAGCTTGAAATTACTTAAAACCGGCTGGCCTGTGGCAACCCTAAGTGACAGCCACAAAAGGTTTGAGGTGTCAGATAGTAAATTTGTAAGGCGTGTAGAGCTTTTCAATAATGACACTTCTGCTGGAAAGTTACTATTTGGCAGTTCAATAGGGCTTGGCCAGTCAAATGTTCGCCGTATTGATGATGATAATATATATAATGCTCGGCTAGATACGCTTGATATTAGCGCGAATATTGAAGAATGGTTTGATAAATCTCTAATTTCAGCAAATGATATCAATAGTATCAATAGCACTGATTACCGACTAATAAGGATCGGCGCGACATGGGAATTTGACCGATCAGGGCCATCTATTCTTTTAGGAAACAGCTCTTATGGTAGGTTAGACCAAAACAAAGCAGCTGAATTGGACCAAGCTTTATCCAGTCTAAAGATTCTTAAAATTTCTTCATTCAAACCAAACCCCCAGTCTGATATTAATGAAAAAATTCAAATAAATGTTACTGACGACAAGGGGAGCTGGGTTTACGTTTTTATTAAGACTGACCACAGTTTCTATGTGACTAGAAATGACAGAGAGGAGTACTTCACCATCCATCAGGCCTTATATGAAAACATTGCTGGGGTAACAAAATCTAAACTAGTAGTTGGTATGCCCGGAATAGACGCTAATACTGAGTGATTTTATAAATTTCTCAAAAATAACTGCTGGTAGTTACTGGAGGTTGTCTCGCAAACTTCCTCTAGGGTGATTCCTCTAATTTGAGCAATGATTTTTGCTACTTCTAGTACATACTTCGGTTCGTTTTTTGCACCTCTATGCGGGACAGGGGCCAGCCATGGTGAATCGGTTTCTATCAACATTCGATTTAAAGGGATTTTTTTTGCTACGTCCCTGAGGTCGCCCGCATTAGCAAAAGTAACAATTCCAGAAAAAGATATATAAAAATTTAAATCTATAGCGTCAAGTGCCATTTCTAATGTCTCAGTAAAACAGTGCAACACCCCTCCAGACTTTTTATGAGCATAATCACGCAAAATATTAATCGTTTCTTTTTGCGCATTTCTAGTGTGCACTATCACGGGCTTTAAAAGCTCGCCAGCAGCTTGGAGGTGAACGATAAAGCTCTCTTTCTGCCAGTCAGCAGACTCTTTCCCGTAATGGTTATCAAGCCCTGTTTCCCCTATTGCAACGACTTTGGGATGGTTGGCTAAGGCTATCAGTTGATCAGTGGTGGGGATAACAGGAAGCGACTCCTGTAAAGGATGGACACCAACCGACACATCAACATCATCATATTTTTCACTTAACTTAAGAATCAGCCTAGAGGACTCAACATCAACACCAACACTCAAAAAACGATGTACGCCAGCGATTCTAGCTGCATCAAGCAGTCGATCAAGAGAATTATCGTAATCACTTAGATCAAGATGGTCGAGATGGCAGTGAGAATCTATGAGCACGAATGTATCCTTATTTTTAGCTTTTTGGTTGTTAAATATTTGAACTGGGCTTTTGGGGAAGCTTTGATTTATTTGTAATAAAAATCTGCTTCCAGTTAATTAGCAGCTCTTCCCAAATTAACAGTAAATTGAGATTGGCTGGACTAGTTGCCAATAATCTAGACTGAGCCAATTTATCCATATACCGGAAAGATAAGATGGGAGAAGTAATTTTTATTCCAGATTTTATCTCAGCAGCTAACTTGTAATAGAGCCAATCTAGAGACATACATGGATCTATTTCTTTGCATATCTCAGCAGCGATGATGGGCGAAATACTCCCTGCAGTTAGATTATTTAAGAGGTCATCAAATTTACGTCGAGTCACAAGAAGATCAGACCCTATGAGACTGAGAGCCATGAGCGGTCTTCCATTAGCATATTGAATTAGTTCGTCTATATCATTTCTATCTGGATATTTTTTTGATAACCATAATTGCACTTCAACAAATATAGGCACTGGGAATCTAACTGCCTGACATCTACTTTTTATGGTTACCATGAGCCTACCAGGATCGTGAGAAACTAATAATATTAAAGTTTTTTCCCTAGGCTCCTCAAGGTTTTTTAACAGCGCATTCGCTGCGTTATTGTTTAATGATTCTGCAGGATTAATGATAACTACCTTCCAGCCGCCCTGTTGAGAAGTGTGTCCAAAAAAGGTGTTCAAGTCACGAATAGAGTCAACGCGAATAGCTTTGCCTCGACTGTCTGGCTGTAGTTGTACTAAGTCAGGATGATTGCCGGCTAAAAATAGACTGCATGATTTGCAATGACCGCAAGCATAACCACCTAAAGGAGTAACGCACAAAACCCTCTGAGCAAGGATTACAGAGAATTGCTCTTTACCGACATGGCTTGGACCAACCAAACTGATGGCATGGGGTAGCTGATTAAGTTCTATCTGAGAGTTCAACTGACCCCATTGAAGGCCCTGCCAAGGGAAAATACTGACAACCGTGTCATGAATAGTTTTTTGCATAACTTATGCTGTCTCGCTTAAAAAAACTTCCAGTGTATCTTTAAGTTGCAGCTGAACTTCAATTAATGTCTTTGAGGCATCAATAAGCCTGTACTGCTCAGGAAAATCAGATGATTTAGACAGATAGCTGCTTCTCACTCGTTGAAAAAACTCCACTTTTTCTTGTTCAAAGCGATCAGGCTTGCTGCGATTATAAGCTCTCTCTAAGCCTTGATTTACTGGAATATCTAATAATAAAGTCAGATCTGGTCGCAAGTCTCCCTGAACAAGGCCCTCTAAAATAGAAATTATTTTATGTGAGACACCGCGCCCCCCTCCCTGATATGCATATGTCGCATCAGTAAAACGATCGCACACCACCCATTCCCCTCGACGTAAGCTTGGTATTATAACCTCAGCAAGATGTTGAGCTCGCGCAGCAAACATCAACAGGAGTTCTGTGTTCTCGTGCACCAATTCATCTCTAGGAGCCAAAAGAAGGTCGCGAATATCTTCTCCAATCGGCGTCCCTCCGGGCTCTCGAGTACAGACATAGCTTATACATTTTTTATTTAGCCATTCCTCAATAAAGGTCATATTGGTCGTTTTCCCAACACCCTCTATTCCTTCAATAGTGATAAACTTTCCTAATTTTTTGTTCATAAGCAACTAACTTGACCTCATAGACTCAAATGGTAGCCCGATTTTTGTTTAGGTTTAACTGCCTGCTGTTATTCCTTTAGATTAGCAGAAAAAAGGGATTACAAGCTCCCTCTTCAGCTCTATTTTAAGGATTACCGATAACATGGAAAAGCGCTATATAGGGCATTTTGCAACTTCGCAGTTCCTGTACCGACAACCCAGCTGCATGAGTCTTCAAGAGATACCACAGGGAAAATTCCATTAATTGAGTTGCAAACAAACACCTCATCTGCAGATATCAAAGCGTCCATGGACAACTTTCCTTCTTTAACTTTTCCACAAATACTGGGGATCAAGTCATCTATTATATATCTGCGCATTACACCGGTTACACCGCACTCTAAAGTATCAGGTGTATACCATACTCCATCCTTGGAGAGGAAAATATTGCTACTTACACATTCGACTACGCATCCACTCTGATCCAACATCAATCCATCATAATACTCATCGCTCCATTCCGCTCTAGCGATAACTTGATCTAATCGATTCAGATGCTTAATGCCAGCCAACACTGAGGAGGAAGTTAGACGATGCTTGCAATTTTTTAGTGAAATTCCCCTTTTTTTATGCAAAAAATAATTGGTTGTCATGGGAAACCACTGCAAGATATAAGAAACCAACCCTGATTTTGTGTAAGCATAGCCAGCGGGGCTAATGCCTGCTGTGACAATGATTTTTATAATTCCTTCCCCAGGACTAGCTCTCAAGAGCTGAGAGAAGTACTGTCGAACCAGCGCATCACTTACTTCAATACCTATTCTTTCTGCCCCATTAATCAATCTCTGTATATGGTACTCGAGGAGAGGCGCTATTTTACTGTGAACTTTAACTGTTTCGAATAAACCATGACCATAGGCAAGGCCTCGATCCTTGGCTGAAACATTACACTCTTGGTCGCCGTTTACAAAACAAAGGTATTCGCTGTCAGTATTCATAACTTAATTAAACCAAATATGTTGAGCAATTGCAGGCAAAAAAAAACCGCTCCACTGGAGCGGTTTTTTTTTAAAGTACAAGTCTAGCTTAAATTATGTAAGATTTGAATTAATATAGTCTATCGCATTTTGGACAGTCGATATTTTTTCGGCATCTTCATCTGGAATTTCTGTATCAAACTCTTCTTCTAGAGCCATGATTAATTCTACAGTATCCAGTGAATCAGCACCAAGATCCTCAACAAAAGATGACGAGGTTTTTACATCTGCTTCTTTAACGCCAAGTTGCTCAGCAACCATCTTTGCTACACGTTCTTCAATGCTGCTCATGATATATTTATCTCCTGTTCCTCAAAAAATAATAAGCCATCAGGCTTCGTCTTCGAACCCTATAACTACGACCTAAATAACAAACATTCTATAAAAAATACAAACGTCAGGCGCGCATTTTACATTGAAATAACGTGCCTTGTAACCACTTGAATGAAATTCATTATTTTATCATATATAACATAGACTTATGACATATACATCCCACCATTTACATGGATATTCTCTCCAGTAATGTATGCACCGGCATCTCCAGACAGAAAATTCACAACCTCTGCTATCTCTTCAGGGGCACCAAATCTACCTAGCGGAACGTTGGTCAAAAGAGCATCTCGACTTTCATCAGGAAGATTTTTTGTCATATCTGTATCAATAAACCCTGGAGATATACAGTTAACAGTTATATTTCGTGAACCAAGCTCTCTGGCTAATGAGCGAGTAAATCCACCGACACCAGCTTTTGTTGCCGAATAGTTTGTTTGCCCCGCATTACCCATAGAGCCAACCACAGAGCCTATTGTAATAATCCTGCCCCAGCGCGCCTTTGTCATGCCCCGAAGGCAGGCCTTTGATAAGCGATATATAGCATTAAGATTAGTGTCCATGACATCAAGCCACTCTTCATCTTTCATGCGCATCAAGATATTATCTCTAGTGATTCCTGCATTATTAACCAATATTAAAGGGGCTTCGTAGTCACTCTTAACTGACTCCATCATATGCTCAATTGAAGCCTTACTACTGACATCTAGAATACAACCCCGTCCCTTTATATTTTTACTTAGAAACCGATCTGATATTTTTTTTGCACCATTATCAGTGGTTGCTGTAGCAATTACTGTTGCTCCCAAAGAGCCCAGTCCGTCTGCAATAGCTGCACCTATTCCCCTGCTTCCGCCTGTGACAAGGGCCACCTTACCTTCAAAATTCATATAAAAATCCTCTTTGATGTAACAGAATAAATAATTAGAGCCCGGACAAAGCAAGGCTTAGTGAAGATACGTCCTCAGTTGAGTATATTTTAAAAGAACTATCAATTCGCTTACATAGACCGCCCAAGACTTTACCTGACCCGCATTCAACTAGGCTGCTAACGCCTTTATTTGACATAGTATTAATACAGTCGACCCACAAAACTGGCTTACAAATCTGCTCTATCATTAACTCTTTTATAATTTCTGGATCTGTTTCAGTTTTAGCGCTAACGTTATGAACTATTAATGTCTGTGGAGAGTGAAATTTAACTTTCTTGATATCTTTATACAATTTGTCCGCAGCCGGCTTCATTAAGTTAGTGTGAAAAGGAGCGCTAACAGGTATAGGCAGAACACGCTTTGCGCCGGCCTCTTTGCAGCCCTTTATTGCTCTGTTGACAGCGTTTATGTTACCGGCAATAACTATCTGGCCTGGTGAATTAAAGTTTACTGGGGTCACCTCTTCTCCTTCGCAACTCTCGGAACAAACAACCTTAACAACCTCATCGTTAAGGCCAATGACTGCAGCCATAGCGCCTTCACCAAAAGGGACCGCCTCTTGCATATAGGCACCGCGGTTTTTCACTAATTGTACAGCGTCACAAAACTCTACTACCCCAGAACACACCAACGCAGACCACTCACCCAGACTGTGGCCACCCATTAACTTAGGCATAGGTCCGCCCTCATTCACCCATACACGCCATAAGGCAACGCTAGCTACGAGCAATAAAGGCTGAGTGCGCTCAGTAAGCATAATGTCTTCTTTGGTGCCATTTTGGGACAGCCCCCACAAGTCGTATGACAAGACACCAGAAGCCTCAAGAAATGTCTTTTTTATTATTGGGTATTTATCTGCAAGCTCAGAGAGCATTCCAATTTTCTGCGACCCTTGTCCCGGAAAAACAAAGCCTAAGTCTGTATCTAGAGTGCTGACTTGCATGATTGACCTCAGTGTTATTTTTTTGTTAGTTAAACGCTAACGCTACTATTTTGTGTTTAGATTTTGATCTGTTCGCGCTATAGGTTTCGGTAATTTTTCCTGGATCTGCTGAGGCAGGTTTTCTCGAGCCTCAATAATAGCTACAGACAGCGCAGAGGAAAAGCCATCAGCACTTGCTCCTCCATGACTCTTCACTACAACTCCATTAAGACCGAGGAAACTGGCGCCATTATACAAAGTAGGATTTATTTTTGTACAAAATCTCTTTAACGAAGAACCAGCTATAAATCTACCTAGCCTAGAAAGATAAGTCGCTGAAAGTTCTCGGCTAAGAGAATGCTGGATCATTAGCGCAGCGCCCTCAATTGTTTTTAAGGCTACATTCCCAGTAAAGCCATCACATACAACAATATCTGTCGCGCCCTTAAGCAAAGAATCTCCCTCAACGAAACCTACATAATTGATATTGCTGTCAGCTTTTAGCAATTCTGCGGCATCATGTATCTCTTGACGCCCCTTAATCTCTTCAGTTCCGATATTTAAAAGGCCAACTGTCGCCTCTTCGATTCCGCTGACCACCAATGCCTTTTGTGAGGCCATAAGAGAAAATTGATGTAACTGCTGACCCGAGCAGACTGTGTTTGCACCTAGATCCAAGAGATAAGTATGATTATTTGATGGAGAAGAGTTACTAAGAGTGGGAATTTTCGCACAAATAGCCGGTCGACTTACGCCTGCCAAGCATCCAATTTGTAATATGGATATGGCCATGAGCGCGCCAGTGTTACCAGCGCTGACACATGCATCAGCATCCCCCTCTGAAACCAACTGCAAAGCTTTCCACATAGATGAATCTTGCTGATATCTAATAGAGAAAGCTGGCTTTTCATTCATTGAAATTGAAGAGGAACAATGACGGATGCTGATGCGACCATCTAAAGCAGGTAATGCACAAGATGTTATTTGATCTTGTATTTGGGTAGAGTCACCGAAAAAAGTGATAGACAAGAAAGGGTTTTCTGTCAAACAGCTCAAGCAGGCAGGCACAGTGACCTGAGGTCCCAAGTCACCACCCATGGCGTCAACAGCAAGGCGCAAGAAGTCAGTCAAAAAAATACAATTTTATTTAAACTAGTATTAGTCGTTGTCAACTTCAACGACTTTTTTCCCGCGATAAAAACCATCGGCAGAAACATGATGCCGGTGGTGTCTCTCGCCACTAACTGGATCTGTCGATAAAGTGGGCTCTGAAAGCGCGTCATGCGACCGACGCTGACCGCGCCTGGAACGAGTTACTTTGCTCTTTTGAACGGCCATGAACTACTCCTGATGAAACAATTTTTTATTTGTCAAAATCTTTATCTTTAAGCACCTTTAGTGCTTCAAAGGGGCTCTCTTGTGAATTAATTTCTTGGTTATTAGGCTTTCTTTTAAAAGCTGAGCCATTAAGTAACGTTTTGCATGCAGTGTCATTTTCGTCATGATAAATGACGAAAGGCAACGCCAATAATAACTCATCCTCAATTAATTGCGCTATATCTCCCTCGTCTTCTGTCACAATCCAAGGATCTAATTCTTTTGGTAATGCGCAGGCCTCTTCTTCCGTCCACACAATACCGAGAATTGTATCACATTCAAGTTGCAGCGGCATTGTACGTAGACAACGATGGCAGCTTACTTGCACAATAGCAGAAGACTTAACATGTACGGCTTTTCGACCGCAGTCCTCTATATAGAACAGCAAATTTACAGCTATTGGCTGGCAGATTTCAGTTACAGCAACTGCAAGCCTGTCGCATAAAGCAAGATCAATATGACCATTGAGCGTCGCACCCTTTCCAACTAGCCGCCTGGGGTCAACAAACTGGGGTAAAATGTTAGTCTGGGAGAAGCTCAACATAAGGTCGCAATGATAATGATGGCACCTGACCCTGTCAAAGAGAAATTCATGAAAACCAAGCATCTATAACAATTAAACACTATTTTAACCCAAGGAATGGAAAATTATTAAAAGCAACAACAAATAATAGTTAAAAACTATAAAATAAAAATCCTACAAATACTTTATAAGTTAAACCACCTGATGGTATTCGCTAATGTTAGCTACTCTTGTTTTAGCATCATCCTCAATATATCGAAAAAAATTGATGGAAAAGCTCAATATGCCCTTTCTGTCTGTGTCACCTAATATAAACGAGGCTAGGCTGCTAAACGAACCTCCGGGCTCTCTTGTCAGACGACTATCTGAGGCAAAAGCCCGTGCTCTATCGATAAAATATTGTAAAAATCTTATAATTGGCTCAGATCAGATTGCTATATTAAATAGCACACCATTTGATCCAAAGAATTTTTTTGGAGTAAATACCACTGTTATTGACAGCTCCTCAGAAATCCTCTGTAAACCAGAAAATCACAAGCAAGCTTCTCAGCAACTAAGACTACAGTCTGGGAAAAGGGTGACTTTTTTGACTAGTGTTTCAGTTTTAAACTCAGCGATAGGTGAGATTGAGACCGATGTAATAACAACTGATGTTATATTTCGAAGGCTTAACGAAAAAGAGATTGATGACTATTTGCATCGAGATTTTCCGTATGATTGCACTGGAAGCTTTAAGGTTGAGAGTTCAGGCATCACCCTTCTTGACGCTATTTACAGCTGCGACCCAACAGCGCTTATTGGCCTTCCTTTAATTCGGCTACGAAAAATGTTGGAAAAATATAGGATAAATAACATTAATTAATAATGATATATCATTGATTTAAATAATTTTTAATTTCTGATAATTTATCTATGCAACCTAAAGGATGGTATTGTTCAAACCGGCTTGAGCAATGTGCGCCATAGCTCACACCTATAGAGGAAATACCAGCATTAACAGCCATACCCAGATCGTATTCTGTATCTCCGACCATTACTGCGTCATTAGCAGATACTTTAAATTCAGCTAGAATCTCGTCTATCATTAACGGGTTTGGCTTTCCTGCAGTTTCATCTGCACATCTACTTCCGTGGAAAAAGTCACTCATACCTCTTGCTTTGAGTGTTCTATTGAGGCCTCTTCTACTCTTTCCGGTTGCAACAGTTAAGATATAATCTTTATTTTTCAAAAAAATCAATGTGTCCATAACGCTTTCGTATAAAGGTGAGGGTGTTTCATCCAGCCTAATATAATGGCTAGAATAAGAACCACACATCAACATTACCTGTTGATGTGTGGCTTGAGGAAAAAGAGTCTGAAAGCTTTCAGTTAAGCCTAGACCAATAACTTCTCTTGCCTCATCCGGACTGGAAAGACTCAAACCCTGCTCTCCTGCGGCCAAACCAACGCATGTAACAATTTTAGACAGAGAATCACACAATGTGCCGTCCCAGTCGAATATTAATAGTTTAGCCAAGATTTAAGTATCCAAATTTTTAAGGTAACTACACAGATCGCTAGGCATGGGTGCCTCAACTGCTATTTTTCCGCCAGAAGGAGATGAAAACTGGACTTTAGACGCATGTAAAAACATTCTTCCTAGACCAGATTTTTTAGCAGCTGAATTGTAAGCATCGCAGCCATACTTTACATCTCCAGCGAGAGGGCAACCAACAAATTGTGAATGTACTCGAATTTGATGTGTGCGACCAGTCTCCAGTTTAGCCTCCATTAATGTTGCGCAATTAAACCTCTGTATAACAGAAAAATTTGTCACTGAACTTTTTCCCTCAGGGTCTACTCTTACGATTTTTTCACCAGATTTTTGCACTGATGCAAGAAGGGGGACGTCAATCCTTCTTCGGCCTCGAGGCCAGCGACCCGAAGCTAATGCATGGTACACTTTAAGAATTTTTCTAGCTCGCATTTCATCCTGGAGAAATCTCAGCGCTGATCGTTTTTTTGCTATAATTATGCATCCAGAGGTCTCTCGGTCTATTCGATGTACTAGCTCTAAATATGCTACATTTGAACGCACAGCTCTAAGGGCTTCAATCAAACCAAGACTTATGCCGCTCCCACCATGAACTGCAAGCCCAGACGGCTTATTAATAACCAGTAAAAGCTCATCCTCGTACAAAATAGCAGCCTCCAGAGAGTCCTGGAAATTTTGACTGGGAACAGCGGATGGCCCCCTTTCAGCGATACGGATAGGGGGAACTCTCAGCTGGTCTCCTTCAATAAGCTTATACTCAGGTTTCACACGAGACTTATTTACCCTAATTTCACCTTTACGGATAATTCTATATATCCGTGATTTAGGGACTCCCTTTAGGGCCGTAAATAAAAAATTATCTAAACGCTGGCCAGCATTGTCGGATGAAATCATCACTATTTGAACAGAAGGAGGCATTTTCATAGTGATATTCATTTTAATAAAATTCTTCTAGGTTATGGGTGGTCGGTTGTAATCTTGAGCAAATCAAATACTACAGGCTAGCATTATAACAGTTGCTATAAACGTTCACACGAAATAGAAAACTGAATGGGATCAGCTTCTTAGTAAGGTTTAGATTGATGATAGTGACTATGACTGCTATTATGATATCGCTCGTAGGTTTATTTTATACGCGAGAAAAAATTTACGGAAGATTGCTAAAGTGTTAACTCTCCGCAATCTCCATTATACATCCACACTAAAGGTGCATGGGTTATAGCATATAGGTCGAACAGAGATAGTTTAAAGTGGCAGAAAAAATATAGACGGGAGCAGCAGACAACACTCCGTCATAATAAGTTTCAATTAAACAACTACTTTGCCTCAATAAATAAACGATGTCAGAGCGTCAGAGCAATACTCCGGAAGGAATCAATGGCTGATAAATGTCAAAAAAATATAACAAGCAGTACTACCTGGTTTACCAAGTAACGTTTTTTTGATGTACCTGTAATCTTCATCTCTTTAGTCGTACCTGCGATACCCCCGCTGCCCTACACAAAGGACAGTATCATAATGAAACGCATGCTTATTAATGCAACCCAGCCAGAAGAGCTAAGGGTTGCTATGGTTGATGGTCAACGGCTTTATGACCTAGATCTAGAAAACAGAACTCGCGAACAGCATAAATCCAATATCTATAAGGGCAAAATTACAAGAGTTGAACCCAGCCTAGAGGCTGCCTTTGTCGAATATGGCAACTCTCGACATGGCTTTCTCCCACTAAAGGAAATTGCTAGAGAATACTACCCGAGCTCAGTTAACGCTGAAGGTCAAAATAAACCTCAAGAAACAATTCGTGAGGGCCTTGAGGTCATAGTTCAGGTTGAAAAAGAGGAACGCGGCAATAAAGGTGCAGCGCTAACCACCTTTCTTAGTCTAGCAGGCCGCTATCTTGTATTGATGCCTAACAACCCAAGGTCAGGTGGAATATCGAGAAGAATAGAGGGTGAAGAAAGGAACGAGCTTAGAGAGGCGCTAAGACATATAGAAATACCAAGCGGTATGGGTGTTATTGTACGAACTGCTGGAATTGGGCGCTCAGCAGAAGAGCTTCAATGGGATTTAGACTACCTTATTCAGCTATGGGAAACTATCAGCAAAGAGGCCTCAGCAGCTAAGGCGCCTCAGTTCTTGTTTCAAGAAAGCAACATTATTATCAGAGCGGTGCGCGACTATCTTCGAGAAGATGTGCGCGAGGTGCTCATTGACAACAAAGAAGCCTATGAGCTCGCATCAGCTTTTATCTCACAAGTAATGCCAAATTTCTCCACGAGAGTTAAGCTCTATGAAGAATCTACACCTCTATTTACCCGCTACCAAATTGAAACTCAAATTGAAACTGCCTTTGATCGTGAAGTAAAACTGCCTTCTGGAGGGGCTGTTGTCATAGATGTAACTGAGGCCCTTATTTCCATAGATGTGAACTCAGCGAGAGCAACAAAGGGTACTGATATTGAAGAAACCGCTCTTCGTACAAATCTAGAGGCTGCAGATGAGGTAGCGCGGCAATTAAGGCTTCGAGATATGGGCGGTTTAGTGGTTATTGATTTTATTGACATGTCAGCGCAAAAAAATCAACGCGATGTTGAAAGCCGTATGCGCGATGCGCTTGAGATTGACAGAGCTAGAGTGCAGGTCGGAAAAATATCTCGCTTTGGTCTTCTTGAAATGTCACGACAACGTTTACGACCATCTCTAAGTGAAACAACTTCAAAAATATGCCCAAGATGTAAAGGACAAGGAGTCATTCGAGGAACAAGATCACTGTCTTTGTCAATTTTACGTCTTGTAGAGGAAGAAGCGCAGAAAGAAAATAGTGTAGAGATTCGCACTATTGTTCCTGTATCTGTAGGAACTTTCTTGCTAAATGAAAAGCGCAAAGAAATTCTTGAGATAGAAAAGCGTCACAACATACACGTTGTCGTCGTGCCAAACACAGACCTTGCAACTCCGCATTATGAGGTACAAAGGGTGCGCGCTCAGGATGAGGTAAGCACAGAGTACAGCTACAAACTAACAGATACGATGACAGAAAACTTACCTGAAAGCGAGACAGACATCGTCAAGCCAGTCCCACCTGCTCTTCAACCGGCTGTTAAAAATATGACGCAGTCAAGGTTTGCACCACAACCAAAAAAAGCGTCTGACAAGCAGGATCCTGGGTTTTTTACGCTTTTGTTTAGGAAAATTTTTAGCTCACCGGAAAAGGCTGTTAAAGAAAAAGAAAGAAGCACCTCAGATAAAAGTTCTCAACGCCGTCATCAGAATAGAAATAAAAGACCAGATAGTCGTGGTCGGGGCAGATCTAATCAAAATGGATCTGATAACCGCAATCGAAACAATAACAAGTCGTCGAATCGTAATACAACTCCTCCGACAGCTGCTCCAGAAAAAAATCAACAGGAAGTTGTTAAAAACGACGACAAAGACAACTCTGGGAAAAGCCGCCCACCAAGACGCGAGGGCGAAAAAAGAAAAGCACCTCGTCAAAGACGCGAGCGCCAGAACGTTCCAGATGAGCTCCTTGAAGTAAATTCAAACCCCAAAGTATTCGAATCTAAAGAAGAGACTGCTGTTGCATTAAGCGTGGATGAGCAAAATATACCTAAGCCAGTAACTACTACTAGTTCAAGTTCAGAGACCCCTGTTGTAGCTAATGAGAGCCCACCCAAGCCTGAGGTATCAGAATCCATACAAAAGGATCTAGAGAAAACAGCAGATAGCAAAAGCTTAGTTGCAGCAAAAAAACCAAGAAAATCATCCAAAAAAATGGATGCTGAAACTGATAAATCTTCAGTAAAAAAAGCACCCACAAAGACAGCAAAGGCAAGCCAAAAAAAGACAACCGTAAAGCCTTCTAAATCAGAGACGTCTCCAAAAAGAGCCAGCAATGATCCAAGAAAAAAACCTAAACCAATAGAGAGCATACCTATAGAAACTGTGTCTATTGAACCCCCTCTATCAGCAAAACAAGACGAAGTTAAGCCTGAAGCTGCTACTACAAAAACTAAAATTGTTGCCCGTTCTGCAAATGACCCAAGATTAGCGCGAAAAAAAGATGACGCAGCTGAAAAGAGTTAAATGATTTGGAGCATCTATATGCCTCATGAAAAGCACGCATTCCATTTCTAGAATGCGTGCTTGAGTTTACTTTCAACTCTTTCTTGTATCGAAAAAAAACAACGGTATAATTCCCCCAACTCGAATAAAGCTAATGAGAGCTCGTTCATTCGCGTTTGGGTAAAGCGTAAAGAAAGTCCAGGAGAGGTGGCAGAGTGGTCGAATGCACCGGTCTTGAAAACCGACGTACCGAAAGGTACCCAGGGTTCGAATCCCTGTCTCTCCGCCATTTATTACAAGCCCCAGTATTCAAGGGGTTAAGAGCTTCGCTTACATAACAAGTGTAAGTGGAAATGTAAGTAAGTGGTTTTCAATTTCAGCTATTTTGTATTGGGGCGGGTACTTATAAAAGTGGCAATATGTTTAGTAGCCGCGCCCTATTCTGTTATCCAAGAATATTTAGTGCTTCGTTACTAAAATCGCCTCAGGAGGATTTATCGATGGTCGTACCGCAAAACCTATAGCTGCAGCATGATCACCAAGTGAAATTTCAAAAGCATTGGTAGTCTTAAAAGATAAATCAAAGGTTGAAGTCGATTTAACAGTTAGCGGCGATGAATAATTAATCACCCACCTAATACGACTTGAATTTTCACAATCGGTCGCATCGGTATTATCAGCCTTCAGTAACCTTCCACCAACAGTGCCATTTGATGTTGTCCCTTCACTAATCCTAGAAAACGAAGCATCACATCCATCAAATGAAGCAATAATTGAATTTGAGGGGGCAGGATCTTCATTGCCAGCATCACCACACTCCCATGACATCCCGAGGCGGGTATTAGTATTTGACAAGCTTCCATATAGATCATGAACATAGCCTGCGCTTCCTAAGGTCCCAGTGTTTGCTATGATTTTACTAACTGTCCAGCAAGTTTTTCCTTGACCCGTTCTGCCTATCAAATCATTTGTAAACTGTTGAGTATGCGTAATCGAAATTTTATTAGAAATAATCGCAACCATATAATTGTAAGCGCCTGCAGGGACATCAATAGATCCTGTGTTCAAAACTGTTTTAGCAGGTGGCGCTATCGTGTGATCTAATCCTGCTGATAAATCAGCATCACCCAGATCGGCGCAAGTTGAATAATCTCCAGAAATTGGGTTCGATTTACAAATAGCAAGTTTAAAAAATGTTAGACCGTATTCATCAGGATCTTCTTCACAACTAGTTTGATTGGCCTGACCATTATTTGTAACAATGTAACTAAATGGACCGCTACCATTAACAATTACGCCATTATCATTGAGGCCCTCAGCACCAGTCCTACTGCAAGTTGCTTGTACTTGAGATGTCCAAGCGATAGACAACATTAAAAAAAGCGATAAAGGGCATAATTTATTGAAACTCACACTAAAAACCTCAAACTCTTACTCTATCGTTAATAACTTCTGTTTTACAGAGTACTCTCAAGTAAAGTGGTTTGCAATTTAGCTATTTTGTATGGGGGTGGGTACTATAATACAAGCAACTTATATATAACTTTTAATAACTTAAGTGCAGATGTCATCGTCTCCCTGTCTCTCCGCCATGCACTTCCTCTAGGCCCCTTTTAAAAATAGGGGTCCTAGAGGGATTTTATCACTAGATAATTCAATCATGTGTCCTTTATTCAAATAAGCTAGAATTAATTTCGATAACGCCGAGACCAATATCGATTTTACAGAGCGGGTCACTCTGTTATTTTTCATTTTTTTGTACATATGCAACCCACAATTGATTCTTTTTACAGCTATAATGTTTCGTACGATAAATAAGCCCAGTGTAAGCTTTTAATGAAAATACCAAAAAGATTTCAACCTTTGATTACTGACGGCCTGGTAGATGAAGTTATCCGTTCAATTATGAGCGGGAAAGAGGCGACTTTATATGTGGTCAGATGTGGAACAGCCATTAGGTGCGCAAAAGTATACAAAGAGGCTGCAAAACGAAGTTTTAAAAAAGCTGCACAGTATCAAGAAGGTCGGAAAGTTAAAAATACCCGTCGCGCTAGAGCTATGGAGAAAAGATCTAAATATGGAAAACAACAACAAGAAGAGACATGGCAAAATGCTGAGATTGACTCCCTTCGCAAAGTAAATGATTCTGGTGTTAGGGTGCCAGAAACTTATGGTTGTTTTGATGGGGTTTTACTAATGGAGCTAATAACAGACTCTGAAGATCAAGTTGCTCCGCGTCTAGCTGACGTCTCTATGTCTCACAATGAGGCCCTGCTTGAACATGCTGTCATTATGGGCTTTATTGTCCGTATGTTATGCGTGGGAATAATTCATGGCGACCTATCTGAGTTCAATGTTTTAATAGAGCAAGATGGGCCAGTTATTATAGATTTACCACAAGCAATTGATGCCTCGTCTAACAATAACGCTGAAATGATGCTGAAGAGGGACGTAAATAATATGACTCGGTATTACGCAAGCTTTGCTCCCGAGCTGTCAGGCACAAACTATGCGGATGAAATATGGAGCCTGTATGAGGAGGGGAAGCTGCACCCAGATATTTCACTTTCTGGTATATTCAAAGAAAGCTCACAACCAGCCGATGTTGATACCGTTATTCAGGAAATAAAGGCTGCCCTGGCTCAGGAAGAAGCTCGGCTTGCAAGGCTCAAAGAGAATAAATAAATGAATAAAATTAATTGTTATTAGTCGAGTTTTACTCGACGATATGAAAACTAATCCTTATAGTGCTGCCCTTTTAAGTTATCTAATTAAAATTGTATTCCTTTCCTAATTTAAAGAGGTGATTACTTGATCACGGCAGCAAATATAACTATGCAATTTGGCCCCAAGCCTCTATTCGAAAATATATCCGTAAAATTTGGACATGGCCACCGATATGGCCTAATCGGGGCCAATGGATGCGGCAAATCTACATTTATGAAGATATTGGATGGCACCCTACCCCCTACTTCAGGAAACATCTCTATAACCCCAAACGAAAGATTAGGCGTACTAAATCAAGATCAGTTTGCTTTTGAGGCTTGCAGCGCGATTGATACAGTAATAATGGGGCATACCGAGCTCTGGGAAGTCAAAAAGGAGCGCGATCGTATTTACGCCCTTGCTGAAATGTCAGACAAGGACGGTATGAAGGTTGCTGATCTGGAAATAAGATATTCAGAGCTAGACGGCTATAGCTCCGAAAGTCGAGCTGGAGATTTTCTGTTGGGAGCAGGTATTGCAGAAGAGCTACATAACGGCTTGATGTCAGAGATCCCACCAGGCTGGAAGCTTCGAGTGCTGTTAGCTCAGGCACTTTTTTCAGATCCCGATATACTTCTTTTAGATGAACCAACAAACAATCTAGATATTGACACCATCAGGTGGTTAGAGGCACTTCTTAAGGAAAGAAAAAGTACAATGATTATAGTGTCGCATGATCGCCACTTTCTTAACTCTGTTTGCACTCATATGGCTGATATTGATTATGGCGAGTTGAAAGTTTATCCAGGAAACTATGATGACTTTATGACCGCATCTACCCAGGCGCGGGAACGACTATACTTAGAGAATGCCAAGAAATCCGCTCAAATTGCCGATCTCCAACAGTTTGTTAGCCGTTTTTCTGCAAATGCGTCTAAAGCCAAGCAAGCCACCTCAAGAGCAAAGCAAATTACCAAGATACAGCTTGATGACATAAAAGCTACTAGTCGTATTTCCCCATTTATTAGATTCAAACAAGAAAAAAAGCTTCACAGACGGGCTCTAATTTTAGAAAATCTCACTCATAGTTATGATGAGGTGTTATTTGAGGCTGGCAACCTAATTTTAGATGCAGGCTCTAAACTGGCTATTATTGGAGAAAATGGCGCTGGAAAAACAAGTCTACTTCGCTGCCTTGTAGATCAAATTTCTCCTACTAACGGCGCTATTAAGTGGTCAGAAAACGCTGCATTAGGTTATTGCCCGCAAGATAGCACTTTAGAATTTAAAAACGATTTAGATTTATTCCATTGGATGAGTCAATGGCGAAAACCTAAACATGACGACCAAATAGTAAGGGCTACTTTGGGTCGACTGCTGTTTTCTGCTGACGACTTCAAAAAACTAGCTAAAGTTTGTTCTGGTGGTGAAAAAAATAGACTTCTATTTGGTAAATTAATGATGATGGACTCAAACGTTCTAATAATGGACGAGCCAACAAATCATCTAGACATGGAAGCTATTGAAGCTCTTAACTTAGCGCTAGATCATTATAATGGTACATTAATTTTTGTTAGTCATGACAGGGAGTTCGTTTCATCTCTCGCAAATCATATAATTGAGATCAAGGACAAAAAGCTTATACACTTTAAAGGCTCATACGAAGAATACCTTGTTAGCCAAGAAGCTTTAAAAAAAGCTGTTTAATTTTAAATAATCTGCTTTAAACACTAACTGAAAACAGGAGTTATTAATGCCTAGCTTGCTTCCCGATACAGATCCAGAGGGTTTGCTGGAGTATTCAGTAGTCTTTACCGATCGATCACTGAATCATATGTCGAAACGCTTTCAAGCGGTCATGATAAATATCTCTAATACATTAAAGGGTGTGTATAACGCCCACTCTGTTGTAGTAGTGCCTGGAGGGGGAACCTACGGCATGGAGGCTGTAGCCAGGCAGTTTGCTACCAACCAAAGATGCTTGGTAATAAGAAACGGTTGGTTTAGTTATCGCTGGAGTCAGATTCTTGAAATGGGCGGTATTGCCTCTGACATAACTGTAATGAAAGCAAGGGCTGTTGACTCAAAAAATTCCAATAACGATAGACAGCCAGTCATGTCTCCAGCTCCAATAGAAGAGGTAATAAGTCAAATAATGACTAAAAAGCCTTCTGTAGTTTTTGCACCACACGTAGAGACATCAGCTGGCATAATACTACCAGATGACTATATATCAGCTGTTGCTAAAGCCGTTCATTCCATTGGAGGGCTATTTGTTCTAGATTGCATAGCTTCAGGTGCTTTATGGATAGACATGCAGAAAAGCGGGGTTGATATCTTAATCAGTGCGCCCCAAAAAGGCTGGAGCGCTTCGCCTTGCAGTGCTTTAATAATGCTAAATGACGTAGCCAGAAAAAAAATTGAAAGCACTACCAGCTCAAGCTTTTCATGTGATCTCCGAAAATGGCTTCAAATTATGGAGGCATATGAAAATGGTGGACACGCTTACCATGCAACTATGCCTACCGATGCGTTACTCAAGTTTAACGAAGCCATGAAAGAAACAGAAGCTTATGGTTTCGAAAAAGTCAGAAAGGAACAGGAAGAGCTTGGAGAAAAAGTCAGGAGTCTACTGGAATCTAATGGATTCAAAAGTGTTGCCGCAGAAAATTTTAAAGCACCAACTGTAATTGTTAGCCACACCGGGGATACAGATATTCATAATGGGAAAAAATTTATGGAAAAAGGCATTCAAATTGCGGCTGGAATTCCCCTAAAGTGCGACGAAGGAGAAAATTTTCAAACCTTTCGGGTTGGCTTATTTGGCTTAGACAAGCTGCATAACATAGAGAGGACTGTATCTAGTTTAAGCTCTGCATTAGAGGGCATGGCATCCCATGAAGTAGACCCTATTTAATATTTATAATAATTTTCTTAGACACCACCGGTTTTATATGCGGTATGTGAGAATAGTCTCCTAGTATCAACTGAAGAGTATGGCTTCCAGGAGTCAGATTCACATATGTCTCTGTTTGCCCCGCTCCAAAATGTCGATGTCTTTTGTCGCTAGGTATAGGCAGGCCAATCTCAGGTAAGCTTTCGACATCAATCAACAAATGATGGTGGCCAGTATTAGCAATTTTAACGCCTGCTGGAGCAACACCCATACCAGAGAGCCCAAATACTACTTTTACCGGATTAACAATACTGGATCCATCGACTGGAGATATAATATAAACCTCAGGACCTCCATCAAGGGGTTTATCGCCCCCATAAACTGTAGGCGAAAGTATCAAAAAAGTAACCACCAACATCCAATTTTTATAATTCATTTTCTCTCCAATTACATAAAAATAACGCTTATAAGGTATCGTGTACAGAAAAATTAACTTTATTTAGCTCCGCCCATACAGTCGGGTGAATTGGGGGGATGCTCAATAATTAACCACTCCGCAGGTGTATATGCATGCAATGCAAGGGCATGCAAGCCAGATTTTAATTCATGAGCAAGCAACCCATAGATTGCTTGATGGCGCTGAACGAGCGGCATATTTTCAAAAAAATGGCTCACTACAACTACCTTAAAGTGTGTCTCTGAATCTACTGGAACAGAGTGCTTATGGCTTTCATTTTCTATAGTTAAAAATGAAGGGGCCAAATGATTATTTAACTTGTCTTGTATTATCTGATGGAGTGCCATAAAAAATTACATTTAATTTAACAGAATTAATCGCTAATTGAGCGTGCAAAGCAAACACTTAAATCATATAAGCCTTATATTTCTTACGTAAACTTAATTTTAAAACGGAGAGGCTTTAGAAAAAAATCTATGCCACCACTTTAGTAATAACCTGTCAGCACTACCTTCTGCGGCTAGGCCCATTTTTTCTGGCAAGCTTTTATAATGTATATATTTTACCTTATAAATTGATGTATCAGCGGATTTTTGAACGAGATATTCGTCACTTGTCATTATCTCATCTACAAGACCTTTTTGCTTAGCCTCAGTGCCGAGCCAGACCTCACCTGTAGCTACGGCATCGATATCTACAGCAGACCTATGTTCTGAAACAAAGGACTTAAATAGCTCATGAGTTTTACCTAGGTCTTCTACAAACTTTTCTCTATCTTCTTCTGTATTTTCGCCAAACATCGTTAGTGTTCTTTTGTATGATCCAGCTGTATGCAGCTCAACATCAATATCATGTTTTTTTAGAAGACGATTAAAGTTAGGGAGCTGAGCGACGACACCTATCGAGCCCACAAATGAAAAAGGTGCACACAAAATTTTATTTGCGACACAAGCCATCATATACCCACCACTTGCTGCTACTTTATCCACACAAACTGTTAAAGGGATCCCCTTTTTTTTAATTCTGTGAAGCTGGCTAGACGCAAAGCCATAGCTGTGAACCATTCCACCTGCGCTCTCAAGCCGAAGAACCACTTCATCCTCTGCTCTAGCGTGACCCAATATAGCAGTGACCTCCTCCCTTAGCATTGCCGCTGCAGAAGCTTTCAGGTCACCCTGAAAATCAAGCAAAAAAATTCTTTTTTCTGCAAGTTTTGATTTTTTTGACTGCTTTGCTGTATTTTTTCTTTGCTTTTTAGCTTCTTTTTTCTCAGGATCAGTTAGTATCGAAGCTTCTAGAACACAGCTAGTTGCATCCATCGTGTCGTTCAGACGTGTAACTTGTAGCATACCCCTATTACGCCGCCGACCCTTCGAGCCAAGACTGGCTAGACCAGCCAATACAACTAAAACAGCAACTACAAAAGTAACTGCTTTTGCTAAAAATAAAGCATACTCAAATAAAAAATCCAATTTATGTACTCTCCTATTTTCTTTGGCCATAAAAAATGTAAAAAAACGCAGCCTGTCAGGCTGATGAAAGAATCAATTATATTAACTATCGTCGTTCTCTATATCAACCGTTGAGGCCAATCTAGTCGAACCTGAGATAAAGCTTATAGCTTTCCTGCTGATTTTTTGATAATCGCTACTATGGCATATGAGTATAAAAATGCTAATCTAACCGATTATGTTAGTGTGAAAATTAACAATGATAATAAACAAGGGGGTCGCATGTCTCAGTCAGCACTGCAGGTTTATGGTAAAAATTTCCTAGGAAAATCGCCCAGTTGGTATAAGTATACAATTTTAGCTTTTTTAGTCCTAAACCCTATACTTTGCATGGAAGCAGTGGCTGGTCCTTTTATCACTGGCTGGATTTTAGTATTAGAGTTTATTTTTTGTTTGGCCATGGCGCTTAAATGTTACCCGCTTCAACCAGGAGGGTTGCTGGCTATTCAGGCAGTACTACTAGGTATGACAAGCCCCGAAACAATCTACCATGAAGCCCATGGTAATTTTGAGGTAATTTTATTGTTGATTTTTATGGTTGCAGGCATATATTTTATGCGAGACCTACTTCTTTATACCTTTACAAAAATCCTTATTAGCATTCGATCTAAAGCATTTTTATCTCTATTGTTCTGTTTTGCGGGAGCTTTTTTATCTGCTTTTCTTGACGCACTTACCGTCACTGCCGTACTTATAAGTGTTGCAATTGGATTTTATTCTGTATACCACAAGGTTGCCTCTGGGAAAGATCTCCAGCATGAAGACCACGATCACTCAGATGATTCAAAAGTCCTAGCGAATAATAATAAAGACCTTGAGACATTTCGAAGCTTCTTACGTAACTTAATTATGCATGGGGCAGTAGGAACCGCATTAGGTGGAGTAACAACTTTAGTAGGTGAGCCGCAGAACCTTCTTATAGCTGAAAAAGCTAGCTGGAATTTTATTGAATTTTTTCTGATGATGGCTCCAGTTACAATGCCGGTACTCTTATGCGGGCTCATAACATGCGTTCTGCTGGAGAAACTGCGTTGGTTTGGTTACGGCACAATACTTCCTGTAACCGTAAGGTCTGTTTTGGAAGAATTTGATGCAGAAGAATCTAAGAAAATGACAAGCGGGCATAAAGCTACTTTAGTGGTGCAGGCTCTTGTTGCTTTATTTTTGATTGTAGGCCTCGCACTTCACTTGGCGCCTGTCGGCCTCATTGGTTTATCAGTTATTGTCCTGCTCACAGCCTTTAATGGCATCACTGATGAGCATCGACTTGGTCATGCTTTCGAAGAAGCATTGCCATTTACCGCCTTACTGGTAGTATTTTTTGCTATCGTTGCTGTTATACATGATCAGCACTTATTTAAGCCGATAATAGATGCAGTGCTGGCAATGGAACTGAGCGTACAGCCTGTAATGTTTTTTGCAGCTAACGGTATACTCTCTGCGATCAGCGACAATGTATTTGTTGCAACTGTCTATATTAATGAGGTTAAGGCAGCCCTTGACGCCGGGACAATCTCAAGAGCTCACTTTGATATGCTTACTGTGGCAATCAATACAGGAACAAACCTCCCTAGTGTTGCTACGCCAAATGGACAGGCTGCATTCTTGTTTCTGCTCACATCCGCGCTAGCACCGCTTATTAGGCTTTCATACGGAAGAATGGTTGTGATGGCTTTCCCATACACCATTGTTCTTTCTATAGTGGGCGCCTTTGGTGTTATCTATTATGGCCCGCTGAAGCTCTTAATGGGTATAGCTCTTTGATCCTGAGGAAATAAGCAATATCTAACAACTAAAGACTACAGCTGTCTTAGATATCTGTAGTCTTTAGCCACAGACATTTACCGCTACTATCTTCATTTATCCTGGATAGCTTATTGTTGTGAGCTGAAATTTCAGATTCAACCGCACGAACAACTCTAAGAGGCACTCGATTTGAATCTAAACGCCTTATGCCGCTCTCTGTCACCCCATCTCTAGCAGCGCCATGACCTCCAAGCGCAAGATCTACCTGCCCGCCTGTCATTAACAAATAGACGTCAGCTAATATTTCGGCATCTAGCAAGGCGCCGTGCAAATCACGCTTTGAGTTATCAACAAAATATCTTTTGCAGAGGGCATTAAGATTATTTCTTTGACCAGGGTGGCGCCCTCGAGCCATAACTAACGTGTCAATAACACTACAAACTTCGATGACAGAAGCAGTTTTTTCTTTTAACTTGCCTAATTCATGGTCAATAAACCCAATATCAAAAGGTGCATTATGAATTATCAGCTGAGCACCAGTAACAAACTCCATAAACTCTTTAGAAATAGATGAAAAAACTGGCTTATCAGCAAGAAAATCGGTTGTTATCCCATGCACATCTACTGCTCCCTGATCTATATCTCTTTCAGGATTTATGTATTGATGATAATGACGTCCTGTTAGCTTCCTATCAATAAGTTCAACGCAACCAATCTCGATTATACGATGATTATCGCTTGGTTCTAACCCTGTGGTTTCTGTATCCAGTACAACTTGTCTTGTCATAATACTAAGCCTTAGTTAAACGTATAATGAGCGCATTGATGGCTTCAGTCAGGAGAAGTGAGATCTAAAACAATGATGCAAGATCGTCTATTCCTTGATTCGCTAATTGATCAGCTATCTCATTTTCACGATGGCCACTGTGCCCTTTAACCCATCGCCACTCTACATCATGAAGAGCTGCTTCTTTCTCAAGCCGCTGCCACAAGTCAATATTTTTGACTGGTTTCTTGCCTGCTGTTTTCCAGTTGCGCTTTTTCCAATTATGAAGCCATATTGTAATGCCCTGTCGCACGTATTGAGAGTCTGTCGTCAAAATGACTTTTGCGGCTTTCTTTAATGAAGCCAAACCTTCGATTGCAGCCATCAACTCCATTCTATTATTTGTTGTTTCATTCTCGCCACCATAGAGAGACTTTTCGATGCCTTCATACCTTAGTAGGGCTCCCCACCCACCAGGACCTGGATTTCCCCTGCATGCTCCATCGGTAAAAATTTCAACTTCTTTCAATTATATTCTCCTGAAGATAGCCGTAAAGTTTATTTGTAAAGCAGACCTATATCCAGTACTTTGCAGCTAAATCTACTGATACTATTGTAAGCTTTTTTGATGGAACTGCTGCTGAATTGTTTAAAGATTTATGACTTATATTTTCAAAAATTATCGCTGAGATCAAAAAAATTATTTTCTATATAAGCGTGTTAAAATTTAATGCTAGCTTAGTTATTTTTTCTCACTTTATACTCTATCATGCAGGAGTAAGTAAAAACTAAGCCCAAGGACATAGATATGCCCCTTAACGTTCACGCTATTAACGCATTTAATGATAACTATGTATGGCTCATTATCCCAGAAGGAACAAAATTGGCGTATATTGTCGACCCTGGTGAAGCAGAGCCGGTAGTCCGTCAGCTTAATAAATTAGGGTTATCGCTAGATGGGATACTAATTACACATCATCACCCAGACCATGTAGGAGGTGTGGATGAGCTAACTGATATCTATTCAGTTCCAGTCTATGGGCCCGAAGGAATAAGACAAGTAACCCAGACAGTTCATGACAATGATGAAATCAGTATAGCTGGAAAAAAATTTCAAGTCTTGAGTATACCGGGCCACACATTGGACCATATAGCCTATTACTCTCATAGCGAATCCTTGTTGTTTTGCGGGGACACTCTTTTTTCTAACGGATGCGGAAGGCTGTTTGAAGGAACTCCAAAACAAATGCTAGAATCCCTAAATAAATTAGCATCACTTCCCCATTCAACAAAGGTTTATTGTGGTCACGAATACACTGAAGCGAACACTCGTTTTGCAATAAGCGTAGACCCAGAAAACAAAGCCTTAAAGAAATATGCGGATAAAATAAAGTTACTGCGAAGCAAAGATCAGCCGACGATACCTTCAACGATAGGATTGGAGCTAAAAACCAACCCCTTTTTAAGGGTCGAAAAAAAAAATATTCAAGAGGCTGCTGAGAATTATAGCAATAAGAACCTCCTCGCTAATGATGAAATATTTGGCATTATACGTAAATGGAAAGATGGTTTTTAGAACTAGAGTGCAAAGAGCGATATAGCTACATTAGAAAAATATGAAGCTCTAATATATACCATTATTGATCAAGGCTATAATGAGGCCTGCAATCCAAACATATCCAGTATTTACTAAAAAATTCTACAGTGACAATAATGGATCTAAAAATACTAGCATTTCTAACATGCCTGATAGCACTTAACACGGGATGCTCGCAGCATAAGCACCCGAAAGAAATCAGCTACTCCCTAGAAAAAAATGCGACCTTCATTGAAAATAAAACATCAACATCTAATGATCTGTGGCGTAGATTAAGGCATGGTTTAAAATTCCGTCAGCATTACAAGCATCCGGAGCTAGACAAAAAAAAGCACTGGGATCAAGATCAACAGATATATATCAACAAAATTACAGAAAGAGGAAAACGCTACATATTTCATATTATCGGCGAGATGGAGGCCAATAATATTCCATTAGAATTTGCTCTCTTACCAGCGATAGAGAGTGGCTATAATCCTCTTTCATATTCGTCCAAACATGCCGGTGGCTTATGGCAATTCATCCCGGCGACCGCTAGGTTATATGGGCTAAAAAATGACTCTTGGTATGATGCCCGAATTGACCTTATAAAATCAACAGATGCTGCAATTGACTACCTGCAATACCTACACAAACGCTTTAATGGGGACTGGCTGATAGCTCTAGCGGCATATAATGCTGGTGAAGGTACTGTCAGAAGAGCTATAAGAAAAAATCAAAAAGAAGGTCGGCCTACAGACTTTTGGTCCCTTAAATTGCCAGCAGAAACTACGTCTTATGTACCAAGGCTGTTAATACTTTCAAGGATAATATCAAATCCAAGCAAGTATAGTGTCAGTCTTCCAAGTCTTGCTAATCATCCATACTTTAAAAGTGTGACGGTAAGTAGCCAGATAAATTTAGCAAAAGCAGCAGAAATGGCAGGCATACAATATAAAGAAATGCGATTGCTAAACCCAGCCTACAAATTAGGAGTAACCCACCCAGATCAACCACATTTAATTTTACTACCTGTCGATTCAAAACAGTTGTTTTTAGATTCGCTGGCCAAAATACCAAAAAAGGAATGGTCTTCAATAAAAATATACAAGGTTCGACTAGGGGATACTCTCTCTTTGATTGCTCTAAAGCATAAAATTAGCACTAAATCTCTAATGCAGAGGAACAATATTTATAGTCACATCATACAAATCGGACAAGAAATAAAGATACCTGGAACAGGCCTTGATATCCGCAGCGTGAATAAATGGAGTATTCACACAGTGAAAGACGGTGATTCTCTTTGGGGAATTGCAAAAAAAAATAAAGTCTCAATAAAAGACATCACAAAGTGGAATGATTTAAATTCGAACCTACCACTACAAATTGGAAAAAAACTTGAATTACGTATTAAATAAGACTTGAGTATTGGCCAGCGGATAGGGGTTTATAGAGAGTTTTTCTTTTTCTGGTCGGAGACATCATAAGCCAGGTCATTAATAGTATTTTTTGGCTCTTTCTGCCTACTGGGCGATAGTTCGTCGCATTTTTTTTGATCTCCTCCGCACAAATCGCAAACATAGTCACTCTCCTTCAGTGCAGCTCCGACGCCACCACATGAGCCTTTGAGTGGGCTTTTTCCCATGATCACACCAATAGCCATGCCGACCATGATCAGCACTAAAACGATAAACGCAAGAAACAGCTCAAGCACATCTATTCTCCAGCAATATAAGGGGTGAAAGCTGAAGAATGCATAGCGTCGAAGCCATCACGGCTTTTAACCAAGAAATACGCTGCTAGATTGTTTTCTTCTGCTAGGTTTAGGGCCGCCTCTGGCCCCAGAACCATCATAGATGTAGCAAATGCATCTGCTTTAGAGGCAGTCTCAGCTATAACTGTAACTGATGCCAGATTATGAGTAACAGGGTAACCTGTTCGTGGATCTATAGTATGAGAATACCGGATGCCATTTTTCTCAAAATAGTTACGGTAGTCTCCTGATGTAGCCACACCAGAGTCAACAACTTGAACGATCTGCTGCACACCATGATTTACAAGAGAAGGTGTTTCGATAGCTATACGCCAATTATCATTATTAGATTTTCTCCCTTGAGCTCGCAACTCTCCACCTACCTCTATCAGATAACTGGATACTCCCAATGAATTCAAAAGTGTCGCTACAGTATCTGCAGCGTAGCCTTTCGCTATTCCTGAGAAATCAACTCTTGTGCCATTAAGGCGTATCGCTGTTTTTTTCTCTCTATCTATAATGATTCTATTAAAGCCCACAAAAGGTAAAAGGTTCAAAACTGACTCATGGGATGGAATAACATCATCAGTTCTAAGCGGCCCAAAACCCCATAGGTCAACCAAAGAAGCTACTGTTGGGTCAAAAGACCCTTTCGATAAGGCAAAAATATCACGAGACATGGACAGGACATCAATCATTTCGAGCGACAAATCTTGAGGCTTGCCTGCAGGAGAAGTATTGAAAAGCATCAGCTCAGATCTATCGCTATATGTTGTAAATATTTTATTAATTTTTTGCAGCTGATCATCTATAAGCTTCCCCATATTTTTGGGACCCAGCGCGTGGTGTTCCCCGCTTATTTTTACTTGATACGTTGTGCCCATAACATCGCCAGCATATACCATATCAACTGGCTTCTTAGCGCAACCAACAAGAAATAAATGTAGAAACAAGAAAAAAAATAAGACAACATTTATACGGGGGAAACCAAACAAAAACGAGGCGCTAGGCCCCGTTTTTTCTGCTGCCTCAATTCTTTTGAATGATACAATCACTGATAATTACCCACCAAAATCATCAAGGAATATATTGTCTCGCTCTACCCCAAGATCAACTAACATCGAAATTACAGCAGAATTCATCATCGGTGGTCCACACATATAATACTCGCAGTCTTCAGGTGCCGGATGATCCTTTAGGTAATTTTCATAAAGAACCTGATGTATAAACCCCTTATAACCTTCCCAGTTATCTTCTGGCTGCGCATCAGAAAGAGCAAGATGCCAATCAAAGTTTTCATTCTCTTCAGAGAGTGTATCGTATTCATCGTTATAAAAACATTCCCGCATAGAGCGTGCGCCGTACCAAAAAGATATTTTTCGATCTGTCTTTAGACGCCTAAGCTGATCAAACAAATGTGACCGCATTGGTGCCATCCCAGCACCTCCACCGATGAAAACCATCTCCCCTGGTGTATCTTTTGCAAAAAATTCACCAAATGGACCAAAAACATTAACTTTGTCGCCTGGCTTTAAATTGAATGCCCATGAAGACATGACGCCAGGAGGAATGCCCTCTGTTCCAGGAGGAGGGGTAGCACATCGAATATTAAATTTAACTATCCCTGTTTCTTCTGGATAGTTGGCCATCGAGTACGCCCTTATAACCGTCTCCTTCACTATAGATTCGTGTTTAAAAAATCCAAAACGATCCCAGTCAGCACGGTACTCTTCTTCTATGTCAAACTCACTGTACTTAACATGATGGGGAGGGCATTCAAGCTGTACATACCCGCCTGCTTTAAAATCAACACTCTCGCCATCGGGTAGACGAAGAGTTAACTCTTTGATGAAGGTAGCAACATTAGGGTTAGCCTCTACGGTGCATTCCCACTGCTTAACTCCAAACACTTCTTCAGGTACAACCACTCTCATATCTTGCTTTACAGCAGTTTGACAAGACAGTCGCCAGCCTTCGCTCGCTTCACGTTTGGAAAAATGAGACTCTTCTGTGGGAAGCATAGACCCGCCGCCCTCTGTAACAATACACTTACACTGCGCGCATGTACCGCCACCGCCGCAAGCAGAAGCTAAAAATAAACCAGCATTAGATAGTGTCGACAGCAGCTTGTCTCCAGCTGGGACAGTAATATTTTTCTCGCCATTAATATCTATAGTAACTAAACCCGCACTAACAAGTTTAGCTCTAGCGGCCAAAATAAAGGCGACCAACGCCAGTACAATGACTGTAAACATTACTACGCCAAGTAAAATCTCTAAATTAATAATCATTGCTACCCCTTAGCTATCAAAGATCAATGCCACCGAAGGACATGAAACCTAACGACATAAGACCGACAGTTATAAACGTGATACCAAGACCCTGAAGGCCATCAGGAACATCACTATATTTAAGCTTTTCGCGAATTCCAGCCAATGCAACGATTGCAAGAGCCCAACCAAAACCGGCTCCCAAGCCATACACGGTACTTTCGGCTAAGTCATAGTCTCTTTCTACCATAAATAAAGCTGCCCCTAGAATTGCACAGTTAACTGTTATTAATGGAAGAAACACACCGAGCGCGTTGTAAAGCACTGGAACATACTTATCTAGAAACATTTCCATTATTTGAACAATAGCAGCGATGACACCGATGTAACTGAGCAGGCCAAGAAAGCTAAGATCGACCTTGTCCATGCCTTTTATTCCAGTCCATGCCAAAGCACCCTCTGTGAGTAGATATTTAAATATCAGATAATTAGCTGGAACGGTTACCACCAGAACTACAATAACAGCAATACCCAATCCCATGGCAGCTTGTATCTTTTTAGAAATAGCTAAAAAAGTACACATTCCAAGGAAAAAAGAAAGTGCCATATTTTCAATAAAAACTGACCGAACAAATAAACTTAAATAGTGCTCCATTATGCGGCCTCCCCTTTTGGTGAATTTGGTGCAATTTTGAAATCAGGCGCTTCAACCTGACCTTTTTTCCAGGCTCTCAGGGCCCAAATAAAGAGACCAATCAAGAAAAAAGCACTTGGCGGTAGCAACAACAAACCATTTGGGACATACCATCCACCATTGGTCGCTAGCGACAAAACCTCAAAACCAAAGAGGTTTCCTGCACCAAACAATTCACGAATAAATGCAAGAGCAAGCAGGATGACACTGTAACCTAAACCATTACCAATCCCGTCCAAGAAGCTGTCCAGAGGGGGATTCTTCATCGCAAATCCCTCGGCTCGACCCATGACAATGCAATTAGTAATAATTAACCCTACAAACACAGAAAGCTGCTTGCTTATGTCATAAGCTACAGCCTTAAGAACTTGATCAACAAGAATAACGACCGAAGCTATAATTGTCATTTGCACGATGATACGAATATTACCTGGTATCTGGTTCCGTATAAGCGAGACCAGCATGCTAGATACCGCAGCTACAACTGTTAAGCTAATACACATAACAGCGGTAACCTTGAGGCTAGATGTTACAGCTAGTGCTGAGCATATGCCTAAGATTTGAAGCGCTATTGGATTTTCATTAAAAATTGGTCTTAATAGGATATCGTTCATTTTATTAGCCAAGATCAAGCCTCCCCTGCACGTAAATTAGCAAGAAAAGGAGCGAATCCATTTTCTCCCATCCAGAATTTTACAAGATTATCTACGCCGCGACTTGTCAGTGTTGCCCCTGACAATCCATCTATTTGATGTATAGACTCAGGTCGGTCCATGTTTACCTTACCCTTAATAACGGTAAGTGCCTGCTTGTTATTTGAATCATAGCTTTTCTTGCCAACCCATTGCGCCTTCCAGGACGGGTTATCGATTTCACCCCCTAGACCTGGTGTTTCAGCGTGTTCATAGAAGCCAAGCCCCGCAACTGTATTAAGGTCAGATTCCAGCGCTACAAAACCATACAATGTTGACCAGAGTCCGTATCCTTTTACAGGTAAAATGATTTTCTCTAGACCTGCACTCCCTTCTACAATATATACAATCATAAATTTGGGAAGGCGGCCAATTTTAGCGATATCTGCATCACCAAGATCGGTTGAAAGCTTCGGATCTTTAGAGGCTTTCCGCTGGTTGTAGCTTTTCAAATCTACAGCATCTGTGAATTTTCCAGTTGTTAAGTCGACAGCTCGAGTAGTTATATTCTCAAATTTAGCAAGAACATCATCACCCTTATTCAGCATACCTGCTGCAGCTAGAATATTTGTTTTTCGATCCAAGGCCTTATTAGCCTGTTGCGCTGGTCTCAACAACACAGCAGCTGTAGACACAATCACTGAGCAAACAATACACAGTATTAAAGCTACTCTAATAGTTTTTGAAGTAGAGTTATCATTAGCCACGAGCCATTCTCCTTTTAATATTTGCCTCAACTACAAAATGGTCTATTAACGGAGAGAATAAATTAGCAAAAAGTATAGCCAACATCATTCCTTCAGGATAAGCAGGATTGACAACTCTTATCAATACGACCATTAAGCCAATCAATAAGCCATACCAGAATTTTCCTGAACTGGTCATAGAGGCAGAAACAGGCTCTGTTGCCATAAAGACAAGGCCAAAAGCAAAGCTACCAATGACCATATGCCAGTGCCAGGGAACGCTAAACATTGGATTCGTATCAGAGCCGATAAAATTAAATAACGTCGACAAGGAGGCCATACCTACAAATACTCCCAACATAATACGCCAAGACGCAATTCGAGTTACAAGCAACACTGCACCACCAATTATAATTGCTAAGGTGGATGTTTCGCCGATCGAGCCCTGCTTGTTGCCGATAAATGCATCAAACCAAGTAAGATTTTGCTGGACAGCCTCAATTCCATAATTAGCGGCAATCGAAAGTGAAGTTGCTCCTGTGTAGCCGTCAACGGCGGTCCATACAGCATCTCCTGATAGTTCTGCTGGGTACGCAAAAAAAAGAAAGGCTCGACCTGTTAGCGCTGGATTGAGGAAATTTTTACCCGTGCCCCCAAAGACTTCTTTGCCAATAACAACACCAAAACTTATACCTAAGGCCACCTGCCATAACGGTATATCCGGAGGGCAGATTAAAGCAAATAGAATAGAGGTTACAAAAAAACCTTCGTTAATCTCATGACCCCGCACAGAAGCGAAGACAACCTCCCAAAACCCCCCCGCTATAAATGTCACTATATAAATAGGGACGAAGAAAGCTGCACCATATACCATGCAATCCCAAACACTTGATGGATCATGTCCAGCAAACATAGCGATAACGGCTTCATGCCAGTCTGTTGGATAAGTTACTTCAGATGCAGCAAGAATTGTGTTTGCTTGAAACCCAAGATTATACATCCCATAAAACATTGCTGGGAATGCAGCAAGCCAGACAGTAATCATTACTCTTTTTAAGTCGATGCCATCTCGAATGTGTGAGCCGTTCTTAGTTACAGATCCTGGCGAATAAAAAATTGTATCCACAGCCTCATATAACGCATAAAAACTCTTTAACTTTCCACCTTTATGGAAGTGTGGCTCAATTCTGTCCAAATAGTTACGCAAAACTTTCACTATCAGCCCTCCTTCTCAATACGTGCTAAGTTATTTCTAAGGATAGGGCCATACTCATATTTACCAACACAAACATAGGTGCATAAGGCCAAATCTTCCTCCTCAAGCTCGAGGCAACCAAGTTTTTGGGCCATTTCTGTATCACCGACAATCAAGGCGCGGAGAAGTTGCGTAGGAAGCACATCCAAAGGCATCACCTTTTCGTAACTTCCAATTGGAACCATCGCTCTCTCGCTTCCATTCGTGTTTGTAGTAAAGTTCAATTTTTTTTCCTTCTTTAAACCCAGGGAGGAAAGATAAATAGGCAGTGCCGAATGCCGATTGACACCCAAAGAAACATAGCGAAAAAATTCACGCTGATATCCCTCAAGAATTACAGTAATTTGACTATGATATCGACCCAGGAAAGAAAGCACCCCACCAGCATGCTCAACGGATGCGGTGCGGCCAGAGAGAATTGAGCCAGAGATAACACGATTGTCACCATCAAGTGTCTCACTAGCAACTAGTTCATTTATATTTGCTCCGATCCGAGTCCGGACCAATCGAGGAGTGCATGCTTGCGGTCCACACAAGGCTACTACTCTTTGCGTATCAAGGTGGCCAGTAATAAATAGTGCGCCAATTGCCAACACATCCTGATAACCTACAACCCAAACTGTTTTATTTATACTAACAGGGTCTAAAAAATGGATGTGTGTCCCAGCAAGACCCGATGGATGAGGACCCTTAAATTTATGTGGTTTAACACCACTAACATCATTACCGGCAATAATTGCATCACTTGAAATACAAAGATTAACTGGCCCATCTGTCAAACGTTTGAGCACTGACAAGCCATTTTTAAAATCCTCCTCTCTTTCAGCAATTATAACTTCCGGGTTTGCTGCTAAAGGGTTTGTATCAATAGCTGTAACAAAAATAGAGCTGGGTGCCTCTGATAAAGGCGATGGCACCTTTGAATATGGACGAGTTCTTAATGATGTCCATAGTCCTGATGAAACCAAATTTTCAACTACTGCGTCTCTAGCTAACATTGACAGTTCTGAAGAAGGGTACTGAGTAAATTTTTCCTGTTCATCCCCATCAATATCGATAACTACAGACTGAAGAACTCGACGCTCCCCACGATTAATTGCGGAGACAATACCGCAGGCTGGAGAAGTATAGTGAACTCCCTCTGTTCTCTTGTCGGAAAAAAGAAGCTGGCCAAGTTTCACTCTATCGCCTTCCTTCACAGCCATCGTTGGCTTCATACCAACATAGTCATCGCCAATAATGGCTACAGAATTGACAACAGGCCCATCATGTATTGCTTGCTCGGGCGCTCCCGTTATGGGTATGTCTAATCCCCGGAAAATCTTAACCATAGATAACACCTAAAAAACTATTTTAATTAACCAACTGCCCTTTCATGAGCCCCAAAAAATAGATAAAAAAAACCAAACAATTTTTATCTAAAAAAATGTTTTTTTTATCTATTTTTTAAATTTACTAGAATTTAGAACGCTACAATTATACGCGATTATTATAAAGAGACGAACAATTTTTACTTATTTATTGATTCAGTAGCAGCAGTTTTACTGCAAACTTAACACGTATACTTTTTAAGAGTTTTGCGCATGAAACTGATTCTGCAAAACAATACATTAAATAATTACTTTAGCGAGGAAACATAGGCCAGAAAATACCAGCTAATTCTTCCAGACACCGGATAACTTGGCAGCTATATCCAAACTCATTGTCATACCAGCAGTACAAAACAACATTATTGCCATCAACAATTGTTGCCTGAGCATCATAAATACAAGCATGCCGAGAGCCAACAAAATCTGTTGAAACAGCTTCCGTGGACATTGTGTAATCTATCTGATTTTGCAGGGGTGAATACAACGACATCTTTCGAACGTAAGCGTTTATCTCCTCAAGGCTTGTGTTCTGCTTGAGCTGCAAGTTAAGGATAGCCATAGAAACATTTGGTGTAGGCACTCTAATGGCATTGCCTGTTAGCTTACCCTCAAGCTCAGGAAGAGCCTTAGCAACTGCTTTTGCTGCTCCAGTCTCAGTAATTACCATGTTAAGCGCAGCACTGCGACCGCGCCTAGACCCGCTATGATAATTATCAATCAAGTTTTGGTCATTAGTATATGAGTGAACAGTTTCTACGTGACCTCTGATTATTCCATATTCATCCTGCAGGGCTTTTAATATTGGAACGATGGCATTGGTTGTACATGAGGCTGCTGATATAATTTTTGAATTCTTAGTGATTTGATGGTTATTGATCCCATAAACAATATTTGGGATTTCCCCCTTGCCGGGAGCGGTAAGTATAACTTTAGCAGCACCTGGGCAAGCCAAGTGCTGCCCCAGACCGGCTTCATCGCGCCACACACCTGTATTATCAATCACTATAGCCTTATTTATGCCAAATTTTGTATAATCCACCTGTTCTGGGGAGTCTGCGTAAATCACTTGGATGGGATTTCCGTTGCAAACTAAAATATTTTTATCCTTTAGAACCCTAATAGTTCCATCAAAAGCACCGTGAATAGAATCACGGCGGAGCAAGCTGGCACGCTTAGATAGGTCATTATCAGTACCCCCTTTGCGAACCACGACCGCTCGCAAACGCAACATGTCGCCACTACCAGATTTCTCTATAAGCAGGCGAGCTAGAAGGCGCCCGATGCGTCCAAAACCATAAAGAACAACATCTTGCGGCTCAAGGATTGGTTTACGTTTGCATCCAAGGAGGTCACTCATCTCTGACTCTAGGAAAACTAGCAACCCAGCAGTGCTTGCAGGCTCTTGATATTTAACAGCCAGCTTTCCTATATCAATATGAGCTGGACCGAGATCCATATTGACTAGTGTCTCGATCAAGGGAAAGGTTTCATACTCTGATAGTTCGTTTTGCTCAATTTGACGTACAAAACGATGCGCCTTCATAATCTCTATGACAGAGCGATTAACCATATTTTTTCCATGTATATACAAAGAAATATTTTTTTCTCTGTAAAGCCTCCCAATTAAAGGGATCATTGCTTCGGATAGCGCTTCACGCTCTTTCCAGTCAGCAAAAAAATCTGCGGGTATAGGACGAGTATTTTCTGTCACTAGTTAGACCTCTTACTTGAACTAAATATACAACTCTAAGGGGACGCATTATCAAGGCTTGGTCTCCTTAGAGCAACCTAGTTGAGCATAAAATGCACTAAAACCTACCCATTATATGCAACACAACAAAAACTATTTGCTAAAATGGGAAAAAAGCTGTGGTGGCCACTTTTTTAACAACAGTTTTTATTATTCTGTTATTTTTACCAGACATAATTTTCGCCAACATATCCTGCAATGAAATCATTTTACCGAACAACCTTTCGTAGCTTAAGTTTTCGGTCTCTCCATCCCTGCTATTTGTTAGAATAAGAGGATCTCCCGATTCACTCTTAAAGGAGGTTATACGCCACAATGCTATCTCTAAATTACGTGCACTCAAATAAAGATCCTGCTCTTTTAGGGCGTTATGTATAAAGAAATCATGTCGGTATCCATATGACTTTCTTACCATTTCAGTCAATCCAGCCATAAAAGCAAAAACTCTGTCTCCTTGAAATTCGCCATCAAGGGATAGTTCAATCGCTGCAATGCCATGCTCAGAGATGCCATGCATGTTAATTTTTCCTGGAGATCCAAAAATATTCTCCAGCCTATCTTTTATCGCAAAGGTTTGACCGTTAGATTTTAGCTTGCTATTTAGGTACTTAGGATTCCTTTTATAAAGCTTTGCGGTCAACTCCTTAAGCAACGATTCAACTTCCATATAATGATAATCTGCAACCACATCGATCTCTGATTTCGCTAGATTCATCAAACTAAAATTTTTAAATGAACAGCCACTCAGGATGACCAAAAAAATCAATGCGCAAACAGGAATCGTAAACTGACTAAACTTATACAACTTCAACCCCACATTAATTGAGAAAATATTTATACTAAACTCATGCTGTAAGTCATATCAATATGTAACAACCATCGCTAAAATAAGCCCAAAATTTATTTTAAAAAAATATTCACAGCAGAGACATCTGTATTAATATTACACCAATAACTTAAAGCACTATACCCACCATGCTAACTATGACTCTGCCAGCAACAAATTTACCTGGCGAAAAGCGAACCTGGAAAAGCGTTTATAGCGCTGGGATTTCACTAAGTATTGCTGAAATATCCCAGCAGCACCAAGGACTCGTACTTGTTGTCGCCTCGTCAGCCAGATCTGCATCACGAATAATGACTGAGGTAGCTTTTTTCCTAGGAGATGAGAGTAAGGTTTTTCATTTCCCTGACTGGGAAACGCTCCCTTATGATCAGTTTTCCCCTCACCAGGATATTGTTTCACAGCGGTTAAAAACACTGCATAGCTTACCGCAAACCTCCACAGGTGTTGTAGTCGTTCCTGTGATGACAATGATGCACAGAATACCGCCTGTTGATTTTGTCAGTGCCCGCTCTTTTGACTACAGCATTGGAGACCACTTAGATCCTTGTGATTTAAGAAAAAAACTACAACATAACGGGTATCGACTTACAGAAACTGTCATTGAGCATGGTGAATATAATATTCGTGGATCAATTATAGATATTTACCCGATGGGCGCCCCGCTGCCTTTTCGTATTGATCTATTTGATAACGAGATTGAAAGTCTTAGAACTTTTGATCCAGACAGCCAGCTTACATTAGAAAAAATGGATCATCTTTTTCTTCTGCCTGCCAAAGAAATTCCTATAGATGAAGAGTCTATAGGGTTATTTAAAAGAAAATGGCTTGATCGATTTGAGGCAGACCACCGAAAATGCTCTACATACAAAGATGTGAGTAATGGTATAGCATCGCAAGGAATTGAATACTACCTTCCATTGTTTTTTGAAGAGTCGGCAACTGTGTTTGATTACCTTCCAAAAGACTGTCTTGTTATTACTGAAAGTGACACTGAGATCGACGCTAAAAATTTCTGGGAGAGCATAAAAAAACGTTACGAAGAATGCAATATTGATATAACTCGCCCTCTTCTTTCTCCCAATGAAATTTTTCTTCCAGTTGATGAGTTTTTTGCTTTACTAAATAAATATCCACGCACCATAATGACTGAATCAAGTAACAGCGCAAAAAAAACTAATAATATTTTTAAATTGAATTTTCAACCCATTCCTCATATTGCTGTTAACAACAAGATATCTGACCCACTTGAACACCTAAAAAAATTCCTATCTTTTACCTCTGGGCGCATTTTATTTTTGGCCGAAACCAAAGGACGAAAAGAAGCCTTAAGCACGCTACTTAGCACCAACAATATTCCCCATAAAGAAGTTGAAGGATGGGAAGATTTTATTGTCAAAAAAAATAAGATCTGCCTGACTACTCATCCTGTAGAAAGAGGGTTGTATTTGGAAAACCCGAATATCTGTCTTATTACTGAGACCGAACTATTTGGCCTTCAAATTATACAAAATCGTCGTCGAATCACTAAAAAACTTGAATCAGAACAGGTCATAAAAAATCTTTCAGAGTTACGATTAGGCGCACCGGTTGTTCACATAGAGCACGGGGTTGGAAGATACCGAGGGTTAAAAACTATAAGTTCAGAAGATTGGCCGCAGGAATTTATCAGTCTAGAGTATGCAAACGAATCTAAGTTATATGTACCAGTTTCATCCCTTCATCTTATTAGCCGATACAGCGGGGGAGAAATAGAATTAGCACCCATGCATAGACTTGGTACGGATCAATGGCAAAAAGCTAAAGACAAGGCTCTTAAACAAATTTCTGATACAGCTGTGGAGTTGCTAGACATATTTGCAATTAGGGCGTCAAAAAAAGGGTTTGCATGCAAGCCAATGCCTGATGAGTATCAGTTATTTTGCGCGGATTTTCCCTTTGAGGAAACCCCAGATCAACTGAAAACGATTGAAGCAACGAAAAAAGACATGTTTTCTGAGCAACCTATGGATCGACTTGTCTGCGGTGATGTTGGTTTTGGTAAGACTGAAGTCGCAATGAGAGCCGCGTTTATTGCGGTTGCCAGCCACAAACAAGTGGTCATACTCGCACCAACAACTCTTCTTGTGCATCAACATGTAGAAAATTTTCGTGATAGATTTGCTAACTGGCCAATTAAAATCGGTGAGTTATCTCGATTTTGCACGGCAAAAGACCAGGAAGGTGTTTTAACTGAAACAGCTCAAGGAAACATTGATATTTTAATTGGCACCCATAAACTTCTGCATACGAAAATAAATTATAAAAATTTAGGACTTCTTATTATCGATGAAGAACATCGATTTGGGGTCAAGCAAAAAGAAAAAATCAAATCTCTAAGAGCAGAAGTCGACATATTGACTCTTACAGCGACTCCTATTCCGCGAACTCTAAACCTATCAATGTCAGGCATTAAGGATCTTTCTATTATTGCGACCCCCCCTGCAAAAAGATTATCCGTGAAGACATTTATCCGGGAAAATAACTCTGGTATTACTCGAGAGGCTATTTTAAGAGAAATTCTTCGTGGCGGACAAGTTTTTTATCTGCACAACGAAGTAAGAAACATTGAAATGGTAGCAGATGAGCTCTCTGAGCTAGTCCCAGAAGCAAAGGTGAATTTTGCTCACGGACAGATGCGAGAGAGAGATTTAGAGAAAATAATGTCTGATTTTTACCACCAACGCTTTAGCGTCCTCGTCTGCACTACTATTATCGAAAATGGTATCGATATTCCGAGCGCAAATACCATATTAGTAAATCGTGCAGATAAATTTGGTCTTGCGCAACTACACCAACTTCGAGGTAGAGTTGGTCGCTCTCACCATCAAGCATACGCCTACTTGTTAATTCCAGAAATAAAATCAATGACTCCAGATGCCCTAAAGCGTCTCGAAGCTATCAGAGATGCCAGTCAGCTCGGTTCAGGGTTTACGCTCGCAACCCATGACCTAGAAATTCGAGGGGCAGGAGAACTTTTAGGAAAAGGGCAAAGCGGCCACATACAATCAATTGGCTTTAACTTGTACTCGGAATTGTTAGAGAAAGCAGTAAAGGCCATTCGTAAAGGTGAATCGGTTGATTCAATAATGACATCTAATGACGATGTTGAAGTAAAACTAAATATTCCCGCCCTAATACCTGAAGAATATCTGCCCGATGTACATATGCGGCTAACTATTTATAAGCGAATAGCAAATGCTGTATCTGACAATGAGTTACACGAACTTCAAGTTGAAATGATAGATCGTTTTGGGCTAATTGACGGTTACCTTAAAAACCTCTTTTTAGTGACCTCTCTAAAATTGCATGCTAGGTCTATAGGGATTATAAAGCTAGAAACTGGATCAGATGAGGGCCGGTTAATTTTTGGCCCAAATACCTTGGTAGAGCCACTTACGATAGTTAATTTAGTTCAAAATCAACCCGATGTGTACCGCCTTATGGGCTCAAATAGCTTGAAGTTTAAGCAAAAAATGGAAACAACGGAACAGCGCATTCAACAAGCGGGTGATCTGCTGCGCCTTCTTACACCCAAAAAATAATCTAAAAGAATCAATGAATCTACTTTAGATCATTATGTATAGCTGGGTCAGACACCATGTGCAATGTTGAAGTTGGGAATGCTATTTCTGCGTTGTGCCCTGCAATAATATCAGACACCTTTAAAAGCACATCTTGCTTAACTTGATGATAAAGAGCCCACTTTGTGGTTTTAGTAAATGTATAAATAAAGAAATCAGCTGAAGATGCAGCAAAGGCATCAAAATTTACAATCAATATTTTACTGTTATCGATATCCTTATGCTCAGAAAGCATCAAGCGTACGTCTGAGACGATAGCTTCCATTTTTCCTAAGTCATCATAGCGAATGCCTATAGTTTCAAATATTCGACGATTCAGCATTCTTGAGGGATTCTCTAGCGAGATACTGTTAAATACAGAGTTTGGAATATATAACGGCCTCTGATCAAATGTTCGAATCCTCGTAAGGCGCCAACCAATATCTTCAACTGTACCTTCAATTTCTTGGTCAGGAGATCTAACCCAATCTCCAACTTTGAATGGCTGGTCGAAATACAGCATTAGCCCCCCAAAAAAATTAGCCAATAAATCCTTTGCAGCAAAACCGATGGCTAGGCCACCTATACCACCAAATGCAAGTAACCCGGATATACTGTAACCAAACAACTGCATTGCTACCAGAACTGACATTATTATGACTGAAGCACTCAGGATCTTACCTACCGCCCTAACTGTAGTTTCATCAAATGGCTCTGCCATATAGTCAGGGTGTGACAAGTTGTGTTCCGCACGCTTAATCAGCTTAGTCAAAAAAAGTGCGGAAAGAAAAATTATAGAAGCTCGATTAATAAGACTGACAAGATCATGGATCTCAAGGGCTAAAGCTTTTGAAGCTGTTGAAGCTGCTAGGTTGATGCCAATGATCCATACAATCCATACAGCCGGTCGCCTCAGGGCCCCAACAATTGCATCATCCCATACCGTCTTAGATCTAGCGGCTTGCCTTGCTAGTATATTTACTAAACCATTGATTATTTTCCCAACAGCATAAGTACAAACGATGATCAGAAGAATCTCTAGCACCCAAAAGTAATATTCACCTATCAGGCCAACAAACCAATTTTCTGAAATTGCCATAAAGACATTCCTTGTCAATTACACGCTAAGCTAATCTTAACATTTAGATAACACCAAAAGAGACTCACTAGTAGATTTCCACCGATCATTGGCATTTAAATCATCCCATGAAAATATTTTTCGACGAGTCATTCTGTCCAATCTTGGAGATGACGTCCAGTTTGAGGATTCTAAAAAGTCCAACACCTCAAAAACCCCCTGTCTATTATTACAAACCAAAATAGCATCACAGCCAGCCTTAAGTGCAGATTCAGCTTTGTCTTTATAGTCACCAGCAATATCTGCACCTTTCATAGAGAGATCATCACTAAAAATAACTCCGTCAAACTTCAGGCTCTCTCTTAGGATATTCTTTAGCCAGAACTCTGAAAAACCTACCGCGTTAGAGTCAATTTTAGGAAAAATAATGTGCGCCGGCATTATTGCACCTAAACTTGCAGCCAGCTTTTTAAAGGGTATAAGGTCATGAGCATGCAACTCATCTAGGGACCTTTGGTCTAGCGGCGTTTCATGGTGACTATCAGCCACTACACCGCCATGCCCAGGAAAATGTTTACCAGTAGCAGCCATGCCGGCTTCATTCATACCAGCTATGAATAATTGCGCCGCTCTAGTAGTTAATTCCGGGTTACTAGAAAATGATCGATCTGCAATGACTTCGCAGCTATTTGCATCTAAATCCAAAACAGGAGCAAAACTAAAATCTACGTCGCATGCTATTAATTCAGAGGCCATTAACCACCCGCAGTCCTTTACAAAGCTCTCTGAATTTTTTGATGCAGTCTTTAGGGTATTTCCTAGTAGTTGCATCGGAGGAATTATACTGAAACCTTTGAGAAAACGCTGAACCCTTCCTCCCTCTTGGTCAACACAAATTAAAAGATCCGGAGCTGTTTCTCTGATCTCAGATACTAGGGATGAGATTTGTTCTCTGTTTTTGAAGTTTCGTGCAAAAAAAATGACCCCTCCAATAAAAGGGCTGCCCAGCAAACGCTTTTCCGCCACACTTAACGAAAGTCCATCTAGATCAATTATCAAAGGCCCTAATGACATAATCTCTTTCCCTAAACCCATCGTGCGATCAAAATAAACATTTACGCTTGGACAATAGGCCAGTATGAATGCTTTTTTACTTAATCATAGATTAATTTATATATTCTGCTGTGTTTTTATTTTTCGGTATCACATACAAAATAAATAAATATTAAAAAAATTTTCACATAGTTTTATTTGTATGAAATGTTTGATATTAAACTAACTTTGACCATATACTGTTAATAAATACAGGCTATATTTATCAACAGTTACATATGCTTATTCCTAAATCAAAAAGACAAGGGGCTGAATGATGCGCAAATCCTCACTCACGGCAAGGCAAGAAGAAATTCTTAACCTAATTAAGATGCATATAAGGTCGACAGGATATCCCCCAACAAGGGCTGAGATAGCTGCAGAATTAGGTTTCAAGTCACCTAATGCAGCAGAAGAGCACCTGAGAGCACTAGCTAGAAAAGGTGCTATTGAGATGATCTCTGGCACATCTCGAGGCATTCGCTTATTGGACGAAGAGCATAACGGGCTTCCGCTGATTGGCCAAGTGGCAGCTGGAGAGCCTATTCTTGCGATCGAAAACATTGAGGACTATCTCGAGATTCCTCCTGATATGTTTCATCCCAAAGCAGATTATCTGCTAAGGGTTCAAGGAAGAAGCATGAAAAATGTTGGTATAATGGATGGCGATCTTCTTGCTGTTCACAAGACGAAAACTGCAGAAAATGGTGAGATTGTGGTTGCAAGAATTGAAGATGAAGTGACTGTAAAACGTTTAAAGACCAGCCCTGAGGCTCATGAGGTCATCTTATTGCCAGAAAATGAAGAGTTAGATCCAATCCATGTTGATTTACGAGAAAAAAATTTCGCAATTGAAGGAATCAGCGTGGGTGTCATCAGGATAAAATTATAGCTGAAGGGTGATAATCTAATGAATTACAGGAGATATCCCAGCAAAGTGATTCTCTTCTGATACTTGCAGGGTATCAAGGTCCATCTTATCGAACAAATCAATTCCTGCATCAATCATAACTCTTGCAACATCCATTTTTGATTCCTCCGAAAATCCTTGAACCTTCTTTGAAAAGGAAATACAAATTAGCGGCTCATCATCATTATCGCTTTTCAGTGCAATATCACCATTAGGCAACACAACTATTTCAAAAAAAGACATTTAATAATTCCATAAAGATAAAAACAACTAAAATTATATCAGAGGTGGTTAATGATATTAAGCAAGTATTTAAAAAAATTTAACCGGATTAAAATTCACACATAAGCTCTCGATGTCTTTCTACCATCTCAATAAAATATTTTTTCCAGTCTTGCAGCAATTGATAATCCAGACATACACTCTCATCTAACTGTCTCACCTCAAGCAAGGAGCTTGACTGCTGACGCCTGTCAGTAACTCCCCTCACCGCAGATGGCAAAGGCAGCGCCTTATAAGCAAAAAGGAGTCGGGAAAGCCAGCTTAGAGGGTCTTCTGTCAGGCTGGCAATTTCATTCGCCTCATCTGGCATCTTCTCAATCGAATTGAGCGCTGCAATCAAGCCCTTTATAGAAGAAATTAATTCTATTTGTTTACATTGGTAAGTGTGTGCGATTTCTCTTAAATAATTAAGATATGCAGACTCCATTTGATAGAGAGCCGATTGGCACAAGGCGATTTCAAGCTGGTATGCAGGCTTCATGTCGGCAGGAATTTTTTTTTCTAAACCTTGCTCTAATAGCATATTACAAAAAAATAATTTTTGATTAACCATTGAAAGATAAGGATTTATTGGCATTATTTTTTCCCATCTACTTTATGGTAGGTTACAGCAACACCCTTAAAGCACTATTTTTTTTTGGTCACTTTACGTTCATCATTTACTTTCCAGCTACCGTTGACATAAGAGCTCTTCCAGCCAGTAGGTTTTCCATCAACCTCAGTTCGAACGTAGTGAACTTTAGCTTTTCTATCAAAACGTACAAGTGCCTTTAACCCACTCGGGTCTTGCTGGGGGGCATCAAAAAGATGCCTATATTTGGAATCAATTTCATCTTTATATGGGAGCAATTCCACTACCAGCGGAGCTCTAGTTTCTCTATGCTTTGGATACTGGCTCGCTGCAAGGAAAATACCTGCGGCTCCATCCCTCAACAAATAATGATCCTCTACTTTAACACATAGTAAATCAGGCATTGGTACTGGGTCCATCTTGGGTGGGGCAGCCTCGCCATTTCTAAGAAGTTTACGGGTATTCTTGCAATCGTCTCCTTGGCACCCAAAATACTTTCCAAATCGCCCATCTTTTAAATGCATATCCATTCCGCATTTGTCGCATATCAATGATGGGCCCTCGTAACCCCTAAGCACAAACATCCCTTCCTCTACTTCGAAACCGGAGCAACTTGGGTTTTTTGCGCAAATATGAAGCTTCCTTTGGGCATCAACTAGGTAGCTATCCATCGATGTATCACATATTCCACAGCGGTGTTTTTTGATTAATAATCGTGACTCTGCTTCATCATCTTCGTCAGTATTAATCGCCTCGTCTCCTGAGCTGAGATTAAGGGTATTCTTACATCGTTCTTTAGGGGGTAATATGTATCCAGAGCAACCCAAAAAGACGCCAGTCGCGCCTGTTCGAATAGTCATTGGCCGCTTACAACCCTCCTTTTGACACTCTATATCTGTAAGTGTTGGCTCATTAGGCCGCATACCCCCTTCTTCGGACTCAGCTTTAGCGAGAGTATTAGAAAAATCAACATAAAAATGATTTAAAACATCCTTCCAGTCACGCTCACCACTTGCCACATCATCTAGCTGAGCCTCCATAGCTGCTGTGAAACCATAGTCCATGAGATCAGAAAAACTTTCATTAAGCCGTACCGTAACAATATCACCAATTTTTTCTGCATAAAAACGACGATTCTCTACTCTTGCGTAGCCCTTTTCTTGAATATTTGAAATAATCGCCGCGTAAGTTGAAGGTCTTCCAATCCCTCTTTTTTCTAGCTCTTTAACCAAAGCGGCTTCAGAAAAGCGTGGTGGCGGCTTAGTGAAATGTTGCAAGGGTATTAGTACATTTAGCTTCATAGCATCGCCCAAAAAAAGTTCTGGCAATACTCCGTCGTCATCTTTCTTGCGTACTAATGGTAGGACTTTCAAGTACCCGTCAAAACGTACAATACGACCCCTGGCCCTGAGCTCGTAATCCCCAGCCTTCACTCTTACTGTGGTGCTGGTGAACTTAGCCGGCAACATCTGACAGGCAACAAACTGCTGCCAAATCAACTGGTAGAGCTGTTTTGCATCTTCCATGTCGACCATGTCGCCGGGCATAATATCTACATTTGAGGGCCGTATAGCTTCATGGGCCTCTTGAGCATCTGATTTGCTATTATAAATATTAGGATTTTCTGGAAGATACTCCTTCCCAAAACGCTGCTCAATATGAGTCCTGCAACCTGTGATGGCATCAAGACTAAGATTGGTAGAATCTGTTCTCATATATGTAATATAGCCGCCTTGATAAAGCCTCTGGGCCAACCCCATTGTTTTCTTAACACCATATCCTAGCCTGGTACTGGCAGCCTGCTGGAGAGTCGATGTTATGAACGGAGCTGAAGGTTTACTTCCTGTTGGCTTATCATCTCGTTGTACGATGCTATAATCAGCAACATTTAAAGCCTCTAATGCTGTATGAGCCTCTTCCTTATTTTTTGGTAAAAAGCTGTTACCTGATAGGCTTTTTACTTCAAACCGAATTTTCTCACCTAACTTAGACTCTAGGTCGGCATGCAATGTCCAGTATTCATCTGGGTCAAATGCTTTAATCTCTCTTTCTCTTTCTACAATTAACTTAACTGCAACCGACTGCACTCGCCCTGCTGACAAACCTCTAGCCACCTTCTTCCATAGTAATGGGGAAACCATAAATCCGACTACACGATCCAAAAATCTACGCGCCTGTTGAGCGTTAACTCGATCTATATCAAGATCAGTAGGTTTCAGAAATGCTTCCTGGATAGATTTTTTGGTAATCTCGTTGAAAACTACTCTTTTGTAGCGGCTCTCACTTCCGCCGATAATCTCTCTAAGGTGCCAAGCTATAGCCTCCCCTTCTCTATCCAAATCTGTCGCTAGATAAATGGTATCAGCATTTTTTGCCAGTTTTTTTAGCTCAGAAACTATTTTTTCTTTGCCAGGCAAAATATCATACCGAGCGAGCCAATCTTTTTCTGGGTTAACTCCCATAGAGTCGAATCGCTTTTCTAGAGCCTTTTTTGCTTTATGGGCCTCTTTCTTTCCAGCTGGCATACTACGTGTTATTGCTGCTGCTCGCGCCCGAGCGGCAGGATCTGGGGACATATTGCCTTTTGATAAATCTCGAATATGTCCGACGCTTGACTTAACAATAAAATCGGAACCCAAATATTTATTTATAGTCTTAGCTTTAGCTGGAGACTCAACAATGACTAGTGATTTTCCCATCAGATTATGTTGCTCATTAGTTAATCATAAAAAAACCTACTTATTGCTCGCCTCTTTGGGCAAGCCACACAATATTTACAATAAAAGCTTTGTTTGCATGACAACTATCAGGGATCTGCATATTATTTATGCAGAAAATTAACTGAAATTACACAGTAAGTGATAGCCAAACAGGAATATACATCCATAGGCAGTAGGTTGGTCAAGAAAATTTTACTGTTTTGCTAATAAATTTACCTTAATCAGTCCAACGTATATTTTTTCTTAGTTCAGATAGAAGTTTGTGAATAACAATTACATCTTGTAATTCTCCAGCCTCTTTCCAATATACCACCAATCCATTAGCTCTTGCTTCTAATGCATTTACATTAAAAGGAAGTCCACTCAAAGTTATTTCAATAATATCTGTTAGGCAGCTATTTGCTTTACTGCTAATCCAGCGCCATTCTGACCAGAGGGACGAATCACCTCTTGTCGAATTACTCACCAGAAGCCAGTTTTCCATGTATGGTTTTGGTGATGGTTCAGTTCCTGAAACCCATAGCAGCATATATGCTACACAATCTAACCTAGCAGCCTCTTCTCTTGAAGCAGGGGATGAGCTGAGGTTCACAACTAACCCCAAGCTTAAAGCCTTTTTTCGCATATCAATTATAAGTTTTTGTCGAGGAGACTGCCTAAACCACATAAGTGGCGAAAGGATAACCAGCAACACTAATACAATTAATAGGTATGTCATTTAATTACTCTCTTTACAAATAGAAGCCTATTCCGTTGTATTCAAAAATTCAAATCAATTCTTTTTTATATTAAGCGTTATGGCTATCATGGATTACAATTAGTTGCGCCATATTAATGTTTTATATCTTTTTGTTGTTAATGATAGGTAATAGTGTCCATATGTATATGAGGAAACATAAGAATATAGGCGTTTTTAAACGATGGTCAATCCATACTCACCTAGCACTGGCTAAGACATTATTAGTGATTTTGTTATCTTTTCAATGTCAGATTGTACTGAGCTCAGAAGAAGCAACAGCACATGACTTGTTAGCGCTCCAGCGAGAGCATTTTCAGTCTGCGCATAATGCCCTTAAAGTTGGAGATAAGAAAACATATTTAGCTGCATCAGAGAGGCTTGGGACTTATCCGATCAAACATTATCTCGAGGCCCTAGAGATACTTCAAAGAATTTACAGCCTTCCAAAGGCTGATGTACGAAAATTTTTAAAAGAGCACAAATCAACAGCTATATCTGTTGATTTGCGATATCACTGGTTAGAAGTGTTAAGAAAACGAGGCAACTTGAAAGACTACCTGGCTGACTATAACGAAGAAAAAGTCTCAACAAAGCAGCGCTGTTACTATCAGCTTGCAAGAATCAAGCGCGACAAAGAAGATGCAAGTGAAGCGATTCAAGAGGCAATCCAACTATGGTCTGTCGGTAAATCTCAACCAAAAGAGTGTGATAAATTATTTGCTATCATAATCAAAAAAGGCTACATCACTGAAGATATTGCCTGGCAACGCTATATTAAGTCAATTTTGAATCGCCAATATCAACTATCTCAATACCTTATCCAGTTTATTTCAGATGAAAACCACCTGAAATTAGCACCGAAGCTTTACCGCATATATCGAGACATAAATAATGTAACAAACCATAATTTTTTTACTAGCGATGAATTAAATACAAATCCAGCTCAAATACACAAAGCGCTTACGCATGGATTAACCAAGCTGGCAAGAAAGGATGCCTCTAAGTCACTTTTACACTTTAGTACTTACAAAAAAACTCACAATTTTAATCCCAGAGAAACGAAAAAAATTATTACTTCACTGGTAAAGGGTTTGCGTGCACAAAATAATCCAGAAAAAAGTGATCAGTATCTTTTAGAGAATAAAAAGTTAGCGGCTAATTCCTTACTTGAGTGGCGCACAAGACAATCAATTAAATCTGGAGATTGGGCTGATACATTGTTTTGGATTGGAAATATGCCCGAGCAACTAAAAAGCAAGCAGGCCTGGAGATATTGGCGCCAGAGGAGCTATAATCTCGCTGAGAGCAACAGCTTAAACAGTAACACCTTCCTGGCATCTCAGGAAATCTACAGAAAATTGTCTCCCGAGCGGAGTTTTTATGGATTTTTAAGCAGTCAGTGGCTCGGTATTGAAAAAAGCATTAATCACAAAGATTCGACTCCGGATTCAAACGAACTACTTGAGCTAGAGAGGTCTTCTGGAGTAGTCCGTACGAGAGAGCTGCTATACCACAAACAAATTCTTTCAGCGCGCAGGGAATGGAACAAAACTAGTAGAGATTTCAATAAGAATCAATGGTTACTGGCGGCTCACTTAGCCAAAAAATGGGAGTGGCATAATGGTGCTATAACTAGCATGATAAAGGCTCAATACTGGGATGATGTTAATGTACGCTTTCCAGTTACCTACAATACTGAATTTGAGAAGTACGCAAAATTTAGTGAAATTCCAAAGCATTGGCTGATTGCTCTGGCTCGCCAAGAAAGTGCCTTCCACGAGGAAGCCTCCTCGCCAGCTGGCGCAAGAGGTCTAATGCAACTTATGCCATCGACAGCTCAGGAGGTAGCGACCAAAAATAATATCGAATACAAGATCACTGATGATCTTTACAATCCCGATACAAATATCGCATTAGGTAGCCTCTATTTCGGCGAAATGCTAAAGCGTTTCGATAATAGCCGTATACTAGCAATAGCTGCATATAACGCTGGGCCAAGTAGAGCGAAACGTTGGCGTAAAGCAACTGCAGGAAAGCTACCATTTGACGCCTGGATTGAAGCTATACCATTCAATGAAACTCGCAACTACGTGCAGAATGTTTTAGCTTTCTCAGCAATATATGCTAAAAAAATGGGAGTTCATGAACAAATGATAAGCGAACAAGAAACAATACATAAGCTATGACTGAGCTTCTTAAGTGTGAAGCTGCTCTAATTGATATTGGAGTCAACCTTACACATTCAAGCTTTAATAAGGTGCTAACTGAAACCATAAACCGTGCACAGCAGGCCAATGTCGTTAAGCTTATTATCACCGGCACAAGTGAAAAAGAAAGCATCCAGGCTCTTAAGATTTGCCAGGCGCTAAAGCCAAAACACCCTAGCATGCTCTATGCAACAAGCGGCGTGCACCCCCATAATGCAAAAGAGTTTAATAGCGAAACTATAAGCACACTAAAAGCGTTAGCCCACAATAAAGAAATAGTCGCAATTGGTGAGACTGGCCTCGATTTTAACCGTAATTTTTCGTCACAAAAAGACCAAGAAAAGGCGTTTGAAGCTCAACTTGAATTAGCAATTGAATTAGACCTCCCTGTTTTTTTACACGAAAGGGATGCGCATCATCGTCAACTTGAAATACTAAAACAATACAGGGGTAACCTGAAAAATGCAGTCATTCACTGCTTTACAGGGAACAAAGCCTCTTTATTTAATTATCTTGACCTTGATTTGCATTTTGGTATTACGGGTTGGATTTGCGACGAGCGGCGCGGACAAGAGCTTCAAGAGATTATAAAAAATATACCTCTTAATCGTCTAATGCTTGAAACTGATGCTCCCTACCTCCTTCCAAAGACTATCAAGAAAAAAATACAAAATGAGCCTGCATTTTTACCATGGATCTTGAATACTGTCTCTGAGCATCGCACTGAAACAACTTTAGAGATTGCAAAAGGAACTACACTAACATCAAAGCTTTTCTTTAACTTATAATTGAGCTAAAACAATGAAAGATGTCCAAATAAACAAAGAGCCAGTTGAACTGTATAAAATATTGAAATTTGAAGGTATGGTTGGAAGCGGCGCTGAAGCCAAGATTGTCGTTGCTAACGGTTTAGTAACCGTGAATGGTGTAATTGAGACCAGAAAACGAAAAAAAATTGTCTCTGGTGACATTATTGTATTCCATAATGAAAAAATGCGCGTACAGCTGACATAAAATTACTGGATTGCTTAAATATGGCTAACTTCAAAAACAAACAAGTAGTTCTAGCATCAAGACCTAAAGATATTCCTGAAGCTGAGAACTTTAAAATTGTAGAAAATATAACCCCTGACATCTTGAATGGCCAAATTCTTGTTCGCAACATATTCCTTTCAGTGGAGCCAGCAATGAAAGGATGGGTTAGCGCTATTGGAAACTACGCAGAACCAGTCGCACTAAACAGTGTCATGAAATCTTTTGCTACTGGTATAGTCGTAGAGTCACTTCACCCCAGCTTCTCAAAAGGTGAGTTTGTTACGGGCCTGTTTGGATGGCAAGAATATGCATTAGTCGAGGCAGATACTATAGATCGAAAAATAAATTCTCTTCATTTACCTATATCAACCTCACTAGGAGTTCTTGGCATAAATGGTATGTCTGCTTACTTTGGGTTATTGGATGTTGGCCAACCAGTCTCAGGCGAAACTGTCGTTGTATCAACTGCTGCAGGAGCTGTTGGATCATGTGTTGGTCAAATTGCCAAGCTAAAAGAATGTTACACAGTTGGAATAACTGGAGGCCAAGAAAAGGTGAGTTTGTGTAAAAGCCTGTATCAGTACGACCAAGCCATTGACTACAAAAGTCATCAATTTAAACAGGATCTTTCTAAAGCTTGCCCTAACGGAATTGATGTATATTTTGACAATACTGGCGGAGAAATCAGCGACTCAGTTATACAGCTTTTGAATGTGGGCGCACGTATCGTAATTTGTGGTACATCGTCGATTAGTAGCTGGCAACCTTTACCCACTGGGCCGAGAATCGAAAGGCAGATTTTAGTAAATCGAGCTCGCATGCAGGGGTTTTTAATTTTTGACTACAAGGAACGCTTCTCAGAAGCGCTAGAGGCTCTGACCAAATGGGTGGATAACGGCCTAATAAAATACCGTGAAGACATATTGCACGGAATCAATGCAGCACCAGATGCAATCTCCTCTCTTTATCGAGGCGAAAACTTAGGCAAGCGCCTTATTCAAATACATAAGGTGTAAGTACGGTCTTATTATTATATGCCCAGCCTGTCACTCTTGGCTGCAAATTATGTTTTGCTGTTTAGCCCGGTCAGGGTCCTTATCTGCCAAGAAGTAAATGGCCAGGACTTTTCGACGCCTTCGGATGAGGCGATGACAGGTATTTTATATTTGTATTTTTCGAAAAGTAATTGACTGCTTGTGATGTTAATTTCATGTAGCTCAAAATTGGTACCATACAAAACCTCAATTATGAGTAATTTTGCTTGCTCACAAAGGTGGCAGTCCGAGCCTACGTATAATGTGAGGATGTTATTCATGGTGATTGATTAGCCAGCAATTATGAATTTTTTTATTTCTTTGAAAATCTGGGTCAAATGTTTTATCGGTTATATCTTCAACCCTATAAGTGTCTTTTACACCCTCAGACATAGAAAAATTTCTAAAATTATTGGAAAATATAAGAGTTCCGTCAATGGCCAACAAGGACATTACGCTGCCTATTAACTTTTCGTGATCACGCTGTATATCCAACACTGCGTCCATTTTCTTTGAGTTAGAAAATGTTGGGGGATCAAGAAAAATCAAGTCGAACTGATCACCTTCTTGTTTTGTGCTGATAGCCTGATTAATCCAACTGAGGCAGTCTTCTTTAAGTAATTTATGCTTGCTAGAGCTCATTCCATTTAGCATAAAGTTTCGCTCCGCCCAATCAATGTAGCCGCTCGACATATCCACGCTTAAACTAGATGTGGCTCCCCCTATAGCAGCATAAACAGAAGCGGTCCCTGTATAGCAGAATAAGTTAAGGAATCGGCTGCCCTTGGCCATATTGTATATTAATCGGCGAGCTGGTCGGTGATCAAGAAACAGTCCAGTGTCTAGGTAAGCTGTTAAGTTAATCTCAAAAACAGCGTTTTCCTCGGTTATATTAAATATAGATTTATTGCTCGGCTGATGATCTTGTCGCTGGTACTGATTAATGCCTTTCTGGCGCCTACGTTCCTTGAAAAATACTTGTGTGATGCTTCCTTGTAGATATTCTGTTATTGCCTGACGAACCTCACTTAAGTGCTTTTCGGCCTGATGTGCCTCAATATCTGATGGTGGAGCATATTCCTGAACATGAATAGCATGCTCATAGACATCGATTGCTACTGCATATTCCGGTATATCTGAATCGTAAAGCCTATAGCAGCTAACACCTGTCTGTTTGAGCCATGCATTTAATTTTCTAAAATTCTTTCTTAGACGATTAGTTAGCATTTTTGCACCTTCTGTCATCTCAACATTGTGGGTGACATGGGGTGTAGAAAGAGGCTTTTCTTCCCTTTCAGATATGCTACGAAGTTGGTATAAAAGAAACTGACTAGGAATAGCTCCATTAAAAAGCTTATACTTTTTATTTGATCTAAGTCGCAATTCTCCAGCTAAATCAGAATTGCTAGTCAGTACCGCTAACTTCCATCCGGGACATTCTTTTTTCACTAAATCACCAAGACTTCGATACAGAGGCTTGAGTTCCTCTGCATCACCCCAGCGCTCTCCATATGGAGGATTGCAAATCATTAAACCGTGCTCTATCTTTGTGTGAGTGGGCACTTTAAAAGCTGACATAGGCTTGGATATTACTCGCACATATTTATCCAGTCCCGCAGCTTCGATATTTTCTTGAGCTGCTTTAATCGCTCGATAATCTTTGTCATAACCACGTATTTCTGGCAAACTTTTCGTGAGGCCAGCTTGACATCTACCAACTGCTTCTTGTCTGATCTCTTCCCATATGTGACTTTTATGCTGCAACCAATTATGAAATCCAAATTTTTCTCGGTTAAGATTTGGAGCAATATCTGCAGCTATTAGGGCTGCTTCGATAAGCAATGTGCCGCTTCCACACATTGGATCAATGAGGGCGCCGCCTTTTGAAGAGATGTCCAGCCAACCAGCCCGCAAAAGCAATGCTGCGGCTAGGTTTTCTTTTAGCGGGGCGGCAACCATAGCTGCCCTGTACCCCCTCTTATGTAGGCTTTCTCCAGAAAAGTCCAAACTAACATTAGCTTGATTTTTTGATAAGCGAACATTTATGCGTATATCAGGGGTTTTTAAGTCTACATCAGGGCGGTCGTTAAAGTGCTCCTTAAGGCTATCGACAATAGCATCTTTAACGCGCTGCGCGCCAAACTGGGTGTGACGTATTGCATCATTTGACCCAGAAAAGTCAACAGCAATGCTCTCACGGGGAGTCGTGTGAAGATACCAGGGAATCTCCTTGACCCCTTGATATAAATCATCATCATTTTCGACATCAAATTTAGCTAAAGGCATCAATATCCGATTAGCAATACGCGACCACAGACAGGCCTTATAGGCAAAAGAGGAGGAGCCATCGGCAAAAACACCAGCAACAGTTAAACGAGTTTTTTCAGCACCTAGCGACTCCAGCTCACTAGCTAGAAGCTCTTCAAGTCCTTTTGGGCAAGTAGCAAATATTTTATTCATAGACAATAACCGTAATCTCTAGTGCTAAAAAGTTTCTATTCTTTTAAGGTGATCTGCCACGTTAAAGGCTCTTAGAAGCAATTTCATAAGTGTCTCTAGACAATCCATTAAATGATACAACTTTATCTAGGTGAGCCCTCATACACTCACCGCGAGCTTTTGGGAATCTACGCCAACGAGTCAAAGGTGCAAGTATCCTTGCGGCAATCTGTGGATTAACCTTATCCAAGGAGAGCACATGATCTGTAAGGAATTGATATCCAACACCACTGTCAGAATGAAAATTAGTCGGATTACTTGAGCAAAACACACCAATAAGCGACCTAACTTTGTTTGGATTCTTAAAATCAAATGCAGAATGCGAAATCAACGCCTTTACCCTTTCTAGAGTCCCCGGCAATGAACACGACGCTTGCAGTTGAAACCACTGGTTTAATACTAATGGCTCATGCTTCCAATCAACATAAAACTGATCTAATAACTCATTTGCAGTGTTTATAGCACTCGGCCTAGGGTCATTAATGAGAGTAGCTAAAGCTGAAAGTCGATCTGTCATGTTGTCAGAATTGGAAATTTGCTTTTCAAGTAACTGCAGGGAGTCGTCTGTTTTTGCATTAGAAAGATACCGTAAAGCAAGGTTTTTCAGGCTCCGCCTACCCACTTCCTTACCGTTATGAACATAGGGGCCCGAACCTAGATTATCAAAATACAAGCCTTTCCATTGTTTGGTCATATTTTTTCCCAACTCACGCAGCATAAAAGTCCGAACAGCATGAATTGCCTCAACATCAATCTCTTCTGAAAGCTCAGCCATTGTTGACTCAGACGGTAGCGTTAAAATAAGTGCCTGCATTGCCAAATCATCGCCGGGGTCATTGATGACATTTGAAAATGCATCACAAAGCGACCGATTTAACTCTAAATGGCAATTTTTCCGGTACTCACGTTGCATAGGCTCCATAAGATCTGTAGATAATCGCTGGGATGCATTCCAGCGATTAAATCCATCACTATCTCTTGAAATCAGAGCAGCCAAATCGTTAAAGGTATAGGGGTAAAGCAGCTTAACTGGAGCAGAAAATCCTTGAAGTAATGATGGAACTGGTTGTTCTTTGATCCCCTTAAAGGAAAAGATTTGATCTTCTTTCGTCAGCTCAAGGAGTAAAGATTTTTCACCTTTACTAGAAAGCGGCAAGGCACCCTTTGAGCCCACCAAAGCAACCTTCACTGGGATATGGTGCGGACCAGTAGAGCTTGATTCGGTTCCTTTAATATTTGGGTCTTTGCATATTTGTTTAAAATTTAACTTGTAAATTTGAGTCTTTAAGTCATATTCACCTTTAACGGAAAGCACTGGAGTTCCTGGTTTTTGGTACCACATCATAAATTGACTAAAGTCACGACCACTGACTTCGGCCATTGTCGAAACAAAGTCATCTATCGTTACAGCTTGTCCGTCATGCCTAGAGAAATAAAGATCTGATCCTTGTCGGAATAAATCAGCACCCAGTAATGTATGGATCATTCTGACAATCTCAGCACCTTTCTCATAAATAGTTACCGTATAGAAATTTGAAATTTCCATATATGAAAAAGGCTGGACAGGGTGCGCCGTTGGACCCGAATCCTCTGCGAACTGAATAGTGCGAAGAAAATTTACGTCTTGTACGCGCTTTACGGTCGATGAGCCCATGCTTGCAGAAAATTCGGCATCCCTGAAAACCGTAAAGCCCTCTTTAAGGCTAAGCTGAAACCAATCTCTGCATGTCACCCTGTTGCCTGACCAATTATGAAAATATTCATGGGCAACAACAGCTTCGACTCGTTTAAAGGCATCATCTGTTGTTGTTTGTGGGTGAGCCAAAACGCATGAGGTATTAAAAATGTTTAAGCCTTTGTTCTCCATAGCCCCCATATTAAAATCATCAACTGCAACTATCATGTAAAGATCTAGATCATACTCTCTACCATATACCTCTTCGTCCCACTCCATAGCATGCTTTAATGATCGCATCGCGTGACCACACTTATCAATATCCTTTTGCTCAACATAGATATGTATATCTACATGCCTACCGGATCGAGTTTCAAAGGCATCCTCAACAATCGAAAGATCACCTGCGACCATTGCAAATAAATAAGAAGGCTTTGGAAAAGGATCCACCCATGTGGCCCAGTGACGGTCTTCATTTAAATTTATACCAGAGCTATCAAAATTAGGCGGCATATCACCACTATCTTTTAAGTTACCATTTGACAGCAATACAGGGCATGTGGACTTACTTCCAATAATGGTTGTTGTAAACTTAGACATTACATCTGGGCGGTCCAAATAATATGTGATGCGACGAAACCCTTCAGCCTCACATTGAGTACAATAAATTGAACGAGATTTGTAGAGGCCTTCTAATGAAGTGTTGCTCTTAGGATAAATGAGTACTTCTGTGTTGACAGTAAACTGATCTGGCACGGAATAAATAGTAAGATTACCGTGACCTAAAGCAAAACAATCTGAGGCTAGCACGTTGCCATCTACTGAGATTGATTGAAGTGTTAATCCCTCGCCCATAAGTTCCAAGCTTTTACCTAAAGAGCCGATACTAGTGTTACGTCTCATTGATAGTGTCGCAGAAACTCTGGCTAAATCTTCTGTAATCTCAATACATAGGTCTGTTTTTTCAATAAAAAAATGTGGCGCCTGGTATTCACTTAAGTAAACGGCGCTCGGAGGTGGAGTGTTTTTATCCATTGATCATTACCTTGCAGTCAGTACTTTGTGGAGAAAAAATTATTTGTATTTCTGCCTATAAGAAAATATCAACATTGTAAGCTGTGTACTTTCTGATATTAATAACGCCAGTGTCTAATATTAAATACTGACCTTTTATACCCATTAAAGTACCTTCAACTTGCGGGTTCTTATCTGCATTATGAGAAATAACCTTAAGTGGATATTCTAGAACAGGGTAGCTAATAGCTAGGGGTTTAATGTTTTCAATTCGCTGTAGTGCCGCAAAACCAAATCTATTTTCAAGTATTTGAAGGTCATCGCTGCAACACTCATAAAGATTATCTCTCGTGGATACAAGGTCTACAGGAGGAATTTCCCCCTTAAGCATAGTGCGCCAGTTAGTTCTATCTGATACATGCTTGCGAATTACATCCTCAACAAAACCAGATTGTTGACGGGTTTTCACACGAAAAATTGGCAGAGCTTTTATGGCGCCCTGATCAATCCAGCGAATAGGCAGCTGAGTTTCTCTTGTAATTCCAACCTTTGTACCCGAGGAGTTGGCCAGATAAACGATGTGATCCACCATACAATTATCAGAGCCCCACTTAGGGTCTCTACAAGTACCTGAGTTATAGTGGCATTTTTCAGGGCTCATAATACAAATATCACATTGAGGCAAACTAATAAAGCACGGGTAACAGTAACCCTGACTAAAGCTTTTACTTGTAGGACGAGAGCATTGAATGCATTTAATTGACCCAGTAAATAAAAGCTTAATCGTCTTTCCTAGCTGTTCATTTAGAGGAATTAACTGATTGTCAATTGGGAGCTGGTAGCTGACAGAACCGCTTTCCAGATCGCCAGTCAATGTCGCAATCATTTTCCTGATATGACCAGAAAATTTAGACAAGGCTTAATCCTTCCACTTTATAATCTGATTTCTGGCATCTTTCTGATCGGTGCTAGCTGATGGCGGGGCTTTATTCTTCTTGGGGGGAAGAAACCCTACACGCTGCTCATAAGGGGCGTTAGATGCATCGTAAGCTATTAAAATCTGCAAACTATGCTGTTGTTGCTCTTTTGTTAGCTTTACTCCATTAGGCCATTTCCCGAGCTCTACAGCAGACTTTATTTTTTGATAAACCTCAGGTGAAATTGACTGAATTATTTTCTGCAAGTCCATATTAAACCTTAGGTCTATATTGGTAATTGATCATCAAGCGAAGAAAAAACTACTACAGGGAATGACCGGACCTGCTTAAGCCATTAAAAGCTCCGAGGATTATACCACTTATTAAGCCAACAAAATGAGCTCCGTTCGCAATACTTACTTCGATAAATAAACTAACAGCGCCGCTAAGCCCAAGCACTAACCAGATCATCATAAAACCGAAAAGACCCTGAGGTATCAAAAGCACTTGCACTGGTGATAATTTTTGAGAAATCCAAATAAATCCTAATAATCCGTACACAACACCAGATAATCCACCAAATAAAGAGGTGCCATTTTCGAGATACTGCCCAATATTAGAGATAATTGCTATAAAAGCTATTGAGCCAGCAAGCCTGAGGCTTCCAAGCAGATATTCAAGTTTTTGGCCAATAACCCAAAATAGTAAAGCGTTAAAGACGAGGTGAAAAAAACCAAAGTGCAAAAAGATTGGGGTTACAAAACGCCAGTATTCTTGATGGTCGGTAGTTCTGGATATAGTGTTAAAGGTTATAGCGCTATTGTCGAAAATATAATCCTGTATGGTAAAAAAGTGAACAAATTGAGGAAACCATTGGACAACTGATGCCCCAATAGCGCAGGCCAGCAAAATAATCATCACCACAGGAGCATTACAGGCCTGATGGAATAGACTAATATTTTCAAATGGTGGCTTCGCGTTACTGGTATCTACCATTAATTAATCAGCCTTCTTTTATCTGTTACGATTACTTGACCCCAGCCTACTGCCCCATCCTAATTTTGTGCGGCATGTAGCATAAAAACTATTATCGGACTGATGGATAAGCTGTAGAGGATTATTTTTTTTATCAATAAAAATGCTATCGCCTGGCTGAGGAGGTAGGTCATTTTGACCATCGCATGTGACCATTGCGCTCAGCTCATTTCGTGGAACAAGTTTAATTTCTATTTTACTGTTTCCTCCAACTACAATGGGTCTACTAGATAACGTATGTGGGTTCATAGGGACTAATACAATAGCATCCAATTCAGGGTGCAGAATAGGGCCGCCGCCAGAAAGAGCGTAAGCAGTTGAGCCGGTTGGGGTCGATATTATTAATCCATCAGATCTTTGGCTATAAACAAACTGTTCGTCTATGTAGAGCTCAAACTCCATCATCCTAACAGAGCTACCTGGATGCAAAACAACATCATTAATTGCCTCGCCTGAACTTATTTTTTTTCCTTCTCTAACGAGAGAGACCTCAAGTAAAAAACGATTTGATATAATATAGTCGCCAGCCAAAACACGACTTAACTGCTTTTCCATGTCGTCTGGTAAAATATCCGTCAGAAACCCCAATCTGCCTCTATTAACCCCAAGTAACGGAACATTAAGTTCTGCCGCCCGTCTTCCAACACTTAGCATACTACCGTCGCCTCCAACAACAACGATCAAATCCAACATAAGCTGTTCATCAAGTTGATCAAAAATCGGCAGATTTTTACTACTGACCAGACGTGACGTTTTTGACTCAAGTACAACTGAATAACCTTCTCTTTCCAAGAAACGACAAAGTCTATTTAGAGGTTCAATTATTTCTGAAAGCTCTATATTGGCAATAAGTGCAATACGTTTAAAAGGTGTCATATTTAGCAAGCCCTGCAATAAAAAGTAGCAGCATTCGTTCAAAAAGCCTCAATGTGAATACCATAACTTCACACTAGACCGCATCATATATTAGAAGATAATAAAGGATTATATGTTATCAAAAAAGAAAAATAAGGCATAACTACGAGAACAAAAGGGGAGACATGGAGACGAATACTAATCGCCCCTTAAGGCTTGAATGCAGTGATGGCTGTATGAATAAATAAATGGCGGACCGGACGGGACTCGAACCCGCGACCTCCGGCGTGACAGGCCGGCATTCTAACCAGCTGAACTACCGGTCCGTATATAATCTTTTAATCTGGTGGGTGGTACAGGGGTCGAACCTGTGACCTACGCCTTGTAAGGGCGTCGCTCTACCAACTGAGCTAACCACCCCCTTGAAAGAAGCGGCAATTCTACCCGAATATCAAGTCTTGTCAAACATTTCAAGACGCCTTGATATATACATAATAAGAACATCAACTTAAGATATAATATAAAATATAATCCAAGGCATTTCACAGAGAACTTAATGGAAATTTTTAAAGACTTTACTTTTGAGGCTGCACATTTTTTACCCAATGTCCCTGATAACCATAAGTGCAAGAGACTGCATGGCCACTCCTATCATGTAACCATACATATTAAAGGTGAAGTTGGCGCAGTCAATGGGTGGGTTATGGATTTTGGGTCGCTAAAGGAGTATTTTAAGCCCGTGCATGATCAATTAGATCACCGCTTTTTAAATGATATAAAAGGACTAGAAAACCCCACAAGTGAAAATCTAGCCAGATGGGTATGGGGGGAAATTAAGCCGAAATTACCTATGCTCTGTAAAGTTATAATAAGAGAGACCTGCACATCTGGATGTATATATATAGGTGATTAACTCACAAAACTAACTATGAAAAGTGCACTCTAAAGCTGATTCAATGTTTGGATAGTTAAATTTAAAACCTGTTTCTAGTGCTTTTTTTGGCATAGCTCGTTGACCTGATAACAAAAGCTCTTGGGCCATTTCGCCAAAGATAACGCGAGCAATAATCGACGGCATACTAAAAAAAGTCGGCCTTGACAAAGCCTCACCAAGGGCCCGAGTAAAGTATGAGTTAGTTACAGGGTTAGGTGCGCATGCGTTTATGCCACCTAAAATATTTTTCTGTTCCATGCAGTGAAAAATCAAAGAGACTTGATCAGTTATATAGATCCATGGCATCCACTGCTGACCGCTCCCTATCTTTCCCCCTAAACCTAACTTAAACGGGGGAACCATACGTGCAAGTGCTCCCTCACCCCTACCCAGAACTATGCCGGTCCGAAGATAGCAGACTCTCGATCCCAGAAGCTGAAACTGGGATGCAGCACTTTCCCACATAGAGCATAAATGTTGGGAATAGCCTTCACAACATGCGCTTGTCTCATCAATAATCTTATCGTCATTAGAGCCGTAATAACCAACCGCTGAACCACTAACAACAACATCAGGATATGAGCCCTTAGCCTTGAAATAATCGAACAGCTCATTCGTAATATTAACCCGGCTATTAATAAATTTTTGTTTAAGCGCTTTATTCCACCTGCCTGAAATTAAAGGCTCACCAGCCAGATTTAAAACACAATTAATGCTTTGCATTTCCGATAGCTCGTCTAATCCTGCTATTACCTTAACACCAGGCAGGCGATCACGAGCTGACATAACATTGCGCGACAGTGCTACTACTTTATATCCCTTTTTTATAGCCGCCATACAAAAATGATATCCAATAAAGCCTGTGGCACCTGTAACCAATACTATTTTATTGCTCACTATAATTTACACCAAGATAGTCTTTAATAATTTAAATGTTATTTAATTTTTAATTTGTTAAAAAACCTAAAATTTCTTCTGTTTTAGCCTCCATCAGCTCACATGCAGTCGCCTCAACATTCAGCCGTACGACTGGCTCTGTATTACTGCTCCTAAGATTAAATCGCCATCCCTTAAAAGTCATGCTCAGTCCGTCAAAATAACCTACCTTTACAGCTTGATCTGAATAAAATCTCTCTATGCGCTGCAGCGTCTTCGGAACATTTTGTATTTCTCGATTAATTTCTCCAGAACATGGATATCGATCTATTTTTGACTGAATCATTGAGGATAAAGTTCCCTTTGATGCACTTAATAATTCCGCTATCAACAACCAAGGAATCATTCCACTATCACAATAATAAAAATCACGAAAATAGTGGTGGGCGCTCATCTCTCCTCCATAGATAGCGTCTTCTTTCCGCATTGTCTCTTTGACAAATGAGTGTCCACATTTGCTTTGTATTGATATGCCATCAAAATTTTTACACACATCTTGAGTGTTCCAATACAAACGAGGATCATGGATAATTTTTTGATTTGGATGTTTGCGTAAAAAGGCTTCAGCCAACAAACCAACTATATAATAACCCTCAATCAGCTCTCCAAACTCATCAAAGAGAAAACAGCGATCAAAATCACCATCCCAAGCGATGCCAAAATCTGCATTATTTTCCCTAACAGAAGCAGCAGTATGATATCTATTCTCTTTTAGCAACGGGTTTGGTATTCCATTTGGAAACGCACCATCTGGCTCATGGTGAACTTTGATAAATTCAAAGGGAAGGTGGCTCTCTAAGGCATCAAGGACTTGCCCTGCGCCTCCATTACCTGAATTCACCACTATCCTGAGGGGTTTTAAGTTTGATTGATCGATGTAAGTTAATAGGTGGGTAATATATGCATCAAAGCAGCTTGCTTTGCTGTAGCGTCCTCGGAGGCTCTTTACTGTATCAGTAAAATTTCCATCTTCAGCTATACTTTTTATGTCTAACAGCCCAGTATCACTGCTTACAGGCTTGGCTTTCTCTCTAGCTATCTTCATGCCATTGTAGTCTATAGGGTTATGGCTAGCTGTAACCATAATACCGCCCTCGCAATCAAAATGATTTATAGCGAAGTAAACCTCCTCAGTACCGCAAAGCCCGATATCTATGACATTAACTCCTTCATCTCTTAAGCCGCCTGCAATAATAGACTTTAGAGCAACACTGGAGTTTCTTATATCGCCACCTATTACAACTGTCTTAGGAGCTAGCCAGCGAGCGTAGGCTCGACTAATCCGATATACAACTGATGGTGTGAGATCGTTGCACAATTTTCCCCGAATATCGTATGCTTTAAAACAGTTTATCTTCATATGACACCTAAAAAATTATTCAACTACTTTTTTATAAAGCCACTTCTTTCCAAAAGACATAAATTTCACAAATATTAAAGGCGGACTAATCTTAGATGTAATCGCGAACTGTTTCAGAGATATCAAGAATAGATTAACCCACTAGAAATGCATTAAGGTAACTCATTAAAATAAAATAATTGGTCGGGGCGGCCGGATTTGAACCGACGACCACTACACCCCCAGTGTAGTGCGCTACCAGGCTGCGCTACGCCCCGATATTAAATCAACGAAAATGAATTAGAGGCCGCCATAATACAGAACAAGAAATGCAATTCAAGCTACCATTTTTCTTTTTTACACCAATAAAATTAACTCTTGAGACTACCGAGAAGTTCTTCTAACTCACTAACAGTTTGGTTAATAACTTGACAGACCTGAGTCGCATCTTCCCTTGCATCGTTGCCTTGTAACTTCTGCCGAGCACCATCTATCGTGAAGCCTTGCTGATAAAGCAATGAAGCGATTTGACGAATTAGGATAACATCTGGATGTTGATAGTAGCGACGATTTCCTCGCCTCTTAAGGGGATTGAGACTAGGAAACTCCTGCTCCCAGTACCTCAAAACGTGGGGCTTGATACTACAAAGGTTGCTCACCTCACCAATAGTAAAATAAGTTTTACCGGGTATGGGAGGCAACTGATCACTATTATTTTGCTCCAACATGTCCCTCGATTCGAGTTTTCAGTTTTTGTCCTGGCTTAAATGTTACAACCCTTCTAGCAGAGACAGGGACTTCTTCACCTGTCTTAGGGTTACGTCCAGGCCTACTTTTCTTATCTCGAATATCAAAATTACCAAAACCAGATAGCTTAACGGATTTGTTGCTTTCTAAGGATGACCTGATTTCCTCAAAAAATAACTCCACCATTTCTTTAGCTTCCCTCTTATTTAATCCGAGGTCATTGAAAAGCATATCTGCAAGATCCGCTTTAGTTAGTGCTGTCATTGTTAACCCCTAAGAATGGCCGAATGTTTCTCTTCTATAGCTTCCACAACTGAAGATACAGCCTCATTTATCTCGTCTTCTTCTAGGGTGCGTGAACTATCCCTAAAGGTCAACCCTAAGGCGATGCTTTTCCTATTGGTTTCAATACCTTTTCCCTTGTAAACATCAAATATTTTTATGTCTATAAGTGTTTTTCCTCCCTGCTTTCTCGCGGTCCTAGACAAATCCCCTGCTGTAATGTGTTCATCAACAATAAAAGCGAGATCTCTTTTTACTTCTGGAAATTTACTCACTCCAGAAAACTGAGGAAGTTCATCCTTCAGGACAGCCTGCAACTGTAGCTCGAATACAAAAATAGGCTGCGAAAGATCAAGTTTCTTTTGAATTGTCGGATGTATTTGCCCCAACCAACCAACCAATTGGCCATTACGCTTAATTTGCGCACTCTGACCTGAATGAAGGCAAGGGTGGCTACCTTTAACGAACTCAAACTGTCTTGAGCTCCAAAGTAGATTTAGCATTGACTGCACATCACCTTTTAGATCAAAAAAATCTACTAACTCTTGTTTTTCATGACAGTTATCCGACATACGGGAACCGGTGATAACCCCAGCAATCATGGACTCCTGGATTAAACCGCTTTTGCTAGGAGAAAAAGTAAGCCCCGTTTCGAACAAACGAACTCTCTCCTGTTGTCGATTCAAGTTATAACGAACAGCAGGTAGCAGGCCAGACCATAATGTTGTCCTCATTACAGACATATCGGTAGAAATAGGATTAATCAAAGGGACCACCTCAGTCGTCGGCATGAGGGTATCCTGGACCATAGGATCAACAAAACTGTATGTTATACTCTCAAAGTAACCACGAGCTATTAATTGATTTCTTAATTGCGACAGTTGACGCAAATTCTCAGGTGGGCTTGTTATAGAAAGCTGGGTTGACGGTATTGAAGTTGGCAAGTTTTCATAGCCATATATCCTTGCCACTTCTTCTATTAAATCAGCCTCGATAGAAAGATCAAAACGCCAGCTTGGGGGGCTACATCGCCAACCAACCCCAGAAACCTTAACAGCATCCAAGCCAAGCCTGCCAAGTATACCTTCAATATTTTCGCTTTTTAAAGATAGTCCAAGTTGCTGCTCAAGCTTAGCGTGCCTTAAGGTAATTGGGGCGACACTAGGCTGTTTAGTTTGACTCTCGACAATAGAAACTGGACCAGCCTCACCCCCACAAATTTCTAACAGCAAAGCTGTAGCTCGCTCAATAGCAATTTCTTGAAGTTTTGGGTCAACCCCCCTCTCGAACCTATGAGAAGCATCTGTATGTTTGCCGTATAAGCGTGGTCGACCAGATATAGCGATTGGGCTAAAATACGCACTTTCTAGAAAAATATCGCGGGTATCTGGGGAAATAGATGAGGACTCGCCGCCCATAATTCCTGCTATCGCTATAACTTTAGCTTCATCACAAACAACCAAGGTATCTGCTTTCAATATAGCATTTGAACTATCGAGCAGCTTCAGCCCCTCTCCTTCCTTGGCCATGCGGATGGCAATTCCCCCGGTAAGCTTCTTCAAATCATAAGCATGCATAGGCTGTCCCAGCTCAAGCATCACATAATTTGTAACATCAACAACTATGTCTGTTGTGCGCAGACCAGAGCGCCTTAATTTTTCTTGAAGCCAAAGCGGCGAACCTAGTGTCATATTTACATTTTTTATAACTCTTCCAGTATATCGAGGACAGGCTGTATCAGCTTCTATTTCAATACTTAAGACGTCAGCAATGCTAGCTTCAATAGAGGCAAAGCAAGGCTCGGAAAAAGTTGTTAGGTTTAGAGTAGCTGCTTCTCTAGCAACACCTCTAATACTGAGACAGTCACCCCTGTTGGGAGTAAGATCAATATCGATAATCTTATCATTCAGCTCTAGGTAGTCGTAAAAATCTGTTCCCGTTGGGGCTTCCACAGGTAATTCTAGTAAGCCATTTGATTTAACTGCTAGCCCTAGTTCATCGGCGCCGCAAAGCATACCAAACGATTGGACATCACGGAGTTTAGCCAATTTTATATCCACGCCTCCAGGAAGCTTTGCTCCAATAATAGCAAAAGGTACTTTTATTCCTTGGCGGACATTTTCTGCACCACAAACAACCTGAAACACTTCTTCTGAGGCAGATTGCACCTGACATATTTTAAGATTATCTGCATTAGGGTGCATCTCAACAGACAAGACGTAGCCAACTAACACGCCATGGAAGTCGGGGGAAGCATCTTCAACGGCATCAACTTCTAGTCCAGCCATAGTTAGCTGAGCAACTAGCTCTGAGGTATTAACTGGAATTTCAACCCACTCTCGCAACCAGGATTCACTAATTTTCATTAATTTATTGCCTAAAATAATTTATTTATAACGTAAAATAATACTAAGGTTATTTTTTTCTAGAATTGTTTAAGAAACTGCAGGTCATTTTCAAAGAAAAGCCGTAAGTCTGTCACCCCGTAACGAAGCATTGCAAGCCTCTCCACTCCCATTCCAAAAGCAAAACCAGAATATTTTTCACTATCCACATTACAATGAGACAAGACTGCGGGATGCACCATGCCGCAACCCATAATCTCCAGCCATCCGGTATCCTTGCAGATACGACAACCCTTCCCTTTACAGTTAGTGCATTGCATATCTACTTCTGCTGAAGGCTCAGTAAATGGAAAATAAGAAGGCCGGAACCGTACGGGCAGATCTTCTTCAAAAAATGCACTTAAAAACTGATTAATGGTTCCTTTTAAATCCGCCATACTAATATTTTCATCCAGAACTAAACCTTCAACCTGATGAAACATAGGCGCATGTGTTAAATCAGAATCACAACGATATACACGACCGGGGCAAATAATTCGTATGGGGGGCTCTTGGGTTTCCATAGTTCGCACCTGAACTGGGGAGGTGTGTGTTCTTAGAACCTCTTTCTGGCTAACATAAAACGTATCATGCATTGCTCTAGCGGGATGGTGGGCAGGTATATTTAGGGCTTCAAAGTTATGGTAATCATCTTCTATTTCTGGCCCCTGTTCCACCTTATAACCCACACTTGAAAAAAAAGATTCTATGCGTTCCATTGTATGTGTAACAAGATGCAAGGAGCCTCTTTCGCTGTCACGACCTGGAAGCGTAATATCTACAGACTCACTAGCTAAACGAGATTCGATGACACTAAGCTCAAGGGCTTGTCGGCGTAAATCAATCTTGCCTAGCACACCATTTTTTACAGAATTTATCAAAGCTCCTGCTTTAGGTCTTTGTTCTGACGGTAGCTCACTTAAGCCTTTAAGTAGATTCGTAAGTAATCCTTTTTTACCCAAATATTCCACCTTTATCTGCTCAAGAGACTTAATGTCAGCCGCGTTGATCACGGCCTTATTAGCCTCATCTTCAAGAAGATTGATGTTTGTCATTACTTACCCCAGTGCAGGTTTGATTCTAAAAAAAAAGGGAAAGAGCAAAAGCCCTTTCCCTTTTATATTGCCATTTTTTTTCATTACTTAATATAGCTGCTAAGCAAGGGCTATCTTTGCTTTATCAGCAATTGCAGCAAATGCTATTTTATCATGAATAGCTAGGTCAGCCAGCACCCGACGATCTAGGTCGATATTAGCCTTTTTTAATCCTGCTATTAAGCGACTATAACTGATACCCTCAAAGCGCGACTGAGCGTTAATACGTGTTATCCAAAGCGCTCGGAATGTACGTTTTTTTACTCGACGATCTCGGTATGCGTACTGTCCCGCTTTAGTAACTGCTTGTGTAGCAACACGGAATACACGGCTACGAGCACCGTAATAACCTTTTGCTAGTTTTAAAACTTTCTTATGACGACGGTGTGCTGTAACACCTCTTTTTACGCGTGGCATATCTTATCCTCTCAAAAATTAGTTAACTCAGTCACGAAGCATGCGTTTAATCAGCGGGGCATCTGTATCACCCATAGTGCTGGTTCCGCGCAAATGGCGCTTACGTTTCTGTGACATTTTTGTGAGGATATGACTTCTATTAGCATGCTTATGCTTATAGCCCGCACTCGTTTTTTTAAAGCGCTTAGCAGCGCCACTATGTGTCTTTGCTTTTGGCATTCTCGTTCTCCGTTTAGACGGGTTTAATTAAAAAGAAGCCACTCCCGGACAGTCTGCCGAGGGCTGAACGCGGGTAATGAATGTATTGCTTCTTCGATACTTTTCTCATGCTAGAGAAATTTTTACTTCTTCTTTGACCTGGGGGCTATAACCATAGTGAACTGCCTCCCTTCCATTTTAGGAAATTGCTCAACTGCACCTATTTCGTCAAGATCTGTTTCTATACGCTTTAGCATCTGCATGCCAAGTTCTTGGTGAGCCATCTCTCTGCCTCGAAATCTAAGTGTTACCTTGGCCTTATCTCCATTTTCTAAAAATCGGGTCATATTTCTTAATTTAATTTCGTAATCACCCGTATCAGTGCCAGGTCGAAACTTCATTTCTTTAACCTGGGTCTGTTTTTGCCTTTTGCGCTGGACTGCTTGTTGCTTTTTAACCTCAAAAAGCTTCTTGCCATAGTCCATAATTTTACAAACAGGTGGCTCGGCATCTGGAGATATTTCCACCAAATCGATACCTGCTGCTTGAGACTGACTTAAGGCTTCTTCCAGGGAAACAATACCTGCTTGCTCACCATCAGCATCAATAAGACGAACTTCCTGAGCATCTATCTCCTCGTTCATAAGGGAGCGTTTTGATGATCCCTTTCCATAAGCTTTCTTAATAGTGCATTCTCCATATATTTATTTGTAATTATACACGTCCACGAGCAGAAATATCTTGTTCTAGAAGGTTTATAAATGCAGATGCATCCATAGCACCTAAGTCCTTTCCATCAGAAGACCGGACAGAGAGAGTATTACTTTCAACCTCCTTGTCGCCTATCACCAACAAATAAGGAACCTTCTGTATTGTGTGCTCGCGAATTTTAAAGCCGATCTTCTCGTTTCTCAAGTCATTTTCAACTCGAAAGCCTTTGTTTTTCATATAAAAGGTTAAATCTTTAACATATTTTGACTGTTTATCGGTAATATTCATAATTACTGCTTGGCATGGAGCAAGCCATGAAGGAAATTTTCCTTCGTAATGTTCTATTAAAATTCCTATAAATCTTTCAAAAGATCCTAATATTGCCCTATGAAGCATCACAGGAGTTTTTCTTGATCCATCCTCAGAAACATATTGTGCATCAAGCCTCTCAGGCATAGAAAAATCTACCTGTATTGTTCCGCATTGCCATACCCTTCCCAAGCAATCTTTTAATGAAAATTCTATTTTAGGACCATAAAAAGCACCCTCTCCAGGCAAAAGATCATAATTTAATTTTTTTGATGCCAAAGCATCTATAAGGGATTTTTCAGATTTATCCCAAACCTCATCAGAACCTACTCTATTTTCGGGACGAGTCGAAAGTCTAATGATAATGTCATCAAATCCAAAGTCTTTGTAAACGGAAAATAATAGATCGGTAAATGTAGATACCTCGTTCAAAATTTGGGCTTCTGTACAAAATATATGCGCATCATCCTGAACAAAACCTCTAACCCGCATTAAACCCTGTAAGGTTCCTGATGCTTCATTCCTATGACAAGAACCAAATTCAGCAAGCCTTAGAGGTAAATCGCGGTAACTCTTTAACCCTTGATTAAAAATCTGAATATGACAAGGGCAATTCATAGGCTTTACTGCAAAATCATGGGACTCAGATTCAACAGTAAACATATTTTCACGAAACTTATCCCAATGCCCAGATTTTTCCCAAAGAGATTTTGATACAACTAGCGGAGTTCTTATTTCTTTGTATCCGTTTAGGGTCTGCATCTCACGCATATAGCTTTCAATTACAGTATAGATACTCCATCCTTTAGGATGCCAGAAGATCATACCTGGAGCTTCTTCTTGTAAATGAAACAGGTTGAATTTTTTGGCTAATTTTCGATGATCTCTTTTTTCTGCTTCTTGCAATTGATTAAGATAAGATTTTAAATCTTTCTTTGTTCCCCAAGCCGTCCCATAAATTCGTTGTAGCATCTGATTATTTGAATCACCACGCCAGTAGGCACCAGATACACGCATTAACTTAAAGTGTTCGCAGAACCTCATATTTGGCACATGGGGGCCACGACACATATCAATGTATTCTTTGTGGTGATACAGCGCAGGAGTTGCATCTTTAGGGATATCTCGCTCAAGAATTTCAAGCTTATAGCTTTCTCCATTAGCCTTAAAAATATCATAAGCATCCTGCCAAGAGCCTATTTTTTTGACAACGTCATATTGTGTCTTCGCAAGCTCATGCATTCGCTCTTCAAGCTTTTCCATATCTTCCTCACTCAACATATGGTCAAGATCGATATCGTAGTAAAAGCCATTTTCAATCGTTGGACCAATAGCCATTTTAGCTTTAGGCCATAATTGCTTTAATGCATGCCCTATTAAATGAGCACATGAATGACGCAATATCTCTAAACCATCTTCATCTTTAGACGTGAAAATAGTTAGATTGGCATCTTCAGTAATAAAATCATGCGCGTCAAGACGTTCGCCATTGGCTAGGCCACCAATAGTCGCCTTAGCGAGACCAGGTCCAATATCAGCAGCCACTTCATAAACAGAAACAGGTTTATTAAATGTACGTTGGGAGCCATCGGGGAGAGTAATAACGAGCATATATACATCCTTTCCAGTGGTGGCCCCTACTAAAGGTCACTTGGTATATTAAAATCGCTATTCTACCCGCTTAATATGGAGAATCAAGAAAGGTTCAAGGATTTAATCATAGAAAGCGAAAGGGGGTGGAAATTTACTTGTCACGATGGCACTGCACTGTTAAATTACACGCCTCTTGTGCTGCGCCCGATGCAGTAAGGCAGCATTAATTAGCAGGCACGTAGCTCAGTTGGTTAGAGCACCTCCATGACATGGAGGGGGTCGGTGGTTCGAATCCACTCGTGCCTACCAGTTATTTAATGCTTTTGGTGTCTTAAAAATATTTTTTCTTTAAGTCAGACCATCAACCATTCTCTTTAGATAAGCAATTTCGTCACGCATGTTGGCAGCAGCTTCAAAATCTAAATTTTTTGCGCTTAAAAACATCCCTTCTTCAAGCGCAGTGATTTTTTTCCATATATCAGACTCTGTACGAAGATTTGTCCTGTCAAATAAGTCTGTTTCATTTGTATCTGTAATTTTACGTATTTTTTTCCCAGGAATTTGAGCTGCACCCGCCATTATGTCTGCTACTGACTTTACAATTCCTTTAGGAGTAATGTTATTAATTTTATTATGCTCAATCTGAGTAAGTCGCCGGTTTTCTGTTTCCTTTATGGCCCTAGTCATTGATCCTGTCATTTTATCTGCATAAAGAATTGCTCTCCCCTCAACATTTCTTGCAGCTCGGCCAATAGTTTGAATCATTGATTGCTCGGAACGTAAAAATCCCTCTTTATCTGCATCAAAAATAGCCACTAAAGCGACTTCAGGTATATCTAACCCCTCTCTTAACAGATTAATACCTACAAGTACGTCAAACTTTCCTAGACGTAAATCTCTTATGATTTCAACTCTTTCCACAGTATCTATATCTGAATGAAGATAGCGTACGCGAACTTGATGGTCACTTAGGTAGTCAGTAAGATCTTCTGCCATTCGCTTAGTGAGTACGGTAATGAGCACTCTTTGCTCTTTTGCAGCACACAAGTTGATCTCAGAAAGTACGTCATCAACCTGAGAAACTGCAGGTCGTACAAATATTTCAGGGTCAAGCAAGCCAGTTGGACGGACCACTTGTCGGACTATTTGACCCTCATTTGCTGCCTCATACCTACTAGGAGTAGCAGAAACAAAAATCATTTGGGGAGCCAGACGCTCCCATTCATCAAACCTCAACGGTCTATTATCAAGGGCCGAGGGTAGGCGAAAACCATAACTGACTAATGTTTCTTTTCGGGAACGGTCACCTTTATACATAGCACCTAATTGAGGTATGGTGACATGTGATTCGTCGACAACTAGCAAAGCATCAGCGGGAAGATAGTCAAATAATGTGGGAGGCGGCTCTCCCGGGCCCCGCCCGGAAAGGTATCGAGAATAATTTTCAATACCATTGCAATACCCAAGCTCCTTCATCATCTCAATGTCATAAGAAGTACGCTCTCGCAATCTCTGCTCTTCGACTAACTTCTGAGATGACCTCAGTTGCTCTAACCGTTCTATAAGCTCTTCTTTTATTTTATCAGCCGCATTAAGGATGACTTGTTTAGGTGTCACGTAATGTGATTTAGGATATACAGTGACTCTAGATATGCGTCTTATAATCTCGCCAGTCAAAGGATCAAACAAGGATATATTTTCAATGACATCATCAAATGTTTCTATCCTTACGGCCTCCTGCGCTGAATCAGCAGGATATACGTCAATAACATCACCTCGAACACGATAAGTAGAGCGCTGAAATACAGCATCATTTCTTGCATACTGAAGTTCGGCCAGGCGACGTAGAATTGATCGCTGGTCTATCTTGTCGCCTTTTACTAAATGTAAGAGCATCTTTAGATAAGAAACAGGGTCTCCCAGACCATATATAGATGACACTGTGGCCACAACAATCACATCTTTACGTTCTAGCAAGGCTTTGGTGGCCGACAGACGCATTTGTTCTATATGCTGGTTAACAGATGCATCCTTTTCAATAAAAGTTCCAGATGAAGGCACATAAGCCTCTGGCTGGTAATAGTCGTAATAAGAAACAAAGTATTCAACAGCGTTATCAGGAAAGAAATCCTTTAACTCGCCATATAACTGGGCAGCTAAGGTTTTATTGTGAGCAAGGATAATTGCGGGTCGTTGAACTTTATTTATAACGTTGGCAATTGTAAAAGTTTTTCCTGACCCGGTAACACCCAACAATGTTTGGGACGAGAGGCCAGACTCAAGACCACCCACAAGCTCTTCGATAGCTGATGGCTGATCTCCGGCTGGGAAATAAGGACTGACTAAATTAAATACGTTTGACACTAGTAATGCCTTTGTTAGGGGTTAGAGAATATGCTTTATTCTAGATTATAACTGCTTGAAAACTGATGCCGGATTAGGGTTGACTCACCCTACCTCCATATATAATATACGCGCGTTATGAAGATCCGCCTTAGCTCAGTTGGTAGAGCAAATGACTGTTAATCATTGGGTCGCTGGTTCGAGCCCAGCAGGCGGAGCCATTTATAAAATACGAAATTTAGCATTCTTGTATTTTTAACAACGACCTACGGGGTTTTTTTTCTCAATTTTTTCTCAACAAAAAACTATTTTCAAGCTACATTCATAACGCCGATGAAATATCATCATTGACCAGCTTTAGAGCTGCAACCGGATCTAATGCACGTGTTATCGGTCGACCAATCACCAAATAATTACTTCCATTAATCACAGCTTCCGCTGGAGTTAAAATTCTACGCTGGTCATCTGTGTTAGCTGAGGCAGATCGTATTCCTGGAGTCACTAAAACAAAGGCATCTCCGCAACTTTTCCTCAACCCCGCGGCCTCTATAGCAGATGATACTACACCATCCATTCCCGATTCCTTGGCAAGAGTAGCAAGTCGAAAAACTTGCTCCTCAGGGGTAGAATAAACACCTATTTCGCTCAAATCACCGCCATCAAGACTAGTCAAAACAGTTACAGCAACTAACAGTATATCGCTGTCTTTTTTCTCGACTGTATTTTTTGCTTCCTCCATCATCTTTCTTCCACCTGAAGCGTGAACATCTGTCATCCAAACCCCCATGTCAGCTGCAGCATTAACTGCACTACATACCGTATTAGGGATATCATTAAATTTTAGATCGAGGAAAACGTCAAAACCTCTTTTTGTGAGATCTAAAACAAAGTTTGGACCAGTGCGCACAAATAGCTCTTTTCCAACCTTAAGCTTACACAGTGACGGCATAACTGAATCAACAAATTTGATAGCATCTATCGCATTATCGTAGTCGAGAGCAACAATGACTCTTGGGTCATCAGCCTTCATTATTTTTCCTCCTTGGTACTTGCTATAGAAGATTCTGTTTTAGCTAGCTGTTTTCTTACTTTTCGTAATCTGTAATTTAACTTAACTAAAGTCAAAGAGCTTACAAGCAAGGAAACTATACAGCCTGCAGAAAAACTTCCTAATAGCCAAAGACCAGAAGGCAGAGGGCTTGTCTCCAAACCAAAAATTTTAAAGACGACTGAATTTGGGTTATCGATAACAATCCAGGCACCCAAAGCAATGGAGGTAAAACTAATAAGCAGCCATAATATATTTTTAAGTACTGACACAGAATCTCCAAAAAAAAACGGCAAACATAATGTCTGACCGTTTATTATAACAAAAATACCTTAAGTACAGCATCAACCTCAAGACAAGAGCTTCGCAAAAAAACAGATTACAGCGAATTATTCACTCTTTCACGCAACTCTTTGCCAGGCTTGAAGTACGGCACCGACCTGCTAGGTAGCTCTACTGCCTCACCAGTCTTTGGATTTCTGCCGGTCCGAGGGACGCGATGATGCAAACAAAAACTACCAAAGCCTCTTATTTCAATTCTTTTATTTTGAAAGAGAGTATGAGCTAACTTCTCTAGTATCATTTTAATAGAAAGCTCAACATCACCTGAGGTGAGTTGATTTTGTTTATCTGTAATAGACTCTATTAGTTCTGATTTTGTCATAGATATTTTTTGCATAGTTAGGTTAACGCTCACATTAAAATCAACAAGGCAAGAGACAAGACCTCTGTCTCCTGCCTTAACAATTAATTCTCTTTATTTTCCATCTGAGCTTTAATTAAGTCGCCTATGGTGGTTGGAAGAACATTGTCTACTTCTGATTTCTTGTGTTCTTTTATTGCAGTCTTTTCTTCTTCAACATCCTTGGCTTTGACTGACAAAGAAATTGTCCGATTTTTTCTATCTATATTGACAATCTTGGTCTCTATATTATCGCCTTCCTTAAGAACCTTAGAAACATCATCAGTTTTTTCTCGCGAAAGTTCTGAAGCTTTTAATTGAGCTTCTACACCTTCACTCAAGATAACCACTGCTTCCTTGGCGCTAACCTCTTTGACGATACCATTTACGATCGTACCTTTATCAAATTCGGACACATAGCGAAGAAACGGGTCATCTTCTAGCTGCTTTATTCCCAAAGAAATACGCTCTCTTTCAGAATCTACAGACAAAATGACTGTTTCCACTTCGTCCCCTTTCTTGTATTTTCGGACGGCCTCTTCTCCAGAATCGTCCCATGAAATATCAGAAAGATGAACTAGCCCATCAATACCTCCATTCAAACCGATAAAGATACCAAAATCAGTTATAGATTTAATGTTGCCAGTAATTTTGTCACCCTTGGAGTGCGAGGTTCCAAAATCATCCCAAGGATTTGAGAAGCACTGTTTAACTCCGAGAGAAATTCTGCGACGTTCTTGGTCGATATCCAGAATCATTACTTCTACCTGGTCACCCAACTGAACTACCTTGGATGGATGTATATTTTTGTTAGTCCAATCCATTTCTGAGACATGAACAAGGCCTTCGACCCCATCTTCCAGCTCTGCAAAACAACCGTAATCTGTAAGATTTGTAACCGTAGCAGTGGTGCGAGCACCTTTGGGATAACGCCCCGTTATATCTGCCCATGGATCTTCACCCATTTGTTTCATACCTAAGGACACACGACTGCGCTCGCGATCAAATTTTAATATCTTAACATCGACATCATCACCAACATTTACTATTTCAGATGGATGCTTGATGCGCTTCCATGACATGTCTGTTATGTGCAGTAGGCCATCTATACCGCCAAGGTCTACAAAAGCACCGTAATCTGTAAGGTTCTTAATTAGACCTTTAACTGTCATTCCTTCCTCAAGATTTGCGAGCATTTCATCACGCTCATCTGTATTGACCTGCTCCATAACTGCTCGTCTTGAAACTACAACATTATTGCGCTTTTGGTCAAGCTTAATAACTTTAAACTCTAGAGGCTTATTTTCTAAGTGGGAAGTGTCGCGAATTGGACGAACATCAATGAGAGAGCCCGGTAAAAATGCCCGCAGCCCTTGAACTTCAACTGTAAATCCACCTTTAACCTTTCCGCTTATAATTCCTATAACTGCCTCTTCTGCTTTTAGAGCAGCATCTAGAATAATCCAGGATTCAGCAGCTCGTGCTTTTTCCCTAGACAGTTTTGTTTCACCAAAACCGTCTTCTACAGCCTCAAGAGAGACTTGCACTTCATCACCAATAGCGATGGCGATTTCACCTTTATCATCAAAGAATTCTTCTTTTGCGATAACACCTTCAGATTTAAGGCCTGTATGAACAGTCACCCAGTCTTTATCGATGTCCGTAATAACTCCAGTTATAATGGCACCGGAATTCATTTCGACTGTTTTTAAACTTTCTTCAAATAATTCTGCGAAGCTTGCGCTCATGAGGTATACCTATAGGAAACGTAGAGCAGTAAAAGAACAGCTCTACTACCACATCACCAGCTATGTGGGCTGTTAATAAAAAAGTATTGCGGCTACATCTGGTTATTTGCCACATATACTTAGCTGTAATTAAGACTGAATACCATTTTTTTTGGCAATCTCCAACCCTAACTTTAATACTTCGTCGATGCTCATACTTGAGCTATCAATAATAATGGCATCTTGAGCAGGGACCATTGGCGACGATTTGCGAGTTGCATCACGTTTGTCGCGCTCTTTAACCTGCTTTATGAGCGCAGCAAGACTAACACCTTTATCCTTACCCATCAACTGCTTATAACGTCTTTTGGCTCGTACCTCTGCACTGGCTGTCAGAAAAATTTTAGCGTTAGCATTCGGAAAAACTATCGTGCCCATATCCCGTCCATCTGCAACGAGTCCAGGTGGCCGAGAAAAGGCATGCTGGCGGTCCAGTAGTGCAGTTCTAATTTTTGGATAAGCCGCAATTATAGAAGCATTAAGCCCAATATCCTCGCTGCGTATAAAAGCAGAAACGTCTTCACCCTCCAGAATTGCCTTTGCTTGCGACTGTCCGCTCATCTCAAAAGAAATATCCATATGAGCAGCCAAAACAAGCAACGATTCAATGCTGGATAAGTCCACCCTATGCCGTTTTGCGGCTAGCGCCAGTAATCGGTAAAGTGCACCGCTATCAAGATAGCGGAACCCTAGATTGACTGCTAGCAGATGGCAAATAGACCCCTTTCCAGCACCACTAGGGCCATCTACAGTGATTACTGGCGTGAGGTGATCGATCATCTTTTTTCCTCGGTAATCACTAACCCAGACTTATTTGCCTGATCAACAAAACAAGGGAAAGACGTGGCAACATTGTTGCAATTTTTTATATAAATAACTTCTTTTGCCCTGAGTGCCGCCACACTAAAAGCCATGGCTATCCGATGATCATGATTACTATCTATTTCTCCTCCTATAATCGAACCACCTTCGATCTGAATGCCATCCGATGCAGTCACTGCATCAATTCCCAATATTGCCAAACCATCTGCCATCGCCTGAATTCTGTCGCTCTCTTTTACCCTTAACTCTGCAGCACCCTTGAGAGTAGTTCTGCCAGATGCACAAGCAGCTGCAATAAATAGCACTGGAAATTCATCAATAGCTAGAGCTACTTGATCAATAGGAATTTCAATTCCATGCAAGGGCGCATATCGAACTCGTACATCAGCCACAAGCTCTCCACTAACTTCTTTTTGATTAGACAGTGTTATATCAGCACCCATCATTTGTAAAATGCTTATTACTCCAGTTCGGGTTGGGTTTACTCCAACATGAGGCAAGATAACATCTGATCCTGGAGCAATAGAGGCTGCAACCATATAAAAGGCCGCTGATGAGATATCAGCAGGCACATCAATTTTTGTAGACTTTAGCTCTTTATTTCCACTCAAGCTTGCAGTCGATCCTTTTCTGCGAACCGAACACCCAAAGCCTTCAAGCATCCTCTCTGTATGATCTCGGGTAGTATCTGGCTCTGTTGTTGAAGTCTCCCCATCAACATAGAGCCCTGCTAGCAAAATACATGATTTAACTTGAGCGCTCGCCATTGGCAGCTCATAATCTATAGCCTTAAGGGTTGCCCCACCCTGAATTCTTAATGGTGGGAATCCTCCATCCCTCATGCTGATGGTTGCACCCATTTCTCTCAAAGGGCTCACTACGCGCCCCATCGGTCTCTTTGATAAAGACTCATCCCCTGTTAGCACTACATCAAAAGCCTGCGCGGACAGCAACCCAGAAAGGAGTCTCATGGAGGTTCCAGAGTTGCCTAAGTTAAGAGGCCTTGGTGGTGGCTTTAACCCATGCAAGCCAACACCGTGTATCTCAACGCACCCTTCAGTTGGTCCTGTTATAGGAACACCCATATCTCGAAATGCCTGCAATGTAGCTATACTATCTTCTCCCTCAAGAAAACCAGATATATTAGTTGTACCACTAGCAATTGAACCCAGAATGATAGCGCGATGAGAAATTGACTTATCTCCAGGCACCAAAACTGTTCCTTTAATACAGCCACCTGGCGACACTTTATAATCAATAACAGGTGCCAAAGGCTCTAAAAGCCCATCATTTTCTTGAATTTTTCCAAAATTATCTCTCGTCTCTTTTGCACGCGAAAAGACATCTAGCAAATATTTGCTATCCTTGAGAATTATAGCTTGCTTAATGCGATCAATATGAACAGATAAATCAGATAAGACAGAAACAACCGCCTCATCATTTGCTATAACAATGTCATGCCACATAACCGGGTCACTAGCGGCTATCCGAGTAAGGTCAGAAAAACCTCCAGCGGCATAGCGAAAAGCTTCTTGATTTTTCCTTAAGTTAGACAACATATCAACCAAAGCATACGCAAGCATATGAGGCAAATGACTGGTAGCGGCTAAAATTTTGTCATGCTCAGCTGCTGTCATTTGATTGACTGTTGCTCCCACTCCAATCCACAAATCTATGATTCTGAGGGTATGCTCAGGACCTGTTTCTGGTAGTGGCGTCAAAATTACCTGATGACCTTCAAACAAAAAGGGATTGACTGATTCAATGCCACTTTTTTCAGAGCCGGCAATTGGATGACCAGGAACAAATTGGCGAGGGTTAGAGTGATAGATATTATTAACAGCTTTTACAACGCTGCCTTTTACGCTCGCCACGTCAGAAACGGTAACTGAATCATGCAGCAAAGGCTTGAGCTGAGAAACAACAGATGGAACCGCAAGTGTGGGAACAGCAATAACAACAATATCTTCGCTTCCAAGCTCTCGTGCAAAACCTTCGATGCTCTCTACTGTCACATCTACAACACCGGCAGTAATTGCCTTAGTTAATATTGAGTCGCCATGAGAATAACCTATGACTTGGTTGCAAAGGTTACGATCTTTAGCTGCTTTGGCTAAACTGGCACCAATCAACCCAAGCCCGATAACAAACAACCGATTTATTTTTTTTGTCACAAGCGACCTCCTCTAGAGTCGAGCAAATCTTTTAAGCTATCAAGAAAATATTTATTTTCTTCAGGCAACCCAACTGAAACACGCAGATGGTCTGGCATATCGTACATCTCAATAGTACGCGTAATAACTCCTTTATGGAGCAACATCTTATAAATATTGTTCGCGTTATTAGGGATTTTTATTGAAATAAAATTGCATGCTGAGGGTATAAAATCAAGACCTAGAAAATTAACTCCATTTACTAGCTGCTCGTATCCATTACGATTAACCTCGATACTTTTCTTGAGATGTTCATGATCATCAAGACTTGCCAATGCTCCAACTAGAGCCAAGCTATTGACATTAAATGGCTGACGAACTCTATTTATAACTTCTGCTATATCTGGATGAGAAACTGAAAAACCAACCCGCAAAGATGCTAATCCATAGGCTTTAGAAAAAGTACGGGTAACTACTAAATTAGGGAATTGATGAATTAGATCTAATGCAGTTCCATACTCCTTAAAATCAACATACTCAAAATATGCCTCATCAATGACAACCAATACATTTTCAGGAATACCCTTTATAAACTGCTTGATTTCATCTAACCCAACAAAAGTTCCTGTTGGGTTATTGGGGTTTGCTATAAAGATTAAACGAGTGTGTTTTTCAACTGCATCAGACATAGCTTGAAGATCATGGCCCCAATTTTTGGCAGGCACAACAATCGATGAAGCTCCTTGGGCTGTAACAACCAGCTTATACACCAAAAAGGCATGTTGGGAAAAAATAGCGCTGTGGTCTGAGCCCAAGAAAGATTTTGCAAGCAACTCTAATAAATCGTTTGATCCGTTACCAAGAGTTAATTGATTAGAATTTATCGACAAATTTTTTGCTAATTTTTTTTTCAAATAAAAACCACTGCCGTCTGGATAGCGAGAGCTTTCATCCAAAGCGTCAATAATAGCTGATTTGACAAAAGGGCTTACCCCTAAAGGGCTTTCATTGCTACATAGCTTGACTATTTTAGAGACCCCGAACTCTCGCTCCACCTCTTCAATAGGCATGCCTCCCTTATAGGGCATTAAATTTTGTATCCCCGGCAACGCAAGGCCTTTAAAGTTCATGGTCATAATCTTACCAAATATCAATACCTACTATAAAACCGCTTTCGGGTAAGAACCAAGAACACGGAGATCTGCAACAATCTGGCTCAATTCAGCAAGAACCTTTGCTACAGCGGGATCATCTTTGTGGCCCTTAAAATCAACAAAAAACACATAAGTCCACTTACCCTCCCTAGAGGGGCGAGTCTCAACACGGGTAAGATCAATACCTTCCCTATAAAAAGGTGCTAATAGATTATACAAGGCACCAGGCTCATTTTTAGCGGCAACAATAATAGATGTTTTGTCATTACCGCTTTGAAGAATCTTTTCTCTGCCAACAATTAAAAAACGAGTTGAGTTATCTGGTCGATCTTCTATTTTTTCTGAGAGTCTTTCAAGGTCATAGAGTTCTGCTGCCATATCACCGGCAATTGCAGCTGAATTCCACTCACCCTTAATTCGCTTTGCTGCTTCAGCATTGCTGCTCACCGCAATTCTCTCTGCTTTAGGGTAATGAGCATCAAGCCACTGGCGACATTGCGCCAAAGACTGAGAATGAGAGTAAACTCGTGTGATTTTTTCCTTATGGGTATTGTGACCGATGAGCAAATTATGGTGTATGCGCAACTCAACCTCGCCACAAATTTTTAATGATGATGCCAAGAATGCATCCAAAGTATGATTTATAACACCTTCGGTAGAATTTTCAACGGGAACAACTCCATAATTAGCGGAACCGGCATCTACCTCACGAAAGACTTCGTCTATGGCGCTCATCGAAACAGTCAATGCTGAATGTCCAAAATGTTTGATGGCTGCTTGTTGTGTGAACGTACCTTCAGGGCCCAAAAAAGCTACTTTTATAGGCTGCTCTAAAGCCAAACATGCTGACATGATTTCACGGAATAATCTTGCGACCTCCTCGCTGCCGAGTGGTCCCTTATTTTTCTCCATGACACTACGTAATACGTTAGCCTCACGCTCAGGCCTAAAGTAAACACTATCACCCAAGCCTTCTTTAACTCCCGCAACTTCTTTGGCGCAGCCTGCGCGCTTATTAATAAGCGCCAATAGCTGACTATCTATAGCATCTATAGAATTTCGCAGTTGAATGAGTTTTTTTTCATCTGACATATTTGCTGCCTATATGCATAATTATCAGTTTTTATTCTTCTGAATTAAAGTCTTCAATGTAATCCTGTTCTTCTATTCGAGCCAAGCCGACCATTGCCTCTCCATTTCTGAGGCGGATCACCCTAACACCTTGGGTGTTCCGTCCTAGTATTGAGATTTCATCACATCTCGTGCGAACCATGGTGCCCTGATCAGATATCAGCATGATTTCATCTCGATCAAATAACTGCACTACACCCACCAAGGGACCATTTCTGGTGCTTGCTTGCATAGCAATCATACCTTTCCCTCCGCGACCCTTGGTCGGGAATTCGGTTAGCTTTGTTCGCTTTCCGTAACCATTATTAGAAACAGTCAACGCGCAGCCATTCTCTTGCGGGACAATCATAGATAATACTTTATGTTCTGCAGGCAATCGCATACCGCGAACTCCTTTGGAGACTCTTCCGACAGACCTAACATCTGATTCTGCGAACCTAACTGCCTTTCCTTCGCTGCTGAAGAGCATCACATCAGAACTTCCATCAGTGATAGCGCTGCCAACGAGATGATCCCCATCCACTAAATCAACTGCTCTGAGACCAACACTCCTCGGTCTTGAATATTGGCTCAAAGAAGTTTTCTTAACTGTGCCATTTGCAGTAGCCATGATAATGTATTTATTTTCATCGTAATCTTCGACTGGCAAAATACTACTTATACGCTCATCCTCACCTAAAGGTAAAAGGTTGACCATAGGTCTTCCACGAGAATTTCTTCCTGCTACGGGTATCTGGTAAACCTTTAACCAGTAAACTTTTCCAAGATTGGTAAAGCACAAAATAGTACTATGAGTACTGGCAATCAAAAGATGCTCAACAAAATCATCGTCTTTCACAGCAGTTGCCGATTTTCCTGTACCACCACGATGCTGAGATTGGTAGTCGCTTAAAGGTTGTGTTTTAGCATACCCACCATGGGATATGGTCACTACTCGATCTTCTTCAGTAATGAGATCTTCAACCGTCAGATCATGCTGGGAATCGAGTATGACAGTACGTCGGTCATCACCAAATTCCTCGCTTACAGCCTCTAATTCTTCACGTATAAGCTGCATCAGCACTGTGGCATCACCCAAAATTTTCAAATATTCAATAATTTCATCTAATTTTTCTGCATACTCAGCAAGCAACTTGTCATGCTCCATGCCAGTTAGACGATGTAATCGTAGCTCTAAAATTGCTTTAGCTTGAGTGGGAGACAGATAATATTTACCCTTGCGCATTCCACAATTTGGATCTAAATCCTCCGGTCGACTTGCGGCGCCTGTTTTTTCCATTAGCTTAGCAGAAACAGCCGCATCCCATCCTGTGGAAATCAGTCGTTCTCTAGCTATAACCGGCGTTGGAGATGACTTAATTAACTCAATAATTAAATCAATATTAGCTATTGCAACAGCCAGCCCCTCTAAAATATGAACTCGTTCTCTTGCTCTTCTAAGAAGATAAACTGTTCGACGTGTAACAACCTCGCGACGATGACGCACAAATAACTCGATCATCTCTTTAAGGTTAAGGGTCCTTGGCTGCCCATCTACCAGGGCCACTACGTTAAAGCTGAATCCATTTTGGAGCTGCGTTTGAGAGTAAAGGTTATTTAAAACTACTTCGCCTACCTCACCGCGTTTTATTTCAACAACAACCCTTAACCCGTCCTTGTCGGACTCATCACGAAGCTCTGATATACCTTCAAGTTTCTTTTCTTTAACTAGCTCCGCAATACGCTCTATAAGACGGGCCTTGTTTAACTGGTAAGGTAGCTCAGTAATAATTATAGTTTCGCGCCCTGTCTTTTCATTTACCTCAACAGCTGCTTTAGCACGAATATGAATGCGACCTCGCCCCGTACGATACGCCTCTATTATTCCCGCCCTACCGTTAATAATGGCTGCTGTAGGGAAATCTGGCCCAGGTATGTGCTCCATAAGCTCATCTATTGATATTTCAGAATTATCAATAAATGCAAGACAGCCACTTATAACTTCCTTCAGATTATGAGGGGGGATGTTTGTCGCCATACCCACGGCAATACCTGAAGAACCATTAACCAAAAGATTAGGAATGCGCGTAGGCAAAACAATAGGGATTAACTCATTTCCATCGTAGTTTTCTACGTAATCGACCGTCTCTTTCTCTAAATCTGCTAGCAAAGAGTGAGAAATTTTAGCCATTCTGATTTCAGTGTATCTCATGGCAGCTGCGGAATCGCCATCAACAGAACCGAAATTTCCTTGTCCATCCACCAACATATAGCGAAGTGAAAAATCTTGGGCCATACGGACGATGGTGTCATAAACTGCAGAATCACCATGAGGATGGTATTTACCTATTACATCCCCAACAACTCTGGCAGATTTCTTGTAAGACTTGTTCCAGTCGTTATTAAGTACACTCATTGCAAACAAGACACGACGATGGACTGGCTTTAATCCATCACGCACATCTGGAAGGGCCCTGCCAACAATGACACTCATAGCGTAATCAAGATAAGATTTCTGTAATTCATCTACGATATTTACAGACAGGGAGTCTTTAGCTAATTCACTCATAATCGAAGGTCTTCCTTATCTCTTGGCCAACAAAAAACTACAAAAATACGCCTAAGATTGTAACATACAATATTTGATCATTGCGCCTGTATATCCCTGTTTAAGGATCTATTCTACAGAGGTATACTAACAATCAAAATTTTTACCTAAAAAAAATAAGGATTTGTTAATGACAAAGCCAAATGTCGATCGCCATGAGATTGAAAAATTCGAAGCCCTTGCTAGCAGATGGTGGGATAAGGACAGTAAATTCAAGCCCTTGCATGATATTAATCCTCTACGTGCGAACTGGATTGACAAGTATTCTCCTGTAGCTGAAAAGAGGCTACTGGATGTAGGCTGCGGTGGAGGAATATTGGCTGAGTCCATGGCTCAAAGAGGTGCGATAGTTACAGGAATAGACATGGGTGAGGCGCCTCTTGCTGTCGCAAGACTCCATAGTTTGGATGCTGGAATTTCAATTGACTATCAACAATGTACTGCTGAAGAGCTCGCTATCAATAAAGCTGAGCAATTTGATATTGTAACCTGTCTTGAGATGCTCGAGCATGTGCCTGACCCAAGCTCTGTTGTTAAAGCATGCACAAAATTAGTTAAACCTGGGGGGCATATATATTTTTCAACAATAAATCGAAACATAAAATCTTATTTATTTGCTGTAATCGGCGCTGAATACTTGTTAAATCTTCTTGAAAGAGGAACGCATGATTATAGCAAGTTTATTCGCCCATCTGAAATGAGCAGCTGGATTAGAGCCAACAGCCTAGAACAAAAAACTATAATAGGCTTAACCTACAATCCTTTTAGTAGGATTTACCGCCTAAATAAAAATGATACTGATGTTAATTATATGATGCATGTCACAAAACCATCCGACATAAGGCTGAAATAAAAATGCATAAAAGAGTAGCGCGGTATAAAGCTGTTTTGTTCGATCTAGATGGGACATTACTGGATACGGCACCTGACTTTACGACCGCGACAAACGTACTTCTAGCAAAAAAAAATCTTCCGCAGACGACAGAGGAAAAAATACGCCCATTAATCTCTGATGGCTCTGCAGGAATAATATCCAGTATCTTTATGATGGATAAATCGAGTCAAATTTTCGAAAAGACTCGCCAAGAGTTGCTAGTCGCTTATAAGAAGCACCTAGCGGACAATACTCGACTTTTTAAAGGGCTTGATAAGTTACTGCTTGAGTTAGAAAACAACAATATCCCATGGGGCGTAGTCACCAATAAACCCGAGCTTTATACGAAGGCTATATTCAACCAATTAAAGATGAAGTGGCACCCAGATGTAACAGTATGCCCCGATCACATTAAAAAAATAAAACCAGATCCAGAGGCTGTCTTACTAGCCTGCAGTCAGCTGGGAGTAAAAGCAAAAGACACTGTATTTATTGGCGATCATCATCGGGATATAAAAGCAGGAATTAGCGCTGGAACATCAACCATTGCTGCTGCTTATGGGTATATTGACGATCATTCTGCTCTCTCTGATTGGCAAGCAGACCATATTGTAATGCGCTCAGAGGACCTAATAAATTTAATTTTTTACCCGCAATAAAAATTTATTGGAAGCTGCAACTTCACTTTACAAATGTCTGCTCATAAAAAAATAAACTAACTTGAGAGTAACTGCAAAAATGAACCACAAGAACTTTATGGCACCAAAAAATTATCTTAAAGGTAAAATTATAGCTGTTACCGGCGCTAGCGATGGGATCGGTGAGGTTGCATCAAAAACTTTTGCATCCTATGGGGCAACTGTAATATTAATTGGACGATCGGTATCTAAGCTTGAAAAAATTTATGATGCAATCGAGCTAGCAGGGGGGGCAACTCCAGGAATTTATCCTATTTGCTTTGAAGGCGCCTCAGAGAAAGATTATCAGGACATGTATGACAGTCTTTTAGAAGTTTTTGGTTGCATAGATGGTCTACTTCATAATGCAGGAATGCTTGGCCAGAGGACACCTATAGCTAATTACAAGCTAGAGTCATGGCATGCGGTTATGCAGGTAAATATATCAGCTCCATTTATGCTGACAAAAGCACTTCTCCCGCTTTTCGAAAAATCAGAAAATGCATCAATAGTGTTTACCACATCAGGCGTTGGTCGAATCGGAAAAGCTTACTGGGGGGCCTATGCTGTGTCAAAATTTGCAACTGAAGGGTTATCTCAGGTGCTAGCAAACGAGCTGAAAGGAACCAGCAATATCAGAGTAAATTGCATTAACCCGGGGCCAACTCGCACTCGCATGAGAGCAGCGGCTTTTCCTGCAGAAAACCCCATTAAAGTAAAAAGCCCGCAAGAGATTATGTCATCATATTTGTATCTGATGGGTGACAGCAGCATAGGAGTTTCAGGTAGCTCTTTAGACGCACAATAACTAATCTAAATAATTATCTTTTACCACCGGAACGAAGCCGTTTTACTTGTCTTTCTCGTTTCTCTTTCTCACCCAAAGGTATTCCTTTGTTTTTCTTTGAGACAAACATTTTTACTGACGCCAATAAGTCACTAAGTGGAGTCTCATCAAGCTCTAGCCACTGTCCTTTCCGAACATATGATGGCAGAAAAATTGGCCCAAAGCGAACACGCTTTAGTCTATTAACTTCTACATTCTGCGACTCCCACAATCTTCTAACTTCTCTATTGCGTCCACCGAGTAATGCGACTGTATACCAGCCATTTGTTCCAATTCTTTCACCTACAACAATATCGCTAAATTTGGCTAAACCATCGTCCAGCAATACTCCTTCCCGAAGCCTCTTCAGCATATCATCATCAACTAGTCCGTGGACTCTTGCTAGGTATTCACGACCGATTTCAGATGAAGGGTGCATCAACTTATTAGCTAAATCCCCATTATTTGTAAACAATAACAAGCCACTAGTACCGATATCTAAACGACCTACAGCTATCCAGCGTTCTCCTTTAATATTAGGTAAATGATCAAAGACAGTTTTTCGGCCCTCGGGGTCAGACCGAGTGCACACCTCTCCTTCAGATTTATTGTAAAGGATTACTCGAACACGCTGCTGTGACAGCAAGCGAGGAGATTTTCCATCAACCAAAATAGTATCATCAGTTGAGGCCCTGTCCCCAATAGTTGCTATTTTACCATTTATTGTCACGCGACCTTCAGTTATCCAGCGCTCTAATTCACGACGTGAGCCATACCCAGCTCTTGCTAATATTTTTTGTAATTTTTCGGATATCATTCTTTTTGATCCTGGGTGCTTTTACTTGCTTGGTTTGTAGTGCCTGCGTCATACAAAGCAGGCTCATTATGGGAAAAGTCACTTTCATTTTGGTTATCTTTTAATATAGCACCTAAATTAAGTTCGGGGTGAGTCTCTCTAATTTCTTTTATTTCGTTTAAAGCAGGAAGATCTTTAAGGCTCTTTAAATTAAAGTAGGCTAAAAAATTTTTTGTAGTGGCATATAACGCAGGGCGTCCAGGAACATCTTTATTTCCCACTACCTTGACCCAGTCACGCTCAAGTAATGATCGAATAATATCCGAACTGACCGAAACGCCTCTAATTTCCTCAATCTCTCCCCGCGTTACTGGCTGCTTGTATACAATAAGCGACAACGTCTCTAAAAAAGCTCTGGAATACTTCTTCGGTTTTTCTTCCCAAAGTCGATTGATCCATAGTGAAAGCTCTTTTCTTACCTGGAGGCGATATCCGCCAGCTGTTTCCTTTAGTTCAAAACCGCGTCCTTTACAGCTCGATTCAATCTGTTCAAGAACTGAGTAAATATCTGCCCGTGAAGGTCGCTGACTGCCCGTAGTCAAACCAGCTATCCTTTGGCTCGAGCTTTCAGAAGTTAGAGGCTCGGTATCAAACAATTTTTCTATTTGACCAATATGCAAAGAGCCGCCAGCAGCTAGCAGCGCGCCTTCAATAATCATTTTTAATTGACTGTTTTCCATTGTTTCAACCTAAATAAGAATACGATCAGTGGGCTTTAATATGGATTGGAGCATATGGTTCACTTTGCACAATCTCTACAAGAGACTCTTTGATTAATTCCATAACAGCTAAAAATGTACCAACTACACCCACCCTGCCCTCACTAATGTCAAACAAATCAACAAAAGGTGTAAACTTGCTGTCATTTAACAGACTCAATATGTTCGACATTCTCTCACGAGTTGAGATTCTTTCTAGGTCAACTTTATGACTTTTATTCATATCAGTCCGTAACAACACATTTGACAGAGAAATAAAAATTTCTTGAATAGACACTTCAGGGTCTGGACGGACCTTTTCAAAGTCTGGATCCCTCGCTGTAGCAATAAAAATATCCCTTCCAAGGCGAGGTAGCCTGTCTATATCTTCAGCTGCCTTTTTGAAACGCTCGTATTCCTGCAAACGACGAATTAGTGATGCGCGAGGGTCCTCTTCATCCAAGACTTCTTGGCGGGGCAACAACATTCTTGACTTAATTTCAGCAAGCATTGCAGCCATCAGAAGGTATTCAGAAACCAACTCAAGTTTCATTGCTTTCATTAAATCGATATAACCCATATATTGATGAGTAACTTCAGCAACATTTATTTCTAATATGTTTAAATTTTGCCTTTTTATCATATAAAGTAACAAATCTAGCGGACCCTCAAAAGCCTCCAAAAAAACCTCAAGGGCATTTGGTGGTATGTATAGGTCTTTAGGTAGGATTGAAATTTTTTCTCCATTTACAACTCCACAAGGTGGAGTGTTTTCATGAGAAGCAGAAATTTCATTTTTAGACATAAGTTGTTACAGCAGCAATATAGACAAGTAGCTGTATTATACTGCGATTGACTGATTCAGCCAGTAGATACCGATACAGAATAATTAATACCGCCAAATACAGCTAAATTACTGCATAGTATCTTCAAATCTACCGATACCTTGCCTGATTATCTCAGCGTACCCACTACTTAGATCAACTACAGTAGTTAGCTCAAGGCCGCATTGACCTCCATCAATAATTAGGTCGACGCTGTGCTCCAGCATATTGCGAATATCATGGGTATCAGTGAGCGGGTACTGGTCCTTAGGCATAATAAGACTGACGCTCATAATGGGCTCGCCCAATTCCTGCAATAGAGCCAACGTAATGTGGCTTTTTGGCACCCTTAAGCCAATTGTTTTTCTTTTTTTATGCAGTAATCTGCGGGGGACCTCTGGTGTGCCCTCTAGAATGAATGTATATGGGCCGGGCGTATGAGCCTTAAGCGATCGATACAGCTGGTTGTCAAACTTAGCGTACAAAGATAGCTCCGAGAGATCTCGGCACATCAATGTAAAGTTGTGCTCTCTGTCTAGCTGCCTGATTGTGCGAATTTTATCTAACGCCTTCTTGTCCCCAAGGTGGCAACCTAAAGCATACGCCGAATCAGTAGGGAAAATAATTAGCCCGCCTTTGCGAATGATTTCTACAGCCTGCTTAATTAATCTAGGTTGAGGGTTTTCTGGATGAATTAAAAAAAACTGGCTCATTATTTAGCCTTTCTATTAAAAAACTAATTATCTCACATGCACAAGAGTAAAGGCAGAAATGATCTTGAGACGAAGCATGCTCTGCATTTCATTTATTCTCAGCGCTCGATAATTGAGCAATGATGCCTTACAATGAGCCCAATATATTATGTGCGCTCCGTAAGCAGACATTTCGCCCATATCACCCATAAAAAATAGACAAACATGAAAAATAAAAGCGCGCAAAAAGATAACTTGTTGTTGAATATTTCCTGCAACATTATAATTCCGACTTTAATACTTATAAATCTAAGCACAAATGACTATCTTGGCACCAAGCTAGCTATTGTTGCAGCACTTTCATTCCCTATTATATACGGCCTCAAAGACTTTATACTGAATAAACATTTTAATGTTTTTTCAGTACTGGGTGTGATTAGTATTTTTTTAACGGGAGGGATCAGTCTGCTTGAGCTGGACCCAGTTTACATTGCAGTGAAAGAAGCTGCCATACCAGCAATATTTGGTATCGCTACTTTAATCTCCCTGAAAACGCCCTACCCTCTTGTTAAAACATTTTTATACAATGACAAAATTCTACAGATCGAACGAATATCAGTCATAGTTCAAGAAAAAGGATGCCTTTTGCAGCTAGAAAATTGTCTTGCTAATGCTTCGTGGATAGTTGCATGCTCTTTCTTCCTATCTTCTTTGTTAAACTATATTCTCGCGGTTTCTATAATCACAAGCCAACCAGGTTCTGTTGAGTTTAACGAGCAACTAGGTGCAATGACTGCTCTTAGTTTTCCTGTAATTGCCATACCAGCAATGCTTGTTCTTTTAGGTGCATTATTTTATTTATTCAGAGGGATAAAAAAACTAACTGGACTTAAACTAGATGAAATAATTCAACATAACAACAATGGCTCAAAGGATTAAGCTAATGTGGTATTCTGTATCGAGTGAGGATGTTCCTGACAGCCTAGAAAAAAGATTGGCAGCACGTCCTGCACACGTAGCGCGCCTGCAAGAACTGAAAAATCAAGGGCGCTTATTAATAGCTGGACCGCATCCATCAGTAGACAGCGAAACACCAGGACAATTGGGTTTTACAGGCAGCCTGGTAGTTGCAGAGTTTGATTCTTTTCAGTCAGCTCTGCTTTGGGCAAATAATGATCCCTATGCAAAACAAGGGGTTTATGCACGAGTAACAGTGAAGCCATTTAAAAAGGTATTCCCATGAAAGTTAAAAAGGACCCCATGAAACAATTTTTAATAAAAAATACGTTTATCGCAATATTGACTATTGCTAGTACTGCCTCTCTAAACGCCGAGACCACAAGAGATTTAAATCAGTCTACTCATAAAAATGAACTAAAACATGGGCCTAACACTAGCCAAGTTTCCCCACATAGCAATATTTCAGTCTTCGAAAAAAATAAAGTACTAGTAGAAAAGATAATTCTACTGGAAAGTGAAAATGATGTCCTAAAAGGTATTAATAGCCGTCTTTCCAAAAGCCAAAGAAATACATGGTTTTTATATGGCGCACTTGCAGTTTTACTTGGAGCAGGTCTGACAATTACCATCCCGTCGTTGACCTCCAGTAAAAGAACTAATGATGAATGGCGGTAATAATCTCAGCTCTGCAATGAAGAAATAATATAAATTTCAACCAATAAGGCAAATACATGAATAAAAATATACTAATCATATTTTTTTCTACAATTATAGCGCTACCCTGCTATAGCGGCTCTTCAGAAAACACTTCAAAGGTGCTTTTATCAACAAATATGGGGGAAATATTACTTGAGCTTTACGCAGTAAAATCTCCTGAGACTGTAAAGAATTTTTTATTTTATGTTGAGAAAAAATATTATGATGGATTAATTTTTCATCGAGTTATTCCAAGGTTCATGATCCAAGGAGGCGGGTTTAATCAAGACTTAACTCGAATGAACCCATCAGAAAAAAGCATCAAGAATGAATCACGCCCACCTGCACTAGGCGGCCTAAAAAATGAAAAATATACTGTTGCTATGGCGAGAAAACCAGACCCAGATAGTGCCCAAGCACAGTTTTTTATTAATGTTGCAAATAACCCGAGCCTTGACGCGACTACTGAAAAGGCTGGTTATACTGTATTTGGGAAAGTTGTAAGAGGCATGAATGTGGCTGACAAAATATCAAGATTGCCAACTCAACGTGCTGCTGGGATGAAAGATGTGCCTACTGCAACTATTAAAATCATAAAAGCCAGAATCATAACTGATAAATAATATTTTGAAAAAATCCCTTAGTGTCAATCTAAACAAAATTGCCCTTATTCGTAATTCACGTGAAGGTAACTATCCAAGTGTTTTGGATCATGCAAATGTTTGCATTGACAATGGTGCTGATGGCATAACAATTCATCCGAGGCCTGATCTTAGACACATAAAACCGCAAGATGCATATGACTTGAGCACTTTAATTTCCAAACTAAAAAACTCTATAATGCGCCCTATTGAGCTTAATATAGAGGGAAATCCGTTTGCCCCTAAGCAGCTCAATTATCCAGGATTTATTAAACTAGTTGATGAAATTCAGCCTGACCAATGCACTCTTGTTCCTGACACAAAAACTCAACTAACATCCGACCATGGTTTTGACCTGGGTCTGGATGGTGATAAACTTTACCCTATTATTACCCGCTTAAAGTCTTTGGGTATTAGAGTCAGCCTGTTTGTTGAGCCCAGTCTAAGTTGTATAAAACTAGCATCAGAACTCGGCGCATCAAGAATCGAGCTATTCACAGGGCCGTATGCAGCAGCATACGGAACAAACGAGCTTGAAAATATTTTTGAACAATATGTCATATCTGCAAAATTTGCCCATGAACTAGGTTTGGGTGTTAATGCTGGTCATGACTTAAACTTAAACAATATTTTAAAATTTTCGTCTATACCTGAGCTTCAAGAGGTGTCTATTGGCCATGCATTAATCGTGGATGCCATTAGGATAGGGCTTGGGGAAACTGTTCGGTGCTACAAAAGTATCTTATCGAGCTAAAATACAACACAGCATGTATATGCCGATCTAACAGAGAAAAACTTGTGTCTGATACAGAAAAACATCTAAGACGAAAAGAATTTTACAACAAGATGTTAACTATATATGGAAAGAAACCTGTCTTGGAGGCCCTAGAAAATAAAGAGGTGGATTTTTTTAGAATTCATTTAACAGAGACCAAAAAACCAGGAGATTTTTCAAAAAGAATTACTAGCCTCGCGGAGATCCGAGGTATTGAAATTGTATACCATACTCGCCAGTCGCTTGCCCGAATATCTCGCAACATCAATCAAGATCAAGGTGTAGCGGCTGATCTTGTATATCCGAATTATCAAATTTTTGATGATTTTATAAAAAAAATTCCCAAAGAAAACTTCACCCTAATTGCTCTGGATGGAGTCACGAACCCCCAAAATCTAGGAATGATTATTCGCTCCGTGACAGCCAGTCCATGCTATGGAATCCTTATCCCTAGCAAAGGAACAGCCGCCTTATCCCCTCTAGTAATCAAAGCAAGTGCTGGTGCATTATTTAAAAGCACCTTAATACATTGCGACACACTAGAAAAATCTCTTCCGAAACTAAAAGAACTAGGTATTGAAGCTTGCTCTATGTCATCAGATAGCGAAACATCAATCAATGACTTTAAAGCTAAATCGTCAGTAGTTTTTGTTTTGGGGAACGAAACAACAGGTGTGTCTGATGACATCAAAAATTTATGCTCCAAGCAAATGAAAATACCCATGAACAATGGTGTTGAATCACTGAATGTTGCAGTTACTGCAGCTCTGCTAGCTTTTCATGATTTTTTCTGAAGAAAGACCTCCCAGAATCTTATCTTTTTATCGCTAAAACAAACTATTTTTGCTGAACAGCTCCAACAAAGTAACTTCATCTATAATCGTAATATTAAGATCATTTGCTTTTTTAAGCTTCGAACCAGCACCAATGCCAGCAATAACACAGTTGGTTTTAGGTGAGACACTTCCAGCCACTCTTGCCCCTAACAGCTGAAGCTTCTCTTTAGCCTCAGCGCGTCCCATGACTTCCATACCTCCAGTTAGCACCCAGGTTTGCCCCGATAGAGGTAAAATTTTATTTGTGTTGGTCGACAGTTCAGGCCAGCATACGTCGACACTCAAAAGCTTTTTTATAATTTTTATATTGTCGGTCTGTGCAAAAAAACTGTGTATAAAGCTTGCAGCAACTGGACCCACATCAGAGACTTCAAGCAAATCCTCTAGGCTTGATTTTTGTATCATCTCAAGTGTTTTAAAGTGTTGCGCTATTGACAAGGAGGTCGCATCACCAACCTCCCTGATCCCTAGCGCATACAAAAAACGAGGCAAAGTAGTCACTTTAGATGCCTCCAATGCAGTAAGTAAATTTTCGGCAGATTTCTGCCCCATTCTTTCTAAGCTACTCAACTGAGTAACATCTAAGCGGTAGAGGTCATCTATAAAAGACACTAGTTTCTGGTCTACTAGCTGGTCAACCAGCTTATCTCCTAAGCCATCAATATCCATGGCTTTTCGTGATGCAAAGTGCTTGATTGCCTGCTTTCTTTGCGCAGAGCAAACAAGGCCGCCAGAACAACGCACAACAGTCTCGCCAACACCTCGCACAATAAGGGATTCGCAATCAGGGCAGCGCGTAGGAAAAACAATCTTTCGAGCTGAATCTGGACGTTTTTCAATAATTGCTTTCACAATCTGAGGGATCACGTCACCAGCGCGACGCACTACAACTAAATCGCCGATTTTTATATTCAGCCTTTTTATCTCATCCTGATTGTGGAGATTTGCACTACTTACAGTAACTCCGCCAACAAATACCGGTTTGAGCCTAGCTACAGGTGTAATGGTCCCTGTTCGCCCCACCTGAAATTCAACAGCCTCTAGATATGTAAACTCTTCCTGAGCAGGGAATTTTCTGGCAATTGCCCAGCGAGGCGCTTTAGCAACAGACCCTAGCCTTTTCTGAAGGCCAAGCTCGTTAACTTTGTATACAATTCCATCAATTTCATAAGGAAGACTATTTCTGGCATTAAAAATTTTCTGATAATAATCCATACAAGGCGCCATTCCATCGACAACTGTAGTATAAGAATTCACCAAGAACCCCCAGCTTTTAAGCAGCTCTAAAGTTTCAATATGTGTTTTTGGCTGATCATATCCTTCTATCCTACCAAGACTATATATTGACATCTCTAGGGGCCTGGAAGCAGTTACTTTTGAATCTAATTGACGCAAACTACCCGCTGCTGCGTTACGCGGGTTAACAAAAGTTTTTTCACCATTTATCTTCGCTTCGTTATTAAGTTTCTCGAAGCCAGCTTTTGGCAAATATACTTCACCTCTTACTTCCAGCAAGTCTGGGGGTGTTTTTGTCCTGAGAATGAAAGGTACAGAGCAAATAGTCTTAACATTGAGTGTTATGTCTTCACCGGTGACGCCATCTCCACGTGTACCTCCACGCACTAAAAATCCATTCTCGTACAACAAGCTCACCGCGACACCGTCCAGTTTAGGCTCGCACACATAAGACAGCTCTGTTTGATATTTTAGTCGCTCAAGAACACGACTATGGAAATCTAACAGATCTTTGTCGCTAAAGGCATTATCTAAAGAAAGCATAGGTACTACATGCTGGACTGCCTTGAATTTATTTAGTGGCGGACCGCCCACACGCTGCGTTGGAGAGTCGGCTGTTTTTAAATTAGGGAAAGTTTCTTCTATCTGCTGAAGGGATCTATAAGCTTCATCATATTGAGTATCAGACATAAATGGCGCATCTTCAACATAATATGCTGTAATAGAAAGATCCAAATTTCTTCTTAACTCTCTAGACCAAAGAATTTGACGTTCTTCTATCTCCTGAAGTTCTTTCAGAAAAATATCACGTTCAGCATCCAATATATCTGGGTCATTCAAAAGGCGCCTTAACTTTTTCGTACGTATCAACAAAGAATCGCTGAAGCTCATAATTTTAGGCTCCAGAAATTTGGGTTCGACTATAATCCACTATTCTTTGACGGTAATGCTCTTCAGTCTGCCCTGTAAATACACTGCGGCTCTCATCCTTAAGCTCACCATTCAGGTCTATAGCAATATTCTTTGCAGAGTTAAGCAAAATATCCAAGCCTGCCATAGGGTCCTTAAGATCTTCCATTGCAAAAAAAAGACTAATACCAGAGGTTGTCATACGAGACATTTCATCTAACTCGAAAGTTCCAGGCTTAATAGCATTTGCAAGGCTAAAAACAATAGACCCTGATCCGCTCTCCTCTTCATGAAAATGAAAAATTTTCTTAGCTCCATAGCGCAAACCTTGAGACAAAAAAACATCTAAAAGATCTTTACCTTGAAACAAAGAACCTTCTTTTGCCATAAGGTGTAATATAATAATTCTAGGAGGGGCAGATTTTTTATCTAAATCAGCATCTGACTCATAAACACTATTCGTTGATCTCGAGCCATAAAAGTGTGGGCTTGAATGCTCAAACACACCTGTATTTGATGAAAAATCTGAATCATTATCTTTACTTACTTCTCTTTCTATATGATCAGCTTCGCCTAGATCGTCATCACTGCGATAGCCGACAACACGTGACCCTCCATTGGGAAAGTTGGCACTGACCCCATCATCCTGCTCAAAATTTTCTTGATCTGTAGCATGCGGCTTGTTAGCCGGCATCTGTATATTCTGATAACGAGCATTACGAATACCTCGCACAATATGCAGCATAGCAGCTAAGGCGACTAAGGATCCTAAAGCTATCGTCATTTCTCGAGGGCCAAGTTCAATCATGAAAAACCTTTTATTTTATATATTCTTAATAAAATATGTTCTTAATTTTAGTTACTTTAATATAAGTAATCTAAAAGTAAAATTGTATTTTTAATAACGACAATGATGGAAGGCTGAAATTCATTTATACAGCTAGGTTTTAGCAAGCTCTACCGCCTTATTAATATCAACGCTCACAAGTCTGGAAACACCAGCCTCATGCATGGTCACTCCGATCAGCTGATTTGCCATTTCCATAGCATTTTTATTATGTGATATATAAACAATCTGAACTGTAGATGACATTTCTTGTACCATTTTTGCATAACGATAAACATTAGAATCGTCTAATGGAGCATCTACCTCATCTAGCATGCAAAATGGTGCCGGATTAAGATGAAAAATAGAGAATACCAAGGCGATTGCTGTCATTGCTTTTTCGCCACCTGAAAGCAAGTGCACTGTCGTATTTTTTTTGCCCGGAGGTCTTGCCATGATAGTAACACCAGCCTCTAATAAATCATCGCTTGTAAGCTCCAGATAAGACTGGCCGCCACCAAAAAGCTTAGGGAATGACTCTTGAAAAGAGACATTAACTAAATCAAATGTCTCTTTAAATCTAGCGCGAGTTTCTTTATCTATTTTACGAATAGCACCCTCAAGTGTTGTCAATGCCTCTTCTAGCTCATCATTCTGTTTATCTAGGTACTGTTTTCGTTCAGATTCCACCCCATACTCATCAATTGCAGCCAAATTAATAGGCCCCAGCCTCTGAATGCGGCTAGAAACTCTCTCAAGGATTTGCTCTAAGCCTTCAAGTGCCAGCTCTTTTGGCAGCAACACCAGCAACTCCTCAAGAATAAGTCCGTACTCATTAATCTGCTCGTTCACAGTCTCACAACGTGTCTCTAAATCTTGAGCCAATAAACGTTGCTGCTCTAGTAAAGAGCGCTCCTTTTGAATTTCCACTTCGAATGAATTTTTTTGTTGTTCGATTTCTCGCATTAAGTCTTCGAGTGACTCTAGTTCACCCCTGGAATTAGAAAGCTCTTTTTCTGCACCAAGTCTTAAATCTAACTGTTTGGCCAGCTGGGCTTTTAATTCGACAACTGGATCCTCGTCTTGACTAAAAGATTCATGCAATTTTTTCCTTTTTTCACTTAAGCGAATTGTCTGTTTTACTAGCCGCCCAATACCCTCATCGATAGATTGTAATTTTGTACTTACTGATCTCTCTCTCATTGCCAGCTCATGGGCATGATCCTGATTTTCGCGAGACACATGTCTGGCCTCGTCCAATACAACTCTTTTTGTGTCGCGCTGTATTATCAGTTCTTGTTTTTGGTGAGAATTTTTTTCTATTACACTCAGGGCTATATTCAGTTTTTCTCGACTGCTTATTAAGTTTTTATTTTCAATATCCTGCTGCTTATTATCTTCTGATATTTCGGAATCCATCCTTTCCCTACGTGTTTGCAAGTGAATTACCTGCATTTCACTAGTATTAATTTTAGAGCGGAACTCTGCATATTCATTTTGCTGCGCGGTGAGGTTATGTCTGTCAGATTCTCTTTGTATCTCCAGCTCTCGAAGCTTCTTTTCGCTTGCATTCTTTTGTTTTTCGATTTCATTCGTGCTTTTGCGGCAATCTACTAGACTCTCCTCTAAAGACTCAAGTTCAATTTTTCTTTTTATCACGCCCTTATCTGTATCTTTATTGCTAGCAATTCGTAGCCAGTCTGATCCTAACCATAACCCATCTTTAGTTATTAAAGACTGGCCTGTTTTTAGCTTACCTCTAAGTAACATTGCAGCATTAAGGCTCTCCACTGCATATACATTTTGAAGCAAAGCTTGTAGGTGGCTATTCAGATTTTTTCCCTTAACTTTATGAAAAAGCGACTCAGGTAAGCCTTGCTCATGCTTGATGTCTTGACTGCAGGAAGAGTCTTCTATTAAAACTAATTCGCCCTGAATCAGCGAGCTTAAATTGCTACTTAAGCTATCAATGCTTTCTATGCACACTGCTTGAAGGTAGGCGCCTAGAGCCATCTCAATAGAATTTTCCCAGCCAGCCTCAACTTCAATTTTTTCAGCTAATCGTTGATTTTTTTCAAGTTTGTTTTTTACTAGCCAAGCCTGACTTTTATTATCGCTAAATACCGCTTGATCTAATGCCTCAAGTGACGACTTTTTTCCCAACATAGTTTGAAGGTAGGTTCGAGATCTATCTAACTGGCCGTCTAGTTGATAAACCTGACTTCTAATCTCGTCAATCTTAACCGTTATCTTTTCTAGGTTAGATTTTTTTTGAATGGACTCTATTTCTACTTTCTCTAGGCTCTCTATTAAAATCTTTAGATCTTTTTTTAAGGGAGCGTCATGCAAGGTCTCGCGCTCATTTACAGCTTTATCAATTTTTTTAGCCAAACTAACAAGAAGCTGCTCTAAGTGATTGATTGTGGATTGCTGGACTTCAGCTTGCTGGATTGGACCAGATGAATCTTGGGTAAATTCGTCCCATGAAGACTGCCAAACTTTCATATCACTCTCAGCCTGAAGAAGTAAAGCTTGAGATGAGCCCTCCTTTATGCAAATTTCATCTAAAAGTGGCTGTATCTCATGTAATTCAAGCTCAAGAGCCTCTTTTTTCTGGCGATCCAGAGATAGATGCTCTTCTGTTTCAGTAAAATTCTGCTCAGTTTCCCCTAGATCTTTTTCCAACTCACTTGCGCGGTCATTTGCATATTGAATTGCTTGCTCAATTTTAGAAACCTCAGATCCTATAGAGTAGTAAAGCCCTTGAGCTAAATTTAATGAATCACCAAGCTCAGATTGCTTAATACGAAATTTCTCTAACTTGCTATCACATTCAGTTCGATTAGCCAGAATTTTTTCTACATTAACCTCAAGGCTTGTAATAACTCGGATGTGATCTGAGACACTGGCCTCCATAAATCGCCACTTTAAAGCAAGCAATTTAGCCTTGTTTTGTCTTTCTTCTTTTTTAAGTTCTGTGTATTTTTTTGCAGCTTTAGCTTGACGCTCAAGTCGACTTAGTTGATTCCCTAACTCTTCACGTATATCAGATATCCGCTCCAGGTTTTCTTTTGTTCTCTTGATTCGGTTTTCTGTATCTCTCCGGCGTTCCTTATACTTCGATATACCTGCCGCTTCTTCAATATAGACACGTAACTCTTCTGGTTTTGAATCAATAAGAGTTGATATCATACCCTGTTCAATAATCGCGTAGCTGCGTGGCCCAAGACCGGTGCCCAAGAAGATATCAGTGATATCTCGACGGCGACATTTGCTGCCATTTAGATAGTAGTTAGACTGCCCATCACGGGTCACTTTGCGCTTGATACCAATTTCACTATAAGCGGCATATTCGCCGACAATGGTGCCATCGCTATTATCAAAAATTAATTCAATCGAGGCCTGACCTACGGGTTTACGCCCACCAGAACCGTTGAAAATAACATCGGTCATAGACTCGCCACGGAGGTTCTTGGCAGAGCTTTCGCCCATTACCCAGCGGACCGCATCAATAATATTCGACTTGCCGCAGCCATTAGGACCGACGACAGCGCAGAGATTACTAGGGAACTGAACGTTGGTGGGGTCAACAAAGGATTTGAACCCAGCTAATTTGATCGATTTAAGCCGCATGTTTAGTCGTTTCTATTTTTATTCGGTTCAGACCGTCACTCCGCAGGATTGCGAGCAACGCCACTAGAATTCTACACGCTCT
>ENA-OSJC01000013-OSJC01000013.1-marine-metagenome-genome-assembly--contig:-NODE-13-length-212998-cov-13.930664_pt1 | contig 212998 bp, 204 predicted proteins | sample MGYA00237885_ERZ534234 | MGnify/ENA primary metagenome ERZ534234 (study PRJEB26413, sample SAMN06343907) | marine metagenome | isolation source: coastal waters | place: Atlantic Ocean: West Antarctic...
TGGTGGGCGATGAGAGACTCGAACTCCCGACATCTTCGGTGTAAACGAAGCGCTCTACCAACTGAGCTAATCGCCCTAACTTCTTTTAAAAAAATACTCCACAAATGAAGCAAGGATGCATATTTACAATCTCAATGCATATATGTAAAGCATTAAAAAAGCGGCTGGTAAAAAAAAATACCGACCGCTTTTAAAATAAAGTAGTAATTACTTATTCACAGCGTCTTTAAGAGCTTTACCTGCTTTAAATTTAGGTTGCTTTGACGCCGGAATTTGAATTTTTTCACCAGTACGAGGGTTACGACCTTCTGACGCCTGGCGCTGTGCCACACTAAAAGTGCCAAACCCAACAAAGCGAACTTCTTCGCCAGCCGCTAGCGTATTCACGATTGTATTAAACACCCCATCAACAGCTTGGGCTGCATCAACCTTTGAAAGGCTAACTGATTCAGCGACCTCATTAATTAACTCATTTTTATTCATGATCTTCCCCTTAATATAAATTCTCAATATTTAAGATTAACCTCATCACTTATATGATGAAAGGAACTGCTATCTTAGACGGCCATCTCAATTCCGTCAAAGAGAAAACCTGATAAAACCGACCTTTTTACAACAAAAACATCTTGACATTTACTAAAGAAATAATTTTACAACAAAAATAATTTTATTCGGTACAATTATGTGTCTTGCTAGTCAAATTTACGGATTATTGAATAATCGACGGCCCAATTTAAGAGTGAATACTCAATTAATGATGCAATTGATCTTTAAAATTAGAATCACCCTCACCTTTTCTCATAACTGAAATACCTTCTATCTGGTCTTCACGTAGAGGTATCAATGGTGAAGCTAAAGCATGTTCAAGGACCTGATCAACTTTTGTCATAGGTATTATGTGGAGCCCCTTTTTAACGTTATCAGGAATTTCGACCAAATCTTTTTCATTTTCTACAGGGATCAGTACTTTCTTCACACCACTTCTGTGGGCTGCCAGTAATTTTTCTTTAAGGCCACCAATTGGCATCACCTTACCACGCAAGCTTATCTCACCAGTCATTGCTACATCGTGACGAACTGGTATCCCGGTTAAAACGGAAACAAGTGAAGTTATCATAGCTACACCCGCTGATGGACCGTCCTTTGGCGTGGCACCTTCAGGGACGTGAATATGAATATCCTTTTCTTCAAAAGCATTAGGCTGAATTCCAAACTCTGGTGCTTTTGAACGGACGTAGCTGAGGGCTGCTTTTATTGATTCCTGCATGACATCGCCAAGTTTACCAGTAATGGTTACCTTGCCCTTACCTCTCGAAACGATTGCTTCAATTGAGAGAATAACCCCCCCCACTTCTGTCCAAGCAAGACCAGTAGTGATACCCACCATGTCCTGATCGTCAACTTCCCCAAACCGGTGTTTCTTAATACCAGCAAACTTTTCAAGGTTTTTAACTGTTACATTAACTTTCTTAGTTTTCCCCATAACGATCTGTTTAGTCGCTTTACGAATAAGATTCGCAATTTCGCGTTCAAGACTTCGCACGCCAGCTTCACGGGTATAGTAACGGATAAGGTCATGCAGAGCTGCATCTGATATGGACCATTCATTATTTTTAAGACCGTGACCCTTAACCTGCTTTTTTATCAAATGCCTTTTTGCAATTTCAGATTTTTCATCTTCTGTATATCCAGAAAGACGAATAATTTCCATACGATCTAAAAGGGGACCAGGCATATTAAGTGTGTTCGCAGTCGTAATAAACATCACATCTGATAAATCATAGTCTATTTCGAGATAGTGATCATTAAATGTATTGTTTTGTTCTGGGTCCAGAACCTCAAGAAGTGCGGATGAAGGATCGCCACGAAAATCAGATCCCATTTTATCAATTTCATCCAAGAGAAACATTGGATTGCTCGATCCTGCTTTCTTCATACTTTGAATAACTTTGCCAGGCATTGAGCCAATATAAGTTCTTCTATGGCCACGAATTTCAGCTTCATCTCGGACACCGCCAACTGAAAAACGAACATACTCTCGTCCCGTAGCTCTTGCAATAGACTTCCCAAGGGATGTTTTTCCTACGCCCGGAGGTCCTACCAGACAAAGAATTGGGCCTTTATTTTTTTTGGTACGTGTTTGTACCGCAAGAAATTCAAGAATTCTTTCCTTAACTTTCCCCAGACCATAATGATCTTCGTTAAGGATTTTTTCTGCAGCAGAAATATCATTTTTGATAGCCCGTTTTTTACTCCATGGGATTGATAACAACCAATCAAGATAGTTTCTAACTACAGCGGCTTCTGCTGACATAGGGCTCATAGACTTGAGCTTTTTTAGCTCACCGTTCGCTTTTTCCTTGCCCTCTTTTGAAAGCTTTGTTTTTTTAATCTTTGCTTCTAATTCAGAAATTTCATCTTTACCGTCTTCGGCCTCACCAAGCTCGTTCTGAATAGCCTTCATTTGTTCGTTAAGGTAATATTCTTTTTGGGTTTTTTCCATTTGACTTTTTACACGGCGACGGATCTTTTTTTCCACCTGCATAACACCAATTTCGCTTTCCATAACCGTATATATTTTTTCAAGCCTGCTGGTAATGCATTCATTTTCTAGAAGCTGTTGCTTATCCGATATTTTAAGACTTAGGTGAGAGGCTACAATATCGGATAATTTACCCCCATCTTCAATTTCTTTAATAGTATCAATAACTTCAGCTGGAATTTTTTTATTGAGTTTTACGTATTGGGTGAATTTCTTAATAACGGAACGACTAAGCGCTTCTAGCTCCTCACCATCCTCCTCGACCAAATTAACTTCTTCCGTTTTGGCTTCAAAAAACTCTTCAGTAGCAAGAAACTCATTGATTTTAATCCGCTGAACACCCTCGACAAGGACCTTTACCGTTCCATCAGGAAGCTTAAGAAGTTGGAGTACGCTGGCAAGTGTTCCCGTGCGGTAAATATCTTCCACATCCGGCTCATCAAGACTAGCGTCCTTTTGGGCTACCAAAAGTATTTTTTTCTGAGAATTCATTACTTGTTCGAGAGCTTTAACCGATTTTTCACGACCTACAAAAAGTGGCACGATCATATACGGAAAAACCACAATATCTCTAAGTGGCAGGATTGGATAAATTTTACTCATGAGGAACCCATTACATTTAAAATTATGTTACTATTAACAGACTTAATGCGCCACCAGAGATAATTCAAGACTAGCAGATAAAAATTTAAAAATTAAGCGCCGGCCACAGCTTCATTTTTCTTTTTATCTGAGTAAATATATAGCGGCTGTGCGTTACCAAGAACGACTTCACCATTAATTACAACTTCCCCAACACCGTCTAATGACGGAAGTTCAAACATTGTATCAAGTAAAATATCCTCCATTATGGAACGAAGGCCCCGTGCACCAGTTTTTCTTGTGATTGCACGCTTTGCAATCCCCAGAAGCGCATCTTCAGTGAAGCGAAGTTCCACATCCTCCATTGAAAAAAGCCGTTGATACTGTTTTACAAGGGCGTTCTTAGGCAAAGAAAGTATCTTGATAAGTGCAGCTTCATCAAGATCAGTAAGGGTAGCAAGAACTGGAAGGCGGCCAATAAATTCGGGTATTAAACCAAATTTTACCAAGTCTTGTGGTTCTGCCTGAACAAGAAGTTCGCCAATTAATTGGTCTTCATTACTTTTTACGTTAGCACCGAAGCCAATTGACTTATCTTCATTTCTGTTTGCAATTATTTTATCCAACCCAGCAAAAGCACCACCACAAATAAAAAGTATATTTGTGGTATCTACTTGTAAAAACTCTTGCTGTGGATGTTTGCGTCCCCCTTGTGGGGGAACGCTGGCAACAGTACCTTCAATAATTTTAAGAAGCGCCTGCTGTACGCCCTCACCTGAAACATCACGAGTAATTGAAGGGTTATCGGATTTACGACTGATTTTATCAACTTCATCTATGTATACTATACCTCGCTGTGCGCGTTCAACATCATAATCTGATGCCTGGAGAAGCTTGAGAATAATATTTTCAACATCTTCTCCTACATAACCAGCTTCTGTAAGTGCTGTAGCATCAGCCATTGTAAATGGCACATCAAGAATACGAGCAAGTGTCTGAGCTAAAAGCGTTTTACCGCACCCAGTTGGACCAACTAGAAGAATGTTTGATTTTGACAACTCTATCTCGTCATTATCTTGCAAATGATTGAGCCGCTTATAGTGATTATGAACCGCCACAGACAATACCTTTTTGGCAAGCTCTTGACCAATCACATAGTCCTCGAGGACCTTCATGATTTCGGTAGGCGGTGGAACACCATCATCAGATTTACCAACTAATGCTTGAGTTTCTTCTCGGATAATATCCATACAAAGCTCAACACATTCATCGCAAATAAAAACTGTTGGGCCCGCAATGAGCTTCTTAACTTCATGCTGACTTTTTCCACAAAAAGAACAAAATAAAGTGTTTTTTGTATCATCCGGTATATTTTTAGACATGAGGTTTTTTTTCCTAAAGTTTATTCTTTAAAATTATCTGCATGCATTCAATCTAAAATATTACAAGCAAATATCAATATTAAAAAACATATTAAGCACTGTCTGGAGTTATTTAATTACCAACAAGAAAAAACATATCCTTTTTTCAAGTATTATAAAAATTATTAATCTTCAGCGTTACCCATAGGACGCTTTTCATAAATTTCATCGATCAAACCAAACTTTTTCGCCTCACCAGGGGACATAAAGTTATCACGGTCCATGGCTTTTTCGATATCAGAAAGCTTTTTTCCAGTATGTAGCACATAAATATCGTTTAGACGTTTACGAAGAGAGAGAATTTCTTTTGCCTGAATTTCAATATCAGTTGCCTGCCCTTGGGCGCCGCCTGAAGGCTGATGGATCATGATACGACTATTGGGAAGCGAAAAACGCTGCCCAGGCTCGCCTGCTGCAAGAAGAAGAGATCCCATTGAACAGGCCTGACCTATACAAATAGTGGTAACCTTAGGACGAATGTATTGCATTGTATCGTAGATACCAAGCCCAGACGTAACAATTCCTCCAGGTGAATTAATATAAAAAGCTATATCTTTTTTTGGATTTTCAGCCTCAAGAAAAAGGAGTTGTGCCGTAATGAGTGCAGAAACACTATCATTAACTTGCCCAGTTAAAAAAATAATACGTTCCTTAAGAAGCCTAGAAAAAATATCAAATGAGCGTTCCCCTCTACTGGTTTGCTCAACAACCATTGGAACAAGATTATTCATAGTGGTATCTAGAGTATTGTTCATTTAAGGTTTCCTTTACTAAATCAATTATTTCCAAGAATATACTATAAGTAAATTCTTTGTAATAAAATTAGATTTATTTATTTATACCAGTATTTTAAAGGCTACTTTTTTGCAGTTTTCTTTTTAGCAGCAGTTTTTTTAGCGGCAACTTTCTTTTCTGAAGCTTCTTTTTTCTTTACTGCTTTTTTCTTTGTTGTTTTTTTCTTTGTTGTTTTCTTCGTTGCCACGTCATCATCCTCGGCCTCTATAATTGCAAGCATTTCTTCCGAGGAAACTTTTTTCTCAGTAACTTTTGCAAGCTCAAGGATGAAATCAACAACCTTTTCTTCATAAAGAGGGGCCTTCATTTGTGCCATGGCATTTGGATCTTTTTGAAAATATTCAAAAACTTGTTGTTCCTGCCCTGGATATTTACGTGCTTCAGCAGAAATAGCACGAGTGACCTCGTCCTGACTGACTTGAATATCGTTTTTACTCCCAATTTCAGAAAGAAGCAGACCAAGACGAACGCGGCGAAGAGCGATAGCTTCATACTCTTCTTTAACATCATCTGTAGGTTCATCAATATCATCTGGTTTTGCCTCTGGGTTTTCCGCTACTAACTTCCGATGTTCATCCATTTTAATCTGCTGCATAATGGTAGAGTTTTCCATTTCTAGCATATTACTTGGAACTTCGAAGTCCACCTCATCCGCAAGTGCATCAAGAAGGGCTCGCTTAATGTGTGTACGACTTAAGTCATTGTGTTCATTTTCGATTTGACCTTTCACAGCCTCATTAAGGCCATTGAGATCGGGAAGACCAAGACGTTTTGCAAGTTCATTATCAACCTTACACGGCTCAGGTTTTTGAACTTCCTTTACAATAACTTTAAAAATTGCTTCTTTATTGGCTAGTTCTTTAGTTTGGTAACCTTCAGGAAAAGTTACAACCACATCTTTTTTATCGCCAGCTTTGGTGCCAACGAGTTGTTCTTCATAACCAGGAATAAAAGTGTTTGAGCCCAAGATTAACTGTTGGCCTTCTGCAGTTCCACCTTCAAATTCCGTACCATCAACCGAACCAATATAATCAATCAGAACCGCGTCACCATCAATTGCCTTATATGCTTTAGCAGCTTTTTTATAATCTTTCTGGCCAGCAGCGATATTTTTAACAGCTTCATTAATTTGGAATTTATCAACCTTCACAGCCAAGCGTTCAAGTTTAATTTTTGCAAGATCAGGCAAATCAAAATCCGGAACAACTTCTAGCTCCATGGAATAAATAAGGTCTTTGCCTTCATCAAAAGAAATAACCTCAATCTTAGGTTGAGTTGCAGGACGGTCACCTTTTTCTTCCAATACCTTGGCAGAGGTCTCGTTTACCGTTTCTTCAAGAACTTTCCCAAGTAGATTTTTACCATGAAGTTTTTTTAATAATGAAACTGGGGCTTTTCCCGGCCTAAAACCTGGCATTTTAAGCGTTTTCTGTAATTCTAGTATTTCCACATCTACTTTTGTGTCTACTTCGGCAGCTGAAATAACTACTTCATAAGCGCGTTTTAGACCATTATTTTCTTTGTCACTAATCTTCATGGGTCACCATTCTAATAATAAAGGGGCCTTGCAATCACTCACAAAGCCCATGATACCTAATTTGTTATTGTAATTTTTTGGTGCGGGTGAAAGGACTTGAACCTTCACTTCTCTCGAAACTAGAACCTAAATCTAGCGCGTCTACCAATTTCGCCACACCCGCACATACACTACCAAAAACGTCACAATTGCGTGATGAGACGCATTTATAATCAAATAAAAATTAAATGCCATAGAAAAATTTATATTTTTTCAAAAAAACTATCTTCGAATTAATTTTAGAATTAATAGACGAATTAAATAATTAAAAGCAAAATGAATAAGTAAATAGAAAATGATGTAAAATTTTATGCTAATTTTATTAATATAAAAAAATTATTTGAATATTTTTGATTTAATTTCGACACCAAAAGATATTGCTTAATAGCATAAATAACAAAAAAATGGGGCGAGTGACCGGGATTGAACCGGCGACTTCCAGAATCACAATCTGGCGCTCTAACCAACTGAGCTACACCCGCCACGGGAATGCAAAGTGGAGCCCTTGTAGGATTTCGCAGCCTTAGCGTCAAGTAGCATAATCTAAAAACTTATTTTTTTTGCTTTTTATATAAATTTCAATATTTTAGCATACGCCTAATTTTTAGGCATAATATGGTTTTAAATTAAGCACTCCGCTCGCTATAAAGCACCAACAAACTTAGAAAATTTATATTTTTCAATATTTATAGAAGTTGGCACGGTTTGTGCGTATATATTGTGTGTGTACAAAGTAACCGAAATATAAAGCAGATAACATTATGAAAAAAATTGAAGCTATAATTAAACCATTTAAGCTTGATGAAGTTAAAGAAGCGCTCCACGAAGTTGGGCTTTCTGGCATCACAGTTATAGAAGCAAAAGGCTTTGGGCGTCAGAAAGGTCATACGGAGTTATACCGGGGGGCTGAGTATGTAGTTGACTTTTTACCCAAGGTAAAAATAGAAATTATTATTCATGATAACCTTGTTGAACGGGCTGTCGAGGCAATTCAGCAAGCAGCAAAAACTGGGCGCATCGGCGACGGAAAAATATTCATAAGTAACATAGAAGAAGCAATTCGTATTCGAACTGGTGAGACCGGCGAAGAAGCAATTTAACAATAAAAATTAACCTCATTAATCTTTATAATAACTAGGAAAAAAAATGTCAGATGTAAAAAAAGTTCTCGATCTAATTAAAGAAGAGGAAATCGAATATGTGGATCTTCGTTTCACAGACCCAAAGGGTAAAATGTACCACCTCAGTATGTGTGCCGACATTGTCGACGAAGATATGTTCGATGAGGGAGTTATGTTTGATGGCTCCTCAGTGCCAGGATGGAAATCTATTAATGATAGCGACATGATCCTTAAGCTTGATCCATCGACAGCAATACTTGATCCTTTTTATGATCAACCTACTATTGCAATTTTTTGTTCAATTGCTGAACCTGCAACTGGTGAAGGTTATGGCCGTGATCCGCGCTCCACCGCTCAGCGAGCTGAGAGTTATCTAAAGTTTACAGGTATTGGTGACACAGCTTTTTTCGGACCAGAGCCAGAATTTTTTATGTTTGACGATGTTAAATATAATGTTGATTACGCAAGTGCTGGATACTCCCTTGAAGATGAACAAACGCCTACAAAATCTGGTCACCATGTAGAAGGCGGCAATAAAGCCCACCGTGCGGGAATTACGGGTAACTACTTTGCCTTAGAACCACATGATCGCTGTCAAGATATTCGCAGTGAAATGGTAAGTCTCATGAAAGAATGTGGTCTACCAATGGATAAACATCATCAAGAAGTTGCACCTTCCCAACATGAACTAGGGTTAACATATGGAACCCTAGTTGAAACAGCTGAGCGTGTTCAGCTTTATAAATATATCACACATCAAGTGGCACGCGCCTACGGAAAAACTGCAACTTTTATGCCAAAACCAATCGCTCAGGATAATGGTTCAGGAATGCACGTTCATATGTCAATTTGGAAAGATGGCAAGCCATTATTCGCAGGTAACGGCTATGCAGACCTCTCAGAAACATGTCTATATTACATCGGGGGAATCATTAAACATGCAAAAGCTCTGAATGCCTTTACAAATCCGTCTACAAATAGTTACAAGCGACTTGTGCCTGGGTTTGAAGCGCCTGTTCTTCTTGCATACTCAGCCCGTAATCGTTCTGCATCTTGTCGAATACCTTACTCATCCAATCCAAACGGCAAGCGTGTTGAGGTTCGGTTTCCCGACCCGACAGCGAACCCCTATCTTTCATTCTCAGCTCTTATGATGGCCGGTATTGATGGTATTGAGAATAAAATACATCCTGGTGACGCTATGGATAAAGACCTTTATGCACTTCCACCTGAAGAGCTTAAGCAAGTCCCTCGCGTTGCTGCGTCTCTAGCCGAAGCGTTGGATGCTCTTGATACTGATCGCGAATTTCTCAAAAAAGGTGATGTATTTAGCGATGATCAAATTGATGCCTATATAAGCCTCAAGCGCGAAGACATTCAAAAATTAGATATGACGCCGCACCCAATAGAGTTTGAAATGTATTATTCTTCATAAAGTTAAACATATTTATCCTAGGGGAAGCCCCTATAATAACAATAGAGGCTTCCTTATTTTATTAATATATTTATCTATATGTTTACAGCTATTACATTTATAATGTATGAAGTATTTAGGTAGCAGAGTTTATTAGTCAAATTTACAAAATACATGATAAAATCTAATTTTATTAAACCACCGTATAAAATGAACAAATATTACAATAGCTTAAGAGAACTATAATATTATGAACAAATCTTACAGAACGGCTCTATTCATCACAGTTGGTATTATACTTGTACTCATTTCAGGCATTATTTTTCCAAGTGACGATAATGAAACCAGTAATTTAATTTCTTCTGTAAATAAGGACCAACCAATGATGACGGTGAGTGTTATTAATGCTGTCGCTGAGCCATATTCAAAGGATATTGTTCTTCGAGGTTACACTGCTTCAAAACGTACGGTAAGTTTAAAAAGTCAAATAAAGGGTCGTATCACTGAACTACCAATCGAAAAAGGTACTCGTGTGTATTTGGGTGACACTATTTGTCGTGTCGATGTTGAGGACCGTCAAGCAAACTTTGAAGAATCGATCGCTCTTGTTAACCAGAGAGAGCTTGAATATGAAGCCTCTAAAAAACTTTTTTCACAAGGTCATCGTTCTGAAACAAACCACTCAGCTGCCAAAGCAACCCTAGATGCTGCGGTTGCACGCTCAACCCGAACAAAAATAGAATTAGACAATACAGAAATTAAAGCTCCTTTTGATGGTATTATTAATGATCGTTTGATCGAAGTAGGTGATTACATGAAGGTAGGGGAAGTCTGCGCTATTATTATGGAAGAAAATCCTTTTTTAGTTGTTGCTGATATTTCAGAAAAACTAATTTCACAAACGAAAATTGGTGCCAAAGCTCACGCTGTTCTCCAAGGGGGAAGACGCCTTGATGGTAAAATTAGCTATATTTCATCTATTGCTGATGTAAATACAAGGACCTTTCGGATTGAACTTGAAGTTCCCAATCCAAACTATGATATTCGTGATGGAATTACAGCTGAGTTGTTTTTACAAGGCGATGAAACTCAGGCACAAAAAATATCCCCGGCAACACTAGTATTAAATGATAAGGGACTTGTAGGAGTGCGCGTTGTAAACGTCAAAAATCAAGTGCAATTCAAAGAGGCAGAAATACTAGGGAACCATGAAAATGGTATTTGGATAACGGGAGTTCCTAGTCATTATAAAATTATTACTAAGGGGCATGAATTTGTTGCCGCAGACGAGTTTGTAAAAACAGTTCTTGAAATAAACCCAGCACCTTAAAAATTGGATGAACAATGAATAGTATTATTAATGCAGCTATTGAACATTACCGAGTTGTTTTATTGTGCCTTGGACTTATTTTCATCGGTGGAACCTTCGCCTATATTTCGACTCCAAAAGAAGCTGAGCCTGACATTACCATTCCAACCATATATGTAAGTTTAGTTCATGATGGTATATCACCTGAAGATTCAACTCGATTACTGGTAAAGCCGTTGGAAACAACTCTTCGTAAAATTGAGGGTATCAAAATGATCAGAGGTATTGGTCGCGAAGGTGGTGCCAGTGTTATAATTGAATTCAATGCTGGTAGTGATCTCGACCTTGCTCTTCTGGATGTTCGGGAACAGGTTGCTAAAGCCCGCTCAGAATTTCCTGCTGAGACAAGAGAACCAACAGTTCAAGAAGTGAACATCAGTGAATTCCCTATTCTAAATGTAGTTTTATATGGTTCTGCACCAGATCGAGTGATGTATACGATTGCAAGACGTCTTAGGGATGACCTTGAAAGTGTCCCTTCTATTTTAAAGGCAGAAGTCTCTGGAGCAAGACAAGACCTGCTAGAAATTATTATAGACCCTCTTAAACTAGAAATGTTTAATCTCTCTTATTCTGAACTTTACACAGTATTTACTAACAATAATCGACTTATCGCTGCAGGTTCAATTGATAATGGAAACGGTCGTTTTTCCGTAAAAATTCCTGGTATTTTCGAAACTGCAAAAGATGTTTATGATATCCCACTTAAAGCATCTGGAAATAGCTTAGTCACAGTTGGTGATGTTGCCACTATCAGGCGTTCATTTAAAGACGCAACTAGCTACGCTCGTTTTAATGATCAACCGGCTGTATCACTCGGTGTGAGTAAGCGTACAGGTGAAAATGTAATCTTAACCGATGCTATTATTCGAGAAATTGTAAGGCGTTCTTCTGAGTTATGGCCAGAAGGAGTTCAGTATGATTTTGTAGGTGAAAAGTCAAAGAGTGTTCAGGATAGTGTATCAAGCTTACAAAATAGTATAATCTCTGCAATCCTTCTGGTGTCAATTGCAATGATTATTGCTCTTGGCGAAAGAACCGCTTTTCTTGTTGCGGTTTCAATACCTGGCTCTTTTCTTCTAGCTATCTTTATGATGAATGCTGTTGGCATGAGTATTAATCAGGTAGTAATGTTTGGACTTATTTTATCCGTCGGCCTTCTGGTGGACGGGGCAATAGTGGTTACAGAGTACGCAGACCGAAAAATGCAAGAAGGTTTAGATAAGAAGGAAGCCTACCGACAGGCAGCCCAACGCATGGCATGGCCCATTGCTGCATCAACAGCCACTACGCTTGCAGCGTTCCTACCTCTATTATTTTGGCCAGGAATGCCAGGCGAATTTATGGGGTTTTTACCGCTTACCCTGATATTTACTCTATCTTCATCTTTTTTGATGGCCTTGATTTTTATGCCAACCCTTGGGAGCATCATTGGAAAAAAAGCCGTGGGTGTAGGGACAAATGTATCCCAAATGGCCGCAGGAAATTTTGAAATAAGGGACCTAAAAGGACCTACAGGTGCATATGTTCGTCTTGTAGATCGCATCATACGCCGCCCCCTTAGGTTTTCTTGCTCGATTATAGCTACTATCATAATAATCTTTATTGCCTTTATTATGTCTGGCACACCAGTAGTATTTTTCCCTGAGATGGACCCCGAAAGTATTGAAATTCATGTTCATGCTCGTGGCAACTTATCCCTAGATGAACGAGATGTATTAGTTCGCCAGGTTTCCAGTATCGTTAAAGTTAATCCATACGTAAGAAACTTTCAATCAACTACTTCTGCACGGGCCGATAGTTCATCAGGTAAAGCAGAAGATGTTGTTGGGACATTGTTTATTAATTTTACAAACTGGGATGTTAGACCTAAGGTAAATAGTATCATTGCAGATTTACGTCAGCAGACTGATACACTTCCCGGAGTAATTGTGGAATATGTTTTGCCCGCAAGCGGCCCTTCTCAAGGAAAAGATCTTCAATTAGAACTAAAGTCAGATAGTCTTGATAGGCTAATCCCCATCGTAAATTCTATATACGACCATATGGAAGATAATATTGATGGATTAACCGATCTTCAAAACACTCTCCCACTTCCGGGCATTCAATGGGAACTGGAAGTTGATCGAGCTCTAGCAGGAATTTTTGGAACTGATATCACAAATGTTGGAAGTGTTATCCAGCTGGTTACAAATGGAATTAAGGTTGGTGAGTATCGACCGGATGATGCTGACGATGAAGTAGATATTCGTATTCGTTTTCCCGAAGAATACCGCAATATTTCTCAATTAGATGAAGTTAGAGTTCAAACTAAAGATGGACAAGTTCCCATAGGAAACTTCGTAAAACGTGTAGCAAAACCAAGAATTAATACAATTGAAAGAATTGACACGAAAACATCATATGAAATTACTGCTAATGTTGCCGATATTAGGCAGCGCAATAATATTTCTGTTGCTTTGAGTAAGTGGATTGAAGACCAAGAATTTGATAATCGAGTGGAAGTTAAATTTGCTGGAACAGATGAAGAGCAGCAGAAATCGACAGAATTTTTGGTAAAGGCTTTCTATATGGCACTATTTTTGATGGCTATAATACTAGTAACACAATTTAATAGTTTTTATCACTCCGGTCTCATTCTATTTGCAGTTTTACTCTCTACTGCCGGAGTGCTCCTTGGCATAATGATCACAGGTCGTACGTTCCAAATTATTATGACTGGAGTAGGTATTATTTCCTTAGCTGGAATTGTAGTTAATAACAACATTGTACTTATCGATACCTATGCCCGGCTAAAAGAAGGTGGTATGGATGCATACAAGGCAATAGTCCAAACCGTGGCACAACGTCTGAGACCCGTGATGCTCACAACACTCACAACAATAGTTGGACTACTGCCAATGGTGTTCATGGTCAACATTGATTTTGCTGGCCGTAAAGTCGAGGTTGGCGCACCATTTGGCGCTTTCTGGGTAGACCTTGCTATTGCTCTCTCCTTTGGACTTCTATTTGCTACTGTTCTAACTTTATTACTCACCCCATGCATGCTTGCATTACGTGTCAAATATTCAAAGAAATATAGGGAATCAAATTTAAAACCCCTTTCTGGGAACTTTGAGATGCAGACCGCAGAATAGGTTAACCTTTTTTACGATAAGTAAGTATTGCTATTGTCGGAATGGAAATAATATAAGTCATTCCGACAAAAGATACCGTCAACCAAAGGTCTGTAATAAGAAGTGATGCAAGGACCGCTATACCAAGAAGAACGAATATTACGTGTTCTTTATGAATTTTTAGGCTTTTAAATGAAAATGTGGGTATACGGCTCACTGTTAACAGGCAAATAATAGCCATATAAGCAGAACAAATTTTTGGATCCTTAAGAAAATCAAAGCCATATTCAAATGATAAAACCATAGGAAGCACCGCAAGGGCTGCAGAGGCAGGTGCTGGAATACCAGTAAAATAACCCGCCTTGACATCAGCGCCTAATTCATCATCTTTCATGACAGTATTAAAGCGGGCTAATCGCAACGCCATGCAGATAACAAATATTAGAGACATCAACCAACCGAGCCCTCTAACATCATTTAATACCCACATATACATGATCAGCGCAGGTGCTACGCCAAAACTTATAACGTCGGATAAACTATCTAATTCAGCCCCAAAACGGCTGGTGCCCTTAAGAAGCCTCGCAACACTACCATCCAAACCATCAAAAATTCCGGCAATCAAAATAGCAATCACGGCAGATTCCCATTCTTCACGAAGAGCAAACCTTACACCAAACATTCCAGAACAGAGTGCCAAAACCGTAATAGCATTAGGCGCTAAACTGCGGACAGGTATATGAAAACGTGTTTTTTTCTGGCTCATTGATTATCTAATTTCACCATTACGTTGTTTTTCACGGCCTTTTTCACTGGCAATAACTGTTTCACCTGCAATAGCATTTTGGCCGACAGCAACCAATGAATTAGTACCTTTTGGAAGGTATAAATCAACCCTGCTTCCAAAGCGAATAAGACCGAAGCGCTCTCCAGCATTCATTTCTTTTCCGTCTTCTGCCCAACATAGGATGCGCCTTGCCACAAGCCCGGCAATTTGAACAAATGCTAAATTATTACCAGAAGTTGTTTCCATTAGAATAGCGTGCCTCTCGTTGTCCTCGCTGGCTTTTTCAAGCGAAGCATTGAGGTATTTACCGTGTGTATAAGCCTGGCGAATAATTTTTCCGTCGGCGGGCACTCTGTTCACATGTACATTAAACACATTCATAAAAATACTTACTCTAGTACATTCCTCTTCGCCCATATCTAGTTCAGCAGGAGGCACAGATAACTTGACGGATTGCACAACTCCATCTGCTGGTGCAATTATCAATCCCTCTTTTTGAGGTGTCACCCGGTCAGGGTCTCGAAAAAAGTAAGCACACCATACAGTTAGGATGAGACCAACAGTGAAAAAGAAGTCAAGTCCTATCCACAAAAATATCAAAGTGATGGCCGCGAAAATACCTATATATTTATGTCCCTCTTTATGGATTGGAACAAATACGGAAAGAATAGTTTCCATAGTAAATTATCCTTAAGTGTGAAATTATCTAATATTAGTTAATCGTTAAGCACCTTTTATGCAAGTATTCTCGTTATTTTTTTTCAAGCTCTATAAGTTTTTGCTGTACTTCATTAAGTTGTTGTTGCTTTTGCCACATTATAAAATAAACACCCTCCTGTTTAAGAAGTGCAGAGTGGTTTCCTCTTTCAATGATTTTGCCATCATCAAGGACGATTATTTCATTAGCATTAATAATTGTTGATAACCGGTGAGCAATTACAATAGCAGTTCGCTGTTGAGATATTTTTTCAACTGATGCCTGTATTTCTTGCTCAGTTTGACTATCAAGGGCAGAGGTCGCCTCATCAAGAAGCAGAATAGGAGGGTTTTTAAGTATTGTCCTGGCTATTGCTACCCGCTGTTTTTCACCACCAGAAAGCTTCAGGCCACGCTCACCGACTTCCGTTTTATAACCTTCAGGCAGGTTCATAATAAAACCATGTATTTTTGCAAGCTTTGCTGCCTCAAAGACCTGTTCATCACTAGCATCATGGTTTCCATAGGCAATATTATATTTGATAGTGTCATTAAAAAGGACCGTATCCTGAGGTACAACTCCAATCTTTTTTCTCAATGAAAGTTGTTTAACATCACGGATGTCTTGCCCATCAACTGTTACACTACCACTTGAAATATCATAAAAACGAAATAAAATACGAGATATTGTTGATTTCCCTGCTCCACTTGACCCTACTACTGCTGTTGTAGTTCCCCCTTTAACTTTAAAGGAAACATTCTTTAAAATTGGACGGTCTGAAGAATAGTGAAAGCAAACATTTTTAAATTCAATTTCACCCTGATCAAGAACAACATCTATGGCATCTTCTTTATCTTTAATTTCAGGATTTTTGGCAATTAACATGAACATTTTTTCCATGTCAACAAGCGCCTGCTTAATTTCACGGTAAACAAAACCAAGAAAATTTAAAGGCATGTAAATTTGAATTAGTAAAGAATTAATCAACACAAATTCACCAATTGTAAATTGACCCCTAGCCACTCCATTCGCCCCCATGATGAGGACTGCAACAAGACCACCTGAAATAATAAAACCCTGACCAACGTTGAGAAGTGTCAAAGAAAGCTGACTACGAATTGCTGCGGTTGCATAATTTTTAAGCGATTTATCATAACGACTTGCTTCATGATCCTCACTTGTAAAGTACTTTACAGTTTCAAAATTTATCAAACTATCAATAGCTCTCCCATTTGCTTTAGTGTCTTGTTTGTTCATTTCACGACGATATTTAAGCCGCCATTCGGTGACCGCAATTGTGAAATATATATAGCTACTTAGGCAAAGGAAAGTGATTGCAGCGTATATAAAACCAAATTTGATCCAAAATATGCTTGAAATCATGATAATCTCTAAAATAGTTGGAATAATATTAAAAAGCATAAATCGAAGTAAAAAATCAATACCTCGTGTGGCCCTTTCAATAACTCTACTTAATCCTCCTGTTCTGCGTTCGAGGTGAAACCTAAGCGATAAAAGGTGCAAATGGCGAAAAGTATTGAGTGCGATCTTTCTAAGTGCGTTTTGTCCCACCTTAACAAAAATTGCATCCCTAATTTCACCAAATGCCTGCGCTAACACTCTTGTAGTGCCGTAACCAAAAATTAATCCTATAGGGACCGCTACTGCAATCATAGTGCCATCAATAGTATTTTCACCAGTTAGAATGTCAACAGCGTCCGCAAATAAAAATGGAACAAAAATACCGAGTACTTTAGCCATAACAAGAAATATCATCGATAGTATTACGCGAGATTTAAGGTCGGCACGACCAACGGGCCATAAATAGTACCAAAGTTTTTTTACCGTAGCGATATGGTTTTCAGCATTAACATCATCTTCTAGGATCTCGCTATTCTGGGTAGGTTCATCGTTCGCCATAGGAATACCTTTTTGAATATAAAGTAAATATTAAACCATATCAGTGCCAGGGATTATTAAAATACCATCCAAATATTACCTAATTCATTGATAACTTTTGTTTAGGGGGGCTATTAGGTTATTATTTTAAAAGTCATTCACTATAACTTCATTACTCCGATTAAAATTATCAACAAAAACCCTATTTTAGCTAAAACTGTAACAAAATTCATATTATAATATTTATAATTATTGTAATTTTCCTAGTGGAAGACTTAGTTGTTGGCCAGGAAAAATAAGATTTGGGTTGATAATAGTTTCCATATTAGCTCCAAATATTACCGTATAGTGATACCCTGAACCATAAAGCTTTCTTGCAATATGCCAAAGGCTATTTCCCTGCTTTACGATCACATCACCCGTAGCCCGGCCACGGTCAATGTCAACGAATGGATTAAAGGGTTGTGAAATCCTTACCTCAACATTTCCATCGACAAGCAACTGATCAAGGCGAATCACATGTTCTTCCGGACTTAATCTATGATCAACCTCATATTTCCAGACACCCTGTTCATTAGAACTAACTTCGCCTAAATAGGTATTATCAAGATAAATTCTTATATTTGCAGCAGGCGTTGCACTGCCATTTACAATAGTTTTACCATTGTCCGTATAATCAAGTGCATCTATAGAAAGTCCCTGGGCTGCAGAAATAATATTAATATTTTTAGGCTTTTGTAAAACCCGGCTTGGGCCATTTCCACTACGTGGGCTTAATATTGCAACGACACCGCCGGTATCATCGTTATTAAAGTCCATCGCAGTTCGATCGGGGACAGCCACAATCACAATATCGCTCGATGAAATTTCAAAATTACTTTGTGTTTTTGCAACAATACTTAATTCAGTAGGTCCAATTGGAAGAGGTTCATCAAACAATAATACCCATTCGCCATTTCTATCCGAAATTGAAGACCCAATCACTTTTTCTTTTGCGTAAATAATCACATCACTATTGGGTTCAGCACGGCCGGCAATAACACCTGTTCCATTTCGGCTAATACGCACCACATCAAAACTCGGCACCACAACTGGCGTTAAAGGCTCAGCCTCTTGATCTGCGAGTTCATTTAAAATTGGAATAACTTGAGTTGAAACTACAAAATCACCATCTGCACCATCATCCGCTAGAAAAATAACCCAAATTACTGCAATAAATACAACTAAAGCCAATACTGGTAAGCTAAACTTTAGTCCTAAACCCTGACGACTATTTTGTTGATTTAAGTGGTCACTCAATTTTTTTACCCTGATCCATAATAGTGAAGTATCTAGATATTAATATTTTCACTAATATATTCTTTGCGTGTATAATTACTAGTGTGTTTTTATAATAAATAATTTAATCTTAATAAAGACAATTTCATAGTTTATTTTAATAACTAAACTTGTCAAATTTATGACTAAAAGAAATAAAATACAAAATGACTAAATTAAAATCACTATGCGTTTATTGCGGTTCACGTGCTGGCAATAAGAAAGCCTTCCAAAAACTATCTAACGATGTTGGTGAAATTCTTAGCCAAAGTAAAATCAAACTTATTTATGGCGGCGGAAATGTTGGACTTATGGGCATTATTGCCAACAGTGTCATGAAAAATGGTGGTGAAGTGCATGGCATTATTCCTGAACACCTGAACAAAATTGAAAAGTCACATGATAAAATAACAAAACTCACAATCGTCGAAAATATGCACCAACGAAAAAAACTTATGTTCGATCATTCAGATGCATTTCTCGTTCTACCAGGAAGTATTGGTACTTTAGATGAAACTATAGAAATCATCACTTGGAAACAACTCGGGTTACACGATAAGCCTATTATAATACTAAACTCGGAAAATTATTGGACGCCATTTTTGGCATTACTTGATAACATTATTGAATATGAATTTACTTTACCTAAAACTTTAGATCTTTTTCACGTGATACATAGTGCTGAAGAGTTACTATTATTGTTTAAAAAAATACAAGATCCGGGCGTTGAATGAAAAAATATACTTTAAACAATATTTTTTCACATTCAGGTCTTCCATGTTTAGACATCAAGTGTTAGGTTGCGCCGAATAAATATGAATATATATATGATTTTTATCAGCTACTTAAGATAAAAAAATAAAGGGACTAAAATGGCTAAAATAAAAGTAGATAACCCCATCGTAGAACTTGATGGTGACGAAATGACACGTATAATTTGGGCATGGATCAAAGAACGGCTTATCCATCCATACCTTGATGTTGATCTGCATTACTACGACCTGAGCATCCAAAAGCGTGATGAGACAGATGATCAAATCACTATTGATAGCGCCAATGCTATTTTAAAGCATGGTGTAGGGGTTAAATGTGCTACTATTACACCAGATGAAGAACGAGTTGAAGAGTTTGGCCTCAAAAAAATGTGGAGGTCTCCGAATGGTACTATTCGTAATATTCTTGGCGGTACAGTGTTTCGCAAACCAATTATTTGCTCAAACGTTCCGCGTCTTGTTCCTGGTTGGACGGATCCAATTGTTATCGGTCGTCACGCGTTTGGTGATCAATACCGCGCCACTGATTTTAAAGTGCCGGGTGCTGGCAAGCTTACTATTAAGTTCCAACCTGACGATGGCGGCGAAGTTATCGAGCATGAGGTATTTCAATTTGAAAACGCAGGCGTTGCGATGGCAATGTATAACCTTGACGATAGCATTCGTGACTTTGCCCGCGCAAGTATGAATTATGGCCTGGCTGAAGGATGGCCCGTCTATCTATCAACAAAGAACACAATTCTTAAGGCGTATGATGGTCGATTCAAAGATCTGTTTGAAGAAATTTATCAATCTGAATTTGCTGATAAGTTTAAAGCTGCAGGTATCACATATGAGCATCGCCTAATCGATGATATGGTAGCATGCGCGATGAAGTGGAATGGTAAATTCGTTTGGGCTTGTAAAAACTACGACGGCGACGTTCAATCAGATACAGTTGCTCAAGGTTTTGGCTCTCTCGGTCTTATGTCTTCTAAACTTCTTACCCCAAATGGTAAAGTTATGGAATCAGAGGCCGCTCATGGTACTGTGACACGTCATTATCGTCTTCACCAACAAGGTCAAGAAACTTCAACAAACCCAATAGCATCTATTTATGCTTGGACAGGCGGTCTTCGTCACCGTGGTGAACTTGATGGCAATGAAAAGCTTGTTAACTTTGCAGATACACTTGATAGTGTCTGCGTAAGGACTGTTGAAGAAGGCAACATGACAAAAGACCTGGCGTTACTTGTTGGCCCAGAGCAAAACTGGCTAACGTCCAAACAGTTCTTCGATAAAATTGACGAAAATTTACAAAAAATAATGGGCTAGTATCTAGCTCTACAGAACCTACAAAGGCGGACATTCAGTGTCCGCCTTTTTTATAGATAAATCCCATATATCTGTTGCTTACCTGGTGAAAATTTCATACAAAAACCTCTAAGAAACCAGATATAATCACCATAATTTTTTTAATTAGGATAGATAGTTCTTAATGGCCGCCAGTGCTTTATCAGCTTCCGTTCCATTCGGGCCTCCAGCTTGAGCCATATCAGCCCTACCACCCCCACCTTTTCCACCAACAGCGATCGAACCAACCCGCGCAAGGTCTACGGCACTTATGTTTTTAATTAAGTCTTCGGTAACAGCAGTCAAAATAGCTACTTTACCATCATTAACAGTTATGAAGGCTATTATACCAGAACCGATGCTTCCTTTAGCCTCATCAGCAAGACTTCGAAGTTCTTTTGCAGGAATTCCATTAAGAACTTTTCCAATAAATTTTATTCCATTTAGTTTCTCTATCTTCTTATCACTTGACATATTGCCACCCATAGCAATTTTCTTTTGAAGCTCTGACAATTCCTTTTCCATTACTTTTCGTTCTAAAGCAAGGGCGCTCAGACGGTTTGAAAGTTCAGAAACAGGGGTCTTAATAATTGAAGCAGCATCAAATAAATAATTTTCCTGATCCATGGAATATCTACACGCCGCCTTGCCCGTTAACACTTCAATACGACGTACGCCCGAAGAGACCGCTCCTTCTGAAATAATCTTAAAATACCCAATATCACCAGTACGTTTTACATGAATCCCGCCACATAGTTCCACAGAACTGTCTGATCCATCTTTTGCCCTTCCCATAGCCACGACACGAACCTCATCTCCATACTTTTCACCGAATAATGCCATAGCCCCTGCATCAATGGCCTCCTCTGGTGTCATAAGTCGAGTAGTAACTTCTGTATTTTGACGGATGGTTTTGTTTACTTCATCTTCAATTTCTTTAATTTCTTTAGATGTAATAGCCTTTGAATGACTAATATCAAAACGCATCTTATCAGCCGCTACTAGTGATCCCTTTTGGCTTAAATGATCACCAAGTATACTGCGCAAGACTGCATGTAAAATATGAGTTACCGAATGATTAGCCTGTATCTTATGTCTATTTTCTAGGTCGACTGTCATTTCAACCACATCACCACACAATATTTTACCTGATATTATAGTTCCCACATGCACATGAAGAGCACCAAGTTTTTTTTGTGTATCAGTAATATTAATTTCTGCACCTGCATTAGTAATGAATGTCCCTATATCACCAACCTGACCACCACTTTCAGCATAGAAAGGTGTCTGATTAGTAAGTATCAGAACCTCATCACCCGTGGTTGCTTTTTCAACAACTGTTTCACCAACAATAATTTGACTGATAATGCCTTCTGAGTGAGTGTTACTATAACCAACAAATTCGCTCGCATTTAATTTTTCATAAGCCTCAAACCATACTGTTTCTGTAGCCATTGAACCTGAACCTTTCCAAGCCGCCCTGGCTTCAGTTTTTTGTTTTTGCATAGCAATATTGAAGCCCTCTTCATCCACAGTCATATCATTTGATCTCAGGGCATCCTGTGTAAGGTCAAGAGGAAACCCATAAGTATCATAAAGTTTAAAGGCTACCCCTCCATTAAGTACTTTATTTTCTCCTATTTTTGACACCTCCTCATCGAGCAAACGCATACCCCGATCTAGAGTTTGACGAAACCTACGCTCCTCAAGTAGAAGCGTTTCCGTAATAAGTGCCTCAGCACGAGCAAGTTCAGGAAATGCCTGCCCCATTTCAGTAACAAGTGCCGGAACGAGCATATGCATAAGCGGTTCTTTGCATCCAATCATTTTCACGTGGCGCATCGCACGGCGCATAATTCGGCGCAAGACATAACCACGGCCTTCATTCGATGGCAGAACTCCATCAGAAATTAAAAAAGATGTAGACCTGAGATGGTCAGAAATAACACGGTGAGAAGTATTATGTTCACCATAAGCCTCTACGCCGCTATGTTTAGCAGAAGCCTCGATCAAACGTTTAAAAAGGTCTGTATCATAGTTATCATGCACACCTTGCAAAACCGCAGCAATACGTTCAAGACCCATTCCTGTATCTATAGAAGGTCTTGGCAGCTCAATCTGTGAACCATCTTCGAATTTTTCATACTGCATAAAAACAAGGTTCCATATTTCAACAAAACGGTCCCCATCTTGTTCAGGCGAACCAGGTGGTCCTCCCCAAATGTGTTCCCCGTGATCATAAAATATTTCTGAACAAGGCCCACACGGACCCGTAGAACCCATCGACCAAAAATTATCAGAGGTTGCAATACGAATAATTTTTTCATCTGGCAGTCCACTTATCTCTTTCCAGTAATCCCAGGCTACATCATCATTGTGATATACAGTTACCAGTAATCTATTCTTATCTACGCCATAAATATTTGTAATTAAATCCCAGGCCTGAAAAATTGCTTTTTCCTTAAAATAATCCCCAAAAGAAAAATTTCCAAGCATTTCAAAGAACGTGTGATGACGGGCCGTGTAGCCAACATTATCCAAATCATTATGTTTACCTCCTGCTCGAACACACTTCTGACTTGATGTTGCACGACTGTATGGGCGGCTCTCAATGCCGGTAAAGACATTTTTAAATGGGACCATGCCAGCATTAATAAACATTAATGTAGGGTCATTATTGGGCACCAAGGGACTACTTGCTACAACTTCATGTTTTGCTTCTTTGAAATAGTTTAAAAAGGCACTGCGAATATCATTGGTACTCTTCATTTTTTGTCCATTTTCACTTAATTAGTCAAACTAACTTATATTATTTTTATTACATATTGTGAGCCTATTTTCAAAAACTTTTATATCAGAGGCGAAAACAAGTCCAGAAACCATATTTATTAACAAAAAAAGGCACCAGTTAAAACTGGTGCCTTTTAATTTTTATAAAGAAATTTTAGAAAATATTATTCGTCATCTATTTCATCGGCAGCTCTTATTGCACCCTCTTTAAGCATAGCCTTATCAAGAATTCCTGCATTTACGCGAACGGAGTTCTCAATTTCATCAGCAATGTCGGGGTTATCTTTTAAAAAGCGTTTGGCATTTTCACGGCCTTGTCCAATACGTTGGCTATTATAGGAATACCAAGACCCAGACTTTTCAACAATGTCAGCCTTAACACCAAGATCAACTAGTTCACCATTCTTAGAAATACCTTGGCCATACATAATATCAAACTCAACAACCTTAAAAGGTGGGGCAACTTTATTCTTAACCACTTTTACTCTTGTTTGGTTACCAACAATCTCTTCTTTTTCTTTAATAGCGCCTATGCGACGGATATCAATTCTAACCGAAGAATAAAATTTAAGTGCATTTCCACCTGTTGTCACTTCAGGACTACCATACATCACGCCGATTTTATGCCTAATTTGGTTAATAAAAATAACCATACAATTCGACTTTGAGATAGAACCTGTAAGTTTACGAAGTGCTTGGCTCATAAGACGTGCCTGAAGACCAACGTGAGTATCACCCATTTCACCTTCTAGTTCCGCTCTTGGGGTAAGCGCGGCGACACTATCAACTACTAACACATCAACTGCACCCGAACGCACTAAAGTATCGGTAATTTCAAGAGCTTGCTCACCTGTATCTGGCTGAGAAATAAGAAGTTCATCAAGGTTTATGCCAAGTTTGCCTGCATAAACTGGATCAAGTGCGTGTTCTGCATCAACAAAGGCAGCTGTCCCACCTGCTTTTTGAACTTCAGCAGCTACATGTAACGCAAGTGTTGTTTTACCAGAACTCTCTGGTCCATAAATTTCAATAATACGGCCCTTCGGAAGTCCGCCTATACCAAGTGCAATGTCAAGACCAAGAGAACCCGAGGAAACAGATTCAACATCATGAGACGAATTTTGCCCTAATTTCATGATTGAGCCCTTACCAAATGCACGCTCTATTTGGCCTAGTGCTGCGTCTAATGCCTTTTGCTTATCCATATTATCCCGTTCAACTAACTTTAAATTTGATGCTGTCATTTATCTTCTCCTTATTTATCACATAACCTGTTATTATTTGTAAACAAACTACTTGTACTCTATTTGTTCTTATATGTAAACACTTATTTATCTTGTTGAAATCAAACGATTTATACCAATATAACTATATTTGTTCTCACCTATTTAGAACAAACATTCAAAAAAACAATAAATGATAATTTTAAAATATAGAATCAGTTGAGGCTATAAATATTCTGATACCAAACTAATATAATAATTAATTTAAGTTACGGAATGTTAAATTTAAATAATATTAGGATTTAGTTGCAGTTTTATCATTAAACTTTTTATGGGCAGTAATATTGAGCCACAGTAAATTTTCTTAAAAATTGGAAAGTAACCCATCCAAACTTTAGTACATTTACTATTAAAAATAAAATTAAATGCTAATGGTCTCTGTGAACTCTCTCGTGATTCTCATGATTCTCTTGAGACTCGATTGTCATAGTCGCAGTAGGTCTTGCTTGAAGTCTTTTAAGACTGATTTGCTCCCCACTTACTTCGCAATACCCGTAGTCCTTTTCCTCAATCCGTTTAATAGCCGCATCAATCTTAATAATCAACTTACGTTGACGGTCGCGGGTTCTAAGCTCAACGGACCAATCAGTTTCCGCAGACGCCCTGTCTGCAATATCCGCTTCTTTAAGGCTATCTTCTTGCAAATGGGAGAGCGTTTCACGGGAATCTATTATTATTGATTCCCTCCATTTAACCAATTTTTGGTGAAAGTATTCTAGCTGTGTATCATTCATAAACTCTTCTTCTTCAGAAGGTTCATAGCTATTTAGCAACTCCACTGACATTGTTACCCTGACTTATTAATGGTTACAAAAAGTTGAGACAACCTACTTAAATCATCCACATAATTCAAGTTATTTTATTAATGGTATAGATGATGACTTTTATTAAGAAACTTTACCGCTAACAATCAAAAAAAGAGCGGATGAATTCATTTTTAGTACTAATTTTAGAATCACTAATTATTAATTCAGACCCAAACCACACTTTTATTGTAATTATTTTAATAATATATAATTTTTCTTAAATTAATTTTTGAAGCATCACTTAACAAACCAAGGAAGACTGTTTATATTGAAATTTTATTATAGGTATTAATTGCTTTACCCTACTAAAACAAATGGACGATTTAAAGTATGATAATTAGATTTACCGCATCATTACTACTAATCACTACTCTTGGAGCATGTGAAATTGATAATGAAAGCGATAAATATCTTAAACAAAGCGAGTTAAGTGAGCCTGTTAACCTAAAACTTGCCAGCACTTATCCTAGTACATTAATTATACTTGGCACCATGGCAAAACGGTTTCAAGAACAAATAGAAATTATCTCAGGCGGTAATATAAAATTTAGATTTTTTGAACCTGGAGCACTCTCACCTCCTCTTGAAACATTTGATGCGGTTTCATATGGCGCTCTTGACAGCGCATGGTCATCACCTGGATTTTGGAGTGGAAAAGTCCCTGCCCTACAAATCTTTGCAGCCATTCCTTTTGGTCCAGATAGCCCAGAATACATGGCTTGGTATTATAATGGTGGTGGTCAAAAAATATTTGAAGATATTTATCACAAACATAATATTCATAGCATTATCTGTGGTATTAGCCCGCCAGAAGCCTCAGGATGGTTCAAGGAGGAGATAAAAACCCTGGATGACCTAAAAGGTATACGAATGCGATTTTTTGGTCTTGGTGCGAGCGTTATGAGTAAGATGGGTGTATCAACTCAACTTCTAGCAACTGGTGATATTTTCACCGCACTTGAACTCGGAGCAATTGATGCTACAGAATTTTCAGTGCCTGCAGTAGACCAAAAGTTAGGTTTTAATAAAATTGCTAAACATTACTATTTTCCAGGGTGGCATCAACAATCAACATTTTTTGAACTAATGATTAATTTAGAAATATGGAATGCTCTCTCTATTCAACAACAGGCACAGATTAATACTACTTGCGGCGACAATATGCGTTTTAGTATTGCTGAGGGTGAAGCCCTCCAAGCCGAAGCAATTAATTCGCTAAAAGAAACAGGAACTATTTTCCACCAGTGGCCTGACCACATGCTAGATGCTTTCGAAGCCGCTTGGCTTGAAGTTGCAATAGAAGAGGCAAATAAGGATCCAGACTTTGATCGCGCTTGGACATCCTTAGTAAAGTTCAGGAAATCATATAAAACATGGAAAGAGCTCGGTTATATTAAAACGGACCGTTAATTATATTTTAGAGGTGACGTCTTATCTTGGACGCTTTTTTCTTCTAGCACTAATGATTACTATCATTATTGATGTGCTTGGAAGACGCTTTACTAATACTAACTCAATTATACTGCAGGAGCTTGAGTGGCATTTTCATGGGGCACTATTTCTTCTATGTCTGGGATTTACCTATATGAAGGATGCACATGTTCGCGTTGACGTTATTAGAGAAAATTTAAGCCCATACACTAGCCATATTATTGAGGTTATTGGGTGTTTATTCTTTTTGCTGCCGTATTGCGGTGTAGTTATTTATTTTGGCATTGAATTTACTCTTAAATCATACCTTACAGGAGAAACATCTGCTGCTGCAGAGGGCTTGCCATACCGTTTTATTATTAAATCATGCCTTCCTATTGGTTTTTTACTACTCGGAATTTCAGGAATTTCAATACTTTTAAAGCGGGAAAATAAAGATGTATAGTCTTACAGAAATTCTACCAATCTTGATGTTTCCAACTTTGGCTATCTGTCTTTTTTCTGGCTATCCAGTTGCCTTTGTTCTTGGTGGTATAGGTCTTTTCTTTGGCTTAATTGGTATGGGTTTTGATGTTTTTAATTTCAAGGAATTTTTTCTGATTAACTCACGTATTTTTGGAGGTGTGGTAGAAAATATGGTTCTAATCGCCATACCTATGTTTGTTTTTATGGGACTGATACTTGAACGCAGCGGTATTGCCAAAGAGCTTTTAGAAAGCTTAAAAGTATTAACCAACAGAACTCCTGGTGGTCTAGCCATGTCCGTAACTATCCTTGGTACCATTATGGCCGCAACAACAGGTATCATTGGAGCAAGCGTAGTCATGATTTCACTTATGGCATTCCCAGTTATGCTAGCTGCAGGCTATGAAAAATCATTTTCTAGTGGCACCATTGCAGCTGCAGGTACTCTTGGTATCTTGATACCTCCAAGTATAATGTTAGTGGTTATGGGAGATCTACTATCTATCTCGGTAACAGACCTCTTTATGACCGCATTGGTCCCTGGGCTTATGCTGGCAACATTATATATTACTTACATTTTTTTGAAATGTCGGAAGCACTTTAAGTTCAATCAAAATAATACAAATTCTGATAAGCCAATCACTAGAATCATAATGCGTGGTTTTCTTCCAGCCACAATTCTTATCATGCTTATACTTGGTTCAATTTTTTCCGGCTTAGCAACACCAACGGAAGCAGCCGGTGTCGGTGCGTTTGGAGCCCTTACTCTTGCCGCAATAAAAAAAAGGCTAACCATTAGTAAGTTTTGGGAAATGTGTGACGAAACTATAAAAACATCGGGCATGATATTTGGTATTTTTGTGGGCGCCACAGCTTTTTCTTATGTATTTAGATCACTAGGTGGAGATAACCTGATCCTCAATTTCATGAATGGTTTTTCCGGAGATCCTTGGCTGATCATCAGCTTATTGATGCTGATCGTCTTCGTCCTTGGCTTTTTCTTTGATTGGATTGAAATCACTCTTATCGTATTACCTATATTTGTGCCGATTTTAAATACTCTAGATTTTGGTAATCATATTGAAACAGCACAAATTCTTCCTTGGTTTGCAGTAATTGTAGCTATTAATCTTCAGACATCATTTCTAACACCACCATTTGGGTTCTCACTTTTTTATATGAAAGGTGTTGCTCCTTCTTCGGTGCGGATGCTGGATATTTATAAGGGTGTTATCCCTTACATTTTGATTCAACTGACTGGACTATTACTTGTAATATTATTCCCGGCTATTGCATTATGGTTACCTGCCATGCTTAATTAAGAAACATATAATATAGGTATTCAAATCATGAGTTTGGGTTTATTTAATAACGTTTAGTATAAACCATGCCATATTTACGCCTCACAAAGACGGCATAATAGAAAATATTAAATTTTAAGACTTGTTAAGATTTTTTAGACGAATTAATTTGTCGGCATACGTTTTTTTTGCTATTGCAGGACAAGAATAAGAGAATGAAAATCAAGGAACTTTAAATGAAGAGTGTTTTAAAATTAATGGCTTTTGTTTTTATAACAGGTTTGCTTCTGCCACTTGCCGCTCAAGCTGAAGGTGATGCAGCCAAAGGTGCGATGACCTTTAAGAAAAAATGTAAAATTTGTCATACAGTTGCTAAAGGCGACAGAGCAAAAATCGGTCCGAACCTTTACGGTATTTATGGCAGAAAAGCAGCACAATTTGAGGGATATAGATACTCTAAAGGTATTATTGCGGCCGACCTTACGTGGGACGAAGCTACACTTGATGCCTACCTTCTGAAGCCAAGGGATGTTGTTAAGCGTGGAAAAATGATTTTTGCTGGCTTTAAGAAAGAAAAAGATCGTCAAGATGTAATTGCTTATTTAAAAACTTTAAAAGACTAATGTCAGGTCTGACAATAGTAAAAACATCATTTCTAAAATACATAGAATATCAAAAATAATGAAGAGCAAGATAAAAAATGGGAACTGTTTGTGGTATGAAAAACTTTACTGAAACTTGTGTAGATAAAAATTTTATTTTATATTTAAAAAAAATAACTCTTAGTCTTTTTATTGGGTTCCTGCTTCTTACGTCATTTATATTTCCTATCAACGCATACGCGGATAACCAAGACCCTGTCACACAACAAAAGGCCAGAGAGTTTATTGAAAGTTTTTCAAAAAGGGCGATCAGTATCCTTAATAATAGGGATTTAACAGAAGCTCAATATTTTGAAGAGTACAGAAGCATCTTAAACGAGACATTTGCTATAAATTATTTAGCCCGCATTAGTCTTAGTAGGCACCGCAAAAAGGCAAGCAAAGAAGAACTTGCCGAATATTACTCTTTATTTCCTGATTTTATCCTTAAGGTAAACTCATCTCGACTAAGAAAACTCGATACAACGAAGATTGTGATAGAAAAAGTTACACCACATGCAAAATTAGACATATTTATTAGGACAAAAGCCTATAACTCTGAAAATAAATCACTTGATATTGATTGGCGCGTAAGAAGTGATAAAGATGGAAATATAAAAATAATTGATGTTAAAATCGAAGGGATTAGCATGGTGGCTACCCAACGCGATGATTTTACAGCCCGGATAAGCACTAGTGGAATAAATGGTCTTAACAAATATATGCAGAATATTATCGATGGAATTAAATTTGCTAAAGTGAATGTAACTCCTAGAACATAATAAAATTAATCAAGGGACACATAAACTATGATCAATGGTCAACTCTATCTTGTATTTGGCGGAAAAGTTTCTGATCCACGAACAACTAATTTTATTAACACCAAATATTTGCACACAGTAGGTATTTATCCTTCCTACGTAGAAGCAAGAAGTGCATGGAAAGGTGCTAGTCAGGCACAAGTTGACGACGCAATGACTAAATATGTAATCGTTTGTCTTGATAAATTACTTAATCCAGCTGAGGATTGATTTTTATAAACCTCAAAGCTGATATAACATAAAAGTACTCCTTGTTTTAAAAGTCTATGATATGAAAAGTGATGCAAATTAATGCAAAAAAAATAATTCTTGACTGCGTTGACCTAGCCGTCAAAGCGTCAAGTCCAAATCAAACTCTCTCTAGGCACCTTCCTACTGATAATAAATCTGCTATAATTGTAATAAGCGTCGGCAAAGCAGCTGCATCGATGGCAGTAGAGTTTGAAAAGTACTGGCAAGGATCTATTAGAGGTCTTGCAGTTGTTCCTTATCATTATAAAGAACCACTCGAATATTTCGAGCAGATAGAGGCTTCCCACCCTATCCCAGACCATATGTCTGTTAGGGCCGCCAGCAAAGTATTTGAGCTTACTAATAACCTGAACAGTTCAGATACTGTTTTTATTTTATTATCTGGTGGTAGTTCATCACTGATATGTTACCCAGCAGGATCAATTAATTTTTCAGAAAAACAAAAATTAAATTATGCCCTACTGAGGTCCGGTGCAAATATAAATGAAATCAATTGTGTTAGAAAACACCTTTCCGCTATCAAGGGTGGCCGTCTAGCAGCTCATTGTCACCCTGCCAAAGTTCATACTTTTGCAATTTCTGATGTAGTGGGTGATGATCCATCTATAATTGGCTCAGGACCGACTATAGTAGACCCCACAACACCAGATGATGCCATAAGAATACTAGAAAAGTATGATGTTACCGCTACAACCTCAATAACGAATTGGTTAAGAAGAACGCATCCTGAAATTCCTAAGTTAGACAGCAAGTCTGAAAATTACACAATTATTAGCTCCGGAACTATGATGTTGGATAAGGTAGTCCAGTTTGCTAGAAAATCTAATTTGGGTATAATCAATTTGGGGGAACTTGAAGGGGATGCATGTGACATCGCTAATCAAACTGCGACTTATTTAACGACCATAAAACCTAAAGTACCGACACTTCTGATATCTGGTGGAGAGGCAACCGTTAAATTAAAGGGCAATGGTCGTGGTGGACCCAATAGTGAGTATTTACTTAGTTTAGCGTTAAAATTAAGGGGTAATAAAAATATCTTTGCCCTTGCTGTCGATACAGATGGCATTGATGGCAGCGAGGATAATGCTGGTGCCATCATTACACCAGATACTCTAAAAAATGCACATAAAATTGGATTAGACTTGGAAGCCATGCTTAAAAATAATGACAGTTACAGTGCATTTTTAAAACTAAATAGTCTTATCTTAACTGGACCTACCGGGACTAATGTAAATGACTTTCGCGCCACACTTATTTTGCCAGAATAAAATATTTTAAGTTTCGTATAAAAGAACTAAGAGAAAAAATTTATTTTCCTAAAGATTAGTCTCTAAAACATGTCATAAGTTTAATCCGTCATATCATTTATTGCAGCCGCTAGTTTATCCATATCCTCACGGGTGTTATAAAGAGATGGACTAACCCGAATGCCACCTCCTTTGGAAATTCCTCTAATAGCAACTGTAAAAATACCATATTTTTCACTTAAGATATCCATTAGATCGCGGTTATTTTTATAGGAAGTTTTATTCTTCAGGCGAAAAGAGGTAATGCCGGCGTACATACGCTCGTCCTGAGGCGTAAGGATCTCAACACTTTTATTATCAACCACTTGATTAACCCATTGATTACGTAAACTGCGAAGACGGTTTTCAATATTCTTTTGTCCAATATTTTCACGAAAATCAAAAGCCGCTGGTATTGTCATTACTGCTGCAAAATTCATGGTTCCTGTATGTACACGGGTCCTGACATCATCGTTATCTGGACTAGCCTCACCGCGCAATGGGTCAATATCAAGTACCCTATTTTTGCGAATATACATGGCACCTACACCAAGTGGAACTCCAATCCATTTATGAAGATTAAAGCCGGCAAAATCAACACCAAGTTCCTGAAAATCAAATTCAAACTGACCCCATGAATGAGCAGCATCTAAAATAATATCAACGCCGCGAGACTTAGCAATAGCAGTTACTTCTTTAACAGGTGTAATCAAGCCAGTACGATTACTTACATGGGTCAACAACATCATTTTGCAGTTAGGGTGATCATCAAGAGCCTTGGTATAGGCAGCAATAACATTTTCATAAGATGCCGGTTCTGGTATTGCTATGCTAACAACATTCACTTTACGGTATGTTTTAAGAAAACGCATTTCTGACTGCATACTACCATAATCAAGATCAGCATAGATAACGGTGTCACCTTCGTTAAGTTTGTTATAACCATTGATCAAGCTTTGAAGAGATTCAGTTGCACCCCTGGTCAATACAATTTCATCAGCACCAACACCAAGTTTTCTAGAAATTCGGTCAATAATATTGTCATAATCAGCACTATAGAGACCTCTTGCGTAGTAAGAGCTATTCTGGTTAACAAAATGAGTATTTTTAATATATTCTTGAGTTACAGGAATAGACATAATTCCCCAATATCCAGCCTCAAGATTAGTAATATTATCTGTAACATCATATTGGTTTCGAATTATGGCCCAGAAATTTTCATCCTCTGGACTTCGCGTTTGCTGAGCAAACGCCCACATCGGAAAACTTGTTATAGAAAGACCAGCCACAGCAACGGATGATTTTAAAAATTTTCTTCTATCCATTAAGTTATCCTTGTTTATTTGCAATATCTTTTATGGCTACTGCAAGAGCAGCCATATCCGCTTTTGAACTGTAAAATCCTGGCGAAACCCTAATGCCGTTATATTCTGAGATAGCTGCTGTATTGATTGCGTAATCATTGAGAAGTGTTTTTGCAAGTTCACGGGCATCATCATGAGCATTAATCCTGAATGATGTCAGACCGCAGTGCATACGTTCATCTTCAGGGCTTAAAATATCAACTCGATCATCATTAATAAATTCTTTTGTCCATTCATTGCGAAGTGCTCTAAAGCGTTTATCAATATGCTCAATACCTATAGCATCAACAAAATTAAGTGCTTCCCTCACCGACATGACTGCGGCAAGGTTCATTGTTCCCGTTTGCGTGCGGTTATTGATATCATTATTACCTGGTAATCCTTTACTGCTTTTTGTGTCAATATCAAGCATCCTGTTTTTCTTAATGTACATAAACCCAGTACCAAGTGGTGCTCCAATCCACTTGTGAAGATTAAATCCAACAAAGTCAGTACCCTGATCCACAAAATCATAATCGAGCTGTCCCCAGGAATGGGCCATATCAACGATAACATCAACTCCATATGTGCGTGCCATTTTGCTTATTTCTTTAACTGGGATAATAACTCCAGTCCGATTGGCCATGTGAGTAAGTAAAATGAGTTTTGTGCTAGGGTTATCTTTGATACCTTGTTCAAAAAGATTAATTGAGCCCTGAAAATCAACAGGATCAGGCATTGTAAGCTGAACCACATTAGCACCACGATAAGCCTCTAAGTGGCGCATTTCAGCAGCCATACTATAATAAGCTGCGTCTGCATAAAGAACACTGTCCCCAGGACTTATTTTATTATAACCACTGATCAAGAGTTGCATAGATTCCGTTGCGCCACGTGTAAAAACAAGTTCGTCTGACTGAACACCTAGTTTTTTTGCTAGCATTTGGATGATTTCCATCCGCTCAATATTGTAATTTCGTGCATTTGGATTTGCAGACCTGCCATGGCCAACATAGTGAGAACTATAAGCATTAATAAATTCTGTATGTTCATTAAAAGCTTTACGGACCGGTTCCGACATAATTCCCCAGTGACCTGCGTTGAGGTTAATAAATTCATCGGTAACCTTATATTGATCAATAATAGTTTGCCAGAAAACGTCGCTATCCTTATTGGTTGCATCTTGCGCACATGCTGTAACAGTACTTCCCGCAACAGAAACGGAGGCTAGTGCTGCTGTAGTTTTTAAAAAATCTCTTCTATCCATTATATTATCCCCTTTTAGAAATTTTACTCATATCCTTATCATAGTTATCTGCAAGTTCTTTATCAGGCATCATAATACTTACAATATACCCTATAATGAACGAAAACAAGAATGCGGGTGGCATTGTTTCCATGGCAACAAAATAAGGTCCAACTACATCCATTTCACTAAACACAAACTTTGCTAAAATTGTCATCATAAAACCTGCTATCATAGCTGCAATAGCACCTTGTGCGGTAAACCCTCTCCAAAACAATGACATAATTACCATAGGGCAAAAGACGGCCGCAATTCCTGACCAACCGAATATAACAAACCAAAATATTGTCCTAGTGGGTGAAACAAAAGAGATAATTATTGTTAAAGCGAGCGCTAATAAAGCAAATATAATTGTAAGCCAGCGTGATACATTTGCTGACTTTGCACCGTCAAGTTCAGAATTAAACATTTTTCTATAAATATCATGGGTGATAGAGCCCGCGGCAACAATCAAAAGGGATGATACGGTTGACATTATAGCCGAAAGAACCGCGGCCACATAAAGTCCTACTAATATTGAAGGAAAGACATATTCCACTAATGTTGGAAGAACATTCTGGGCTCCATTTCCAAGAACCTCAACCGGATCAGCACCCATTTCTGTAAACAAATACCGTCCAAGGACGCCAACACTCACAGCAGAAGCATCAACCAGTAAAGTAAAAAGAAGGGCAATCCATCTACCACGCCTAATCTCTTCAACACTTTTAATAGCAAGAAACCGAGCAAAAACTTGAGGAGAGCCTAAAAAACCAAGGCCAATGAGCATCATTCCCAGCACAGTAGCAAAATTCATCGGTGTAAGGCCGCCATTGCCCCACATATTTACTAAACCTGGATCAATGGAGCTCAACGTATCATAGACATGGTCAGATGGTCCCAACATCATATATGCAACAAGTGGCAAGGCAACAAGGCTTAAAACCATTACCGCTCCCTGAAACGTATCAGTCCAAGCAACAGCAGTGAAACCACCAATAACGCTATATATTACAACAAAAACAAAACCAACAATGGCACCTACATGATAATCCCACTCCAAAAACCGCTCGAAAGCTGAACCTGTTGCATCAATCTGTGCCGAAATATAAATAAGTATGAATATAGCAAGTGAAACAGAAGCTACAATGCGAAGTGTGTGTGATTTAGCTTTGAAGCGGCTAACTAGATAGTCAGTCATGGTTATACTGTCATATTGATCGGTGAGCTTTTTATAGCGCTCTGCCATAAAGAACCAAGCTACCCCTACCCCAAATAACTCGCCCACAACTACCCAATAAGCGCTAAAACCTACCATAGCTCCCATGCCTGTAACCCCAAGAAGTAACCATGCACTCTCACCGGTTGTTTGGGCTGAGAAGGCCGCAACCCAATAACCCAGGGATTTGTTTCCAGTGATATAACCTTTGATATTGTTTACGCGTTTCGCAGCTATTATACTAATTACAACTAGTATTGAAAGATACAAAACCAGCATGGAATATTTTTCAAACATTTTATTAAACTTCTATTTTTGATTTTTATTTCTATATAAATTATTCTAACAGAATTTCTATAATCCCCTCACAATTATTAATAACAATAATTATAATTTTTATCCTAAAGTAATTATTAATATTTAATTTTAAGGTTTAAGAGGTTTCAGGGAAGATATTTCCTGTTCATCCATTTGATCCATTAATCCAGTTTCCCATCTTAAATACTCCCGAGCATGATCCATATTACCCGAATGACGTTCGTGAGTATGAAATTGAAAATCAATACTTTCAGTATCTGTTGGGCAATCTGGTGTTGCAACCACGTTAAGCCCTGCTGCTCTCCAATCATCCGGCTTGCTTAAACTAATTTGACCACTAATAGCTAAATCTTTAATTACATAAGTGGCAGTCAGCAGATCAGATGCTATAATTATAACATCCCCTTTTATATCTAATGTGCCGAGCATCGGTCGAATTGACCAAATAGAACCCTCAATATGGCCTTTTCTATAATCTAAACTTGAGCGCACATCAATTATACTTGCCTTACTTTTTACAATCCCTGTTGCATCTATTAAATTAATTCCTGAAGTATTAATTTCGACTTTATTAATATTCACATATTCAGCTACGGTGGTTCCATCAAGAACATAAGCATCATGGCCCATCCCTTTCAACCAAATTACACTCATCACAGCACGGATATGGTGATTATCGAATACAACTATTTTTCCACCCCTTGTGGCAAACCATTGATCTGTGGCCTGAATTAGTTGTCCACCCGGCGTATGTCTAAAACCTTCTACATGGCCTAGTTCATACTCCTCTGAGGTGCGGATATCAAACGAGAAGGTCGTATTAAATTTGTCTTTATGCCATAATTTAACTGTATCTATACTAACAACTTCTAATTTATATTGACTTATCAACGCATCTGCCTTTTTCTTAGCATCATTAATAATATTTTTATCAATATCACTAGGGTATGATCGCGTTGCTCCATATTCAAGTTCAAATCCAGCCAATTTCCAACCCATAGTGCCATTCTCAAGAGCGTAAACTTTATTGGGTAGTCCAAGAAGGTTTAATGTCTGAGCACCAATAAGGCTGCGAGTGCGACCAGCACAATTAACAATAATATCTTGACCTGAGCGCGCAAGCATCGCTGAATAACGCAAACTTAGCTCCGCATTTGGACAGGATGTTGACCCTGGAATAGTCATACGGTGAAATTCTTCCGGCGTACGTCCATCAACGAGTAGAAAGTCATTATCACCTAGATCCAAGCGAGTCTTTAATTCCTCAGCGGTAATAGAAACTGTCCCTAATTCATGCTCAACAACCTCTCCAAAAGATTTAGACGGTGCACTGATCCCTTCATAAACGGCATATCCTGCTTCGGACCAAGCCTGAATACCACCTTTTAACAAGATGATATTCACATAGCCCATACCCTCCAAGTACGACGCTGCTTTTCTTGAAATAGTATCCTCACTACCAAGAATAATAATCGGTGTTTGGCAACATGGAACAAATAGGCCAATCCGCGCTTCTAAAATACTATAGGGAACATGAGATACAAAAAAAGGATGACCGCGACCGTAACATGCTACTTCACGGATATCTATAAATGCGACTTCTTCATCTGTGGAAAGGTGCTTTTTAACTTCTAAGGCTGATTGATATTTCATAGTTATTTGATACTCAAGTCCATTTCTGCAGCAATGAAGCCGAACGCGCTCCAAGACCTGGTTTTCATAAATTTTTCCATTAAGTCGTATGCTTTTTTAGTTTCACCATTATAGAAGAACCAATTGGCAACGCCATAAGCAATCGCCGCGCCACTTGGGTCATTAGGGTCAACATTGGTTAGTAGCTCTGAAGGGATGATACCCTTATACATAAGTGTGAGATTATGATATGACATATTTTCAATAATATTCATTTTCTGTTCAATATTATTCAGAGAATCTTGTGCTTCTTCATCTTTACCCAAACGACGCAAGTTCATATAAATCCAATGGCCAGTGGAAACAATATTATCATCATTGAGGCCTATTTCTTGTCCCATTTTAAATGCATCATGTGATTTTTGCCATTCCTGACGCAAGTAATATGAAAGCCCTAAGTGATAATAAATATTACTATGTGTGCTTGTTAAATAAATACCTTGAGGGTTTGGTGCGCCATCAGGCTCAATCTTATCTTTTGTTCCTTTTATAAGTTTTTCAGCCATTTCATAGTCATCCACCGCACGATCAATTTCGCGGATACTAATGTAACGGTGACCTCGATGTCGATACATGCGCGCATCGTTAGGGTGTTTTTTAATTCCCTCAGAAAAAACTGTAATGGCTGCCTGGTAATCCCCCGTGTAAGCAATCCGGCGACCATACCATATAATATTTATAGCATTCATCGGGTCGGCGTCATAATTTGCTTTAGCCAGCACAAGATTATTAATAAGTTTTTGATTAGGGACATTCGCAAAAAGTGGTTCTCCCATAAAGGAAATAGCTTGCGTCCCTTCCGGTACATCAGAAAACAAAACCGTTAAAGGATTTTCTGAAGGAGGTTTAGTTTCTAATATCACCTCAGTCGTATCAACATTTTCTGCAGAACAAGATATTAATAATAGTGCTATAATAGACAAAAAAATAGGTTGCAGTAATTTCATAATATATTCTTATTTCTAGTTTTTAAATTATCCTAAACATTAATTAAACTAGCGGGCTACGACAAGCCTATTTTGTTTTATTTAAATTAATTATATTTAATCATCTAAGTTTTCCAAATAATTAGAAATAGCCTTAACTTTGATTGGATCAGTTATATGCCGTGAAAAATCATCGCCCGGGGCCATACTAGGTGCATTTACAGTATAGGGACTACTTACCAATGTACGACAGGATGAATGAACCTCCGATACTTTGAAAATATTAAAAAGGTCCTTAAGAGCAGGTGGATTTATTTTTGAACAAGGCATGATAGATATTCGGTCTGCGGCAGCATCAATAACACTCTTTATTTTAAATGCACCCCCCAATGCCGTCTCAGACTGTCCGGATGTCAGGATGCGCTCTATACCTAATGAAATAGCCTGCTCTAAAGCTTCAGATGTATCTGGTGTTACATCGAAGACCCGATGCAAAGTCACACCCATACCACTTGCGTGGATGATAAGTTTTTTTAATTTTTCCACGTCAAGAGCTCCATTTTCATGGCTCATACCTATAACAATCCCAGTCATTCCATAATATCGACAGCGATCAATATCGTGAAGCATCACATCCATGTCTTCCGAATTAAATATAAAGTCTCCACCTCGCGGCCTAATCATCGCATATATAGGAACGCCGAGCTTAGAGGCGCTTTTCATTAAACCCGCCGACGGCGTCGTACCACCAATTCCTAATGCGTCACAAAGTTCGAGTCTATCAGCACCATTATTCACAGCATCAATAGCTCCTTTTATAGTATCAACACATACTTCAAATGTTATTTTTTTCATCTTCTAAGTTCGGGAATTTTTATGTCTTCCCCCCACCACATTTTTATATTTTTAGCATATTCACCGCTGGTAATATAATCAGCAATAAATCCATTTAAGTAAAACTTATATTCTGGTTACCCTTAAAGAAAATTTTTCAAAGTTTAAACCAACTCACTTTCTAAAAGCTCCGGTTTAGCCATACTTGGTTTCCAGAGCCAATACTTACCAGGTTTATCGAGATTATAAGAGACAACCTTATGACCACCGTTATTATCAATAGCATGAATAACGAGCCCTGCAATGAACCCACTTTTTAGATTTGCAACCTCATCCAAAGCAAATTTAATGGCATCCTCTAGTGAATAACCCAATTGCATAGCCATAATAATAGACCTTGAAGTTCCACAACGTATAGCCATTTCACCAGTATGGGTACAAGCAGCAGCTCCAAACCGACTATCAGCATAAAAACCGGCACCAGCAATTGGACTGTCTCCTAATCTTCCCGGATATTTCCAACCCCAGCCAGATGTGCTGGTTGCCGTATGAATACCTTGAGAGGCATCCTTACACATAAATACAGTTGTATCCCTTACCTTCTCAGGATCTGTAATAGCTGAATTTAGTCTAGCTAGGGGAATATCTGGAAACTTTTCGAACTCGGCAGGACTAAGTATCTCCTTTATCTTGGCCTTCCAAACTTTATAAGAATCTTCGTGAAGGGTATCCAACCTTGGCAAACCAATTTCAGCAGCAAGACGGTCTGCTCCATTTCCAGTGACCAACACATGATTAAGCTTTTGCATTACTGCGCGAGCGACCTGAGCTGCATGATATGTATGTTTAAGAGCACCAACAGCACCTACTTCGCGTGTAGTTCCATCCATGACGCCGCCATCAAACTCCATCACACCGAGCAAATTCGGCCACCCCCCATACCCAACGCTTCGAACAGTTGGTTCTGCTTCTACTTTATTGATACCTTCAATCATTGCATCAATACCGTACATGCCTTCCTTTAGATGGCTTGCAGTTGTTTCAATTCCTGGCCACCCTGTAACGTTTGAAAGTAATATCATTTTATCTTCTTTCATATTTAATGTTTGCCCTACTGCCTTTTGTGAAGCTAATCCATAACTTGTAAGCGCGGCCGTTGATTTTAAAAAGTTTCGTCTATCCATTATTGTTATCCATTTTAGTAAGAAATTTATTAATACGTGGTTCCGAGAACCGTCCTTTAGCAGAGAAAAAAGTTCTTTTGACAAATCTTTTAAAATTATTCCATCGCTGCAAGGTCAGCTTCAGCAGCAATAAAACCGAACGAACCCCATGCTTTGGCATTAAGCATTTTTTTAAACATAGTTTTTGCTTTAACTTCATCATCATTATAATAGTACCAGTTAGCGAGCCCGTAAGCGGAAGCAGCATCAGCACTATCTTCAAGGTCAATACCTTCTGAAATTTCATCTTCACTTAATACGCCTTTATAAAAAAGGCAAAGCCTATAATAAGTATAGTTTTCAAGAACATTCATGTCCGAATGGATTTCATCAAGTACATATTTAGCCTCATCATGTGTATTACCCATGCGTCGGCGGATCATATAACGCCAGTGAGCAATTGAAACGCGGTTATCATCATTACGAGCTACACTATGGTCAAGGTCGTACACTCTTTTTGCGTTCTCCCAATCCTGGATAAGATAATAAGAAAGTCCAAGATGATAGAAAATATTACCATGCAATGTGCTTACGGGTAACCCAGCGGCATTTGGCACTCCATCTTCTTCAGTGCTATTTTCTTTTCCATTAATTAAAACAGATGCCTTTTCAAGGTCAATAATAGCACGGTCAAACTCCCGTATTGTGATGTAGCGATGCCCCCGGTGACGATAGAACTTCGGGTCCCTTGGAAAATCAAGGGTACCTTCAGTAAAAATTTTAATAGCTTGACGAAAATCACCCGCGTAACCAAGTCTACGTCCGTACCAGATCACTCTATCTGGGTCCATCGGGTAATCCATATAACGGTTCCGAGTTATAGAAAGATTCTTGAGAATTAGTTCATTTTTTGGATCATCCATAAACAATGGCTTACCACTAAGAGATAAAGCCTCAGCGCCTTTGGGGACATTTGGTAGAATTTGAGCTGCAGCACTCATAATTGAGACTATAATAAAAGTAGAAAATAAACTGATTAGATTTTTGAACATTTTTAGGCCTAAATTCTTTAATAATTGCTAGTTTTATAAGGATTTCCTTAATTTATATTAGTAAATCCTTATAATTGTCAAGAATAACAAAAAACTACCAAATCAAATATATTTTTATTTTCTAATAAAAAATTCATTAGAACCCAAGAGCAACAACTAGCCCCCCAAGAGAACTAATTTTTAAAATTAATCATTAAATGACAATAACTGTTTATTGTTTTAAAATAAGTAATAATATAATTTCTGAGCATTAATTAAAATATAATTATTAGTATAAAGTTATTAAATCTCAGCAGGAAAAATAATGTTAGACCTTAGCGAATTAACCATTGGAAACATCCAAAGAGAACTAGAAGTCATAAGTCAGGAGATGATAGTTCTTATTAAAAAATATAATCTCTCTGCATCATCACAACTTGAAATTATCGATATGGCCCAGAATAATATCAAAGACCAGAAGGACTACATTCGTTTTCTAGAACTGTCACTTGAGGGGCGCATTTATGGTGAAGCTGCAACTGCAATTGAAAAAGGAAATATACCTAAATAAATTAGAAGAATTATCACTTTTGAGACACTACTTTATTTTAGTAATTTTATTCATACGATCTAGAGAATTTTTTTCAATACAGAACGCGATATATTTCCACCACATGCAATAATAGCGACCTTTTTGCCAATCCAACGATCTTTTTCGCTCAAATAACCTGCAACGGCGACGCCAACGGCCCCCTCACCAATTGATTTGGTATCATCAATAAAAACCCTAACACCTTCAATTATTTCCTCTTCACTGACATCAATAAATTTATCAACATAATCGCGGCAGTAATCAAAGGTTATTGACCCCTCCTCAACACCGCCGGCAGTTCCATCAGATAGCGTTGGTTCAGAAGGAAGGTCCAACACATGTCCAGCCGGAATACTATCCTGCATAACTTTTGAGTTGGTTGCTGAGCAGGCAATGATTTTTGTATTTGGCGATAGGTTTGCTAACGCGATAGCAATGCCGGAGGTAAGGCCACCACCACCAAGCGCAATAAACACAACATCTAAATCACAAACTTCTGAAAAAAGTTCAAAACCAATGGTTCCTTGCCCTCCAACAATCTGCATATCATTATAGGGTGAAACAAATGATTTTTGATTATCAGCAGCATATTTTCGTGATGCGATTTCGCCGTTAATTGGGTCACCCTCAGTTTTAATTATATCTACTCCAAAAGAGAGTATGCCCTGATATTTAGCCTCTGAAACATTAGTCGGCACAAAAACAGTGCCGCTGCATTTAGCATAATTACACATATATGAGAAACCGAGGCCATGATTACCGCTTGAGGCAGTAACAACACCTTTGGCACGATCCTCCTCAGACATAGATAAAATTTTATTAGCCGCCCCCCGGATCTTGAACGATCCCGTTGGGTTTAAATTTTCCATTTTATAATATACTTTTGTATTTTCAACAGAGAGAGACTTACTGCAATGAAGTGGTGTCGGCTTTAACACACTTTTTATTCTTGCGCTTGCTTTAGCTATTTCTATAAACTGATCCGTACCCTTTTCTTTATTCATGGGCCATATACTTTCATTGGTGATAATTTTTTATTATAATTTATTACGTTATATTTTTCGAGTATTTCTTTTACCTGATCAATATTAATCTCTTTAAGTGTTCCACGGCTACTTGATACTGTCTCAGCCTTTAGAATTGCATTATAAATTGCCTCCTGAGTAGCCTCCACGACGGCCTGAAACAATGGTGACATAGCAGAATTAGTTAACGTTTTAGAAGGCACGGGCTTGAGTGCGGCACGGTCTCTACGTACATTTTTATTAGTTGAAAAAGATATGACGTAATCGCCAGAACTATTATGAACGACTGAGCCAGTCCGTGCCAACCCCAGCATGGCCCGCTTGGAAAGTCTGTCAAGGTTACGCGATAAAATTGGTGCATCAGTAGCCACGACCATCATTATTGATCCACCGTCCGTGGGCACTATACCTTGCCTTGCTTCTTCAAGTTGAGTTTTGTATGAATATTGTCCAAGTTCACGGCCCACTGGAGCGCCGTTCATAATCAATTCCCCACCAAAGTTTGTTTGAACGAGAACTCCAAGCGTATAACCACCCAAACTTTCTGGAAGAACACGGCTACTTGTCCCAATACCACCCTTCCAGCCAAAGGCTTGAGTGCCATGTCCGGCGCCTACCGAACCCTCTTCAACCGGACCAGATTTAGCCCCCTCTATTGCCGAAACAACGTACTCGGCCCTTGCACTATCTGGTGCCCACATATTATTTACACGACTATCGTTAGTTTCCCCTATAATGGGGTTTATCGTATGCTGACCCTCTCCAGGTTTACCAAGTAAATAATCCTTTAAGGCTTCCGCCGCCGTCCAAACACAGAGTGTACAGCCTAAAATAATTGGTGTTTCAATTTCACCAAATTCCCGCACCTGAGTTTCACCTATTAATTTTCCATAACCGTTCCCTGAATGTATCCAGGCAGGTATAGGATAAAGATACATATCGTGGTCTGACGGTATAATTGCCGTTATTCCTGTTCTGATATCATCACCAATATTAACTGTATGGTGACCAACCCTAACTCCAGCCACATCAGTAATAGCATTATATTTTCCCGGTAAAATGGTTCCTACATGAAGCCCAATATCACGTGCACGGGGTTTTTTATTATCAGCCTGCACTAGTGACGCATAAAAAAAAGCCCCTAGCAAGGCAAAAAATATAATCCTCATCGTCATGTCCTTGTTGGTTATTTTCACTCAAGCTCGCATGGAAAAAGAAGGAAATCAAGATGAATAATACTTGCTTATTTTTATACCAAAGGTTTACGATGGACTACAAATAATAATCATTAGGATATGGGGAGGTATACTATGAGCCAAACAAGAAGGAACTTTTTAAGAAAAGTAGGTACAAGCGCAGGCGCCAGTGCATTATTTATGTCTGGAAGCAGCAGTATGGCCCTTGCTAATGTTACCGTTCAGACAATGGCTAACTCATCGCAAGGGGCGAGACCCGACGATGAAATATTTTGGGATAAAGTTCGTGAAGAGTTTATTATTGAAAACAAACTAATTATGATGAACGCTGCAAATATGACGCCGACACCAAAAATAGTCCATGAAACAGTTATAGAACATACCAAAGATATGGAAATGAATTGCTCGTTTCAAAATCGTGGGAAATATGGAGACCTCACACAAAAATCACGCGAGTATATCGCAGGTTTCCTAGGCGCTGAAACCGATGAAATTGGGTTTGTTCGCAATACATCCGAAGCTAATAATACGGTTATAAACGGACTTGATCTCGGCCCCGGTGATGAGGTGTTGATCTGGGATCAAAACCACCCCTGTAATAATATAGCTTGGCACCAGAGAGCAGAACGGCTTGGTTTTAAGGTGGTTACTGTTTCCACAGATAAAGAATTAAATACCGTTGATGACCTACTAAGACCGTTTAAAAATGCAATTAATTCAAATACAAAAGTGCTGGCCTTTAGTCATATATCTAACCAAACTGGGACTACACTTCCGGCTAAGGAAATGACAACCCTTGCTCATACCCAAGGTGCGAAGTGTCTTGTGGATGGTGCACAAAGTTTTGGTTATTTAGATATTGATCTCCACGATATAGGTTGTGATTTTTATACTTCTAGTGGTCAAAAGTGGATACTTGGACCTCGTGAAGCTAGTTTCCTTTATGTAAAACGAGACGTTCAAGCTGAACTATGGCCAAATATTGTAACCGTGGGCTGGGAACGTTCAAAGGTGAATGGTGCGCAAAAATATGAAAGCCTGGGTCAGCGCGATGATGGTCGTCTATGGGCTCTAGGCCGCGCTGTCGAATTTCATACAATGATAGGTCAGACTAAAATCGAGGCAAGAGTGAATTACCTTGCAGATAGACTTACCGCTAACATGAAATCTAAAATTCCCAATTTAAAAGTTCTTACCGAGCAAGCCGATGGGTTTAACAGTGGTATTTTTGTCGGCCTCATTTCAAAGACCAACGCACCTAAAGCTGCCAAAACCATATATAATAAATATCGTATTTCAGGCGCTATTGGCGGTCGTGACGACATACTACGCATTCGCCTTTGTCCCCATATTTATAATAGTGCTGAACAAATGGACCTAATCCCCGACTATGTCGCCGCATCAATATAGGAAAATATAATAATGCTCAAACGAATTGGCCAAATATTTCTATTAATTTTTTTTCTTACATCCTGCTCAATAGAAAAAAATATAAATAAAGATAACACTCTTACTGAAGCTGAAAGTGCGGATGGGTGGGTGTTACTCTTTGATGGTAATGACATAAATTCAACCTGGAGAGGTTTCAAAATGGAAACTTCTCCCACAAATTGGATTATAGAAGACGGAGCAATATTTTTAGACCCGCAAGCAGGTGGCACAAGTGGTGACATTATCACTCGTGAAGAATATGGCCAATTTGAATTAACTCTTGAATGGAAAGTAGCGCCTGGTTCAAATAGTGGTATTTTTTATCATGTAGTTGAAAGTGATCAGTATGAATTTACATACGAAACAGCGCCCGAAATGCAAGTGCTCGACAATGACCTTCATCCTGATAGTGCTTTTAAACAACATCGTTCTGGTGACTTATATGATCTAATGGAAAGCCGTATTGAAAATGTACTTCCAGTGGGAGAATGGAATAAAGTTCGTATTATTATAGTTGGAAATTCTCTTCAGCAATGGCAAAATGATCAGCTAGTTATAGAAACTACAATGTGGGATGATAACTGGGAAGCACTTATTGCCAATAGTAAATTCGCAACATGGCCAGGCTTTGGGAAAAGCAGTATTGGACATATAGCACTTCAGGACCACACAGACCCCGTGTGGTTTAAGAACCTCAAGATAAAAAGGCTAGATTAATTCTGCTCACTTTTAATAAGGTGTGATTTTATCAACTGTAGGAAGAAAGCTGCTGATATTCCAGAAGCTGAAAAAAGCATGCACATTACCAAAACCTGATAACGTACAGCGATTAATGGTGAAACGCCCGAGAGAATTTGCCCTGTCATCATACCAGGCAGAGAGACAATACCAACACCAAAAAGTGCATTTACAATAGGAATGAGTGCGGCTCGAAGAGCTATACTCCTTGCTTTATCATAGTCCACGCCGCGTTTTATTTCAGCATCAATTCGCTCTGCAGCAAGGCCTATACTATTCATTGAGCTTGAAAAAATCATACCGCCAAGTGGTATTAAGTATCTTGGTTCGTACCATGGATCAAGCCCAAGGACCCCCTGAGTTATTAATAAAAGCACCAGCCCGCCACCAACCAAAATAGATATAAGTGCAATTAAATAAAGAGACTTTCGTCTTAATTTAACTGTGCGCAATGATATCCAACTTGAAACAAAAAGCATTACGGCCAGCACGGTTAACACAATCCAAGCATTTTTTGCATCAAACAAATAAGCAAGAAAGTATCCGACAATCAGAAGCTGAACGAGCATCCGTGATATTCCAATTAGCGCTTCTCGCCCATCACTATTCCAACGGTAAAGGATAAAAACAACGACGAACACAGGGACAAATGCAAGCGCTAGGTTTTCCAATGGTATTGCCTGTATACTATCCATAATTGTCCTTAAATTATATCAAAGATTACCCTATAACAGCAGGCAGGGAAAAGCACCGTAAAAAATAAAATCTTTTTAATTTACCAACCACATAAAAATTCCGATGGCTGTACTTACAATGTTTAATAGCACCGTCGGTAACTGAATCAAAATATATCAGAAAATTTAAATAAAAACGGTTTACAATGCTATAATAAATTAACAACCGATGCTTAAGAAATTTATAAACGATGATAAATGAAAAAATAGACCATCATTTTAATGAACTTACCCCGATTGATTTTAATATTTTCCAGGGGGTTTCATTATATAAAAAACTTATAAGTGAAGGTTTAGATTTAAACAAAGCCAATGCTCTACATGACCACATCAGAATTATTAAAGAACAGATTGAAAGCATACTCAATCAGGAAGATGAGCATCTTGCCGTTATTTATAATTTTCTTACAGAGCAAGAACAGAAATACTATCTTAACTTTTTAAGGTTGCTCGATTCAGACATGCAGAGGTATTTAAAAAAACTAACCGCTAAATTAATGAACAATCAATAACTATTTTTATTTTTTATAGACCTATTTTTTTCCTCAGAAGAGTTATTGCGAGCTTCTTCAATATTAATTGCAATATGTTTTTTACCTCGTTTTTCAGCAAGGTTGATTTGTTTTTGACGTTCAGCTGAACGAGTTTTCTTTTCCTCAGAGGTATTATTAAAACAGCGGGAACAACAAACACCTTTAATATAGTTTTTAGATCTTTTATCATCGTCAGTGATTGGCCAACGACATCCATAACATTGATCATACGACCCTTCTTCGAGCCCATGCTTTATGGATACACGATTATCAAAAACAAAGCACTCCCCTTCCCACAAGCTTTCCTCCCTAGGCACCTCTTCTAAATACTTTAAGATACCGCCCTCGAGGTGGTAAACCTCTTCATATCCTTGTTCTTTCATATAGGCAGTTGATTTTTCGCAACGAATTCCCCCCGTGCAAAACATAGCAATTTTTGGTTTATCAAAAATATCTTCATTTCTCTTTACCCACTCAGGAAAATTTCGAAAGTTTGTAGTTTGAGGGTTAATAGCCCCCTTAAACGTACCTATTTCCACCTCATAATTATTACGTGTATCAACTAAAATAACATTAGGGTCATTTATAAGCTCATTCCAGTTTTCAGGCTTTACATAACTTCCTACGATTTTTTTAGGGTCCGTTCCGGGAACCCCCATAGTCACAATTTCTTTTTTTAAACGCACCTTCATACGAAGAAAAGGCATTTCATCTGCCCAGCTTTCTTTATAGGATAAATTATAAAACTCTGACATAGACTGCAAATACTTCAACAATTTTTGAATAGCTAGCTCTGTTCCAGAAACTGTACCATTGATACCCTCACTCGCAAGTAATAATGTTCCCTTAATAGCATTACTATCGCAAACCTTGAGAAGTGGTTTTTGCATTTCTTGATAATTAGGTAGAGCCACAAACTTATAAAAAGCTACAACAAGAAATTTTGGCATCAGTTTTGTCTCTTAATTTATTATTTCACTACTTTTAACCTCTTTAACCTAGAAGGTCTAGTCATCTAGGATTAGATCTGCAATAATTGACACTGTTGAGGTTTTAGCTACTCTCGACCCATAGTAGGCATTGCTTAGAAAAGATTTTATATAAATACTGAATGATTTTTCAAAAAATATTGATAGAAATTTAATTTTGGAATAGAAATGAACCAACTAAAAACCTCAGTAACATCGGTTTACATTTCAATAGCAGCCTTTCTTACTATAAATAATCTTGTTTATAATACATTGCCTATTATTTTGGGAGGGTTAGCTACCCAACGTGGTTTTAATGAGGCGCAAATCGGCCTTTTAGGGTCTACTTTTCTTGCAGGACAAATGCTCACTAATATAACAGGCCCACTATGGGTTGGGCGAGTTAATTGGAAAATCGCAGTAAGTTTAGCAATGTTAATATTTGCTATTGCCATATCATTAAGTGCTCACGTTAATTTTTCATTAATCGCTCTTTGTTATTTAATTGCGGGTGGTACCACTGGTATTTCACTTGCTTGTATGTTCTGTCTGATAAGTAATATGGATAGTCCTGTAAGGGCGTATTCTATGGCTATTATGGCCCAGTGTGTGATTGCAGGTATACTGGTGATTGTTTTCCAATCATTCTTACTACCAAAGTATGGCCTTGAGGGACTTAGCTATTTAATAGCGGCCTTAATATTAATATCAATCCCATTCGTTCGATGGGTACCAATGAACTTAAAAGCGCAACTTGAATGTTCCAATAAATCAAAAACAAACGAAAACATGATATTTAAAATTAGTTTTTCATTTTGGGCATTTGTTGGTCTCATAGGCATCATTATTTATTATACAGGACAAACAGGTATATGGGCATTTGTAGAGCGAATAGGTAATTCCCGAGGGTTTGAACCTGACTTCATCGGAATTGTAGCCGCAGGTTCACTCATTCTTTCAGGATTGGGTGCATGGGCTGCAGACTTAACCGGTAATAAACTTGGTAACTTCAAACCTCTAGTTATTGGTATTCTAATATTTATTATTGCAATGATTATATTATCGGCGACCGAAGATAAATATCTTTATTTTATCGCTATCATTATATATTCTGCAGCCTGGAATTATATGACACCATTTCAGCTTCTTGTAGTCAAAAGTGCTGATAAAAGTGGTACTTATGCGTCAATGATACCCGCATTCCAATCAATTGGTGCCGCGGTTGGTCCAGTTTCTGTCGGCCTACTTATCGTTGACGGGGGGAGTTATATAAATGCATACCTTATCGCAATTGCCTTAGCACTTATTTGCATGGTCTTTTTCTGGTGCGCACATATTAACGGAGTGTTAAAAGGTACTTAATTATATCTAATAGGATTAATAAAAATGATAGAAAAATTTGATAAAAATACAGGGTTACTTCTTATCGATGTTCAAGAGGGAGTAGATGTATTGGAATACTGGGGGGGGGCAACAGGGCGCCGCAATAATTTTGATGCAGAAAATAATATGATGTCACTTCTAAAAAAATGGCGAAAGATGGGTGGAAAGGTTGCCTATACTAAACACGACAGTCGTGAGGAAAATTCACCACTTAAGCTATCAATTCCAACAGGTAATATGAAAAAAGGATTTGAACCCACTGTAGATGATATCGTCGTTGAAAAAGATGTGAATAGCGGGTTTATCGGAACATCCCTTGAAATTCAACTTCGCCGAGCGGGTATTGATCGTGTTGTAGTCGTCGGTTTTTTCACTAATTTTTGCATAGAAACAACTGTAAGAATGTCAGGAAATATGGGCTTTGATACCTATCTTGTTCATGACTGTTGTGCGACGACAAACCGCATCGGTATAGACGGGACCGATTATGATCCAGAAATTGTACATAATTTATCTGTAGCAAATATGCATGGTGAGTTTTGTACAGCCATCACAACTAAGGATGCCCTGAGGTTATTAGATCAGGACTTAGGTCATATAGATAGAGCCCAAGGTAATGAATAAAAACACAATCGAATTTGGTGTTTCAAGTATGGTGGCACCGCTCGTTAGTGTGGCATTGCGTAAGCCGGGTAATGAGATGCTTAATGGGGATATTAAAAAATGGCACTATGCTAAGGAGTTGGTCCCAACGAAGGTTAGAGCACAATACCAAGGCTTTATTGATTTACTGGAAAAGTCCGGTACTGAGATACTTTGGTTTAATGATGAGGATGATGGTTTATCCGATTCTGTTTTTACCTATGACCCATCGTTAGTTACACCAAAAGGTGCTATTTTGATGAACCCTGGAAAAATATTGCGAAAAGATGAAGTATCGCTTCATAGGTCATTTTATGATGAACGCGGCATTAATATAATCGGTTCAATCACAGCGCCGGGAAGTGCCGAAGCAGGTGATTTTTTCTGGCTTGATGATAGTAAACTTGCCGTTGGTCGCGGATACCGAACTAATCAAGCAGGAATTGATCAATTAACAAAAATATTAAATAAACAAAAAATCGAAGTCATACAATTCGATCTTCCCGTTTATCAGGGCAAAGCAGCATGTTTACATTTGATGTCAGTGGTAAGTTTACTCGCCGAAAAAGTAGCCCTTGTTTATGCACCACTTATGCCTGTTGCACTTTACCAGCTTATGCAAAAAATGAATTTTACACTACTGGAGGCTCCGACCGATGAGTTTGAAAATAGTGGTGGGCTCAACCTCAACGTGTTGGCAACAGCACCAATGAAGGCTATCGCCGTTAACGGGTTTCCTAAAACACATAAATTAATGCGAGATGTGGGCTGTGATTTGGATGTTTTTGACGGTGATGAAATTTGTATACCTTGTGAGGGCGGTCCAACTTGTATGACACGTCCAATTTTAAGAAAATAGGAAAAGATATGTTTAAATATGCAATTACGCGAATACCTTGCCCAGCAGTGATTAACGGTCTAACGGGATCAAATTTTGGCATACCCAATTATGAAAATGCTCTTATTCAACATGCGGATTATATTGAAGCACTAAAAGAATGTGGACTTGAAGTATTAGTTCTGGATGCTAAGAATGATTTTGCAGATAGTTGTTTTGTCGAGGATGTCGCACTCATGACACCGCATTGTGCCATTTTAACCAACCCTGGAGCACCCAGCCGTCGCGGTGAAGTAGAACACATAGAAGCATCCGTTCACATTTACTATGATAATGTAGAGAGAGTTACTTCACCAGGTTTAGCTGAGGCCGGAGATATTATGATGGTTGGGGACCATTATTACATTGGTCTTTCAGAAAGAACTAATCAAGCCGGCGCAGACCAGATGATAAAAATTCTTGAAAAATATGGTATGTCAGGTTCAGTCGTCACTTTAATGGAAGTATTGCATTTAAAAACTGGGCTTGGATATCTAGAAAATAATAATCTTCTGGCATGCGGGGAATTTTTAACAAAATCCGAATTTCAAAAGTTTAATATTATTGAAATTGCTCAAACAGAAAGCTATTCGGCTAATAGTGTCTGGATCAATGGTACTGTGCTTGTGCCAAAGGGGTTCTCAAGTACGGTGGAAGTTATTAAAAAAACGGGCTATAAAGTTAGAGAAGTTGATGTTTCAGAGTATCAAAAAATAGATGGAGGCCTAAGCTGCCTTTCACTTAGATTTTAATTATTTTTAAAGGGATTAACGTTGAATAATCAAGGAATTTTGAGGCTCCTTCCTCTACTCATCAAAAAACCTAGTTATACAAAATAGTCCTACTTCCTTTTTTAGCTAGGATGGGTTAATGTCTATATTATTAAAAATAAGGAGTAATTTTATGAGTAAAGCAAGAGCACGCGAGCGTAAGAAGAAGAGATTAGCCCAGGGCCATCAAACAGGAACAGGGGCCATCCCAGCTGCAGTTGCAGAGCAAAAATTTAATGCTGGAAAATTTAATAATCAATTAAATACCGACGGAAAAGTTGGTGGAGGTAAGAACATCCCTAATTTGGCAGCCTCGAGCCGCGGAGCAGCCCGATCTGGTTAAGAATTGATGTTAGTAGTTGGGAGAAACGCATTATTGGTGTCCTTTCTCTATTCTTTTAGACTAAAGGTATTTTTGAACTTAGTAAGTAACAAATAGCAGAGAAAGAAATATAATGGGATCAGGATCAATGCGACCAAACAATGCAGATGAAAAGATGATAGCAGCTATTGAGCGCGGTGATCAGGGCGAATTTAAGGATCGTAAACCAGTTAAAAGTAAAGATAAGAAACTCATTAAGGTAAAAGAGGCACGAGTAAAAAAAGCACGAGAAAAATCAGACAGATTAAAAGCCTTGAGATTGGCTGCTGAAAAGGAAGCTAAGTCGTAAAATTAATACTTACAGAAACTATAAGCTTTTTAGTGCTAAAATCACTTAACAACAATTATGTAAAATCTAATTAAAGATAACGGCTGTCACTTGTTCCGGCGGCACCTTACTGAACAATACTGAACTTCATTCCAAACCTTTTCCCATTTCTTCCGCCAATTGAACGGTCTACCACAAGCCTTACAGATTTTTGATGGCAGATTTGATTTCTTATTCATTATGGAATATAACCATTTTCAAGTGAATATAAAGTACTAAATATGTTATTTCCTGTAATCATTTTAAGCACTTAGGTGTGTAAAATGATTACAATCGAAATAAAAAATTATGCTGCTTATTAGCCTTTAGAAGGATAAAGTCCAAATATTAGAAATTAAAAGCGTGAGCTAGTCAGCTTAACGTCCGAATCTTTCCACTCTTCTTCATATTTTGCTAAATACACTGCAGCTTCTGCATCTTTTCCCTGTTTCGCAAGGCTTTGATATAAGCCGTAAAATGAATAGGCATTATTCGGATTGTGAGCAAGATCCTGCCAGTATACGACTTCAGCCTCTTTCGGTTTGCCGGCTTCCAGTAGAATAGCACCTAAAATATGGCGCGTTGGAAAATTCCATGATGCAGGTTCCGTATAAACATGACTATCCTCAAGGCGTGTTGCTGTTCCCAGATGATAAATCGCCATCTCAAACTCACCTTCCATAGATGCCATCTGCCCAGATACAAGAGATGAAGCTATTTCAAGGTTAAGAACGTTTGTTAATGCTCCACCCTCACTATATCCAGGAATACCTTCTTCAAATTTAGCCACAATTTCCTGAAGCTTCTTTAATTCCTCTTTGGCTGCATTCATATTACCTGTGTTCATATAGGCCATGCTGCGGCCATAGTGCCACATACCAGTTAAATACTGTGCCTTAATAAATGGTTTTTCCATTTCAAGTAATTCTTGCCATTTACCAAAACGAACCATCACAAAAATTGGCTGAACACGAAAGTTTTCGCCCTGACCCCATGAACTTTTGCGAACACCCATTTCCAAAATAGACTTTGCTTTTAACGCCGCCTCGATAGCAAGCACACTACGCCCCGTAAACATTGACGACCACGAAAGGAAGTGAATATTGTGAGGATAATACATCAGAGGATAAATACCCTGCGCTTTACTTTGCGTAATATAGTCTTCGTCGACAGCTACCGCATGAACATTCGTATCATAGGCGTCTTGATAACGCCCAAGGCGAATAAAAATATGGGACGGCATATGAACTAAATGTCCCGCGTTTGGCATAAGTGGGGCTAGTGCATCAGCACTCGCTTCCGCTAATTCTGGTCTTTTTGATTCTGCCACGTGGATTAAGTAATGATGAGCGGCTGCATGATCTGGGTTCTTGATAATTATATCATTTAATTTGGCAATAATTTTTTCAGCATTACCTTTGGGTGTACCATCCTGGTTCCAGTAATCCCAAGGTTGGTTATTCATCGCAGAGGATACCCATAAAACAGCTGCATCAAGATCATCCGGATATTTATTCATCAATTCTTCCATTGCATGCATATAGGCAATGTCGAATTTATCGCGACCTTGATCAAAGTCATTCGTGTATCTTGTTGCAAGTGCCTCTATGTAATCACGTTCACGGTCTGAAACTTGTTCTTTGAGTGCAACTGCGCGTTGGATGGCATCGTAGGCTTGACCGTAGACATTAGCCATCATCGGTAAATTAAGGTTACGACCAAGTGTCAGCGCCCATCCCCAGTGTGCCATAGCATTTTCTGGATCAAGTCGTGCTGCTTCCTTAAATGACCGCATCGCTTCGGAATGATTGAAAGCGGTCACTAGCCTTAAACCTTGATCAAAGAAATATTGAGATTCAGTGCTGGAAGTAGTTACTTTAAAATGATTGTCACCAAGCCCGGTTAATTTAGGTGACATCGGACCCGTCGCCGTTTTCGGATCAATGTTTAATGCTGCTGGGTCAAATATTTGCGCCCCTGCCGACATTGTAAATGAACATAAAATTGATATAATTAAACCTACTATTAACCCTTTAGACATCTATACTCTCCAACACTATAATTATTATTAGTACTAAGTTAAAACATTTAGAGTGTTAGGTGTCAACTTCCAATATAACATCAACAAACATTCAGTTAACGTAAATTAATAATGAACTTGGAATAACTCATTAAGTAAAAAATTCTGGAATTATGAGAGCCTGCTTTTGGCCATAAGCGGACATTTAGAATTTCACCATTTTATAGTTTTGAAATTTAGCCCTTAAGAAAGAAACTGAGACCATAAGTACATTGCTAAAACTATAAATATCGTAATTGGAACCGCAGTTCGAAGCCAAAGATAGAAATGATTGTGCCATACTCGAGAAACGCGCCCAAAGACCTGTTGAAGAAATTCAAATTTTGTTAAAAAACGAGTAATAGCTAGAACCGCAAGCCCGCTTCCCAATATCTGCATTCCTGAACCAAAATACAAATCGACTTTAGCAATAAAATCTGCGTCATGTGCGCTGGGAATGACCATAGGGGCTTCAATGAGGAAGAGTGCCAGAATAATTTTTTTTCTGCGGTTGGTTCCCTGCAATCTCTCACTAATACTACCTACCACCGCTTCAACTGTCGCAACTGTTGACAAAAACGCAACAAGAAAAAGCGCAATTAGGAAAACGGAACCTATAAAATGTCCTCCCGGCAATGCAGCAAAAGCTTGCGGCATAGTATGAAAAAGCAACGTCGGCCCTTGTGACATATTTAACCCAAAGAACAATACAGTAGGTACAATAAAAAGAGTAGCCATTAAAGCAGCCCCGCTATCAAAGAGTGCCGTACTTGCGGCCGTATTTATTATGTTTTCATCTTTGGCCATATAACTTCCGTAAATAACCATAATGGTACCACCCAACCCCAGAGAGAAAAATGCCTGCCCAAGTGCCGCAAATATCAAATCATTATTAACCCTAGACCAATCTGGTGTCAGAAATTCCAACATATAACCCGTGGCTCCTTCTAACATAAATGTTCGAACCACCAAATAAACTAAAACCATTGCAAATAATGGCACAATTACCTTACTAACCCTTTCGATCCCTTTAACTACGCCGAGATAAACTACGAATAAGGCGCCAATAAGTACAATAATTGCAAACATATATTGCAGCCATCCATTTGCAAAATTCGCCTCATACTCAGGAATGGACCTTGCGTCGAAACCAGATGATGCAGCAATTATTGAAGCAGACAAAAGATTGCCAAGGATTACTAGATAAGCGGAAGTTGAAATCAGAAAACACATTACCAATATCCAACCAATATAACGGCCAAACACAGATCCCATTGCCGTTTCAAAAGCTTTTATTGATCCACTTCGAGTATTCCTGCCGAGCGTTAATTCACCCGTCATTGCAGGTATGGCAATGAGCACAGTAAAGAGAACGTAGAACAATAAAAAAGTTCCACCGCCATTTGCACCCATCATATACGGAAAACGCCAAACATTACCAAGCCCGACAGCAGCACCAACCATAACTACAATGGTAACAAACCTTGATGAGAATTTTTCTCTGTTCTGTTGCATGTGCTGCTAGCCTTTTTATTTATTGCTTGAAAACACTGCCTTTATACTTCAATAGTCTCTAGAGCTTGTGAGAAATCAGCAAGGATATCTTTTTCATCTTCACATCCAACTGAAACTCTTATGAGGCCATAATCTACTCTGGCGGCGGCTAGGGTATAAACGTCACCGAGACTGGTTGCCATATCAACCATTTCCAAAGCGTTCATGAAACGATGTAGATTGCCGGGCTCACCTTTTATATTGAAAGATAGCATTCCTCCGCATCCCTGTGGAAATTGCTTTTCTATTAATTCCGTCTGGTTACTTTCTGGCGTACCAGCATAACGCACCCAATCCACTTTATCATGATTTTTCAACATCTTAGCAAGTGCTAGTGCGTTCTTACTATGTTGACGCATCCGTAGTGGTAAAGTGCGAATACCGCGAAGAATTAACCAGGCATTAAATGGGCTAATACATTGACCGAATGATGACATCGTTGCGCGCGCTTCAGACATAAGTTTCTGAGAACCGCAAAGAACTCCCCCTACAGCATCACCATGTCCGCTAAGATATTTAGTAGCAGAATCCAGAATTAAATCGGCACCAAACTCAATAGGTTGCAACAAATAAGGCCCAAGGTAAGTATTATCCACGATAAAGGATAAATGATTGCCAGAGGCTATTTTTTTCAACCCGGTAAGGTCAACAACACACATTTGCGGATTTGTAATGGTTTCGGCAAACAAAGCTTTCGTATTTGGCTGAATAGCATCTCGAACCTTATCCAAATCTAGCATATCAACAAATGAAACTTCGATACCCATTGCAGGGCACTCATCAAGAAAAAAGCTTCTACTCACCACAAAGATTTTATCGGTCACAATTACATGATCACCTGCTTTAGCACAGAGCCGAATTGATGCGGCTACCGTAGCCATCCCCGAAGCCATTGCTAAACTGCTTTCGGTGCCCTGTAAAATAGCCATTTTTTCCTGCAAAACATCTATTGTTGGATTGCCTTCCCGGGTATAAAGGTTTGGGCAGTCAGGATTGCCGAAGTTAACGAACGCATCGGTTAACTCTTCTGATGTTTCAAATGAAAAAGTAGCCGTCTGATAAATTGGAGTATTGTGAGCCCCAGTTGCCGGATCGCGGTGTTCTCCCGCTCGAATAGCATTTGTATCAAAATTCCACTTTGAATTATTCTTCATGTCGATTTACTCCTGACATTACAATATTATCTGATTAAAACTATCAAAGTTTAAGCGGTCATCATTTCTCTTAAGTATAAATATATAATCAACTAAAACACTAAAGCGCTTTAGGTAAATTTTCCACTATTATTATCATATAAAAAAGAAACTTTCATCAGCTGGTGAGAATGTTCAAAATAGAGATTGCTGAATGTCTGCTTTGAGTCGAAAGCAGGCTCTCAATAAAAGGGTATTTAAATCTAGCACTGGTCTCTATCTTGGCTACAAGAACCATATTGATTGATCATTAGGGTCAATCAAGTAGGTGTTAATATAAATGGGGTTATTCTTTGGTTGCCCAGAATGAATTGTCTTCCATTATATATGGATCCCAGAAAATTCAATCTTCACAAATGGCTAATCATAGATTCACAAGGCAGTGAGGTGGGTATAAATATAGAATTAATTAAATTATATTGTAATATCAAAATATTAGACAAATTTAATGGCGGAGAGGAAGGGATTCGAACCCTCGAAGGCGTTACCACCTTACTCCCTTAGCAGGGGAGCGCTTTCGACCACTCAGCCACCTCTCCGAGGCCGTTTCTAGTGATGTTGTGGTCTATTGTCAAAGTATTTCTAAGTAAAAGTAAAATTGACAAAAAAAGCCAGAAAATATTATTCCCTGGCTTTAAATTCTTTAAGTATACTTAGTGGTCAGCCGTCAAGCTTCGGCCTTAGCAATTGATTAACAACCTGAGGGTTTGCCTTACCTTGCGTTTTCTGCATAACCTGACCAACAAAGAAACCAAACAACTTATTTTTACCACCACGGTACTCTTCAACTTTGTCAACATTAGTAGCAAGAATTTCATCAATCATGGCTTCAATCGCACCTGTATCAGAAACTTGTTTAAGACCCTTCTCTTCAACAATAATCTCTGGAGATTTTCCACTCTCAATCATATTTTCAAAAACCTCTTTAGCTATCCGGCCAGAAATAGTGCCGTCAATTTGAAGACTAAGAAGTTCTGCTGCATGGGTGATTGAAACTGGACTGGAGGTAATTCCAATGCCCAACTTATTAAGTGCTCCAAACAAATCACCTGTGACCCAGTTAGAAACAAGAGTACCTAATTCGGAGGTCGGATTTCCTGACTTCTCAACAGTAGCTGAGAGAAGTGCTTCAAAATAATCTGCACTTTCTTTTTCCGCCACAAGCACGCCAGCATTATATGGCGTTATGTGAAGGTCAGAAATAAATCGTTTTTTCTTTGCATCAGAAAGTTCCGGCATGTCTTTAGCCAACTCATCAACAAATTCTTGAGAGAACTCTAATGGTAAAAGATCAGGGTCAGGAAAATAACGGTAGTCATGGGCTTCTTCTTTAGAGCGCATTGTCCGTGTAGTTCCTGTAGCGACTTCAAACAACCGAGTTTCCTGATTAATCGTGCCTCCATCTTCTATAACGTCAATTTGACGACGAATTTCGCTTTCAACAACCTGCATCACATAGCGGATCGAATTAACATTCTTAGTTTCTGTTCGTGTTCCCAGCTCTTCGCCAGGGCGACGCACAGATACATTAACATCTGCGCGCATTGATCCCTCATCCATATTGCCATCGCACGTTCCTGCATAGCGCACTAAAGAACGTATTTTTTTAAAATACTCAGCAGCCTCCTCTGGAGTACTCATTTCGGGCTTTGAAACAATCTCCATTAGGGCCACACCAGAACGATTTAAGTCGACATAAGTCATAGTCGGGTGTTGATCATGCATAGATTTTCCAGCATCCTGTTCAAGATGAAGGCGTTCCACACCAATATCCTTATTTGAGCCATCTTCAAGTTCAATATTAACGATGCCTTCACCAACGATAGGATCTTTAAACTGTGAAATCTGATAACCTTGAGGAAGATCAGCGTAAAAATAATTTTTACGATCGAAAACACTACGTAAATTAATCTGACAACCCATGGCAAGGCCAGTACGCACAGCCTGGCGAACGCATTCTTGATTAATTACCGGGAGCATACCCGGTTGCGCTGAGCAAACAAAACTGACTTGTGTATTAGGTTCCGCACCAAATGCAGTGGCAGAACCTGAGAAAAGTTTTGATTCAGAAATAACTTGAGCATGTACTTCCAGCCCAATTACTGCCTCCCAATCACCTGTGGCGCCTGGATAAAGTTTACTCATGATTTATCTCCCCACCATTTTTTTGGTTTTGCTTTAAATCCTGCAGCACTTTCAAGAACATCAGCAACAGCAAGCAATTGTTCTTCGCCAAACGCTTGTCCAATAAGTTGTAAACCTAACGGAAGGCCTTGCGAGTTAAGGCCAGCTGGAACCGATATACCTGGCAGTCCCGCTAAGGAAGCAGGAACCGTGAAAACGTCATTTAAGTACATAGAAAGTGGATCAGATACCTTTTCACCTAAATTAAAGGCCGCACTTGGTGCTGTTGGCGTCAAAATTACATCACACTTTTCATATGCTAATTTAAAATCATTCGCAATCAACGTTCGAACCCGCTGTGCTTTTAGATAATAGGCATCATAATATCCAGCAGATAAAACATAGGTACCAATAAGGATACGTCGCTTTACTTCATCGCCGAAACCAGCGGCACGAGTTTTTTTATACATATCATCAAGACTGTCACCGTTTACGCGAAGACCATATTTAACACCATCATACCTGGCTAGGTTAGATGAACATTCAGCAGGAGCAACAATGTAATAAGTTGGAAGCGCATATTTAGTATGAGGAAGACTAATGTCGACAATCTCTGCTCCAGCGTCCTTAAGCCAATCAATACCCTGGCTCCAAAGTGTTTCTATACCACTAGGCATACCGTCAACACGGTACTCTCTTGGTACGCCCACTTTAAAGCCTCTAATGTCACCAGTTAATGCCGCCTCATAATTGGGCACAGGCGTATTTGTTGACGTGCTATCCTTGGGGTCATACCCAGCCATACTTTCCATCATTATAGCAGCATCTCGCACGGTTTTTGTAAGGGGTCCAGCTTGATCTAACGACGACGCAAAGGCAATCATACCCCAACGTGAACATCGTCCATAAGTTGGTTTAAGTCCAACAAGACCAGTAAACGATGCTGGCTGGCGAATTGAGCCACCCGTATCAGTCCCAGTTGCCGCAATAGAAGTATCAGCAGCCACAGCCGATGCTGAACCACCTGATGAGCCCCCCGGTACAGTATTTTGATTTGATAAATCACCATTTTCTTTATCTGCACGCCAAGGGTTTTTTACAGGACCGTAATGACTATTTTCGTTAGATGAGCCCATTGCAAACTCATCCTGATTTGTTTTACCCAGCATCACTGCACCGTCAGCCCAAAGGTTCGACGTAACCGTACTTTCGTATTCGGGCTTGAAACCATCCAAAATATGGCTAGAGGATTGGCTATGCACACCTTTTGTACAATATAAATCTTTGATTCCAATAGGAATACCAGTCATTCCCTGCGCATTTCCCGCATTAATCATTTTATCAGCATCTGCGGCCATAACTATTGCTTTGTCAGCCGTCACTTCAATATATGCATTGAGTTCCTTGGCATCATCTATAGCGCAGAGATGAGCCTCTGTTAATTCAGCCGCACTAATATCCTTTTTATGCAAGGCATCACGTGCAGTAGATAAAGTAAGTTTTGTTAGATCACTCATCATCAACCTCCTACTCAATTACTTTTGGCACAGCAAAGAAGCCATGCTCAGCTAAAGGAGCATTTTTTATTACCTGTTCACGATAACCACCATCAGTGATTTTATCTTCACGGAGTGGAAGATCAGCAGCTACAACACTTGTCATAGCCTCAATGCCGTCTGTGTTTACCTCCGAAAGCTGTTCAACCCAATCAAGAATATTATTAAGCTCACCCATTGTGCTTTCCAATTCATTATCGGAAACTTCAATACGGGCTAAATTTGCGATCTTCGCAACTGTTTCTTTATCAACTGACATTTTGGTTATGCTCTTCATTAAAATTATGCAGATTTATGAGCGGAAATCTAACACCACAGCCGTTCATTCGCAAGTACCAAGTACTTTAAATACAGAAGGTAACACTCAAGTCATAAGTTGGAATGTTTTTTCATAATTACATCTAATTTAAATGATACGCATTGATTGTAAATAAGGGTAACAACATTTATAAATATTCACTTTTTCAGTTATAAAAAAGGAATGTTGATAAAAATGAACTTAATATTTAATCAACAAGTATGTTTATAGGATAACCACCAAAGGATTTTGTATAGTTAAGTACAACGTGGCCACTTATATTGGCCGTGCCCTTCATTTTGTCGATGAGCGCATCATTCAATCCAAGGTAACTTTTCATATCTGGGCAAACTACGCGAAGAAAATAATCAAAATTACCACTCACTGTATAACATTCTGCAATCTCTGGAAATTCGCTGACTGCTTTATTAAAAGTATCAAAATTTTCATTGGTATGATCGTGAAGGCTCACAGTTAGGATGACAGTAACGGTCCGACATATTTTATCGAGGTCGAGGTGCGCCATGTAACTTTTAATATAATTTTCATCTTCAAGTCTACGTACCCTCTGCAAGCAACTACTGGGCGAAAGATTAACTTTATTAGATAGGTCATGATTAGTAATTTTAGCATCAGTCTGAAGTATCGAAAGAATCTTCAGATCTATTTGGTCTATTGCCTTTTTCTTCATTATTTTAACTCCAAAAAACTAGTGTCAAAGACACCTAACATACCAGAAAGACGTATTAATAATACAAAATTCACTATAACACAAGAAGACCGAATATTATTTGGTTATTAATATAAAATAAAAATTTCATGTTAGGTTAATTGTGTAAAATCAATTGTCTTTGGAATTAGCTGAACTCAAACAGCAAAAATTCTTAAATTTTTGTTTTAAAATAAAGGGTAAAGCAATGAATAATCGTGTATCACTTATTGGAGTTCCTAGCGACATTGGCGCAAGCGATCGCGGGGCATCTATGGGACCTGAAGCACTTCGTGTTGCTGGTCTCACAAGAGTTTTAGAAAAACAAGGGTGCACCGTAAAGGATATTGGTGATGTTACCGGACCGAAAAATCCGGAACGACCACCCGTTGATGGATATCGCCACCTGGAAGAAAACGTTATCTGGGCTAAAAATATTCACGATGCGATTTATGGAGAAATGGATCAAGGAAACTTTCCCATCATGATGGGCGGTGATCACGCTATGTCCATTGGTTCAGTGGCAGCAGTAGCTAACTACTGTGCAAAAAATGATAAGCCAGTATGCATGCTATGGATTGATGCCCATGCAGATTTCAATACCAGCGAAACATCACCATCCGGTAATATACATGGCATGCCTGTGGCCGTTGCAGTTGGGTTAGGTCATCCTGATTTACTGTCGATTGGCCATGCAATTCCTATGGTTCCTCCAAAAAATGTTTATCAGGTTGCAATACGCTCCGTAGATAAGAACGAAAAACTGTTAGTTATTAAAAGTGGAATAAAGGTCTACGACATGAGGCATATTGACGAAATTGGTATTCGAAAAGCCATGCAGGAAATTCTTCAAGATGTTGCCGACAAAGGAGCCCATCTTCATGTAAGTTTTGACGTTGATAGTCTTGATCCGCCTATTGCACCGGGTGTAGCAACAACAGTCCCGGGTGGCCTTACTTACCGTGAAGCACAACTTTGCATGGAAATGGTTCATGATAGTGGTTTAATGGGATCACTTGATATCGCCGAAATTAACCCAGCTCTCGACATCAAAAATGGTACCGCAAAAATAGCAGTTGATCTAACCGCAAGTCTATTTGGTAGACAAATTTTTCCTAACCATAAGTTGTAAAGAGGCTAGCATTCGTTACCCGATAAGTCTGCCTGTAAAGCTAGGTAACCCAATCTAGGCCCATATTTAGATAACGCTCTTTATCGTCAGACCAACCTTTGCGCACTTTTACAAAAATAAATAAATGCACTTTACGGTCAAGAAGTTCTTCCAGTTCCTCGCGAGCTTGAGTACCAATTGCTTTCAAGCCCTTACCGCCCTTTCCTATAACCATAGCTTTCTGACTATCGCGTTCAACGTAAATAATTTGCTCTATACGAACGCTGCCATCCTTCAAATCTCTCCAACGTTCAGTCTCTATAGTCGTAGCGTAAGGTAGCTCGTCATGAAATCGTAGAAAAAATTTCTCACGAGTTATTTCAGAGGCAAGTAGCCGTTCAGTAATATCAGTCAGATGGTCCTCGGGATAAAGCCACGGGCCTTTTGGTAAGTTTAAAGCAATTTTATCTTGTAATCCTGCTAAACCATTGCCAGTTGTTGCTGAAATCATAAGCGTCTCTTCAAATTCACCAAGTTCGTTGAGCTCCAGGGTCTTCGCAAGTAGAGTGTCACGTTTAACTAAATCTATTTTATTAAGCACCAGTATAGCTTTTTTGCTACTTTCTTTGAGCCCCTCGGCTATAATTCTCGTGCTGTCTTCTATTTTTCGAGTAGCATCAACCATGAAAATAATAATATCTGCATCATTCGCACCCTCCCATGCAGCAGCAACCATTGCCCTCTCAAGACGTTTTTTGGCTTCAAAAATACCTGGAGTATCCACAAAAATCATCTGAGCATCATCATGAACAGCAACTCCAACCAACCGTGAGCGGGTTGTCTGTACTTTATGGGTAACAATGGCTATTTTACTACCAACAAGAGCATTAAGTAGTGTCGATTTACCAGCATTAGGAGCACCTATAAGAGCAACAAATCCACAGCGACCACCTTGATCTAACATTACGTCCGTCATTTTGATTCTTTCAAATTAAAAATTTTTTTTGTTTTTTTATTAGGCGGGTTAACATTAAAGTTGCAGCTTTTTTCTCGGCCTCTCTTTTTGACTTTCCCTCGGCCTGCTCTTCACCCTCATCCGTCACATGAACTTCTACCTTAAAGGTTGGGTTATGGTCAGATCCAGTCCTGTCTATGGTTGTATATACAGGTATTGGTTGCCCCGTTGCTTGCACCAACTCTTGCAACCTTGTTTTAGCGTCTCGGTCAGCAACTTTTACATTAACTGACTGTTCTTGCCAGTGGCTGCGAATAAATTTTTCGGCCTCCTCATAACCACCGTCAAAATATATAGCGCCAATAACAGCTTCACAGGCATCGGAAAGAATGCTTTCGCGGTTACGCCCTCCCATATCCTCGCTACTTTTAGCCATATAAATAAAGCCCCCAAGTCCGAGATTTCCCCCTACCATTGCACAGGCTTCACGGCGCACTAAGTTTGTATGACGGCTGGCAAGACCTCCCTCATCAATACCTGGATAGAGTTCATACATCCAAGCAGCAATAGAAAGTCCAAGAACTCGGTCACCAACAAATTCCATTCTTTGGTAATTAGGGCTACCTTCAAGGCTCGGATGGGTCAATGCTTCACGCAGCAAGCTACTATCCTTAAACTTATATCCAAGAACATCATAAAGCTTTGCGTATTCACCGCCTCGATTTATCAATTACTGAAATCCTAACTTTACTAATTAATCGTTGAAAAGAAACGTTCTCTGCGTTCTGCAGGGAACCATTTCCATATTTCCCAAAAAGTACTATTGTTATCGAATGAAAGAGTTATCCATTTTGCCTTACCAATAATATTTTCAGCCGGGATATAACCAACACCTACATTACTAGGCCAACGACTGTCCTGCGAATTATCTCTATGGTCACCCATCGCAAAATAATGCCCTTCAGGAACCACAAATATATCACTATCGTCTGCCATGCTACCTCTCATATAATCAATATCAAGCGTAACATAAGATTTACCGTTTGGCATCGTTTCTTCAATTCTGCTAAAAGTTTCCGCACGACCAAACACATTAGTTCGGCGGTAATCTTCAAGTTTTTTGGTAGGTACTTTCTCGCTGTTGAGGTAGAGAGCCCCCCCCTTCATTTGAACTTTATCTCCCGGAGTACCTATTATCCGCTTAATATAGTATGTGCCGGGATCGCGAGGTAGACGAAACACGACAACATCGCCACGCTCAACATCGGATGCAAAAATTCGTCCCGGGATAAAAGGTAAGCTCCAGGGAAGAGAATGCTTTGAAAATCCATAGCTGAACTTTGATACCATTAAAAAGTCCCCAACCATCAAATTTTTAAGCATCGATTCTGACGGAATAGAAAAGGGCTGCAAAACAAAAGTTCTAAATATGATTGCAATAAGAAATGCATAAAAAATTGTTTTAAAGAATTCACCCCAACTTTCACCCTCCTTAAGAAGTGTAGATGCAGCAAACTCTTTTGAGGTTTGTTTTTGTTTTTTTTTCATAAATTCTAGTCACACATCATAATTTTGATTAAGTATTATAGCCAATTAGGTCATTAGAAATAGAGCAAGGCTCTTGAAACCTCAATCAACAATTAAATTTTTATTCACTATCACTGAAAACCGTCAATATAACAATAGCTTGCGCCATCGGATGCTCATCTGAAATGGTCAGGTCAATTTGATACACCATTCCATCTGGGGTCATCTCTTTCATTCGTCTAAGTGCCCCGCCACTTAAAAATATTTGCGGCTTACCAAACTTATCATTTTCTACATTCATATCTTTCCAGTAAACACCCTCTGCAATGCCCGTTCCCAGTGCCTTTGCACACGCTTCCTTAGCTGCAAAACGTTTAGCAAAATTTGCAGGTATATTTCCCTTAGTCATACAGTATTGGATCTCGTTTTCTGTAAAAACACGCTTCATAAATTTATTGCTAAACCGATCAATAGATTTTTCAATACGACGAATATCAACCAAATCATTACCAAGACCAACAATCCTCATAAGCTCCTCCATTTTTGATTTAAAGTCATCTAAATCACAGGACCTCTCGCCCTTTATCCATTAAAATTCTCATATCTAAAATTGCTTTTTCAAGACCCACGAATATAGCCTCTCCCATCAAAAAATGACCAATATTAAATTCTGTGAATTCTGGTATTCTAGCAACAGCTATTACTGTTTCGTAGTTTAATCCGTGGCCCGCATGGACTTCTAAACCAACATTATTACAAAACCTTGCTCCAACACTTAGTCTTTTTAACTCAACGTCTTTTAACGAGCCTTCCGCATCCACGTAAGATCCGGTATGAAGTTCTACTTTATCCACACCGAGTTCTTTTGATGCTTTAATTTGTTCAACATCTGGATCGATAAATAGACTAACACTAACCCCGGCAGAATTTAGTTTGGAGACATATCCCTTTAAATAGTTATAGTTACTCACCACATCTAATCCACCCTCTGTGGTAAGTTCCTCTCTTTTTTCAGGAACAATACAAGATGATGCAGGCCTAAGCCGAGTTGCTATTTTCAGCATTTCTTCCGTTGCCGCCATCTCAAAGTTAAGAGGTATTGATAATTCAGCCATTAATCTTTCGATATCATGATCTTTTATATGTCGTCTATCTTCACGAAGATGTGCCGTAACGCCATCAGCACCAGCTTTCTGAGCAAGGAGAGCCGCCTTAACTGGATCTGGATAAACTCCACCCCTCGCATTCCTTACTGTTGCAACATGATCAATATTAACACCTAGTCGTATTTTATTTTCAACCATTTATTAGCGCCTTTTTAATGTTTTTTGTCTTTTGTTTAATCGATTGATTTTATATTGAGACACCACCTTAAAAGTAATCCAGTAAAAAATAAACCAGAGCAACCCACCGATTAAGATACCGCCAATCAACATTGGCAAAAAAACTATTTCAAGAAATGGCCCAAGCACTACCACTGGGCTCCTGACTAGATCAACGACAGTAAACCGGCTAAATATTTCACCCATCCGGGTCATTATATCACCCGTTGCCTCCCAACCAAGAATATTAATACCAAGGTTATAACTTGAGGCCCAAATAAATGGAAATGTCCAAGGATTTCCAATCGCCGTACCCAGCGCAGAGGTGAAGATATTGCCACGAACCATCCAAGCGATAAATGCGGCAATTATGAAGTGAAGACCCAAGAAAGGCGTAAAAGATATTGCCGCACCACAAGCAAACCCTGCGGCAATTGCGTGAGGGGTTCCATCAATACGTGCAATACGGTGCCGCACATAACTTGCGGCGCGCTTCCACCCTGCTCGAGGCCACAAAACCTCACGTATTTTTTCAAAAATTGATTGTTTTTGACGGCGTTTAAACAAAAGCTTTCCTTAGCTTATACTGAGTCATTTACTCAACTCGCGACTACCAGGCTTGATAGCCTCCCTATCTTTCAAATGATCCGGGAGGTTCTCTTCATTATAGGATGCTATCTCAAGCCCCATCAAGGACACTAACGGCACACCAATATCAACTTTGCCATCACTACGATCAATCAGACAGCTTGCAGCCACAACATTACCACCGTATTCCGTAATCGTCTTAATACATTCCCTTGATGATAAGCCAGTTGTAACAATATCTTCAGCCATCAGAACATCTGCACCCTCAGGAATTTCAAAACCACGGCGAAGAGCAAATTCACCATCCACACGCTCTGTAAATATAGCATCCACACCCAGTTGCCGGGCCATTTCATAACCTACAATCACACCCCCCATAGCCGGAGAGATAACAATATCTATCTTACGTTCAATTGTAATAGAAATTTTATCTGCAAGGGCCCTACAAAGACGTGATGCCCTAACTGGGTTCATAAGAACACGGGCGCACTGCAGGTACATTTCACTGTGAAGCCCAGAAGATAGTAAAAAGTGCCCTTCGAGCAATGCCTTTGCTTCCTTAAACTCATTTAATACGTCCTGCTTATTCATCATAACCCTTTATTGTTTTAGGCAAAGGCACGCTCAATAGAATTTACAAATTTACTGGCACGCAGCGCCGACATAACATCCGTCAAATGTTTAACATCTCTGACCTCAAGATCAAGCTCAATCCTAAAAATATCAGCTGATCGTTCTGTGAATTTAATATTACATACATTCCCATCATCCTGAGCAACAAGAGCAAGCACCGAAGCGAGCGATCCGGAGACATGCTTGAGCATCATATCAACCCGCCCAATATAAATTTCCATATTATCATCCTGAGCTTGCCATGAAAGGTCAAGCCAAGCTTCTGGAGCGTCCGTGTAAACATCAAGGGCCTCACAACCAATAGTGTGCATCATTATACCCTTACCTTCAGAAACGATACCTACAATCCGATCACCAAGGATAGGATGACAGCATTTGGATATATGAACTGGTAGTCCAGGTATTAATCCCTTTACAGGCAACTGATTATTACTACTCTTTTGAGTACGCTTTGTGATTAATGCACCACCCAAGGAATTTTTGTTTTCCTTAAGATGTGGAAAAATAATCTCGATTACTTCTCTGTCGGAAATTTCACCACCGCCAACCTTTTCAAAAACAACCCCCGCTCCACCCTTCAAGTTCAACTTCTTTGCTGCAGCAGTAATCGCTTTTTTAGTATATTCTCTGTTTTCTTCTTCAAAGGCATGCCTAAGAATATCTTCACCAAGTTTACGATATTCATTATTCTGTTGTTTCCGAGTATTCCGTCGTATAGCCGCCTTCGCTTTACCCGTAACAACAAAATTAGCCCAACTTTGATGAGGTTTCTGAGCTTTTGATGTTAAAATTTCCACCTGATCTCCGTTAGAGAGTATCCCCTTAAGCTGCGCGGGCTCTCCATTTACCTTTCCTCCAACACAGGTATCACCAACGATTGTGTGTACCGCATATGCAAAATCAACCACAGTAGCACCTGCCGGTAGATTAATAAGTTCACCTTTAGGAGTAAAGCAGAACACTTGGTTTTGATACATGGCAATTTTGGTGTTTTCTAAAAATTCCTCAGGATCTGCAGCATGCTCTAGAATTTCCAGAAGATCTTGCAACCAACGATAATGAACACCGTCCTTTTTAGATGCATGGTTTTTATAACGCCAGTGAGCAGCAACTCCTTTTTCGGCGATAACATCCATCCTCGTTGACCTAATTTGCACTTCAATACGTTTCCGCTGGGGGCCAATGACCACAGTATGTATGGACTGATAACCATTTGGCTTGGGCATAGAAATATAATCCTTAAGAAGCCCAGGCACCGCCTGCCAATAATCATGAATAACACCCAGCGCCCTGTAACAATCTTCAGCACTATCAACAATAACGCGAAACGCAAACAAATCAGCCTGATTTTCTAGGCTGATGTTTCTATATGTAATTTTTTTCCAAATAGAATAAGGTTGTTTTCGTCGACCGACAACTTCAACTTCAAGATGGTTTTTTGAAAATATCTTTTCGAGCTCTTTAATAACCTCATCTCTAATATTTTCCGTATTTTCATGCAGATAATCCAGCCTCTTTATAATAGATTCGTGCGCCTCTGGATAAACATGTGGAAAAGATAAGCTCTCAAGCTCGTTCATGAGTTCCTGCATTCCAATTCTTTCAGCAAGAGGTGCGTAAATATCAAGCGTTTCTCGAGCTATACGTGCTCTTTTATCACTTTTTTGTATATGATGAAGCGTCCGCATGTTGTGAAGTCGATCTGCAAGTTTAACCAACAGCACGCGTATGTCGTTGGACATTGCAAGAAGAAGTTTTCTGAAGTTTTCGGCTTGTTTAAAAGTTTCAGATGTATATTCCAGTTCGGAAAGCTTGGTAACGCCATCAACCATTTTGGCGATATTAGTTCCAAATAGTTCTTCTATCTGCTCATACGTAGCTACCGTATCCTCGATGGTATCATGAAGAAGAGCTGTTACAATGGTATCACAGTCAAGTTGCATACCCGTTAGAATTCCTGCTACTTCAAGCGGATGAGAAAAATATGAGTCGCCGCTGGCGCGCTTTTGCGTCCCATGCGCTTTCATCGAAAAAACATAGGCCTTATTTAAAATCATTTCGTCCATATCAGGATCATATGATTTAACCATATCCACGAGTTCAAATTGACGTATCACAAGGCAAATTCCATATTAAATTTAAAACTGAATTTAGTGTACAAAAAAAGACCTGCAGAGAATACCTCAAACAAGTCTTTTTTAAAAATAATTTTTAACAGCTATAATTTAGAAAGAGTTATTCCACTGTTTCCGCTTCTTCAGCCTCTGCCTTAGCAACATCAGCCTTAACTTCAAGTGCTACTTTTGCAAGGTTATCTGCGGTCATATCCTGATTATTATCAGTAAGTTTCTGTTCCGCTAGCAGAAGTGAAATATCATCTTCTTCAGGTTCATCAATTTCAACATGTTTTTGTAGACCATAAAAAACTGCCTCCTGAAGGTCTTTAGCAAGAATTGTTTCCTCTGCGATCTCGCGTAAAGCCACAACCGGGTTTTTGTCATTGTCGCGCTCAACCGTGATAGGCGCACCGGCGGAAATCTGACGCGCCCGCCGCGCAGCGAGTAATACAAGGTCAAAACGGTTATCTACTTTGTCTTCACAATCTTCTACTGTAACGCGAGCCATACTCCAGCTACTCCAAATATATAAATAAAAAATTCTTATACAATTCTTAGTCTCACCTGTAAAGCTGATATATGTTAATTTTAATAACTTTAATTCATAAAAGCCTTACAACTCCAGACAATTTCAGGTCATCAAGCATTTTTTCGACCGTTTTACCGAAAATTGGGTGAAGCCAGTCCTTAGCTATATCGACTAAGGGTATCAGCACAAAATTACGCTCATGCAGCCGTCCGTGTGGAATAACAGCACAATCAGGCAAAATCTCATTGGCAGCACTAGACCAGCTTTCCGTGCTTGGGTGGACCTCACTATGATAAGATAACAAATCAAGGTCAATTATTCGAGCTTCCCATTTTTTGCGCCTGGTTCGACCAAGATCGTGCTCAATTTTGTGTAATATTTCAAGTAACTCAGATGCACCTAATTTAGTCTCAACTCGGACGGCAGCGTTAACATACCAGGGTTGATCAGATTTTGGTACTGGCTCAGTTTTATAAAAACAAGAACGCTCTTCAACAACGATATCATGATTAGCTAGCATAATTATTGCTGCTTCTAAAATTTCTGACGAGGACACAAAATCATCCGTTGTCAAATTACTTCCTAAGCCAATTAAAATCATACTAAATTTCGTTCTGGGTTTTAATGAAAAATATTATTTACAGTATACTATTATGTCAAAATAGAAAAAGATTTTACGACAAAGCTCTGATCATTTTGTAAGTAGTTTATTTGAATATAAAAATATACTATAAAGAATTTTATTTTATTTATTCTTAGGATTTATTATGCCCTTTCATCCCAACGAAAAATTAGCCATTTTCATTGATGGTTCAAACTTATTTTCCACTGTAAAAGCCCTTAATATTATTATTGATTATGGTAACCTGCGTCGCTACTTTGCTGATCGTAGCCGGCTTCTCCGAGTTAATTATTACACCGCCATAGTTGATGACGCAGAAAACTCCCCACTTAAACCTCTAGTCAATTGGTTAGATTATAATGGCTATACAATGATTACAAAACCGGCAAAAGAATTTATAGATGGAAACGGAGTAAGAAGAATTAAAGGCAATATGGACATAGAACTGGCCGTTGATATGATAGATATGGCAAAGTATGTTGATCACATGGTGTTATTCTCTGGCGATGGTGACTTTAGAAGTCTAGTAGAGGCTCTGCAAAGAAAGGGCGTAAAAGTATCTGTTATTAGTAGTACCAAAACTCGTCCATCGATGATTGCCGACGAACTTAGACGTCAGGCGGATAGCTTTATTGAAATCTCAGATTTAACTGATTATTTCACTAGTAATGGTGCCTCCGTTGAAATTAAAGGTTCTTGATCTATGAATATTTCGAATAGTATTTTACGCAACCAACTAGCACTTCCCGGAAATGCTCCACTTGATTGTGCCCTTTGTCCAAGACTTGTTGAATTTAGAGAAATAAACCAAAGAAAATATCCTGAATTTTTTAATGGTCCTGTTCCTGCCTTTGGTGCAGCAGATGCAAAACTACTAATTATTGGCCTCGCTCCCGGATTAAAAGGCGCGAATAGAACTGGTCGTCCGTTCACTGGCGACCATGCTGGTGATCTATTATATCCCACGTTACAAAAGTTTGGATTTGCCAAAGGTAAATATGACGCAGATATTAATGACAGTATTGCTCTCAAAAAAACTATAATTACAAATGCAGTACGCTGCGTTCCTCCCCAAAACAAAACAATAGGTGCCGAGGAACAAAACTGCAGACCTTTTTTGATTGAACAAATTGAAAAGTTGCCAACCATAAGTATTATTCTTGCGCTGGGTTTGGTTGCTCACAATTCTGTTTTAAGTACATACAATGAAAAAAAAATAAACTTTAAGTTTGCGCACAATAAAATACATCAACTTTCCAATGGCCTCGGTCTAATCGATAGTTATCATTGCTCACGTTACAACACTAATACGAAACGTCTAACTACTAAAATGTTTGAAGATGTATTCAAAAATATCACAGACTATTTAAAATAAAGTAGTGCCGTGTTATAGCTAAAATTATATATAAATATAAAACAAAGGCTGATTTCATGAAAATACTTATCCTAACATGTATTACTATCCTGACGCTGACTATTAGTGCGGTTTCTCAAGATTGGGATAATATTAGGATCACACCGATCAAAGTACATGACAATCTCTACATGATGACTGGCGAGGGTGGAAACCTGGGTGTCTCTATAGGTGAAGACGGCATATTTCTCATCGACGACCAATATGCACCACTTACAGAAAAAATTATTGCTGCAATACGCACTCTATCAAAAGGTGACATTAAATTCGCCTTCAACACCCATTATCATGGTGACCATACTGGAGGAAATGAAAACTTAGGTAAGCAAGGCGTTGATTTTGTAGCTCACGATAATGTTTATAAGCGCCTTAATGAAAGCGGAGCGGCCAAGGAAGCTCTACCCGTAATAAGCTTTAATGATCAACTAACTTTCCACTTAAACGGCCTTCATATAAATACACGTCATTATAGAAACGCGCACACTGATGGCGATAGTATTGTATACTTTAACGGTAAAAATACCATTCATATGGGAGATATATTTTTTAATGGATCTTATCCTTACGTCGACGTAGACGGAGGTGGGTCCTGGAAAGGGTTGATAATTGCAGTACAATCAACACTTAATAATATTGACAACAATACTAAAATCATACCCGGCCATGGGCCATTAACAGATAAAACAGGGCTTGAGATATATTATAATATACTTAAGGATATTGAAGACATTCTCACCCCCCTCGCCATACGCGGATTATCATTGAAAGATGTTAAAAAACTTAATCCTATAGAGAAATATGATGGTGATTACGGAAAAGGTTTCATGGACCCCGATACTTTTATAAGCATCGTGTATACAGATATATACAGAAATATTAACAAATAAACCTCCAGAATTATATACTCTGGAATTAAGTGCCGGTGATTATTATTGAGAATCCGCTTTTAAAAGTCTTGATTTTTGTCTGTTCCAATCTTTTTCTTTATCGGAAGCACGTTTGTCGTGCTGTTTTTTACCCTTTGCGAGGCCAAGTAGAACTTTACAACGATTTTGATCGTTAAAATATAGTTTTAAAGTAACTATAGTCATACCTTTACGTTGTACAGCAGCCAACATTTTATTAATTTCTTTTCGGTGTAATAGCAGTTTTCGCACACGCCGCGCATCGTGGTTAAAGCGGTTGGCCTGATCATATTCTTTAATATAGGCATTAATCAGAAACATTTCGCTGCCTTTTACTTCAGCGTAACTATCAGTGATATTACTTTCTCCAGCACGCAAAGATTTAACCTCAGAGCCAGTCAAAACAACGCCTGACTCAAACTCTTCCTCAATCTGGTAATTGTGACGCGCCTTTCTATTCTGGGCTATCACTTTATAAGTACTTTTTTTATCATCACTTGCCATATTGCATTCCAACTTTACTACTTACATCCGCAAAATAGAGTTTAGGGTCATTCACTGCAAGCCTTTAAGCAAATATAATCAATCATAAATATAAATACTAAAAATATTTTGGATGAGTAACAATATAATCAAGTGGTATAAAATTGCATGACACATTAGATGAACTGACCGTCTGAATTGGTAGGCCGTTATAAGCAGGAGTTTTAATTTGACTAAGAAAGTTATATTAAAAAATAATGGTCGCACCATTTTTGCTGCAACCATTAAAAATTTTTAAAAATTAATTATAGAAAGTTATCGATTACGGCCACGCTTTCCCATTCCACCATTATTGCGCATACCACGATTGCTTTGCATACTATTATTATTTCTATCACCGCCTCTATTTCTCGCACTACCTTTACTTCGGCCACGTTTATTACTTTTCATGCGATTATTTCTTTGGTTCATACTATCAAACCTTTTAGAACCGGCCACTGTATATTCTGTGGCAGAAATAGTGCCGTTACTGTCACTATCATAGCTATTAAAATTTCTTTGAATAGTCCGAGTTCTGACCTTAGATTTATCAGCCATTACTTTAGCTTTAAATTCATCAAAAGAAATTCCGTTTGCATCTAAATCCATCGTTGCAAAGCGTTGATCATGCATAGCTGAAAATTCTGATTTTTCAACGGTACCATTTCCATTTGTATCGATCGATGCTGGCGGGGAACCACGCCCTTGAGACAAAACATTACTGCTGATTGATAGTGCTAGTATACTTGCAATTAAATAGATTTTATTATTCATATTAAACTCCAGGTTAAGTCAGTTTTTTATTTATATAGAATATATAATACGTCGTAATTTTAAAAAACCTGCAAAAAAAGTTATTTTATTGAAAATATTTTAATGAGAGACAATACAAATGCACCTAAACAAAAAAAGCTCATAGTCAAGTATGCACCACCAGCCGCATATTCGTATATAACACCACCCAAATAAGTGGCAATACCCATACCAAGCCCCAAGGGAAAGCAGGAATAAAGGCTTTGTGCAGTGCCTGCATGCGAAGGAGAAATCTTACTGCCCAAATAATGAATCGCAGCTAAATGACTGGCACCAAAAGTTAATGCGTGCAGCAATTGAGCCCCAAATAAAATGGGTAGTGAAAAAGTAAACGTAAATATTGCCCAGCGAATTGTACCAAAAAAACCAATTACCGCAAATATTAAGAAGACTGGATACTTACGAATTAAATTATTACAAAACACAAAAAGTAATATCTCTGCTGACACAGCCACAGCCCAAAGTAAACCAATAATATCCTCACCAATACCGTTTTCTTGCCAATAAATACTGCCCATAGAATAAAATACCCCGTGGCTCATCTGTAATAGGCCAACAATGATAAGAAACCAGACAAAGTCTTTATTCTTCAATAGGTAACGAATTGGCGAGCCCTGCCTATCATTATTATTTTGTCTTTTATTTCCTCGCGGAAGAGCAACTGTCGTCATAATCATAATTAGCATGCTCGCATAAATAGCCAGCATTATATTATCGATAGAATATTCCTTAAGTAAAAAACCTAATATGACTGCGGCACCTATAAAAGCAATTGATCCAAAAGACCTAATGCGACCATAGTTAAGGTTATGCTGCCTCACCTGGCTTACAGTAATTGTCTCAAGAAGCGGAGTTATCGCGGGGACAAATAGGTTAACAGCACCAGTAATAAAAAAAAGTTGCCAAAACCCGGTGCCATAAAAATAAAAAGTGGAAAACACTGTTCCAAAAACAACAGCTATCACTAGTGGACGCCAATATTCATCTCTTCGATCTGCCGTCTGACTAATTAAGGGAACAATTAGAACTTTCATGATATAGGGAAGAGCTATAATGATACCTATTTCGCTTGAAGAAAGGCCCTTGTTTTTTAACCACATTCCCCAAAACGGTGTCATTATGCCTAAATAAAAATATAAAGAGGTATAATTCGCCGATAACTTTAAAAATGGATTATTACTATTTTTCATATAAAATATTATCTAGTGTTTCTTGTGAAGCACTTAAAACTCTTTTAGTTTCAGTGTAAGAAAATCCTGCCCGCGCCATTGAGGCCTGTTCTTTTTTATTAGAGCCTTCTTTTGTTGGTTTAATTCTATAAGGACCAAATCTCCTTTTTCTTGCATATTTAATACAACTTTTGAAATTTACATCAGGGTTATCCAAATTTATCCGCGCAATTAAATCATTTATGATATTTGTACACACCCCTTTTGCTCTAAGCTTATTTCTTATTATGGGAAGAGAGTTGCCTGCGTTAAAAAATACCTTTATTCTTGCTTTGGCATATAGTTTGTCATTTACAAGCCCGTTCTTAACACAATTTCCAACAATTTCCTTAATCCATTGAGATATATGTTCTGTTTTCAAATCACTACCCTCGTTTCGTGTGAGAAAACGTTCAGATTTTCGTTTTAAAATAAAAACTAAATTTGCTTCTGTAGTTGCATATCTTTCTAGGTATCGATAGGCTGCGCGCTGAAGATAACCCTGTGTCAGGTTTGTTTTACGTCGAATTTTTTTCATGAAGTGAGATTACCTAATTTAAATGGCTGAGAATAGACCCTTATCGCATTATTTATATTTATTATTCCTCTCCGGTGTTTGGGGGATGTCATTTTTATTTTTAAAAATGATAGCCCCTACTATACCACCCATTACAATAGCAGCGGTCAGAATTACGATTGGAGCTATAGTTATAGCCATATATGTTTTTTCTAAAGGTGAAAAACTTCCTTCTCACAAATCTATTTGGTTAAAAGGATCTGTTATTGGTCTTATTGGGGTTGGCGCCCCATTCGTCTTAATAAGCTGGGCGATGTTATATATAAATTCAGGAACTGGGGCAATTTGTATGTCTGTTATCCCATTGATGGTTTTTATTATGGCTCATTTCAACGATGAAAAGATGAGTTTACTTGGTTTTTTTGGCATTATTAGCGGTATTTGTGGTGTCTTAGTGCTATTTTATGATTCTTTAAACATCACTTCAGATAATAGCAATATGGCAATTTTGGCGTTAATGGCGATGATGACTGCATCATTTGGTTACGCATTTTCAAACATTCTTATTAGGCGTCATGTTAAAACCAACCCTATTCATACTTCATTTGTTATGTTGACGACGGCAGCAGTAGCACTTTGGCCGCTGGCGTTTATATTTGAACAGCCATTTGCGATAGAATATAGCAACTTCGAAATAATATCACTGCTGTATCTTGGAATATTACCAACAGGGATCACCACTATGGTTTTAGTAGTGTTTACTCAAAAGGCTGGCTCAACATTTGTATCCTACAACACATATCTTATCCCAATATTTGGTGTTTTTGCAGGCTATGTTTTTCTAGATGAAGTATTTAAGGGAACAACATTTCTTTCAATATTATTTATTGCTGGTGGAATATACATATCACAAATCAATACTATTAAATTTGTCAAATAAACAAACTTTTCACAAATGGATCAAGACTTTATTTGGTTGTTAAAATTGAATTTTCACTTTAAAATGTGTAATAATAAATAAAAATATTACTTGCGGTTCTGTATCACAGCATGTATCGAAGACTATTGATATATTGGTCTAAAATTATGGTTAAGTTAATTTTAACTTAAAAATTTTTTGTTAACGGGAAAAGGCTTTTGTTTATTAAATGACTTTTTCTATAACTTTAATTAAAACAGCTTAAGTGACATAAATAATATATGCTTAAACCTACTCCAACATATGACACCGGTCTTACCAGGAGACACGCAGACTTCAAGACGTTACCAGAAGCGCTGGACTACGCGGCAAAAGGTAAAAGAGGTCTTAATTTTTATTCTCCTCGTGGTGAACTAGAAACTAGCATTACTTTTACTCAGGTCCGCAAACGCGCTAATGAAATTGGCCGCAGACTTGTCCACTTTGGTATTAAAGAAAAATCCCGAGTTGCACTCATAGCAGAAACCAACGAAGACTTTGTTTGTTATTTCCTTGGTTGCCAATACGCAGGATTATTGCCTGTTCCACTTCCCCTGCCAACTTCTTTTGGTGGGCGTGACGGTTACACAGAACAATTACATCAGCAAATGAAAAGTTGCGGCGCCAGCCTTGCCCTTTCTGCTGCATATATGTTGCCACTTCTCGATGAGGCAACTAGTGGCTTGGATATGCTTTTTGTTGGAACACCTGATGCATTTGAAGATCAATCAAGTGTACAGGACCTTGAAAATGTAAAATTACCTGAAGTTAAACAGGACGACCTGGCTTACCTCCAATACTCATCAGGCAGCACTCGTTTTCCTCATGGCGTTGCCATAACCCATAAATCATTGATGTCGAATAGCTACGGGATCGGCAAGATAGGTATGGACGTTCGGGATGATGACAGAGCAGTATCATGGTTACCATTCTATCATGATATGGGCCTTGTAGGAATGCTAATTACACCTATTACCTTTCAGGTATCAATTGATTATCTTGCAACTGAAGCATTTGCAAGGCGCCCTATGCAATTACTCAAGTTAATTTCAAAAAATAAAGGCACCCTGTGTTCTGGTCCAACTTTTGCGTATGAAATTTGCGCACGCAGAGCTAACTCGACTGACCTTGAGGGTATAGACCTTTCAAGTTGGCGAGTAGCTGGAATTGGTGCTGATATGATCCGCCCCAACGTGCTTGAAGCATTTGCCGAGACGTTTAAAGATAATGGCTTCGATAAACGGGCTTTCATGCCAAGCTATGGATTGGCGGAATGTACCTTGGCTGTAAGCTTTGCTCCTAATTTTTCTGGATATGAAGTTGACCTGGTCAGTGAAGAAGTATTAAGCGGTGATGTTAAATCCGTTAGAGACCATAAAGTAAAAGAAAATGGTGCAAATTACCGCGAAGTAGTAAACTGCGGAACACCACTCCCAGAATACGAACTCGAAATTCGCGACGAACATGATGATCCCCTATTAGAAAGAGAAATTGGCCGGGTTTGTGTCAGAGGCCCAAGTGTTATGACAGGTTACTATCTCGACGAAGAAGCTACTCGGCAATGCCTATCTGATGACGGCTGGCTTGATACAGGCGATATCGGATATATGGCAGAAGGTTCACTTTACATCATCGGCAGGATCAAAGACCTAATCATTATTAACGGAAAAAATCACTGGCCTCACGATATTGAATGGGCGGTAGAAAAATTACCAGAGCTGCGCTCGGGAGATAGTGCGGCGATTTCAATACCCGGTAAAAATGATGAAGAAATTCCTGCGATTCTTGTCCAGTGCCGCAAGCGTGATGAAAAAGATAGAATTGATCTGGAAAAAAGAATTAAAAATGAAGTACAGTCTGTTATAGGAAAAGCGCCGAAGGTAATACTGGTACCGCCACGCTCTCTGCCTAGAACTTCATCTGGTAAGCTTTCCCGGGTAAAGGCCCGAAGACAATATCTTGAAGGTCAACTATCTTAGACTAAAGAACTTAATTGACGAATGAGTTTGTTAAACGCTAATCTTAAGTTTATAGGATTGGCGTTTTGCTTTTGGAGTAGTAAATGAATAAAAGAATAGCTCTTACAGGCTCTACAGGATTTATTGGTGGTCATTTATTAGAAGAACTTCTATCAAATGGATATCACGTCAGTGCACTCACTCGCAGGCCCCAACGGTCTCGAAAGAATGTAAGATGGATCATCGGTAGTCTTGAAAATAAAGAAGTCCTATCAGAGCTTCTTGAGGAAGCTGACGTAATCATAAATGTTGCAGGACTTGTAAAGGCAAAATCTCAAAAGGAGTTTATTACTGCCAATAGTGATCCCGTTTTAAATCTAATTAACGCTGTTAAAGCATCACTTAAGAACCCACATTTTATTCAAGTTTCTTCTCTGGTTGCCCGTGAAAAAAACCTCTCCAATTATGCTACAAGCAAACACCAAGGTGAAATGCACCTTATAAACAGCAACCTAGGTATAAAATGGACGATTGTGAGACCGCCAGGCGTTTACGGTCCAAAAGACAACGAAACATTAAAAATATTTAAAGCCTTGAGTTGGCGCGTCGCATTTTCACCTTCAAATTCAGCCTTTAGAGTTTCGTGGATACACGTTGAAGATCTTGTAAAAGCAATATCATGCCTAATGGAAAACAGTAAATATTATAACAAAATTATTGAGTTAGATGATGGAAGTCAAAATGGTTATTCCCACAAAGAATTCTACAATACAGCGGCAAAAATTCTAACACTTAAGCCACTGCACATTACCCTTCCTAAGTTTATTTTAAAAACTCTTGGTCATGTAAATGACTTACTTGCTAGTATTCTTAATTATACGCCGATGATTTCTGCAATGAAGGTTAATGAAATGTGTCACCCGGACTGGGTTTGCCAAAACAACGTTTTAGGTCAGATAACAGGATGGATGCCAAAATATAATTTAGATAGAGGACTTAAAGAAACACTCGACTGGTACAAAAAGAACAGCTATATGTAAGATTGTTTTATAATAGATTTTTACACTTATAATTTATAAATTATTCAGCCTCCTATGAAGGTATAAATATGATACTAAGTACAGATAAAATTTTTGACCAAATTTGCGAGCTTATAGTTCCTTTTAACCAAAAGGAAGTTTTAATCAAAACAGATACTACTTTTGCTACAGACTTAGAACTAGACTCTCTTTCTGTTATGGATATGTTAGCAGCAATTGAAGATCACTTTGACGTTACTGTGCCTCTCAATATTCTTCCTGACCTTGAAAATGTTGGACAAGTAGCAGAGGCACTAAAATCAATTCTTGATGATGAAAACAAAACCTGCGGATAAAGTAATACCCATGACTACAGATCTTTTTGAAAAATTCGACAGCATTATAGCTGAATATAGTCAGCTACCAACTGGCCCACTCAATCCATTTACGGTAAGTATGGATGCCGTGATTTCCCCAACAGAAGCTATTATTAATGGCAAAAAAACAATTCTTGCTGGAACTAATAACTATATGGGGATGACCTACAATAAAGAATGCATGGCAGCCGCTCACGGCGCCCTCAACGATTTTGGAACAGGCACTACTGGGTCACGTGTTCTAAACGGAACTTACAACGGACATAAAGAACTTGAAGAAACACTGAAAGATTTTTATCAAACCGACCACGCAATTGTTTTTTCTACAGGATATCAGGCAAACCTTGGTATTATTTCTACTTTAGCTGGTCCGAAGGACTATGTTCTCATTGATGCTGACAGTCATGCCAGTATCTATGATGGTTGTGCAATGGGTAATGCCACCATTGTCAGGTTTGCGCACAACGACCCTGAAAACCTTGATAAAAGGTTGGCGCGAATTCGGCGAAAAGACCCTAAGGCAGGCATCCTTGTAGTAATTGAGGGCGTATACAGCATGCTTGGTGATCAGGCACCCATAAAAGAGCTAGCAGAAGCTGCAAAAATACATGATGCAGTTGTATTAGTAGATGAGGCTCATTCAATTGGCGTGTTTGGAAAGACCGGCCGAGGCGTCGCTCAGGAACAGGAAGTAGAACATTTAGTCGACTTTACCCTCGGGACATTCAGCAAAAGTGTTGGTACTCTGGGTGGCTATTGTGTCTCTAACCATCCAAAATTTGAAATATTACGACTTGTTTGTCGTCCTTACGTTTTTACCGCCTCCCTCCCTCCATCTGTAGTTGCATCAGCTAATAAAGCTCTAGAATTAATTAAAGACAGTGGATTAAGGATCAAACTGCTAGATAACTCTATGCGCCTTAATAAAGGGCTTAGTAACGCAGGCTTTAACATGGGAACAACTGGTAAGAGCCCTATTGCTGCTATTGTCGTCGACGACAAGAAAGTCGCCATCGCTTATTGGCAGAATATGATGCAGGAAGGTGTCTACGTAAACCTTGCCGTCCCGCCAGCAACACCAAACGGATTAAACTTAATGCGCTGCAGTCTTTCAGCAGCCCATAGTTTTGAACAAATTGACTATATGCTGAAAAAATTTATTGCTGTTGGTAAAAAGCTGGGTGTACTTGACTAACTTAGATGAATAAAAATCATATTTTCAGTTGTTGATATTAGAAGTTCATCGTTAAGCCCGGTTTCATAAAAACAACCATCAACCACAAAACTCTTGTTAAAAACAAGCCGAGCATGTTCAATTACTGTAATTACATGCCCTGGCAACATACGCTCCCCATACTGTCCCTTGATCATTTCTTTACCAGTATTTAAAATTGCGTCCTTAGTATTTTCAACACTAAGAAAATTAAGAGTACTAGCAATATTTGTATCAGGAAACTTAGTACCTAAAAAAATCCAGTCAAGACTGCTAAGGAGTACCATAAAATAACGCCCTACTACTGCACCGCGCTGATTACGATTAACCCGGATCATATCAGTTATATCATCAGACATTTTAGAGCTCATGTAAGCCCTATAAAGTAATGACAAAATAGTCGTATAGTTTTGAATAAGCCTTCTTATGCCATTTTTATAGATTATTCTCTTAAATAGTGATCTCCAATTAGTAATTTCACCCGCACAAAAATAAAGCCCATACAGTTTTCCAACATGCTTAACGCCTTCAACCTTAATCAACGGTACCCTGACCTGGTGGTCAAGCAACCTCCCACCTTTGTGTTTATGAAGAATATTTTTAAGGTCTTGGTGGGCGTGAGATGATACCGCCCCAAAGCTTTGTGAAATAAATCGTTCGTCATCACTAGAGAGAACAGAAAGTGGAATTTGGGCACTACCAAAAGGTTTTTTCTCAATCATATATTCAAATGTCGCTGACAAAAGGGCCTGACCACCGATTATAACAACAGCAGTAACACTGCATTGGTTAAACCTGGATAAGGCTTCACCAATATCCTTAAAACTTTTCACTTCATAGTGAATAATGCCGGAACCTTCCTCTTTAATTACATTCCTGATTTTTTCCATTTCATTTTTATTATGAAATGATTCAGGACTACTTAAAATAGCGATCATGTTCAAAGTGATTATCCCAGTTTAATGCCCAAATGTTATATTAATAAGTATTATACTAAATTCAAAAAAATTTAAATCATTTTACCCCATATCGGCCATTAAATTAATTGTAAGTATAAAATTCGTTTATTATTTTACTATTCTTCATTACAGTAACGTTAATAGATATCAAAAATTTTAATGTACATAGTATTAAATGAGCTGTAAAAATAATATAAGACAATTATCGAGTAGAGCCACGATTAATGTTTAACAAAATTGACATTTATATTTTTAAGAACACAGCCGTCCCTTTGATTGCCACATTGGGAATTTCAGCACTGTTGCTTCTACTTGAAAAAATGCTCTCACTTTTTGACTTTGTAATTAATCAGGGCGGGCCTATCGATATTGTTTGGCAAATGCTTGGTAATTTAATGCCGCAATATTTAACGCTCGTATTACCACTGGCAATGTTTCTAGGCGTGCTCCTGACTATAAGAAAACTTGCCCTTAGTAGCGAACTTGAAGCTATTTTAGGCTGCGGCATTAGTCTTCACAGACTTCTCGTCCCTTCGATTGTTATCGCAGTTCTTCTTCTAATTATTAATATTTTAGTAGTTGGTTTTGTCCAACCTTATAGCAAGTACGCCTATGAAGAACTCATTTTTGATGTCAGAAGCGGTGCCCTTGGTGCAGCGATTAAATCTAATGAGTTCACAAACCTTGGCGATGGGCTGACCTTAAGAATTGAGGAATCGCAAAATTCCGGACGTGAGCTTATTGATATTTTTGCACAGAAAGAAGATTCTGATGGACATATTTTTTCTGTGAGTGCTAAAAAGGGTAGTTTTTTTGCTTCCCCAGACCAGAAATATATTATTCTCAGATTATTTGATGGAACTATAATCGATTTTGATGCTAACCAAAATAGACCCCGTATTCTTAACTTTGATATGCATGATTTGCCTCTTGAAGTGCCTATGTTCAAACAATTTAGAAACCGTGGTAACGACGCATCAGAAATGACCATTTCCGAATTATGGCTGGAACGAAACAGCGGAAATAAAGCTGTTGTTGCAACTATTCATTCAAGGTTAGCGCGTGCAATCTCAATTTTAATAGTCCCTTTCCTTGCAGTGCCCCTTGGTCTTGTTGCAAAGCGATCAGGCCGAGCACTTGGTATTTCGGTTGGTGTCTTCATTCTCCTTTTTTACCATAAAGTTCTTGAATTCGGCCTAGACTTTGCCACAGAAGGCACTTATAGCCCATGGATAACTATCTGGCTTCCAGCACTTATATTTATTTTAGTTACATCCCGTCTCTATTATGTTGGCGCATATCAAGTGGGTGGCGTACCGCTTCGAAACCTAGAAATAGTTTTCGACACTATTACCGAACAGTTGAAAAAAATATTTAATCGAAAAAGAATGACAAATTGATATGATAGAGCGCGTCATAAGCTACGGCGGACATTTTGGTAAGGTCCTTAATCCAAGCAGTATGGATGTATATTTGGCAAAAATATTTGCTGTTCGATATACTATTATTCTTATCGGGCTAATTTCTACATTACAAATGCTTGATTTACTCGCAAAGTCAGAAGAAATACTTGCCGGAAAAGGTGCCGTCTATGCCGACCTCTGGAGCTATGCAAAGCTTAGAACTCCGCATTTAATTTCGCTCTTCTCTCCCTTTGTTGCACTTCTCGCATCGATACTAACCCTTTCAGTGCTCAACGTAAATAGTGAAATTGTTGTGATGAAAGCTGCAGGCTGGTCAGCTTTTCGCATAATAATTCCCTTAATGACTGTATCGCTCTTTATTACAACAATAAATTTTGTTTTTTCGGAAACTGTAACAGTGCATGCTCGAGCTGAACTCAGAAACTGGGAAGATAACGCATTCGCTTCTGATATTCCACCAGCACCTAATGCGGTTTATGATACTTGGGTAACAGATGGACAAAACCTGGTTAAGGCAGAAAGTGCAAATAGAAATGGCAGCATCCTTCTTCTTGATCAAATAACCCAATATATCCGTGATAAGGATAAGAATATTAAAAATATTGTCAAAGCAGATTTTGCTATTTATCGAGATAACAGTTGGAAATTATATGGAGTTAAGGACTTTGATATTAATACGCTAGAAATTAAAATTCGCGAAAACTTAGATTGGGTAACAACAATTCCACCTGAACGATTTATCTCTCTGGCAATCGTAGCGGATCAAGTCAACCTCCCGCGCCTTCGTCGCGCCATCAACCAACTCAAATCAGAAGGGCATTCTACAGACAACCTTAATACAATGATGTATCAAAAGTTTGTTTCTCCGCTCAGCACACTTTTGATGCCATTATTGGCTGGTTTGGCAGCTTTTGGTCTTCACCGTGGGGGAAACCTACTCGCCCGGATTTTAATTACTTTATTATTAGGGTTTAGTTTTTTTGTTATAAACAATTTATTTATAGCACTCGGCCAGTATGGTGCGGTTCCTCCAATTATTGCTGCATGGTTGCCACTTCTTCTTTTTGGACTTGCAGGTGTTAGTTTCATACTGCAAACAGAAGAATAAAAAGGATCTATTGTGCCGCCCGCAAATATTAAAATCAAACCTGTAATAACAAAAGTAGACCGGAAGGTTTTTATAAAATTATTGTGGGACATATATGAAGACGAACCAAATTGGATACCCCCTTTAGTTATGGAGCGAATGGAGGCCATTGATCCAATTAAAAATCCATACTTTGAACACGCTGAAGTTAAACTTTGGATAGCCTACAAAGACGATAAACCAGTAGGCCGTATTAGCGCACAAATTGATGAATTAGTAACGAAACAGCATGGCATCAACACTGGACATTATGGTTATTTCGATTGTATCAATAATGATGAAGTTGCAAACGCTTTATTTGATACTGCATGCCGTTGGCTTAGCGAAAATGGTATGATCGAAGTTATTGGCCCTTTTAGCCTTTCAATCAATGAAGAGACAGGTATGTTGGTGGAAGGGTTTGATACACCGCCAATGTTGATGATGGGACATAGTAGGCCATATTTTGAAAAACTAGTCCTTGGAACTGGCTTAAAAAAAATAAAAGATACCTGGGCTTATCATTTAGATTTCAGAAAACCTATATTATCTCCAGCTTTAGAAAAGTTTATTAATAGAGCTGTTAGTAAAGGGAAAGTTTCATTCCGTCCAATCAATATGTCTAAATATGAAGAAGAGTTAAAAATAATTCTAGATATTTTTAACGATGCTTGGAGTGATAACTGGAAATACATACCATTTACTTCATCCGAACTTGATCATGCTGTAAAAGAACTTAAAATGATTATTCGTGAAGATTTCACCTATATCGCAGAAGTCGATGGGGTGCCGCAAGCGATGATGGTAACCTTACCTAATATTAATGAAATCATTAAAGATTTTGACGGAAAACTGTTTCCGTTCGGTTTTTTAAAACTACTTTGGCGCCTGAAACTAAAACCAAGTTTTAAAACTGTGCGTGTTCCCCTCATGGGAGTAAGAAAAGAATATCAAAATAGTCGATTAAGCGGTACTATGTCTCTTGGACTTTTTGATATCTCTCGTAAAGCCGCCATAGCTGCTGGATGTGAGGAAGCTGAACTTTCATGGGTACTTGAAGAGAATACACGTCTTTCTAAACTACTAGAAAGCGTAGGCTGCATTAAATATAAAACATACAGGTTATTTCAAAAAGATTTATAAATGTCAGAAACAAACGAACCAATTAGGAAAATTAGTCTTTTTAACCGATTGAGAAATTACTTTTTTACCGGCCTAGTCGTTGCATCACCTATTGGGATTACACTCTATATAGGTTGGTGGTTTATCACTTTTGTTGATGAAAAAGTTAAACCAATAATTCCTTTAGCTTATAATCCCGAAACCTACCTCGAATCTATATCAATACCTGGGCTTGGTCTTATTTTTCTTATTGTATTTCTAATTATTCTTGGCGCACTCACAGCTAACCTTTTTGGCCGTGCCCTTATTCGGTTTAGTGAAAGGATTGTAGATCGAATGCCTATAATCCGAAGTGTATATGGTACGCTCAAACAAATTTTTGAAACAGTAGTTAACTCGGATAGTAAAAGCTTCAGCGATGTAGTTTTGCTCGAATACCCAAGAAAGGGTATTTGGGCAATTGCTTTTGTTTCCGCTGAAAACACTTGTGAAATACAAGACAAAATAGATGAAGAGGTAGTCAATTTATTTTTACCTACAACCCCTAATCCAACCTCTGGGTTTCTTTTATTTGTTCCAAAAAAGAATTTAATTTATCTAGATATGACACCTGATCAAGCAGCTAAATATGTTATTTCAGCCGGTCTAGTAAACCCCGACGAACTTCCCGTAAAAGATGACGAATGATCTTGGGGATTTAATCTGTGATTTTGTTGGTGGATCATTTGGCTACCGCCTGAAGTACGGGGGTGGACGTTCCCAAGCCCTTGCAAAAGCTATCGGCTTAAAGGGTGGTAAAAATCTACACATCATAGATGCCACCGCTGGACTTGGGCGTGATGCCTTTTTATTAGCCTCGCTTGGTGCTCACGTCACCCTGATTGAACGAAACAGGCAGATGCATAAATTATTAGAGGAAGGGATTCTTCGAGCTCAAGGTGAAAATGATAATTATGCAGAAATAGTTGCTCGAATGACTTTGGTTTATGGCGATGCTAAAGAGCTTTTACCTAGGTTAAAACCAGATACAGTGTTGATTGATCCAATGCACCCACCTCGACGGAAAACTGCACTAGTAAAAAAAGAACTACGTATTATACGCGATATTGTTGGCACAGACCCAGACTCAAAAGACCTGATGGATATTGCGCTTGCAAACGCTAATTCTCGTGTTGTTTTAAAATGGCCCATGAAAGCAGAGCCGATGTTGGGACTTCCAACTCCATCTCATCAAATTGTTGGAAAAACGACCCGCTACGATGTTTTTATCCAGACTTAAGATATTTAACACCTTCGTCTCTTTCAAAAAGGTACAAAAGTATCCGAAGGTATCGCCCACGTTCATTTGTAAGGGTTGGATCTTTTTCAAGTACTAAGCGTGCATCGTCTCGAGCCATTGGGATCAGATGACTGTGGCTCTCAAGGCTTGCTACTTTGAATTTTGGCAATCCACTTTGACGAGTGCCTAGCACTTCACCAGCACCACGAAGTTTCAAATCTTCCTCTGCGATAATAAAGCCATCATCAGTTTCCCGCATAACTTTAAGGCGAGCCTCTGCTTTCTTGCCCAAAGTGCCATAAAGAAGAAGACAACTTGATTTTGTTTCACCACGCCCAACACGACCTCGAAGTTGGTGTAACTGAGACAGTCCGAATCTTTCAGCGTGTTCAATGATCATTACAGTCGCCTCAGGAACATGCACTCCTACCTCAATCACCGTCGTAGAAACAAGAATGTCAATAGTTCCTTCTTTGAAGCTTTTCATAACCTGATCTTTTTGCTTAGCTTTCATTTTTCCATGCACCAACCCAACACGCTCTTTAAAAAAATGAGTTAGATGCCTGTAACGCTCTTCCGCAGCTGCGAGATCCAGGACTTCCGATTCTTCAATTAGAGGGCAAACCCAATACACACGAGAACCCCCAACTACCGCCCGTCTTGTCGCATCTATAATATTATTAATTCGATCAAGCGACATAACCCGCGTATCAATGGGTATTCTACCTGGTGGCTTTTCATCTAACCTAGATGTATCCATATCACCATAAACAGTTAATGTGAGTGTCCTTGGGATTGGAGTTGCAGTCATCGCAAGTATATCCATACCAGTGCCACTTTTAGCTTTTCTTGATAAGTGCATTCTCTGTTCAACACCAAAACGATGCTGTTCATCAATTACTGCCATAGCAAGATCATGGTAAACAACATCCTTTTGAAAAATAGCATGTGTACCAATCAGCAAATCAATTTTACCTAAAGCCAAGTCTAAAAGCAGACCCTCCCGGCTCTTCCCTTTATCTCTGCCAGTAAGAATTGCAACTTTAACATCAGTTCCAACTAGCATTTCGCTAAGACTAATAAAATGTTGTCGTGCTAATATTTCTGTTGGTGCAAGGATTGCCGCCTGTGCTCCATTTTCAACAGCTATTAGCATTGCAAGTAAAGCTACAATAGTTTTGCCACTTCCCACATCCCCCTGTAACAAGCGCATCATAGCAAAAGGCTCTGCTAAGTCAGCCTTTATAACATCAATTGATCTATGCTGCGCTCCAGTAAGTTCATATGGTAAATTAGACAACACTTGGTCTAAGTAAACATTTGATGCCTTTAAAGATCTGCCTTTTTTCTTCTTTGATTGTCTACGCATAATTTCAAGCGCTAATTGATTCGCAAATATTTCATCGTAGGCAAGTCTGACCCTTGCTAAGCTTAATAAATTTACGTCTTTAGAAGATTTAGGGTGATGTACACTTTTAATCGCATCACACCAATTTGGCCAACCTTCTCTGTCAAGGAGAGATTGATCAAGCCACTCAGGAAGAGGTGAAACACGTTTTATGGCATCACCAACAGTCCTGGCCATCACCTTGCCACTCAACCTTGCTGTAAGAGGGTAAACTGGTTCAAATTCTGGTATTTCAGCCCTTTGTTTAACCGGAAGAATATAGTCAGGATGGCTCATTTGCAGTTTACGGTTATAAACTTCAACCTTTCCACTTATTAGACGTATTTCGCCCTCAGGTAGCTTATTAAGAATATAATCTCTACGTGGATGGAAAAAAATTAGTCCAATAGTTCCCGTATCATCATGGCACCAGACACGGTAGGGTTTTTTACTTTTTAACGGCGTGGGATCATGATCAGAAACTGTTAATTCAAGTGTAACTACTTGATCAAATAATATATCTTTAAGCGCAGGCCCAGCCCGACGATCAATAATATCCACTGGAAAGTGCCAAAGAAGATCCAGTATACGAGCCCCAGCGACCTTTTCTAAGTTATCAGAAATTCGTGCGCCAACCCCCGGTAAACTGTCGGTTTTTGCAAATAAAGGGTAGAGTATTTCAGGTCTCATTTAGCTTCACAATATTTATGGTTTTAATTGTCTTCATTTTTCAATATACACTAGCATATCTTATCAATTGTCGAATGAGAAGTGTAGTGACACAATTTAATACCCCGGGTTTCATTGAAGGCCAGATCAATAAAGATGAAAATATTGAAATTCGAAGAAAAAGATTAAAATTTAGAAGTTGGCATCGTGGAATTAAAGAAGCCGATATTTTACTTGGGTCGTTTGCTGATAAATTTTTAAAAAAAATGAATCAAAAACAACTCGATGACTATGAAAATTTGTTAAGAGAACCTGATGCTGATCTTGTCGCTTGGATCACTGGCGACAGAATTCCCCCTCCCAAATATGATCATGATGTGATGGAAATGTTAAAATCAATAGACTACCTCAAAATACTGAAATGAATAGCTTATTTACAGCAAAAACTTCGTTGATCTTAAGTAACGTACCGGAAGGTATGGACGCACTGGTTATCGCCGAATCCGCTAAAGGTGATAGTAACAATACTCCCCTGCTACATATAGCCAGAGACGAACAACGAATGGAAAATATGGCTGAATTGGTTAGTTTTTATATTCCTGAAGCAGAAGTTATAACCTTTCCCTCCTGGGACTGCCTACCTTATGATCGTGTCTCTCCAAGCCCAGATATACTTGCGCGTCGCATGACCAGCCTTGTAAAAATTTTAAATCCCAGCAATAAAAAGCAAATCATTATAAGCTCCATTAATGCAGTAACCCAAAAAATACCAAGTGCGAAGATACTAAAAACTTCGAGTTTCAAGACAGCCGTAGGTGAGCAGTTGAACAGTGAAGAGCTTAGTAGTTTTTTTTCTCATAATGGATATTCAAGAGCTAGTACGGTGCTTGATCATGGTGACTACGCCATTCGTGGAAACATAATTGATATATTTCCTCCAGGTGCAAAAAAACCATTTCGCCTTGACCTTTGGGGTGATGAAGTTGATACCATAAAAATATTTGATCCCATCAGCCAACGTACAGAAGATAAAATAAATCAAATAGAACTAATCCCTATGGGAGAAGTTTTTCTCGACGAAAAATCAATTAATACTTTTATACGGTCATATGTTAGTGAATTTGGTCCCGCGCGTGGCAATGATCCGCTCTACGCGGCTGTAGTAGACGGTCGTCGCCACGCTGGCATGGAACACTGGCTCCCATTTTTTCATCAACGACTTGAAACATTATTTGATTATCTGCCAAATTCAATCGTCACTATGGATAATCTCGCTACTGAGGCGTTTGAGACACGCCTAAGCGCTATATCTGATTATTATCTTTCAAGAAAAAGTGCCTACGAAAAATTTTCACAAAAAAATGATAATATAGCTCCCTATAAACCGATCCCCCCATCAACAATTTTTATGGAAGCTAAGCAGTGGAGGGAATACTATACTAAACTTAATATTCATCAGTTCAATCCGTTTGCTGCACCACAAAGCCAAGGTATACAGCACTTTAACGGAACCGCAGGGCATAATTTTGCACATGAACGTAATAATAAAAACATTAACATATACGATGCTCTTCGAAAACACATTGTCAATATACAAGAAAATAATAAAAAAGTTTATCTCGCAAGTTACAGTATCGGTGCGCGCGACCGCTTAAGCGCTGTTCTTAGTGACCACGGAATGGGCCATCATAAACTACTGGATTGCTGGACACATACTAAAAATATTTCAAAAAATACAATAGGTCTCATTATTCTTCCTATTGAAAATGGATTTGAAACTGATAAATTTTCTATCATCTCAGAACAGGACATTCTTGGTGACAGACTAATACGAAAAGTTAGACGAACACGTAAAGCTGAAAACTTTATTTCTGAAGCTTCTGCTCTTACACTTGGTGATTTGGTTATTCATCTAGACCATGGAATTGGCCGTTATCTTGGTTTAAAAACTATCGAGGTTAGCGGAGCGGCACATGACTGTGTGTTACTTAATTATTATGGTGGAGATAAATTATATGTGCCAGTTGAAAATATTGAAATTTTAAGCCGTTACGGTAACGAAGAGAGTGATGGAAAGCTTGATAAACTTGGCGGCGCAGCTTGGCAGGGAAGAAAGGCTAAACTAAAAAAACGTATTCGTGAAATGGCTGATGAGCTGATAAAGGTGGCGGCAATACGTGCAATGCGAAAGGGTGAAATTATAAAATCCACAGATGGGCTCTATAATGAATTTTGCTCTCGTTTTCCTTATACAGAAACTGATGATCAACTCCGAGCTATTGGGGATGTAATAGAAGACCTTTCGAGTGGCCGCCCCATGGACAGACTTATTTGTGGTGATGTGGGTTTTGGAAAAACCGAAGTCGCATTGCGCTCAACATTCCTAGCAGTAATGGAAGGGTTTCAGGTGGCTATTGTTGCACCAACTACCCTTCTTGCAAGACAGCATTATAAAACGTTTAACGAGAGGTTTAAGGGGTTTAACGTAAAAGTATCCCATTTGTCACGCCTTGTTTCAGTTAAACAACAAAAAGTCAACAAAGAGGAGGCTGCAACCGGTGATTGTGAGATTATAATTGGAACCCATGCTTTACTTGGTGACAAAATTAAATTTAATAATCTCGGTTTGCTTATTATTGATGAAGAGCAACATTTTGGTGTTGCGCACAAAGAAAAACTAAAAAAGATAAAAAGCAATGTACATGTTCTTACACTAACAGCAACACCAATCCCTCGCACACTCCAGCTTGCTATGAGTGGCATTCAAGGGTTAAGTTTAATAGCTACTCCACCCGTTGATCGACTTGCAGTAAGAACATTTGTACTTCCCATGGATGATCTGGTCATACGCGAAGCACTTTTACGTGAGCATTACAGAGGGGGACAGAGTTTTTATGTTTGTCCAAGGGTTTCCGACCTAAAAGAAGTTCTCGAATTTCTTAAGGAAACAGTACCAGAAGTAAAAGTAGTGATGGCACACGGTCAAATGGCACCAGGACAGATAGAAGATATCATGAACGCATTTTATGATGGTGCTTATGATGTACTACTTTCGACGACTATCGTAGAAAGCGGTCTTGATATTCCAACTGCAAATACAATGATCATCCATAGAGCGGATAATTATGGGCTTGCGCAGCTTTATCAACTTCGGGGTCGCGTGGGTCGTTCAAAAGTACGTGCTTATGCGTACCTCACTTTGCCACCAAACCGTATACCAACACCACAAGCAGAAAAAAGACTTCATGTACTTCAAACCCTTGATACCCTTGGAGCAGGTTTTACACTCGCCAGTCACGACCTTGATATTCGTGGTGCTGGTAATATACTTGGTGATGAACAATCTGGTCACATTAAGGAAGTAGGAATAGAGCTTTATCAGCAAATGCTTGAAGAAGCAGTTGCGCAAGCTAAGTCAGGACTTAATGGGGAGGAGCCAAGTGAAAGTTGGTCCCCACAAATTAATGTAGGTGCATCAGTAATGATCCCTGAGCGATATGTTAAAGATCTTAGTTTGAGAATGTCACTTTACAGGCGCATTGCCGAACTTAATGATAAGCAGGATGTTGATGCCTTTGGAGCAGAACTTATCGATCGCTTTGGAACTCTACCAGAGGAAGTAGAACATCTGCTAAAAATCATTAAGATTAAACAATATTGTCGCCGAGCTGGAATTGAAAAAATAGAAACAGGTCCCAAGGGAGCGATTATTACTTTTAGAAATTCAAGCTTTTCAAATCCTGGTGGCCTTATTGAATTCTTAACACAACAAGATTCAGTTACAAAAATAAGACCTGATCATAGACTTGTGTACGTTCGTAAATGGTCTAGAATTGAAAGTAGGCTAATTGGTTCACTTAATCTCTCAAAAAGCTTAGCTAAAATTGCCGAAAAATAAATTCCACGCCAGGTAAAAATTATTTTCTAATAGAAAATTAACGTGAATCGTAGTTCTGGGATTAAAAATGAATTGAAGAAAAGTAGTCTAATTAATTTACCTTGAGTTTCAATAAAGTTCAAGAGTGCCAACAGAGGACATTTCCATAAATAGGTTGAAGATTTGAACCATAGTCTTATATTCGTAAAGGTAGTTTTATTTATATTTCAAGGTTAATAAAGATATGTCTAAGGATGATATCAAAATTGCATTATTAAATGCTGATACAGATGCAGCCAATAAGTCAGCGCAGCAACTTAAAAAATTGTATGAATTCGTTCCGTTAGAAGATGCTGAAGTAATTGTAGTCCTCGGAGGAGATGGTTTCATGCTCCACCTTCTTCACGAATTACTTGAACTTGAAATACCAATTTTTGGAATGAACCTTGGAACAGTTGGTTTTCTTCTTAATGAGTTTTCATATGAAAATCTTGTGCGGCGCATCAATAATGCCGTTCCATTTGCAATGTATCCCCTAAAAATGAAAACAACAAATATTAATGGAGAAACTACAGAAGCACTGGCGTTTAACGAAGTATCACTTCTAAGAGAGACAAGACAAACAGCAAAAATTAAGATTTTTGTTGATGGTAAACTTCGCCTTAACGAACTAGCTTGTGATGGCGTTCTTCTCTCTACGCCAGCCGGTAGCACCGCATATAATCTTTCTGCACACGGACCAATTATTCCTATGAACGCAAATATTCTTGCGCTAACGCCGATAAGTGCGTTTCGCCCTCGTCGCTGGCGCGGAGCATTACTGTCACAAGAGGTAGAAATAAAGTTTGAGGTTTGCAATCCGAAGAAAAGGCCCGTTAGTGCGGTGGCCGATACTATTGAAATAAGAAATGTTAAGGACGTTAATATTAAACAGACCAAGTCTGCAAAAAAAATATTATTATTTGATGAGGAACATACGCTCGAAGAGCGAATATTAAACGAACAATTTATCAGTTAATTCAGATAAAAATCTAATAATATATAAAAAATAACTTAATAGTCATAACCTCTAATCTTTATATATTACAGCTCCTTTATTAAAGCCTATATATTTAATACTATTACAACTTTTCGTGATCTATCTTGCTTAAATTTCAAGAACTTCAATGATCTAATAAGAGAAGTTATACGTAAAAAGAGGTGGCAATTTCATTGCTGTGCCTTTTTACTATCTTGTCCCATTTAATTAACGGTAGAAAATATGAAAAAACTAGACACAATTCATCACACGGCTATCCAGGTTAAAAATATTGCACATGCTGTAACGTGGTATAAAGATAGTTATAACTGCGAAATTGAATACCAAGATGATAGCTGGGCAATGTTAAGATTTTCTAACATTTCATTAGCATTAGTCCTTCCAGATCAACACCCATATCATTTTGCAATTTTAACTGATGATCTCACACCCTATGGTGATGCAGTTCCCCATCGTGACGGAACTAGTTCAGTTTACATCAAAGATCAGGATGAAAATCACGTCGAGATGCTCACATTGCCAGTTAAAGAAAGAATAAAATAATGAAAAAAAAATATATTATAACTGTATCTATTATTCTATTTATATTAATTGTTGGCGTATTTGCGGGGCCTGTTACAAGTTATGTAGAAAAGCCTGACTATGATATTATTGCCTCCAATGAGAATATTGAAATCCGTCGTTATGGTCCAATGATCGTTGCCGAGGTGGAGGCCACGGGTAACCGTGAAAATATAACTGGCAGTGAGTTTAGCGTTTTAGCAGACTATATTTTTGGAAATAATACCATGCAAAATAGCATTGCGATGACAGCTCCCGTGCAACAACAGCAAAGTAAAGCTATTGCTATGACCTCACCAGTCCAGCAGCAATTAACTGGCGAGGTTTGGACTGTAAGCTTTGTCATGCCCTCGGAATATAACATGGACACACTCCCAAAACCTAATAATGATCGTGTGAGATTAAGGGAAGTACCTTCTAAAAAATTTATTGTTATAAGGTTCTCTGGTACAAACTCTGATGATAATATTGATGAGCACGAAAAACAGTTGATGGAATATATTACAGATAATGAGATCAAAATGCGTGGAGCAATTAAATACGCCTTTTATGATCCACCATGGACACTTCCAATCATGCGACGCAATGAAGTTATGGCTGAGATAGAATAAAAATACTCAGAACCTTAGTTAATGACCAAATTTATTAACTCACTTACAATTACTTTATATAAATAAGTGGTGCGCTCGGCCGGACTTGAACCGGCAAGCCCGCGAGGGCGGCAGATTTTAAGTCTGCTGTGTTTACCAATTTCACCACGAGCGCATAGAAAATACCGTGATTGATAAAACGTTATGAGGGTATGCCATATTATGGTCATGATTGGAACAGGGAGTTTTAATTTTTTTAATATTTTTTAATAAAATGATCAATTATAGCTAGAATTTAGGTGCCTCACCTGAGAACCATTGTGTCCCAGTTTCTTCAATTTTTTTAATTAACATAATCTTTGCCTCGGTAACTTCAGAACAAATTTGGGATCTCAGCACAAAAGACGCCCCATAGGACCCTGACTTATTAAAAGGGTAACTGCCAATCGAAAGATAATCAAAACTCTGTTCTATTTCCTCCAGAATTTTTGCAAAATGACTTTCTCCTGCAAAAACATGCAGAGCTTCTGACGTTATTTTTGAACCACGGGATAAACGATTTTCGATATCAAGCAGCATGCTTTGCATCACAACAGGTATTCCTGCAAGAACAATAACATTTTCTATTTGAAAACCCGGAGCACCACTGATTGGATTTTTAATTAAACGCGCCCCTTCCGGGATCATGGCCATTCGAAGACGTGCATCGGTAAGGTTTTGTTTGCCAATGCTGTTTTCGAGCAATTTTTTTGCCTCTTCATTAAGTAAAAATCTAACACCAAGCGCTTCCGAAACATTTAATGCTGTGATATCATCATGAGTAGGGCCAATTCCACCAGTAGTAAAAACATAATCAAATGCAGACCGGCAGCTATTAACCGTATCTTGAATACGCTTTCCATCATCAGGAATAACACGAACTTCATCAAGAATAATTCCTAAATTACCCAACCATTTTGCTATATAATTTAAATTTGCATCGTGGGTGCGTCCCGACAAAATTTCGTCCCCAATAATAATCAAGGCGGCTTTAACTTTTTTAATCATTTTTTTAACTCAATTGAATATGTCTACAATAAAGATTATATCTTAAGTTATGAAATATAAACATAAACTTTTCCATGGAATACTTTTAAAAAGATATAAACGTTTTCTTGCTGATGTTAAGTTAGACAATGGTGATATTATTACAGCGCATTGCGCTAATACTGGTTCAATGCTCGGCCTCAAGGACGAAGGTAATGAAGTTTGGTTGTCGCCTGCTGCAAATCCAAAAGCCAAACTCGATTATAAATGGGAAATTGTCAAAGTCGGCACTACTTTGGTTGGCGTTAACACCTCTCTTCCTAATCAACTTGCCGAAGATGCTATACTGGACGGAACAATTAAGGAGCTTCAGGGTTATAAAAATATCCGAAGAGAAATGAAATACGGCAAAAACAGTCGCATTGATCTGTTCTTAAGTAATCATAGCGCTGGAAAACCAAACTGTTATGTTGAAGTAAAAAGTGTCACTCTTAGTAGAAAAAAAGGTATTGGAGAATTTCCAGATTCTGTAACTAGTCGAGGAACGAAACACCTTGGAGAACTGTCTAAAATGGTAGAGAGTGGCCAGCGCAGTGTAATGCTTTACGTAGCACAACGAAACGACCTTGAGAAATTCAAAGTTGCATCAGACATTGACCTCGCTTATGCAGATGCGTTAGAAGTAGCAAGAGATAAAGGTGTTGAGGCATACTGTTATATATGCTCAATAACACCATTAGGTATTAATGTGGGTAACAGTATCCCTCTCTTGGAAAAAAAATGAATTATATTAAAGCGTCAGATACTCCAGTTGAAGCTAGCAATGCCATAAAAATATATGATCCTGCCGACTTTGAAGGCATGCGCAAGGCTGGAAATCTTGCTGCGCGAACTCTTGATATGATTACACCATATGTAGTACCTGACGTGACCACAGACGAACTAGATCAGATTTGTGCAAATTTTGTTGCTGAGCATGGTGCAATAAGTGCACCACTTAATTATAATGGTTTTCCAAAATCTATTTGTACATCAATTAACCACGTAGTTTGTCACGGTATTCCTGGACCAAAAAAACTTAAAAAAGGTGATATTATAAATATAGATATCACAGTAATAGTTGATGGCTGGTTTGGTGATACTAGTCGCATGTTTTATGTGGGTCCCCCAAATGTTAAAGCAAAGCGTCTCGTGGACATAACTTATGAATGCTTAAGACTTGGCATTGAACAAGTCAAACCTGGTAATACAATGGGTGATATTGGCCACGCTATTCAAAAATATGCCCACAGTCAACGCGTAAGTGTAGTTGAGGTTTTCTGTGGACACGGTATTGGGCGGATATTTCATGACAGTCCAAACGTACTTCATTATGGCCGTCCTGGAGAGGGCCTCGAAATTAAAGAGGGCATGTTTTTCACAATTGAACCAATGATTAACCTAGGTACAAAAGAAGTTAAAGTTCTTTCAGATGACTGGACAGCGGTTACTAGAGATAAATCTCTATCAGCACAGTTTGAACATAGCATGGGAGTAACAAAAACAGGGGTTGAGGTATTCACACTTTCCCCTAAAGGTCATACTAAACCTCCATTTATCTAAAAGTACCATCATAGTATTTAATGTATAAAAATTTAGCTGAACTTAAAGTTTCTTGGTTCTTGTTGGTCGGAATGACAGGATTTGAACCTGCGACCTCTTCACCCCCAGTGAAGCGCGCTACCATGCTGCGCCACATTCCGTTACCTCATATTTCCAAGTTTTTCTTAAACAGATTAGTAGCTTCTGATGGATGTCTCTATTATCCTATCGGTTTTTTAATTTATAACTTATAGCCTTAAGTGCATCACGAATAGAATTAAGACTAATCTCCTCAGAATTAGCTATAATAACACTGGGTGACTTTTTGAATTTTTCATCTTGATTTGGGCTTTGAATGACATAATTTTGTTGAACTACTGCTTTAACACCGTGCTCACGTAATAATTTCTGAACCCCTTTAATCGTGTAGCCATCGTCATGAAGTAATTTTCTGATAGTATCTATTATTTCAACATCTTGAGGCCTGTAATAACGGCGGCCACCCCCCCGTTTCATAGGTTTTATTTGACTAAATTTACTTTCCCAAAACCTTAAAACGTGCTGAGGTATATCTATACCATCAGAAACCTCACTGATTGTCCTAAATGCATTTGGTGATTTGGCAAGTTTTGAAGCTGACATTTAGCTCAATATCTTTCTGCGGAACTTTGTAATTATTTTTTTAAAACAACTCTCTGCTGAGTATGATCAATGATTTATATTACGAATTTTTGACGCGATCTTTAAGAACTTGCGAAGGCCTAAAAACAAGAACTCTCCTTGGTTCAATCGGAACTTCTTCTCCAGTTTTCGGATTACGGCCAATACGGCCACCTTTATCACGAACAATGAAACTACCAAATGATGAAATCTTTACATTTTCACCCTTGGTCAAGTTCGTTGCTATTTCACCAAGAACCGTTTCAACAAGATCTGCAGATTCGTTTCTTGATAGTCCTACTTCCTGATAAACTGCTTCGATCAAATCGGCCCTAGTAACTGTTTTTTTTGTCATATTTGTCATCCTAAATTTTTAATACACTACTGTAGCAAGATTATTTGGTCAATATCAAAGGGATGCGTATAGTTCCTAATAGTCTAGTTTATGTACAAAAATGCTAAAAAAGATAAAAATAACACAACAGAATTACGTTTTACCATCTTAAAAGACAGGCACCCCATGTGAACCCACCTCCCATAGCCTCAAGAATAACAATTTGGCCGCGGGTGATTCGTCCATCTCGCACAGCCTCGTCGAGCGCAAGAGGGATGGAAGCTGCAGACGTATTAGCATGTTTTTGAACAGTTACAATAACCTTGTCAGAATTGACTTTAAGCTTACGAGCAGTACCGTCTAATATACGTTTATTAGCTTGGTGAGGAACTATCCAGTCGATATCTTTGGAACACATCTGGCTATCCTCCAACACCTCTCCAACAACGGATGCAAGATTAACGACTGCATGGCGAAATACTTCGCGGCCCTTCATACGAAGTTTGCCGACAGTACCCGTTGATGAAACGCCACCATCCACATAAAGGAGTTCATTATAACGCCCATCTGAATGAATGCGTGAGGCGAGAAGTCCCTGATCCGTATTATTACCGGTTCCCTTTTGAGCAGACAACACAACAGCACCAGCACCATCCCCAAATAAAACACAGGTTGTTCGATCTTCCCAATCAAGAATTCTGGAAAATATCTCCGCACCAATCACAAGAACATGCTTGGCTTGGCCTGCTTTAATAAAATTATCAGCCGTCGTTAGAGCATAAACAAAGCCAGAACATACAGCTTGGATATCAAACGCAGCTCCTCTGGTAATACCTAATTTTCGCTGAATAGTTGTTGCAGTTGATGGAAAGGTCTGATCTGCAGTAGATGTTGCTAAAATGATCAGGTCTATCTGCTCGGCATCTAGGCTAGCACTCTCAAGCGCTCTCATGGAGGCTATAACTGCGAGATCAGAAGTAACTTCATCATTGGCAGCAATATGACGCTGCTTTATACCAGTACGTTCTATAATCCATTCATCGGTGGTATCAACTTTTTCTTCCAGGTCACTGTTTGTAAGAATTTGCTCAGGGAGGTAAGATCCAGTACCTGAAACAACAGAACGTATAACGCTCATTATTTTTGTTCCTTAATGGTCATTTCGACAACCTTACCATCATTTTGAGCTTGTATAACTCCAAGCCCATCCACTGAACTATTAAGGTTTTCAAGGTCTCTAGAAATCTTACCTGCAAGGTCATTTTCAGCCATATCAATCGCCACTCCAATCGCACTAGCAAATCCCTCAGAAGAGGCGCCGCCATGGCTCTTAATCACAAGCCCATTAAGACCCATAAATACAGCTCCATTATGATTATTTGGATCAAGGTGGTTTTTTAATGACATTAGTGAAGAACCTGCAAATAAGGCACCTATTTTTGACATTAATGATTCTTTTAATGATAGCTTAAGAAGGCTGGCAATCATTTTTGCCGTGCCTTCAACTGTCTTAATTGCAACATTCCCCGTAAAGCCATCCGTTACCACTACATCTACCTCACCAGCTCCAATGCCATTTCCCTCAGTAAATCCCTTGTAATCCATGGCTATATTAACTTCTTTTAACATACGGTCTGCTTCCTTAATGGCGTCACTGCCTTTAAGTTCTTCAACACCAACATTAAGTATTGCAACCGTCGGCTTTATAACTCCAAGAACGGTTCTGGCAAATGCCGCACCCATGATTGCAAACTGGACTAGGTTATTTTTATCGCATTCCACATTAGCACCAAGATCAAGCATGACACTTTCTCCACGACTGGTTGGTATTAAACTTGCAAGGGCCGGCCTATCTATACCAGGCATTGTCCTAAGGATAAATTTTGCAAGGGCCATTTGGGCGCCAGTATTTCCCGCCAAAACAGCAGCATGTGCCTGCCCGTCCTTCACTGACTGTATAGCTTGACCCATACTAGAATCACGGCCACGGCGCAAAGCTCTACTTGGCTTTTCATTTGCTGAGATGGTTTTATCGGTATGACGGACTTCGCAACAATTTTTTAAAATTGGGTACCGAGTAAGAAGTGGAACAATTTGCGTTTCGTCACCATAAATGATGAATTGTAAATTTGGTACTCTTTCACGAGCAATACTAGCTCCTTCAATAACAATCTCGGGGGCATGGTCCCCACCCATAGCATCCAATGATATTATAAGTTCACTAGTCAATACATACCCTTATATAAAAAATTATAAACTAAATTTGAAATTGAACGTTGTACTTCACAATTAAGAAGAGTTCAGTTATAGGTATTTAAAATATAGAATTACAGAGACTCTTCAAGTATTATGTTTAAGGTCTTTTAAAATATTGAAGGGATTTTCTTTTTCTTTATCACTCACTATATCTTCTTCACTAATAATTTTATAACCAAGTTCATTGCCTTTAGCATTTTCCTGACGCGGGTATGACTGCATAGAAAGCGAAAGATACTCAGCGATATATTCACCTGCGTCAATTGTCTTATCAAGAATTATTTCCACATCTTCATCATGAACCTCGAAATCAAATTCCTTCTCTAGACCTTCTATTTTATCCTCGTTTACATGCATTTTAAAAATAATTGAAAATTTTTCTTCAATTGATTCGTTTAATTCATTCAATGTAACCACACATTTTTGGATTATTTTTGCTGTTTTATGAACTGAGAGCCTGTAGTCACCAAAATCCTTCTGAGACAACTTACTAAATACACAATTTGCCCTTAATTCAAGAATCGTAGGTATTAAGAAGCGTCTTGCTAAAGCTTCACATTCCCTCTCATTTGCTTCATATTCTATTTTAGTTCCAGACTTTTGGGTCAGTTCAAGATTAAAAAGCCTGCTAAATTCATTTCCCTGTTTACTCTCAATCATTCTGATTTCCTGTAGGTAAGAGAAAACTTAAGTCACCTATCATAACATTTTCTATATTTTCATTTTCTACAAAATCGTACTGATCATAAACATATTTTGTCATTGTTTTAAGTATTTCTATATCAACTTTTCTTTCTCGATATAAATTTCGCAGCAATACATTCGACATTTTTTCGGGATTTTTCGCTCCAAATAGGTTTTGATACGCTATCATTCTGCCATAAAATGCCTCTGCCATCACTTTTATTTTTTTGCCAACACCCATGTCACCCACACCTATCTCTCTTAGGGTAAGGTCAAGATTATCAAACATAATTTCTTGAAAAACCTGCTTTAATTTAGTGGCATCCTTACTTTTCTTATTTTGATCAAGTTTTTGAAGTATCATCGCCATATGCAAACTCATTAAATCAAATCTCCCATCGAGATTATCTTCCACAGCAAGTTCTTCGTAAAACACAACTAATCGCGATTGTTTAATGACTAAGGAAAATAGTTTGTGCCCAGCATCATTCAATATTTTTTTCTTCGGTAGAAATCCAAACATCTATATATTACTTTCTATACTCGTAGGAATGCTCCCTCAACTTTACGTTAAAGAGCGCAAGAAAAATACATATACTAAACCATTGACTAGATAGACAGCAAATGTCACTTTATTGCCAAATTCATGCACTATAGTATAAGTGATTTAAATTTGTGTGTCTGAATTAACACGCGACGGGATAAACTGCAATTAAATCTAAAATGGAATGGCTGTTTATTCAGCATAAGTTAGATATGATGAAAAATTTACAAAAAATTATCTTTATTTTACTACTCTCTGCGGCTCTATCTGCCTGTACAAAAATAACTACAACTCGGGGTTATATACATGACCCAGGAATGGCCGAAGCAGTTAGGGTTGACATTGATACAAAGGAAACTGTGGAGGCCATGCTCGGTAATCCAACGATGAAAGCAACCTTCGATGACAACAACTGGTATTATTACGACAAAACATCCACTCAGTGGGCTATAATGAAGGAAAAGGTTATCAGAATGAATATCCTTGCGATTTCTTTTGACACCGAAAGTTATGTCTCTGAAATCCGCAAGTATACGATTGTTGATAATAAGATAATTGACCCTATCACTAAGAAAACTATAACTCATGGTAAAGAAGTTAATTTTTTTGCTGAATTGTTTGGAAATGTAGGCCGCTTTGGGGCTGCAGATAATTCAATTACAGCCGGAAATTAAAAACCTCACCAATCATTAAAAGTAATCTGAATTTTAAAAATGTCTGTAACCTTTTATCTCTGCATTAATTTCATTACCATCAACTCCAAGTAATTTTATTTTTTTTCCACTTGTAATATTACCAATTTTTGTAAGTAAAATTCCATTTTCGTTTGAAATATTTGCAATTTTATCTTCATTTTCGTACGGTAAGGTGAATAATAGTTCGTAATCATCCCCACCGCTCAATGTAAGATTGATATATTTCTTTTTAGTCTTTAAAAAATTATTAAGTGCTGTTGAAATGGGTATATTTTTTGCAAAGACTTCGGCACCGACTGAGGAACTTTTACAAATATGATGTAAATCACCCAAAAGACCATCGGAAATATCCATCATCGAGGTTACTAATTTAGCTAACTCACTTGCTATTTTTAATCTTGGCTGCGGTAAATAATAACTATTAATCAGATCTTTATATTCAAATTTATCAAAATTTTGTTTAATAATTTCAAGTCCAGCAGCTGCATCACCCAAAGTGCCAGATACATATATAGCATCGCCAGGTTTTGCTGTTGACCGACATATTGTTAAGCCCTTTTTAACCAAACCTACAGCGGTAACAGAAATCGTAATAGGCCCAGCTGTAGACACTGTATCGCCCCCCCAAAGCTTCCAACCATATTGATCCTGATCCTTCTTAAGCCCTTTCGCAAATTTTTCAACCCACTTTTCACGATCAAAATTTTGTTTCGGAAGCGCTAAACTGAGTAAATATCCTACAGGTTCAGCTGCCATCGACGCCAGATCCGAGAGGTTAACCCGTAAGGCTTTTTGTGCTATTAGAGAAGGATTATCATTAGGAAAAAAATGAACGTCAGCAACCAGAGTATCTTTAGTAAAGACTAAGTCTTTATCTGGTGGAGGGGAATATTGTGCCGCATCATTACTTAGAGAAAAAGCCGGAGCACCAGGACCAGCAAGCGGGGCAAGGTATTTCTTAATAATGTTGAATTCAGATAATGCCAGCTTCTCACCTTTCCTCACTCAGCGATTTATTTTTGCAATTTTGTCTAATACACCGTTTACAAAACCTGGAGTACTATCTTCATAAAAGGCTTTTGTTAAATCAATATATTCATTAATGATAACACTAGTAGGCACATCAGGGCGCGCCAACAATTCATATGCACCTGCTCGCAAAATAGCTCGTGCCACCGACTCAATGCGCTCCAAGCTCCAATCCTTTTTAAGGTTTTCTCTTAACTGCTTATCAATTTCTTCAGAACGCTTTTCTACACCTAGAACAATATCTTGAAAAAATTTATTATCTGCTTTAGCTAGACACTCATCGTCTATAATTTCATTAATTCGATGTTCTGAAAATTCATGAACAACAACTAACGACTTAGCATCACTCGCTTCAATCTGATAGAGTGCCTGAACCGCAGCAAGACGTGAAGAACTACGTGCACCCCCCTTGTTAAGGTTAATTTCGGTCATTAGCGTATCAGTCCATATTGCTTTTTTAATTTCATCATACGAATAGCTGCCTCTGCTACGGCGGCACCTTTATTATATTTTTCAACGGAACACCTTGCCCAGGCCTGATCACGATTTTCAACAGTCAGAATACCGTACCCAATAGCAAGTCTATCGCTGATCACTAGATTTTGAAGGGCATGTGCACTTTCTTTGCAAACATAATCATAGTGGCTAGTCTCACCACGAATAACACAGCCCAATGCAATATAACCATCATATCCATCATTACCGTCAGCTGCAAATCGAATGGCACCTGGAACTTCAAATACACCAGGCACTGAAATACGATCATATTCAGCACCATGAGCTTCTAAAGCTTGGATAGCGCCCTTAACCAATTCATCTGCGATATCTTTATAAAATCTAGCTTCTACAATAAGTATTTTCATAGATTTCATCCCTTATTATTGACGATTTTAATATTAATCGACTCATCAAAACGTTGATGACCGATAATATTAAGGCCATAACCATCAATGCCGATAACATTTTGTTCACTATCAGAAAGTAAAACAAAGTCTTTAATGCCGAGGTCAAGTAAAATTTGAGCTCCAATCCCATAGTTTTTAATGTTAGGTGATTTTTTTTCTGATTTTCTATCTTTTTTAGCGATCTGATCTGTAATATATGTTTTTCTGTTTTCACGCAAAAAAACCATCACACCACACTCTTCTTTGCCCAGTTCTTCCATAGCCCGATTACATTGACTTCTACGTGAGCCCTGTTGCCCAAGAAGATCTTCAAAAATATTAAAGGAATGCATTCGAACCAACACCTTCTTTGCGACTTTCGGATTGCCTTTCACGAGTGCGAAGTGTTGTATTCCATCGTCCTTAGCTTGGTAAGCACGCATATTAAACTTACCACCAAATTCACTATCCACTTCGGTAGTGTCAATACACTCAACAAGATTATCATTACGGCGGCGATATGCAATTAAGTCAGCAATAGTAGCTACCTTCAAGTTATGCTTTTTGGCAAAAACAACGAGGTCTGGCAAGCGTGCCATAGTTCCATCATCTTTCATAATTTCGCATATTACACCTGAAGGGATAAGTCCAGCAAGTCGAGCCACGTCAACTGCCGCTTCAGTATGTCCGGCACGAACGAGCACACCTCCTCGTTTTGCAACGATTGGGAATACGTGACCCGGGGTCACAATATCGTTTTTATCCTTAGTAGGGTCAATTGCTGTAGCAATTGTCTTAGCCCGATCAGCAGCTGAAATACCAGTAGTAACACCTTCAGCCGCCTCGATTGAGATAGTAAAGGCCGTTTGATGACGTGTTGCATTTTTCTGCGACATCATCTCAAGACCAAGGTCCGCTGACCTTCTCGCAGTCAGCGCAAGGCATATAAGTCCACGACCATGAGTTGCCATGAAATTAATGGCATCGGGAGTGGCCATTTGTGATGGGATAATTAAATCACCTTCATTTTCACGATCTTCATCATCAACAAGAATGAACATACGTCCATTTTTTGCATCTTCTAATACGTCTTCGATCGGTGATAGAAAATTATTAGGCATACTTTTCTCTATGTCTTTATGTGGTTAATGATTTTTAGTACTAAATGTCATTTATTCTGGCAACGTAGCGAGCAAGAATATCAATTTCAATATTTATGCTATCCCCAACAATAATATTCATAAATGTTGTTTTTTGTTGAGTGTGTGGGATTATATTAACGCAAAATGATGTGCTATCATTCTCATCGATAACCTCATTAACTGTAAGTGAAGCACCGTTTATAGTAACAGAACCCTTAGCAGCTATAAATGATTTCAAATCTTGTGGTGCAGTAAAAATAAATTTTTTACTATCTCCTTCAACTTCAATTGATATTACTTCACCAACGCCGTCCACATGCCCAGTAACGAGATGACCGCCAAGCTCTTCGCCAACCTTTAAAGCGCGTTCTAAATTTACTGAAGTCCCAACTATCCATTTACCCATCTCTGTACAGGAAAGTGTTTCTGCCGATACATCAACACTAAACCAGTCCTCGCCCTTATCAACAACAGTGAGGCAAACACCTGAGCAGGCTATAGAAGCCCCAAAATCAATAGTAGAAGTATCATAAGCTGTATTTATAGCGATGCGAGTATCGCCATTATTAATAAGCTCTTTAACTACGCCAATATCAGTAATAATTCCAGTAAACATCTTTTAGCTGCTAAAACTTCCAAAGTGTCGCCAATGATCCAGGCCTGTTTGCCCTTCATCCAGTAACGATAATGTTAAATATCGACCTAATTCATCTAATGAAATACCGTATAGTGCATCCACACCATTTTTTCCAATAGAATCAAAAGATTTAAACCATATAAGTCGGTCTACCAGACTTGCTCTTATCAGGGAAGCATTAAGTTTTCCACCTCCCTCACATAAAAGCCTTGTGATTCCTTTTTTCGCTAGTGTTGACATCACCTCCGACAAATCTAATTGTCCTTCTCCATTCTTCTTAAAATAAAAAATTTGAGCTCCTGTTTTTTTGATTTCAGCAGACTTTTTATTGTCACTGTTTGCAGTCATAATCCAGAGTGGAATTTTATTTGCTGATTTACAAAGATTACTCATTGCATTAATCCTTAAGTCAGTATCAACAACAACCCTAACTGGTGATCTACCTTCCAGTCCTGCTATTCTGCAATCCAACGAAGGGTTATCTATAAGAGCTGTACCCACCCCTATCATAATAGCATCATGGCAAGCTCTATACATATGGCCTTTACGCCTTGATTGAGGTCCCGTCACCCATGATTTCTTATCTTTATTGTTAGCGATTTTACCATCCGCAGAACTAGCAATTTTTATAGTAATAAGTGGTCGATTTTGTTTTATTCGGTTGAAAAACCCTTGATGAACTATGTCGGCCTGCGTCTTTAAAACTCCAAAACGAACGTTTATACCTGCATCTTTCAACATTTTAATACCTCGACCACTAACTCGTGGATCAGGATCACTTGTTGCAATAAACACCTCTGCCACTTCGGAACAAATTAACGCTTCAGCGCAAGGTGAGGTTTTTCCATGATGAGAACAAGGTTCAAGGGTCACATAAACTTTTGCACCTTTCGCATTTTTTGCTTGTTCAAGGGCGGTTTTTTCGGCATGCGGGCGCCCACCTTTTCCTGTCCATCCACGGCCAATAATATGTTTATCCTTTACAATCACACAGCCTACAGACGGATTGGGATACACCACACCCAATCCTCTTTTTGAAAGATCTATTGCCATCTTCATGTAGAAATAATCGTTTAATGATAATTGGTGGTCAACCTTCTTCATGATCAGTTATCTCGCTAACGAAATGTTCAAAATCGCTAGCTTCGCGGAAGTTTTTATAAACCGATGCAAACCGAACATACGCCACAGCATCAAGCTGCTCAAGGCCTTCCATAATCAACTTGCCGATATTTTCCGATGGAATTTCGCTTTCACCCATACTCTCAAGTTGCCTGACGATGCCGCTAATCATACGCACTACCTGTTCTTCTTCTACTGGCCTTTTACGAATAGCCATTTGCACAGATCGTTCAAGCTTAACACGCTCAAAGGGTACTTTTTTTCCAGAGGTTTTAAGAACAGTTAGCTCACGTAATTGTACACGCTCAAATGTAGTAAAGCGCGCACCACAGCCACTACATGACCTGCGACGGCGGATCGCGGAGTTATCCTCGGTAGGTCTACTATCTTTGACCTGAGTATCTTCATTTGCGCAAAATGGGCACCGCATTCTTTTTCCTTTTACAATTAATAAATTGGGAATTTTTCACAAAGTGCAACTACTTTCGCACGCACAGAGGCCTCCACAACACTATTATCTTCTTTATTTTGTTTAAGTCCGTCTAGAATTTCAAGAATAAAATCTCCAACCTGCTTAAATTCATCCGTTCCAAAACCCCGCGATGTACCTGCAGGTGTTCCCAAACGAACACCAGACGTAACCATCGGTTTTTCTGGATCAAACGGCACGCCATTTTTATTACATGTAATATTAGCACGTCCAAGGGAATTATCAGCATCACGGCCTGTTAAGCCTTTCGGCCGTAAATCAACCAACACTATGTGTGTATCTGTTCCATCAGAAACAATATCGCACCCACCAGCATTAAGCTTTGTAGCAAGCGCACGAGCATTGGCCTTCACTTGTACGGTATAAGATTTAAATTCTGGCTTAAGTGCCTCTCCGAATGCCACTGCTTTAGCGGCAATAACATGCATAAGCGGCCCACCCTGTAAACCGGGAAAGACGGCACTATTAAATTTTTTACCTAAATCTGGATCATTAGATAAGATCATGCCTCCGCGCGGACCACGAAGTGTTTTATGAGTTGTAGTTGTAACAACATGAGCATGTTCAAGCGGACTTGGGTGTTCACCTGCAGCAACAAGTCCCGCAATATGGGCCATATCTACAAGAAGGTATGCACCAACACTGTCAGCTATTTCACGCATACGCTTAAAATCAATTTCACGCGGGTAAGCTGAGCCCCCAGCAATTAACATTTTTGGTTTATGTTCTTTTGCTAGCGCTTCAATTTGCTCAAAATCCATAAGGTTGTTATCACGGCGCACGCCATACTGAATAGCATTAAACCATTTTCCTGATTGAGATGGTGGCGCACCATGTGTTAAATGCCCCCCAGCATCAAGAGACATCCCAAGAATAGTTTCGCCCGGCTTGATGAGAGCTAACATCACTGCTCCATTAGCCTGGGCGCCTGAGTGTGGTTGCACATTTGCATACCCACAATTAAAAAGTTTTTTAGCTCTTTCGATGGCAAGGCTTTCAGCAATATCAACATATTCACAACCACCGTAATAACGACGCCCAGGATAGCCCTCTGCGTATTTATTAGTCATGATGGACCCTTGTGCTTCCATCACTGCGCGGCTGACGATATTTTCCGATGCTATCAACTCAATATGAGACTGCTGACGCCCCATTTCCTTATCAATACTTTCCAGAAGTTCCGGATCAGTTTCAGATAAGGGTGCGTTATAAAATGTTTCTAAATTCGATGACATTCATTTGAACCTTTGTTAATAAATTATACTTTACGAAATAATATCAATACGATCTTGATGGCGACCACCCTCAAATCCTGTATCCAAAAATACCCTCAAACAATCTTTAGCTACTTTAATATCTGTTGTTCTACCACCCAGAACCAAAACATTAGCATTATTATGCTCGCGGCATAACTTTGCCGTAAGGGTATTATGAACAAGTGCTGCACGGATATGCTTGTGACGATTAGCGGCAATACTGATGCCTATCCCCGAGCCACAAACAAGAACACCCCGCATAGCATTTCCATCCAGTATAGCCTCAGCCATATTATTGGCATAGTTTGGATAGTCAACGGAAGTATTGTCATAACAACCAAGATCAAGAACTTCATATCCATAATTTTTCAAATCTGCTTTAAAAAGCTCTTTGAAATCAAATCCACCATGATCACTGGCGATGGCAATTACTTCAACTGGCATGGTTCACACTCACATTATTTCTTAAGCGGTTAAGAGTAATAAACATTTAATAACATACCTCTTATTTAGATGAAACAGAAAAGGTCTATAATCTAGCATCGGAAAGTTGTTATTTTAGTATTATTTAATATACTTAATTAGTGATTTTCTTAGAGTTCATTTGTTGATTATTTTCTGCACTATAAATATTAAAATTGATATTCCAATCAATACTAATAACCCGAGAGCTTCCTCACCTGTTAATTGCAACAGCATCCATGTAATGACACTACAACTAAGAAAAGGAATAATAATCTTTCCAGGCATTTTAAACTGACCCTCAGAAGGTGCACCATCACGTACCCTTAGTTTGAGGGTAGCAAGACAAACGCCCGCATAAACAAGTAAAACAGAACCCGACGCCATCACAGCCAATACTTTAAATTGACCGCTGAATGCCAACAAGGCAATCATAAATGCATAAAATATAATCGAAATGTGTGGTGTCTTATATTTAGCATGAACTTTAGCAAGTGGCTTTGGTAAATGCCCGTCGCGTGCAGCTGCAAAAATTACTCGTGGAGTCACTAAAATATCCCCACTCAAAGTACTAAAAATTGATATTGCACCGCCTACGATAAGAAGCTTAATACCCCATCCACCAAATATCTCATTTGCAGTGGCCGCGAGAGGTGCTTCAGTATTATTAGCAAGTTCAGCACCAAGAACGCCCTGAGCAACAGTTTGCAAACCTAGATAAAGAATAAATATACTACCAAGGCCAAGAAAAATTCCACGTGGCACAGTTTTTGTTGGGTTTTTAATCTCTCCACTAGCATTTAAGGCGCATTCAGCGCCAGAAAAGGCAAATATCAGTATCAAGCTAGCCGCACCTATATTGGCAATAGATGGCCATTCTGTAATGATTAAGTTATCGATATTTATAAAAAAAATACCTGTCAGCAGTAAAAGTGCAAGGGGAACAAACTTGGCAATAGTATTAAAAACGTAAAGCCTTATTCCAGACTTCACCCCTATTATATTAGTTCCAACCATAAAAGTGAATAACACAACCATAAATAACAATTTCCACAAAGGCTCTTGAAGCTCAGGAACAACAATTGAAAGGGTATTTATCATGGCAACTGTAAGAGCAGCGTCAGAAAGGACGGCCCATCCAAACCAAAGTAGCATCGATGAGATAAAACCAAAAAAGGGACCAAATGCTTCTTCAATATAAGCATACGATCCACCACTTCTAGTGACCCGGCTGCCAATCTCCGCATAGCACAGGAATATAAGGCTGATGGCCACGCCACATATCAGGTAAGCTATAATCGCGGCAGAACCAAGTTTTGCGGCAATAACCCCCGGCAGAACAAATATTCCCGCACCAACCACCATATTAAAAACGTTGGTCCCAAGTGCACGGGTACCAATAGATCTAATCAGTCCCTCATCGGATTTGCTAATTGGTTGGCTAATAATATATTCCTTTTTATTGAGTATATTTTATCATTCTTTCTTTTTATCTTAACTATCAGTCTCGATATGTCACCATAAATAGTTCTTTAGGCAAACCACATATGTTTATTTTCTTCCACAAATTGTGTCAAAGCTTCGAGCGCCTTTGGCATTTTTTTCTCACCAAAACCTACACGAAAATAATCACTATCGTAGGTGCTATCTGCAGAAAATACATAGGATGGCTTTATTGAAATACCAGCTTTTCCAAGCTCAGTCCCTAACTCTGCAGAGGATAAGGGGCCTTTAAATTTCATATAACAAATAGCTCCAGCATTTGGCCTAATCCATTCGAAAAAATTACTATATTTTTCTATGAATTGATCTAAAAGCTTAATATTAGATCTAATGATTTTTAAGTTTCTAGCAAGAATTTGGTCACTAGCCCTCAAAGTCATAATACCTTGAATTTCACTGGCCCGGCTTGGACAGGCTGTATGAAAATACATTGTATCAATTAGTTTCTGCCTAAGTTCCAATTCTTGAAATGCCAGCCATCCAATTGTGACACCACATGCACCCCATGGTTTTGACATTGTAACAGCACTTATTCCTTTTGAATAAATATCTGCCATTGCTGGGAGCCTATCACTGGCATCATGTTCGAGAAGCCTGTATACTTCGTCTGAAAGAATATATATATCATTTTTTTCAGCAAGCTTTACAAGTTCCGACTGATAATTAGCCTTCATCAAGGTACCCGCTGGATTATAAGGTTCATTAAATGATATATATTTTGTATTGGGTCTTATAGCTTCTTTAACTTTTTCAGGATTGATCTGCCAGTTATCTTCTGGATAAAGTTTAATTTTAGTCACTTCACTACCCGCGTGCATTGGAGCTTCTTGAACCGACTGATAACCGGGAGTAAAAGTTATAGCGTGGGTGTTTTGATCTAGTAAAGTAATGGAAGCAGTTTGAATTGCAACCTGCCCCCCAGCAAAAACAACTATATTATCAGCGCCAATTTCAGGCCCATAAAGGTTGGCTATTTCCTCACGCATATCATGGCTTCCGCCATTAGGAGTGTATTCAAGCGAGTGATTATAATACTCATCAACAATATCCTGATCTCCACGCTCAACTGATAACTTAATAAGTTCTTTATTAGATAAGGGTTCAGTAAATGAATTAGACAAATTAAAAGGTAATCCAGCTGTTGCGGCTTTATGCCTTGCTGACCATGGTTTTCTATACGGCATAATTATTTACTCCTTATTTTAGTTGGATATAGTTTTCTTGTTCTAATCTTTTAAGAAGTGCCCGCGCAGGACCCTGCGAAATCAGAATATATTCATTGTCAGGTTGCTGCTTTGCAGCAAGAGAAGTCATGATAATATTTGTGACCAAACGCATCGCCATCAAATAGTAGAGAATTTTCCGTTCCTTATCTTCAATAGGGAATTCTTTTTCATAGCCGGAAATTATTTCTTTGGATGCCATCTTAATATCATTTTCGCCAAGAAGGCCATAGGCAAGTGTAATAGCTAAGTCATTTATTTGACATCCATACTGCATTTCACCAAAATCTATTAATCCTGTTATTTTTTTAGGATCAGCAGGGTTTATAAGAAAATTTTGTTCATTAGCATCACCATGAATGACTGCTTTTCTGAAAGAAGATAGCTTTGGAACTATATTCTTCTCATATACCTCAAAAAGACGAGCAATTCGATCCCGAGCATCTTCATCAATCACTTCCGGAAGATATTCTTTACAAGCTAAAACTTTATCAAGTTTCCATAATTTATCTGACCCATCAGAATTGGGCGGTGCCGAGTAACTTTTCATAGCTTTCGAAAATTGTCCTAAAAATCTTCCAACATCACGATAAAGCTCTGGGGTTCTTGGTATATTAGTCAACAAATCACCTTCTAGGTATGTAAGTAACCTAACAGCAAATCCCTCAACGAAAATAGTGCCTTTCCCATTATTTGCATTAATAATACTTGGAAAGCTCAGCTCTGGTGCTTCCTTTTTAAGATGATCAAGTACCTCCGTCTGCATCTGTACAAATTTTTGCGACCATTTTTTATTTGATATCTTAAGGACATATTTTTCATCTTTAGTACTAATACGTGCATTTTGATCTTCAAAGGAGACTAACGATTTTATTTCACCTTCAGTATCATAATATTTTTTCAGAATATTTTGAATGGACTGATTGTTGAAATTAGGAACTTGATCTTTCATTTTTTTCTCACATAATTTTAACTGATTATTAACGCGGGTGGCCCCACTGCGCTCTTCTCTCTTCGATAAACAATTCAAAAGCCTTCAAAGAAGCTGGCATTGTTCTGCGACTAAATCCAATACGAAAATATTGTTTAAGCTCTTCACCACAATCAAAAATCGCCGATCCGAAAACCAATATTTCTTCCTCTAAAAGTTCTTCAGCTAATTCATCTCCGCTCAACGGGCCCTTAAATTTTACAAAACCCGTTCCGCCGGCTTGAGGAGGCATCCATTCAAATAAATCACCATTACGAGAAAAGTATTGTTCCAAAAGTTTTAAGTTTTCATAAATTATTGCTAAATTTTTGGCAATAATCTTATCTCTAGATCTAAGTGCCATCATTGCTTGTATTTCACCAGACCGCGAAACACATACTGCAAATAAGTGCTGAGCCTTTAAAAGTTTTTCAACAATTACTTTATCTTGACAGGCCACCCAACCGATACACATACCGCCCGCCCCAAATGGCTTAGCCATAGTACCAAGTGCTATACCATTACTTGTCATTTCTGTGATTGATTTTGAACGATCATCAGAGTTTAACTCAAGCAACCTATAAACCTCATCTGAAAAAATCAGCACATCGTTCTTTTCAGCTAGAACGACAAGTTCGCGCTTAACCTTTTCTTTTAAAAGTGCCCCAGACGGATTGTGAGGATCGTTAAGAACTATATACCGAGTGTTTTTTCTAATGGCGGCCGCCACTGCTTTAATATTAAGTTGCCAATTATCACTTGGAGAAAGCACAACACGCGTAAATTCACTACCCGCATATTTTAGTCCTTCTTCTAATGATTGGTAACTCGGCGTCACAACAATTGCGTGGTCTCCTGGATGCAGAAGGGCTTGTGTAGTTATAGTCATGCCAGTTTGAGCACCAGGAAACACAACAATATTTTCAGCCCCAATTTCATGCCCATAAAGCGTTGCGATCTCTTTTCTTAAATCTAGACTTCCACCATTATCTGCATAGCCGAGAGAATGATCGTTATAAAGTTCAATCAACTGCTCATCAGCATTGTTTCTTGCAAACTCAATTAGTTCTTTATGGCTGAGTGGCTCAGAAGATGATGCGTAAAAGCGGTGCTTAATGTCTACGGTTTTAACAAGTAGTTCGTCTGACCTGATTGGGTTATCTAAAAGATGCATAAAATATTCCTGAATTAATCATAATTTTCAGGAACATCCTCTAGAAACTTGTAGCGATTGTCTAGATGTAAAATACCCTCTCGACTGATAAATCCAATTAAACACATTGAGTTCCCCTTAACAAAAAACTAACCGCTTAAAAAGTAACCTAAAAAGGACACCTAGAAACACAATAAAAATAAAGTTTATTATGTATCAGGGCGGCATAAATAGAATTGAATATTTAATTGTTACTCGACCTTTAAAAATTTAATCTAGACACGCCGGCATGCCGGCACAAATGGTGCACGAAAATGGATATAGACAAGAACAATAGCCACATAACCTCCAAGCATTGACCAACCAAGCCCACCTATAAAATTCCACGACGAATAAATACCATAACCGTATATTATTACAGATATAAGTGGAAATAGTTTTGTCGCCCAGACAGGCAGCTTAAAGGGCGCATTCGCGTATGCATCAGGATTACGTTTAGCTAAATTATAAAGCGCTAATACTGGGAATAAACCAAAAATCGCACCGACAGCATTTCCAAGTATTGAGACGTAACTTAAGCTTAGATCAAGCAAAATAGGGCCTATTCCCACCATAAAAAATAATGTTAAAAATATATAAGGGGTTCCAAATCGATTTTTAGCAGCAAGTTTGATTGGCAGCCAACCATCTTCTGTAGCCATATACAAGCCACGAGTACACCAAGCAAATATAGCATTAAGCGATGTCACTAACGAGATCATAATGCCGCCGCCGATAAAAGCGTAATAAACTGCCGGACTGAAAACAACTCTTGCAGTTACAGCCAGATTTTCACCCTCTATTTCATCAAGCGGGAGTACTCCTGTAGCAACAATAGCAATCCCTATGTAGAGGATAACTACAAGCAGCAGGGAGAGGCCCATAACTAATGGGATAAGTACTCCGGGGTTTTCCATTTCATCACCAAATTCGGAAATGAACTCTGATCCAATTAAACTTAAACGTAGTAAAAATGCAGCAGCAAAAAAACCTGAGAACCCATTCGGAAATATTTTACTAATATCACCATATTTTTCATAATCATTTACATAAGAAAAACCTGAAAATATATAAAAAATTAGAGAGGTAATAAGAATTAACACCATGATAGTTTGAAACCGTGCTGCTGTTTTTATACCAAATAAATTAGCAATAAAACAGAGAACCATAATTCCAGCAGCTGCTAAAGTCATGTTCAAGCCGGGGAAAATCGCTTCAGTATATTCCGCGAAGCCAATTGCAAAGCTTGCAAGAATAATCTGACCAGAAACAAGTAATGCCAAGTACAAGAACGAAGTACGAGAACCTAATAGATCACGCACATAGGTATAGTTGCCACCTGTACTAGGAACTGCTGAACCCAGCGCAGCAATACAGATAGTAGGGATAGCTACAATTAAAAGTGCGAAAACAAAAGCCCATGGTGCACCGTACCCAGTCATGCTAATACTGATACCAGTCAGAACAACCACCCCAGTCCCAATTATTTGGCCCAGAGATATGCTCATCAAATCCCAAAAACCCAGTAACTTCTTTGTCCCCTTAGACAATGACTTTCTCCCTCATTTTATCCTGCCCACTTGAATAATTAACTTTAACACCTTTTGTTTCGATAGCAAGAAACTCAATGTGCCCCAATATCATAACTTTAATTACACTGTTTAAAATAATATCTTTATTATGTCGTTTTAACCTCAACGGATGATTAATGTAAATCATCTGAAGTTTACATAATATATTTATATATGAGTGATTTAAAAAAGAAAATTTATATAGTTTTCTTTATCGAAGAAAAGTAAAAAACTGCTAGGATACTATTAACTAACAAAGGCACCTAAAGGAAATGAGAAGTATGACTAAAAATTTTGTGCCCGTCGACTTTGTGGTGCCTACTTCATACCAAGGTAAACGTTTTCAACTTCAAGTTCTTGAGCCGGGCGTGACCGAACTTGATTATGAGGCTGTTATGTCAAGCAAACAAAGTCTTAGAAAAATATTTTCGAATAATGACTGCTGGCCTAGCGATAAAATGACTACAAAAGAAAATAATAATGATCTCGTCACACACCTAAAAGAATTTAATAATCGTGAGGCATTTGCCTACACCGTTTTAACTCCTGAAAAAAACAAGTGCATCGGGAGCATATATATTGAGCCCTGTAACAGAGAAAAATTTGATGCCGAGTGTTATTTTTGGATTAGGAATGATACTTTATACTTAGAAACGGAATTTTATCTATCAGTGAATAAATGGATTAAAGATGCTTGGCCCTTTGCAAACATTATCTGGCCGGGACGTGAAATTAGTTGGAAGGTTTGGGGTAAAAGGTCTCACAGCCACACTAAATAAATGATAAAATACTAGTAATTATAAACCAAAAGTCACTTTTATTAAAAATAAATTATTACCTATAAAGTTAATTATAAAATCAATTCTACTTATTTTTTTTAAAATAGAGATTACTTTTAATGTGATAATTAGGTTGACACTTAATCTAAAGTAGTGCCTATAAGGCCAACGTTTGATTAATACATTTACTAATACATCCAATTCTCTTTCCAGATATTCAGGTTTAGTTGAGGATAATAGACGTAAGTCTTTGTCAAGCCTACAAATTTTGTTACAATATTGTAATAAAATAAAATACCAATATATGCACAAGGAGAAATAACATGGCAACTGGTACAGTAAAATGGTTTAACCCATCAAAGGGTTTTGGTTTCATCGAGCCTGATCAAGGCGGCAACGATGTGTTTGTTCACATTAGCGCTGTTGAGCAATCAGGTCTTTCCACATTGGACGAAGGTCAAAAAATTGACTATGAAGTTCAAGAAGAAAAAGGCAAGCAATCAGCTTGTAACTTGAAAGCTGCTTAATTAAAGCACCATCAATAGTTATTAATTAAACACGGGTCAAATTTTGGCTCGTGTTTTTTTTGAGTAATGAACAAGTTAAATCGCAGATTCTTAGAAAAATAACATAGCGATAGATGCGATGAAAAATATTTATTGTTTGTTTAAGGTGCCTTTTCGAACCTTTAGGTCACACTAATTATTTATCAATTTCAAGCTTTAGCCATACTGCTTTGAGCGAAGCGACTAGGTGCACTATCATATCATTATTGTGAAGTGGGTTAGGTGCAAAACGAAGACGTTCAGTGCCACGAGGGACTGTTGGGTAGTTTATAGGTTGGACATAAATACCATATTCGTTAAGCAACAGGTCTGACACTTGTTTACAAACAACAGGATCGCCGACCAGAAGAGGTACAATGTGGCTATCAGACGGCATAACTGGAAGCCCAGCCTCACGCATTTTTTCTTTTAATGTAGCAGCGCGTTCCTGATGAATTTCCCGTTCAATAGTTGAGTTCTTAAGGTGACGCACGCTCGCTAAAGCGCCAGCAGTAATTGTTGGGGACAGAGACGTAGTAAATATAAAACCCGCTGCAAAACTTCGCACACAATCAACAATATCTTTTGATGCCGTAATGTACCCACCCATAAGACCAAAAGCCTTACCAAGAGTGCCTTCGATAATATCAACACGGCCCATAAGCCCAAGTTCTTCGGCAACGCCGCCGCCACGTGGGCCGTACATACCAACTGCGTGGACTTCGTCCATGTAAGTCATGCAGTTATATTTATCAGCTAAGTCGCAAAACTCTTCTATTGGAGCAAAATCACCATCCATTGAATATACGGATTCAAATAAGATAATCTTAGCTTGATTAGGGTCAGCTTTACTTAAAAGTTGTTCTAAGTGCTCAACATCATTATGCCTAAAAATTCTTTTTTCACATTTTCCTCCCAGTACTCCATTAATCATGGATGCATGATTAAGCTGGTCAGAATAAATAATGCAGCCTGGAAGCAGTTTAGCAATAGTCGAAATTGAAGCTTCGTTTGAAGTGTAGCCCGAACTAAAGAGCAGAGCCGCTTCCTTTCCGTGCAGGTCCGCCAACTCTTCTTCGAGCATGATATGGTAGTGATGCGTGCCGCTAATATTGCGCGTGCCGCCAGAGCCCGTGCCAACCTTGTCGATAGCATCTTTCATAGATTTAATCACATCAGGGTGCTGGCCCATGCCAAGATAATCATTACTGCACCAGACGACAATATCCTTCTTACCTGTCTCAGAATGCCAAATTGCAGAGGGAAATTCGCCGTTTTTTCGTTCAATATCCATAAAAATGCGATAGCGGCCTTCATCTTTAATTCCGGCTATCGCATTTGAAAAAATGACGTCATAATCCATTAAACTGTATCCAAGTGTTTAGTTTCGCACTGTCCTACCTTAGTTGAGGAGACAAAGGAAGGAAAATTATTTTTTTCTTCCTTTAATCAGCTTATTATTGTTATTAGAAAAACTCCAACACCAAACATAAATATATAAAATTTTAATAATTAACAAAAAATAGCCCTATTACAGCTCAATAAACATTAATACATAGTAAATATAAGCAATTCGATATGCACTAAGTCCCTATTATTCCTAAATATATTTTGCTTTAATTACATACGTTATATAACAACAAACTTAATTAGGTTTTAAATATTTGTTTAGATATAATTAATAGTTTAAAATAAATAAAAATTCTGGAGCGATCAATGGTAGCAGGAACTTTCCCCACTAGCCGACTAAGACGTAATCGAAAAAGTACATGGTCTCGCAATATGGTTTGTGAAAATTCACTCACCGTAAATGATCTCATCTGGCCAATTTTTATTCAAGAAGGCGAAAATACCTCTACTAAAATAGATTCTATGCCTAGTGTATCGAGACTAACTATCGACTTAGTCATCGAAAATGCAGCAATGGCAAAGGATCTTGGTATACCGGCAATTGCACTTTTTCCCCAAGTATCTGAAGAACTAAAATTTGATGATGGCCGTGAAGCCATGAATCCAGAAAACCTTGTTTGTCGTGCAGTTCGTGCAATTAAAGAGCAAGTTCCAGGTATTGGAATTATTTGCGATGTAGCGCTAGATCCTTATACAATTCATGGCCACGATGGCCTTATTGAAAATGGCTATGTCGATAACGATCTAACACTTGAAGCACTCGTTAATCAGGCACTCGTGCAAGTTAAGGCTGGATGTGATATCATTGCCCCTTCGGATATGATGGACGGTCGTGTATCAGCAATACGTGTTATGCTTGAGGAAGAAAAATATTTTAATACTAGTATCATGTCCTACGCAGCAAAATATGCTTCGGCGTTCTACGGCCCTTTTCGCGATGCCGTTGGATCACCCCCGTCAAGATATGGGGGCAAAGAAAGTTATCAAATGGACCCCGCTAACTCAGATGAAGCAATACGTGAAGTGATTATGGATATAGATGAGGGCGCAGATAGCATCATTGTAAAACCAGGGATGCCTTATCTAGATATTATTAATAGGATCTCCCGCGAGCTCCAATTCCCTACTTTTGCTTATCAAGTGAGTGGTGAATATGCAATGATCCATGCCGCTTCTGAAAATGGTTGGCTTGACCTTGATCGCGCTATGATGGAGAGCTTAGTAGCCTTTAAAAGGGCGGGTGCTGTAGGAATATGGACTTATTTTGCACCTACTATAGCCAAGAGACTTAATTTTTTATAAAAAATGCTAATTTTACGGAATTAGAATTATTTTTTCTGATTTTTAGCTACAGAAATTATTTATAATTATTGCGATAATTATTCTGACAAAATAATATTACAATGTATTTGGAATTTTGACAATAAACCACTATATCAAGGTTTAAATAAAGCACGGCATGAAAGTGGTTAACGGTAGAATATGGACAATATTGTAGACGGACTTAGTTTCGAAGACATAAAAGATGCGGCAAAGAAAATAGATGGTTTTATCGATAATATACCATCAAATCATGCTATTACACTTTCAAAAATTACCGGTGCTGATGTCTATATTAAATTTGAAAATCGCCATTTCACTGCTTCCTTTAAAGAGAGAGGCGCCCTTAATGCCCTTTTGAGTTTAAACCCTGAGCAGCGAGAAAAGGGTGTAATTGCAGCTAGTGCTGGCAATCACGGACAGGGTCTTGCTTATCATGGAAACAGGCTTGGTATTCCAACGACTATAGCCATGCCACTGGGCACACCATTTATAAAAATAACCAATACTAAGGCGCTTGGCGCAGAAGTAGTTCAAATCGGAAAAACGTTCGACGAAACTGCTAATGCCGCACTAGAAATAGCAAAAGATAAGGAACTTACTCTTGTTCACCCGTTTGATAACTTTCTTGTAATGGCAGGTCAGGGAACCATCGCAATTGAGTTTTTGAAGGACGTCCCAGACCTTGATTTTTTATTAGTTTCTGTGGGCGGAGGAGGACTAATTTCTGGCGTTGCAACAGCGGCAAAGGCTATTAAACCTGACATTAAAATCATTGGTGTTCAATCAGAACGTTTTCCTTCTCTTTATAGGGCCTTCAATGATGAAGACTATACTGCCCAGGGCTCAACTCTTGCTGAAGGCATAGCTGTGCAAACCATTGGTGAAAAAAACATTACGATATGCAATGAGCTTGTTGATGATATCTTGCTTGTTGATGAAGAGGAAATTGAAAAAGCCATCGTGATGTTAATGGCAGTCGAAAAAACAGTTGCCGAGGGTGCTGGTGCTTGCCCGCTAGCCGCCCTCATTCGTTATCCTGAAATATTTAAAGGTAAAAAAGTTGGCATAGTTGTTACTGGTGGGAATATAGACACTCGGTTGTTAGCATCAATATTAATGCGTAGTCTTGTTCGTGATGGTCGAATAACTCGCCTTCGTATTGAACTTGCTGACGTTCCAGGTGCCCTTTCTATTATTTCATCAATAATAGGTAATAAGGGCGGAAATATAATTGACGTATCTCATCACCGCCTGTTCACAGAGCTCCCTGCCAAAGAGACTTATTCAAACATTACACTTGAAACCCGCGATGCGCAGCACCTTCAAGACATTTTAAGCGAACTACGTGAAGAAGGATTTGTGGTTAATGTTAATCGAAATATAGATATGTAAATCAAATTTTTATCTTTTATAGTTGGCAGCAGCAATCAAAACAACACCATAAAATCAGAAAAAAATGAGTTCGTAAATTTATAGATTTTAGGGTAACAACAACATTCTTAAATTTATAAGTCCACAAAAAGCTTGTTTTATTTTGCCTACTGCGGTTAAAATTGTTCTTGAACGGGGGAGTTTTTGGATGGGACTGATGGAACCATTTTTACAGATGTGGTTAACCTTTGGTGTGATTGCAATGGGTATATTCTTTTATATACTTGATAAGTTTCCCATGGAACTTGTATCACTTGGTATTATCACCTCACTTCTGCTCCTTTTTCACTTCATACCTGTTACCGATTTGGCTAGTGGGATAGTGCTTGGACCTAGGGCTCTCCTTGCCGGCTTTGCAGACCCAGCCCTTATTACTATCTTATCCTTACTTGTTGTTGGTCACGGCATGGTAGAAACTGGCGCTCTCGATAGTCCAATAAAGGTTTTGGTCCGCATTGGAAGCAATTACCCAGTTACAGTATTAGTGATGTCGCTTGTCACGGTTATGGTGATTAGCGCCTTTCTTAATAATACTCCTGTAGTAGTGATTTTTATTCCCATCATGATTACACTAGTAAAAAATCTTGATAAATCTCCCTCACTCTACTTAATACCACTAAGTTTTGTTGCTATTCTCGGAGGTATGACAACATTGATTGGGTCCAGTACCAACCTCTTGGTAGCTGGGGCATTTCAAACAACGAGTGGTCAGGAACTTGGTTTTTTTGATTTTGCTGTACCTGGACTATTTTTAGCAATAATTGGTTTTATATATGTACTTTTTATTGCTCCAAGGCTTTTACCGAACGTTACCTCAACTTCAGATAATGAAGCAAAAGTAACCGGTAAACAATTTATTATCCAAATTGACCTTACGAAAGGGAATTCATTAATTGGAGAAAAATCAGTTGCTGGCATGTTTCCAATTTTAGCAGGACTTACAGTACAGTTAGTAAAAAAGGGGAAACAAAACTTTCTTCCTCCCTTTGATGACATAATCCTCGAAAAAGGCGACAGCCTCATTATAGCAACCACAAGAAATGAAATTACCAAGCGGTTTTCAGAAGACGAAAACTTACTTTTAGATGTTAAAAGTGAACCTATTATTGACCTTACGCAATTGGAAGAAAGTACTATATCTACTTCGCGTGGCCAAAAACTTATAGAAGTAATAATCTCTCCAAAATCGCGCCTAAATGGCAGGACCCTTGAACAAGCGGGATATACACTTTCTGGTGGCTGTAAAATTCTTGGAATTCAACGGCGAAGCAGAATGAACCGTACAACGATCAATGATATCAGGCTTGAAGCTAACGATACACTACTTTGCGTTGGTACTCAGAACCAGATAAAGTCCTTACGGCTTAATAATGATGTTATGCTGATGGAATGGTCGGTAAAAGAAATACCTGTCAAGGCAGATACATGGAAAGCCCTCATAATATTTTTTAGTGTCGTCGTTATGGCTTCATCCGGAATTACCCCTATTGTAGTGGCTTCAATTTTCGGAGCATTTGCAATGGTTGCTTCGGGATGTCTGAATATACGTAAGGCAGCATTTGCTGTTAACCGAAACATATTTATGCTTATTGGTGCCGCACTAGCCATGGGCACCTCGCTGCAAGCGACGGGTGGCGCATCTTTTTTAGCTATGGAAATGATTGATTTACTTGAAGGGTCAAGTACTGCGGTAATCCTTTCAGCATTTTTTCTTCTTATAGCCCTACTCACAAATATTCTTAGCAACAACGCAACTGCTGTTCTTTTTACTCCTATTGCCATTAGCATAGCTAACCAACTTGAAGTTGAGCCGTTTATTTTTGTTACAGCAGTTATATTTGCTGCAAACTGTTCCTTTGCAACCCCTATGGGATATCAAACAAATCTACTTGTTCTAGCGCCTGGCAATTATAAATTCGGTGATTTCATGAAAGTAGGGGTTCCGTTAATTATTTTATTATGGATTAGTTATTCATTTTTTGCGCCCTGGTATTATGGAATATAAACTATGTCTATGATTGCTTTTGTGTTATCAAAATTTTATGACTGATCAATCAACTCATTTTCCAAAATTTTATGTAACAGCGACATCACCATGTCCATACATTGAAGGAAATACGGAACAAAAAATTTTTACGGAGTTGAGCCCTCTGCCCCTTGCTTATGATAAGGTAGCAATATTAGAACACCCTAATCAGAACCGAAGCAGAGAAGAAGAACTACATCTTTCTTTGGCCTTAGTCGGTTTCAGGAGAAGTCAGGAAATAGCCTACAGGCCTGCATGTGATCACTGCCAAGAATGTAAATCAGTTAGGATCCCATCTAAACTGTTTAAAATATCAAATAGTCAAAAACGTATCTCTAAAAAAAACAACGATATAAGTTTTGAGATAAAACCAAACACGGCTACCCAGGAACAATTTAAACTTCTCGAAAAATATATAAATAGTCGGCACTGTGAAGGTGGCATGATGGGTATTTCATTTTCTGAATATAAAGATATGGTAGAAAATAGCCCAATTAGCACTATAATCATAGAATACCGCGACAGAGACGAAAAGTTAATAGGTGTAGCCCTCACTGATAAAATGCAAAATGCCTTATCTATGGTTTATAGTTTTTATGATGTTTCACCGGAAATAAAAAAACGTAGCCTAGGCATATATATGGTTCTCAACCATATCAACATATCTACATCCACTGCTTTAGATTATATTTATTTAGGATATTTTGTTAAAGGTAGTTCTAAAATGAATTATAAAATGAATTTTAAACCTATCGAAATACTAACCTCGAACGGTTGGGAAATATTAAATTAGAATTACTCTAAAATACAATAAAAGATATAGATTAAAAAAATAATCTTTACTTAAAATAGTGCGTGCTGACATTATCGGTAATAAGGAGGTGAGTAAATGACTATAACAGAAGTTGGATTTGATGTTCCGGCACAGATTGGTATGTCAGAAGATGAAATTGAAACTCCCGCATTAATAGTCGACCTTGATAATTTTGAAAAAAATTTAATAATAATGCAAAAAATTATCGCAAAAAACGGTATTAAACTCCGCGCACATGCGAAGGCACATAAGTCAGCGGATGTTGCACATCAACAGATGAATATAGGTGGTGCTTACGGCTTTTGTTGTCAAAAAGTCTCAGAAGCAGAAGCTCTCGTCAACAAAGGGTTGACCGATATTCTGATCTCTAATCAGATAGTGGAATTGTCAAAAATTAATAGATTGGTTCGTCTAAGTAAACGCGCTACAATTCGTGTGTGTGTAGATGACCTAAGGAATGTCCCTGACCTTGCCAGAGCCGCTAAGGCTCAAAATGTAGTTTTAGGATGTCTAGTTGAAATTGATGTTGGTGCAGGTCGGTGCGGCATAAATCCTACAATAGATGCGGCATTACTTGCACGTGCTATCGCCGATGAGAACCACCTTCGGTTCGACGGACTGCAAGCCTATCACGGACCAGCACAACACTATATAGAGGCTTCAGATCGCGAAAACGCTTTCACAGAGGTCATCCATAAAGTTCAAAACACCTTAATTGAAATTAAAAATGTTGGCTTAATGTGTCCTATTGTAAGCGGTGCAGGTACTGGCACATTCCAATTAGAAGCTGCCTCCGGAATATTTACTGAAATACAAGCAGGCACATATTGCTTTATGGACGCCGCGTACATGGCATTAAAAACACACGATGGCAAACCTGCTGTTCCTTTCTATAATGCACTTTTCGTATTAAGTACGGTCATGTCTGCCGCCCGTCAAGGAACAGTGATATGTGATGCTGGACACAAAAGTTCAGCCGTAGATTCAGGATTACCAAAACTTTACGGTATTATGGGCGCAGATTACGTAAGCTGTAATGACGAGCACGGAATAATTAATGATACTAATGGTATTCTTGATCTGAAAGACAAAATACGTCTTATTCCAGGACACTGTGATCCAACCTGTAACCTACATGATTATCTTGTAGGGATACGTAATGGAATTGTTGAAACAGTTTGGCCAATAACCGCACGGGGGAAGCTTTTATAACTATTAATTTCATATAGAAGTTATTATTGAAAATTTCGCATAGCCTGTTTATAAGTAAAAGAAACTTTATAACAATTAAATGTTTATATCAAAATTAAGGTATTCAAATGAAACGTCGTTCTTTTCTAAAAAAATCTGCTGCAGTTAGTGCTGGGACACTTGCTGCCGGGGCAGTAGCAGCATGCAGTCCAAGTCCAATAGATCCAAACTCGGGATCCGTAAAAAGTGCTGCAGGTATTACTCAAAACCAACGTTCAATTGAACTTAAAATGGTGACAACGTGGCCTAAAAACTTTCCTGGCTTAGGGACAAGAGCCGTTGAATTTGCAGAAGATATTGGTAAAGCCACTAATGGCCGTATCAAAATTCGTGTTTACGCTGCTGAAGAAATGGTTCCAGCGCTTCAAGCATTTGATGCGGTATCACAAGGTAATGCTGATATTTATCATGGGCCAGATTATTACTGGCAAGGTAAACATCCAATGTTTAATTTCTTTGGTGCAGTGCCGCTAGGCCTATCAGCTAGTGAAATGACGCAATGGCTTCAATATGGAGGTGGTCAAGAACTTTGGGACGAGCTTTCAGGACGTTTTAATGTGAAACCAATGCTTTGTACTGCAACAGGAATGCAAATGGGCGGCTGGTTTAATAAAGAAATTAATAGTGTTGAAGACTTCCAGGGCCTAAAAATGCGTATTCCCGGCCTCGGCGGTGAAGTAATTAAACGTATGGGCGGAACGCCTGTAACACTTTCTGGAGGTGAAATATTTCTATCATTATCACAAGGTAATATTGATGCAACAGAATGGATCGGGCCATGGAATGATCTAGCATTTGGCTTTCACCAAGTAGCTGAGTATTATTACACCTCCGCTTACCATGAGCCAAGCGCCTCTGTTTGTGCAGGCTGGAACCTCGATGTATGGAATTCATTAAGTGATGCAGAGCGTGTTATTATTGAAGCATTGGCTGAAAAACATTACGCACGATCCCTCGCAGAGTTTAACGCTCGCAACGCAAACGCACTTCGCACCTTGATCAGTGAGCACGGTGTTAAAACAAGGCAGTTTCCTCAAGATGTGATGAAGGCGCTTGCCGATGTTGCCGCGGATGTTGCAGCAGATGTCGGTAGAACTGATGAAATATCTCGACGTATTTACAAAAGTTATATGGCAACACTTGATGATGTGAAAGAATGGGGTGCCATTGCTGATGAGCCTTATATGGCAGCGCGAAGATTATCAGATAGGTTTGGTCAGGCCATCTAAAAGGTTGATCATATAAGTAAAAATTAGGGAATAACAAACGGGAGCAATCAACCTTATGGATGGAATTGCAAAACTAGCCTGCCGCATTAATGCCATTAACGAAGTCATCGGAAAGGTAACTTCTTGGGCAACATTAACGCTGGTACTAACACAGTTTGCCATCGTGATGATAAACTATTTATACAATGAAGGTATTATTGCAGTGCAAGAAAGCTTGATGTACATGCACTCTCTCGTTTTTCTTGGTGCTGCAGGGTACACTCTTTTACATAATGGCCATGTACGTGTTGACATCTTCTATAGTAAGATGGGTGAAAAGAAAAAAGCCTATGTTAATTTATTGGGCTCCATCCTTATTTTATTCCCAGTATTGATATGCATTGGAATATTCGCATGGCCCTTCGCTGCCCAATCATGGATGATATTAGAGGGTTCCGTAGAGACTAGTGGACTTCATATTGTATATATTCTTAAATCAATGATATTATTATTTGTTGGTAGTACATTATTTCAAGGCCTTTCTATTTCCCTCAATTCCCTATTAGTTATAATGAACCATAAAAGCCATGAAGAAAAACAACTTGGGGGGGTCAGCTAATGATATTAGATTTATCATTAATCGGCATTCAGATTGATTTCGTTATTTTAGGTATAATGTTAAGCGAACTCTCTGGAATGCCATTAGATGCGCTGTTATGTACTGTCATGTTTATTATGGCATGTGGTTCTCTATTGCTTGGTTATCCTGTAGCATTTACGCTTCCGGGTATCTCACTCATGTTTGCTGGCCTTGGCTTTGCCATGGGGATTTTTGACTTTTCGATTATTGGCGGAGTTCCGCAAAGAATATATGGCACAATGACAAATGTGGTGATGATGGCAGTCCCCTTATTTGTATTTATGGGTGTAATGCTCGAACGGTCACAAATTGCTGAAGATCTACTTGATAGTATGGGTAAATTGATGGGGCGCATGAAAGGTGGTCTTGGTATTTCCGTAACTATTGTGGGCGCACTTTTGGCTGCGTCTACTGGGATCGTTGGTGCAACGGTTGTAATTATGGGTTTAATGGCGTTACCTACCATGCTTAAAAAAGGTTATAGCCCTGCAGTTGCAACGGGCGGAATTGCCGCTGCTGGAACGCTAGGCCAAATTATTCCACCCTCAATCGTACTTGTCCTTCTAGGTGACCAGTTATCATCGGCCTGGCAATCATCCCAACTGGCTCTTGGGAACTTTTCCCCTACTCCATTATCTGTGGGCGATTTATTTGCAGGTGCACTTATTCCGGGTCTTGGGTTAGTTTTACTCTATATTCTTTATCAAATTCTAGTGGCAATATTTTTCCCAGATTCCTGTCCTCCAGTTATTGAAAATGAAGAGAAAATAGACTTAAAACCGGTTCTTGCAGCATTCCTTCCTCCCATTATTTTAGTAGTAGCCGTTCTTGGATCAATTCTTGGTGGCATTGCAACACCTACTGAGGCAGCAGCCCTTGGTGCAGTTGGTGCAATCTTAATGGCTGGTTATAAAAATAATAAATCCAAACCTATGCCCGTAATTGTTGCAGGCTCATCAATTATTATACTTCTATTCCTCGGTGGATTATTTGATCTGCGCATGGGTCGTGAGACAATACCAACGATAGATTATTTGGCATTTGTATTATCTATCCCACTTCTAATTGCAATGGTTTGGGGTATAGCAGATAGCTTCATGCGTGTTTACCGCAAAAAAATTATTCATGAAGTGATGCAGATGACTGCGAAAATAAGTTCTATGATCTTTATTATTATGGTTGGCGCAGCTCTTTTTACTTTGATCTTTCTTGGATTTAATGGTGATTTTTATATTACTGAATTTCTGACAAATTTACCTGGTGGAAGGCTTGGAGCTTTCTTACTAGTGATGGTAGTTATGTTCATTCTTGGCTTTTTCCTTGATTTTATCCAAATTGTATTTGTTGTTGTACCTATCGTAGCACCCGTACTCTTTTTGATGGATATTAATCCTATATGGCTTGGTGTAATGATGGCAATGAACCTTCAGACTTCATTCTTAACTCCACCATTTGGCTACGCCCTATTTTATCTTCGAGGGGTAGCACCTGAAGAGACCGTAAAAACTACCGATATATATAAAGGCGTTCTGCCATATATTGTTATTCAGTTGTTTGCATTAGTCATTCTTTATAACTTTGAAGGGTTAGTTACATGGTTGCCGAGTGTTATATTCGGATCATAGTAAAAATATATTAAATTTGATAAAAAAGGGGGTGAAAACCTCCTTTTTTTATCCCCTACCTCTGTAAGTAGGAACACCTTGGTCCGGGATCCAGACTCCCTTAGGTGGTTCCCCAGTTTGATAAAATACATCAATCGGAATGCCGCCACGTGGATACCAATAGCCGCCGATACGAAGCCATTTAGGATCAAGCTCTTTGACTAACCTCTCAGCTATCCCTACGGTACAATCTTCGTGAAAACCCGCATGATTTCTAAAAGAATGCATATAGAGTTTCAGCGATTTACTTTCAACTAGAAAGTCATTTGGCACATAATCGATCACTATGTGTGCAAAGTCTGGCTGACCAGTAACCGGACAAAGTGACGTAAATTCAGGACAAGTAAAGCGTACAAAGTAATCTGATTTTGGACGCGGGTTTGTTACCCTTTCAAGCACAGCATCATCTGGATTTTCGGGAAGTTTTGCTGAACCACCAAGCTGTGATAAGCCACTATATAATTTATTTGTCATAACATGTTCCTCATAAATAGAAGACAACCATATAATCTAATTAGTAGCTCCTGTCATTAGCATAGAGTAAAAGATCTTTCATACTCCCAACCTCGTATTGACCTCAGACGGTAATAAACTTATGTTTAGAGTATAAAAAATTTATTGGAAATAAAAATGTCAGGTCCTTCATCCCTTGTAAGTACTAAGTGGCTCCTAAAACACATTAAGGATCCATCTATTAGTATCCTTGATGCCACTTGGCACCTGCCAAACCAAAAGAAAAATGCTAGGGTTGAATATGAAAACAGTCATATTCCTAGTGCACAATATTTTAATATCGATGAGATTTCAGATCTTGATAATCCACTATCTCATATGATTCCAAGTAATGAAAAAATGTCCCACACACTTGGGTTAATGGGTATCTCAGATCAGGATCACATTATAGTATATGATAATAGTGATTTTAGTTCAGCGGCAAGGGTTTGGTTTATGTTTAAGAACTTTGGTCATGAACGAGTATCAATACTGAATGGGGGATTTAAAAAATGGTGTTCCGAAAATGGCCCTGTTAATGATAAAATTCCTCACCTCAAAAGCAGTAGCTACGCGGTAAAAAAAGATGATGATCAAATACGCGATATTAGACAGATAAAAGAAAATATTATAAGTAATAAAGAACTAATTGTGGACGCAAGGGCCCGTGGCAGGTTCCTTGGACTAACACCCGAACCGAGGTTAGATTCAAGGTCGGGACATATACCAGGAAGTATAAATGTCCCTTTCAGCGAACTTCTTAACAAGGATGGCACTTACAAAGAACCGAGTATAATTAAAAAAATATTTAAAGAAAATAACGTAAATTTGGATAAACCAATTATCACAAGTTGTGGTAGCGGAATTACGGCCTGTGTGCTTCTTTTTGCGCTTGATCTGATAGGTTATAATGATTTAGCCCTGTATGATGGATCCTGGTCAGAATGGGGCTCCTTAACCGAGACGCCGATTGAAAAGTAAAAAATATGAAAAAAGATACACAAATAGTACATAGCGGACGCAATAAAAAATGGACCGGACAAGCTGTAAATGTTCCAGTTTACCACGCTTCAACCATCATTTTTGATACAGTAGCTGAACTTCAGAATGGGATACAAAACTTTCAAAAAAAAATACCATTTTATGGCCGCCGCGGTACTCCAACCCACTTTGCATTTCGGGATGCCATGGTTGAACTTGAAGGGGGTCACGACTGCCTTGTTTACCCAAGCGGCCTAGCGGCTATAAATATAGCTTTATTATCTTTTCTAGGCAGCGGAGATCACCTTTTAATGGTTGATACTGTCTATGGCCCTACACGGGCACTCTGTAATACTGTTCTGAAACGTATGGGTATTGAAACTAGTTATTATGATCCAATGGTGGGTAAAGGTATAAAAAGTCTAATTAAGAAAAATACTAAAGTTATTTTTACCGAATCTCCTGGCTCAGTAACCATGGAAGTTCAGGATATACCAGCCATATCAAAAGTAGCACGTGAGCAGGGCATTATTCACATGCTTGATAATACCTATGGAAACTTAATTAATTTTAATCCTTACGATCACGGTGTTGATATCTCAATCCAAGCAGCTACAAAATATATTGTTGGTCATTCTGATGCCATGCTTGGAACAGTCAGTTCAACAGAAAAATATTGGCAACGTCTTCAGGACAATAGTTCTTATATGGGCCAGACGGCGGCACCAGATGATATTAATCTTGCAATGCGAGGCATACGAACAATTAATACTCGGATAAAACAACATCAGGAAAGTGCTTTAAAGGTGGCCAATTGGCTAAAGTCACGGCCCGAAGTTGATTTAGTTCTTCACCCTGCGTTTGCGGATTGCCCTGGACATAAAATATGGAAACGTGACTTTAATGGCTCAAATGGCCTTTTCTCCTTTACTTTAAAAGTAGGAAATGATGAAGCAGTGACAGCATTTCTTGATAATTTAGAACTTTTTAAAATGGGGTATAGTTGGGGTGGATTTGAAAGTCTTGTAATGAGTTTTTACGACCTTAAGAAAGAACGTAAACTTGCACTCTGGGATAATTACGGGCCTCTTATACGTCTTCATATAGGACTAGAAGATCCCGACGATCTTATTTCAGATCTTGAGGTTGGTTTTAAGTATTTTTCTAAAATAAAGTAAACTATGCTTTAGCACGTAATAAAAAACGCCCGCATAAAAATAATACTGTTGCGCTAAGTACGATAGCAGGGCCAGTTGGCACGTCCCATTGACTAGAGCTAAAAATACCCCCCACAACGGATAAAATACCACAAATTGAAGAAAAAATAATCATTTGAAGCGGTGTATTCGAAACTGTACGTGCCGCAGCTGCTGGAATAATCATCAGTGCCGTAATAAGAAGAACCCCGATAACTTTTAGCGCCACAGCTACAAGAGAAGCAATTAATAGCATATAAACTATTTTAATAAGGTTTACTTTAACTCCTTCAATTTGAGCTAAACCCTCATGTACAGTTAAAGATAGAAGAGGCCTCCAAATAAAAAATAAGCTTATTGCGGATAACAAGACGACTAGGGTAATAGTGTATATATCAGTAGTACTAACCGCAAGAATATCGCCTACCAGATAGTACATCATGTCCGTACGAAAATGATCCATCATTGAAATAAAAATCATTCCGATAGAGAGAGAACTATGTGCTAAAATACCGAGAAGAGTATCAGAAGAAAACCGTTTATCACGCTGTAGGAAAAGCAAAATCAATGCCACACTGGAGCAAGTTGCTATCATAATAATTGGATTTTCACTGTCAAATGCAATGCCAAGTGCAACACCCATTAAAGCAGAATGAGCAACAGTATCACCAAAGTAAGCCATTTTTCTCCATACCATAAAACAGCCGAGTGGTCCCGCTATTGCCGCAACTAAAGCTCCACCAATTAGGGCATTTATGATAAATGTATCAATCATATTTACTATCACTTTCACTCGCACCGTGACCGTGATGTTTATGGTCATGTCCTTCATCGTGATGGTGATTATAAATTGCAATACCCTCCATAGGCCTACCCATCATTGCGTGATACTCGGGATCGTTTTTTACAAACTCCGGTGAACCACTGCAACAAATATGACGGTTAAGGCAGAGGACCTTGCTAGTTGACGCCATTACAAGATGAAGGTCGTGTGAAATCATTAACACACCACACCCTGTCTCATCGCGCGTTTTAGCAATTAAGCCATAAATTTCCTGCTGGCCCATAATATCGATACCTTGCACTGGCTCATCAAGAACCAGGAGATCAGGCTTCCCAATGAGTGCCCTTGCCAGCAAGATGCGCTGCATTTCCCCGCCTGATGCGCTTTGCACTGGTTGGTCAGCTAGATGAGATAAGTTGACAACCTTAAGAGCTACAGCAACATCACCATAAGTAATATTAGGTCGAAGATAAAGAAAATCACTTACGCTAAGTGGCAACACATCATCAATCATCACTTTTTGTGGCATATAACCTATTGAGATTTTTTTTTCCCGATGGACCTCGCCAGAACTTACATCTAAAATACCAAGTGAAATTTTCATCAATGTACTTTTGCCAGCTCCATTAGGGCCAATAAGGGTTACAGTCTCTCCCCTATTTACAGAGAAAGAAATATTATCTAGCACAATATTTTTTTTGTATTTTTTAGACACATTCTCTAGCCTGAGAAGTTGACTAGAAGTATCACTCATTTTTTCTAATTCCTGCAATTTTCGCAAATACCTGCTATCTCAAGAATTGAATTTTCGTATGAGTATCCGTTCTCTTTTGCGGCTTTCTCGATCACATTATGAAGTGACCTTTCATTCATTTCCGTTACATTTCTGCATTTTGTACAAATCATGAAATGGCCCTGATGCTTATGAGCTGGATCACTGCATCCTACAAAGGAATTTAAAGATTCAATTCTATGAACAAACCCCTCTTCGATAAGAAAATCAAGTGCACGGTAAACCGTAGGTGGCGCAACCTTTTTTTGTCCCTCACTTAATAGATCTAGAACTTCATAAGCAGTAATTGGTTCATGTTTAGACCATACGAGTTCGAGTACTCTTCGCCTAAGTGGCGTAAACCTAGTCTCCCGTTCTTCACATATTTTTTGAGCAGATTCAAGTGCAGTTTCTATACATGCATCGTGATCATGTTTGTGATTTAACACTTTTTTCTCTTCCAATAACTATTTCCTAGAGACGTCATGTGTGATATTGCCCTTATTGAAATAAAATATCAAGCAATCAGGAAAATATTTTGACAAATATAGAAGATAATAAATCTCTGGAGCAAGCAATTAATCAATTACAGTTTAATAAAGACATGTTAATTCCTGCTATTGTCCAAGATTATATATCCCATGAAATTTTAATGATGGCGTGGATGAATAAAGAAGCTGTAATAGAAACAATACGCACAGGTTACGCTTGCTATTTCTCGAGATCAAGACAGAAATTATGGCGTAAAGGGGAAACCTCAGGCCAAATACAATCAGTACAAAAGTTTCGAATAGATTGTGACGCAGATACAGTTTTGCTACTCGTTAATCAAAAAGGAGTTGCTTGCCATACCGGAAGGCGCAGTTGTTTTTTTAAAGAACTATCCGTAGATGGAAAAATTAATATAATTGGTGATGTATTAAAACACCCAAATGACCTTTATGATGAGTAATCATACGCCCCAAACATTTAAGCTGACATAATTTTAATCGTGGTTGAGCTTTTAAAACATTCCAAATAATAATAATTATTATTTTTATCAACGATTAGAAAAATGTAATTTACTCAATTTTTTTGTAGTTGGTTACCATATAAAATGGTTCCTATTCCAATTATCATTACAAAATAAATTATTAAGCCTTCTATGCTAAAAACAATAGTTGCAGTTCCAATAAAAATACTAACTAGAAGGTCAGTGGTTCCCTGTAAGTTTGAATTTATTTTGTCACTTGAATAAGATGTTATAGAACGAGCTAAAAGTACACCAGCGATAGCTAACATGCTACCAGCTATAAATATTTCTTCCCACTCACCGATCAGCAATATTTCTGGATTATATATAAAATAAAACGGAATGATAAAGGTAGAAAGGCCAAGCTTAAGGCCAGCGATACTTGTTTCCTTAAGGTCCGCCTTAGCAAGGCTTGCTGCTGCATATGATGCAATGGCAACTGGTGGTGTTAAAAAGGAAGCAAGACCAAAATAAAATACAAAGAAATGAGCTGCAATAAGAGGAACCCCCATATCGGCAATTGATGGTGCGAGTAACATAGCAACAACAATATAAACTGCTGAAGTTGGCATTCCCATTCCGAGAATAATAGAAATAATAGCGGTAAGTATTAACATAACAAATAACCCATACACCGCGCCCACGTCACTCAGGGCTAGAGCGAGACTAAAACCAAGCCCACTCATATTAATCACTCCTATAATAATACCAGCCCCACCACAAATCATAACTAAGAGGGCAAAAGGTTTCCCAAGTTGCACAATAAATCTATAAACAGTATCCATTGATGGTATTTTTTTAAATTTTATCCCAGCAAGTACTAGAAGCGATAATGTAGAATATAGTGCTGATTTTGCTGGATTATATGACATAATAAAAAGAAAGAAAATTAATACTAATAAAGGTAATATAAAAAACCACCCAGATTTTAAAACTTTAATGATATTCGGTAATTCTGATTTTTTTAATCCTTCTAATCCTTTATCACGTGCATAGAAATCAATCTGACAAAACAAAAATAGATAATAAATAATAGCAGGAATAATAGCTGCCATAACAATAGTGGCATACGGTAGTTCCAGGTACTCAGCGATAATGAAAGCAGTTGCCCCCATAACTGGCGGAGCTAATTGACTACCATTTGAGGCGACTGCTTCAATTCCAGCAGCCATAGAACCTTTAAAGCCATTTCGTTTCATCAACGGAATTGACACAATGCCCGTCGACATAATATTGGCCACTGTTGCACCACTAACCATTCCCATAAGCGAGCTTCCCACCACAGAAACCTTGGCTGGTCCTCCTCGCCTATGACCAATAGAGGCCATAGCAATATCTGAAAAAAAAGTTGTGGCACCACTAGCCTGCATGACCTGCCCCATAACTAGAAAACCAAGGATCAGTGTACCTGCTACCATTATAATAAATCCAAGTACTGCACTACTATCGACATAAAGGTACATAAATAAAGCATCATAATTATTTTGTGCACCTTCAAAAATTCCCGGAGCATTATGACCAAAGACCCCATAAAGAAGAGATGCTATAATTACCGCTGCCATACCGTTGCCAGCTGTCTTTCGAACACCTTCGGTAAGAAAACCTATGGCAAGCATAGACATAGAAATTTTAAAAAATGTTCTTTCGTGTTGATTAAGTAACCACTCTTCATAATTGTATGCACAAATCAACCAAACACCGGCCGCGATAATTGCTAATATATAATCGGGTATTTTGGCAGTTTTACCATAAGGCCAATATATAAAGGAGGCTATCAGCGCAAAGGCAATCAAGAAAGCAAGGTAATTTCCACTAAGAACAGCAAGACCAAGTTGCAGGGGGACCCCCATAATCCAAAAAACACCAGATACTATAGGAAGACCGAAGATAAAAATATTAAATATCTTCTTTGGAAGTGTTTCCTTTTTAAAAGTTATCTGTTCCAAATCACTTATGCCAATCTAGTTCCATATATCAAGTAATTTTTTATTCCGGACATTTGCATCCTCGTCCCAGACTGCAGTACCTTTACCTTGTTTATAAAAATCAATCGCTGCTCGGTGATATGGCACTGTTTGAGAAGGGTGAACGAATTCAGCCATATTATAATTACGCAAAACATTATGCTCCCTTTGCATGTCAGGCCAGCTCGAGTGAAGTACTTCAAGAATTTTTAGCACATCGCCGTTCTCAAGTGATTTTGGCACCACAAGGAAGATATCAAGAGCAAAAATTCTGGTCTCAATTTCAACACCTGGATAAGTTCCTGCATCCACTACAAGCGCTCTAAGATCTGATGATTGAGATTGGGAAATTCTTTCTTGAAATCCATCTGCGACAAGTGTTAATACAGTGATACCAGCTGTTGCATTAGCTTTGCGCACGGCGGCCATACTTACACTACCTGGCGCTGCATCTGCATTCCCCTCAACCACCGCTTCAATCCCTTGGCCAATACCTGAAACTGTAATCACGTCAATATCATCACGTGATATTCCAGCACCATCAAGCATCGTTTGTGACATATCCGTCACCGCACCTGCCGCGACAAAATCAAGCACAACTTTTTTACCACGAAGGTCTGCAATAGTTTTAATCCCCGAATCTTTACGGGCAACAAACGCAAATGGCATTGCAAACAGACGAGCCACCGTCCGTAAATCCTTTTTAGGTTGTGTATTAAGCCCCCTATAAGCTGCATTAGCCTCCCCCATAGAAGAAAGACCCATACTAAGTTCACCAGTATTTACGAGTGGCAAAAATGCGGTGGGACCGACATAAGGACGAGCTGTTACCCGCATACTTAAATTATTTTGCATATATTTTGCCATCACAGTACCAAGCGCATGCATAGAGCTGCCAATAAAACCAGTACCAATATTAAACTGTTTTCTGGCAGCAAAACTTGGTGTTAAAGATGACACTAGCAATATTGTGCTTAGTAAAAATATGGCAATCATTTTTAAAAAAAAATTCATTCTGAGCTATTCCCCGCCCCTTAAATATTTTAAATATTATATTAATTTCACCTTAATTATTTTAAAAAATTAATCAAATTTTAGCAATTTAACAATATTTATCTTAGGTACCATATCTAAAATAGCCCTTGTACTAAGCCATTTTCATCAAGTTCAATAGCTTCTGCAGCAGGAACTCGAGGTAACCCCGGCATAGTCATAATAGCACCGCAGACAACAAGAATAAATTCAGCCCCGCTAGAAATACGCACTTCGCGGATTGGAACACTATAGCCTGTGGGCGCTCCTTTCAATGTAGGGTCAGTTGAAAAACTATACTGAGTTTTAGCCATGCAAACAGGTAAATGTCCAAACCCATCTTTTTCAAAATCCATGAGTTGCTTTTTAATTTTTTGGTCAATAATTACTTCATTAGCACGATAAATTTCCTTCGCTACAACCTCAATCTTTGCAAGAAGGTTTAAATCATCAGGATAAAGAACTTTAAAATCAGCCTTTCCTTCATCAATTGTTTTTACAACGGCCCTTGCCAAATCAGCACTCCCATTGCTCCCGTGAGCCCAATGGTAACTCTCCACTGCTTTAATTCCAACTTTTGAACAGGCGTTAACAATTACAGCAATTTCATCGTCAGTATCTGTTGGGAAACGGTTAATACCAACTACCGCTTCAACACCAAATTTTCTAATATTTTCAGCATGACGTTCAAGGTTTTCGAGCCCTTTTTTAACTGCCCTGACATCTTCGATAGCAAGGTCGTCTTTACCAACGCCCCCATGCATCTTCAAAGCACGAACGGTTGCAACGAGAACTACACAGTCAGGCTTAAGGCCTGCCTTTCTACATTTAATATCAAAGAATTTTTCAGCACCAAGGTCGGCACCAAAGCCCGCTTCCGTAACCACATAGTCTGCCATTTTAAGAGCTGCTTTTGTTGCCATAACAGTGTTACATCCATGAGCAATATTAGCAAAGGGTCCACCGTGAATAAAAGCCGGATTATGTTCCAACGTCTGCACTAAGTTAGGTTGAAGTGCATCTTTTAAAAGCACAGTCATTGGGCCGTCTGCTTTTATCTCATTAGCATAGACATTTTTGCGATTTCGGGTTTGACCTATAGTAATACTGCCAAGGCGCCGGCGGAGATCAGTAAGACTACTTGCAAGGCAGAAAATTGCCATCACTTCAGATGCCGGCGTGATATCAAAACCACCTTCTCGTGGAAAACCGTTTGCAACACCTCCTAACGAGGTTGTAATTTGTCGAAGTGAGCGGTCATTCATATCCATCACCCGCCTCCATGTGATACGGCGACTGTCAAGATCTTCAGAGTTACCCCAGTAATTATGATTATCTATCATTGCAGCCAGTAGATTATTTGCAGACGTAATCGCGTGAAAGTCACCAGTAAAATGGAGATTAATATCTTCCATTGGGATCACCTGCGCGTAACCACCACCGGCAGCACCACCCTTCATTCCAAAGCACGGACCAAGTGAGGGTTCACGGATACAAATCATTGCTTTTTTTCCAATTTTATTAAGTCCATCCCCAAGGCCAACTGTAGTTGTGGTCTTGCCCTCACCAGCTGGCGTAGGGGTAATAGCAGTTACCAATATAAGTTTGCCATCTTTGTTACCATCAAGACTTTCAATGTATTCTAGACTTACTTTTGCTTTATCATCGCCATAACGAATAAGGGCACTAGCCGGTATTCCTATTTTTTCAGCTATTTCCCCTATTGGCTTTGTATTAGCTTCGCGTGCAATTTCAATATCGCTTTTGTGGTCTTGTGTCATTACTTTGATTTTTCCATAATTGCCTTTACTCTCTGAATCTCAGAAAATATTTTTGGCGGTTTCCGATGTTTTGTTCTTTGTTCATAGGCATAGGTCGCAGCAAACAATAATTCTTCTTGATAAGCCCGCGCAAGAAACTGAAGTCCTGCAGGTAAATTTCCATGGCTAAAGCCCATCGGCACTGTCGCCGCTGGCAGACCTGTTGCAGGAGCAATGATCTGACTGTTATCGCCTTTATAGTCAGCATCTGCACGAGATAGAAGTGCCGGCGGATTAGTCCAACTAGGATAGATAATAACATCAACATTATATTTATCCATCGCACCCTCTACATCGTCCTTAAAAGCATTTCTTCCCAAATGGTTTGGAAACTCTAAACATGGTGGGATATCATCACGCGGATGGATATCAATCGGCCCCGCCCCAAACCTTTCAAGTCCGACCTTGGCAGATGCCGAATATTGCCCACTGGAGTAGACTTCCATAACATCTTTTATAGGCGCATTATCCCCAAGTGTTTTTAAGTATTGACGCATATCATATCGAAAGCGGCTACAAAAATTTGGAGAACTCCTATGAGCGTCTAGATTATTAATTTCAAAAGATTCAACAATTACAGCTCCAGCCTCTTTTAAATCCTCCACTGCGTTAACAAACAGTTGTGTAACTTCGGGATCAGCATCTTCGGTAAAAACTAGAGCTCTAAGTAACCCTATACGCATCCCTTTAAGCGCATTTTTATTAAGATATTTAGTATAATCATCTTTCCGTTTACCTTTACCTAATTCAGTCATGGGATCTTTAGGGTCATAGCCCGCAACCACATTAAATATTTTCGCGCCATCCCTTACAGTCCTTGTCATAGGGCCAGCAATGTCCCTGTCCCAAGCTAAAGGAATAACACCATCGCGGCTGGTCAAACCAATAGTGGAACGAATTCCAAATAAAGCAAGGTGTGATGATGGACCACGAATACTATTTCCAGTATCAGATCCCATCCCTGCCACGCCAAAATTTGCTGCCGTTCCTGAGGCTGTGCCGCCGCTTGACCCGGCAGGTACACGGTTCAGGTCATACGCATTAGCAGTCGTTCCAAACGACGAACTTATTGTTTGGCGTGGACTAAAAGCCCACTCAGCCATATTTGTCTTTGCTATTATAATTGCGTCTGCATCGCGTAATTTTTCAACCATAAACGCATCATCAGGCGGATAGCTCTCCTTAAGTGCAATTGAGCCCCCAGTAGTTGGTATATCATGAGTATCATAGTTATCCTTTACTAAAATCGGAGCACAATAAAGTGAGCCAAGTTCCTTTCCCAACTTTATTTTTTTATCGATACCATCAGCTTTCTCAAGTGCTTTTTGATTAATAAAGCTTATCGCGTTTAATTTTTTGTCCTGATCGTAGGTCAGTATTCGATCAAGATAACCAGACACGACTTGTCTACAAGACATTTCACCAGCATCTAAAGCAATGTGAATATCATCAATAGTTGCTTCAACAAACTTGAAGTTTTCAGCGTGTAAAGTATTCGTATTGATCGCAAAAAAAACGAAAGCTATAAGTGACTTATACAACATAATGACCCTACTGTTATTAATGCGTCATGCTAACAAAATATTTTCGATTGAGGAAGTAGTATTTTTATGATTTAGTACCATTTCTTGTTCATAGGAAAAACATATGACACTCAATTTAGAAAAAATATATCGCGACACTCCTGGTAAAAAAAATGCTGTTCATCTGAACAATGCCGGCGCATCATTGATGCCGCAGCAAGTCCTGGATACGCAGATTGCACACCTCGAACTTGAAGCCGCAATTGGAGGCTATGAAGCAATGGCTGAACGCAAAAAAGAAATTGCAGATGTTTATGCTTCAATTGCAAACCTTGTCAGCGCAAACCCGAATGAAATAGCTATTGTTGAAAATGCCACAGTCGGTTGGGCTATGGCCTTTTATGCTATAGATTTTAAACCCGGGGATCGAATTTTAACTGTAGAGGCGGAATATATTTCCAACTATGTGGCTTATCTTCATATGGCACGTGATAAAGGTGTGTCTATTGAAGTGATTCCTAGCGGCCAGGATGGTAATCTGTGTATTGATACTCTTGAAAATATGATAGATGAAAATGTAAAACTTATTTCTGCTACTCACATCCCAACGAACAGTGGCCTCATTAATGCAGTTTCAGATATAGGAAAAGTAGCTAAAAAGCATAATATTTATTTTCTGGTTGATGCCTGTCAATCTGTAGGACAAATGCCTATTGACGTAGATGAAATTGGCTGTGACATGCTCTCGGCAACAGGGCGAAAGTACTTACGCGGTCCTCGTGGAGTTGGATTTTTATATGTACGCAAATCAATTATCCAGAAACTTCATCCCCCTATTATTGATCTAAGAAGTGCGGATTGGCTGAGTTCCAATGAATATAAGTTAAAAGAAGATGCCCGACGTTTTGAAAACTGGGAAAGTAATTATGCCGCTGTCCTTGGTCTTGGTTCTGCAGTTGATTATGCCCTTAATTTAGGCCTTAATAATATCCAGTTACAAAATACAGAACTGGCCTCCTATCTTCGAATATGCCTGAAAAAAATAGATAAGGTTCATATACATGCTATCAGTGATCGCCAATGCGCTATCACAAGTTTTTATGTGCAAGATCAAACGGCTACAAATATTGTTAATGCATTAAGGAAAAATCATATCAACACTAGTGTCTCGGATCCAAGCAATACATTGCTAGATGCTAATAAAAATAAACTTCCTAGCCTTATTCGCGCGTCCGTTCATTATTACAATGATAAAAACGAAATTGATAATTTTATTAAGATTTTAAGTTCACTGATATAAAAAATTGATAATTCCTTATAAAAATTAATTTTATGTTTCTTCTGTTATATGGTGAGCAATCAAAAAGTCTTCCCCGCCATCTTTCCACCTAGACGCTCTAATACCAAAAACACTAGCAAGCTTATTATCACTTAAAATAACATCAGAAGTGTCTTGGCCAATCAGTTTTCCCTCGTCTAGCAATATTAGACGATCACAATAACGAAGCGCTAAACTTAAATCATGTATTACTACCATCACACCACTATTATTTTGGCTCAACTTTTTAAGTATTTCCATAACCTGTAGTTGATGTGCAGGATCAAGGGAGGCTACAGGCTCATCCGCCATTATATAGGGCGAACGTGTAGCCAGCGCACGGGCAAGCAGTACCCTTGCGCGTTCACCTCCCGAGAGGGATGTAACAAGCCTACCTTTTAAAGAAATGCAATCCGTTTTTACCATTGCGCTTTCAATAATTTCTTCATCATCTTCAGATAGTTTTTGCCATTGATTTAAATGCGGGACGCGCCCTAATCCCACAACACTATCCACTGTCAACGGCCAGTAAACTGGAGCACCTTGAGCAAAATAAGCCATTTTTTTTGCACGTTCTTTTAAAGTAAGGTTATCTATATTTTTATTATCAACCGATATCGTACCACTTTTTATTTCTAATAAACCTAATATGCATTTTAATAAACTGGTTTTTCCTGCACCATTTGGACCGATCAACCCAACCATTTCACCTCGATTAAGCGTTATAGTAACATCCTCAAGAATTGAGTTATTATTCATATCAAGATTAATTTTTTCTGTTTTTAAACACATCACCTCATGCCCTTACGTGTTTTATAAATAATATATAAAAATATTGGTGCCCCAATTAACGAAGTAACTACACCTAATTGCAAAGTTGCCCCGGGCATGGGAAGTCGTGTTAGCATATCAGCTAGCGTAAGTAATAAACCGCCCATCAGCGCGCTGGGAATTAAAATATCCCCTGGCTCCTTCGTAATTAATCTACGAACCATGTGAGGAACCACTAGGCCAACAAAACCAATACTACCACATACCGATACTGCAGCACCTACACTGATAGCAGAACCAATAACTACACGAAACTTAAGCATAGAAAGATTAATACCCATACTTTGAGCAGTATCTTCACCGACGCTTAAGGCATTTAGTCCCTGCCCAACATTAATCATCATAATCCAGCCAAACAAAATGAATGGAAGTGCCAAAAACAAGTCAGTCGTCGTTCTGTTTTCTAGGGAGCCAAGCATCCACATTATCATGTCACGAACACTCATAGGCGATTCAGCCAGGTTCATAACTAGAGAAACTCCTGCCATCGCCAATGAACTAATACCAATCCCAACAAGGATAAGCATCAGTACGCTACTTTCACGAACAGAAACAGCTAGCAGTATTAAGGTTGCAAGTAATGCCCCACCCATAGCAAAAATTGGTATAAATAAGGGCCAGACCAGCTGAACCCCTAAATGAATAGCTATCACTGCACCAAGAGCTGCACTTGCAGAAACACCTATAACACCAGGATCTGCAAGCGGGTTACGAAGCACACCTTGCAAAGCCGCACCCGAAACACCAAGTGCAGAACCAATTAAAATACCAAGAAGAACACGTGGAAGTCTCAGCTCACTAACTATAATTGAAACAGGGTCATTATTAGGACCAAATATCCCTTTTACTAGGTCCATAACCTCAAGGTCTACAGGCCCAATTGTTAAAGAAAGAAGGGATGCTAGGGTAAGGGCAGCAAGTAATATGATATTGCTGTTCATATTTTTGCTCATTTACTCACCTCTTTATCGCTAAATAAGCTGATTTTTTCATATACACTTGCCCGAATGTGTTCTGCAGCATCTACAATAAAAAGACCATTACAACTCAAGTAACTACTTGGTATATTAACTGTTGGTATATTTTCCATCATTTTGATTAAACTACTATGGCGGGCGAGGCTCCAGTTGGATTGCGTGACTGCCTCATCTTCAAAATAGCCAGTTATAAAAATATCAGGTGGGTCCATGATGAGGTTTTCAATGGGTAAATTTATCCAGCCTTTAAAATTATGAGCAGCTGCGTAACTTTCAAATCCCGATAACTTAATAATATCATCTACGGAAGTACCCGTCCCCGCCGTCACACCACTTGGTGTAATATAAGCAATTTTTAATTTACTGCGTGGTTGATTTTTGATTTTATTTATACGGCCAGCATAAATTTTATTAAATTGAAACGCACGATCTTTCTGCCCGAGAACCTTACCTGCCAGTTCTATATTTTTATATAAAGTTTCTGGTTTGTTGCCAAAGTTAAGTTCGATTAATGAGGCTCCTATTCTTTCGACCATTTCGCCCATGTTCATAGTTGCGGAATAAGTTTGCAAAACAACATCAGGCTCAAGCATAATTATCTCTTCAATGGTGCCTCTTGTCTTAGGAAAATAAAATGCTTTTTGACGATAAAAAGAATAAACATCTTCCGCTGCCGTTGAAATTGCAGCAACTTGGTTTTTATCAGCAAGAATTAAGACAATTTGATCCGAACAAAGGTCCAGCGATACTATTTTTGGAACGACATCACGTTGATTTTCATCTGCCCTAGAAGAGAATGAATAAAAAGATAACATTATAAAGATTACAAAAAAGAAAGTTTTTAGCAATCGAGTTATATGATCAATTTTTATCATTAAAACGTCTTTCTTAATCCCTTAAAGGTCATTAAAAAGTCTTTCTTAATCCCATAAAGAAAGACCTATCCGATGTACCGTAAGCTGGTATATATTGGTATTCTTTATTTAAAATATTATCAATCCGAGCATAAACAATCAAGCCTTCCAGTAATTCATAGGATGTACGAATATCTAAACGCGTCCAACTCTTTAATATTGTTCCGTCCAGTTGACCTTCATTTCCATTGTAGGTTACAAGCAAGGACGCTGATAACCTATCTGAAGGAGCCCATTGAATAGATCCTGATAAAAGGTGCTTTGGCTCTCTTATCAGAGGCGAAGTAACACTAGTTGTTTTGTCTTGAGCATCTGAGTAAGTATAGTTTGCTTTTATAAATATATTATCCGTTAAGTCCCCACTTGCGCTTAATTCTACTCCCTGCGAGAGTGTTTTTGCAATATTTTTATATCCTTTTGAATAACTAACATAAGTTATTTTATCATTTACGTTCAAGTGAAAATAAGTAGCCCCAATAGTAATCTTTTTATCAAAAAATGATTTTACTATTCCCATTTCAAATCCACTCGAAGTTTCGGGATTTAAATTTTTATTGATACCATTGCAGGTTAAACACTTAAATGTAAGTTGACTGATACTTGGGGCACGAAACCCTTGTCCCCAGTTAGCAAGTACTTTTGTATCAATTTTATTAAATTGGTAAGATGCCGTTACCCGTGAAGAAACATGACCACCGTATGTCTCATGATCATCATAACGCGAGCCAGCTGTCAGAACTAAGTCTTTAATAGCAGTAAAGGCAACCTCACTAAAAATGCTATTAATATCAAAACTTGATTGATTATTTCCATCAGATTTAGTTTTTTCATGTTGAGCACCCCAAGTCGCTGTCCAATCAGGATTTATTGTAAATACACCAAGATAATCAAAATTAGTTCGAATTCCTTTTGCTAGAAAAGGATCATAATTACCATATAGAGCCCTATCTATTTTTGAGTATTCAACTGATAGTTTATTAATTAGACGATCATCCAGTAAATTTAATTTTCCTCGAATTACAGCAGAAAATTGATCTGTATTATTCGTCTGTTTCTTACTGCCGTCAAATGGCACGCCAGTACTGAAGTTATAGTCGTCATAAAATCCATTACTATTTGAATAATTGCCATGGGCCTCTAATTTAAATATTTCTGATAAATTTGCTTTTATTTTCCCTGAAAAGCTGTAACTTTTTAACCCGTCAGGTTCTAAATTACCATCATTCTCGTCTGCCTTTGAAATTCCGTCCGTATTGAGACCGCTTGCTGAGATATTAAATCCTAACTTATCAGTACCGCCGTAAAAACTTGCTCCACCGCGGCGTGTATTGAATGCCCCCCCCTCGAGAAAAATTTTACCCCCCAAGCCTTCACCACCAGATTTTGTGATAACGTTAATAACACCCCCTATCGCATCAGAACCGTAGAGAATAGACTGTGGACCCCGTAATACTTCAATTCGCTTAATATTATAAGTATCTACCGCACCAAAATTAAAAGCACCACCAGGCGTTGAAGCATCATTCATCTGAACACCATCAATAAGAAAAACTGTATTATCACCACCAGCACCTCGGATTGAAATAGAGGCAGTACCCCCGAATGAACCGTTCTGAGAGATTGCTACACCAGGCAATGTTTCCAGAGCATCTAGCACGAATGATTGTTGACCTCTTTCAAGGTCAGCCTCACTTATGATAGAGACACTACTACCTATTTGCGAAAGTGGCTGTGGGCGTCTGTTTGAAGTTACAATTATTACATCGTCAGTCAGAACATCACTTTCTTGAGCGACTGAAAAATTTAATGTGGAATAAAAAAAGCAGGGTAAATAAAGTATTACTTTTAAAAGTATTTTAAATAAATTCATAACAAGTTCCATTAATTTTCCTCAGATGAGGATCTAAAATTAAATTTCATGGAGTTTGTCGTCGTATAAATTTAGACAACCTCCGTGTACAACAAAATATCACCTACACGGAAGACCGCTCTGTTTGGTTGCACCGACCAGCAGAAAGGGCAATTTGATGGCAGGTATCCTGACTTACGAATAAATTGTTTCGCTCACCTTCCCGGTTTTCCCAGTGGTATATTGAGCTAGCTCTTCGTTTACAGTTACGGGCATAGTAATGGAATTGATCATAGATGTGATCTCACCATTTTCCCTTTTCACCTTGCGTTTCACCGCAAGGAACCATCAGAGAGGTACTTAGCTTATCTGAAATTGAAAAACAACGGATAATTTAGTTTTAATGAATACTGATTTTAAGTCTGAAAGTTATTATGTTTTAGTATTACAGTATTTTTCTTTGACATTAAAAGACGATACACTCATGTTTAGTAAAAAATGGAAAATTAAAATGAATGACTACAAAAATAGAAGCTTTTTAGGGCTTACTCCTATATTATTGTTTGTCTTTCTTGTTGTTTTTTCAGGAGTTTTTGCTGAAAATTTTGAAGCAATGCCGATACTCGTAGCATTTATAATTACTGCAGGCTACGCACTACTACTCAATCCAAAAGGCGTCGCAATACCCTTCAGTAAAAAAATTGATATATTTTGTAGTGGCGGCGGTGAAAAAACCATTATTCTCTTGGTTGTCATATTTCTCTTAGCAGGAGCTTTTTATTCTCTCACGATCGATATTGGTGCACGTGATGCCACTGTAAATTGGGCGTTACGTTTTGTTCCAACTGCCTTTTTATTGCCTGGGCTGTTTATTATTTCCTGCTTTATATCTTTTTCTATGGGAACCTCTATGGGAACAATTACTGCCATTGTTCCTATTGGAATAGGCCTGGCTAATAAAATTGGTATACCAACCCCACTTGCCGTCGGTATTGTTATTGGTGGAGCAATGTTTGGAGATAATTTATCTTTTATATCTGACACAACAATTGCTGCCACACGCACCCAAGGTGTAAGGTTAAAAGATAAATTTAAGGCTAACCTAATTATTGCTTTACCTGCAGCTCTCATTACAGTCGTAGTGCTTATGTTTGTTGAATTTGACACCCAAGCTAATATTGAACTTGGTTCTTATAATTTTTGGTTAACTCTACCTTATTTTTTGATTATTATTTCCGCATTATTAGGATTAAATGTTATCATGGTCTTAGGAATAGGCATTAGCGCCGCCTGTTTAATTGGTCTGTCATTTGGTTCATTTAATATGTTAGGGATGTTACAAAGTATTCAAACTGGAATGGGATGGATGGAAGACTTAGCTATTATTGCCTTAATCATAGGGGGTATAGTCGCATTGATGAAATCCTATGGTGGTGTTGATTGGCTTATGGCCAATATTACTAAAAATATTAAATCGCGCAAAGGAGCAGAATTCAGTATCGCGGCTCTTGTTAGTTTTCTCGATCTAGCAATTGCCAATAATACTATCGCCATCGTTTCTGCTGGCCCCATAGCCAAAGACCTTAATCAACAATTTAAAATTGATCCGAGACGCACTGCAAGCCTGTTAGATATATTTTCCTGCGGCTTTCAAGGTATTGTGCCATATGGCGGCCAAATATTAACAGCAGCAGCGCTTTCTGGACTTTCACCACTGGAAATATCTCCGTATTGCTGGTACCCCATGTTAATCATTGTTTTTGGTATATTGGCAATTTTGACGGGCTTACCAAAATTCAGAGATACTGCCCGTGATGAATATGAAAAATCTATACTAATAGTCCCAAATTCTGAGGTATAAATGGCAAACAAATATCTTCTTGGTATTGATGTAGGAACTACTCAAATAAAGGCTGTTCTATTCAATATTCATGGACGTCAGGTCTTTTCATCATCACGAGATACCAGATTGATTAAAAGTGGTTCTTGCTCTGAGGTTGATATGGATGAACTATGGGAAGATGTTGCAGAAACGATCAAAAGTGTAGTACTTAAAATGGGATCCGGGTCAAAAATTTTAGCGGCTGCGGTTTCAGGTCAAGGAGAAGGCCTTTGGCTTGTCGATAAGGTGGGAAAACCAGTTGGACACGCTATTCTTTGGAATGATAGTAGAGCAAAAAATTTAGTGACAGAATTAGAGAATAATTCTCCTATAAGTAAAAGTATTCTTAAAATAACTGGTTCATCACTTTACCCTGGCGCAACAAGTGTTTTGTTGCGATGGTGGAAAGATAATAAACCAGAACAGATTGCTAAGGCTCATAATCTAATGTTTTGCAAAGATTGGATAAGGTACAAACTTACCAATCTAATCAGTACGGACACCACTGATGCATCCACTTCATTAATTAATTTAGAAACAGGAACAACCTCGGTTGAATTATTTGATTACCTGAAGATTAAAAATTTATTTCCATTAATCCCTAAATTATTAACGCCCTCAGAATATTCGGGAACGGTTACAAAATTTTCAGCCAATATTACTGGTTTGCCCATCGGTACTCCTATTGCTTGTGGAGCCTTTGATGTAGCAGCAACAGCTCTTGGGTGCGGAGCGATTAATGTCCGAGACGCTTGCGTGATTTTAGGAACATCTGGATGTACTATTGTCGTATCAGATATTCTTAAAAAGGGATCTAATGATCGATCCGGAATGGAAATGCACGCAATACCTGAGCGGTTTATTAAAGTGTCAGCAACAATGGCAGCCACTCCAAATATTGACTGGGTATTTGATCTTTTTAACTACGATAGAAATTTTAATAATATAGAGGCAGAGCTGGGCAAAGTCCCTGCCGGAAGCTACGGATTAATTTATCATCCATATATATCTTTATCTGGAGAAAGAGCGCCTTTTTATTCACCGGGTGCCAGCGCTCAATTTAGTGGAATAAATGAAAAAACTACCCCCCTCACTATGACAAGGGCGGTTTACGAAGGTGTAGCATTATCAATAAAAGACTGTTTAAAAAATCAAAGCCCAGAACGAATTTTTCTTGCAGGAGGTGGAGCACGCAGTTTATTTTGGGCAAAAATTATTTCAAACTGCACTAACCTTCCCGTTTTCATCTCTACCGAAACCGAGCTCTGCGCTCGTGGCTCAGCATTAATGGCTGGAATTACAGCAGAAATATATACGGATATAGATCATGCTATTAATCATATTAGCAAACCTAGTCGTATTGACCCCGAGCCCGATCAAGTAGAGGTTTATGATGAATTATTTAATAAATATGTGCAGATACAAACAAAAATGATGTCGGTCTGGAATTCATAGATCTACAGTTTTTTATAATTACTAATCATAAATTGGATGAAAAGCACCAAAAGCTCGCTCACAAAATTCACCAGGATCATTAAAACGTTGATTGCGATTTAATGCACTTATCTCAGACATTTCTTGGTCAGTAAGCGAAAAATCAAATAGTTGTAAATTTTCTAGTTGTCGCTTTGGGTTTGAAGATTTAGGAATTATGGAAACATGCCTCTGAATACCCCACCTTAGAACCACTTGTGCGGGTGATTTATTTAGCCTTTTTGCAGCAGATAAAACGACCTGTTCACTAAGAACATTATCAGAATTTTGAGCCATATTAAGTGATACATATGAAAGAGCTCCAAGGGGCGAGAAAGCAGTAACCGCGATATCACGTTCGCGACAAAGGCGTAGTAATTTTTCTTGAGTAAAATAGGGATGAACTTCTACCTGAACAACGGCCGGCTTTATCTTTGCATAGGATAATAAATCATGTATTAGGCCAGTAGAGAAATTACAAACTCCAATATTTCGAACAAGGCCCTCTTCTACAAGCTCCTCCATAGCTTTCCAAGTCTCAGAAATGGGTACGTTATCTAATTCCATCTTTGGACATTCTGCATTTAAATCATAAATCCAGTCAGCAGGGTAAAGTTGATCATGAGGAACGTGCTTTAAAGCAATTGGAAAATGGATAAGGTAAAGATCTAAGTAATCTACCTGAAGATCACTCATTGTTTTTAATAATGATGGGCGCACATGCTCTGCACGATGATCTGTATTCCATAGCTTTGAGGTAATCCATAACTCTTCACGGGTACACAGGCCCTCATCTAAAGCTTGCTTTATACCAATTCCAACTTCAGTTTCGTTGGCATAATCAGTCGCACTATCTAAGTGGCGATAACCTATCGAGATGGCATCTCGCACCCCTTTGGACGCCAAATCTTTCTCGAGTTTCCAGAGCCCCATACCAACCGTAGGCATTTGGCAATTTCCAATAGGTATTCTTTTTTTAACAACCATTCGCTAGCTCCTTTAGTGTCAGTCTTTCTTTGGCCAAACACCATAGCCTGATTTCATACGTTCCCGCACCTCAATCATTTCTTGAGCTGTCAAAATAGAAGGCTTTCCTATTTGACAGGCAAGGTGATATTGCTGACAAAGCGCTTCAAGTTCTCCCGCTCTCCATAAAGCTTGCTTTAGATCTCCACCGCAGGCGATCATCCCGTGAGTTCCCAGCAAACACCCCGTTCTATCTTTGAGGGCGATAAGTGCATTTTCAGATAATTCTTGACTACCATAGTGGGCGTAATCAGCACAACGAATACTATCGCCACCAAAAACTCCAATCATATAATGAACACTTGGAATATCCTTTCGTAACATTGAGAGTGCAGTCGCATAGATAGAATGGGTGTGAACAACTGAATGAATATCATCTCTTTCATTATAAATATCAGCATGAAATTTCCATTCCGATGACGGTCGGTGACGTCCAACTGCTTCACCTGATAATCCATCCCCGGGTAGCAATACAATATCCTCTGGTTGTGTTTCTTCATAAGGTAAACTGCTGGGCGTAATCAAAATCCCTTCATCTGTACAAACACTAACATTCCCAGATGTTCCCTGGTTCAGGCCTGAGCTATTCATCCACAAACAGGCATCAATGATAGACTGCCTTGTTTTTGTTGTGTTTTTTTGTATCATTACTTATTCCTAAAATTTATTTATTATCATGTATCCAACCTGCTAATGCTTTGGATATTGCATCGACTGCGACGTGAGCTGATGTTTTTGAAGCACCCGCAATATGTGGAGTGGAAAAAACTTTTGGGTGATGAATTAATGGGTCATCAATCATTGGTGGCTCCGGATTAAAGGTATCGAGAAATACTCCACCCACTGAACCTAATTTTAAATACTTCAATAGAGACTTTTGATTAATAAGTTCGCCACGAGCAGTATTTATCAATAAACAATTTGGCTTCAATTTAGACAAGAAACTTTCGTCGCACATGTTTGCTGTATCATCCGTCAGCCGCGTGTGAAACGAAACAGTATCGCTAGACCGACATAATTCATCAAGGCCAACTTTCATTATTCCTAATTTTTTATCTTCTTGCATTAACTCCTGGTAAGGATCAAAAAATATTACTTTTGCACCAAAAGCACTTAAAAGACGACCAACAATTTTTCCAATATTAGCATACCCAATAAGCCCTATAGTCATTTCTGAAAGTTCTAAACCCGTGTTTTCATAATGATAGTGGGTCCTTGACCATTCGTTAGCTTTCATCTCCTGAATTCCCATCGCAATTTTGCGACTTGTGCTAATAATTGCTCCAACGGTGAACTCTGCAACCGCACCTGCATTTCGTCCCGGTGCATTCGCTAAAAAAATATTACGCTCAATAGTAGCAGCCTGATCTACATTAACAGGTCCGCCGCGTCCTACACCGATGAATTTTAAATTTGGAAGCGCATTGATAACACGACGACTGATAGGCGCAATATGTACTAATAGTGCATCTGCTTCCCTTGCCAACTCAATAACTTGTTCTTCTTTTCCTGAATATTCCCTTATAGCATCGCCATATTCACCAGATACCATTGGCCCCGGCGGCATCTTATGAACGGTAAGATCAATACCATTTCCACAAAAATTAATTACCCTTTTTGGGAATAGTTCTGGAGCAAGGAAGAAGTCACCCAAGGCACAAACTTTTATAGTCATTAGCTTATTTTCCTAATCATGAACTGTCTAATTTAATAAAATCTTATGCCTAATATATTTAATTAAATCAACGTATTTAGCCGCTAAAAATTAAAAAAATACCCTAAAATAAAATATATATGAGGAAGTATTCTTGTTGACTTTAAATAGTTCAAACCTTGAGAACTTAAAAAGTAAGGCATAATGTATCAATAATTCTTTGGTTGAAACTAAAACACGAAAGTAATGGGTGTTATTGATGAGTGTGATATAATTCCCTATTTTCATCCGGGAGAGCCTCATTGTGTACTGCAATTATGTACCAATTTTAGAGGCTAAGCCTTTTGTATCAATGATTTTCCCAGCTTCGAAAGAAGTGGTGACCCCTACGGGAATCGAACCCGTGTTTCAGCCGTGAAAGGGCCGCGTCCTAACCGCTAGACGAAGGGGCCGTCCAAGGCAGTGGGTGGTTTCTAACCCTTCAGGAGTGATGGGTCAATATATTTTTTATAATTAGACTATCTTTTTTTTCAAAAGGTAAAAATTATGATTATTCCGCCGCATCATCGATAAATATCTCCGCAGAAGTACGGCCATTCCAATGGTTATTTCTAATAGTTCCTGCAACTTTAATAGTCTTTGAGCGGGAAGCCATAAGTAAGCGCCCTAGTGGCTTATCAGCACATCTAAATGCCATTGCTTTAACAGAGCTGCCATCTAATCCTTTTAAAGTGCATTTAACATGATCTTTTCCAACAATACCAACATAGGAAAGGTAAACATCAGAAAAAGCAAAGCGCGGTGCCGCATTTCCCTGCCCATAGGGACCCACTTGGTCTAGAATTTCAACTAAGTTAGAATTTATAGCGCCGATGCTGAGTACGCCGTCGAGTTTAAGTGAGAGTAGTGTTAGAGCCGCATCCACATTTACGACCAATCGTTCGCTCAAAAATTTATCAAGCGCGTCGATGTTTTTACTTTTCATACTCAGCCCAGCAGCCATGGCATGACCGCCGCCAGCTGTTAATATCTCTGATTGCCTTGCAGCCGTTATAGCTGATCCAAGGTCAACCCCCATGATGGAGCGACCAGAACCTTTGGCATTTCCACTATCATCAACAGCTATGATAATGGTTGGTCGCCCAAAGTGTTCTTTAAGCCGTCCTGCTACGATACCAATCACGCCAGGGTGCCAGCCAACATCTGAAGCAACAATAATAGGTGGAACCACTCCGCCAACACCTATTTTTCTCTGCACCTGAGACATAGCATCTTCCAATACCATAGCTTCAATTGCCTGCCGTTCTGCATTATAGGTGTTAAGTTCGTTTGATATGTTCTGAGCCTCTAGAGCATCATCGGTGCTTAATAGAATAGTTCCCGATTCTGAGCGACCCACACGGCCACCAGCATTAACTCGCGGACCAAGTAAAAAACCAGCGTGATATGTTCCTAGTGGCTCATTTATGCCCGCCACGTTACTAAGGGCCTTGAGGCCCTCATTCCGTCGCTCCGCCATGACTTTAAGTCCTTGTGAAACAAGTGCCCGATTAATTCCAACTAGCGGCACTACATCACAAATCGTACCAAGTGCAACAAGATCAAGCCATTCAATTATTTTAGGCTCACTAATTCCTTGCTCTTCATACCATCCACGGTTTCTAAGCTCACGATTAATACCAATGATAGTGATAAAACTTACACCAACGGCTGCAAGTTGGCCGTAACCTGGTTCCTCATCAAGCCGATTAGGGTTAACCACTGCGACTGCATCCGGAAGCTTTGCTTCAGCCTGATGATGGTCAATCACTATAATATCTAATCCTGCATCTGTTGCCACTTTAAGTGGTTCAAAAGAGACAATACCACAATCAACCGTAATCACTAAATTATGACCTGTAGATTTAAGTCCAAGAAGTGCGTTGGTATTAGGCCCATAGCCTTCAGTCATACGATCTGGAATATAGGCCGTAATATTTTGATTAAGAGATTTAAAAAAGCGTTTGAAAATAGCTGAAGAAGTTGCACCGTCTACATCATAATCACCAAAAACAGCAACCTTTTCTCCAGTCATGATGGCGTCGGCAACACGAATACATGCTTTATTCATATCCTTAAAATGTGAGGGGTCTGGAAGCATTTTTTTAAGGGTCGGTTTTAAAAAAATTTCTGCATCAGCTATATTAATACCGCGACCAGCAATAACTCGAGCGACAATTTCCGGCAAATCATGATTTTGCACAATAGCCTGAATAATACGGTGTTCAGCAGGTCTCGCCACCCATGCGCGTTCAGTAACCGATTTTTCCACAGCCAATATGAGGTCAACCTTGGCTATGGAAGTATTATTGTTAGTCATTAAACCTAGTCTATTTTAATTTCGCGATTATGAACCGTCTTAATACTGCGAACTGTTTTTGATGCTGAACGCATTACTACTGTATCCGTTGTGTACCCTTTACCGTCCAAAGTACTGTGAACACCACGAAGAAGTGTACCATCTGTAACACCGGTAGCTGCAAAAATAACATCACCTGCAGCCATTTCCTCAGTTGAGTATTTACGATCAAGGTCCTTAATACCCCATTTCCGTGCACGGGAACGCTCAGTATCATTGCGAAACGTCAAGCGCCCTTGAATTTGACCGCCAGTACATCTCAGCGCAGCAGCTGCGAGAACACCCTCAGGTGCCCCACCAGAGCCCATATAGAGGTCAACAGAGGTATCGGGATCAGTTGTATCAATAATCCCAGCAACATCGCCATCACCGATTAGTTTGACACGAGCACCTGTAGCACGAATTTTCTTAATCATGTCCGCATGACGCGGACGATCAAGAACACAAACCAGCATATCACTAACCTGACGACCTTTGGCACCTGCAACGGCTATTATATTTTCATCAACACTTTTATCAAGATCAACAATACCATTTGCAAACCCTGGCCCAACAGCAATTTTATCCATATAAACATCAGGCGCGTTAAGAAGATTGCCTTTTTCAGCAAGAGCAACAACTGCTAAAGCGTTTTGCATCGCCTTTGCTGCTATAGTTGTCCCTTCAAGCGGGTCCAAGGCAATATCTATTTCAGGTCCCTCACCTGTTCCTACCTCTTCTCCTATATAGAGCATCGGCGCTTCATCGCGCTCACCTTCACCAATCACAATTCGGCCTTTAATAGCTAGGTTATTCAATTCGTTACGCATGGAATCAACTGCAGCGGCGTCAGCGGCCTTTTCATCACCCATACCAACAAGTTTTGCCGCAGCAATAGCAGCAGCCTCAGTGACACGTACGAGCTCTAGTACAAAAATACGATCTAAAGTCGATTTAACAGCCATAATTTATTCCTACTTTATTATATAAAAAATTTACTAAATTTATCTGAATATTATAATTTTTCAATTCTAATAGATAGCGGTTCTTCTAGCACAGATGAAAGCTTATTGATACGATTAAGTACATCTTTCAATGTTGTTTCTGTTATTATGTTTGTCACTAAAATTACATAAATAGTACCGTCCCGATCAGTGGTCTTTTTTAACATAGTTTCCACACCGATACTGACACTCTTTAAGTGCAATTTTATGTCCGCAAGAACAGCGGTATCATCCTCAATAAGAAACCTAACATAATAAGCTCCCTTACGCTCACTAATAGAAACTGCTTTTGCTTGTGTAAGTTTTGAAGCAGGTTTAAAAAAAGCTGGGCGGGTATAACCACGAGCTATATCGATGAGATCAGCAACAACGGCCGAGGCTGTTGGCCCCTCCCCAGCACCACGTCCCTGATAAAAGGTTCTATCAATAAAATCACCATCAACCACCAGTGCATTAAAACCATCCATAACGCCCGCTATAGGTAAATCCCGATCAATCATCGCTGGATGAACCCTTTGAGATAAAAAACCTTTATCATATTCAGTAATACCAAGAAGTTTAACGCGATACCCAAGTTCCTGAGCACATTCAATATCAATAGTTTCTATATTTCGGATACCTTCAACGTAAACATTATCAAAGTCAGTTTTGGTTCCAAATGCAACACTACTCAAAATAGCAAGTTTATGAGCGGCATCAATCCCGTCAAGATCAAGCGAAGGATCCGCTTCAAGGTAACCTAATTCTTCTGTTTCAATAAGAATTTCTCTGTAAGTAAGACCTCGTGATTCCATCTGCGAGAGCATATAGTTTGTTGTACCATTCATTATACCGTAAACTAAGTTCAGCGCATTGCCAGCCAGGCCCTCACCAACTACCTTAATAATTGGTATGCCACCAGCTACAGCAGCTTCAAACCGAAGAGCCACATTATTTTTCTGTGCTAATTCAGCAAGTTGTGCACCGTGGTGAGCAATCATTGCTTTGTTAGCCGTAACAAGAGACTTTGAATTGTTAAGGGTGTTTTTTGCAATATCAAAAGCAACACCGCCTTCTCCACCAATAAGCTCAACAACAATATCCACGTCGTCACTATCTGAAATTTTTCTAACATCTTCTGCCCACACATAGGCGCTGATATCAATACCCCTATCTGCAGCCCTATTTTGTGCACAAACGGTTGTTATAAAAATTTCGCGTCCGGCACGGTCGGCTATTAATTTTTTGTGCTGTTCTAGAATTTTTATTACACCAACACCAACATTTCCAAGCCCCGCAATAGCTACTTTTAATGGACTACTCAAAATTTAATTCCTGTTCTATTTTTTTCATATATTTATCGCTTTATTAAAAAAGTACTAAAAAATTTAGCCTAAGAAACGAATTGTGAAATAAACACAATTATTATCGCGACGGGGCATAAAAATTTAATAGCCGTGTAAAGTAATTCGACATTACTTTCCTCGGCACCAAATGCTAAAATAACGTTTTCTTTCTTAATCACCCATCCAACAAAGATTGCTGTAAATAGTCCGCCTAAAGGCAAGCCAACCTTATTGATCCACCAGTCAAAGCTATCAAGTAAATTCATTCCAACAATTTGGACATCTTCAAGTAAATTGGTGGAAAATACTGAGAGCATCCCAACAGAAAAGATTGCACCTGTTACAATGGACGCTGCTTTTGAGCGCTTTAAATTATGAAACTTATTGAGGTAACTAACCATCTGCTCCATCAGCGCCAGTAGCGTCGTAAAGCCAGCAATAGCAAGAAGTATAAAGAAACCAGCTCCTAAAATTCCGCCATATTCCAGCTGTCCAAAGGTAACCGTCATTGTGTTAAACACGAGTGCTGATCCTACATTTGGCTCCATTCCAAAACCAAAAACGATTGGAAAAATACATAGCCCTGCAAAAACTGCTACACAAGTATCAGCTATACAAATTATAAAGGCTGATTTCACAATCGATGTATCCTTCGGTAAATAAGCACCAAAGGTCAGCATAATACCAAGAGCAATACCGATTGAAAAAAACGCCTGACCAAGCGCACTTACTACTACGCCGATATTTACTTTAGAGAAGTCAGGAGCAAATAAAAATTTCACCCCTGCACCAAAATCACCAATAACCCCAGCCATAATAATGAGCGCTAAAAGTAAACAGAAAAAAACTGGCATCGCAATCGAAGTTATTTTCTCTATACCCTCATTAAGCTCACTAGATAAGATATAAGCACAAACCGCCATAAAAAACCCATGCCAAAATGTAAGTTTAAATGGGTTTGATGAGTAACTTGCATAAAGCTCAACAGCACCATCAGGTGTTATACCTGCAAAGCTTCCCATCACAGCTTCAAAAGCGTAGGCACCCGTTGTGCCTGCTATAACACTATAATAAGAGCAAAGAATAAATGAGCTCGAGGCAATAAACCATCCAACATATTTCCAATTTACAGACTTATTTTCAATCTTTGCAATATGGCCAAAGCTAGTTATGGCACCCTGCCTTCCATATCTACCCAACATAGTTTCAGCAGCAAGAAGAGGGAACCCAATAATAATAACAAAACCCGCATAAATTATCACAAAAGCTGCACCGCCATTTTGGCCCGCCTCAAAAGGAAAACGCCAAATATTACCAAGCCCTATTGCACCACCAACGGCTGCAAATAAAAAACCCGTTCTCGATTTCCAATGGCTACTCATTTCATGTTTCTTACCAATAGCCATATTATGATTCCTTATTGTTTTGCTGTTTTATTTTTAATTTTTGTCTAGCTTCATGCGCTTCATTTGTCATTGCGAAAATTTCTCTACTTTTAATTAGTAGTGCAATTAAATTAGGGGCCGCTAAAATCCCTAATGTTGCTAATCCAAACGCCCAAATTGTTGCAAAGTTACCAACGCATCCGGCGAAAACAAATCCAACACTGAGTACCCGAAAGACTGTTTTATATTTTTCATGACTTAAAAATATTCCGGCACGTTCAACATATAAACTCCAAGCGATAATAGTTGTAAAAGAAAATATAAGTTGGCCAATAATCACCACATATCCGCCACCAGGAAGACCGGCAGCAAAGGCCTGTGATGTCAACACAGCTCCCGAGTTACCATCATCGCCAAACATCCATGTACTTTGAACCACACCACCTACATCGATTTGCACAGTTAATATAATTAACGCAGTGAATGTACATATTATAATTGTATCAATAACCGTTCCAAGCATTGCAATTTCACCCTGAACAATCGGATCCTGTGTTTCAGATGACGCATGGGCAATGGCTGCACTACCAGTCCCCGCCTCATTGGAATAAAGTCCCCTTGAGACGCCCTGTTGAATAGCTGCGGCAATCAGCGCACCTGAAAAACCCCCAACGGCCGCTGTTCCATTAAAGGCTCCATCAAAGATTAACCCAAATGCTGCAGGAATAGCTGACACATTTGAAATTAAAATAATTGTTCCACAAACTAAGTATAAAATAGTCATTGTTGGAACAGTAACCTCAGCCATTTTAGCAATTGATTTTATGCCACCAATAATCACCACAAAAACAAGTATTGATAGCAAGACCGCCGTTACCCAATTGTTAACGCCAAAATTTTCTGAAAGTACAACTGATATTGCATTAGCTTGCACCATGTGCCCGGTTGCTAGGCCCGCTATAACCATCATCACAGCATAAGAGGTTCCAAGAAATAACCATTTTTTCGATAGGCCAACTTTAATATAATACATAGGACCACCTATCAGCAAGCCATCTTCACTACGCTCGCGATACTTAATAGCCATCAAACCTTCTGCATATTTTGTTGCCATGCCACAAAAAGCAGTCATCCACATCCAAAAAATAGCGCCGGGTCCACCTATTAAAATAGCTGATGCAACACCTATTATATTACCCGCTCCAATGGTTCCTGAAAGTGCCGTCATAAGAGACTGCATCGGAGTAATACCATCATTAGCTTCTGTATGCGTATAAGCTTTTTTACTAAAAAGAGATTCAAACCCTGCTTTGAGGCGCCTAATTGGCATTAACCTTAAGCCTATGGTTAAATAAATGCCTGTTCCCAGTAATAGCGTTGGCATTGTTACATCCCATACTGCACCATATAGCTTGCCTGCATATTCAGCTAAGATCGCTTCCATTTATTGCTCCCAACAATATTTTTTATTATAAAATTAATTTGATTTTAAAGGGATCATAATTTAAAGCAACGGCAAATATGATCAACAAATGGATGTTAAATATTTTACGAATATTCGTCTAAATAATGTTTAGCAGTTTGAACATATTTTCCAGCACCTTTAGCAAATGCTTTATATTCATTCAAACTCAAGGCCCTTGCAAATTTTGCAGGTCGACCTCTCCACATTTCACCTGATCCAATAACTTTACCTGAGCTAAGTAGCGATCCAGCTGCGAGCATACCTTTATTTTCAACTAAACTGCCGTCCATTGTCATAGCGCCAAAACCAATAAAACCCTCATCTTCTATGCTAGTGCCATGGACCATGGCCATATGACCAATCAAAACATCATTTCCTATAATAGTATCATTTCCACCGCTATCCACATGAACTACGCTGCCATCTTGGATATTGGTTCGTTCACCAATCCTTATTTTACCAACATCACCCCGCAGGACACAATTAAACCAAATGCTACTCTCGCTACCAATTTTAACATCACCTATAATTCGCGCACCCGGAGCAATGAAGCAATTATCAGCTACCTCAGGCCATATTCCTTTGTATGGGTAGAGCATGCCCCCACCATTTGCTATTTTTCCAACTTGATCTAACATTATTTACTAAGTGCCCTTATAAATGTTTCCTCGTCGACATTACCCCCGCTTAAGACAAGGCAAACTTTCTTACCCTTTACATTAAGCTTCCCATGTATAACTGCTGCAAGTGCTACGCAGGCACCAGGCTCCACAACTAATTTTAATTTTTCCCAAGCATATTTCATTGCCACAAGCGTTTCATCATCGGAAACTGTAATTACCCCAGATAAATTTTCATTCATGATCTCGTAGGTCATGGGTTCAGGTTTGACGGTTAAAATGGCATCACAAATTGATCCTGATGCCTTAGGGTTATTTTCAATTTTCCCACTTTCAAGAGACCTTTGAACATCATTAAAGTCAGTGGGTTCAACACCGTATATTTCAGTATTTGGGCTTAGTTTTTTAACCGCAATCGAGCATCCGGATATAAGGCCTCCACCACCAACGGGGGACACGAAAAGATCAAAATTTATTCCGTGCTCCTTTGCCTGGTTAACTGCCTCTAAAGCAACAGTTCCTTGACCCGCAATAATATGAAAATCTTCAAAGGATGGAACAACAACACATCCTTTTTCATTCGAAATTTGTTCTGCTATTTTCTCTCTGCTTTCATTATCACGGTCATAGGTAATTACTACAGCACCAAAATCTTTAGTGTTTTGAAGTTTCATTTTTGGACTATCTTCCGGCATAACAATAATAGCCTTTATACCAAGAATTTCTGCTGATGCTGCTACTCCTTGTGCATGATTTCCAGATGAATAAGCAACAACACCACGTTTCTTCTCATCGTCACTAAGTCGTGACATGCGATTATAAGCGCCACGAAATTTAAACGCGCCAACACGTTGTAAACATTCTGCCTTAACATAGATATCTGAACTTAACTTTTCTGAGAGATGTTCACATCTTAGAAGTGGCGTCACAACAGCTTTATCTGCTATCTGGTCTGCCGCAGATAAAATATCATTGTAATCAGGTAAGTTTTTACTTGTCATAGTTTATAATTCTTCTTGTAAGTAAATTAAATATGACCAATAGATAACAAGATTTTTGACGATTTTACAATGGTAAAATTATTCCATACCAAATTTAATCATCATCTTTATTTTTTAGACATAATAACAGAAGACGCCCCTGACCAACAGTACTCATAAATCACTATACTTGAGAAAGACCAAACCCAATACTATTTAAGCGTGCAGCTAAATTAAAACTCCTTTACCCTTAAACTAAGCCTCCAAAACTTAATTTGTAAATCATATGGAATTATTCTGGATGAACTAACTCTTAAGATAAAGAGTTGGATTAACTGCTCTCGATCCTTTACGCATTTCAAAATGCAGTTGTGGGCTATCAACACGGCCTGTGCTGCCAACTTCCGCCACTGCTTGACCTCGAGCAACCTGTTGACCTTTGCGAACTAAAATTTTATTATTATGGGCATAAGCAGTAACCCAACCATTTTGATGCTTAATGAGGATGAGGTTTCCATAACCCTGCAACTTATTACTAGCGTGAACCACAACACCACTTTCTGAAGCCTGCACTGTTGTGCCTTGGTTTGCACGAATATTTACACCATCATTATGATACCCTGCTTTTTTTGGACCATAATTTGAAATAACTCTACCACGAACTGGCCACATAAAGCCCTTGCCAGCACTTCTTGCTGGCGGAACTATCGCAGCTTCGGGAGCAACCACTTTGCTTTGTCCAGGTATTTTAAGTAACTGCCCTACCACTAGTAAATAAGGCTTTTTAAGACCATTTACCCGTGTTAGATCATTCATTAAGATACCATTGGCACGCGATACACCATAAACAGTGTCACCGCGTTTAGCAGCATATAAAGACCCTTTGGGGATATTTAGACTTTGCCCAAACTTAAGAATATATGGTGGTTTAAGACTATTACTGCTGATCACCTCACGTACAGTAACTTCATAACGGCGAGAAATTGCAAAAACAGTATCTCCCCTGCTAACCACAACCTTAGAAGTAGTTTCTGGGGCCATCGGTTTATTGCGAACTATGTAATCAGCCTTTGTTTCTAAAGACGTTTTATTTACATGAGAATAAGGATATGGGCCTTCATTATTATAACCAAATGAACAAGCACTCAAAGCCACTAACACAAAAGCTAAAGTCGAAAGACATTTTATTTTTATAAGACGCGTCATAGGGAAATTATAGCAGCGTTTAGGATGAATGCACAATACCCGATAGCAGAGGAACAAATTTTACTGGAACACAAGTTTTAAAATCAAACTCGCCGCCTCGTCGAGTAACTCTTACAATATGTTGATCTTTTCCTTGTATACCAACAGGTATTACCATAATACCTCCATCTTTTAGCTGGTTCAAAAGTTTTTGAGGAATATCTTCTCCCGCTGCAGTAACAATAATACGATCAAAAGGCTCCTGCTCTTTCCAACCTTTAATTCCATTTCCAAATAAGGTTGTTATATTAAATAGTCGAAATTTTTTAAAAATTTCCTCAGCCGCAGTATAAAGTGGCAAATGACGCTCAATAGTGAAAAGACGCTTGCAGAGTTTTGCAAGGATAACCGCCTGATAACCTGACCCAGTTCCAATCTCAAGTACTTTATGACTCTTATTCACCTTAAGTTCTTGGGTCATGTAAGCAACAATATAAGGCTGGCTAATAGTTTGCTCACATTCGATTGGAAGGGCAGCATTTTCGTAGGCCTGGCTACGAAGGTATTTAGGAATAAAGTCCTCACGAGCTATAGAAGAAATAGTTGAGAGTACAATTTCATCGACTATTCCTAGAGCTCTTAATTTTTCAATAAGCTCATTTTTCTTAGATTCCAAATTACTATTCATCTAAATTATTGAACTTCCTCAAGTGGCTTTAATAACCTCTTGTCCTCGCATATATGATATTAATACCTCAGGTACAATTATGGAACCATCTGCCTGCTGAAAGTTTTCTAAAATGGCCACAAGAGTTCGCCCCACAGCAAGGCCTGATCCATTTAGAGTATGAACAAATTGAGTTTTTTTATCATTTTTTGGCCGCCATCGCGCCTTCATACGGCGGGCCTGAAAATCACCTGTGTTAGAACAGCTGGAAATTTCACGAAAAGCATTTTGACCAGGAAGCCAAACCTCTAGATCATAGGTTTTTCGGGCAGCAAAACCCATATCCCCAGCACATAACATAACAGTCCGATGAGGAAGCTGAAGTCTTTTAAGAACTTCTTCAGCAATATTAGTCATACGCTCTAGCTCAACTTCTGATTGCTCTGGAGTGGTAATACTTACCATTTCAACTTTTTGAAATTGATGAAGCCTAATCATTCCACGAGTATCACGGCCAGCAGATCCAGCTTCAGAACGGAAACAACTACTTAGACAGGTATACCTTAACGGTAGCTTTTCTTCTTCAACAATAGTTTCTCTAACCAAATTAGTAAGAGGCACTTCACCTGTTGGTATCAGATAATGATCGGAAGTCGTTTTAAAAAGGTCTTCTTCAAATTTTGGCAATTGGCTAGTACCAAAAAGTGCGTGATTACGAACTAGGAGCGGTACCGACACCTCTTCATAACCAAAATCACTGGTGTGCATATCAAGCATAAAGGCGGCCAACGCCCGCTCAAGCCTAGCAAGGTCAGAACGTAAAATTACAAATCTGGCGCCAGACATTCTTACTGCACCATCAAAATCCATCTTTCCTAACTCTTCACCAAGGTCGAAATGTTGTTTTGGTGCAAAATCAAATGACGGCAACTCACCCCATTGACGCACTACCACATTATCCTCCTCACCCTTTCCATTAGGGACATCAACATCAGGGATATTCTCAATCTGTGCAAGTTTATTGTTAAGCTCGGCACCAAGCACTTTCACTTCATCCTCAAGTACTCCCATCCGAGCTTTAAGCTCACCCACTTCATGAATAATTTCAGAGGCATTTTGACCCTTAGATTTAAATATTCCTATAGTTTTAGAGGCATCGTTTCGTCGCGACTGGCAATCCTGAAGTTCCGTTTGTTTAGCTCTTAAATCCTCATCTAATGCAATGAGATTCGCAGCTAAAGGCCTAAGGCCGCGGCGCGACCATGCGGCATCGAATGCTTTCGGGTTTTCACGAATGGCTTTTATATCAAACATCTTCTGCAGGCTGCTTTATTGTGAATCTAATAATAATTATCGATATTTCATAGAGCAGCAATACCGGCACTGCAAGTCCGATTTGACTGATGGGGTCTGGCGGGGTCATAAATGCTGCAAAGACAAAGGCTCCAACAATCATATATTTTCTTTTTGCTGCTAGGCCATCTGCAGTAACAAAACCAACCCGAGCTAGTAATAACAGAAGTACTGGTAATTGAAAACTGAGGGCAAAGGCAAACATTAATAGAATGGTAAGTGAGAGATATTCTTTAACAGCTGGTAGCGATTCGATCTGTAATTGCGCAGCATTTCCTAACTCTTTAGACATTTCTGCTGCCACACCAACCTCATAAGAAATAAAGAAGTTCCAGGCATTAGGAATAACTAAATAATAAGCAAGGGATGCGCCCATTACGAACAAAACTGGCGTACCAGCTAGAAACGGTAAAAATGCGCTTTTTTCGTTCTTATAAAGCCCAGGCGCAACAAACTTCCATATTTGCATTGATAGCATTGGAAAAGTAACTGCTAAAGCCACATAAAAACTAAGCCTAATATTTACAAAGAACATCTCCTGAAGACCAGTAAATATCATATTTGGCTCTTTTCCATTTTTTAATGCTACATCAACAAAAGGTTGAGCCAAGAATGTATAAATATCGCTAGCAAAATACATGCATATAAAAAAAGCCACTAGAATATAACCAACGCACCACATAAGCCTAGTCCGAAGTTCAATGAGGTGATCAAGGAGAGGCGCAGAGCTCTCTTCTATCTCTTCTTCTGCAACTTTTTCACCTTTGATAGGGTCACTCATCTTTTACACTCTTCGACTTTTTGTTTTTTTTCGCAGAATTTTTTAATGAGCTTTTTTTATTAGCCGCTTTGATTGATACATTAGCTTTCACCTTTGCAGCTGGTTTGATTAATTTCTTCGGGACGGTCTTATTAGTTCCCACATCGCCTTGATCTGGTTTTTTATTGATAGAATTGCCTTCCTTAACCTTATCGTCACCAGTCTTAATATCCGGTTTTAACGGAGCAACATAGTCCCCACCCTCATAATCAAATTCTTCATAATCAAATTCTTCATAATCAGAAAACTTCCCTGACTGATCAGCATCAGGTAATTTCTTCTTACTCGTATCATCAAGAGAAATGTTACCAGCTTCATTGAGCTTGCGCGTCACCTCGTCAAGTTCAACCTCATCGGCCATTTTTTTGACGCCATCCTGAAATTCTCTACCCATTTCACGCACTTTACGCAGCATACTCATGCCACCACGAATAACTTTGGGTAGGTCTTTTGGCCCAACAAAAATGATGCCAAGAACCGCGACAATAAATAGTTCCGGAAATCCAATATCAAACATTTATGCTTCTGACCTTAAATTATAAAAGAATTAATTCGCTTTTTTTGAAGTTTTCTTTTTGCTTTTAGGAGCAACAGCGTCAGGCTTTTCTTCAAGGTTTATTTGATCAACAGTTTCATTTGGCTCATCATCATCCGCGATGCCTTTTTTAAAGCTTTTAATACCTTGAGCAACGTCACTCATTAGACCAGAAATTTTTCCTCTGCCGAATAAAAGAACTACAACAACAACAATTATTACTAGTTGTGGAATACCAACATTTCCCATTATTTTTTCCTTCAAAATTACTAGTTAACCTGTACACCGTACAGAAAGTTTTTCATGCAAAAGATCAACGATCTTAGTTAATAAATCAATAGAAATATAATAAAATCAGACGATTTCCTGATCCTTAGAACTGATTTCTTCATCATTCATAGGCAGGTCGGGTTGCTCTTCATCCATTTCATCATCACTTAAAAGGTTAAGTCTGGAAGTATTGACATTATCCAAAAAACCCGCTGCTTTAAGCTCCAAAAGGCCTGGTAAATCTTTTACATTATTTAACCCAAAGTGTACAAGAAAATCTTCTGTTGTTCCGTAAGTCATTGGCCTACCTGGCGTTCTTCGTCTTGCAAGGGAGCAGACCCAAACGGCTTCCATAAGCACATCGAGCGTTCCTTTACTTACACTAACGCCACGAATTTCTTCAATTTCAGCGCGGGTTACTGGTTGATGATACGCGATAATTGCTAGTGTCTCTATCGCAGCCCTTGATAATTTTCGTTCCTTTTCTTCTTCTTTTCTAAGTAGAAAGGCTAAATCATCAGCAGTTTGAAACATCCACTTTCCAGCAACTTCTACCAAGTTTACGCCACAATTTTGATATTTTATTTGCAACTCTTGAAGAATCGCTTCGATATCACTACCCTCGGAGATCTGTTCCGCAAGGGCAATAGAAGATAGTGGCCGATTAGACGCAAATAAAAGTGCCTCGCAGATCCTCATTTGTTCATAATTATCCATTTTCATCTTCCTCCGTAAGGTTCTGCTTGCGACCACGAACAAATAAAGGACCAAATATTTGTTTTTGAACTAGGTCGGCTTTACCAACCTTAGCCATCTCAAGTGATGCGCTAAACATACTTGCTTTAATAGATTTAAAAAGTTGTTGGTCTTCTATATCTGTGGGCATGAATTGCTCAAGGTTAGTCCAGTCAAGGGCAAGCCCAAGCATATCAGAAAGCCTACTTATAGCTTGATCAAGTGTAAAAACATTACGCTTGAAAATATGAATATCGGCAACAGTTTCACGCGTTTTATGTTCTGCGTAAGCTTTAAGAAGGTCGTACATACTTAAATCATAAGTATGGTGACGGGTGATAACAACGGCCTCTGGCATGCCCCGGACAAACATATCACGGCCTATTTGGTTTCTTGACATAAGGATAGCTGCTCGCTCACGGACCGCATTTAATCGTTCCAACTGGTAGGTCAGTCTTGCAGCTAACTCTTCCGCCGAAATTTCATCTTCGTTTTCTTCTTCGGGTAGCAACAATCGTGATTTAAGGTATGCAAGCCATGCAGCCATTACCAAATAATCCGCGGCTAGTTCTAGACGAAGTGCCGTAGCCTGAGTTACAAATTTAAGATACTGCTTCACAAGGTCAAGAATAGATATTTGTTTTAAATCAACTTTTTGGGTACGGGATAAAGTTAGCAAGACATCAAGCGGTCCCTCGAAGCCATCAATATCAACGATAAGGCGCTCTTCTTCATCAAGACCATCCTTCTTCGTGAGGCGAGGGTCGGGAATCTCAAATTCTTCAATCTTATTTTCCAAACCTTTTTTCATTAAAACAATCTCGTCAATTGATCTGCCATAGACATTAGCGCATTAACTGGCGGACTGATAATATACTGAAAAACATTTAAATTTAAGCCCAAATAACTTCCACCCATAGGGATAATAAAAATAATCGCTATAATAATTAACATACCATATGGCTCAAGCCGACTAATTAACCCTGACAAAAATGGTGGTAGTATTCCAACAGCAACACGGCCACCGTCAAGTGGGGGAATTGGCAGCATATTAAAAATTGCAAGTATCGCATTTATATATACCATATAATATAGGTTAAGTCCCGCCCAGTCCTGGGCAAAAGTTGGCATATAACTTAAAAAGTTCATCAATAATGCAGCCACAACAATCAATATTAAATTGGCACCCGGGCCAGCTATTGCTACCAAAACCATATCACGCCGTGGCCTATTCAAGGCACTAAAATTTACAGGTACAGGTTTTGCATAGCCAAACAAAAATCCTGATCCAGAAAAAATTAATATCCCGGGTAGAAGCACTGTTCCAAAAAGGTCAATGTGAACAAGTGGATTAAAACTTACTCTTCCCATAGACTTAGCAGTATTATCACCAAGCTTCCAGGCAGTCCATCCGTGCGCAGCCTCATGCAGAGTAATTGCAAATAATAATGGTATGGCCATAACTGTTATGTTTTGAATGATTTCAGACATTTTTATTCATAACCCTTAACCGTCTCTAATAGCCAGTGGTATAATTTATTGTTATCAACATCCCCTGCCTTAACATTCTGGTTGAAAAAATAATTAAGTCTATTTTCACGCCCTAAGAGCTGATCCACCGTCGCCTCAAGGACAGCCCGTCGTTCTAATATGTCGCCGTTGCAGTGCACTGCTAGGTCGCACCCCGCCGAAAGAGCATCTAAGGCATTTTTTTCCGGTGTACCACTAAGAGCTTTCATAGATAAGTCATCAGAAAACAAAACACCTTTAAAGCCTATTTCATCACGAATAATATCACTTATGATCGTTTTAGATACGGTGGCACAATTAATCGGATCAATGGCAGTATAAACTACATGGGCTGTCATCGCACAAGGTAAGTAGTTTAAGTATGAAAAAGGGATAAAATCGGTCTTTCTAAGGTCATTTAAGGATGCTTTTACTACGGGTAATTTTTTATGGCTGTCCACATCAGCACGGCCATGTCCAGGAAGATGCTTCATTATTGGAATAATACCGCCATTAATCATACCTTGTGCCGCTGACTGCGCAAGCACGGATACTTTATCAGGGCAATCGCCGTAAGCCCGATCCCCGATCACTTTATCTGCACCGGAATAGAGCAAATCTGCAACAGGATAACAATTAACTGAAATACCCACTTTTGATAGATCATCAGCCATTAGTTTTGCTTGAACTTGGACTGCAGACGAAGCAAGAGTTGGATTAGTTTCATAAAGTTTTGAATACACCCCTGCCGAAGGATACGCTGGCCAGTTGGGCTGGCCAAGCCGCGCGACACGACCACCTTCCTGATCAATAAGTATTGGTGCATTATCAAAACCTATTATTTCACGCATCTCAGCGGTAAGAGCTTTTATCTGCTCTGGATTTTCACAGTTTCTCTGAAAGAGGATGAAGCCGTATGGAGGCAGTTCGCTAAATAATGCTCTTTCCTCAGCACTAATTTCAAGGCCTTCTACATCTGAAATAACTGGATGATACATCTATTTTGACACCACCATGCAAACTTGTTTTTTTTGGACTAATGAAGCACAAACATTGTCAGCTTCTTGACGACTAGTAATCATGCCACCACGTACTCTGTAGAGCACTCCTTTTGCTCCCATGTCCATTCTCATATAGGTAGGGGAAAGGCCTGCCAAGTCTATATCATTTTTCTTTTTAGCTTCGGTCCAGAATTCTTCGGCTTTGTTCCTTTCTCTAAAGGCGCCTATTTGTATCATATACTCACCTGAATTTATTTTTAAAGGCTGAATATTTAAAGTAGAACCTGATACTATATTCTTATTTTTTGTTGAAATAATTACATTTTTTAAAGGCTCCTCTTTAAACAACTTTGATTTAAAAGCAGGCCTTTTTAAAGGGATTTCCGCACTGGAAGCTATAACATTGTCTTCTTCACGGGGAATATTATCTACCGTGTCGAACACTTCCATGTCCTGAAAACGAATTTCCTTACCTCCAGGCTCTAATGGTTTTACTTTTATAGGCGAATTGGCTGCCCTCACCACTGGGACTAGACCCATATTAGAAGGTTCAGTAGTATAGCTCATCCAGATAAGACCTCCGAACCCCCCCAGTACAAGTAAAGTAAGTAAGCTTAGAATAGCTCTTTTTTTAGAGGTTATATTATTTTTGGTAAGTTCTTCCGGTATAGGACGTAACCAAGATGCTTTATCAGAGTTGTTTTTGGTCAAGTTCTTTACCCTTTAATTAAATTTTACATTTCAGTTACCGGCTCAACCCCCAGAATATTAAGACCAGCGGCAATTATCTTGGAAAATGCCGTTATCATGGCGAGGCGGCTTAGTGTAACTTCTTTATTATCATCAATAATAAAGCGCAGATCAACCCTGTCATTACCTTTATTCCATAAAGCATGAAATTCGGAAGCTAAGTCATAAAGGTAATATGATATTCTATGTGGCTCATGTGCAAGGGCAGCACTTTCCACGACCCGAGGCCAATTAGTCATAGTCTTAATAAGTTTGAGCTCACTTTCATCAGTAAGAAGTGATAAATCTGCTTTTATAATATCAATGCTTGCAAACGCAACCGCCGCCTTGCGAAGAACCGAACATACTCTGGCGTGGCTATACTGAACATAAAAAACTGGATTATCTTTTGATTGCTCCGTAACACGAGCAAAATCAAAATCAAGCGACGCATCGTTTTTTCTAGTTAACATAATAAAGCGAACCACATCTTTGCCTACTTCTTCGACTACATCACGAAGTGTAACAAAGTTACCAGACCGTTTTGACATTTTAATTGGCTCGCCGTTACGAAGTAATTTCACCATCTGACACAGACGCACATCGAGTGTGGCCTTACCATCTGAAAGAGCAGTTAGCGCCGACTGAACTCGCTTTATATATCCACCGTGATCTGCACCCCATATATCAATTTGGTTATTAAAACCACGGTCCATCTTATTTTTATGGTAAGCAACATCAGCGGCGAAATAAGTCCAGGAACCGTCTGATTTCTTGAGTGCTCGATCTACATCATCACCAAACTTCGTTGACCGAAATAACGTTTGGGGGCGTTCTTCCCAATCATCCGGCAACACACCTTTTGGTGGCTTTAAAGTACCTGTGTAAATCAAATCTTTTTCTTTAAGTTGTTCAAGACCTATCTGAATACCACCATTTTCATGAAGTGATTTTTCGGAAAAAAAGACATCTTGTTTAATTCCAAGGGTTTTTAAGTCCTCCCGCACCAATTCCATCATGTTACTTGATGCAAAACTACGTATTTCAGAAAGCCACTCGCCCTCAACTTTATTTTTAAATTTATCACCGTACTTTGCCGCGAGCGCTTCCCCAACTGGGATCAAATATTCCCCGGGATAAAGACCTTCTGGAATTTCGCCCACTATTTCTCCAAGTGCCTCTAAATATCTTAAATATGTGGAGCGAGCTAGCACATCAATCTGGCCACCAGCGTCATTAATATAATATTCTCGAGTAACATCAAAGCCAATATAATCCAGCAGAGTGGAAAGTGCATCACCAAAGACGGCACCTCGACAATGACCTACATGAAGGGGGCCCGTCGGATTAGCTGAGACATACTCAACATTAACCTTTTTATGGTCTCCGTAGTTGCTCCTACCATAATCTGAGCCTTTAGAAAGGATTACTGCAATTTGGTTTTGAATAAATGCATCTTTAAGGCGAATATTGATAAAACCTGGTCCAGCAATTTCGACGGTTTTCACATCATCATTTAAACGAAGGCAGCCTGCTATCAATTCTGCAATATCACGAGGTGCCATTTTAGCACGCTTAACTAAAACCATAGCCGCATTAGTAGAAATATCGCCGTGGCTCACGTCTCGCGGAGCCTCTGCTGTAATGTTACTGAGATCCATTCCTACGGGAAGTTTTCCAGCCTCACTCAAAGAAATAATTGTGTCTCTGATGTTTTTTTGAAAGTCTTTAAATATATTCATAATTCAAACGTTGATGTATCAAATAATCTTTTATGTTCAAGTAACGCAAACCTATCAGTCATCCCGGCAATAAAGTCAGCTACTAATCTAGCCTTTTCGATTTCTTTTTTACCTTCAATTGCTTGTCTCCAATCTGTTGGCAAGCAATCTGGTTCATTCAAATAAAGTGTGAAGAGTTTATTTACTACTCTGCGCGCCTTACTAGACATCCGGTTCACTTTGTAGTGACGATACATATTCTTCATTAGAAACTTTTTCAATGTTTTATCTTGATTTTTCATCTCTACAGAAAAACCAATGGTCATCTTTCCTGCATTTCGTATGTCACTTACTGTTGTTGGTTGCAGCGCCCTTAGATTATGCTGACTATTAATAATTACATCATTAATCATTTGACCTATAATTCTTCGTGTCACCTCATGCTGCTCGCGACTCGCATCTAATTTTCCATGCATTTTCCTAACCTTTAGGACATTAACATGGACCAGCGGCACTTCTTCAAGCTGTTCAAGGCTGATGATACCAGCCCTTACTCCATCAGCTACATCATGACTATTATAAGCTATATCATCCGCTATTGCCGCCACCTGCGCTTCAGCGCTGGCATATGTATGAAGCTCAAGGTCATGAATATCATTATATTCAGTAAAGTTCACGTGTAAGCCTGAGGGTCCATTTTCTTCGCATAATGGTCCATTATGTTTTGCGAGTCCCTCCAATGTATCCCACGTCAGGTTAAGACCTGAAAATCCCGCATATCTATTTTCAAGTTTTGTCACAACGCGCAGTGACTGGGCATTATGATCAAAACCATTATACGGTTTCATAGCAGCATCTAGAGCCTCCTCACCGGCGTGGCCGAATGGAGGATGACCAAAATCGTGGGCAAGCGCTAATGCTTCAGTGACATCTTCGTTAAGGCCTAAAGTTCTTGAAATACTTCGAGCAATTTGCGCTACCTCAATTGAATGAGTTAGTCGTGTGCGATAATAGTCCCCAACATGATGAACAAAAACCTGCGTTTTATGTTTTAGGCGGCGAAATGCTCCCGAATGAATAATACGATCTCGGTCTCGTTGATAAGCTGAGCGATTATTGGGACTTTTTTCATCGTGAAGACAGCCTCTGGTATGCTCAGGAAAAAGAGCGTAGGGAGCAAATTGAGGAGTAGGGATAAAAATTTCGAAATCAGACATACATCATCCACATGTTTTATATAAAAAATAGTTTAGTTGGTTTTTATCATAAGCATAATTCTAAATTTTTAAAGTTCTCAAAAATATTAATTTAATTTTTCATTTTTTTGTTGCTATTAATAATTATTATCACTAAACAATTCCTATAACTATTGACAATTCATTCATTTAACATACATATAAAGAAGTTAAATATAATACTTAAAGTCTCAGGATCACCATTATGACTATCGAAAACTCGCCTGTAAGCTTAAGCGCAAATGCTGCAAAACGCATTAATACACTCGTCAAAAGCCAAGGTAATGATAATCTGAAATTTCGCATAACCATTAATGGAGGCGGATGTAGTGGCTTTCAATACGATTTTTCTTTGGTTGAGGATAGTAAGGACGACGATCTAATAGTCGACCGTGACGGTGCTACGATGCTTGTTGATGGGTTATCAATAATGTATCTAATGGGTTCCGAAGTCGACTTCACTGAAGAACTAGCAGGTTCAATGTTTGTAGTAAAAAACCCAAACGCAACTGCCTCATGCGGCTGTGGCTCATCATTCGCAGTATAATTTATGAAAATTGCTTCCTGGAATGTAAATTCGATCAAAGCGCGTCTTCCTCGTGTAACAGAATGGTTATCTGAATTTCAACCTGATGTTGTCCTTTTTCAAGAACTTAAATGTATAGACGATAATTTTCCTAGAATGGAAATTGAAGACCTTGGGTATAACGTAGCAACTCATGGTCAAAAAACTTATAATGGCGTGGCTATTCTTTCCAAATATCCAATTGAAGATGTGATGGTAGGCCTACCTGGGGATGATGAAGATGAGCAGGCGAGGTATTTGGAGGCAACAGTAAATAACGTTCGAGTAGCAAGTATTTATTTACCAAACGGAAATCCCTTTCCAGGACCAAAATTTGATTACAAAATTGCCTGGATGGATAGACTAGTTGCGCGAGCCAAGGAACTTATAACACTCGAGGAATATTTAGTGCTTGGTGGAGATTATAACGTCTGCCCCAAAGATGAAGACTGTTATGATACAAACCGTTTTGCAAACGATGCCCTAATGCAACCAGAATCACGTGATCGTTATTTCACACTACTTAATCTCGGGCTTACTGATGCATTGAGGGTGTTTTATACCAGCGGTAACAATTATAGCTACTGGGATTATCAGGCCGGTGCATGGCAAAAAGATAATGGTGTACGAATTGATCACCTATTACTCAGCCCAACCGCTGCAGACAAACTTACTAAATGCGATATTGACCGCACTCCCCGCGCAAAAGAAAGACCCTCAGATCACACCCCAATCTGGTGTGAGCTCGATGTTTAAAATACCCTTTAATTATTATCCCTATTCTTAACTAATATCTGCGATTACGCGTCTTAATAATTTAATAGTGGCGTGAATACCGTCATATTCACTTAAACTGTTTCCTTCATACTCGATACCAAGGTAACCAGAATAACCGCTATCAGCAACAATTCTGAGTAAACGGTCGAAATCAATATCTGGCTCATTTCCATTTTCATCAAAATTAAATGATTTTACACTAACCGCTTTAGCGTAGGGCATTAGCTCCTCAACACCGAGGTACTTGTCATATTCCTCGCTTTCACTGATTGTGAAGTTTCCAAAATCTGGAAGTGTCCCTACACGCGGATGATTTGCAGTTTCCATGACTGATACCAGCCATTTTCCATTACTTGAAAGCCCACCATGATTTTCCACAATAATATTGATATCAGCTTTATCTGCATATTCAGCAAGGCGCACAAGACCATCAGCTGATAAATCACGCTGTTCCTCCCAGGTGCCAAAACTTTGAGCATTGACACGGATGGAATGACATCCAAGATATGCAGCCGCATCAACCCATTGATGATGTCTTTCAATAGTTAACAACCTTTCTTGCGCGTCAGGGTGACCAAGGGCGCCCTCCCAATCACACATAATCAATAAATTTTTAACCCCCTCGTCATCGGCTCTAGTCTTAAGATCTAATAAATATTTTTCGTCTCGCGCCCGATCAAAAAAGAAGGTATTTACGTATTCGATAGCACTTACATTAAATTTTTGCCTAGCTAAGCGAGGGAAATCTAAATTACTAAGATCCCCTTTGAGATATGAGTTTAAATCCTTGCGGTAAGCTAAACGCCTAGACGCCTCATTTTTAAAACTACCCGCACCAGAACCAAAAATATGCTTATGAATTGACCACTCAGCAAGTGATATTTGAAAATTTGTCTTATTTTTTTTTATTTTTTCTTTCGTACAACCACTTAATGAAAGAGACGTTCCCAAACCTGCAATCACGAAACCTGACTTGGATATAATTTTTCTGCGTGTGTAATTCTCATTCATTAATTTTCCCCAAACTTAATCGATGTTAATTTTAAATGGCGTAAAGGCTGTCTTATTATCGAATATATCAACATTTTCAACACGTTTTAGAAAATTCACAATTTTGTAAGTCACCGGCGTTAGAATAGCTTCCCATCCAACTTTAATTAGGTAGTTAGATAACATAACGGTAATAAGAATATTATTTTCCCAAATACCGTAAAAGGCTACAGGGTAAAAAATCAAACTATCTGACCCTTGCCCCAAAATAGTTGAGCCTATGGTGCGGGTCCAGAGATACTTTCCTTGCGTCCATATCTTCATTTTTGCCATTACATAGGCATTAATCATTTCACCAGCCATAAAAGCTAATAATGAGGCTAAGACAATACGAGGTACCTGTCCAAAAATTAGGACATAAGCTTCCTGCCCTTCCCAACCTGGTGCGGCTGGAAGTTTAACAATGATATAACTCATCAAACTAGCAAAAAAGACCCCTACAAAGCCAACCCAGATCACTTTACGGGCACGGGCGTATCCATAAACTTCCGTTAGCACATCACCAAAGACATAAGACAAAGGGAAAAAAAGAACCCCGGCACCATAAATAAACTCTTTACCAAAAAGGGTAGCCGTTGCAAGTTTAGCTGGACCTATAATATTTGAACAAATCAGAACCGTTACGAAGGCAGCCATCATTAAATCATAATATTTGAATTTTTGACTAGGGATTTGCAAATTTTTAAGAACCTCGATCCTGTTACTTTAAGAACCAAGCTGATCTTAAAGTAATCCTTTTGCACACTAACTTTCCCTAACATTAGCATGTCTCCAACAAGTGTAACATATGACATAATTTTTTATATAAAAAATTAGCATTATTGAGAGTTAATAACTTTCCGGAGGTTAATTTAGCTTCGGTAAATTAGTATTATATTAAAAAACATAATACTATTGTTAAATTTCTCACCCTATGTAGAATAATATGACCACCTATTAGACATTTATTATATCGGATCAGCTATTGAAATCATACGAAATTATGGACCATGAAACACTCGAACGTGAATATAGTCCCAGCAGCTGTATTGACGATATTATGGTCTACATTGAACAATATATTAATCAAAGTGCAACTGCTCGCGAGACACTAAAGGAACATATAAGGCCCAATATTAAATATGGTCCAGAAACTCGCTCGACTATGGATGTTTTTATTCCTGAAGGAGAAGGCCCCTTTCCAGTCCATATTTTTATTCATGGAGGTTACTGGCAGGAACTCTCTAAAGACGAAAGCTCATTTGCAGCGCCTAACTTCCTCGACCATGGAATTATATTTATAGCACTTGATTATACTCTTGCACCCGAAGCAAGTATGTCCAAAATTATTAATCAAACCCGCAGAGGGGTTATTTCTATTCTAAAAAATGCTCATAACTACAATGGTGATTCAAATAATGTCACCATTTCTGGTAGTTCTGCAGGAGGCCATCTTGTTGCCGCTGTGCTAAGTATGAAATGGGAAAACTATGGCTATAAAAATTGTCCCCTTAAAGGGGCATTAGCAATTAGTGGTATTTTTGATCTTGAGCCACTAGTAAAGACATATATCAATGAGCCTCTTAAATTAACATTAAAGGACGCTCAGGCATTAAGTCCAATTCAACACATACCAAAAGAATGTTGCCCAGTTGTTTTAACTTACGGCGAAAATGAAACCTCAGAATTTAAGAGGCAAACGCACGAATATATGGATGCCTTATTACGTGCAGGGCTCGGATGTCGTTATCTCGATATGCCGTCAGTTAATCATTTCAATATTGTACTTGATCTCAATAAAAAGGACAGTCCATTATTTCAAACTATTCTTAATCAGATTTTAACTTAAATTGTTATGTTAATATTTTCATTTTTTCTTACATAATAAAAATCGTAAAAAACTTCTTCCACCTTCAATAAATATTAGTGTCTTTTGAGCCATCATCTTCATTGTAAGCTAGCACTTCATTGCTAAATCAACAATATAGGTTTTTTGTGTAATTTAAGGATTAGTCCTATACTTCACAGGTACCTCTGGATAAGCGCTAATGAAGCCGTTACGGTTGGGCATCATAACATTAGGTAGGGTGTCTCTATTCATAACTTCGTCTACTTCGATGATACCGTTCTTGTGAAGTAAGTAAGCCGTAATGGCGTAATACTCACTATTAGTTAGTGACATCGGTGATGTATACGGCATAGCGCGCCGTATATAGTTAAAAACGGTCGTTGAATAAGGCCAATAACTCCCAATAGTGGCCAGAGCCCCGTCAGTTCCAATAGTTCCATGACCACCAAAAAGAGCATCAGCAGCATCTTCCGGTTCATATTCACTCAATTCATCTGGCGGGTTTGTATGGCAGGCATGGCACTGCATTTCGAAAAGTTCTGCACCTTGAATTACGGTACCCTGTCCAGTTGGAAGATTTTCTCCATCTGGAAAAACAGAAAAGAAACGCTTGTCAATATCAGCTTGCATCGCGGGAACACCAAAACCAGATTGCTGAGCCGAAGTTGAACTAACAGCACCGAGTAATATTACTATAATATAAACTTTACGCATAAACATGGCGAATTTTTCCTCTCGCATTAACCGACCAACTATGAATAGCGTGATAGTGATAGAAGGCCTGCTTGCCACGAGCAGATAATAGAGCCTTTCTACTTGGTTGAACTCGGCCGAATTCATCGGTCGCTCGGCTTTGTAAAACAGCTGGCCTTCCTTTCCACATCCATGGAATTCTAAAACGAGTAAGCATGATACTTCGAACAGGTCCCTCGAGAGCTGCTTCAGCCCATGTTTTACCCCCATCTGCAGAAACTTCAACTTTGATAATTTTTCCGTGACCAGACCAAGCAAGACCCGTAATTTCATACATTCCTTTTTTTTCTAGCGCAACTGCACTTGAAGGACGCGTAATGACTGACTTCACATCCATTTTAAGCGAAAATTGCAATGATTTTCCATCATGAAGCTTATCTGTATATTTTGAAGTTTCAAATCGTGACATTACCGGCCTGTCAGTCACATAAAGAGAACGTACCCACTTTACCGACGTATTACCTTCAAAACCCGGATTAAGAATTCGCATAGGATAACCTTGACTTGGACGCAAGCGTTCTCCGTTTTGATAAATAGCGACCATACTGTCCTTCATGGCTTTATCAATAGGAATTGAACGGCTTAGTGATCCACTATCTCCACCTTCTGCTATAATCCATTTGGCGTCAGGTGATACACCCGCTTCATCAAGAAGTGTTGAAAGAGGCACCCCTGTCCATTCACTACCAGATACAAGGCCGTGCGTCATGTACATAAAGTTCTGATCAGGTTTTGGAGTGGACCAGTTGACACGGGTATTTCCAGAACATTCAAGAAAATATTGCCGAGTGACGGTTGCATAGTTTTCAAGTGCGTCAACATTCCACTTAAGTGGACGTTTGACCATACCATGAATAACCATTTCATGTTTATCGGGGTCAATGTCAGGAACACCGTGATGGGTCACTTCAAAATGAAGTCCGCTAGGTGTAATCGTGCCATGAAGCAGATGTAGTGGTGTCCGTCCTGCAGATGATGCGGTTCGACCTTTTGAAGGTGGAGAGACGAATTTCTTAACACGTCCTTTTTCAAACTGACTAACATCACCGTATTCAGGAGTGTCATCGCCTGGCATTAATGTCCAGTCTTCCTGGCCTTCTCCAACGGACTTTTCTTGAGAAAACGCTGTTGGTCCCCCAGCAACTATGGCTCCTGTTGCCAAGGCTGAATTAAGAAAAAAACGACGGTTCATTAGCCCGTTTCCAGCAACCTGATCAGTTGCATCAACGACTAAAGTCTTTTTTGTAATTTGCTTCATAAATATCTCCCCACTTATAACTATATTTAATATAATTATAATTTCAAGATATTAAAGTTTATCCATTATATCTTGATAAACCTCAGGAGTATCAATATCATTAAAGATAGAATCCGTTCCAAGGTCAGTTTTTAAGACGTCATTTGGATATTTTCTAAGAAGTATTCGGGCCCCCCTGTCACCAGAAAGATCCTTGAAGGCATTAAAGTGTTTTTTAGAAAAAATAAGTGGATTTCCAATTTTACCGTTTGAGGTTGGTACAATAATCTTATCCGGCTCAAATGATTCTAACAACAGGTTATAGTGTTGTGATGTTATATATGGCATGTCAGCAAGGCAGAACATCACACCGTTTGCAGCTTTTGGAAGTGCAGAAATCCCAGCCTTTAAAGATGAGCTAAGTCCTTTATTATAATCTATATTATGTGTAAATTCGACTTTTTGTTTTATACTTTTGGTAACTGCATCAAAATCATTTCCAGTGACTACTATAATATTTGATACCCTACTTGCAACAAGTTGATCAATCACGTGGCTGACCATAGTTTTGTTATGAAATTTCAGAAGTAGCTTGTTCTGATCCCCCATACGACTTGAGCACCCTGCGGCAAGAACAATAGCTGAAATACAATTACTCATGCTATACCTTTTATATTCTCAGCACGGCGAGTGGCGACGAGTTCAGATAAAATTGAAAGTGCAATTTCTGCTGGTTCCAACGCTCCAATATCAAGCCCCGCAGGCCCGTGGATCCGGTCGATTTCCGTATCTAAAAAACCTTTTTCTTTCAACCTTTGTTTGCGCTGTTTTTGTGTTTTAAGGCTTCCTAACGCGGCAATATAAAAAGCCTCTGAACGTACAGCAATTTCAAGCGCAGGATCATCTAGTTTTGGATCATGACTTAAGGTAACAATTGCTGTGCTTGCATTGATACCAATCACTTTTAGTGCCTCATCGGGCCAAGTAGTAATAAAATTAGTACCTGGAAAGCGCTCTTCCGATGCATAAGCAGTTCTAGGGTCAACAAGTATGACATCAATATCAAGAGTTTTTGCCATACTAATAAGTCCTTGTGAAATATGTACCGCACCTACCACGATCATCTTGAGGGCTGGCTTGTATTCATGAACAAAAAAATTCCCGTCTGCCATTTTTGTCTCAGAGCGCAGCTTCTTTATTATATTTGCATCATCATCCAAAAGATAAGAGACTTTGTTTGCTATATTGATCAAGGGTTCTACAAGAATGTGAACTTCACCGCCACAACTCAGGCCTACTTCCCATGCCTGGTCAGTTGCAACTTCGAATTGAAGTAATTCGCCTTTTTCAGAATTGATACAATCATAAGCAGCAGTTACAACAACACCGTCAACACAGCCACCGGAAACAGACCCTTCCATACGGCCATCTTCGTCAATCACCAAATGGCTGCCAACTGGACGCGGCGACGAGCCCCAAGTTTTAACAACAGTGGCCAGCGCCATCTTCCGTCCTTCGCCATCCCATTCACGAATAGTTTTCCATATATTTTTCCAGTCAGTACTCATGGCAAGCACAGTATCAAAAAGAAACTTATAAATCACTCATTAATATGAAACTTTATAACAAGATATTGCTTCGGAAGGTTAATTATAGTTATATTAATAAAAATAATTTAAGGTCATACTCATGGATCCGTTTACTCAAGGCCTGCTAGGGGCCGCTTTTTCCCAAAGCTTTGCAAGCAAGAAAAAAATGCCTTTAGCCTGTCTTGCTGGAACTTTAGGTGGTCTAGCGCCAGACCTTGATATACTTATAGTATCAGCTGTTGACCCACTCCTAGGTATCGAATTTCACCGTCATTTTACGCACTCTATTTGGTTCATACCTATTGGTGGATTCCTGGTTGCTGCCGCTCTATGGTTTATAATTAATAAATTATTAAAAATAAACCAATGGGAATTTAAGTCACTTTATATTTTCACCACACTCGGCTACGCAACCCATGCCGTTCTCGATGCTTGCACTAGTTATGGCACACGATTATTTTGGCCTTTTTCCAATACTCGAGTGGCATGGGATACGGTGGCTGTAATTGATCCAATCCCGACTTTAGCCCTTTTTGTATTTGTGGTTCTTAGTTACCGTTTACTTTCTGTAAAAATGGCACGGCTTGGTGTGATTTTTATGATTGGTTATTTATTACTAGGTTTTATTCAAAACCAACGAGTTACCAGAGCAATAAAAGAAATTGCATCATTACGCGGCCATGAGGTAGAGAGCTTAAAACTCAACCCTACTTTAGGTAATTTAATTGTTTGGCGGGCCATCTATATGTACAATGGGCGCTACTATGTAAACGGAGTGGTAGCGCAACCTTTTGTAATACCCACAATAATCACTGGCACATCAGTAGCCACCATAGATCCTGAAAAAATATATCCACAATTAGATAAATACAGTGTGCAGAGAAAAGATATTCGCCGTTTTAATTATTTTTCACAAGGGTATTTATTTGAATACCAGGGAACTATTTCTGATCTAAGATACGGTGCTGAGCCTCACAAGGTTCAACCTATCTGGGGTATAAAAATTCAGCCTAAAACACCAGATACACATGTTGAATATCTTGGATTTTCTCGCCCAAACGGTCGTGCTCTTAATGTAATCTGGTCAATGCTGACCGGAAATTATCAGATAAACCAAAATAAGGCAGTACCATAACCAATTAACCCCGCATATTACCTAATCGTAAACGAAGTGCATTTAGCTTAATAAAACCTTCTGCATCGCGTTGGTCATAAACCTCGTCTTCCTCGAAAGTAACATGTTCCATTGAATAAAGTGACTTTGGTGATTTTCTTCCCACAAGCGTTGCACTTCCTTTGTAAAGCTTGAGGCGCACAGTACCATATACATCTTCTTGAGATTTATCGATCAAGGCCTGCATCATCTCACGTTCTGGTGAATACCATAACCCATTATAAATAGTTTCCGCATATTTAGGCATAATCTCATCTTTTAAATGCATAGCACCGCTATCGATAGTAATACTTTCCATACCCCGGTGAGCAACCATGAGAATGGTCCCCCCCGGTGTTTCATAAATACCACGCGCTTTCATTCCTATATAGCGATTTTCAAGCAGATCAAGTCGACCAATGCCATTATTGCGACCAAACTCATTTAGCTTAATAAGAATTTTTGCTGGGCTCAAATACGTCCCATCAACAGCAACTGGGTCGCCTTTTTCAAATTTAATTTCAATATATGTTGGTTTATCTGGTGCACTTTCTGGTGATTGAATAAGGTCATAAATATATTCTGGACTTTCTGTCCAGGGATCTTCAAGGAGTTTACCTTCGGTTGATGTATGAAGAAGGTTTTTATCACACGAAAAAGGTGCTTCACCACGGTTGTCGTTAGCAATTGGAATTTTATGTTTCTTGGCGTAACTAATTAGTTTATCACGGCTGTTTAGATCCCACTCACGCCAAGGAGCGATGACTTTAATATCTGGATTAAGGGCATAATAGCCAAGCTCAAATCTAATTTGATCATTTCCTTTGCCAGTTGCTCCATGACAGACTGCTTCTGCGCCCACTTGTTTAGCAATTTCAATTTGACGCTTAGCAATAAGTGGTCGAGCAATGGCGGTTCCTAAAAGATAAGTGCCCTCATAAAGAGCGTTAGCGCGAAACATAGGAAAGACAAAATCACGAACAAACTCCTCACGAAGATCTTCAATGAAAATTTCTTTTACACCAAAGAGTTCAGCCTTTTTACGAGCTGGCTCTAACTCATCACCCTGACCAAGGTCGGCCGTAAATGTTACTACTTCACACTCATATTCATCCCGTAACCACTTGAGAATAATAGAAGTATCCAATCCTCCAGAATATGCTAGAACGACTTTACTGATAGACATGATATTTTCCTTAAAAATATTATTAAATATTGTTGAAAAGTATAGATAAAAGGTTTGAAAGCATAGGGACAGATTAGTCTATTATTGAAAAATAATATAAATAAAACATATATAAATAGAATTTAATGCGATTAAAGTTAATTTATTAGAATATTATTTGTATAATATAATATTTACTATTTTTGTCTATAGCTATTTTATAAAATAAAAATTAAAGATAATTATTTTCTTAGTTGATTTTATTTTTTGCAATATTTTAGGAAATTTGACAAAAATTCAATTGGACTCTAACTTCAACTTGATTGTCAAAATATTAAAACTTAACCATTAAAAAACTGGAATTAACATGAATAAAAGTTCACATTTTTTAAAAATCACTGCACTCTTTTGTACGCTAGTGCTAACTGCTTGCAATAATTCGACAGAAACCTCCCAGACACTAGAAAGTTCAGAGACAGAAGAAGCGATGATTGCACGTGCCCTCGACATACATGAAAGGGTAATTACACTTGACACTCATGATGATATTAATGTTTCCAATTTTACAGACGAACTAAATTATACTATGGACACGAATAGTCAGGTTAATCTTCCAAAAATGCTAGAAGGTGGTCTTGACGTTGCCTTTTTTATTGTTTTTACTGGTCAAGGAGAACTCAATAGCGAAGGTTACGCTGCAGGATACAAAAATGCGATGGCAAAATTTAATGCTATTCATTGGCTAACTGAAGAAAAAGCTCCAGATCAGATTGGCCTTGCATTGACTTCTGATGATGTGCGCAGACTTAATGCTGAAGGTAAAAAAATTGCCATGATTGGTATTGAAAATGCTTACCCTATTGGAGAAGATCTAAATAATATTAAGAAATTTGCTGACTTAGGCGCTCGTTATATGTCTTTAGCCCATAACGGTCATAGTCAATTCGCTGACTCTAATACTGGGGAACGTTTAGATAAAAATGGTAATCAGGCAGAACCATGGCTTTACAATGGCCTGAGTGAGCTTGGTAAGGAAGCGGTACCATTGATGAATAAATATGGTATAATGATTGATCTTTCCCATCCATCTAAGGAGAGTAATCTGCAAGCCATAGCTCTTTCTAAAGCACCCGTTATAGCCTCGCATTCTTCGGCGCGTTCACTTAGCCAAGCAGTAAGCCGCAATCTTGAAGATGAGGTATTACTTGCCATAAAAGAAAATAATGGTGTAGTTCAAACAGTCGCCTTCGCCAGTTATCTTGATCGCGATAAAAATAATGCCCATCTGGAAGTGTTGAATAATCTTTATGCCGAAATTTCTAAAACTATGGGTTTTGAGATATTGTCCCGTCGTGAAAGATTTAATATGTCGGAAGAAGATCGCGCAGCCTACAGTGCAAAATTTGATGAACTTGAAAAAATCGCCGCACCACGCCTTGAAACAGAAGTTTATGCAATTGCATCACCAGTTGATGTAAGCGATTTTGTCGACCACATTGACTATATGGTCAACTTTATGGGGATAGATCACGTAGGTATCAGCTCCGACTTTGATGGTGGTGGGGGCATTCAAGGATGGAATAGTGCTGCAGAAACTTATAATATTACAATAGAACTCGTCCGGCGCGGTTATAACGAAGAACAGATTTCTGCCCTATGGAGTGGTAATCTATTGCGTGTGCTTGACGAAGTACAAGAAGTTTCCCGAGAATTACTAGCATCAGATTGATTTCTTAAAAATAATAAAGCCTGTCTAATTACTTGTTAGACAGGCTTTATAAGGATTTTTAATTTATTTTTTTAAAGGCTATCATTAGCACCTTTGTTGGCGTCAACACTTTGATATAGTTCACTACCCTCATTTTTAAATTTCTCTGACATCTCTGCCATTCCGTTATTAGCAAAGTCACGAACTTCTTGACTTATCTTCATAGAACAAAATTTAGGGCCACACATAGAGCAAAAGTGAGCTACTTTATGGGCATCTTTAGGGAGGGTTTGGTCATGATATTCCTTTGCTTTTTCTGGATCAAGGCCAATGTTAAACTGATCAAGCCAACGAAAGCTAAATCTTGCCCGGCTCATGGCATCATCACGCAGTTGTGCACCGGGATGACCCTTAGCAAGGTCGGCAGCATGAGCTGCAATTTTATAAGTAATCACACCGGTTTTAACATCATCACGATTAGGAAGACCAAGATGTTCTTTGGGTGTCACGTAGCATAACATAGCGCACCCAAACCAGCCTATCATTGCCGCACCAATACCACTGGTAATGTGATCATAGCCTGGGGCAATATCAGTTGTGAGTGGGCCAAGCGTATAAAAAGGTGCTTCGTGGCATTCCTTCAACTGCTTGTCCATATTGATTTTAATTTTGTTCATAGGCACATGGCCAGGGCCTTCAATCATTACCTGAACGCCTTTTGACCATGCAATTTTTGTAAGTTCACCAAGTGTTTCAAGTTCAGCAAATTGGGCCTCATCATTAGCGTCAGCGATACTACCCGGACGGAGGCCGTCACCAAGAGAGAAAGAAACGTCATAAGCTGCCATAATATCGCAAATATCTTCGAAATGCTCATAAAGGAAACTTTCTTTATGGTGAGCTAGGCACCACTTAGCCATAATAGATCCACCGCGGCTAACTATACCTGTGACACGTTTAGCGGTCATAGGAACGTAGCGAAGTAGAACGCCTGCATGTATGGTAAAGTAATCAACACCCTGCTCGGCTTGTTCTATTAATGTATCTCTATATACTTCCCAAGTCAGATCTTCGGCAACGCCATCTACTTTTTCTAGAGCCTGATAAATGGGAACGGTCCCAATCGGAACTGGTGAGTTACGAATGATCCATTCTCGTGTATTATGAATGTTACGCCCGGTAGATAAATCCATCACATTATCGGCACCCCAACGGGTTGCCCATACCATTTTATCCACTTCTTCAGCTACCGATGACGTTATGGCTGAGTTACCAATATTAGCATTTATTTTTACTTGAAAGTTGCGCCCAATAATCATTGGTTCTGCTTCAGGATGATTTATGTTACGTGGGATAATGGCGCGACCAGCAGCAATTTCACTACGCACAAAATCTGGCGTGATCTGATCAGGAATGTTAGCTCCGAAGCTTTCAGCATATTCATCACGCTTATAATCATTACCCATATCAGCACGAGACATATTTTCACGAATAGCAATAAATTCCATCTCTTTAGTTATTATACCACTTTTTGCATACTGATATTGAGTTACAATTTGACCAAGTTTTGCACGCAAAGGTCTATTCTTCACCGGAAATTCACTAGCAAGAAACTTACCACTGGCATTGCCGTTATCTTCAGGCCTTATATTCCGGCCTTCATAACCTTCAACATCACCACGCTCAACAACCCACTGCTGCTTATCTCTTCCAAGACCTGCATGAATATCAGTTTGTATATTTTCATCAGTGTAGGCTCCCGATGTATCATAAACTCTTAGGTTTTTTTCACCTGATGATGGATCTAGGGTAATAGAACGCATCGGCACTTGAATAGAAGCATCTGTTCCCTCCACATAAATCTTAGTTGAGGCTGGCAATGGGCCAGTGGTAACAGGCATTTTTTCAATTTTTGTTTCGATGTTCATAGCTAGGATCTCCATATTTTTTCATAGGAAATCCGGGAGGTAGCGGTAACGGTTTGAGAACTTTTACATTCCTTCCCTCCGCCGGTATAACCCGGATCAGGTTCTAAGGGTTACTATATTATTAGTATAGTATCTCAGTCTCAAAGACTCCCCTAGGAATTACAATTAGGGTAACCAATTTATCCGCTAATACAAGCAAAATATATATTGGATATACTTTAAACATCACTGTATAAGATTGCCTATGGAATTAGAAATAAATGAACTTAGTAGCGCACTTAAAAAAGGGCAGAGATTACTTGGGTTTGATCTTGGGTCAAAGACAATTGGTATTGCTTTATCAGATGTGATGCTCATCGTAGCAACACCTATGGAAACTATTCAAAGGACTAAATTCACCAAAGACGCTGAACGTATTCTTGCTATAATTTACGAGCAGAATGTGGGGGGCATTATACTTGGTCTTCCAAAAAATATGGACGGTTCAGAAGGCCCACGCTGCCAATCAACTCGTCAGTTTGCAAAAAATTTGTCCGAAAAAATAGATATTGCTATTTGTTTTTGGGATGAGCGGCTTTCAACCGTTGCAGTAACACGGACATTGCTGGAAGCCGATGCAAGCAGGAAACGCCGAAGTGAATTAGTTGATAAAATGGCGGCATCCTATATTTTACAAGGCGTTCTTGATAATTTATCTCAAAATTAGAAAATCTAAAAATCACTTGCCCTGTGCCCTAATTACCTCTATATACTTGATTTTCAGAACCTTAGAAAACCGCAAAAATTAAGGACTGAACATGTCAACATCCCAACCTTCGTTTCCGCATCAACATCTTCTTGGTATTGAAGGCCTCAAAGAGGCTGACATCTCACAGATTATTGATCTTGCAGATAAATATGTTGATCAAAACCGACAAACAAATAAGAAAAAAGATCTACTTGAGGGTCTAACCCAAATCAATCTGTTTTTTGAAAATTCAACTAGGACCCGCATGTCCTTTGAGCTTGCTGGCAAGAGGCTTGGTGCCGACGTAATCAACATGTCAATGTCAACATCATCCATTAAAAAAGGCGAAACCCTTATCGATACCGCTTCAACACTTAATGCTATGCGGCCCGACTTGCTTGTGGTCCGCCATGGATCAGCTGGCGCAGTGAAACTATTATCCAGGAAGGTTGATTGCGCAGTAATTAATGCCGGCGACGGTAAACACGAACACCCAACGCAAGCGCTGCTTGATGCATTGACTATCCGCAGACGCAAAGGACGCTTGGCAAGACTAACCGTTGCTATATGCGGTGATATTCTTCATAGCCGCGTTGCGCGGTCGAATATTCACCTTCTTAATATTATGGGCGCGCGAGTGAGATTAATTGCCCCCCCCACACTTATCCCTATAGGCGCTGAAAAACTTGGAGCTGAAGTTTTCCACTGTATGGAAGAAGGCTTAAAAGGTTGTGACATCATAATGATGCTTCGATTACAGACAGAACGCATGCAAGGCGGTTACTTTCCAAGTATTAGTGAATATTTTTCACTCTACGGCCTTGATTATGAAAAGTTAGGTCATGCTAAGGATGATGCATTGATCATGCACCCTGGACCAATGAACCGTGGCGTTGAAATCGATGCTGCAGTTGCAGATGATCTCACGCGCAGCGTCATTCAAGAGCAGGTTGAAATGGGTGTTGCCGTAAGAATGGCCTGCATAGACTTACTCACAAGGGCAAAAAGGGGAGTAAACTAATGAATAAGGTAACACTCTATACAAATGCTCGACTTCTGGATCCAGACAGCGGTCTGGATATTAAAGGAGAACTTCTAACAATAAATGGAGAAATAGCTGCCTTAGATAAAAAGGTAGAAGCCCCTGAGAACGCAAAAATTATCGATTTAAAAGGAAACTGCCTATGTCCTGGGCTTATTGATATGCGGGTTTTTATAGGTATTCCAGGTGCAGATTATAAAGACACTATTAAGAATACTGGTGAAGCTGCAGCAGCCGGTGGTGTAACTACCGTATGCGTGCAACCAGATAGTGATCCCATTATTGATAGTATTCCACATATAGAATACCTTGCCAGTCGCGCAAAAAATGCTCTTGTTAATTTTATAGCTATGCCTGCGGTAACAAAAAAACTTGAAGGTAAGGAGATTTCAGAGATTGGAATAATGTCCAAAGCAGGACACAATGCCTTTACCGATTGCAGTCGCACAATTGAAAATGCAGCACTCATGAACCGTATTTTTAAATATGCCTCAGCCTTTGATGCTTTAATTATCACTCATCTCGCAGAGCCGAACCTTTCTAAAAATGGATGTATGAATGCGGGTGAATTAGCTACCAGGCTTGGTCTACCTGGCATTCCAACTGCAGCTGAAACTATTGTTCTTGAGCGTGATATGCGGCTTCTTAAATCTTCTAATTGTCGTTATCACGCTTCACAGGTTACCTGCGCTGACAGTATTGAAGTTTTAAAAAATGCTAAAAGGAATGGGTATAGTGTTACAGCAGGCGTTGCGGTTCCTCATATATCACTCAATGAATATGCCATTGAAGATTACCGTACATTTGCTAAGCTTTCACCGCCCCTGCGCAGTGAAGATGATCGAGTTGCAGTGATAGAGGCCTTAAAAGATGGAACAATTGATGTCATTGTCAGTGGACACGACCCTGAAGACCCCGAAACTAAGCGGGTACCCTTTGAACAAGCAGAAGCGGGCGTAATCGGACTTGAAACGCTGCTAAACATCTGCCTCGAAATGTACCACAATGAAAGTATTGATCTTTTGAGCATTCTTGCCAAGATGACATCAAACCCAGCCAAAATAATGGGGCTTGAAAGTGGCCGCCTTAAGGTTGGTGCGCCCGCAGATTTGTGTGTTTTCGATTTAAACGTACCTTACAGAGTTGATGCAAAAAAAATGATTAGTATAACAAAAAACACATGTTTTGATGGAAGGCCTGTCCAGGGCCGTGTCGTAAAAACTGTTGTTCGCGGCGAAAGTGTTTATGAATATGCTAGCTGATTATCCGATAATTTTAATTGTCACTATTTTTGCCTGCGGGTATATAACTGGCTCCGTACCCTTTGGCCTTGTATTGGCCCAAATTGCTGGGCTTGGTGATATTCGCAAAATCGGGTCAGGTAATATTGGAGCAACAAACGTATTGCGCACTGGAAATAAATTTCTAGCCCTAATTACTTTGTTACTTGATATTGGAAAAGGGGCTGCAGCTGTTCTTATAGCGGAATATTTTTATCCCGGCCTTGGCCTATTCGCCGGTGCTGGTGCGTTTCTCGGCCATATCTATTCAGTTTTTTTAAAATTTACCGGTGGAAAGGGTGTGGCAACCTTTCTTGGAATACTAATAGCCCTATCCCCACTAACCGGCTTTTCGTGCTGTATAGCCTGGATAATATCGGCGTTTTTATTTAGAATATCATCCCTATCAGCAATTATCGCAGCACTAAGCTCCCCTCTATTAGGGTACTATTTTCTTGATATTAAACTATCAATCCTTGCAAGCATATTGTGCACTCTAATAATATTTAAACATAAAGATAATATTAAGCGGTTAATGACCGGAGCAGAACCTAAAATTGGAAATAAGTAGCCTAAATAGATATTTTAGGATTAATATTAAGCAAGAGCCATTATCCGTTTTTACAAATCAATTGATGACTGAATAAAACATAAGGACAATTATAACTTAAAAGTTAAGTCCTATTACGATGGTCATACTTAAGATGACTTATTTAAAAAAATTTGATGTATCCATAGAACTGACTGTACTTTTAAATTGCTAACTGTTAAGAAAAATACAACTAAATACAGTAAACAGGGTATCTTTTTGTTAAAACATTCTGTAAAAGCCCTCTGAAGAAATTTTATATATGACGACACTATTGGTGAATAATAGATAATGAAAACCGTAATTGTTGAATCTCCGGCGAAAGCCAAAACGATAAATAAATATCTTGGCAAAGATTATAAAGTCCTTGCAAGCTTTGGGCACATTCGCGACCTCCCCTCGAAAAATGGGTCAGTTGACCCCGAGAATGACTTTGCTATGAAATGGGAAGTCGACACCGACAGTAAGAAGCGTATTAAAGATATTGCAGATAGCACAAAAGGATCGGAAGAGTTAATCCTAGCCACAGACCCTGACCGCGAAGGTGAGGCTATAGCTTGGCATGTTCTTGAAGTTCTTAAGGCGCGTCGGGGGGTTATGAAGGATGTTGCGGTTAAGCGGGTAGTTTTTAGTGAAATCACTAAATCTGCAATTTTAAAAGCCATGGATGATCCGCGTGATGTAGATGATGAAATGGTAGACGCTTATTTGGCGCGTCGCGCCCTAGATTATCTGGTGGGCTTTAATCTATCACCAGTCCTTTGGCGTAAATTACCCGGTTCTAAATCTGCAGGACGCGTACAATCTGTTGCGCTTCGGCTGATTTGCGAACGTGAACTTGAAATTGAAAAATTCAGATCAGAAGAATATTGGACAATAGAAGCCAACCTTAAAAATTCCACAGGGAAACCATTCACCGCTAGATTAACAGTACTTGCTGACGAAAAACTTAAAAAATTCAGTTTAAATAACAAAATATTAGCAGCTGCGGCGAAAAAAGCGGTTGAAACGTCAGATTTTACTGTTAAAAATGTGGAAAGCAAACCAACAAAACGTCATCCTGCCGCTCCATTTACCACCTCAACTATGCAACAGGAAGCATCACGAAAACTTGGTTTTAATGCACAACGTACAATGAGAACTGCCCAAAAATTATACGAAGGTATTGAAATTGATGGAGAGACCACTGGTTTAATTACATACATGCGTACCGATGGTGTAAATATTGCCACAGAAGCCGTGACGAAGGCGCGGTCCTTGATTGGCGATAAGTACGGCGATAATTATGTTCCTGCAAAGCCTAAATTTTATAAAAATAAATCAAAAAATGCTCAAGAGGCACATGAAGCTGTGCGTCCAACCGACCTTTCTAGGTTGCCTGCATCTGTTGCAAGTAGGCTTGATGAAGATCAGCGACGCCTTTATGAACTAATTTGGAAGAGAACTATTGCGAGCCAAATGGCTGAAGCTCGAATGGATCGCACTACGGCTGACATTTTGTCAGACGATGGTCGAATTGTACTCAGAGCAACAGGAATTGTTCAAGTATTTGATGGCTTTCTTACCCTTTATCAGGAAGGTCGGGACGATACTAAAGATGATGATGAAAAGCGCCTGCCTAAATTAACAAACGGAGAAAGTGTTAATAAAGATACGATTATATCAAATCAACATTTTACCGAACCGCCTCCACGTTTCGGGGAAGCGAGCCTCGTAAAAAAAATGGAAGAGCTTGGCATTGGTCGTCCATCCACATATGCCTCTATCCTAACTGTACTTCGTGACCGAAATTATGTGGTAATGGACAAAAACCGTTTTGTACCTGAAGGTAAGGGACGAGTTGTAACATCATTTCTAGAGAACTATTTTAGTAAGTATGTTCAATATGACTTTACAGCAGATTTAGAGGCAGATTTAGATAAGGTATCCGATGGGAAAATTCCGTGGAAAGAAGTTCTTGCTAATTTCTGGGGTGACTTTAGTAAATCTATTGAAGGAACAAAAGACCTTAGAGTCTCCGAAGTACTTGATGTTATAACTGATGCCCTCGCTCCATTTATTTTTCCAGAACGCGATGATGGGACAGACCCAAGAAGCTGTCCAAAATGTAAAGAAGGTGGATTAAGCGTAAAAACTGGGAAATTTGGTGCATTTATTGGCTGTGAGAATTATCCTACCTGTAACTATACGCGCCAAATTCAAAATAGCGACGAAGCTGCAACAGAAGGTGATGGGCCAAAAACACTAGGTATCGATCCAAGCTCTGGCATGGAAGTAACTATGAGAACTGGCCGTTTTGGACCTTACATCCAACTTGGAGAGCCAATAGAAAAAGAAAAACCAAAACGCTCTTCAATTCCAAAAGGTATGGATAATAATAGTATCGATTTTGAACGAGCATTAAAACTCCTCGCCCTCCCTCGAGATGTAGGTATTCACCCAGAAGATGGGAAAATTATTAAAGCCGCAATCGGCCGTTACGGACCCTATGTTTCCCATAGTGGCGTCTTTGCTAGCCTTAAAGATCCAGAAGATGTTTTTAACATTGGAATTAATCATGCAGTAACATTACTTAGTGAAGCTCTCGCTAAACGTGGAAAGGCCGCTGAACCTATTAATGATCTTGGTGAACACCCGGACGGCGACGGAAATATTCTTGTAATGGATGGTCGTTACGGTCCCTACGTGAAATATAAACGCATAAACGCTACAATTCCCAAAGATAAAGACCCAAAAGACATAACCTTGAAGGAGGCTTTAGAACTTATCAAGGAGCGTGCATCAAAAGGCAAAAAAACTAAGGCTAAACCTAAAAAGAAAGCCAAGGCAAAAGCTAAAGCTAGAGCAAAACCAAAGGCTAAAGCTAAAGCTAAAGCTAAATAAGTGATTATATGATAAAAAAAACTGCACCATTTCCTGATGAAAAAAAAATACTTGAATTCATCCGGGAAAACCCTGGCCGTGCATCCAAACGCGAAATTACTCGTGCTTTTCAAATAAAGGGCGAAGAAAAAATAAAACTGAAAAAATTACTTCGCAAGATGGCTCGCGATGGAAAACTAGAAAAAAGCACTAAATCAAAACTTCATGCAGTGGGCGACCTTGCCGCGGTATTAGTTGTTGAAATAAATAGTATAGACCGGTTTGGTGATCTAACTGCAAAGCCTTTGAACTGGGAGTCACAGGAAGAACCACCCAAAATACTTATGTTTGCTCATGACAGGCGCAATAAACTCGTCATAGGTGACCAGGCTCTTGTGAGATTAACACCCAATCAAGATAAAGGTGAAGTTGGTTACGTCGCCAAAACAATTCGAAAGTTAGAACAAAAATCATCCCAAGTAATGGGTGTTTTTCATTCAGATAGTGATTATAGCGCCTTCGTTGTACCTACTGACAAAAAAGACCGCAACAAATACCTAATAGATAAAAATGGCTGGAACGGCGCCAAGGACGGCACCTTAGTTCTAATAAGCATAAGCCAAGAACAACAAAAATCTCGGCACGTTAAAAATAGAAGTGCCAAAGTTCTAAAGTGCTTTGGTTCGGTTAATGATCCAAAATCCATTAGTCTCATTGCCATTATTTCTCAAGGAATTGCTATAGATTTTCCTGATGAAGTTATGAGAGAAACTGAGAAATCTGAAGAACCTGTCCTTGGTAAAAGGGATGACCTTCGTAATATACCTCTCGTAACTATCGACCCATCAGACGCAAGAGATCATGATGATGCTATCTGGGCAGAAATGGACCCTGACCCAAAAAATTCTGGGGGCTGTCATATTATCATTGCCATTGCAGATGTTGCCCATTATGTAAGCCCTGCTTCTTCGCTTGATAAAGAGGCAAAAAAAAGAGGAAACTCAACATATTTTCCTGATCGGGTTGTACCGATGTTACCAGAGGTTTTATCAAATGGACTTTGTTCCCTTCATGAAGGGAAAGACCGTTTCACAATGGCAGTTCACATCTGGTTTGATACTCAAGGTAAAAAAATACGTCATAAATTTGTACGTGCTCTCATGAATAGTCACGCGAGCCTTTCGTATGAAGAATTTCAAACTGCCAAGAATGGAAAACCTTCAAAACAAGTTATACCTATTATGGATAGCGTTGTAGTTCCTTTATATCAAGCATTCGAAATTTTAACCAAAGGCCGTAATCACCGCGAACCCCTAGAACTAAATGTGCCAGAAAGGAAAATCATTCTGAATAAAAAAGGAGAAGTTTCCTCAATACTTAACCGCGAAAGTTTACCTGCTCACAAGTTAGTCGAGGAGTTTATGATACAGGCTAATGTTGCGGCCGCCGAGGAACTAGAAAAAAAACAAACACAGTGCATGTACCGCATTCATGAACAACCAAGTTTTGACAAACTTGAAACCTTAAGGCAGTTTATGGAAAGTATTGATGTCAAATTCGCCAAAGGACAAGTGATAAAACCAAAATTATTTAATAATCTAATCAGAAAAGTAGAGGGAACACCACATGAAAATGTTATCAGCACAATAGTTCTCCGCACTCAAATGCAGGCAAAGTACAGTGTTGAAAACTATGGTCATTTTGGTCTCTCATTATCAAAATATGCTCATTTTACCTCACCAATTCGCCGCTATGCTGATGTGATTGTCCACCGCGCTCTCATCAAAGCATTAAAATTGGGCGATGATGGATTAAGTAAAAATGATACTGAAAACTTATTCGAAACAGCCGAACATATTAGTACCGCGGAACGAAACTCAATGATCGCTGAGCGGAATAGTACAGAACGCTACATAGCCCATTACATGAGCAACAAAATAGATGAAGAATTTAATGGTAAGATAAATGGAGTTGTTCGCGCGGGACTATTTATAAGCCTTACTGACACCGGCGGTGAAGGGTTTGTTCCTATATCATCACTAGTTGGTGATTATTTCCATCACGACAAAGATCATCAATTACTAAAAGGTGAAAATAGTGGCATTACTTTTCAATTAGGTGATACTGTAAGAGTGAAGCTTCGGGAAGCGAATCCAATTTCAGGTGGACTAATATTTCAGGTAATTAATGAAAAGCTCATGATGCTCAAGCCTCGCAAATCAAGCGGAAAAAACAGTCGGCGACCAAGAAATTGGAAAAGAAAATAAATTACTTAAAATTCACTGAGTTTTACTTGACTTCACGTATAATCCATATATCTTCCGCTGACGTAATTCATGAAATTTTAAAAACGGAGGCTAGCAATGGCCAAACCATCAAGTGTAAAAATAAAGCTAGTTAGCACTGCTGACACAGGTTTTTATTATGTAACTAAGAAAAACCCACGTAACATTACAGAAAAAATGGTAATGCGTAAATATGATCCTGTTGTGCGTAAACACGTGGATTTTAAAGAAGCAAAAATTAAATAACTATTCACTTTTTGAATACTTAATTTAAAAGAAAGAATGGCTGCTTTTACAAGCAGCCTTTTTTTATGATCTACTGCTCACCTCGACCAAAGATACAGTTTAATTTATTACACCCCCCCCTTAATTTAATTTCATAAAGCTAATTAATATCTCTAGATAATATTTTTAATTATGAAAAATATCTTTAAATTTCTTTAAATGTTATACTAAGCTCAAAATTAAGCTTAAATAAGAAGAAATATATATGGATCATCACAGGGCCGAAATTATAGCCATAAACAGTCTTTCTTTTATTGCTGCCGATGAGACAATACTTGCAAGTTATCTCAATTTAAGTGGTACAGACCTCAAGCAAGTAAAAGATAATTTATCAAACCCAGAGACTATCGATGGAATTTTAGCGAGTGTCTTAGATTACCTTTTACAACATGAGAAGTATCTCATAAATTTTTCGAATACTCATCAACTTGATCCTACCGAAATAAGAACTGCTCGACACTGTTTTCCTGGAGCAATTCACGATTAATCATGGTTAATTATTTAGAAAATATTAACCCAGGGTTCTGTAGGGACTGTCATGATGAATTAGAAGTTAAAACTCAATTAATAAGGTGCTCAAACTGTTCTAGCCCGAGACTTTTAAGACATCCTGAAATTCATAGGTTATCAATAGCTCATATTGATTGTGATGCTTTTTACGCTAGTGTAGAAAAGAGGGATAATCCAAAACTGGAAGCAAAACCTCTAATTATTGGTGGAGGTAAGCGCGGCGTAGTATCAACCTGCTGCTATATAGCAAGAACCTATGGTATTTATTCTGCAATGCCTATGTTTAAGGCCAATGAACTTTGCCCAGATGCAGTTATTCTACCCCCGAATATGCAAAAATATTTATCGGTTAGTAAAGACATAAAAAAAATATTTGATGAGCTGACACCAATTGTTGAACCACTTTCAATTGACGAAGCGTTCCTTGACCTTAGCGGTACTGAAAAACTCCATGGCATGTCACCAGCAAAAGTTCTCAACAGAACAACTAAACGTATTGAGCATGAAATTGGCATCACAGCTTCAATTGGACTCAGTTATAATAAATTTTTAGCAAAGTTAGCCTCAGATTTAAATAAACCGAATGGATTTTCAGTTATTGGCAAAAAGGAAGCTAAAAGATTTCTTTCAACCCAACCTATAACAAAAATATGGGGCGTAGGGAAAGTCCTTAATAAAAAAATGGGCCGGGGAGGCTTAACCCAGATAGGCCAGTTACAAAAAATGGATCTGAATAAACTCATAAGGGACTATGGAATTATGGGAGAGCGTCTTTACTACTTTTCCCGAGGTGAGGATAGTCGAAACGTAATCCCAATACAAAAAGTAAAAAGTGTATCCAACGAGACTACGCTGGATGGAGATGTTACCAATTATGAGACTCTTAAAAAACATCTTTGGAAACTCTGTGAAAAATTATCCGCTCGACTTAAACAAAAGCACCTTTCTGCAAAAACGATTACCCTTAAACTTAAAACATCTAATTTTAGATCTATAAGCCGCTCAGTTTCCATTAATAACCCCACACAAATGGCAGAAATTCTTTACACGCAAGGTAAGTCTTTACTAAAATCTGAATGCAATGGCCTTAAATACAGACTAATCGGCATTGGAGTTTCTAAATTTTTTGATGACCAGTATTCTGATATGCCGGACTTAATCGATCCTATTAAGGATAATAAGATCAAAACAGAAAAAGCTATGGATAAAATTCGTGATCGTTTTGGGTCACATATAATTAATAAAGGACGAACATTTACCTGATATAAAAATAATTTTACTAAATGATAACGAATTAGAATTAATTTGTTACAGTGCTATAATTAATATCACATTAGCTAACTCAATAAACTTTTCTTATGAATAAAAAAAGAGTATCCTTCATTGAATTATACAATGTAAATATGGAAAAATTATGAGTAATACACCAAAAGAAACCCTGGACAAACTTAGTATAACTTTACCGACCCCTGGGGCGCCAGTCGCAAACTATGTAACTTATGTAAGAACTGGAAACCTTATTTCCATATCAGGCCAACTCCCTCTTGATAATGCTGGTAAGCTGCCTTATCTTGGTAAAGTTGGACAAGAGGTTTCAGCGGAAGATGCTAATAAAGCAGCTCGCCTCTGTGCCATTAATATCATTGCTCAATTGAACGCTGCGCTTGATGGCGACCTTGACAGGGTAGTTCGCATTGTCAAACTCGGTGCATTTGTTAATTGTATTGATAGCTTCCCAGGTCAGCCAGCCGTTGTGAATGGTGCTTCTGATTTAATGGTCGAAATATTCGGTGATAAAGGTAAGCACTCACGTTCAGCAGTTGGCACTAATGCACTACCCCTTAACGTACCAGTAGAAATCGACGCTCTAATCGAGGTTTCTTAAATGTGTATTTTTTATGACACATGATTGGTTAGAAGCATACCCATATGCACATAGGGGACTTCATGGTTCGCGAAATGGGTATGCTGAAAACAGCCTATCCGCGTTTAAAGAAGCCGTAGATCAAGGGTTTGGTTTTGAGCTTGATGTGCTTTTGACTAGCGATAATATAGCAGTGGTTATGCATGACCCTAGCCTTACCCCTCTTACCACACAAGAAGGAGAAGTTATAAATTACAAGGCTAAAGAACTTGCAAAAATACAACTTGTAGGCTCCAGCGAAACTATACCCACATTAAAAGAAGTTCTTCATCAAACGAATGGAAGAAAACCCATTCTTATTGAAATTAAAGGTGATCAGGGCCAATACAATGAAATTTCAAGAGCCGTTTGGAAAGATATCGAAAACTATAAAGGTGATGTGGCTATAATGTCTTTTTATCCTGAGATTATTAAATATTTTAAAAATAATCATCCAAGTGTTACCTGTGGCCTGGTTGCTACCTCACACAATGATGGTAGCCTTCCGTCTACCCATTATGACACATCACATCAAAAAAAGTTCCTAAAGGGGCTAAAAATCGACTTTATTGCCTACGATATACGTGCACTTCCAAACATGGTCACAAAATATTGTCGCTTAAATAATATTCCTGTGCTGGCTTGGACTGTTTGTAACCGAAACGATCAAGAAAAAGCACATAAAAATTCAGATAACATTATCTTTGAGCACCATTAGCATTATGAAAACCCGAATAATTGAAAATATCAGTGAAGTAACAGCCGATTCTTGGAATAACTGTGCAACGCATGCCGCTGAAGGTTTAAACCCATTCTGCTCGCACGGATTTTTGTCTGCTCTTGAGAAAAGTGGATGTGCAACAGCAAGAACAGGTTGGTTAGCGCAACACATAATATTAGAAGATAAAGACGGTGCTCTATTAGGAGCTACGCCTCTATATTTAAAAAGTCACTCTCTAGGTGAATATGTTTTTGACCAGGGATGGGCTAATGCTTACACACAGGCTGGTGGAAATTATTATCCTAAATTACAATCATCTATTCCTTTTAGTCCAATCACAAGCCCTCGCTTACTATCACCTAATCCCGCTTATAAAGAATTAATGCTAAAAGCTGCTATCAATTTGGCTAAAAAACTAAGTGTTTCATCTCTTCATTTTACATTTCTTGAACAGGACGATGTTGACCTCATGAAATCTCACCATCTATTAAAGCGAAATGATCAACAGTATCACTGGATCAATAATAACTATGGTTCATTTGTAGAGTTTTTAGAAGCACTCTCATCGCGAAAGCGTAAAAATATTCTTAAGGAACGCGCTTGTGCTGCTCAAAATAATATCGAGATTGAATGGGTTCAAGCATCTGAAATAACCGAGGATTGTTGGGATAATTATTTTGAATTTTATCTTAATACCGCTCAAAAAAAATGGGGTAGAGCCTATCTAAACCGGGAATTTTTTTCACGTTTAAGTGAAAATATTCCTGATAATCTATTACTAGTGATGGCAAAGCGAGATGGACGATATATTGCAGGAGCACTTAACCTAATTGGAGACCATATTTTATATGGTCGTTATTGGGGTGCAACAGAACATCATAAGTTTCTACATTTTGAAATTTGCTACTATCAAGCTATTGAGTTTGCCATTAAAAGCAAACTAACAAAAATTGAAGCCGGTGCTCAGGGTGACCATAAACTCTCACGCGGATACATTCCTGTAACAACTAATAGTATGCACTGGATAGAGAATTCCTCTTTTAGAAATGCTGTAGACAATTATCTAGATCAGGAAAGAACACTTGTCAGAAAAGATATGGAATACTTAAATGAACTGACACCGTTCAAGAAGAATAAAAATTAAAGTTTTTACAAACTTGGCATTAACTCAAATAATATTTTTAATGTTCACCCATAACTTTAACACTATTTATAAAAATACTACTTGGTGAGCTCTTTTTCTTTTTTCTTACCTTTTGCTTTTGCTTTAGACTTTGAAAAAACCTTTCTAGGTTCAATATTAATAGTCAACTTCTTATCTTTACAACCTATTTTGACTTCGCCGCCTTCCACAAGGCGCCCAAACAATAATTCATCAGCAAGTGGCCTTTTAATTTCCTCTTGAATAACGCGCTTAAGAGGACGAGCACCAAAATGCTTGTCATACCCTTTAGCGGCAATAAAGGCTTTAGCTCCAGAAGTTAATTTAAGATGGACCTTTCTATCTTCAAGTTGCATTTCTAACTCTAAAATAAATTTTTCAACAACCTTTTCTATAACACTGGGTGGAAGAGAAGAAAATGGAACAATAGCATCAAGTCGGTTTCTAAATTCAGGTGCAAATAATTTTTTTATAGCCTCCCCATCCGCTCCCGATTGATCAGATTTACCAAAACCAATCGATGATTTACTCAGTTCTGCAGCACCGGCATTTGTAGTCATTATCAAAACAACATTCCTAAAATCAATTTTTTTACCATTGCTATCTGTCAGTGTACCATGGTCCATTACCTGCAAAAGAATATTATAAATATCCTGATGAGCTTTTTCTATTTCATCGAGAAGCAGGACGCAGTGTGGAGTTTTATCGATTGCATCAGTAAGTAATCCACCTTGATCAAATCCTACATAACCTGGAGGAGCGCCTATAAGGCGTGAAACTGTGTGACGTTCCATGTATTCTGACATATCAAAACGCTCTATTTCAACACCAAGGTGACTGGCGAGTTGTTTGGCAACCTCTGTTTTACCAACCCCTGTAGGACCACTAAAAAGATAACATCCAATGGGCTTGTCTTCTTCACAAAGGCCAGCGCGCGATAGCTTGATTGCATCTGAAAGTACTTGGATTGCATTATCCTGACCAAACACTACTCGATTAAGATCCTTAGCAAGCGTCTTAAGAACGCTTTTATCATCTTTTGATACACTTTTTGCAGGAATTCGTGCCATTTTAGAGACAACATTTTCAACATCTTCAACTGTTATATTTTTCTTACGTTTTGCTTCAGGAAGCAACATTTGTGACGCACCAACTTCGTCAATTACATCTATAGCTTTATCAGGAAGTTTACGTTCATTAATATGTCTTATGGAAAGGTCAACCGCTGCCTCAATAACCTCAACGCTATATTTTACATTATGGTGTTCTTCGAAGTATTTTTTAATACCTTTGAGAATCTCAATTGTTTCATGAGCAGTTGGTTCCACCACATCAATTTTTTGAAAACGTCGAAGAAGGGCACGGTCTTTTTCAATATAAGACCTGTATTCTTTATAAGTAGTAGAGCCAATACAACGTAAAGCACCTTTCGAAAGTGCTGGCTTAAGAAGGTTAGAAGCGTCCATAGCTCCACCCCCTGTAGCGCCTGCGCCAATAATAGTATGAATTTCATCAATAAAAAGAATTGAACCATCCATATCTTCAATTTCTTTAATTACAGCCTTTATCCGTTCTTCAAAATCTCCGCGAAAGCGAGTTCCAGCAAGTAACGTTCCCATTTCAAGACAGAAAATAATAGCATTATGGAGTACTTCTGGTACTTCTTTTTTTTCAATCCGTAACGCAAGCCCTTCTGCGATCGCAGTTTTTCCAACTCCGGGATCACCAACATAAAGTGGATTATTTTTTGACCTACGACATAAAATTTGAATGGTTCTTTCAACCTCAGAAACCCGTCCAATTAGCGGATCAATTTTTCCCGCCCGCGCCTTTTCATTTAAATTGACACAGTATTTTTCCAAAGCCGTTTTTGTGTCCCCCTCAATACCTTCATTATCCTCTAAATCGTCATCTAAGGTGTTTTCTTCCTCATTTTCGTTTGATTTAGAAAAGCCGTGAGAAATATAATTAATCACATCAAGCCGGGAGACCTCATGTTGCTGTAGATAAAAGACTGCGAAACTCTCGCGCTCCGAAAATAAAGCCACTAAAACATTACCACCATTAACGTCATCCCGACCACTACTTTGCACATGTAAGATAGAACGCTGAATGACCCTCTGAAAGCCCGCTGTAGGCGTTGCATCAAGGTTTGTGTCTTCAGTAATGTTTTTAAGTTCCTGATCAAGATAGGCCTTCAGCTCTGCTCTAAGTTGTGAAATATTAACTTCACAGGCTCTAAGAACAGCAACTGCGTCTTGATCATCCAAAAGTCCCAATAGAAGATGCTCCAATGTAGCAAACTCGTGTTTTCGTGAGTTGGCCTCAGCCACACTTCGGTGAAGTGTATGTTCCAAATTTGGTGAAAAGGTAGGCATTAATATCTCCTTTAACTTAATCTTTTTCAATAGTACATTGAAGAGGGTGCGCGTGCGTTGTAGCGTATTCAACAACCTGCTGTACTTTACTTTCAGCAACTTCAAAACTAAAAATACCACAGACGCCAAAACCCTTTTGATGCACTTGAAGCATTATTGTTAAGGCTTGAGGTTCCGGAATTTTAAAAAACTTCTGCAAAACATGAACAACAAAATCCATCGGGGTATAATCATCATTGATCATGAGTACTTTATACATCGATGGCTTTTTAGTTTTGGGTTTGCTCTTGGTTATTACGGAACCTTCACGATCACCCTCATTATTATTGTCTTGTTTGCTCATTTTAATACCACTTATTTTTATTAACATGTCTATTAAAGATAAAATATTTATTTGGTTTTTAAAGGGGTAAAGTAAAATAAATTTAAATAATTAATTAATATGAATTCAATATACCATAATTTATAAATTTTAAAAATATAGGATTCATTATCTTCTAATAAAAATAAATTAAATGCTAAATAACAAGTTTTACAATCTATTTTTTCATTAACAAATCTTTAGCTTGGTTCAACTGAGTAGCAAAATATTCTGAACCACCTTGATCTGGATGAATTTTCTTCATGAGCCGGTGATGAGATGTTTTAATATCTGTATCATTCGGTTTACCATTAAGCTCAAGTATTTCTAGGGCCTGTTCACGAGTCATGTCATTCTTAGCTGTTCCAGGTACTTGCGAACCTTCCGCCTTTGCCTGAAGAAAAGACCAAAGTGATCCTTGCCATGAAAGGACAGCCGCTGTGCCCAGCACCCCAGCGACAGCAATATTACCTTTCACAAGAATAACAAAAGCTGATACCCCCAAGACAATCGCAAGAACTTTTCGAAATATATCATTAAAATTTTCAGGTTTTTTACTGAGATATTTTGAAACAGCAAAATATAGTATAACAGCTCCTAGTAGTAATATAATATATTGCATTTAAGTATTAACTCCTTGCTATTATTTTTAAGCTCGTTCTTCCTGCCATCCAGGAAAATTCAACTCATTCATTAAACGTCGTACTTCTTGTCTTGCAGCGATTTGTGACATGGTTACCTTCTGCTCAGTATTACGAATATCAACGAGTGTTAGTCCTTTAGGAAAAAGTTCACGGTAAACAACGCGCTCACCAAGACCTTGAATATACCTAAAGGAAATTCGTTTTTGTAGTTCTTTAAGTGCCTCATTAACTCTGCGTTTATTTTTTGCGTCAAGAGACGATGTCCTATTTCGCATCACCACCCAATCGATAGTACCGTGATCTCTTATAGCCCTATACTTACGTGCATCCCAGACCATTTCACTGTAAAGGCTCAACCTGTTAACTTTAAATGTATCCGCATCAACTGTTGCTAACAAATCAAGATCCACAAAACTATCGTTAATTGGTGTGACTAATGTATCTGCAAAACTGTGCGCTAGACGAGATAGGTTTGTATCACTTCCAGGACAATCAATAAGAATAAAATCTGAACACGTGGTTAATCTATCCATTAACTTTGAAAAGATAATTTTATCTTCACGCATCATGTTCTCAATATCCCCCGTTGTGGAACGAGTGGGTGTATGGACCTCTGCAAACGTAAGCGTTACTTTATGTTTATTTGCATAATTTGACCTATTTTCAAGGTAGCGCGCTAGTGACTTCTGTCGACCGTCCAAGTCTATGACAGAAACATTAAAATTTCTTTTCATTAAGCTGACAATTATGTGCATCGCTGTGGTGGATTTTCCTGAGCCACCCTTTTCATTTCCAACAACAATAATATGCGCCTTATTATTATTTTTTGGCATTTTTCTGCACTTTCTATCAATTTATTGTTTTCAGAACTAAGGTTCCAAAGAACTAAAAGTCTAGCAATTAAAGGTTTACTCTATTACTATAAAATTATAAAACAACTTACCCTTTTAGGATATCTATGGCTAGTAACATACGACCAGAAACTAAATCTTTTGGAAGAAAAGTTTTTATTACAGTCCTTTTGTTAATAACAATTGTATGTTTGCCCGTCTTGATTTCTTTTTATACCGTCACACAAAGCCAAAAAAGTTTTTCCACAGTCTCACTAGTTAGCCACTTGAAGGTTTCCGAGGGTGAAAACATCATAAAAACATTTGCAGCCTATGGTTATAACCTTGCAGAGATTAAAAGAGGGGAAGCAGATGTCCCCAACCTGTTTTTAGAACGGTTGCCGCGCGAACTAACTACTTTAAAGAATAGTAATACAAAAAAAGACCTGTTCATATCCTCATTGCTTCCACCGATCTTAAAAGTTAACGAATATATTCGTTACGAACGTAAGCGGCTTTTAAAAATAATGAGATCTATCGAAATAAATGGAGATGCCTCCCTTGACGAACTCTTTTGGCTTAGACGTAAAATGTTACGTTACCGTATGGAAGAATTTAATATTGACGAACTTCATAGTCGTATGAATATTATTCCAGTATCTCTTGCCCTAACCCAGTCAGCTATTGAAACCGGCTGGGGCACCTCAAGGTTCGCACAAGATGGCAATGCTTTATTTGGCCAGTGGACTTGGAATGATGCAAGTGGAATTATACCACTTGGACGTGAAGTCGGCGCAACGCACAGTATAAAAAGATTTAATGATTTAATAAGTGCCGTCGAAGGATATTCACTTAATTTAAATACCCATAGTGCTTACCAAGATTTTAGAACGGAGCGTGCCAGATTTTCCCGCAATAAAGGTATTGTTGTAGACAAAGATTTATTATTCACACTTCTTTATTACTCCGAGCTTGGTTTCGCATATATAGATAGTCTAACTAGCATAATAGGTGCAAATAATTTACGTAGTTTTGACAACGTTAAACTGCAAAAAAACTCCTATCAAGATCTTAGATTAAGCCCAATTCCTTGAGTTCCTTACGAAGCTTGGGCGGAATATTTTCTAATGTTTTACCTGTTACTAGATCTATTGGTGCCACACTATTTTCTAGATAACGCCAACCTTGAAAGGCACGTCTTGGTTGAGTTTCGGTGAGGTAAATTTTTTTGTCTAGTTTTATCATGCACTTGGTTCCACTTTGGGTATTAACGTCATCTAGTGAAATAATGTACTGTCTTGCAAGAACAAAACCTTTAATTACCCAGTAGAGGGAACCACCATCTAGGACCTCTTCAGAACGGCGAGGCCTTGATCTAGTTATGTGAAAATTATAACTCAAACCTTTGTTTCGCACGTCGGCTTCACGTATTTCCATCAAGTGCTCTACGCTTTCCACCCCAACACACAATTTAATAATATTAACAGTCATTAATTAGATCAACACCTGAGAGGCAAGGCCAAGAAAAGCAAAAAAACCAATAACATCAGTAATAGTCGTAACAAAAATACTACTAGCAAGAGCGGGATCAATGTTTACTTTATCTAGTGTTATTGGAATAAGAATACCAGCTAGTCCAGCCATTATCATATTAACAATCATCGCTACCCCCATTACCAGACCGAGCATAGTATTCTCAAACCAAAACCAAGACAGCCCGCCTATTAGAACAGCAATAATAACTCCATTTAGAAGTGCGATAGAAAACTCGCGAAAAATAATTCTTTTCATGTTAGTTGCCGTCAATTCACGGGTGGCAATAGCACGTACGGTCACTGTCATTGTTTGAGTGCCAGCATTTCCACCCATTGAGGCAACAATGGGCATTAAGACAGCAAGCGCTACCATTTGGTTAATAGTTGCATCAAACATTGCAATAACCATCGATGCCAGAATAGCTGTACCTAAATTAACAATGAGCCAGGTCACCCGATTTTTGGAAGCTACAAAGACACTTTCTGTAATATCTGTTTCCTGAATACCAGACATCAACATCAAATCTTCTTCTGCTTCTTCCTCTATCACATCAACAACATCATCAAATGTAATCACACCAATAAGCCGCCCTCCATCGTCAACAACCCCCATGGAGGTCAGGTCGTATTGACGAAATAAATAAGCAACCTCTTCCTGATCTGTATCAACCCTCACTAAGGTTGGTTCTTCTTCCATAATTTCACTAATTTTTTTATCACGGTCACTGCGGACAATTTTATTCAGTGCAGCAGTACCGATTGGGTGGTGCATCGGATCAACAATAAATACTTCATAAAATTCATCCGGTAAATTTTCTTCAATTAGAAAATAATCTATAACAGCTCCAACTGTCCAAAGACCTGGCACTGAAACTAGGTTTTTTTGTAATAAACGACCGGCACTATCTTCAGGATAAGAAAGTCCTTCCTGAACAATGAGTTTATCTTTATCTGGCAACGCATCAATAATTTTACGTTGAACATTCTCATCCATATCCTCAAGCACATGAACTGCGTCATCACTTTCCATTAGTGATACAGCACGGGCAACATCTTTATCATCCATTTCAGTGATTACATCATCAAGCGTGCTATCGTCCAATTCAGAAAGAACATCCGGTTCCATTCCTGAACCAATTATTGAAGTTAATGATTTACGGTGATTATCGCTAAGTTGTTCGAATACATCTGCTATATCTGCGCTATGCAAAGGCCTAAGAAGAAAATCAACTTGCTCTTTATTGAATTGATCAAGGGCGCAGACTATCTCTTCTACCAGTTCCGGGGAAACCGGTAGAACATCTTCCAAATGAGGATCGCTCTGAGGCGTGCTGTTTTCGTTATTTACAGTCATTAACTTCACCTTACCAATTAATTTTATCGTCTTAAAATCATTTAAGGTCAAGAACTTAAATCATTATGCTCGATAAATTAAATATATAAGCTTCCAATAAACTTTAAGATGAATTAAGTTTTATTATGATTTTAATAAAATTAAGAAAGTAATATGCCGTGCAATCATTTATTCCCCCTAAAAGAACCCTAATGGGCCCAGGTCCTTCTGATGTTTCCCCACGTATTCTCGAGGCGATGGCCCGTCCAACTATTGGCCACCTAGATCCCGCCTTTCAGGTACTAATGAATGAAATTAAAGAACTACTCAGATATGTTTTTAAAACTAAAAATAAATTAACCTTTCCAGTATCTGCTCCCGGTTCAGCAGGTATGGAAACTTGCTTTGCCAATCTCGTAGAAAAAGGTGATAAAGTTATTGTCTGTGTTAATGGGGTGTTTGGAAACCGTATGGTTGAAAATGTTGTGCGTTGCGGTGGCGAGGCTATCGTCATTCAAGATAAATGGGGCACACCAGTTTCCATAAATAAACTAGAAGAAGAACTCAAAACTAACCCAGACGCTAAAATTGTAGCCTTTGTAGCCGCGGAAACATCAACCGGTGTTGCATCGGATACAAAAGCCCTTTGCGCTCTAGCTGAAGAATATAACTGTATTAATATTGTTGATGCTGTGACTTCACTTGCTGGTATAGAGCTTGATGTCGATGGCTGGGGTATTGATGCCATCTATTCTGGATCACAAAAATGCTTATCATGTCCGCCAGGGATATCCCCCGTGAGCTTTAGCGAACGTGCAGTAGAAATAATAAAAACCCGTCAAACACCAGTTCAAAGCTGGTTCATGGATCTAAATTTGGTTATGGATTATTGGGATGATACAGGCGGGCGATCATATCATCATACAGCTCCTGTAAACGCTATGTATGCCCTTCATGAAAGTCTGCTTGTAGTTAAAGAAGAGGGGCTTGAGAATTCATGGAAGCGACACGCCGACCTCTCACAAAAATTACGTGAAGGTTTTGCTGAAATGGGCATTAGTTATCTGGTAGACAAAAAATATGCCCTCCCACAACTTAACACTATCATAATCCCAGATCACATCACAGATGAAGCTGCTATAAGGACTAGGCTTCTTAATGATCATAATCTAGAGATTGGTGCCGGTCTTGGCGCTCTTACAGGTAAAGTATGGCGTGTGGGTTTGATGGGCCATGCAGCATCACAAGAAAATGTTGATAAGTGCTTGAAAGCTTTTAAGGCAGTTATGAACTAGTATCTAGACAAGCTAAGAGTTTTATACCTATTTCTAAGCCTTTTCTTATACATCCTACTATAAAGTAAATAATAGGGTGTATAAGAACGTAATTTATATTTTTTATATTTTTTGAACTAAAACCCTTTTAAGTAAGGTAACCGCCGAGTAGCTTTAGTTTAGACTTTTTTGTTAATTTTATTGAATTTCAACTGCAGCAGCATCAACTCTTCGCCAAAGTGCTATTGTATTGCCACTCCAGATTTTTGAAATATCTTTTTCAGAGTAGCCCCGTGAAATAAGCTCAGCCGTTACATTCATAGTTTCAGAGGCATCGTTCCAGCCTTCAATGCCACCGCCACCATCAAAATCAGATACAATACCCACGTGGTCAACCCCAATAAGGTTCACAGCATAGTCAATATGATCTACAAAATCTTTTACCGTTGCCGCTGGATACTTTTCATTAATTATGTCCATACCTGCAATGTATGCAAGATCACTATTATGTTTAGAGCTATCCCATTCAGTATCACCAACAGCAACAGCAGCTGCATTGCGCAACACAGAAACTTCTGAGCCTTTTTCAGGGTAGAATTTAACGAAACTATTCAGACCCACAATTTGTACAACTCCGCCTGCTGCTCCAATTGCCATGAGTTGCTCATCTTTTAAGTTTCTGGAATGTTTTGCGAGTTCCCACACACCCGAGTGCGATGCAATCACTGGTGCTTTCGAATACTCTGTTGCTTGCATCATGCATTTGATTGATACGTGTGAAATGTCTACCATCATACCAACACGGTTCATTTCATCAATCACCTGATAACCAAAATTACTAACTCCACCGTGTTCTTCCTCAACATCACCAAGACGCGCAAGTGGCCCCGAGCTATCACAAATATCATTGTGACCATTATGAGCAAGCGTCATATAACGTGCACCCATATTATAAAATTCCTCGAGTCGAGATAATTCCTTACCAATTACGTAGCCATTTTCAATACCTATCATTGCAACTTTACGTCCACTAGCTGCTATTGCTTCAAATTCATCAGGGGTATTGGCAAAGCCGATACGATCGGGATAATGCTCTGTCATTCTATGGATAGCACTAAACTTGCGTCGGGCTTTTTCTTCAGCAAGAGCATATCCTTCAGGCGTCCGTTCAGTTTGTCCCACATAAACAATAAAGAACGCACTATCAAGTCCACCCACTTCCATTTTACCTAAATCTACTTGTTGGGGAGTATCAGTTCCAGGATCATAAATAGGATCAAATGTCATATCCTCGTGGATGTCAACGTGGGTATCTAACGTTATAACACGCTCATGGATTGCCTGAATACTCATATCTTCTTGCGAATTCACTGAAGTATTTCCACTTTGATCACCACAGCCAGCGATAGTAAGCGCAGCAATTGAAACCATTCCCAGTTTTAGTTTTAAATTAAACATATTATCTCCCCTAAAAAAATTAGTATTAGTTTACCAAACATATCAAAGAATAAATTACAAGCCAACGCAATAACAAAAATTATTTTATTGTTAATTAATGACAAAAAAATATGGAATAACTTTTAGTAAATAGCTTACTAGATAAAGAGAATAAACTCAAACTTGGTTATAAATTTATTGGTGCGGTCGAGAAGACTCGAACTTCCACGGGCCAAAGCCCACAGCGACCTCAACGCTGCGCGTCTACCAATTCCG